>Ga0182739_1000019_pt1 | contig 449308 bp, 417 predicted proteins | sample eDN5th30CBELigBY_FD_128873 | JGI IMG/M metagenome (GOLD analysis project Ga0182739, IMG submission 128873) | Enriched backyard soil microbial communities from Emeryville, California, USA - eDNA 5th pass 30_C BE-Lig BY (version 2) (version 2) | ecosystem: Environmental > Terrestrial > Soil >... | reverse complement strand
TGCGAGGCATGGCCTCGCCCCTTGAGCGTTTGAGGTTTCGACAAGCCCGTTCACGCAAGTTGCCCGCGAGCGCACTCCGGGCCGGTCACGTCACACTTAGGCCGTAAGCCCAGGCGCCCCCGGACTTCCCCCAACTCCCAGAACCTGGCGGCAGGGCGAGAGACGCGTGTGCACGATTGCGCGTCTCCAGTCCTGACGCCAGCCGCCGCGGCACTGCGTACTGTGCCTCGCCGTTGGCGGAGGGATGGGAGGAGTATGCGGGAGGGTGATGGGGGCGGGGATAAGTTTTTTGGCACGATCGTTCCTGGCTCTCCTGCCACCTCGTTCTCACCCCAACCACCCTACTTCTAGGACTTGATCCGGGCCTATTGCACCGCTCCACTTGAGTGGAGGGATCCGTGGGCCCCGGCTCTTCGGCCGGGGAAGTGCGGGGGTGGGGTGAGGGAGGTGGAAGGTGGGGAAGGTGCGGAGAGGAAGCCGGGAGGATAGGAGGTGGGAGATGGTGAGGACGGACGACGATCAGTTAAAGGTCGCGAAGCGAGCCGTATGGCGTGATTGCGCCGGCAGGTCTCCCTCCCCCCTTGCGGGGAGGGGATAGGGGTGGGGGTGCACAAACTAGAAGTTTGAGGCTCAGCCCCCTCAATCCCTACAACGGGAGGAAGCCGTGGAGATGCGAGAACATCACGCGGTAAGATGGGCAGCTCCGCGCCGCTTGCTCACCCCCACCCCTGTCCCCTCCCCGCAAGGGGGAGGGAGACGAGCTGGCGTGATCACGGGCTAAAATCAGCCGCTATGCGCCGGGCAGGGAGCCTTACTCCCGCACCTTATACGGCTTCTGGTCCTTCCAGAATCGCATCAGGCTTTCGAGGTCGGGGTCGCCGCCTTCGGGGAGGACGATCTTGACGTTGGCGTAGAGGTCGCCGTCGCCGTAGAGGCCCTTGCCCTTGAGGCGGAGGGATTTGAGGGTGTCGACGCCGGCGGGGAGGTTGAGCTCCACCGAGCCGTCGAGCGTCGGGACGCGCACCTTGGCGCCGAGCACGGCTTCATAGAGTGTGATCGGTACATCGACCCGCAGGTCGCGGCCGTCGCGGCGGAAGGTCTTGTGGTGGGCGAACTTGACCGTGACGATCGCGTCGCCCGGCTCCCCGCCATAGGCCGAGGGATGACCCTGGCCCTTGAGGCGGATCTGCTGGTTCTCCTCGACCTTTTCCGGCAGCTTGACCGAGAGCACCTTGCCCGTGGGCATCCGCACCGGCACCGAAGCCGCCTTGTTGGCGTCTTCGAGCGAGACGGCGACGGTTGCCGCCACGTCCTCGCCCTTGGCTGTCGAGGCGCCCGGGCCGGCCGAGCCGGTGAAGGGGTCCCAGCTCTGGTTCGTCCGAGTCTGGCGGCCCTGGCCGCCAAAGCCGCTCATGAATTCCTTGAGGATGTCCTCGGCCGAGAAATTGGCCGAGCCACCGCCAGCGCTGCGGGAGCCGCGCGCACCGCCGCTGAAGCCGCCGCCATTGCCGAAGCCGGCAAAGCGTGGATTGCCCTCCGCGTCGATCTCGCCGCGATCGAACTGCCCACGCTTCTCCTTGTCATTGAGAAGGTCATAGGCAGCCGTGGCCTCGGCGAACTTGGCGTGGGCCTTTGGGTCGTCCTTGTTCTGGTCGGGGTGATACGCCTTGGCCAGTTTCCGGTAGGCGGACTTGATGTCCTTCTCACTTGCCGAGCGCGGCACCCCAAGCACTGTGTATGGATCGCGCATGGGTTCCAATCGAATCTATGGCGGTTGCAGAACCGCTCGTTCACGTCCTATATGGCCACGGCTCCCCGGCTTGTCCAGTTCACGACCGAAGGTCTTCTCATGACTGCCGAAAGAACTCTTACCGACCGTCTGCTGGATGACGCCGATCAGGCGCCCATCGATCCGTTCGATCTGTTCGAGGAATGGTTCGCCGCCGCCAGGGCGAGCGAGCCCAACGATCCCCACGCCATGGCCATCGCCACCGTCGATGCTGACGGGTTGCCGGATGTGCGCATGGTGCTGCTCAACGCCCATGACCGGCGCGGTTTCGCTTTCTTCACCAATTTCGAGAGTGCCAAGGGACGCGAATTGCTGGCCCATCCCAAGGCCGCTTTCGTGATGCACTGGAAATCCCTGCGCCGCCAGTTCCGCGTGCGCGGGGCCGTCGAGATTGTCGACGCTGCCGAGGCCGATGCCTATTTCCACAGCCGCGCCCGCGGCTCGCAGATCGCTTCGAGCGCATCGGAGCAGTCGCGTCCGCTGAAAAGCCGTGCCGAGCTGATGGAACGCGTCGATGCGCTGACCAAGAAGCTGGGCGAGGATGAAGTGCCGAGGCCGGCACATTGGTCGGGCTTCCGCATCGTGCCCAGGGAAATCGAGTTCTGGAAGGATGGCGAGTTCCGCCTGCACGACCGCTTCCTGTTCACGCAGGATGCCGCCGGCGACTGGCGGCGTCAGCGCCTCAATCCCTGACGCATCGAGGGGGCGATGCGCATACTGATCCGGACGTCCAAATGGGCAATCTGGGCCCGGCGCCTGGCAAGCTTTGCCGTGCCGCTGGCCGTGATTCCGGTCGTCCTGCATCGCCAGCAGGTCATCACCACCGAGGCGTTCCATACAATGGCGCTGGTGGCGCTGATCGTAGCGGGGCTGTCGCTGTTCCTTAGCCTGGGTGCCCTGGTCCGGCTCTGGATCACGGGTGATCGCGGCTGGGACCGCGCCTTTGGTGGCCTTATCCTCAGCCTTCTCTGCCTTGCGCCCTTCGTCTACGGCTTCATCGAGGCCTCGCGCTATCCGCGCGTTACCGACGTTTCGACCAGCCAGGACCTCAAGCTGGCGCTGCTCGCACCCGCGCCCAGCGTCGATCCCACGGTGGATCAGGCGGCGATAGAGGCTGCCTTTCCCAATGCCCATACCCGTATTTATCCGCTCGATGCGCCGCGCCTCTATGAAGTGGTGAGCAAGCTGGTCAACGATTGGGGCTGGGACGTGCGGCTGCGCCAGGCGCCGCCGACGGCGCGCGGTACCGGCCAGATCGATGCCGTGGTCACGACCTGGCTGGGCTGGCGCGATGCGGTGGCGATCAGGGTCAGCACGGGGGGCGAAGGCGGCGTGGTCGACATGCGCTCGGCCTCGCTGACGCCGAGCCTTTCCGACCTCGGCGCCAACGGCAAGCGCATCGAGGAATTCCTGCTGGCGCTCGATAGCGCAGTGACGACAGTGCTGCGCAACAGCGTGCTGGTGCCTGCGCCTCAGGGCGCCGAGGGCGATACGCCGCCGCCGGTGCAGGGTGGCACGCGCAGCGACGTTGTCGTGCCCGCCGATCGCCCCGCCGACCTGCGTCCGCCACCGCCCGAGCCCTTCGACACCGAAGCCCCGCCGCAGGAGTGATCAGGCCGGCAGCAGCCGCGTCCCGAAAAGGGTGCGACGCATGCGCAGGGCTCCGAGATCTGCGAGATATTCGGCATGCGCCCGCACCGTCATTGCCGCCGCGTGGCGGATGGCCAGCGATTGCTGCGGATAGATGCGGGTGACCACGGCCATGATGGTGCGGGCGCCGTCCTCGACAGCCGCCACGATCTGCATGTTGCGCGCCTCGCGATGCCCTTTCAGCGCGCGGGCATAGGCAGCGCCGTCCGCAATCGGGCCGCCATGAGCGGGGTGGTAGTGCCGGTAGGGTGTAGCGATGACGCGATCGAGCGAGGTGAAGTAGTCGCGCATCGAGCCATCGGGCACGGCCACGAGCGTCGAATTCCAACCCATGATGTGATCGCCGGTAAGCAGGTGCGGCGTCCCGACCAGGCCGAAGGCGAGGTGGTTGGCACAATGCCCGGGGGTCGCAATGACCTCGAGGGCGAGCTTGTCGATGCTTATGCGCTCGCCATGGGTGAGCACGCGGTCGGGCACGAGGTCCCAGTCGCAGGAGCGCGAGAGCGTGTTGATCTCGAAAGGACGCAAGGGGCGCGAGAGGCGATGGCGGCCGCCGAACCAGACTGGGGCACCGGTCGCTGCGCGCAGTTTCGGGACGAGTGAGGAGTGATCCTTGTGGGTATGCGTGAGGAGGATGGCCTCGACGGGTCGGCCGGCGATGGCATCGAGAATCGCACGCAGGTGCTCGTTGCTGTCCGGGCCGGGGTCGAGGATCGCGACGCTTCTCTCACCGAGGAGAAACGTGTTGGTGCCGGTGAAGGTATAGGGGCTGGCATTGGGCGCGGTAAGGCGCACGAGGCCGGGCGCAGCGGCAACCGGGCGGCCGGTCTGGGGATCGAAATCGGTGCTGAACGCTGGGGCGGAAGTCATTGCGTTGCCGGACTCTACTGACTAGAACTAGCGGACATAATTTCTTGGGTGGACCTTAACCGCAATGGCGCTAACTCTTACGACCCCGAACACCATCCTGGGCGTGCTCGAGCCGAAGGCCGGCACCAACAAGATGGTCGCTACCGCTTTCACCGTTCTCGCCGGCACGATCCTGATGGCGGTCTCCGCTCGGATCAATATTCCGCTGATTCCGGTTCCCGTGACTTTCCAGACCTTGGTCGTAGCCGCCCTTTCCGCCGCCTTCGGCTGGCGCGTGGGCGTGGCGACCGTCGTCGCCTATATCGCCGAGGGCCTGCTCGGCCTCCCCGTCTTCTCGCGTGGTGGCGGCATCGGCTACCTCTTCTCGCCGACCTTCGGCTTCATCGTCGGCATGATCCCCATGGCTTATGTCATCGGCCGCGCCGCCGATGCTGGCCTCTCGCGCAAGCCCATCGCCCTTTTCGGCACGATGGTCGCCGCTGATGCCCTCTGCTTCGCCTTCGGTTTCGTCTGGCTTCTGGCGCTGGCGGCCGGCACCACCTGGATCGACCAGACCAACATCCTGGGCTCGGCTTTCGCCGTGGCCGTCCAGCCGTTCATCGTCTGGGACATCATCAAGATGGCTTTCGCCGCGATGACCGTCACCGGCGCCTGGGCTCTGCTGAGCAGCCGCAAGGCCTGAGGCCAGTTGCGAAAGAGAATGAAAAGGCCGGCTCGTTGAGCCGGCCTTTTTGTTTGGACTACCTGCCGAGCGTTCGGGCGAAAGCCGTGCCGGCATCGAAAAGCTGGCGCTGGCGGTCGAGGCGTTCGTAGCGGTCGGGGCGCGGGGTGGCGACGACCGAAAAGCTGGTTTCGGCATCGTCGTGTCCGAGGGCACGCAGGGCGATGCGGAAGGCGCCGAAGCTGGTGGCGTTTACCGGGCTTGCCGGGCGCGTGATGGGAGCGCGCAGGACGTCGGCGATGATCTGAGGCCAGACCGCGCTGAGCGCGCCGCCACCGACAAGGCTGACCGAGCCGCTGCCGAGCTCGCCCATCGCCGCGATATTGGCGCTGATGGCGAAGGCGACGCCTTCGAGGGCGGCGTAATAGAGTTCGCCCGGGCCATCGGTGCCGGAGACATTGAGAAAGGCCGCCCGCACGTCCAGGTCGATGAACGGGGAGCGTTCGCCGTGGAGATAGGGCAGGAAGAGCGCGTTGCCGGGCTGCCGGTCGGCGGCCTCGGCCAGGGCCTCACCCTTGGGAATATCGCTGCCGACCGCGGTGCGGGCCCAGTCGGCGGCCGCGCCTGCCGAAAGGATTGGCGCGATCTCGATGATGTCGTCGGTGAAGGGATGCGGCAGGCGATAGAAGGGGCGCGGCGCGGCCGATTGCGCGGGCGGCACGATGCGGGCGACCCAGCCGGTGGTGCCCAGATAGAGGCTGATATCGTCGGCACGGTCGGCGCCGCTGCCGACGGTCGTGGCCCCGCCATCACCGCAGCCGTTGATGACGGGAATGCCCGGATCGAGATGGAGCAGCTCGGCCGCTTCCTCGGACAACGTACCAATGACTGTGGCTGCCGGGAGGATAACCGGCAGGCGAGCGCGCTCGATCTCGAAAAGGGTGAGGAGGTCGTCGGACCAGTCGCGGGCGGCGAGGTCCATCAGGCCCGTGGTCGCGGCGCAGGTCGGGTCGGTGACGTATTTGCCGGTGAGCCTATAGGCCACGAAATCCTTGGAGCCGGGGAGGAAGCGCGCGGCAGCGGCGTAGTGCTCCGGCTCGTGCTCGCGCAGCCAGGCGAGCTTGAACGCGGTCATCAGCGGCTCGGGCGCGTTGCCGGCGATCCGGGGATCGATGCGGTCGCGATAGGCCTCCACATAGGCGGCGCCGCAGGGATCGGAATAGAGCAGGGCTTCGCCCAGCGCATTGCCGTCGCCATCGACGGCGATGAGGTTTTCCATCGTGCCGCTGAGGACGATGGCCGAGACGCGCAAGGGCGGCAGGTGGCCGACCGCTTCGACGGCTGCTTCCCACCAGCCTTCGGGCGACTGGCGATGCGGGTGCGAACCGGGCCGATAGGCGACTTCGTCGCTATCGAGCATGGTGCCGTCGGCGGCAAAGAGCGCGGCCTTGAGGCCGGACGAGCCGATATCGAAGACGAGAATGGGATCGGTCGGAGAGGTCATTGCGCGGTCCGGCCCATGCGGCGCAGCAGCACCGCCACGATGATGATGACGCCGGTCATGATCTTCTGGATGAAGGGGTCGACGCCCAAAATGGTCATGCCGTTGGCGAGGACGCCAGTGATGGCGACGCCGAGCAGGGTGCCGATAACGGTGGGCGAGCCGGTCGGCGAGGCGGTGGTGCCGATGAAGACGGCAGCATAGGCGGGCAGCAGGAGCGGCTCGCCCATCGTGTGCTGCACGCTGCCGAGGCGCGAGGCTAGCAGCAGGCCGGCGAGAGCCGAAAGGCCGCCGGCAATGGCGAAGGTGACGATGACGTCGCGCAGCACCGGCAGGCCTGCAAGGCGGGCGGCCTGCGGGTTGCCGCCGATGGCGCGCAGGCGCCGGCCGAATTCGGTCTGGGTCAGGACGAAGCTGGCAATGCCGAGGACAGCGACAATCCAGAAGGCCAGGACCGGAATGCCGAAGAGGTCGCCGCGCGCCAGCGTCTTGAAGCCATCCGGTACGTTCTTGAACATGCTGGCGCCGCCCGAGGCTCCAAAGGCGAGGCCGGAAAGGATGGTGCCGAGCGCCAATGTGGCGACGAAAGACGGGATGCCGAACCGGGCGACGAGGATGCCGTTGGCGGCTCCCGCAACGATGCCGGTGAGCAGCGCGGCGGGAACGGCGAGCCAGGCGTCATAGCCCTGGCCGAAAAGCGCAAAGCAGATAACGGCGGCAAGCGAGGCGGAAAAGCCAACCGAGAGATCGAACTCGCCGATGGTCATGACCAGAGTTGCGGCGGTTGCGACGATGGCCAGCGTCGCCATCTGCTGGATGAGATTGTAGACGTTGCCCTGGCTGGCAAAGGCCTGCGGTGCGGCGATGGAAAAGGCCACGCAGAGCAGGACGAAGGCGATCAGGGTGCCGAAGCGGCTGAGATTGAATGCAGTCACGATGCCTTAGCCTTGGCCTGCGCGGCGGTAGAAAGAGCCTCGGGCGAGGCCTGCGCCCGCTCGAAGGATTGGACGATGGCGCCGTCGCGGAAGACCAGCACGCGGTCGCCCAACTCCAGCGCCTCCTCGCGATCGGAGGTGGAAACGAGCACCGCATTGCCGTCGGCGGCGATAGCGCGAATGATTTCCTTGATGGCCTGCTTGGCCATGACGTCGACGCCCTCGGTGGGTTCATCGAGCAGCATGACGCGCGAATGACGATTGGCCCAGCGCGAGAAGATAAGCTTCTGCTGGTTGCCGCCCGAAAGCGTGCGCGCAAGCTGGCCGGGCGAACGGAAGGCCATGGAGACGCGTTCGGCGGCGACCAGGAAGGCTGAGCGCTCGGCCTTCCGGTCGGGGATCGGCAGCGTTGGAGCGATGCGATAACTCGAGAGCAGCGGCAGCGTCTTGTTGAAGACGAGGTCGAGGCTGCCGAAGAGGCCAGTGCGGTGACGGTCGGCCGGGACATAGGAGATGCCGGCGCGCACGGCGTCGCGCGGTGAGCGTGGGCGGTAGGCCTGGCCCTCGATGGTCACGGAGCCCGTGCGGCTTGGTTCCGCGCCCCAGAGGGCGTGGAGCAGGCTCGATCGGCCGGAGCCGGAAAGGCCGTAGAGCGCGACGACCTCGCCTGCGCGGACCTTGAGGCTCCCGGGCGTCTTGAGCTCGCTCGTCGTGAGGCCGGATATGTCGAGGACAACCTGGGCGTCCGCGGCAATGGCGGGACGATTATCGGCCGTAGAATGGCTGCCGCCCATGGCGGTGACGAGGCGCGTTACGGTGAGCTCGGCCTTGGGCAATTCGGTGGCGACACGCCCGTCCTTGAGGACGATGGCGCGGTCGCAGAATTCGGCGATCTCGTCGAGCCGGTGGCTGACGAGGATGATGGCAGTGCCGCGGGCGCGCATGCGTTCGAGCACGGCGAAGAAGCGGTGCGCATCTTCGGCCGGGAGCGCGGCGGTGGGCTCGTCGAGAACGAGGAAGCGGCCTTCATCGGACACGGCGCGCAGGAGGCGTACGAACTGTTTTTCGGCGGGCGGCAGGAAGGCCACGGGCAGGTCGAGCGGCAGGTCTGGCGCGATCTCGCGGGCATGGCGCGCGATGGCTTCGCGCATCGCCTTGCGGTCGATGGTGCCGAACCGCCTGGGATAGGGGCGGCCGAGGAAGCAATTGTCGATTGTGTCGAAGCTCGGCACGAGCGGCGCATCCTGGTGGATGACGCGGATGCCGGCCGCATAGGCATCGTGGGGCGAGGCGAAATGCACGCCTTGGCCGTCGACGGCAATAGTGCCACCGTCGGCCGACTGTGCCCCGGCGACGATCTTGATGAGCGTCGACTTGCCGGCCCCGTTATGGCCGACCAGACCCAAAACTTCGCCCCCGGAGAGTGAGAGGCTCACATCTTCGAGGGCGTTGGTGGCGCCGAAGCGCTTGGTCATGCCGGATAGGGCAAGCAATGGTCTACCGTCACTCGCACTTGACGCCGAGGCTGTCGCGCGTGATCAGCTCGACAGGGGCATAGAGCTCGTCCTTTTCCGGCTTTCCGCCGGCAAGGATGGTGTTGAGCTGCTCGGCGGCGATATCGGCCATCTGCGTGAAGCCCTGGCGCACGGTGCCGATATAGGCCGAGCACTTCTTGATGAGCTCGATGGCTTCGGGATTCCCGTCGATACCGGCAACCACGATGCCCTTGCGGCCCGCAGCCTCGATGGCGAGGTTGGCGCCGATGCCGGGTTCGTCCCAGCCTGCCCAGACGGCATTGATGGCGCCGTCGGCCGGATTGGCGAGAAGGATCGCATCCATGGCGGCGCGGCTGTCATCGATCTGGCCGGGGACCTGAACATAGTGGTCGGCGACCTGCTTGACGTCGGGATTGGCCTTGAGGGCCTCATCGAGCGCCAGCTCGCGCGCATGCACGCCCGGATGGGCCGAATAGAAGAAGCGGACGATGTTGCCCTTGTTGCCGATGGCATCGAACAGGAACTTCGTCATGGTCTGGCCGAGAACGAAGTTGTCCGAAGTGACGTTGAGCACGGTCGAGGCGTTCTTGGCGCCATCGATGGTCACCACGGGGATGCCGGCGGCCTTGGCCTTGTCGACCTGATCCTGGATCTGGGCCGGATCGACCGAGACGAGCACGATGGCGTTGGGGGCCTTGGTGGTGGCGTCTTCGAGGCGGCTGGCAAAGGCGCCCATGTCGCCGGCCGTGTCCACGACATCGACCGTCCACTGGAACTTCTCGGCCTGCGCCTTGAACGAGTCGATCATTTCGGCAGTCGCGATTGCCGACAGGTACGGCGTGAGTACCGAGATCTTTTCGCCGGCGGCCTGAGCAGCACCAGCGGCAGTGAGTGCAAACGCCGCCGAAAGGGCCAGCGACGTTACAAACTTAGTCATTTCGAGTTCCCTCCAGAATTCCGGGCCGACCATATCGGGGGCAGCCATCCGCTCCAAGCGCTAAATGCGGCCGCTCCAGGGGCGCCTTGCCGCAATCGCGGCTCACTCACTTTTGAGAGAGGCGGGAACCTTTCTCCGGGTTTTCGCTTGGCTCCCTTGCCTGGGCTCGACTAGCCTCAAGCGAGGGGCTTGGTTTGCCGATGTCAGGCGCGGGGAGCGTTTGAAGTGAATAGGCGGCCGGTTTACAGCAGATCGGGAAAGCCGCGCGCGGCGGGTGCTTCGCCGTGGGTGGAGAAGGACGGCGTAACCCCGGTTTTCGTCGATGGCCCGGCCGAGGACGAAGCGCCGACCTTGCGCCAGCGCGCCGCCTCCGGCTGGCAGAGGCTCTATGCGCGGCATCAGGGCCCGGTACTGGTCGCGATCAGCGCGCTGGTGACGCTCGCTGCGGTCGGCACCTACGATGCCCTCAAGCCACCACCCCAGAACATCACGCCCGGACAATTCAAGGCCAGCGTCAACCAGATCGTCGACGAGCGGCCACGCCCGCCTTCGACGGCCTCACTCGTCTACGGCAAGGTCATTCGCTCCGTGGTGCGCGTGAATGGTTATGATCCGGACGAGCCGGAAAAGAAGGACGAGGCCGCCGCGCCGCCCAAGCCGCCGGTGACGCCGCTGCCCGGCCCGCAGGGGGCGCCGAACGAGCCCGACAATCCGGCAGCGCAGAACCCGGACGGCAAGGGTGTAGAGGAGGACTTCCACGAGAAGTTCACGGCCGTCGGTACCGGCGTCATCATCGATGACCAGGGCACGATCCTCACCAATCTCCACGTTGCCGGTGCGGCCAAGAAGCTGCGGGTGACGTTCTTCGACGGCAGCGAGTCCGAAGCCCGTATCGTCGGCGCGCGGCCGGAGAATGATCTTGCCATCATCCTGCCCGATGTCATTCCCGACGACCTGCAGCCGGCCACGCTCGGCTCGACCGCTAACCTGCATCCGGGCGACGAAGTGGAGGCGATCGGCTTTCCCTTCGGCATCGGCCCGTCGGCTTCGTCAGGCGTGGTTTCCGGGCTGCGGCGCTCCTTCGAGCAGGGTGACAAGTCGCGCCTCACCAACCTCATCCAGTTCGACGCGGCGGCCAATCCCGGCAATTCAGGCGGACCGCTGATCGATGCCAATGGCGATGTGGTGGGGATCGTGACCGCGATTCTCAACCCTTCGGGACTGCGCACCTTTGCCGGTATCGGCTTCGCCGTGCCCATCGAAAGCGCCGCGGGCGCGGTGGGGGAATCCCCGCTCTAGAGATTGCCAGCAAGACCGGATGGAGAAATGGACGAGAAAGCGAAGAATTCCGCCCCCGCCGCCGCCTCCCTGATGGAGGAGGTTCTTTACGAGGTCAAAAAGGTCGTGGTCGGCCAGGACCACTTCCTCGAACGTGTGCTGGTGGCGTTGCTGGCGCGCGGGCACCTGCTGGTGGAGGGCGTGCCCGGCCTCGCCAAGACGCTGACGGTCTCTACGCTGGCCGATGTGATCCACGGCTCGTTCAAGCGCATCCAGTTCACGCCCGACCTCGTGCCGTCCGATCTGATCGGAACGCGCATCTACAATCAGAAGACCGGCGATTTCTCGACCTCGCTCGGCCCTGTCTTCTGCAACCTGCTGCTCGCCGACGAAATCAACCGCGCGCCCGCCAAGGTGCAGAGCGCGCTGCTCGAGGTGATGCAGGAGCGTCAGGTGACGATTGCGGGAGAAACCCACAAGGTGCCCGAGCCCTTCGTGGTCATGGCCACGCAGAACCCGATCGAGACCGAAGGGACCTATGCGCTGCCCGAGGCGCAGGTCGACCGCTTCATGATGAAGGTGCTGGTCGGCTATCCCAGCGAGGAGGAGGAATTCGTCATCGTTTCGCGCGTAACGGGGGTGGCGCAGGCCGTGGCGCGCGTTGCCACGATCGACCAGCTCGTGCAATTGCAGGCCAAGAGCCGGGCCCTCTATGTTGACCCCTCGCTGATCCAGTTTGCCGTGAAGGTCGCCAAGGCCACGCGCGACCCGGCTTCGGTGGGGCTGGGCGACATGCCGCGCTTCATCACTTTCGGGGCGAGCCCGCGCGCCAGCATCAACATGATCGAGGCGGGCAGGGCGCTCGCCTTCCTGCGCGGCCGCGAATATGTGCTGCCCGAAGACGTGGTGGACGTCGTTGGCGACGTGCTGCGCCACCGCATCGTGCTCTCCTACGAAGCGCTCTCGGAGGGCATTTCGGCCGATACCATCGTCTCGCAGATCCTGCAGGCCGTGCCTGCGCCAGAAAAGCCGCTGGAAGCCCATGTCCGCGTCGCCGCATCCGGCTGAGGCCGTCCTCAGGCGCCTCGAATGGACGGTGATCCGCCGGCTCGACGGGTTGCTGCAGGGAGACTATCGCTCGCTGTTTCGGGGCTTCGGCATCGATTTTGCCGACCTGCGCGAATACCAGCCCTATGACGACGTGCGCCTGATCGACTGGAACGTCACAGCGCGCACGCAAACGCCGCACGTGCGGGTCTATAACGAGGACCGCGAGGTCACGGCCTGGTTCCTGCTCGACCTCAGCCCTTCGGTCGATTTCGGTTCGCGTGAGGTCAACAAGCGGCAGGTGCTCGCCGAGTTCACGGCGGTGCTTGCACGACTTCTCACCCGGCAGGGCAACCGCGTCGGCGCCATCGGCTTCAACGGCGTCAGCGATTTCGTCATCCCCCCGCGCGGCGGACGACCGCAGGTGCTGCATATCCTCGACAAGGTCCAGTCCCAGCCACGCCTGTTGCGCGCGCCGCAGACGGACCTTGCCGCATTCCTGCGGCGGGCGTTCTCGACCATCAAGCGGCGAAGCATTGTCTTCGTCGTTTCCGACTTCATTTCGCGGCCGGGTTGGGAGCGGGCGTTGTTCGACCTCAACCGCCGGCACGAGGCGATCGCGGTGCGTCTCATCGATCCGCTCGACATGGCGCTCCCCGATCTTGGCGTATTGGTGTTCCAGGATGCCGAGACCGGCGAGCAGCTGACGGTCGACACCAACGACAAAGGCTTTCGCCGACGCTTCGTCGCCGAGGCGCAGCGCGCCGAGGAGGCGACGATGGAAGCCTTCGGCGCCGCCGGCATGGATGTGCTCGAGCTGTCGACCGACGACGACCTGCTCGATGCGGTGCTGCGCTTTGCCGGCATGCGCAAGGCTCAGTCGCGCGGAACCGCCCTGGCGGGAGGAGGCACGTCATGACCTTCCTGTGGATGCCCATGCTCTGGCTGCTGCTGCTCGTGCCGCTGCTCGTGGCGCTCTACGTGGCCCTGCTGCGCAGACGCAAGAAAACGGCGGTGCGCTACGCCAATCTTGGCATCGTCAAGCAGGCCATGGCGGGCCGCTCGAGCTGGCGCCGGCATGTGCCGCCAGCCTTGTTCCTCCTCGCCCTCACCATCCTGATCCTCGCAGTCGCGCGACCGGCGGCAGTGGTGACGCTGGCCTCGACGCGCTCGACAGTGATCCTTGCCATGGATGTCTCGGGCTCGATGCGGGCGCGTGACGTGCAGCCGAACCGGCTCGCCGCCTCGCAGGAAGCCGCCAAGAAGTTCATTGCCCAGCAACCGGCCGACGTGCAGATCGGCATCGTCGCCTTTGCCGCCGCTGCCCTGCTGGTGCAGGCGCCGACGGTGGATCGCGAGGCGCTGTATAGCGCCATCGATCAGTTCCAGCTCTGGCGCGGAACCGCGGTTGGGTCTGGCGTGCTGGTCTCGCTGGCGACGATTTTTCCCGATCAGCGCTTCGAGGTCGGCGGCTTTGGTACCTCGGGCTTCGGCCCCGGCGGGGACGCGCTGGGCCTGCCTTTCGCGGAACCCAACGCCACCGAGCCGCCTGAACACGTGCCGGTTGAGCCGGGCTCATACGAGAACGCCTTCGTCATCCTCCTCACCGATGGGGCCACGACGACGGGACCGGACCCCATTCAGGCCGGCAAGGTAGCCGCGGATTATGGCGTGCGCGTCTATACGGTCGGCTTCGGGTCGACCAATGGCGATGTCGTCGACTTCGGTGGCCGCTCGATGCGGGCGCAACTGGATGAGACGGCGCTGCAGGAAATCGCGCGGACCACGGACGGCGAGTACTTCGCTGCGCAATCGTCCGACGACCTTGCCAAGGTCTATGAGACGCTCTCCTCGCGTCTGGTGATGGAGAAGAAGCTGACCGAGATCGCGTTCATCTTCGCCGGGATCGGCGCGCTGGTCGCGCTGCTGGCGGCGGGGCTGTCATTGTTGTGGTTCAACCGGATTGCGTGAGGCGGGGGAGATTCGTTGGTGGAGGCAGTCCCGGGCCATGATCCAACGCTCTAGGGTCCGTACTCAATTGCACCGGTAGATGGGGTTGCGATGGCCCCCCATCGGACTTCCCCGGACTTGATCCGGGCCTATTGCCACCCTCCACTCGAGTGGAGGAATCCGTGGGCCCCGGCTCTGCGGCCGGGGAGGTTCAGTGGGTGTGGTGCGGCAGACGGACGGTGCTTCCGTTGGAATCTGTCGGATGGGGAGATAGCGCTCTGGGGGCGCCGGCACTTATTGAGTACAGACCCTAGCGCCCAGACCCGAACGGCATCTTGAAGGTCCAGCTATTGGTGCCTGCATCCGCAGGAATCGGCGGAAAGGGGGCGGCCCGGCGGATGATGTCGACGGCGGCGGCGTCGAAGCCGGCATTGCCCGAGGAACTGATGACACTGATGCCGGAGGCAGTGCCATTGGCTGAGGCGACGAATTGAACGACGAGTTCACCATTGCCGCGTGGGCCGCGATAGTTGCGCAGGGCCCGGCGGATCTTGGATAGCACCTGTCCCTGATATTTGGTGAGGGCGACGCCATTGCCCTGGGGGCCGGTGCCCTGCTGGCTGGCGACCGAAGCGCGTGCCTGAGCATCCGCATTGGAATTGCCGCCATTGCCGCCCTGGTTGGGCCTGGGCTTCAGCGGTTCCTGCTTCTTGGGCGTTTCCGCCTTGGGCTTTGCCGGCTCCTTGGGATAGGTGGGCTCCTGCCGCTGTGCGACGGTGCGGGTCTTGGGCACCGGTGGAGCGTCGGGATCGACGGCCTCGACGACCTCGCTTTCGGGCGGGGTGATCTCAAGCGTATCGGGAGGCTCGATTGCCTCCGCCGCCTCAGGCTGCACGGCATCCAGCGGCTCGGGCGTGATCGCGGTCGAGGCGAGGAGCGGGGCCGTTTCGACGGGGGCGATTTCGACCGGCTCGACTGGCTCGTCCTGCTGAGCGGGCGGAGCAGGCTCGGTCACCTCGGCGACTTTCACTTCCTCAAGGGGCGTCGGTTCAACGGTCTCGACAGCCTCGGTCTCGACAGCCTCGGTCTCGACAGCCTCGGTCTCGACTGGCTCGGCGGTCTCGGGCTGGCTCGCCTGCTCGGGCTCGACGGGATCCAGAGTTTCCGGTTCGGCGGCTTCTATGACCTCGCCGCCGGCGGAGACCATGGATTGCGTGGCGTCGCTCTGCACCTCGCTCACCTCGTTGGCGGCGACGGTCTGCATGGCGATGATTTCGACTTCGACTGCCGAGCCTTCGACATCAAGGCTGTCGTCGGTGGGCAGGAACATGAAGATGCCGGCGGCCAGCGCAGCGGCGTGGAAGAGGAGCGAGGCAAGCGGGCCGAAAGCCCAGCGCGCCGACTTGCGCGGAGCAGGCAGATCGAGGAGCGAGGCGCCGGGGGACGCCACGGTCGGCACCGGGTGGCCGGGGTTCTGGATGACGACCGGCACCCAGGCGCGCGGCGGGCGGCCGGGCAGGGGATTGTCATTGTTCCAGATCGGCCAGGCCGCGCTCATGGTCAGAGCCCGAACTGGATCGTGGATTTGTTGGAGGTGGTAAGCGAGGCGAGGCACTCGCCCGCCTCGACGCCGGTGCCCGTACAGGCCGCGACGTCATTGATGAGCACGCGGCTCAGGCCATCGCAGGGCGTCTTGGCGAGATCGAATTGCAGCACCTTGGTCTTGCCCTCGGGCAGCGCCTTGAAATCGAGCGTGACCAGGCGCTCGATGCCGCCTGTGGCGTTGAAGAGCGCCACTTCGAAAGCCGCCTTGTCGAGCGGCTTGCCAAGGGAATTGGTGGCGAGGAACGTGACGCGGCAGCCGGTTTCGCTCGGTTGCAGCGCGTTGAGTTCGAGGGACAACCCTGCCGCCGGCGCCGTGGTTGCCGCTACGGCGGCCGGCGGCAGGCCAATCGCGGCAAGCATCCCCAACATTCCAAATGCTCGCGCGATCATTCCTTGTCTCCATGCATGGGAAAAGCCGGCGCGGCACATGCGTCCGCGCCGGTAGAGGTGGCGTCAGTAGTCGAACTGCTTGGCCAGCGTCAGCTTGAAGGTGCGGCCCTTGGAGCGGTCCGGCGTCTGGTTGTCGCGATAGTCGGCGTTGAAGATGTTCTCGATCGAGAACTGCGCTTCGGTGCCGGCCAGCGGACCGGATTCCGGCTTCCAGTTGGCGAAGATGTCGAAGGTGGCGTAGCCGGGCGTCGAGGCATCGCTGCCAGTGACGGGCAGCACGCCGGTTTCCGTCGAGGCCACGATCGTCGCCTTGGCGCCGTATTCGAGATTGTACTCGGGGTTACGGGCACCGACGGTGAGCTGTAGCTTATGGCCGGGCACCGAGGTAAGGGCCTTGCCGGTCACATCGTTTGTGCCGACCATGGCGGCATAGGCCAGGCGCCCGAAGAGGAATTCGGACTCGTAGCTGCCTTCCACTTCCACGCCATAGATCGTCGCCTTGCCGACGTTGCGGAAGTAGGGATTGCCCACGACCGACGGCGAGGATTCGATGAGATTGGTGAGGTCGTTGTAGAAGCCGGTGACCTTGACGGTCGCCTGGTCGCCATCGAACAGCAGTTCGTAGCCGGTGAGTGCGAAGCCCGCCTCGTAGGAGTTCGACTGCTCCTTTTCGAGGTTGAGGCTCGGACCCTTGACGCTGTTGTACTGGTAGAGCTCATCGAGCGTCGGCAGGCGCTCGGTATGGGCGACCGAGCCGAAGATCGAGACGTTATCGTTGAACTTGTAGAGCGCCGCTACCTTGGGCGAGAGCGCCACGTCCTGGATTTCGTGCTGCCCCTTGGTGGTGACCTCCGGCTTCTGCCAGACGAAGTCGGCACGACCGCCGGTGATGATGGTCAGCTGGTCGTTGAGGATGAACTCGTCCTGGGCATAGATGCCAAGACGCGTGTCCTTGCCTTCCGGGTGCGTCGAGATCGTGGTGTTCGGGAGCGGCAGCGTCGTGAAGGCGATGCGGTCCTGATAGGAGAGCTGGGCGCCGTAGGTCAGGAAGTTCTGCCAGCTTTCGCCGCTGAATTCGGACGTGTTCTCGAGGCTCGCCTGCCAGGTCTTGTACCCGTATTCGGCGTCACCGATCGAGCCGATGGCCGAATTGGTCTGCTTCACATAGGTGTCCGAATAGGAAAGGTTCGCCTTGAGATCGACCCACGGATTGTCGGTGGCGGCGTTCTCGTAGTGCAGCACGGCCGTCTGGTCGACAACGTCACGGTCGACGGTACCGAACGCGGCCACGGTGCCGGTCTGGGCGTAGTCCTGGTCGTTGTTCTTGCTCGACCAGCGCTGGTAGGAAACGCTCAGCTTCTGGTCATCCTGGTCGCCGAACCGTGCCGTGCCCTTGATAAGGCCGGAATAGGCATCGAACGCCGAGCCTGAGAGGACGCCGCCATTGGCGAGGTCGAAATCGTTCGAGCGCCGCCAGTTGCCGGTGGCGAGGATATCGAAGCCCTCGTTGAACTTGTGGGCGACCAGGCCCGACATCAGCGTGCCGTTGCCGTTCGATGAGTACTGACCCTTGACACGGATCGCGCCGGTCTGACCGTCCTTGATGAAGTCGGAGCCGTCCTTGGTGGTGAAGTTGATGACGCCGGCCAGAGCGCCCGAACCGTAAAGCGTGGACGAGGCGGGGCCGCGCAGAACTTCGACCTGCTTGTAAAGCTCGGGATCGGAGAAGAACGAGCCCATGCGGTACTGCTCGTAGAACTTCTTGGCGCCGTCCACCGTCACGATGATGCGCGATTCATCACCCGAGTTCTCGGCCGTGCCGATGCCGCGGATGTTGAACGATTCCCCGAAAATGCGGTCGCTGCCGATGACCGAGACGCCCGGCACGGTTTCGAGCACGTCCTTGACGGTCGTCGCCTGCGCCGCGTCGATATCGGCCTGATCCACCACCGTCACCGCCTGCGGCGTGTCGACGGCCACTTTCGGCGCCCCCGCGCCGATCACCAGACGCTCGAGCAGCGTCACGAACTTGCCGTTCTGGCCCTGGCTTTGCGCTGCCACCTGCGGCACGCCCACCAAGACCGTCATCGCGGCGCCGCCCAGCAGCACCACGACGTTTCTTCTTACCAGCCCCATCAGAGTCTCCAGTTATTTTTACATGCTGGCTGGCTTGGGGCTTGCTCGCACTCGATCGATCACAGAAAACATGACTCCTGTAATCCACTATTGACGTGTCTATAAATCCTGATACTCAGAGTCAAGAATTAAGTCGCGGCGCCAGTCGCCCGATTTCGACTGCTGGATCAGACACGTGCCCAACCTCGAACGACAGACCTCCGCCCTATCCAAGCCGGCTCGCCCGCAGCAGGACGGAGCCCCGCGCACGCTGACCAGCGAAGAGATCTTCGAGGGGAGCACCGAGGTGCAGATCCTCCACGAGCAGGCGGTCTACCGCCTCAAGATCACCCGTCAGGGCAAGCTGATACTGAACAAATGAGGGAGCCAAAAATGGCCAAATCTCCGGCCGAGATTCGTGAATTGCGGGCCATGCACCCGAAGATGCGCGAGCGCGATTTCGCGCGCATCCACGGGATTTCCGAAGCCGAACTGACCGCCGCTTTCGTGGGTGAGAGCGTGGTGCGGCTCAACCCCGACGTTGCTGTACTGCTCGAGGGCCTCCCGGCCTGCGGCGAGGTAATGGCGCTGACGCGCAACGAAAGCGCCGTCCACGAGAAGATCGGCCCCTATGAGGACGTCAAGGTCGGTCCGATGAGCGCGCTGGTGCTCGGCGACGAGATCGACCTGCGCATTTTCCCCAAGAAGTGGGCGAGCGGCTTCGCGGTCCGCAAGGAGGACGGCGAGGGTGGCGTGCGCCATTCGCTGCAGTTCTTCGATGCCGCAGGCAATGCGGTGCACAAGGTGCATTCGCGTCCGGCCACTAATATGGATGCCTGGAACGAGCTCGCCGCCCGCCTGCGGGCCGACGACCAGTCGCAGACCGTCGAGATCGGCGAAGTTCCCGACGCCGGCGCGGTGGATGCAGCTGCTGCCGCGAACGCCGAGGAATTGCGCGAAAGCTGGTCGCGCCTCACCGATACGCACCAGTTCTTCGGCATGCTCAAGAAGCTCAATCTCGAGCGCCTGCAGGCCATGCGCATGGTCGGCAATCAATATGCCTGGCCGCTCGATCCGTCGGCTACCGAACAGCTGATGCACGGCGCGGCTGGCATCTCGCTGCCGATCATGGTGTTCGTCGGCAATGCCGGTTGCATCCAGATCCATGGCGGGCCGGTGGCCAAGGTCGAGCCGATGGGGCCATGGCTCAACGTGCTCGACGAGACCTTCCACCTGCATCTGCGTCTCGACCAGATCGTGGAAGTCTGGGCGGTGCGCAAGCCGACCTCGGATGGCCACGTGACTTCTGTCGAGTGCTATGGCGCCGACCAGAAGCTCATCATCCAGTTCTTCGGCAAGCGCGTCGAAGGGCACGATGAGCGGCCCGAATGGCGCGCGCTGGTCGAGAGCCTGCCCGCACTCGCCCAATCGACGGCGGCCTGAGAGACGCGATCATGACGCTGCATTTTTCCAAGCCGCTCAAGGCCCTGACGCTGGCCGTCGCTTTGCTGGCGACGCCCTCCCAGGCGCAGGACCTTAAGCCGTTCCCCGATACGTCCCGGCTGGTGGCCGTCGGTGGCTCGCTGACCGAAATCATCTTCGCGCTGGACGAAGAGGGCCGGCTTGTCGGCCGCGATTCCACGGCAGTCTATCCCGAGGAGGCGCTCAAGCTTCCCGATGTCGGCTATATGCGGGCACTCTCGCCCGAGGGCGTGCTCTCGGTGAATCCGAGTGCGCTGCTGGTGCTCGAAGGCTCCGGCCCCAAGGAAGCGCTGGACGTGCTCTCCAAGGCCAGCATTCCTTACGAGACCGTGCCGGAAGGCTTCACGCACGAAGGCATCCTCGCCAAGATCAAGGCGGTGGGCCAGGCCCTGGGCGTCGAGGATAGGGCCAAACAGCTCGCTGAAACCGTCGACAAGGACCTCAAGGACGCCGAGGAGCTGACCAGGGACGTGCCGCAGCGCCAGAAGGTGCTGTTCATCCTCTCGATGCAGGACGGCAAGGTCCAGGCTTCGGGCACGGGCAGTGCGGCGAACGGCATCATCGCACTGGCCGGCGCCGAGAACGCCATCACCGACTACCAGGGCTACAAGGCCCTGACCGACGAGGCCATCATCAACGCCAAGCCGGATGTGATCCTGATGATGGACCGTGGCGGCGAACTGGCGGTGAGCGATGAAACGCTGTTCTCCCATCCGGCCCTGTCGCTGACGCCTGCCGGGCAGAACAAGCGCATCGTCCGTATCGACGGCGCCTATCTCCTCGGCTTCGGTCCGCGCACGGCATCGGCCATCCGCGACCTCGCCAAGGCCATCTACGGCGACAGCCTTTCGGGGAACTGAGCCATGACCGACCTCACTCTCAAAGCCTGGTTTGCCGCACAGGAGCGTCCGGCGCGCGTCGGGGACAGGGCCCGGCTGGCGGGAGTGACGGTCATAGGCCTCGCAATCTTGCTGGTGGTGGTGTCGCTCTTCAGCCTCACCACCGGCGCATCCGGGTCGAGCGGCTGGGCGGTTATCGAAAGCTGGTTCGGGCTGGTCGACAAATCCGACCCCGCCGTGCTGCGCGAGCAGGTCATCATTTATGACATTCGGCTGCCCCGGCTGGTGCTGGGCATCCTGATCGGCGCGGGGCTCGCAGTTTCCGGCGTCGTGATGCAGGGGCTCTTTCGCAATCCGCTGGCTGATCCTGGTCTGGTGGGTGTCTCGGCCGGTGCGGGGTTGGGGGCGGTGGTCATCATCGTGCTGGGCGGAACGATCGCCGCTCCGCTCGTGGCGCTGCTCGGCATCTATACCCTGCCGCTCGCGGCTTTCGGCGGTGGGCTGGCGACGACACTGACGCTCTATCGCGTCTCGACCTCGCGCGGGCAGACGGCCGTGGCCACGATGTTGCTTGCCGGCATCGCCATCGGCGCGCTGGCGGGGGCCGTTACAGGCGTACTCGTCTATCTCGCCAACGACCAGCAGCTTCGCGACCTGACCTTCTGGGGCCTTGGTTCGCTGGCGGGTGCAACCTGGCTCAAGATCGCGGCGGCCGGTCCGATTATCGCGGTGGCTATCGGGGCGACGTTCTTTCTCTCCAAGGGGCTCAACGCACTGACACTGGGCGAGGCGACGGCAAATCATCTCGGCGTGCCGGTGCAGCGCTTCAAGAACATCGCCATCGCCGCCGTGGCTGCGGCGACCGGCGCATCGGTTGCGGTCAGTGGCGGCATCGGCTTTGTCGGCATCGTCGTGCCGCACCTGTTGCGGCTCGTCATCGGGCCCGACCACCGCTACCTGCTGCCGGCCTCGGCGCTGCTGGGCGCTTCGTTCCTGCTGACGGCAGATGCCATCAGCCGCGTTATCGTTGCCCCGGCCGAACTGCCGATCGGCATCGTCACCGCCTCGGTAGGTGGCCCCTTCTTCCTCTGGATCCTGCTGCGCCGCCGCGATCGGCTGGCCTGGTAACATCATGCTTGCTGCCCACGACGTTTCCGTTGCCATCGGCGACAAGACCATCATCCATGAGGTGGCCTTCTCCGCCCGTCCTGGCGAGATCACGACGATCATCGGCCCCAATGGCTCGGGGAAGACGACCCTGCTCAAGGCGCTTTGCAGCGACCATTCCTATACCGGCCGCGTGACGATCAACGGCAACGACCTCAAGCGCCTCAGGCCCTGGCAGGCGGCGAGCATGCGCGCCGTGCTGCCGCAATCGACGACGCTGTCCTTCCCCTTCACCGTGCGCGAGGTCGTGGCGCTCGGCACAACCGCCGGCCGCTCGGGCGTCGACAATCCCGATGCCTTGCCGGAGGAAGCGCTGGAGCGCGTCGACCTCACCGGTTTTGCCGGGCGTTTCTACCAGGACCTCTCGGGCGGCGAGCAGCAGCGGGTGCAATTGGCGCGCGTGCTCTGCCAGGTCTGGCGGCCCGTACTCGACGGCGCGCCGCGCTATCTGCTGCTGGATGAGCCCGTCTCCAGCCTCGATATCAAGCACCAGCTTGCCATCATGCAGATCGCCCGCGAATTCGCCGAAGCGGGGGGCGGGGTGATCGCGGTTCTGCACGATCTCAACCTCGCCGCCATGGCGTCGGACCGCATCCTGGTGATGCGCAAGGGACAGGCCGTCGCCTTCGGCACCCCAGGCGAGGTGCTGCGCGACGAGGTCATCAACGCCGTCTTCGATTGCAATCTCAAAGTGGGCGTTGTTCCACGCGGGGAAGTACCCTTCGTGCTGCCGCAATCGTCAGCGGCCTGATTCTTCGAACAGTGGCGGAACTTCGTTTCTCCGCCTTGCATAAAATTGGAATGCCCACGCTGCCTTGCGAGTGGGATTGCCTGAGCTTACGCTGTATCCATGTGCCCTCAGAGGCGGCCGTGAGAGCCGCCGATGCGCCGTCCCGGACGGCTGGATGAACAAGGAACACGTCAAGATGAACAGCGTCATCGCTCCCCGCAAATTCACCGCAGTGGCCCTTGCCGCGCTGATGTTTGCCGGCACGGCCTTCGGCGTCTCCGCGCAGGATTTCGACGCCAGCGCCACCATCAATATCGGCTCGCTCTACGAGCCGCAGAACCTCGACAACACCGCCGGTGCCGGGCAGGGCGTGAACGAGGCCTTCAACGGCAACGTCTATGAGGCGCTGTTCAAGCTGACCGATGCGGGTGCCGTCGAGAAGTCGCTGGTGGCCGACTACACGCAGAGCGAGGATGGCCTGACCTATACGTTCAAGCTGCAGCCGAACGTGAAATTCCACTCGGGCGACCCGCTGACCGCCGCCGACGTCAAGTCCTCGATCGAGCGCGTCGTGGCCGAGAACTCCAAGTCCTCGCGCAAGAAGAGCCTGTCGGTCATCGATTCCATCGAGACGCCCGACGATGCCACGGTCGTGGTCAAGCTCAAGAGCCGCTCGATCTCGCTGCCCTATAACCTCTCCTATGTGTGGATCGTCAACGACGCTGCGACCGACATCACCTCGACCGAAGACGGCACCGGCCCCTACAAACTTGCCGACTGGCGTCGCGGCTCGGCCCTCGCGCTCGAGAAGTTCGATGGCTATTGGGGCGCCGCGCCGACCAATGCCGGCGTGACCTACAACTATTTCACCGACGCGACGGCGCTCAACAACGCGCTGCTGACCGGTGCGGTGGACATCATCACCTCGGTGCAGAGCCCGGATTCACTGGCCCAGTTCAAGGACAATCCGCAGTTCACGGTGACCGAGGGCGCTTCGACGACCAAGGAAATCCTCGCCTATAACGACCGCGTGGCGCCGTTCGACAACGTCAAGGTCCGCAAGGCGCTGGCCCGTGCCGTCGATAAGAAGAAGCTGCTCGAATCCATCTGGGGCGATTACGGCACCCTGATCGGCTCGTTCGTGCCGCCGACCGACCCCTGGTATGTCGACCTCACCAGCGTCGACCCCTATGACCCGGAAAGCGCCAAGGAACTGCTCAAGGAAGCCGGCTTCCCGGACGGGTTCGAATTCACCATCGACACCCCCGACTACGATCCGCATCCGATCGTGGCCCAGTTCCTGCAGAGCGAATTCGCCAAGGTCGGCGTCAAGGCCAACATCAACATCATCACGGCCAACGAGTGGTACACCAAGATCTACCAGTCGCATGACTTCCAGGCGACGCTCCAGGAGCACGTGAACCACCGCGATATCGTGTTCTACGGCAACCCGGACTTCTATTGGGGCTACAACAACCCGACCGTGACCGATCTCATCGCCTCGGCCGAAACCCAGCCGACCGAAGCAGACCAGACGGCCAAGCTGCTGGAAGCCAACAAGCTGATCGCCGAGGATGCAGCCAGCAATTGGCTCTACCTCTACCCCCAGATTGTGGTATCTGCGGCTAACGTCAGCGGCTATCCGATCAACGGCCTGAACTCGCAGTTCTTCGCCTACGGGATCAAGAAGGCCGCTCAGTAAGGTCTTTTTCAGCCCGCGGAAGGAAAGCCCTATTCTCAGCTATACCATCCGCCGGCTGGTCATCCTGGCACTGTCGCTGCTTGTTGCGGCGGCAGTGCTCTTCATTTTGCTCCGGCTGCTGCCGGGCGATCCGGCCAATGCACTGCTCTCTGTGGGCGCCGATCCGGCCCAGATCGAAGCGGCGCGCCGGGAGGTGGGCTCGGACCTGCCGCTCTTCCAGCAATTCCTGCATTTCCTTTCGAGCCTCGCCCGCTTCGACCTCGGCACTTCCTTCGTCAGCAAGACGCCGGTGCTGGGCGAAATCGGCAACCGGCTTTCGGTGACGCTGCCGCTGACGCTGATGAGTTTCGTCTTGGCGCTGGTCATCGCCGTGCCGCTCGGCATCGTCTCGGCGGTCAAGGCCGACAAGTGGTATGGCGGCCTGATCTCGATCGTCTCCCAGCTCGGCATCGCCATTCCGGTGTTCTGGGTCGGCATCCTGCTGGTCACGATCTTTGCGGTGAACTTCAAGCTGTTTCCCTCATCCGGCTTCCCGCTCAAGGGCTGGAGCAATTTCGGGGCGGCGCTCTATTCGCTGCTGCTGCCCACCATCACCATCGCGCTGGTTATGTCGGCTTCGCTCTTGCGCTATGTGCGCTCGGCGGCGCAGGACGTGCTCGGCAGCGACTATCTGCGCACGGCGCGGGCATTGGGTTCGAGCTTCCCCGAAGCGCTGATCCGCCACGGAATCCGCAACGGCTCGGTGCCGGTGATCTCCATTCTCGGCATCGAACTGGCCACGGCCTTCCTCGGCGCGGTGGTGGTCGAAAAGGTGTTCGCGCTGCCCGGCCTGGGCTCGATGCTGCTGCTCGCCATCCAGCAGCGCGACTATCCCAATGTGCAGGGCGTGCTGTTCATCTCGACGCTCCTCGTGCTGCTGGTCGGCTTCTTCGCCGACCTGTTGCAGCGCGTCATCGATCCACGCCTGCGCGATAATCGTGCGAGGCCGGCATGACGACGGTCGAGGAAGCAATGGCCCTGCCGCCGGCAAAGCCCAGAGCGCGGCAATCATTCACCCTCTGGCTTGGGCTGGTGCTGGTCGGCATCCATGTCGCCATGGCTGTGCTGACCCTGTTCTGGACGCCCTACGACCCCGGCAGCATGTCGGGCGGGCGCCTGGCGCCGCCGTCATGGGAACACTGGGCTGGTACGGACCGGCTGGGCCGCGATTTCTTCACGCAGATCATGATCGGCTCGCGCATCGCGCTGATCGTGGGCACGGGCGCGGTGGCCATCGGCGCGGTGATCGGGGGCACCATCGGCATGCTGGCGGCGTTCGCGACCAAGTTCTGGGACGACGCCCTGGCCGCGGCCCTCGACATTCTCATCGCCTTCCCGACGCTGCTGCTGGCCATGCTGATCGTGGCCTTGGGGGATTCGGCGAGCCTCTTCACCGCTATCCTGGCGCTGGGCATCGCCATCTCGGCCATTGTGGCGCGGCTGACGCGCATCCTCGCCAAGCGCGTGCTGGGGCAGGACTACATCATCGCCTCGCGCACCTCGGGCACCTCCTGGCCGGGTGTGGTCTCCAGGCACGTGCTGCCCAATATCTGGCCGACCCTGTCGGTGAATTTCGCCCTGCAATTCGGGCTGGCGGTGATCGCGGAAGCCTCGCTCTCCTATCTCGGCCTCGGCGCGCCGCCGCCCAATGCGTCGTGGGGACGGCTGCTGCAGGAGGCGCAGGGCACGGTCTATACGGCGCCGATCGGCGCGATCGCACCGGGTATCGCCCTGGTGACGCTGGTGATCGGCATGAACCTGCTGGCCGACGGCCTGCGCGATATCGGCGACCCGACGCGGAAGAGGTCGCGATGAGCGCATTGCTGGACATCAGGAACCTGACGCTGCGGACGGGCGCCGAGACACTGGTTTCGGACCTGTCATTCGCCATAGAGCCGGGCGCGCGGCTCGGCCTGATCGGGGAATCCGGATCGGGGAAGTCGCTGACCTCGATGGCCGCGATGGGGCTCTTGCCCAAGAACATCTCGGTCGAGGGCTCGATCCTGCTCGACGGGCAGCAGGTGGTGGGCACCCGCGAAGGCACGCTCAACAAGCTGCGCGGGCAGGCGGCGGCGGTGGTATTCCAGGAGCCGCTCACCGCGCTCGACCCGCTGATGAAGATCGGCCGGCAGGTGGCCGAGCCGCTGCAACGGCGCTGGACGCGCGAGGGGCGCCGGCTGGACGGCCGCGACCTCAACCGCGAGGTGATCGGGCTGCTCGAAGAGGTGTCGCTGCCGACGCCGGAGCGCATCGCGGCCTCCTTCCCGCATGAGATTTCGGGCGGACAGCGACAGCGCGTGGCCATCGCCATGGCCCTGGCCTGCCGGCCCAAGCTGCTGATCGCGGACGAGCCGACGACGGCGCTGGACGTGACCACGCAGGCCGAGGTGTTGAAGCTGCTCGACAGCCTCGTGCGCGAAAGCGGCATGGCGCTGCTGTTTATCAGCCACGACCTGCCGGTGGTGTCCCAGATCGTGGAGAACGTGGTGGTGCTGCGCAAGGGCGTGGCCGTGGAGGCCGGGCCGGTGGGCGAGGTTTTCGCGCGACCGCAAGACGCCTATACGCGCTCGCTTGTCGACGCCGCGCAGCAGTTCGACCGGGCGCTGGAGGGCGTGCGATGAGCATCGTCTCGGTCGAAAACGTGAGCTTCGGCTATGGCCGCGACCGGCTGGTGCTCAACGATGTGTCGCTGACCGTCAAGCCGGGAGTCAGCATCGGGCTGGTGGGCGAGAGCGGGTCGGGCAAGACCACGCTGCTGCGGCTGCTGCTCGGGCTGGGCAAGCCTTCGGCGGGACGGATTCTGTTTGGGGACAAGGTGCTCGACGCCGGCAATCGCGGCTTCATGCGCGATTATCGCCGCAACGTGCAGGCGGTGTTCCAGGACCCCTATTCCTCGCTCGATCCGCGCCAGACGGTGCTGGGCATCATCTCCGAGCCGCTGCAATCGCTCGGCATTGCCGGCGACCATCGGCAGATGGTGAGCGCGGCGCTGGAGGCGGTGGGGCTGGAGGGCAACATCCTCGGGCGCTATCCGCACGAATTCTCCGGCGGGCAGCGGCAGCGCATCGCCATCGCGCGCGCCATCGTGGCGCGGCCGCAGCTGGTACTGGCCGACGAGGCGGTGAGCGCGCTCGATCTTTCCACCAAGGTGCGGATCGTGGAACTTTTCAAGCAGCTCGCCGCACAGGTGACGCTGCTCTTCGTGTCGCACGACCTGGGCGTGGTGGCGGCGCTCTGCGAGGAGATCGTGATTTTGGAGCGCGGGCGGATTGTCGAGAGCGGCAACACGCACGAGATATTGAAGAACCCGCAGCATCCCTACACGCGAACCCTGTTGGCGAGCGTGCCGCGGATGCCGGAAGCGACTACCTAGCGCCTGCCACATGCACAGGACTTCCCCGGCCGCAGAGCCGGGGCCTATTGCACCCCTCCACCCGAGTGGAGAAATCCGTGGGCCCCGGCTCTGCGGCCGGGGAAGTTCAGTGGCGGTGGTAGGTGCAGAGACCGGAAACGAGGACTGAACAAATGACCGACTATCTCACCCAACTGGACGCCTGGAAGGCGCATCGCCTGGAGCGGCTCAAGGCCGCCGATGGGTGGCTCAACGTGATCGGCCGCTACTGGCTGGAAAACGGCACGGTGACGGTGGGCTCGGCGGCCGACAACGACCTCGTGCTCTCGGCCGGGCCGGCCCATGTCGGCACCGTGACGCAGGACGACGAGGGCGTGACCTTCGCGCCCGCCGATGGCGGCGCGCCGGTGCGGCTCAAGCTCGACAAGCACCATCCGCCGCGTTTCCATTCCGGCTCGCTCCTGCTCGAAGTGACGACGCTCAACGGCGAGCATGCCTTGCGCGTGCGCGACACGGAATCCAAGGCGCCGGCGGAGTTTCCGGGCATCCCGTATTTCCCCGCCGATCCGAAATGGCGGGTCGTGGCGGATTGGGAATTGCTGGACAAGCCCATCACCATGACGGTCGATACCGTGCTCGGCATCCCGACCGAAGTGACGGTGACGCACAAGGCCGTGTTCCAGCATGACGGGCAGACATATGAGCTGATCGCGACGCACGGCTCGGCCGCCTCGCCGCAATTCGTCATCAAGGACCCGACCTCGCGGACGGATACCTATCCGGCCTCGCGCTTCCTCTTCGGCGAGGACGTGACCGACAAGACCATCGTGCTCGACTTCAACAAGGCCATCAACCCGCCCTGCGCCTTCACCGAGCACGCCGTCTGCCCGCTGCCGCCGCCGGAAAACGTGCTGCCCTTCGCCATCACCGCCGGCGAAAAGCGGGTGGCTAACGGACACTAAGTCCGTTGACCGCAAGGCGGGCATAGCGAATTATGCCCGCCATTGCGGAGAAGTCATTTTGATCACCAAGCCCTTGTCTGGCCGTCGGTTCTTGCCGGCTGCTTTTGCCGTGGCCGTTTCCTGCTCGCACGCCATGGCCTTCGAGCCGTGGCAGGCCGAATACTGGCGCACCCCGGAATTCTTCACCCAATGGGGGCTGGAGACCATTGGCGTCGAGTACGCCTATGCCGGCGGACTGGACGGCAGCGGGGTCAATATCGGTGTTCTCGACACCGGCATCGACATGTCCCATCCCGAATTCGCGGGCCGCAATTTCCAGGGCTGGGCGCTTGACGGCGTGCGCTGGGACAGCGGTCTCAACAGCCATGGCACCATGGTCGCCTCGGTCCTGGCTGCCAATCGCGACGGCAGCGGAACGCATGGCGTGGCGCCGGGCGTGACGCTCCTTGAAGCCTCGCTGCTCAACCGTTATGGCGAGATCGACAATGCCGCGGTGGTCGGCGGGCTCAACTGGCTCATCGCGCAGAACACAGACTTCATTCTCTACGAGCTCGGCCACACGGGATGGACGGTCAGGGACTACGATGTAGAGACCGCCTACAGGGTCATCACGGCTCCGGTCATCGATGCCTTTCACCGCGCCGTCGATGACGGCATCGTGCTCATCGTTCCGACACACAATGACTTCCTGGACGATCCCAGCGTCGAGGCAGGGCTGCCATATCTCTTCCCGGAACTCGAGGATAACTGGCTGGCCGTGTCCGGCTATTACTACGGCAACAAATGCGGCGTAGCGAAGAACTACTGCCTGACCGCGCCGGCGGACGACATCTATGTGGCCGTTCCGGGCGGCGGCTATGACCATGTCTGGGGCACGTCCTTTGCCGGTCCGCACGTGGCGGGCGTGGCGGCGCTGGTGAAGCAGCGCTTCCCCTATATGACCGGCAACCAGATCAAGCAGGTGCTGCTCGGCACCGCCTGGGACGAGAATGGCGATGGCGTCGATGACGTGTTCGGTTACGGGCTGCTGCAGGCCTGGGCCGCGGTGCTCGGGCCGGGCAAATTCGACTGGAACGATTTTCACGTCGTGCAGCCCAATGGCGTCAGCTCCTGGTATAATTCTATCAGCGGCGACTACGGCCTCATCAAATCCGGCGATGGCGCGCTGATCCTGCGTGCGGACAACACCTATCTGGGCGACACGCGCGTGGATGGCGGCGATCTCGTCATCGAGGGCAGCATTGCCTCCCGAACCTTCATCGATGCCGGCGGCACCCTGACCGGGGACGGCACGATCTACGGCGATCTCGAAAACCGCGGCACCTTCCAGCCTGGCTGGGGCAGCGATGGCGGCGTGATGACGATCGAGGGCGACTACACCCAGTTCGCCGGCGCCACGACCGCGATCTATCTCGGCGGCAAGTTTGGCCCCAGCCTCGCCAGCATTTCGGGAACGGCAAGCCTTTCCGGCAACCTGGCCGCGCACGTGCTGGCCGGCGGCTACACGGGCGACGCCGAATACGAAGTCCTGCAGGCGGGCTCCCTGAGCGGCGCTTTTGACGCCGTTATCGACGACATGGCGTTTCTCGATGCGAGCCTGCGGACCGGCGCCAACTCGATCTATCTGGGCATCAGCCGCAATGCCACGACCTTCCGCTCCATGGCGGTGGGGGCCAATGGGGCGGGGGCGGCGGGCGTCATCGAGAATTTGGGCATCGGCAACGGCGTCTTCGACGCCGTCATCGGCCTGAGCGCCACCGAAACGGGAGAGGCTTTCGAGCAGCTTTCGGGAGCCGGACAAGCCTCGATCGCGACGTCCCTGATCGCCACCGGCAGCATGGTGGGATCGATGGCCAACGACCGGCTCCGCAGCGCCGCCGGATCGGCGGGCGCAACCGAGATACCGGTAATGTCCTATATGCCCAGCGCCTCGCCGTTGATGATTTCGGTGCCGCAGGGGCCGAGCTACTGGACCAGCACGCAGGCCGGCTGGGGCAGCGGCGGGGCGCAGGACCGGTTCAGCGCCGGCCAGCTCGTGGGCGTCGACAATCTCTTCGGCGACTGGCGCGTCGGCGCTCTGGTCGGCTTCGGCAAGACCGCCACCAATTCGCCGGGCATGAAGGCGGACGGCACCGATTACCACCTCGGCCTTTATGCAGGCACGGAATGGGGCAATCTCGCATTGCGCACCGGCGCCACCTATACGCGGCACGATCTCCAAACCACCCGCACCCTGTCGCTCGGCGGCGCGGCGCAGACGCTGACGGCCAGCTATGGCGGCAACACGGCGCAGGCCTTTGCCGAAATCGGCTACGGTATCGAGGCCGGCGATTTCCGCTTCGAGCCCTTCGCGGGGCTGGCCTATCTGAATGTCTGGACCGAGGGTTTCGCCGAAACCGGCGGCGCCGTCGCGCTGTCGGGCTCGGGCATGTCGGTTTCCACCGTGCTCTCGACGGTCGGCATCAACGCGCAGACGAAGCTGGTGGTCGGCGAAACCGAAACCACCCTGCGCGCCGGGCTGGGCTGGCAGCATGCCTTCGGCACGGAGGCGCCGGTTGCCACTCACGCCTTCGCGGGCAGCGGCTCGTTCGACGTGACGGGGCAGAGCATCGATGGCGACACGGCTTTGCTGCAGGCGGGGATCGACCTGCCGCTGAGCGAGAATGCAAAGGTGGGATTGACCTATGGCGGTCAAGTTTCTGCCAATTCACGCAGCCATGGCGTCAAGGCGGAGTTGCGTGTCAGCTTCTAGGAGCGAGTCGGCCTGCCTACCCACGGGGCCAGACTCCCGTGGATCGTGCAGGAGACGAGATTTATGAGCGGCGACTATCGTGATGGTTCGGTGCCGAACCATCGGCAGGCCATTGACGGAGGCTTGCGGTGAACGCTGCGACTTTTGCCCGCTGGGGTTTTGACGGGCCGCGTTTCGTCTATGGCCTGCGCACGGCCATCGCCGCCTGTATTGCGCTGTTCATCGCCTGGGGCATGGGACTGGAACATCCGCAATGGGCAGCCATGACCGTCTGGGCCGGCTCGCAACCTATTCGCGGCATGCTCATCGAAAAGAGCCTCTTCCGCGCCGCCGGCACGGCGGTGGGCGTCGTGGCCGGCGTGCTGCTGATGCTGCTGGCGCGCGGGGATGCGGTGATCCTCGTGGTCGGGCTGGCGCTCTGGGTGGGGCTGTGCGCGGCGGCCGGCAATGTTGTACGCGGCTTCGTTTCCTACGGCACGATCCTTGCCGGTTTTTCGGCGGCGATGGTGACGCTGCTAAGCACGGCGCACCACGATTCCATCGTGCTGCTTGCCACCGACCGTTTCGCCACGGTGCTGGTGGGCGTGGTCGTGGCGCTGGTCGTCGGGCTGGTGTTCACGCCCGCCGCGAGCGGCGATTATGAGAGCGCCACGACCAAGCTCACGGCGCGCTTGCTCGACGAGATGGCGCGCCCGGCCGAAGAGCGCAGCCTCAAGGAGCAGAAGGCCATTCTCTCGGAAGCCGCGACCATCGAGGAGGCGCTCGATCCGCGTGCGGCGGGCTCTATCAATGGCAGGCGGCTGGCGCATGCGGTGCGCGCGTTGCTGCTGGCACTGGTCTCGGGCCTGCTCTGGCTGCGCGGCAGCGAGGCGGCCCGCACCGATGCGGAAACGCGACAGCTTCTGGCGGAGGGCGGGCAGGTGGATGCCGCGCGGTTCCCCGAAGGGGCGCGGGTACTGCGCTCCATTTCGCTCGGCGTCGACGGGCTGGATAACCGTCCGCTCGAAGAGCGCGACGTGCATGCCTCGGTACTGCTGCATCGCGACTGGGACGGCGCGCGTACGGCCGGCATCCGGGCGACGGCGACCATGCTGGTCATCGGCCTCGTGTGGGTTGTCACCGGCTGGGAGGCGGTGCCCTATGTGCTGCTGGGCACATCGGTGATGGTGACCGTGTTCTCGACCTTCGATGACCCGGCCAATTTCCTCAAGGCGGTGTTCACCGGCAGGTGCTGGGCGCCATCGCGGCGCTGGCTTGCCGCTGGCTGCTCTGGCCCCATGCCGACAACGAACTCGCCATGCTCCTGATGATGGTGCCGTTCATCCTCTCGGGTTCGCTGGTGCAGTCGCACAAGCTGAGCGTACCGGCGGCGATGGACTACGCCATGGTGTTCCTGCTGCTCTCCCAGCCCGTGCTGCCGCTGAGCGGCACGTTCCTGCAATCGGTGTTCAATGCGGCGGCCGTGATCTCCGGCCCGCTCATCGCGATGGCGGCGTTTCGGCTGATCTACCCGATCCATCCGCGCAAGCGCCTGCAATTGCTGGTGGCGGCCATGGTGCATGAACTCGAGCACATGGCCAAAGGCGAAGGTGCCGCCGGCGGTGAGCGCTGGCGGATGCGGCTCAATCACCGCCTGCTGCGTCTCGTGCGCTGGGTGGAAAAAACCGGCTCCAAGGATGTCGATGCCTTCGAGGGCAGCTTCGCCGTCCTCGCGCTGGGCAGTGCCATCGCCCGGCTGCGCGAATTGCAGGCGGGTGAGGGGCTTTCGCAGAGTACGGCACGGGCAATGCGTGCGGCGCTGTTGCGTTGCGCGGATGTAGGCGAGGAACCCGAAGCCGCTGCGCGGGCGATGGAGCAGTTGGCCAAGCGCCTTCCGGCATCGTCGGATACCGAATTGCTTGTCGACGCTGCCAGACAGGTGCGAGCCGAAAGCGCCTTCTTCCGGCTGGGCGCCGCCTGAAATGCTCTTGCGGGCCGGCAACCGAGAGGCCACCTAATGGTTATGCCGAAGGAAGGTGAGCCTGATGAGTGACGAGAGCCGTGTCGTTTGCGTGCATTGCGGTGCGATCAATCGCATGCCCGAGGCGCGCAACGCGCAGGAAGCCAAGTGCGGACGCTGCGGGCAATTGCTGTTCGATGGCGTACCGGCCGATGTCGATGCCGGCATGGTCGATCGCCAGATGACCAAGGGCACGCTGCCGGTGGTGGTCGACGTGTGGGCGCCCTGGTGTGGCCCGTGTCGCGCGATGGCGCCCGAATACGAGAAGGCCGCCAAGGTCGGTGAACCGGGCATGCGCTTCCTCAAGCTCAATTCCGACGAGAACCAGGAAATGGCCGCCCGCTTCGGCATTCGCGGCATTCCCACCATGCTGCTGCTGCGTGATGGCAAGGAAGTCGCTCGTGTTTCGGGCGCCATGTCGTCCAGCCAGATCCTCGGTTGGCTGGGGCAGAACGGGTAGCAGGGCGGCGTGAGCCGCCCTCCAAACCTCAGTGTAGCGTCGTGCGCTGACGTGGGTCGCGGTGCATGGCGCCATCCTTCATGATCATGGCGAAATGCTTGGGGCCGACGAGGATCGATTGGTCTTCGAGCGGATTGCCATCGACGAGAAGGATATCGGCCAGCGCGCCCTCCCGGATGATCCCCAGCTCGCCCTTGTGGCCCATGATGTCTCCACCGACCTCGGTGGCGCATTTGAGGGCTTCGGCCGGTGAATAGCCGAAGAACTTGACGAAGTGCCCGATATCGCGCGCGTTCTGCCCCATTGGCGTGACGGTGAAGCCGTAGTCGCCGCCGACGACCACGCGCATGCCGCGTTTGCGCATCTCGTGGTAGGTGGCCATCGTGTGCTCGAGCTTGCGAGGCAGCCCCATGCGCTCGACCACCTCCTTGGTCATACCGACAACGTCGCCCTCGAAAACCGAATTGTGAACCAGCCCGAAAGCGGGGCCGATGATGATCCGGTCCTTGGCGGCCTCGAGCATATCGAGCGCTTCCTCGTCGGCGAAATCGCAATGATAGATGCAATCCGCGCCTGCCCGCACAGCGCGCTTGACCGATTCCGCCGCCCGGGCGTGGGTGGCCACGCGCTTGCCGAAGTCATGGGCGGTCTGCACGCCGATTGTGAGTTCTTCCTGACTGATCGAGACCAGTTCCGCCCGGATGTTCGAGGTGAATTCGTCTCCCGAGACGTTGAACTTGACGTTATCGACGCCCTCGCGGGCGCAGAGCCGCACGGCCTGCCGGATCTGCGTGACCCCGTCGGCGATCATGCCGAAGCCTTCGAAGCTGCCATGGTTCTTGCGCTCGTCACCCAGCCCGCCCGTGACCGTTATCTCTGGGCCCGCCGCGCGGTAGCGCGGACCGGCGAGATAACCGTCCTCGATTTCCTGGCGCACCACCACATCGATCCGAAGTTTCGCCGAAGCGGCCGAATACGCCGAGGTGAAGCCGTGGTTGAGCAGCAGCGTCGCGTTGCGCATCGTCCGCAGCAGATGCTCTTCGGGCGGGATTTCACCCAGGTCCTGGTTGCGCGCCGGGTTGACGAAACTGAGGTGGCAATGGCCCTCGACCAGGCCTGGCATGAGGAAGCGTCCACCGCCGTCGATGACCTCCGCCCCGTTCTGGTTGTCGATATGCGCATTCTTGGCGACGGCGGTGATGCGGTTGCCCTCGACCAGCACTTCGCCCGGATAGGGCTCATCTTCGATGGCATCCCAGACATCGACATTACGGAACAGATAGGCGCTCATTTTCCCTCCGATCGGCGTTCGTTTCCTCGCCTTGCCAAACGATAGGCATGGAGGACGGAGACGCCCAACCGGCATGTTTCCGGCCTAGTCCAGCATCTGAGACAGCCCGCTTGATTGTCCGCAGGCTTTAGCGTTCGATGCTCTGGCTTGGGCGGGAGGGGAAATGCCTGAGGCTAGTCAAAACGGCGTCGACGCCGCGATCGGTATCCTGTGCGCGCTGGCCGCCGCCAACGGCTCTGCGCGTGGTAGCGTTCTGGCGCGCCAGCTCAACATTCCGCGCGCCAGCTTTCACCGCATCGCGCGAGTGCTGGCCGACGCGGGCCTGCTGACCATAGAGCGCGGTCTGCTGCGCGTCGGGCCAGCTTGCGCCGCCTTTATTGCCGCCAATGCCGCGGACCTCGCGCGGCAGGACGCGCGGCGCGAGCAGCGCGCCCGTGGACGCAATGGCCCCCAACCGGTGCCCGTCCTGAGTCTCGAACCTGAAGCGCCTCTCGTCCTCTCGCCGCCCGTGCAGCGCCGCCGCTCGCGCCGGCTGCGCATCGGTTTCTCCAATACGTCGATGGGCAATCCCTGGCGCGTGGCGCTGGTGCATTCCATCGAGCATGCGGCGGCCAATCTGGGTGACGAGATCGAATGGCTGCGCGTCCGCCATGCCGGCGGCAGCCGCAAGCAGCAGGTCGCCGATATCCAGGCGCTGGTCGATGAAGGTGTGGATGGGCTGCTGGTAAGCTCCACCATTCCCGACGCCGTTGCCGAGGCGGTCGCCGGAGCCATGGCGCGCGACGTCGCCGTCGTGCTGGTCGAGCGCGGTGTTTCGGCCGAGGTGCCTCACACGAGTTTCGTAACGGCGGATGACGCCGTCATCGGCCGCACCACTGCACTTTGGCTGGCCGAAACGCTCAAGGGTGAGGGTGGCGTCGTGCTGCTCTCCGGCCGGGCCGATGCCGTTCCGGCGCAATTGCGGCTGGCGGCGGCACGCGAGGTTTTTGCTCGTTTCCCGGGTATCGAAATCCTCGACACGATCTGGACAGACTGGGAGCGCAATCGCGCCCGCCGCTCGGTCTCGGAAGCCATTGCTCGCTGGGGCGATGCCATTGCCGGCGTCTGGTGTGACAGCGGCCAGCAGGGCGTCGGTTCCATCGAGGCCTTCGTCGAGGCCGGCTATGGGCCTGGCACGATCCCGCCCCATACGGGCGGCGACATCAACCTCTGCTATAAGCTCGCCATTCGCCACCAGGTGCGGATGGTGGCTACCGACTACCCGCCGGCCATGGGCCTGCGCGCGGTGGAAGCGCTTCACGCCAGCCTCGCCGGCAATTGGGTGCCGCGGTTCATCGATGTGCCTTCCGATGTCGTGCTATCGCGCGGCGCGGCGACGCGCTCGGTGCGCTCGAACCTCGTGCTCGACGATCACGTCCGCTGGGACCTGCCCGACAACCTCATCCTCGGAAGCGGCCTGGGGCCGTCCTACAACCCGCGCGCCTTCCGCATCCGCTATCCGGGCAATGTCTACAACCGCTCCGCCGCACCGCAGGTGCTGCTGTGAGTGCGGGCGTGGAAGCCCTGGCCCGGCTCCTGCTCGGCGCCGCTGAAGCGGCATCGGCGACCGTTGCCGAAATTGCCGCGAGAGAGGGAATAGCCCGCTCGACCGCCTTCGATATCGTACGGCGCATGGAAGAGGCAGGGCTGGCGATGCGCGGTGCCGGCGGCGACCTCGCACCCGGCGATCGCGCGGTGGAACTGGGTTTTGCCGCGCACGGCATTGCCCATCTCCACGGACCGGCCGAGGCCGCTCTCGCCTGGCTCAAGGAAACGCTCGGCATGGCCGCCGCCTTCGGCATCGGCGAGGGCGAAGGGCGCATCGAACTGGCGGCAATCCCCGCTCCGCGCGGTCGCGCAGTGCGGCCCGTCACCACGGTGACCGAGCGAGCCGGCGACGTCTGGATCGAGGTGCAGGTGCCTACCGATGCCTCCGAGCAGCTGGTCGAAGCCGCCAAGCGCAATCTCCGTCGGGCCGCCGCAGCCTTGGTATGACCGATCCGTTTCTCATCCGCGCATTGGTTCCGAACTACGAAGCGATCCGCGAGGCCTATCGTCAGCGCAGTGATGCAACCCGCGCTACCCTGCGTCATCATCTCGACCTGCAATACGGCCCGCATCCCGACGAACGGCTCGACCTTTTCCTCCCGGAGCGCGCTGAACGAGCGCCGGTGCACATCTTCGTCCATGGCGGCTATTGGCGCGCCAACGTGAAGGAGGACTACGCCTACGTCGCCGAGCCCATCGTGGCTGCCGGCGGCATCGCCGCCATCGTCGAATACACGCTGATGCCGAAGGTGCGTCTGGCGACCCTGGTGGACCAGGTGCGCCGCGCCGCGCGCTGGTTAGTCGCGCAGGCAGGAAAGTTCGGCGGCGATGTCGGGAGGTTCTCGGCTAGCGGCCATTCGGCCGGCGGGCATCTGGCGTTCTATCTCGCTGCCGCCGCGCCGCATGAGGCGGAGTGGCCGGATATTCCGCTACAATCCCTGCTGCTGGTCAGCGGGCTATATGATCTCGATCCCATTACGCGCAGCTTTCTGCAGCCGGAGCTTGGCTTGACTGCGGAGGAGGTGGCGGCGTGGTCGCCGGTAACCGCGCGAGTGGCCAACGGGATGCGGTTCGAGTTGGCCGTGGGCGAGGTGGAGTCAGCGCCATTTCACGCGCAGGCCGAGCGGCTTGCTGTGCGGCTGAGCGGGCAGGGGAGCGCGGTAGAGAAGCGGGTGATCAATGGGGTCGATCATATGTCCATTGTCCTCGATCTAGGGACACGAGGGACGAAACTAGGCGGGGTGCTGGAGAAGTGCGTTGGAGGGTGAGCGACTGCGTGTCTCGCACTCGCTCCCTCTACACGGGGGAGGGAGACCGGCATTATGCTAGCCGCTAGCCTCGGCTCGGCCCGGTTACGCCGTCCAAACCAGCTTCGCGTTCGTCAGCTCCCGTGCCCCGAGCGCGCCAAGCTCTCTGCCGAAACCCGAACCCTTCACGCCACCAAACGGAGCCCGGGCATCCGAGCGAACGAAGTCGTTGATGAACACGGCGCCCGCTTCAAGCCTGCCTGCCACTCGGGCCGCCCTTTCAGCGTCCGAACTCCACACTGCGCCGCCCAGCCCATATTCCGTGGCGTTGGCCAGGGCGATGGCTTCGTCTTCCGTGTCGAAGGGGAACATCAGTGCCACCGGTCCGAAGAACTCCTCCTGTGCGATGGCGGCGTTGGGATCGAGGCCGGTGATGACGGTCGGAGCGAAGTAATTGCCCGGGCGGTCGAGCTTGTTGCCGCCGGCGATAACCTGCCCGCCGGCCGCCTGTGCATCGGCGATCTGGCGTCGCGTCGTGGCGATGAGGTCGGCCTTGGCGAGCGGGCCGAGCCTGGTGTCGACGCTCATCGGGTCGCCGACAGGCAGCGCGTTGGCCGCTTCGGCATAAGCGCGGACATAGCGGTCGTAGATCGGGCGGGCGACGATGAAGCGCTTGGCGGCGATACAGCTTTGGGCGTTGTTGGAGAAACGCGAGACGATGCCGAGCTTGACCGCCTTCTCGAAGTCGGCGTCCTCGAAGATTATGAAGGGGTCAGACCCGCCGAGTTCCAGCACCGCTTTCTTGCCGTGCGCGCCCGCAGCTTCCGCCACGGCGCGTCCCGCGCCGGTCGAGCCGGTCACGGTAACGGCGCGGATGCGCGGATCGGCGATGATGCCGGGTACCGCGTCGCGGCGGATGGCGAGATTAGTATAGAGCCCATCCGGCCCGCCGGCATCGCGCACCAGCTCCTCGATGGCGCGAGCCGAGCCCTGCACCGAATCCGCATGCTTGACCAGCACCACATTGCCCGCCATCGCCGCGGGGATGAAGAAGCGCAGCACCTGCCAGAACGGCAGGTTCCACGGCATCACGCCAAAAAGCGGCCCCAGCGACTGATAGACCACCTTGCCCGGCGTACCGGGAATGGCCTCGTCGCGCAGATATTCCTGTCCTTGCGCCGCAAAGTGCCGCGCACCGCCGGCAGCCTTGACCACCTCATTCCGCGCCTCGCCCACCAGCTTGCCCATTTCGGAGGTAATGAGCGCGGCATAGCGATCAGCGCGCTCTTCGAGGAGGCCGGCCAGCCGCTCGAGGAAGGCCGCGCGGACGGATGCGGGCTCCTGGGACCAGCTCCGCCACGTGTCCCACGCGCGTTGCAGCAGGCGGTCGATATCGGCCGCGTCGTGCGCCGGATAGGTGGCGATTTCCTCGCCCGTTGCCGGATTGATGGACTTGAAAGCCATGAAACTCCTCCCGTTTCTCGGCATTCGCCGTGTGGTCACGTTTGTAACCTGTTGGTTACTAGTTGACAGGAGAGCTCTGGCAAAAGTCAAGGGTATGAATTGTTGGCCGGTGCTTGACAGCCGAATGCAGCAACGACAGTCTTGTAACCACATAGTTACATCGGGGTGTGCGGGCAGGGAGGTTCGACGCTTCGATCGGGAGGGGTAGAGGTTGACCGACTATCTGATTTTGGGCGGAGGCTCGGCCGGCTGTGTGCTGGCGGCCCGGCTGACGGAAGATCCGGCCGTGAACGTGGTGCTCGTCGAAGCGGGCCCCAACCTGACACTGGATACCATGGCGCCTCACGTGCGCAGTCGCTATCCAGGTCAGGCTTATCTCGATCCCGGCAACATCTGGCCCAACCTCACCGCCTATCTCGGCGCGCCACTCGGCAATACCGATGGCCGCGCGCCCCGTCGCTATGAGCAGGGTCGCCTGCTGGGCGGCGGCTCTGCCGTCAACGCCATGGTCGCCAATCGCGGTGCGCCGGGCGACTATGACGAATGGGGCGCTCTTGGTGCAGAAGGCTGGTCCTTTGCCAACGCGCTGCCCTATTTCCGCAAGCTTGAGCGCGATGTCGATTTCGACGGGCCCTATCACGGCAAGGATGGCCCCATCCCGGTGCGGCGCATCAAGCCCGACCGCATGTCGCCTTTCGTCAAGGCCGTCTCCGAAACGCTGGTCGCCAACGGCCATCCGGCCAAGGCCGACCAGAACGGGGAATGGACCGACGGCGTCTATGTCGGCGCGGTCGCCGTAAGCGACAAGGGCGAACGCGTGCCGGCCTCGGTGGGCTACCTCACGCCGGAAGTCCGGGCGCGCAAGAATCTCGAAATCATCACCGGCCACCTGGCCGAGCGCGTGCTGTTCGACGGGCAGCGGGCCGTGGGCGCGGTGATCGTGCCAGATAGCGGCGGCGAAGGCCGTCGCTTAACGGCGCGCGAGGTCATCGTCTCATCGGGCGCCATCCACAGTCCGGCCCTGCTGATGCGTTCGGGTGTGGGGCCCGGCGACCAGCTCGCGGCCCTGGGTATTCCTATCGTGGCTGACCTGAGCGGTATCGGGCAGAATCTCATGGAGCACCCCTCCACTGCCGTCTCCACCTATCTGCCCCCGCAATCGCGCCTGAGCGACCTGCGCGAGCATCACGACCACGCCATCCTGCGCTTCTCGTCCAATATCGGGGACGCACCCGAAGGCGACATGCACGCCGCCATGATAGCCCGCTCCGGCTGGCACTCGGTGGGCCAGCGCATCGGCACGCTCTTCATCTGGGTCAACAAGGCCTATTCGCGCGGCGAGGTGCGGCTCAAGGCCAAGGATGTGCGCGAAGAGCCGCATGTCGATTTCCGCATGCTCTCGGACTGGCGCGATCTCGAACGCCTCAAATACGGCTTCAAGGTAGGCGCCAGGACGCTCACCGATCCCCGGATGGATGGCAAGCGCGGCCCGGTCTTCCCGACGAGCTACTCGGCCCGCGTCGCGGCGATTGCCGGCCCCGGCCTCTGGAATACACTGCAACGCGGCGCCTTCGCGGGCATGCTCGACTATTCGGGGCCCCTTCGTTCGGCCCTGATCCACAACGTGGTGACGCTCGGCATCAGCCTCGATAACCTCCTTTCGGACGATAAGGCCCTCACCGAATTCATCGGCAAGTCGGTGGGCGGGGTGTGGCATGCTTCGGGAACCTGCCGCATGGGCGCGGCGGACGATCCGAAGGCCGTGACCGACAGCCACGGTCGGGTGCGGGGCGTCGAGGGATTGCGCATCTGCGACGCTTCGCTGATGCCGTCGATCCCGCGGGCCAACACCAATGTCCCCACGCTCATGATGGCAGAGCGTATCGCCGACCTGATCAAGGAGGAGAGGCGGGCTGCCTGAAGGCCGAATGTCTCAAATGCTGGACTCTATCCGGGCTTTCGCCCTTGCAGGCGCGCGCCTTAGTCCAAATAGTGGAACACCAAGAATGATCCTGGAATGGGACATCATGAGGGGAGGAAACAGGGCCGGCGCAGGCGTGCGCCGTGCTTTTGCGTCCAGTGCGTCTCGTCATGTCCTCTTCGGGCGAGGCAGGCCATGACGACCAACCCACCCGTGATGGAAATGCGTGGCATTTCCAAATCTTTCCCGGGCGTTCGCGCCTTGAAGGACGTGAGCTTTGCCTGTGCGGCAGGGGAAGTGCATGCCCTTGTCGGCGAAAACGGTGCCGGCAAATCCACCCTCATCAAGATACTCTCGGGCGTCTACCGCCCCGATAGCGGCGCCATTGCGCTCAACGGGCAGGAAGTGCATTTCCGCCACCCGGTGGAAGCCCTGCGCGCCGGCATTTCGGTGATTTACCAGGAATTTTCGCTGCTGCCCGAGCGGACCGTGGCGCAGAACATCTTCCTCGGCCGCGAGCCGACGCGGAACGGCATCATCGACTACGGCGCCATGGAAGCAGAGACCCGGCGGGTCCTGACGCTTTTCGGCTCCAGCCGCATCGAGCCCGATACGCTGGTGGCCGACCTCGACGTCGCCAGCCAGCAGATGGTCGAGATCGCCAAGGCCATTTCGCTCGACGCCAAGGTGGTGGTGATGGACGAGCCGACCGCCGCGCTCAACGAGGCGGAATGCGAGATGCTGTTCGCCACCATCGACCGCCTGCGCGAACGGGGCACCGCCATTGTCTACATCACGCACCGTATGCGCGAGGTGACGCGCCTTGCCGATCGGGTGACGGTGCTCAAGGACGGCGAGATCACCGCCCGCTTCGAGACCACGCCCGCGCCGGAGACCATCGTGCGCGCCATGGTCGGCCGCGACATTGCCGATTTCTACGCACCGCCTGCCACGCCCGAGGAAATCGGCCCCGTCGTGCTCTCGGTCCGCAACGGCAGCAACGTCTTCCTGCGCGACATCTCCTTCGATCTCAAGGCCGGCGAGATCGTCGGCTTCTCGGGTATCCAGGGCGCAGGGCGCTCTGCCCTCGCCATGGCGCTTTTCGGCTCGGTTCCCTTCACCAGCGGCGTGGTGACCCTCAATGGCCAGAACGCTGCTTTTCGCACTCCGCGTGATGCCATTCGCGGCGGGCTGGGCCTGCTCCCGGGTGATCGCAAGGCTGAGGGCCTGGTGCTGATGCAGACCGTGCGTGACAACGGCATGCTCACGTCCCGTGCCTTCGCCCCGCTCGGCGGCAGCAATCGCCGCAACGGCTTTGCCAGCGTCGACTCCATCGACGCGCTTTTTGCCAAGGTCGACATGCGCGCCGCCAGCTACGACCAGGAGATCCGCTCGCTCTCGGGTGGCAACCAGCAGAAGGCGATCGTCGCCCGTTGGCTGGCGCTCGCTCCCAAGGTGCTGATCTTCATCGAGCCGACGCGCGGCATCGACGTCAACGCCAAGGCCGGCATCTACCAGCTCATGCGCGAGCTCGCCCGCAATGGCGCGGCGATCATGATGATCTCCTCGGACCTCCCCGAAATCCTCGGCGCCGCCGACCGCATCCTCGTCATGCGCGCCGGCTCGATCGTGGGTGAATTCGGGCGCGGCGTCACCGAGGCGGAAATCATGCTCTCGGCCACTGGCGAAACCACCATGGCGGGAGCAGCCGCATGACCGACGCCACCATGCAGCCCGTCGCCAGGCGTCGCAAATCCGGCTTTCGCTTCGAGCGCTGGGCGCCCGCTATGCTGCTCGTCATTGCCTTTGCCATCTACGCCATCGTGGCGCTCGCCACCGGCCAACCGCAATTCCTGACACCCGACAATCTCGTCGCCATTCTGGGCCGCTCGATCGCGCTTGGCATCACCGCCATCGGCCAGACCTTCGTGATCCTCGTCGCTTCGATCGATCTCTCAGTGGCCAATCTCATTTCGGCAGCGGCCGTGCTGGCCTCGGTGATCATGAACGGCAACCCCGCAATGATCCTGCCGGCCATCCTCGCCGTACTGGCGCTCGGCGCGGTGGTCGGCATCGTCAACGGGCTGGTGATCACCAAGCTCGAGGTCAACCCGCTCATCGCCACGCTCGGCATGGCGCTGGTCATCCAGGGGTGCCTTTCCGCCTTTGTCACCAATTTCGCCGGCTCAGTGCCGGCCGAATTCCAGGTCTTTGCCTATGGCGGGTTCGGCTCCATCCAGTTCAGCCTCATCTTCCTTGTGGCGCTGACCGTCGCCGCCTGGTTCGTGCTGCGCTTCACCAAGTTCGGCTCGGACATCTATTCGGTGGGCGGCAATGCCGATGCGGCGAGGCTTGCGGGCATCAAGACCCATCCCGTGGTGATCGCCACCCACGTCATCTGCAGCCTCTGCGCGGCGATTGCCGGCCTCTATCTGGCCTCGCGCCTGCGCTCGGGCGCACCATGGATCGGACGCGACGGTGTCTATGACCTGCAGTCGATCGCCGTGGTCGTCATCGGCGGCACCGTGCTGGCCGGCGGCCGCGGCGGAATCTGGGGCACCATTGCCGGCGTCCTCATCTTCTCGCTCATCGACTCGATCTTCAACATCGCCCAGGTCGATGCCTTCGCCAAACAGGTGATGCGCGGCATCATCATCGTCGCGGCCGTGGCCTTCTACGCCGTGCGCTCCAAGAGGATCGTCGCATGAGCGAGGCCGCCCTATCCCGCAGTGAGAAGAAAAAGCGCCGGCTGCCGCAGATCAACCCGGTCTACATCGTGCTGGCGGTGCTGCTCATCGCCATCGTCATCCAGAACGTGAGCTTCCTGGAGCCCCAGGGCTACATGAACTTCCTCAAGCGTTCCGCGCCGTTGGCGATCCTGGCGGCAGGCTCGGTCTTCGTGATCGTGGCGGGAGGTTTCGACCTTTCCGTCGGTGCGCTCATCACGCTCACCGTCATCGGCTCCTCCATGCTGCTCAACAACAACCCGGACGCCACCTGGTGGGTGATCCTGCTGATGTTGGGCCTGGGCGTGCTGGTGGGCTGCATCAATGGCCTCATCGTTTGCTATCTCAGGGTACCATCGCTGATCGCCACCCTCGGCATGATGATTACGCTGAACGGCGCCGCACTCATGTGGTCGGGTGGATCGCCGCGTGGCTACCTGCCCGATTCCTTCCGGTTCTTCGGGCGCTTCAATTTCCAGGACGTGCCGATCTTCCAGCTCGTGCCGGTGGCGGTGATCATCCTCATCGTGCTTGGCTTTGCGCTCTACTGGCTCATGCACCGCACCAATTTCGGACGCATGGTCCACGCCATCGGCGACAATCCGCGCGCCGCGCAACTGGCCGGTGTGCCGGTCGAGCGCGTACGCATCCTGGCCTTCGTGGTGTCCTCGGTCTCGGCCGTGATCGCCGGCGTCATGCTCGGCGGCTTTGCCGGCGTTTCGACCGACGTGGGCTCGGGCTACGAGTTGCAGGCCATCACCGCGGCGGTGCTGGGCGGGGCGCAATTGCTGGGTGGGCGGGGCTCGGTGCCGGCAGCCATTGCCGGTGCGCTGACGCTCCAGGCCATCTTCACGCTCCTTAATTTCCTGGGTCTGCCCAAGCCCGTTCGCGACGTGGTGCAGGGCGTGATCCTCATCGCTGCGGTGGCGCTGGCCATGTACCGCCGCAAGAAGACCGGACGATAGAAATTCACGCGGCGCGCCCCAACTGCGCCGCGGAATGCTGAGTGGAACGACTACTCAAGGGAGAGGAACTTATGAGGAAGATCGTACTTCTGGCGCTGGCGGCAAGCCTGGCGCTTCTGGGGGGCAGCGCATTCGCGCAGGCACCCAATTTCGACGATCCTGCTGCCTTTGCCAAGCAGCGCGAGGAACTCAAGGCCGCGGCCATGGGCCCCGAGGGCAAGCCCTGGGAGCAATACCTGTCCGACGCCATGGCCGACACGGCCAAGTTTAAGAAGCCCGGCCCCTACACGCTGTGCTTCTCCAATGCCGGCGTGAACAATCCGTGGCGCGTCGTCGGCTGGACCGACATGCAGGCCGAAGTCGACCTGCACAAGGACCAGATCAAGGAATTCATCGCCGTCGACGCCCAGGGTTCTGACGACAAGCAGATCGCCGACATCGGCGACCTGCTGGCCGGTGGCAAGTGCGACCTGCTGATCGTTTCGCCCAACACCACTGCGGCCCTCACCCCGGCCGTCGAAAAGGCCTGCGCCACGCTCCCGGTCGTCGTCTTTGACCGCGGCGTCAACACCCCTTGCCCGGTGACCTTCGTGCACCCGGTGGGTGGCTACGGCTTCGGCATTTCCGCGGGTGAATTCGTGGCGGCCAATGTGCCCAAGGGCTCGAATGTCCTGATGTTGCGCATCTTGCCAGGCGTGGACGTGCTCGAAACACGTTACTCGGCCGCCAAGCGCATCTTCGATGAGGCCGGCATCAACATCATCGGCGCCGAATTCACCGATGGCGACAATGCCAAGACCAAGTCGATCGTTGAGGACTACATCCAGAAGGGCAAGATCGACGCCGTCTGGATGGATGCCGGCGCCACCGCTGTCGCCGCCATCGAGGCCTTCGAGGATGCAGGCGTGGACGTGCCGGTCTTCACCGGCGAGGACCAGCAGGACTTCCTCCAGAAGTGGAAGGCCCTGAACCTCAAGGCCATCGCCCCGACCTATCCGGCCTATCAATGGCGTTCGGCCATCATCGCCGCGCTCAAGGTTCTGAACGGCGAGCCCGTCCCGGGCCCGGAATGGGTGCTGCCGCAGCCGTCCATTACCCAGGACACGCTGGATAACTTCATCAACGAAAAGATGCCCCCGCTGCACTACGCCATGTGCGGTTGCGAAGGCATGCCGGACTATCCGGCTCGTTGGGGCGGCAAGTAAGCCCGAGTGATGAAAATCAGGGGAGGGCGCCCGTCGGGCGCCCTTTCCTTTTGCCTGTGAGGCGCTAGTCTCAAGAAAAAGAAAAGCACTTCGACGAGGACGATCCATGACGATCCGCAATCTCGCCGGAACCCTGCGACCAGCCTCCATCGCCATTGTCGGCGCCTCCAACCGCGAGGGCGAACTCGGGCGCGTGGTCACCGAGAACATCATCAGCGGCGGCTATTCCGGCGCCATCTATCCGGTAAGTCGTGACTACGACCAGGTGCTGGGCTTTCAGTGCTACCAGCAGGTGGCCGATCTTCCGCAGGCGCCTGAACTCGCCATTCTTGCCATCCCTGCGCGCGATACGCCTGCTGCCGTTTCCGAACTCGGTGAGCGCGGCGTTCCTGCAGCCGTCGTGCTGGCTGGTGGCTTCGATGACGACCTGCGCGAGCAATTGTGCGAAGCGGCGCGGCCCTTCTCTCTGCGGCTCATCGGGCCCAACACGATCGGCCTCCTCGCTCCGCAAGTCCGCCTCAACGCCAGCTTCGCTCACATCGCGCCCGAACCCGGCCGGCTCGGCCTCATCTCGCAATCGGGCGCGATCATCTCCTCGATCATCGACTGGGCTGCCGCCGAGCGCATCGGCTTTTCCCAGATCTTCTCGCTGGGCGATACGGTGGACGTCGATGCCGGCGACTGCCTCAATCTCCTTGCTGAAGACGCGCGAACCTCGGCCATTCTGCTCTACCTCGAATCCGTCACCGCGCCGCGCAAGTTCATGTCGGCAGCCCGCGCTGCCGCGCAGATAAAGCCGGTCATCGCCATCAAGGCCGGCCGCCACGACCCGACGACACAACTCACCCAATTGCGGACTGGCGTCGCCTCGGGCGAGGACCGGGTCATCGAAGCCGCCTTCCGTCGTGCCGGCATAATCCGGGTCGACAAGCTCGAGGATCTCTTCGCAGCCGCTGAAATCCGCGCTCGCTTCCAGCCGCTCGATCGCGGGCGCACCGCCATCATCACCAATGGCGGCGGCGCCGGCATCCTCGCGGTCGATCACCTCCTCGAACGCGGCTGCGAAATGACGTCGCTGGCCCCGCATACGGTCGCCGCCCTCGATACCGTGTTGCCGGCCGCGTGGTCCCGTTGCAACCCGGTCGATATCCTCGGCGACGCCCCACCAGAGCGCTACAAGGCCGCCGTCGAGATCATTGCCAGCGACCCCGGTGTCGATGCCCTCCTCGTCATGAATACGCCAACGGCACTGGCCTCCTCGACCGATGCCGCGCGCGCAGTAGCCAGCCTTGCGCAGGAGGGCATGGTACGCGGCAAGCCTGTGCTTGCCTGCTGGTTGGGCAAGTTCACCGCCGAGCATGCCCGGACCATGTTCAAGGCCAGCGGCATCGCCAGCATCGAAACGCCCGCTGCCGCGGCCGAGGCCGTAGAACTCCTCACCCGATGGTCGACCCTGCGCCATCTGGTCGAACGCGTGCCGGAAAATGCCGTGCAATTCCGCACGGACCGCGTGGTGGCTGCCCGAACGTTCCGCAAAGTCGCCCAAAGCGGCCGCCACGCTCTTTCCGAGGCCGAGGCGAAATCCGTCATCGCCGCCTATGGCATCCCCGTGCCGGAAATGCAGGTCGCTGCGGATGAAAACGAGGTCGAGCATTGGGCAGCCGAGATGCTCGGTCGCTACAAGGCGCTCGCCATCAAGCTTCATTCCCACACGATCTTCTACAAGTCCGAACTCGGGGGCGTCGTCCTCGGCGTTGAAAGCGCAACAGCCGCGCGCGAGGCCGCTCGCGCCATACGCACGCGCCTGCGCGAACATGGCCGCGATGCCGAGATCGAAGGCTTTTCCATCCAGCCGATGATCCGTCGCCCCCATGCGCGCGAGCTGATGGTCGGCCTGCGCGCCGACCCGGTTTTCGGCCCAACCGCCCTTTTCGGCTCCGGTGGGCTGGCGGCCGATGTGGTCGACGACATGGCCGTGGGCCTCGTGCCGCTCGACGAAGTGCTGGCCGGTGACCTCATCGAGCAGACGCGCATCAGCCGCCAACTGGGCAGCTATGCCAACGTGCCGCCCGCAGATCGGCTCGCCATCGAGCGAACGCTGATGGGTCTGTCGCAATTGGCCATCGATTTCCCCTGCGTGACAGGCGCGCGTATCAATCCGCTCCTCGCCGACGAGCATGGCGTGATCGCGCTCGATGCCAATATCGAGATCGACCCCGCCCGTATTGACGAGCGCGGGCCCGGCGCCTGCCTCGCCATCCGCCCCTACCCCTCGGGCTGGGAGGTGCGCGCTGCCGTCCGTGATCGGGCCTTCGTCATCCGCCCGATGCGTCCGGTCGATGCCGCGCTTTATTCCGCCTTCATGGCCCGCATGGATGCCGAGGACCTGCGCCTGCGTTTCCTCGCACCCACCCAGCAACTCTCTCGCGACATGCTCGTCAGCTTCACGCAGCTCGACTACGATCGCGAGATTGCCTTCGTCGCGCTTGAGGAGCCGGGCGGAGAGATGGCGGGCGTCGTGCGCTATTCGGCGGACCCTGACCATGAGCGCGCCGAATTCGGCATCATCGTGCGCAGTGACCTCAAGGGGTTTGGCCTGGGCAAGATCCTGCTCGGCCGCCTCATCGCCTATGCCCGTGCCGACGGCCTGCGCTGGCTCGATGGCGTCGTCCTGCGCGAAAATGCCGGCATGCTTGGCCTCGCCCGCCGCTTCGGGTTCGCCTCGCAGCCGGGCCCCGAGGATTCCACCCTCTCGCGCATTTCGCTGGCTCTCGATGGCGCGCCGCCGCTCGACCCGCCTGTGGAAAACCGGTTGAAAACGACAGCGCCTTGAGCTTGATTATCCCTCGGGACAGGCTCTTTCTCGGAGGCGGCGTTGAGTGAACCGGACGTCCCGTCACGGCGGAACATCAGAAGCCTGCTTCTGGTTGAAGATGAACCCTTGATTGCGTCCGGCATCGCCCAGATGCTCGAGGAATATGGCTACGAGTCCGTACGCTCGGCCTATGGCTACGCCGATGCCGAAAGCGCCGCGCGCGACGCGCATTATGATGCCGCCATTCTCGATGTGATGCTCTCCACGCGCTATGTCTGGCCCATCGCGACGTTGCTGCGCGAGCGCGGCACGCCTTTCCTCCTGCTGACCGGCCTCAATGCCGAAAGCATCGACAGCGAATTCCGCGACGCGCCGGTGATCTTCAAGCCCTTTGGCGAGCGTGAACTCGTCAGTGCTCTCAACGCCCTCATGTAATTTATGCCGAGTTGAGCGGCGACCAGCATTGCGCCATTGTCAGGGACGTAAGGCGCGAGGCGTTCGGCATGAAGGTGCTTTTGTTTGGGGCGGGCGGTCAGGTGGGGCGGGTGCTCGCCGCCATGCTCCCACAGGTTGCCGATCTGGTGGCCCTGGGGCGCGACGAGGCCGACTTCACCCGCTCTGGCCACCTCGCCGACCTGGTCGCGGAGGCGCGTCCCGATGTCGTCATCAACGCCGCCGCCTATACCGCGGTAGATCGCGCCGAGAGCGAGCCGGAGCTTGCCGCGCAAGTCAACGCCGCCGCCCCCGCCGAACTCGCTGTCGCCGCGGGCAGGGCAGGGGCCACGCTCATCCACTATTCCACGGACTACGTCTTCGACGGCACCAAGGCGGGCGCCTATGTCGAGACGGACCCGACTGCGCCGCTCAATGTCTATGGCCGCACCAAGCGCGAGGGTGACGTAGCCATCGCGGCAAGCGGTGCCGATTTTCTGGTGTTCCGCACAAGCTGGGTTCACGCCCCCGGCGGCAATAATTTCATTGCCAAGATGCTCAAGCTGGCAGCCGAGCGCGACGCGTTGAAAGTCATCGACGATCAGATAGGCGCTCCCACCAGTGCGCGGCTCATCGCGCAAACTACCTTGCGCGCACTCGCTGCGCGGGCCGCCGGCAATCCGCTTGCATCCGGCATCTACCATCTCACCGCATCCGGCGAGACCAGTTGGAACGGCTATGCCCGCTTCGTCATCGCTGAAGCGACCCGTCGCGACCTTTCGCTCAAGGCCCGCCCTGCGGATGTCGAGGCCGTACCGACGACCGCGTTCCCGACACCCGCGCGACGCCCGCTCAATTCGCGCCTGTCGACAGCCAAGCTGCGCGAAGCGCTCGGCGTCGAAATGCCCGATTGGCGCGAGGGCGTGCTCGAGACTCTCGATGCGACGCTCAAGGACTTGGAAAGATGAAAGGGCGGCTGCGGGTCGGCCTGCTCTGGCACACCTTCGGCCACCCGAACCTCGGCGTCGATGCGCTCGCCCGCGCCAATTCCGCCCTCATCCGCCGCGCGGCAGCGATGGCGGGTATCGAAATCCGCTTCATAACGCTCGGCACCCCGACCCGTCCCGGCATCGACGTCCCGCCCGACGTCGAGATCGGCCCGCACCCGAGCATCCGTCAGGCTCTTCGCGGCCGCTCGCGCTTCCTCGCCGAAGTACGCAATTGCGACATGGTCTTTGACATTGGCGAGGGTGACAGCTTTACCGACCTCTACGGCGCCCGCCGTTTCGCCTTCCAGGCCGGAACCAAGCTCGCTGTCCTTGCCACCGGCACGCCGCTGGTCCTCTCACCCCAGACCATCGGCCCCTTCGCCGCCCCTCATCATCGCGCTCTCGCCACGAGCATTCTGCGCCGCGCGAAAGCAGTCCACACTCGCGACCACCTTTCGACCGAATTCGCCGACGCGCTGGGCGTCCGCCAGGTGAGAGAGTTCACCGACACAGCCTTCGCACTTCCCTATGAGCCCCCGGGGCCGAAAGGCCGCCCCCGCATTGCCATCAATGTTTCCGGTCTGCTCTATGCCGGCGGTGTCTCGATGCGGCTCGACTATCGTGCCCTGACGCACAGCATTATCGAGGCATTCTCTGCCGAGGGGGCCGCCGAAATCTGCCTCTTCGCCCACGTCAACGGCACGAACCTGCCCGACACGGACGAGCCGGCCATCGACCTGCTCGCACGCCGCTTTCCTCAAACAATGCGGATTCAGTCCTTCACGGATTCCACTGCGGCTAAGACTTTCATCGCCGGGGTAGATTTCGTCGTCGCCGCCCGCATGCACGCTGCCATCGCCGCATTCTCGTCTGACACTTCGGTGGTGCCGATCGCCTATAGCCGCAAGGTCAACGGCCTCTTCGCCGGCCTTGACTACCCCCACTTCGTCGATGCGCAGAGCGACGATCTGGAACGCGCAACGACAACGATCCTCGCCGCCTTCCAGCAAAGGCAGCAATTGGCGCAGGCCGTCGCTGTGGGGCGACGGGTCGCCGAAGCGCGGCTCGATGCTTATGTCGATGAACTGGCGCTGCTGCTCGATCAGGTCGTCAGCCACCATCCGAACCGCATCCATGAACCGGCGTAAGGCGCTGCTGACCCTGGCTCTGCTTGGGCGGCTCCTTGCCGGCTTCGCGAGCCTTTTTCTCCTCGCCCGAACCCTCGCTCCCGCCGACTACGGCGTGGTGGCAACGGTCTTCGCCTACGCGGCCATCGTCGCGCTCCTCACGGACTTCGGCTTCCCCGTCACGCTGCTGCGCGATATCGGCGCGCAGCCCGAAAAGGCAGGAGAGTTTCTCGCTGCGGGCCTGCGCGTCAAAACGCTGCTCGCTGCCATAGCGTCGTTCATCCTTCTGGGCGCGCTGACTACCCTGCGCCTCGACGCCCCACTCTTCTGGTCATCGATCTGCGTCTACCTTGCTGCGGTGGCCACCTCCTACGGCGACCTGGCCCTCATCTCCATGCGAGCTCTCGGACGTTATGACCGCGAAGTGATCCTCGTCTGGTCCGGCACGATCCTCTTCGCCGCCATTCTGTTGGCAGCAGCGTGGTCCGCACCCGCGCTTCTCCCGATGGCGCTCGCTTTGCTGCTGGCACGCTTGGTCCAAACCGGCCTCGCTTTCGCCGGCCTTCGCAACATGCTCACGTTGCGCTTCCGCGGCCCAATCCTGCCGCATCTGCGCAGTTCCGCCTCCATGGCTGCCGACACCTTCCTCACCGCACTTTCAGGCCAGGTGGATGTCGTTCTGGTCAGCCTGCTTCTCGGCCTGGAAGCCACCGGCCTCTATCAACTTGGCGCGCGCATCGCTTCCTACGCGTTGTTGCCTTCGCAGGTTCTCGCAGGTGTCTACACACCCGCCCTCTCAGCCCTGCATTTCGCGAGGAAGCCGGAAGCGCCGGCGCTTGAAGCCCGCATGCGCCTGGAATTCCCGTTAGGCGGCCTGCTGTTCGGTGGGATTGTCGCCGGCCTGATGCCGTTCATCGCGCCTTGGCTTTTCGGCCCCGCTTTCGCATTGCCGATATGGGCCTGGCTGGGCTTCGGAACCTTCGTCTTCGCACGCTTTGCTACCGGAGCCCTGGGCATTGCGCTGGTCGCTCGCCGCATGATCCGCGCGCGGCTGCTTGGTCAATCCCTCGGGCTCGCGTTCCTTTGCGCTGCCATGGTTGCCCTGCTGCCTGCCTTCGGCATGGCGATCGCCCCATGGCTCGCCGCAGCAGCCACGGCTCTTACGGCAGCGGTCTATGCCGTTGCCCTGCTGATAGCGAATGCCTCCGGCCGGCGAGGGGAGAGCCACTGGCCGGAGGCAGGGGCGCTGGCCGTCAGGCCGTCGCCGCCAGCAGGTGCTCCGTGACGGCGTGCGCGGCCCGCATGCCGAGGTAGTCGTGCCCGGCCTGGACCGGATGCACGCCGTCGGAGCCGATATAGATGTTCGAATTGCCCGTGCCCGAAACCGACGTCGTGCGTCCGGTACCAAGCTGCCAGCCATCGGCCCTTGTATCGAAATAGCGTAGCCGCCTGCTCGCCACCGCATCCGCCTGCGCCGCCGTCGCATTGGCGATCGCCGTGGAAACTGCAGCTGGAACGACCATCCCCGGCGCCGTCCAGGGTCCGATCACCGTCACACCGGCATTGGGCAGGGCGGCCAGCAGCGCCGCGAGATAAGCCGAAGCATCCGTCTCGACCTGGCCAGCCGCGAAGTCATAATCGTTGATGCCCAGGCACACGACCACCCAATCGGGAGCAAACGCCGTAACGTCCACAGCCAGCTTCTGCACTGCCGTCTTGCCGCTCTGCTGGCCGGGCCGGCAATAGCCCATGCCGCTTTCCCCGCTCACCCAGCAATCGGCAATGCCCAGCCGCTGCCCCATCTGGTAGGCGAAGCCGCTACCCAGCTTGGTCGCACCCGTTCCCACGGCATAGCTGTCTCCCACCACCATCAGCCGCGGCGTATCAGTCCGCACTGGCCAGACTGAGTAGTTGGCCCCCAGCGCCACACCGCAGAAGCTGATGTAGAAGCCGGTCTCGAACATGATCTTGCCAATGGGATTGCTTCCATTGTCAATCTTGAGCCGCCGGAAGCTGGAATCCGCCGTGATGGTCTGCACGGCCGCCGTCACCGGTTTGTCGTTGATCCAGAGCCGGTATTCATTGCTGTTGGCGGAAGTCGCCAGTACCAGCAATTCGATTGCCGGCGCGTCGGTGGCGAACACGTAGCCGAGCATGCCGCCGCGTCGAGCGCCAGCCGCCCCTTCGATGCCGGCCGGGTAGTAGATGTCCTGCGCCGCATTGGTGAAATGGCTCCAGCCGGCCTTGGTCACGCCGATGGCCGACTTGATCGCGCCCTGCGTGAAGATCGGGCTCGGCGTCAGGGTCTGCTGAACGCTACCCGAAAGCGTCGTCGCGCTGTTGCCGGCGCCCAGCGTCACCGTTGGCGGGGAGACCATGTCGACCAGTTTTCCACCCTGCTGCGCCAGCCGCAGCATGCGATCGGCTTTGTAGCGCAGGCTGTTCTCGATAAACCGCGTCGGGATCATCGCAGATCTCCCAGCAGTACCGCGCCATTGCTGTCGATGAGAAAGCGCCCGTCCCTGTCGACGAGCGCCGCCTTTCCCGGCGGCACGCGCAGAGTCAGTTGCGCTCGCCTGCCGATCGGCGGGCTTACTCCGATACCGATTGCCGTCATCGCCTTGTCCCTTCCCTTTGGTCCGTCTCCAAAACTGAGACACCAAGGGTAGGGGCGCCGGCGCCGGGGAGGATAAGTCGCAAACGACGTGACCTTTCCCCCGCGCTTTGGCATTGTTCTGCAAGGGGGCGGGCATGGATCAAGGCGCGGGCAGCACTGTGCGCAATGACGCGGCGGAACGCGCGCGTTCGCTGCTATCCGTCGACCTCCTCCTGGCGGGCGCCTACGTCCTCGCCCATCTCGCTTATTTCTCGACTCTCACGAACGCCATTGTGCCCGGCCTCGATCGTCTTGCGCTCCTGCTTATGACGCTGGCAATCGCAGGCGGCGTCGCGCGCGCGCTCTGGCTCGGCGAATGGCTGGCAGCGCTGCTCGCCATCGCTGCCATCGGGCTCGTGGCGGCCCAACTCGCCATCTTTGCGCAATTGTCGGATCGTCCGATCAACTGGAATGCCGGGCTGCCCTACCTCTCGCTCGCAGGCTTCGTTCTCTTCGTGAACGCCTGGAAGCAACGAACCACACTGATGGCCCTGCTGATCGGGGCCGCCTTCGTCTATTGCGCGATCTATGTCGCGCTTTCCGTCGCCGTTGCAGCCTCAGGCGCGCTTGGCGGGGCGCTGGTCCTGGCTGGCGACGATAGAGGCCCACGCCTTGTTCTGGCCAACGGCTACGCCGCCCTCGCCCTCTTCGCCGCGCTGGTGCGTTGCCGACAGGGCCCCTGCAACTGGCGCTGGCTGGGCCTGCTCCTTGTTACCCTCGTAGCGTTCGCGCTGGCCCAATCGCGCGCATTTTCGGCAGTCGCGGCGCTCGTCGCGGTGTTGTACCTGCTCGGCCTCACCGGCGGCATCGTGCGCTGGCTTATGGCGATAGTCTTCACCGTCGCCATCGGGGCCATCCTCTTCGGCGCTGCCGTTCCGATCTGGAATCCATTCGATCTCGTCGCGATCGACCCCTCGGGCGCCGCCCGCGCCAATGGCTACGCCGTGCTGCAGCCCTTGCTTGCCAATCATCCGCTGACCGGCATCGGGCTCCCGACCGATCGCGCGGCGTTCGATGCCTTCGTCGGCCGCCCCTTCGTCTATTGGGAGGATCTTGGTCCTTTCGGCATCTGGGCGGCCTTCGGGGCGATCGGATTAATCGCCTATCTGCTTATAGCTTATCGCTGCATCCTCGCCGAACCCGACGAGGGCCGCTTTTCGCAAATCCTGTCATTGGCAGCGCTGACAATTGCTCTCTACTCCGTCATCTCACCGGCGCTCTGGAGCGGCAGCGCCTCGATAGTCGCCAATCTGGTGCTGGCCTGCTGGTTGACGCAGCGGCGCTCCCGCATAGAGCGCCAATAGCCGCCGCATATAGCGATCGAGCCCGAAGCTGCGCTCGTAGAGCTGCCGTCCCTGTAGCGACAGCCTCGCGGCCAGCATGTCGTCGCCAGCAATCCGCTCCATCGCACCTGCAAGCTCAATGCTGTCTCCCGGCTGCACCAAGAGCGCCGTTTCGCCATGGCGCAGTATCTCCGGAATAGTCCCAACCGGGGTCGCGATCACCGGCAGGCCCGTGGCCAAGGCCTCAATGATCGCCATCGGCATGCCCTCATCGAACGATGGCAGCACGAGCGCGCGGCTTCTCCCATGAAGTCCCAGAAGGGAAGCAGGCGGCAGCCAGCCGGTAAAGCGAACACGATCCTTGAGCTCGAGCGTTTCGGCCAAGGCAGAATACCGCGCCACCTCGCCACCGCCGGCCAATGTCGCGGTCACGTCGTGACCGCCGACGACGAGGAGCGCCATTGCCTTGAGGAAATCGTCGATACCTTTGCGGGGTGTCAGTACCGCCGACACCAGGAAGTGAGCGCGGCCCTCCAGCCCGGTCCGGTATCCCGGATCCGGGCACGCGTTGCACAACACGATCCCTCGCTCGCTACGAAGCCTCCCATGCTCCGCCAGCAATCGCTTCACGCCCTCACCGAGCACGAGATTGAGGTCCGCCAGCCGGATCGTTCGCTGGATGAAAACACGCTTCACCCCACGCGCCGAAACCAGGAAAGGTCGCAACCGCGCCCCATGGTGATGCAAGACCACGCGCATGCCCAACAGCTTGCCGAGCCGGAGCAGGAGCCCCTTTCGCAGGAAACTTCCGCCCTCCGAAATCTGCAGATGCAGGATTTCAGCGCCGCGAAAAACGCGCAGCCAAACCAGTTGCAGCATGGTCAGCAATAGTCGCAGTGGCCACACCAAGGCCGATCCACCTCCATGCGGATCGATCACGAAAACCCTCGTCTGCGGTGCATTTTCGACGAGCCAACCATGCATCGCTCGTGTCACCGAGCCCATGCCGCCACCCCGTGCGATGCCGCCCGGCGACGCGATGACGATGGCGCGCGGCGCTCTCATGGTATGCCTCCCGTCGCCGACGCGAAGGGAAACCCGGCCATGGCTCTCGCCAGCAGCCGCGCTCGTGGCCAATTGCCCGTAACGCATTGGCGCGCAACTTGTCTGGCGATGTCGGCATAGACGAACGGTAGCGACCAACGGGAATGACGCCAGCAGAACCGGACCCGATTGCGCGTCAGGTAATAGACCGAAAGCGCCGAGCCCCAGCCGAAATCGCTGGTTCCGATCGATGCCCCAACCTTGTGCCGCACGATCGACTGCGGCGCGTAGCCGAGCCTGAAGCGACCGCCGCTTCGCGCCGCCCAGTCGAGTTCCTCCCAGTAGAGAAAGTAGTCCTCGCTCATCAGCCCCACGGCTTCGATGAACGCGCGCGTCACCAGCATCGACGCCCCGTTCACGAAGCTCAGGCGTCGCTCGACGCTGGTCTGATCGATCGTCAGCCGCGCGTCACTCAGTCCGCCGATTGCCGCGCCGCGCCCCTTGAGCCAGCTGAAGCTGCCGCCGCCGAGCGCCTGCACGCGCTGTCTGTCATGCGCGTAGACCAGCGTCGAGCCGCAGAGCCCGATTGCCGGGTCCTCCGCGAGCCTGCGCCGCAGCCAGCACAGGGAATCCGGCTCCGGCTCGCAATCGTTGTTGAGGATCCAGAAACTGGAAAATCCCTCGGCCAGCGCCACTCGCAGCCCCACATTATTGCCGCCCGCATAGCCTAGATTGCCGCCCGTTTCGATGAGCCGCATCTCGATACCGGTCGCCCTGAGGGCGTTAAGCGCAGGCAGGTGGTCCTGCTGCCAGGCGCGCAGGCGCGCCACGGAATCGTCGCTCGACGCGTTGTCGCAAACGAAGATGGAAAAGTCGTCTGCGGCGAGGCGCAGCAGGCTTTCGAGGCACCTCTCGGTGTCGCCCGCTCCGTTCCAGTTCAGCACGATGACTGCCGTCCGCGAGGCTGCCACGACGCTCTCCCCCAAAACCGTCGCTCGATTCCTAGCGCGGCTTTTCCTGTCCGGCTCTTGGGATTAATTCCAATTGTGACGACCCGGCTTCCCCGGTCTCATCACACGCGAGCACGTGTGGGAGGGGCCGTTGGCCGAAATCTGCCTCAGCACCAAAACCTGGCGATCGGGCGCCGCCTGGTTCAACCAGCAGCTTGTTGCGTCCCTGGCCGAGGCCGGTGCCAACGTCGCTTACATCGCACCACTCGCGCTTCCCGAAGATCGCGAGCCGAACCATTCCAATGTCGAGCGCCACATCGTCCCGAGGGAGCTGACCGACGGCCCAAAGCTCCGCCGTCGTATTGCCTCTCTGCGACGGATTACAACGGGCCTCTACCTCACGCTCATGCAACGGCGGAGCACGAGAACCTTCATCTTCTCGATTCCCGAGCCGCTTCTTTTCACGCTCCCACTCCTGATCTTCCTGCGGCTTTCAGGCGCGCGCATCCTGCTCGTCGTTCACGACGCCAACCCGCATGCCTGGTCTTTGCCGAGCTGGCTGCGCTCCATCGAATGGCTCGCGCTGTGGCTTCTCTATCGCCTGGCAACTGATCTCGTCTGCCTGACGCGCGCCACCGCCGAAGCCCTCACGCAGCACTTCTCGGTGCGGGGGCAGAAGCTCACAATCATCCCGCACGGCGCCTTCCGCCTTGGCCCCGCCGCCCCGCTCCCAGGCAACGGCAATCTCCTCGCCTTCGGCTCCATTCGCCGCAACAAAAGCATCCGCGAGGTCATCGAGGCTGTCCTGAAATGTCGGGCTGCCGGCCGCAATCTGCGCCTCACAATAGCTGGCGAAGTTACGGACAAGACCTACTGGCGGGAATGCCAACTTCTCGTCGCTCAGCGACCCGAGGCGTTCGATCTCCGTCTCGGCTTCGTGCCTGATGAGGACGTGCCGAATCTCCTCGCGAAAAGCGACGCCGTGGTTCTTGCCTATTCCGATTTTGCCTCCCAGAGCGGCGTCGCCGTATTGGCCGCGCTTGCTGGGCGACCCGTCATCGCCACGCGCTCCGGTGGCCTGGACGAGCTGTTCGAACGCGGCATGGCCGGTGAGACGGTCGCCTGTCCGGTACCCGACGACATCGCCGCCGCATTCATCCGTTTCTACGATCGCCCCATCGCCGAATGGTCCGCGCACGCGGAAGTCGCCCGTGTGCGCATCGAGAGCACATTGGACTGGGCAGCTATCGCAGGGCGATACCTGCGCCTTATCCGCCAGCCGACAATCAGCGCGATCCCCGCTGATGCCTGAGCCAAGCGTGCGCATCGATGGCCTCGAAGCCTTGCGCGCCGTGGCCGCCTTCCTCGTCGTCTTCGATCACACCCTGCTGATGCTGATCGACAATGGTCAGCTCCCCGAGGCGCTGGCGTCGCTCGCCTATCAGCTGGGCTCGGTCGGTGTTGCCATCTTCTTCGCTCTCAGCGGCTATGTGATGTCACTGACAGCGAGTACGGAGCAGGGTGGCGCCCGCGTCGCTGGCCGCTTCCTTCTGCGTCGCCTCACCCGCATCGCGCCGCTCTACTGGCTGGTCACGCTTACATACGTCCTGCGCCTCGCCACCGACGGTCGCCCTCCATCACCCGAGGCGCTGCTGCAGAGCTTGCTCTTTGTCCCGCACTTCGACGCAGCCGGGCAATTGCGCCCTGTCCTTGGCGTTGGCTGGACGCTCGATGTCGAGATGTATTTCTATCTCGCCTTCGCCGCGGCGCTCCTACTGCCATCGGCGCTCCGGCTAGGTGGCATCTGCGCGATCTTCCTGACAACCGGCGTCACGACGTTCCTCTCCGGCATAGCGATCGCCGACTTCTTCATCAGCCCTGTGCTCGCGCTATTTCCGATAGGCATGCTTGTCCACGCGCTGGTCGAGAAGGGCAGGGGACGCACGATCCTGTTCTTGTGCCCCGTGTTTTCTCTCTGCCTGCTGTTGTCTGGCATCCCACCCGCCACCTGTCTAAGTCTTGCCATCGCTCCGCTTCTCGTTCTCGCGGCGGTCCATTTTCCTCGTCTGACCGGTCCTGCGGCTCGCGTCATTCTGCTCCTCGGTCAGGCCTCCTTCAGCATCTACCTGACTCATGGCTTCGTGCTCGGTCGCCTCGGACGCGTTCTCGAAAACCTTTCGCTCGTGCCTCCACTCGCCATCCTGCTGGCATTCCTTCTCACCGCGTTCGCCGGCGTCACCGTTCATCTCCTCATCGAGCGTCCGATGCTTGCCGCCATCCGCACCCGTCTTGGGAAGCCTCGAAAAATGGAGGGTGCGCTCGCGGCCAGATAGTATAGGTCTCGCGCACGTTCCGAATGCGGAGGCAGCCGATGGTCGATTTCGAACTCCTGGATAATCCGGTGTGGAATTCCCTGCGCATGGGCCATTGCGACATGGCAATCCGCAACGGCTCCGCCGCGCGCTACCCAGCCGACATCTCCCCGCTTGTCGGTCTCTCCGACACCGGTCCGCAAGCGTTTGCCGATCTCCGCGCCCTTGTCTCGCCTGACGAAACCATCGGCCTCGTCTCGCCCGAGGCCTGCGAGCCACCGCACGGCTGGGAGGTCAAGCGCGCTCGTTTCATCGACCAGATGATCTGCCCCGCCCTCGAACTCGAAACCACGATGCCGCTGCTCGATCTGGGCGAGGCCGACGCGGCCGAAATGCTGGCTCTTGCTGCTGCCACCGAACCCGGCCCGTTCGTCGCCGGCACGCGACGTATGGGCCGCTTTCGCGGCGTTCGCGCCCCAGATGGTACGCTGATGGCCATGGCCGGCGAGCGCATGCATCTGGATGGCCTGACCGAGATAAGCGCCGTCTGCACCTGGCCGCAATATCGCGGGCAAGGCCTTGCCAAGGCGCTGGTTGTTGCCGCTGCCGCGCGCATCCTCGCCGAAGGCAACGTGCCGTTCCTTCACGTCAAGGGCGAGAACGACGCTGCCAGGATGCTCTATGAGCGAATCGGTTTTCGGCGGCGCCGCCAGGTACATTTCATGGTCATGACGGCCATCCCTGCTTGAAGCGGTGGATGAGCCCTATCCTGACTTTACCATGACATTCCAACCCCATAAGATGGTTGTGGGGCAAGTACTTGAGGGTATGTGATGCGGCACGTCGTTCGGTCTGCTTGGGCGCTATGTATGGCGCTTGGCCTGGTTATGGGTATTTCCGCGGCCAATGCCGCCGACCGCTCCATCACGCGGTTGCCCGGAACGGACCTGCCGGGCTTTGACTATTCGGTCATCAAGGACACTTCGGAAAAGAGCTGCCAACAGGCCTGCGTCGATGATGGCGCCTGCAGCGCCTTTACCTTCAACACCAAGGCCAAGTGGTGTTTCCTCAAGAGTGGCATCGGTGAGGAGCACGCCTTTGCGGGCGCCAATTCCGGCCGCATCGATCTCTCGCCCTCGGCCGATGTGATCGCCGCCACCCGCCTTGCCGAAATCCCGTTCCCGGCTTCCGACCTCGTGAGCTCCGCCAGGTATTTTGCCGAGCAGCTCCCCAACACCGATCCGGCTCCCGCCGACACCGGCTATGCCGATCTCGTCGTGCTGGGCGACGAGGCCTTGGATCGCTCCAATCCGGAAGGCGCCTCCGTCTATTACCGGCAGGCCCTCAGCATTGCCGCCAAAGACCCGTCCGTCTGGCTCAAGCTCGCCAATTCCTCGATCGCCCAGGCCGATGCCCGCCTTGCCCAGGATTCCGGCGCCTCCGTCTATGATTCCGGCACGAACGCCGTCTATGCCGCGCTCAACGCGTTCCTCTTGACCGACGACGTGCCCGAACGCGCCGAAGCGCTTGCCGTCCTCGGCCGCGGCCTCGAATTCCGCAGCATGTGGAAGGAGGCCATGGCCACCTATCGCGGCAGCATCGCGCTGGTGGATAGCTCCACCGTGCAGGAGCAGCTCGATGCGGTCATCGCCCAGCATGGCTTCCGCGTCGTCTCCAATCAGGTGGATTCCGAATCCGCCACGCCCCAGATCTGCGCGGTTTTCTCCGATACGCTGCCCAATACCGATCTCTCCGGCTATGTCGTGGTCGAAGGCGCGCCCAAGGTCGCCGTCGAAACCCAGCAGAGCCAGATCTGTATCGAAGGCGTCGAGCACGGCCAGAGCTACAAGGTGAAGCTGCGCGCCGGCCTGCCGTCCGCCGACGGCGAGACGCTGCGCAAGGATGTCGAGCTGAGCATGTATGTGCCCGATCGCTCGCCCTTCGTCGGCTTCGCCAACAATGCCTATGTGCTGCCCGCCGGTCTCGGCGGCGGCCTGCCGATCACCTCGGTCAACGCCAAGACGGCCGATGTCGCCATCTATCGCATCGGCGACCGATCGATCGCCACCGCCGTGCGCAACGGCGTCTTCCAGGGCACCCTCTCGACCTCTTCGGCCGAGGATATCGCCAATTCGACCGGCGAGAAGACCTGGGAAGGGCAGGTGGATCTGGCCGAAGGCTCGCCCAACGTCATGACTACGACGGCCATTCCCGTGTCCGATGTCCTCACCACCATGGAGCCGGGCGCCTATGTCGTCACCGCCAAGGTCGCGGGCGACGACAACCAGGATTATTGGTCGAGCGTGGCCACGCAATGGTTCATCGTCACCGATCTTGGCCTTGCGACGGTCTCGGGTGAAGACGGTATCCACGCCTTCGTCCGCTCGCTCACCACGGCCCAGCCCGTGGCCGGCGCCAAGGTCCGCCTTGTAGCGGTCAACAACGAAATACTGGGTGAAGCGACGTCAGCCGCCGATGGCCGCATCGATTTCGCGCCCGGCCTCTCCCGCGGCACCGGTGGTCGTGCGCCCCAGCTCCTCGTGGCTGAAACCGATGCAGGCGACTACGCCTTCCTCGACGTCAACAAGCCGGCTTTCGATCTCACCGATCGCGGCGTGGAAGGGCGTCCGACGCCCGGTCCGCTCGATCTTTTCGCTACTACCGAGCGCGGCGTCTATCGCCCCGGCGAGACCGTGTTCCTCACCGGCATCCTGCGCGATACCCACGCCAAGGCCGTCACCGGCCTGCCGCTCACCATGGAGCTCGAGCGCCCCGATGGCGTCGTCGGCTCGCGCACCGTGCTCAATGACAAGGGTGCCGGCGGCTATTACGCCGAACTGCCCATGGTCAAGGAAGCCATGCGCGGCTCCTGGACCATCCGCCTCTATGCCGATCCCAAGGCCGGCGCGCTGACCAGCGTCAATTTCCTCGTCGAGGATTTCGAGCCCGAACGCCTGGCCTTCGAAGTCAGCGCTCCTCCCGGCCCGATGAGCCTTTCCGATCCGACGCCCATCTCGGTCACCGCCAAGTATCTCTACGGCGCCACCGCGCCCGACCTCAACGTCGAGGCCGACGTGGTCCTGCGTCCCACGACGTCGCTGGCCGGTTTCAGCGGCTACAGCTTCGGGCGCGAGGACGATACGTTCGAGACCAACCGCGAGCCCATGGGCGTCGTCGGCACTACCGATGAATCCGGCAACGCTACCGCCGAAGTCTCGCTGCCCGAAATCCAGCAGACCACGCGTCCGCTCGAAGCGCAGGTCATCCTGCGTCTCGTCGACAGCAATGGCCGCACCGTCGAGCGCAATCTCACCCGTCCGGTCATGGCTGAGGGTGATCGCATCGGCATCCGGCCCAAGTTCGGCGAGGGCGATGAGCTGGCCGAGGACAGCCAGGCTGCCTTCGACATCGTCACGGTTTCGCCCGAGGGCAAGGCCGTTGCCGCACAGGGGCTTACCTGGACTCTTTCGCGCGTCGAAACCAATTACCAATGGTATCGCGACAACGGCACCTGGAAGTGGGAGGCTGTGACGGTCAACCGCAAGGTTGCCGATGGCACGCTTGATACCCCCGCTGACGGCGCCGCTTCCATCGCCGAGCAGGTCGACTACGGTCGCTACCTGCTTGAGGTGAATGCCGAGGGCACGTCCTCGTCCTATTCGTTCTATGCCGGCTATTATTACGCCCAGGCCGGCTCGGACACGCCCGATACCCTCAAGGTCGCGCTCGACAAGCCCGCCTACCGCGTCGGCGACACCGCCACCCTGCGGCTCGATCCGCAGTTTGCCGGCACCGCCGTCGTCATGGTGGTCGATGACCGCGTCATCGACATCAAGGCCATCGACGTGCCCGAGGGCGGCACCTCGATCGACCTGCCGGTCACTGAGAACTGGGGCCCGGGCGCCTATGTCACGGCCATGCTCTATCGGCCGTCCAGTGCTGCCGAAAAGCGCATGCCTGCCCGCGCCATCGGCCTTGCCTTTGCTGATGTCGAGCCCGGTGACATGAAGCTCGATATGAGCATCGAAGCACCCGCCGAGCCGCGTCCGCGCCAGCCCTTCACTGCCAAGGTGAAGCTGGGCAATGTCGCCGCCGGTCAGAAGGCCTATGTCGCCCTGATGGCGGTGGACCTGGGCATTCTCAACCTCACCAACTTCAAGGTTCCCGATCCTGATGGCTGGTATTTCGGCCAGCGTCAGCTCGGCATGGAAATCCGTGATCTCTATGGCCAGCTGATCGATCCGACCCAGGGGCTGCCCGGCGCCGTGCGCTCGGGCGGTGACGGCGCCTCCTCGCGCCTCGGCACCCCGCCGGCCACGTCCGTCCTAGTCGCCATGCATTCGGGCATCGTCGAGGTTGGGGCCGATGGCACTGCCGAAGTCACCTTTGACATGCCCGATTTCAACGGCACCGTCCGGCTCATGGCCATGGCCTGGTCCGACAATGCCGTCGGCCATGCCTCCAAGGATGTCATCGTACGTGATCCGGTGGTGGTGACGCTCAGCCCGCCGCGGCTGCTGCGCGTCGGAGACCAGTCGCGTCTCCTCGTCGAGATCAACAACGTCTCGGGCGAGGCCGGCTCCTACAAGGTCGAGCTCGTCCCGGGCAACGGCCTGAGCACCGATGCCGCCGAGACGACCTTCGATCTCGCCGTGGGCGAGCGCAAGGCGCTCAATCTCGGGCTCGTGGGCACCGCGTTGGGCGACAACGACCTGCGTCTGCTGGTGACCATGCCGAACGGGGATTCCCAGATCAAGGAGCTCAAGCTCGGTGTCCGCGCCACCAGTGCGCCGTCCACGACCAGCGAGCTGCTGCCCATCGGCCCGGGCCAGACCATCACGCTCGATGCCTCCCGCTTCGCTGGCATGCTGCCGCATACCTCGACGCTGACCCTCGCGGTCGGCCCGATCGCGCGGCTCGATGTGCCGAGCCTGCTGCTCGATCTCGATCGCTACCCCTACGGTTGCGCCGAGCAGGTTTCGAGCCGTGCCCTCCCGCTGCTCTATCTCAACGACGTCGCCACGGCCATCGGCCTGGGCACCGACGACGCGCTCGAGCAGCGCATCCGCGACGCCATTCGCGATCTGCTCTCCAAGCAGACGTCCAATGGCGGCTTCGGTCTCTGGGATGCCTATAGCTCCAGCGACCTGTGGCTGGATGCCTATGTCACCGACTTCCTGCTGCGGGCCAAGGCCAAGGGCTACGACATCCCGGCGGAAGCCATGACCATGGCGCTCGATAGCCTCTCCAACCAGGTCTCCTATGCCAGCGACTTCACCAGCGGTGGCGAAGACCTGGCCTATGCCCTCTACGACCTGGCCCGTGCCGGCCGCGCCGCGATGGGCGACCTGCGCTACTACATGGAAGCGCGCCTGGATGCCTTCGGCTCGCCCTTGGCCAAGGCCCAGATCGGCGCCGCGCTCGCCCTCTATGGCGACCGCACCCGAGCCGACAACGCCTTTGCCGCCGCCATCGAAGGCCTCAAGCGCAAGGAAGATCGCTCCCGCTACCGCAGCGACTACGGCAGCCGCCTGCGCGACACCGCCGCCATCCTCGCCCTCGCTGCCGAATTCAAGCCGGCCAGCGTCGATATCGCCGCGCTCACTTCGCAGCTCTCCGATCTGCGCGACGCCGCCCGATGGACCTCGACGCAGGAGGACACCTGGACACTGATGGCCGCTGCCAGCCTTGCCAAGGAAACGGGCAATGGCTCGGTCACCGTCGATGGCGAAGAGCTCAAGGGCGCTGTCTACCGTCGCTTCGAGCAGGAGCACTTCGACGGCGCCACGGTCGAGATCGTCAACAACGGCAACCAGCCCACCGAGGCCAAGGTGTCCGTCGTCGGCATCCCGGTCGAACCGCCCCCGGCAACCAGCGAAGGCTTCACCATCGAGCGCACCTATTACCTGCCCGATGGTACCGAGGCCGATCTCTCCGACGTGCGCCAGAACGATCGCTTCGTAGTCGTCCTCTCGATGCACGCCGATACGCTGGGCTCCGGCCAGTACATGGTCGCCGATCCGCTCCCGGCCGGCTTCGAGATCGAAAATCCGGACCTGCTTTCGGGTGCCGGCGTAGGCGATCTCTCCTGGCTCAGCGTGGATTCGCCCGTCCATACCGAAGCGCGGACCGACCAGTTCGTCGCCGCCTTCCGCTACTATTCGTCCAACCCGGACTTCACGACCGCCTACATGGTCCGTGCCGTCTCCCCGGGCACCTTCGTCATGCCCGGCGCCACGGTTGAAGACATGTACCGGCCCGAGCTTCGTGCCAACACGGATGCGGGCACCATCGAGGTGACTGCGGCCGGGCCGTGATCGGGCCGCAGAAACCCCGGCCGTCGCCGCGCTGGCGGCGATGGCTGGCCGGCGGTGCGCTGGCTGTGGCCGCCCTCGGCCTGGCCGGGGGCCTCTACGCGTGGCAGGCAATCGGCGATATCGCCGCCAACCTGCCGCCCACACCCGATATCGAGACGCTGCCGGTTTCGACCTCCGTCGTCGACCGCGACGGCCAGTTGCTGCGTGCCTTCACCACCGACGGCCGCTGGCGTTTGCCGGTGACCGTCGATGAGGTCGATCGACACTTCATCGACATGCTCATCGCCTATGAGGACCAGCGCTTCGAGGAGCATCACGGCATCGACTGGAACTCGATGGTTCGCGCTGCCGGCCAGTTCGTCGGCGCCGGCGGCCGCATCGTTTCGGGTGGCTCGACCCTCACCATGCAGGTGGCGCGCCTTATCGAGGCCGAGCGCACGCGCAGCATGGGCGCCAAGGTCCGGCAGATCATCCACGCCGATATGCTCGAGCGCGAGCTGAGCAAGGAACAGATACTCACGCTCTACCTCTCGCTCGCCCCCTATGGTGGCAATATCGAGGGTATCCGGGCGGCCAGCCTTGCGTATTTCGGCAAGGAGCCCACCCGCCTCACCACGGCCGAGGCCGCGCTCCTCGTTGCGTTGCCGCAATCGCCCGAAGCGCGTCGCCCCGATCGCGACCCCAAGGCCGCCGAAGCCGGTCGCAACATGGTGCTCGACAGGCTGGTGGGGCAGGGCGTCATCGCTGCCGAAGAGGCAGAAGCTGCCAAGAAAGAGCCTATCCCCACCGCACGTCGCGAATTCCCCATGCTCGCCGCCCACATGGCCGAAAAGGCCGTCAAGGCGCGGCCCAATGCGCGCGAAATCTCGCTGACCGTCGACCGCCGCCTCCAGGGCGCGCTCGAAAAACTCGGCGCCACCCGCGCCACTCGCCTTGGTCCCAAGGTCTCCGTTGCGATCGTCGTCGCCGACCAGGCCACGGGCGATATCCTGGCCTCGGTCGGTTCCGCCGGCTTCCTCTCCGAGCAGAGCAACGGCTTCGTCGACATGACGCAGGCTCTGCGTTCACCCGGCTCGACCCTCAAGCCCATGATCTATGGCCTCGCCTTCGAGCTTGGCCTTGCCCATCCCGAAAGCCTCATCGAAGATCGTCCCACCGCGTTCAATCGCTACGTGCCGGTCAACTTCGATGGCTTCAGCCGCGGCACAGTCACCATCCGGCAGGCGCTGACGGAATCTCTCAACGTGCCTGCCGTCGTCGTGCTCGATGCAGTCGGCACAGCGCGCCTCGTGGCGCGCCTGCGCCGCGCCTACGCCAATCCCGTCCTGCCCGATGACACTGCCCCCGGCCTTGCGGTGGGTCTTGGCGGCGTCGGGGTCACGCTCCGTGATCTCGTCTCGATTTATGCCTCGATCGCCCGTGGCGGCACCCCGGTCCGTCTCCACGATGGCGTCAGCCTCGATACCCCCGCCGACACCGATCCCGCGCCGGTCCTCGATCCGTCTGCGGCCTGGTACGTCACCAACATCCTGCGCGACGTGCCTCCGCCGCTCAACGGCTCCCCCGGTCGCATCGCCTACAAGACCGGCACTTCCTACGGCTATCGTGATGCTTGGGCGGTCGGCTACGACGGCAAGACCGTCATCGGCGTCTGGGTCGGCCGCCCCGATGGTGCCCCGGTTCCCGGCCTTGCCGGCATCACCGCTGCCGCCCCGATCCTCTTCGAAAGCTTCGATCGTCTCAGCGCCCAGACCGCTCCGTTCCGCCCCGCGCCGCCGGGCGTCATCGTCGCTTCCAACACCGACCTGCCCGAGCCTCTCAAGCGCTTCCGTCACCCCAATGACAGCATGGTCGCCCGCGACGCCCCACCCCAGATCGCATTCCCCGGCGACGGCGTCGATGTCGACCTGGGCCTCGCCAATGGCGATGGCCGCCCACTCACGGTCAAGGTCCGCAACGGCGTGCCGCCCTTCACCTTCTTCGCCAACGGCGCCCCCTTCGCCCGCACCGCTTTCGCCCGCCAGAACAACTGGAAACCCGACGGCCCCGGCTACGTGACGCTGTCTGTCGTGGACGCGAAGGGAAGATCGGATCTGGTGCGGGTCTTCGTGGAATAATACGAGATCACGCCACAGCGCCCCTCTCCCCTTGTGGGAGAGGGTGCCCGAAGGGCGGGTGAGGGGTTCGAGCCAGTATCGCTGACGCGCTATAGGCTACCCTCTCAAGGGAAAAAGGAGGGGTGTGCTCACCTCCGCGGTTCGAACACTCAACCTCACCCCACCACCGCACTTCCCCGGCCGCAGAGCCGGGGCCCACGGATACCTCCACTCAAATGGAGCGGTGCAATAGGCCCCGGATCAAGTCCGGGGAAGTGCAGTGGTTAAGGCGGGAAATGTGATTACCGGAGCAGTGCCACCAAGCGGGCACCCTCACTCCCGCGCCAACGCATCCACCGGATCGAGCTTGGATGCCGACCGTGCCGGGAAGAACCCGAATGCCACCCCGATCAGCGTCGAGGACAGCACCGCCACCACGATCGAGAGCGTCGAATAGCTCATCGTGATCGTGCTCACGAACTGGCTGAGGATCGCCCCGATGGCGAAGGAGAGCGCGATGCCTGCCGCGCCGCCGACGAAACATACCAGCACCGCCTCCACCAGGAATTGCTGCAGGATGTCGCTGCCACGAGCGCCCACGGCCATGCGGATGCCGATCTCCTTGGTGCGCTCGGACACCGAGACCAGCATGATGTTCATCACCCCGATCCCGCCCACCACCAGCGAGATCACTGCGATTGCCGCGATAAGCAGCGTCAGCGTCTGGCTCGTGCTCTGGATGGTGTCGCGAATGGTGTTGCTGTTCTGGAGGAAGAAGTCGGTTGCCCCACCATGGAGACGCGTCAGCAGCGCCGTGATCTCCGCCTCCGCCTCGTCCATGTCGTAGTCATCGGCGACACGCACCGTGATGGCGTTGAGGTAGTTACGCCCCAGCATGCGGTCCATCACCGTCGTATAGGGCAGGTAGATATTGGCGTTGCCGCTCCCCGGCCCGAAGCTCGAGCCGGTGGCGACCCCGATGACGCGCACCGGCACCTTGCCCAGCATCAGCACTTGCCCGATCGGGTCTTCGCCATTGGGGAACAGCGCCGATTGCGCATTGGTGTCGATCACCGCTTCCTGCGAGCGGTCGGTCACGCTCGTCTGGGTGAACGGCACACCCTCGGTAATGGTCATGCCGCTGACGCGGAAATAATCCGGCCCCACCCCGGTCACCGAGGAGGAAACAGAGAGGCTGCGGTAGAGCACCGTCGCATTGCTCGAAACGCGCGGCGTCACGCTGTCGGCAAAGCTCTGCTGCGCTATGGCGTCGGCATCGGTCGGCAGCAGCGTACGGATGCGTCCTGCCGTGCGGTCGCCGAAGCCGGAGCCCGGCGCAATGGTGATCGTGTTCGTGCCGATCGAGGAGATCTGCGCCAGCACCGCCTGCTGGCTGCCCTGTCCGAGTGCCACCACCGAAACCACCGAGGCGATGCCGATGATGATGCCCAGCATGGTGAGGAAGGTGCGCAGCTTGTGCGCGCCCATCGCCCGCACCGCCATGCGCAGCGCCTCGAAGGCGCGGTCGATGCCCTCCGTCCAGCGACTGGCGCGCCGCACCGGCGCCTCCACCAGCTCACGGGCCGTGTCGTCCCCGGTCCGCCGGTCGGCCACGATGCGGCCGTCGCTGATCTCGACGATGCGTTCGGCCTGGTTGGCCACGTTCTGGTCGTGCGTCACCAGCACGATCGTGTGCCCGTCGGCATGAAGCTCGGCGAGCAGCTTCATCATCTCCTCGCCCGTCTTCTTGTCGAGCGCGCCGGTCGGCTCGTCCGCCAGGATGATCTCGCCGCCGTTCATCAGCGCCCGCGCGATCGAAACGCGCTGCTGCTGGCCGCCGGAAAGCTCGCTCGGCCTGTGGTCCAGCCGATCGCCCAGCCCAAGCCGGGTCAGAAGTTCGATGGCGCGCTTGCGGCGCGAGCCTGCCTCCATGCCTGAATAGATCGCCGGCATCTCGACATTCTGCACGGCATCGAGATCAGGCAGCAGCTGGTAGCGCTGGAAGATGAAGCCGAAATGCTCGCGCCTTAGCTCCGCCAGTTCGTCCGCGCTCATATTGGCCACGTCGCGCCCGGCCACCTTGTAGGTGCCCGAGGTCGCCCGGTCGAGGCAGCCGAGAATGTTCATGAGCGTGGATTTGCCCGAGCCTGAGGGGCCCATGATGGCCAACATCTCGCCGCGCTCGATGACGAGGTCGATGTCCTTGAGGACGGCCACGACTTCATCGCCATTGCGGAACTCGCGGCGCAGGTCCTTGACCGAGATCAGCGGCTCGCCCATCGGTCAGAGCCCGAAAACGGCCGGTCCGCGGAAGCGTCCGCCGCCGCCCGGTCCCTGTTGCCGGCTGGCCGCGGCGCTGGCAGCGCCAAGCGCCAGCACCCGGTCGCCCTCCTGCAGCCCGTCCTTGATCTCGGCCGAGACGTTGTTGTTGATCCCGACCGTCACCTGGCGCACCGAAATCTCGTCGGTGGAGGGATCGAGCACCCTCACGCGATACTTGCCGTCGCGCCCCGCAGTGCCGAGGGCGGAGGAGGGAAGGATGAGTGCGTTCTGCTCGTCGGCCAGCACGATCGTGACCTTGGCCGTCATGGCGATGCGCAGCCTGTGATCCGGGTTCTGCACCTCGAAGCGCCCGTTGTAGTAGATGGCGTTGTCGGTCGAGGAAATGCCCGTGTCTGATGTCGTGATCGCATCGGGCGCCGGCTCGATCGAACGCAGTACGGCATCGATCTGCTTGTCCGGCTCGCCCATGATGGTGAAGGTCGCCTTCTGCCCCGGCTGCACGCGCGTGACATCGGCCTCCGAAATCTGCGCCTTGATCACCATCGTATCGAGGTTCGCCACCTTGATGATGGTGGGCGTCTGCTGCGCGGCCGAAACCGTCTGCCCTTCCGTCACCAGCACCGCCACCACCGTGCCGTCGACCGGTGAGGTGATCTTGGTGCGGCTGAGGTTGAGATTGGCCGAGTCCACGGCCAGCTCCGCCTGGCTGATCTGCGCTTCGAGCGCGGTGATAGCCGCATTGGTCGCCGTCACGGTCGCATTGGCGGCGTCGTAGTCGGCCTGCGACTTGAGGTTCTGCTTGAGCAATTGCTCGGTGCGCGTCAGCGTCTGTTGGGCCTGAGTCAGGTCCGAAAGCCGCCCTTCCTTCTGCGCCCGCATATTGGCAAGCGCCGCTTCGGCGGATTTGACGGCATTGGTCTGGTCGAGCGAGTCGATCTCGGCGATGAGATCGCCTTTCTTGACCTCGTCGCCCAGCTTCACGTGCAGCGTTTCGATACGGCCTGAAACCTGCGCGCCCACGCTCGTTACGGTCGAGGCTTCGAGCGAGCCGGAGGCCAGCACGGTCTGCTGGATATCTCCGCGCGTCACTTCCACTGTCGGGGGTATTACGGCCGCCTTTGGCCGGCCATAATAATACCAGCCGGCTGCCGCCACTGCTGCCAGGATGACCAGGGCAATCAGCCAGCGGAACAGAGATCGCGCTGCTTTGTTTCTCGCCGCCAAGTCACCTGTCCTCCATGTTCGAACCCGCCGAACATAAAGGAACGCCGCTCCCCAGTCTCCTTAGAGCTATGTAAGGCAGCTAAACTCTTCGTAACACTGAGGGTTCGCGAACGGCTTTCGCCGGCAAGTCTTCTTGGCGGCGCAGAGGAGTGAGGAAGCCCGGGGCGCAGGACCCCGAGCCTCTGTTCAAAAGCTAGATCTGGTCCAGCCCGTAAGCCAGGTCCTTGATCAGGTCGTCCGCATTCTCCAGCCCCACCGAGATGCGCAGCACGCCCGGAGTAATCCCGCTTTCAAGCCGGATTTCCTCGGTCAGCCGCTGGTGGGTGGTGGTACGCGGATGGGTGATGATCGACTTGGCGTCGCCCAGATTGTTCGAGATCAGGATCACCGCCAGCGAATCCGCCAGCTTGAACGCCGCTTCCTGACCACCCTTGACCTCGAATGCCACGAGCGTCGAGCCTGCCTGCATCTGGCGCTTGGCCAGTTCGTATTGCGGGTGGCTCTTGTGGTGCGGATAGATCACGCGGTTGACCTTGGAGTGATCACCCAGGAAATCGGCGATCTTGGCTGCGCTCTCCGTCATGTGCCGCACGCGCAGCGGCAGCGTCTCGAGGCCCTTGAGCATGATCCAGGCATTGAACGGGCTGATCGAGGGTCCCGTCTGGCGGATGAAAGTATGGACGTCGCCCGTGATCAGTTCCTTGCTGCCCAGGATCACCCCGCCCAGCGCCCGACCCTGGCCGTCGATATGCTTGGTGGCCGAATAGGTCACCAGATCCGCGCCGAGCTTTAGCGGGCTCTGCCAGAGCGAGGTGGCAAAGACGTTGTCGACGATGAGCTTGGCTCCGCCCGCATGGGCAATCTTGGCCACGGCCTCGATGTCGACCAGTTCGAGCGTCGGATTGGTCGGTGTCTCGATGAACACCACCTTGGTGTTCGGCCGCATGGCCTTGAGGAAGTTCTCGGGATCCCGCCCATCGACCAGCGTCGAGGTCACGCCCCAGCGCGGCATGAAGTCTTCCACCACGAACCGGCAGCCGCCGAAAAGCGCGCGCGACGCAACGATATGGTCGCCGGCGCGCACCTGGCTCTGCACCGCGGTCGTCACCGCCGCCATGCCGGTCGCCAGCGCCCGCGCATCCTCGGCGCCTTCAAGCAGCGCCATGCGCTTCTGGAACGTGTCGACGGTAGGGTTGGAGAAGCGCGAGTAATTGTGCCCGACGATCTCGCCCTTGAAGAGTTTCTCGGCATAGGCGGATTCCGGATAGGTGTATCCGGATGTCATGTAGATGGCTTCGGACGTCTCGTTGAACTGGCTGCGCTCGATACCGCCATGAACGAGTGCGGTTTCGGCGGAGCGGTTCTTGGGGTCGAAGAGGGGGTTGTCCTGCTTGCTCATGGCAATAGTCCCGACAAAATAAAAAAGAGCCGGCGCGAGTGGCCAGCTCCCTACGGTTCCTTTAGCAACTTGTTTTAGGTGGCTGCAATCAGACCGGCCAAATCACCACCGCGCCGGTTGTGTTATGCCTGTTGAACGCATGCGTCAATTGCGCATTGTCCAGGCGCGGCAACAGCGCGCGGGGCATGGAATGCGATCGCGCCAGCAGGTTTCCGTCCCCCCTTGCGGGGAGAGGGCAGGGGTGGGGTAGCACGCGTTCCACTCCCTCAACCCACCACTCATTCCCGCCTCCCCCTTGCGACAAGGCCCGCTAGGGGGGTATCCACATCCTCCACGCCGGGAAAACCGGCATCTGCAGGCGGGAACCAATGACCAACCAACAAAGCTGGCCACAGGGCATCTTCACCGCCCGCCTCATCGAAGAGCTTGCCGCCCAGGGCGCCATCACGCTTGCGCGCCCATTCGATGCCGATCAGGTCCAGCCCGCCAGCCTCGACCTGCGCCTGGGTGAAGTCGCCTACCGCGTCCGCTCCAGCTTCCTGCCCGGTCCCGACCATACTGTTGCCGAGCGGATTGCCGAGCTGACCCTCCACGAGCTCGACCTCACCGATGGCGCCGTGCTCGAACGCAATTGCGTCTACCTGGTCCCGCTGCTCGAAACGCTGGACCTGCCGGCCGAGGTCAGTGCCGCCGCCAATCCCAAGAGCTCGACCGGCCGCCTCGACGTCTTCACCCGCGTCATCGGCGATCGCGCCCGCGGCTTCGATATCCTGCCCACCGGCTATTCCGGCCCGCTCTTCCTCGAAATCAGCCCGCGCACTTTCCCGGTCCGCGTCCGCACCGGCTCGCGCCTCTCCCAGATGCGCTTCCGTTCCGGCGAAACGCGCCTGTCGGTCGCCGAGCACAAGGCGCTCCACGCCGCCGAAACCCTGGTCTTCGATGCCAACGAGGAAGTGGGGGAGGGCGTGGCCCTTTCCATCGACCTCAAGGGTGCCGAGCGCAACGGCCTCATCGGCTTCCGCTCCAAGCGCCACACCGCCGTCATCGACGTGGACAAGAAGGACGCCCTCGACGTCCTCGACTTCTGGGAGCCGCTCATCAACCGCGGCTCCGATGAATTCATCCTCGATCCCGACGAGTTCTACATCCTCGTCAGCCGCGAATCCGTGCACGTGCCGCCCGATTACGCCGCGGAAATGGTGCCCTTCGATCCCTTGGTCGGTGAATTCCGCGTGCACTACGCCGGCTTCTTCGATCCCGGCTTCGGCCACTCTGCCGCCGGCGGTACCGGCAGCCGCGCCGTCCTCGAAGTCCGCAGCCGCGAGGTCCCGTTCCTCCTCGGCCACGGCCAGACCATCGGCCGCCTCGTCTACGAGCGCCTCGCCGAGTCCCCCGATCGCCTCTACGGCGCCGGTCTTGGCTCGAACTACCAGGCCCAGACCCTCAAGCTCTCCAAGCACTTCCGGCCCTATCCGGCGGTGTAGGGTGCCACGGAAGCAGCGTCCCCCGGCGAAGGCCGGGGGGCTAGGGACGCGCAATTCGCTGCCGCAGCGACGCACCCCCCATCATATCCCTTGATCGTCATCTACCGATGGCTATGCTTCCTCTGCCTGGGTCGCGTCGTCCGACGCTCCACAACCGGGCTTCCATCCGAACCAGCAGTTACAGGGAGAAAGTCATGCCGCATGCATTGGCCTATGGCGCCAAGTCGGCCACGACCCCGCTCGTGCCCCTCACCATCACCCGCCGCGATCCCGGCCCGACCGACGTGCGCATCGATATCGTCTATTGCGGCGTCTGCCACTCGGACCTGCACACGGCGCGAGGCGAATGGGGCGGCGTGAAATTCCCCGCCATTCCCGGCCATGAGATCGTCGGCAAGGTCGTCGCCGTCGGCGACAAGGTCGAAAAATTCAAGGTCGGCGATACCGTCGGCGTCGGCTGCATGGTCGATTCCTGCCGCGAATGCGCCTCATGTCGCGAAGGCCTCGAGCAATATTGCGAGGCCGGCAATATCGGCACCTACAACGCCCCCGACAAGCATCTGGGCGGCCACACTTTCGGCGGCTACACCTCCGAGATCGTCGTCGATCAGGATTTCGTCCTCTCGATCTCCGACAAGCTTCCGCTCGATGCCGCCGCCCCGCTGCTCTGCGCCGGCATTACCCTGTGGTCCCCGCTTGTCCATTGGGGCGCCGGGCCCGGCAAGAAGGTCGGCATCGTCGGCCTGGGCGGCCTCGGCCATATGGGCGTCAAGCTCGCCAAGGCGCTGGGCGCCGAGGTCGTGATGTTCACCACTTCGCCCTCCAAGGTTGCCGATGCGCAGAAGCTCGGCGCCCACGAGGCGGTGATCTCCACCGACAAGGAGGCAATGGCCCGCCACAAGCGCAGCTTCGACCTCATCATCAACACCGTCTCGGCCCCGCACGACCTCGACCTCTACATGGCGCTCCTCAAACGCGATGGCGCCCAGGTGCTCGTCGGCCTGCCCTCGACCCCGCACGATCCCATCAAGGTCGGCCGCATGATCGGCAACCGCCTGACCCTTGCCGCCTCCACCATCGGCGGCATCAGGGAAACCCAGGAAATGCTCGATTTCTGCGCCGAGCACGGCATCGTCTCGGACATCGAAACCATCGACATCCAGTCCATCAACGACGCCTACGAGCGCATGCTCAAAGGCGATGTGAAATACCGCTTCGTCATCGACATGGCTTCGCTCAAGAACGGCGCCAAGGCCGTGTAAGGCAGATGAGATGATGCCGGCATGCATTGCCTGTCGGCATCATCGACGCCTTTTCGCCCGCCGTATCGGAAATTGAACAAGAATAGGCGACGCAAGGGCCAAGATTTTCGTCTTGAAGAGTACGCCATCCGAACCGGATATAGCCTGAATTCTCTACCCGTTCTGCTAGTCTACAGAATAGCCTGGCCACCAGGTTTTCGCTAATTTTACTCCTGCGGCGATCATAGTCAAAGCGCAGTATAGGAGCGAATATGAGGGGGCTGCGGATAGCAGTATGGTCAATGGCGATAGCCCAGGTCGTTTTGTTGACGGCCACAGGCGCAAACGCCATCGACAGACGGGTAAAGATCATCAACAACACCGGATACACGATCGAGCAGTTCTACGCTTCATCCGTCGGTCAGGATTCCTGGGAGGAGGACATCCTGGGCCGCGACGTGCTCCCGTCCGGATCGTCGGTGGTCATCAACGTCGACGACGGGACGGGCTACTGCAAGTATGACTTTCGCGCAGTATTTGAAGACGGCGACGTCCTCGACAAGAGCAATGTGAACGTCTGCGAGATCGGCTCTTTCACCTACAACTAGGCACCTCGCCGTCTAAATAGAGCTGACCAGGCGCTGACGCGCCTGGTCAGCTCTCTATTTCAGCGGCAGAAACAGGTCCACGACGACCTCGTAGGCCTGCACGTTGGCCACCGGGGCGAGTTGCCGTCGCGCGTAGATCGGGAAATCGCGTGCCTCTTCCCCGCTTTGCGGAAGCCATTCGCGATAGAGGTACAAGGCAGCGGGTTCGAGGTTGGTGCTATTGCCCGGATAGCGCAGCACCGCGCAGCGTCCCCCTGGAATGGTGCCCGCCTTCATCGGTGCATCTTCTGTCCCGATGGACCGGTCGGTGCCGACGCAAAGGTCCACGCTGTAATCCTCGGGCGCGGCCAGCTCCCGTTCTGACCGGAACACCATGAAGCTCGACCGCCCGGTTTCCGGCGATAGCCCGGCCGCCTTGCACCATGCCCTGAAGCGATCCGCGCTTTCCCGGAATTTCGCGCGATCGCCCCGGTGGGCCAGGATGGCCACCGGAATGTCCGGCATATTGAGTATCGTGACGTCGTTCTTTTCGAAAATGATCTGCATGGCTTTGTCTCTCGCATTGTCCAGGGGCCCGAAGGCCGAAAGCCACGAAGACCAGTCAGGTGATTTCCTGAAAGCCGAAGGCGATTGCGCAAGCCGTTGCCGAAAGGCGCGGGCAAACGCATCCGGTGCGTCATATCCGGCATCCATCGCTACGGTCGTGACGCTGGGCGTTCCGCCGCAGGCGAGGGCCTGCGACGCGCGTTTCAGGCGAGCCAGCTGAACATAGCGATGCACCGACAACCCGAAGGTTGCCGAGAACTGCCGGTGGAAGTGGAACTTCGAAAAGGCCGCAACCTGGCTGAGCGTCGCCAGATCCAGCTCATCATCGAGATGAGTGTCGACATAGTCCAGGACCCGTTGCATCCGAGCCTGGTAATTTCGCTGTGCGGCGGTCATCGCATTCCCTTCGTGGCACGCCATCTATGCGCCCCATGACCCCAGCCTCGCTCGTCCGATCTTGCTATGTTGGAGCTGCAAGCCACAGCACCATCTCCGCCGACCACGCTCCTCCGCTGGCCTTCACGGGCGGATCGTTGCTAAGATGCGCTTTTGCGAAAGAACCAGCACGGCACCGACCGTGACAGGCTTTCATTCTAGCGACCAAGGTAGCGAAGATGAACAAGCCTTTTGTTTCGTTGCGTCCGGAGATCACCCGGTCACACGCACTGATCCTGATGGACTGGCTGGAAGATGAGCGAGTCACCCGCTACCTGAGCGATTCACGCAGCGTATCCGGGTTCATCGCGCAGGCCATAGACCGAACTCAGATGCCGATCCTGACGCACCTGTTCAACCAGGGCGGCCGCTTCTTCATGGCGTACGATCGAAACGACCGCCCCGTCGGCTTCGTCCGCCTGGTCAAGACGGGACCTGATTGCGAAATCGTTCTCGTCATCGGAGATCATGACACCTGGGGGCGCAGGCTCGGCGCAAGCACGATCCGTGAAGGCTTGAAGCTCGCCTTCCTCGACATGCGAGCCGAGACCGTCATCGCCAAGATTCACCCGGACAACACGCGCTCACTGAAGGCTTTTCAGCGCTGCGGTTTTCTGCTCAAGGGCGAAACGCCGACGCTCCAGTCGTTGCATATGACTTCGGGCCGGTATCTGCGCCTGCTCCGTGAGGGTGTCATGGCAGCTTCTGCCGACATCTACATCACGGAGATGGACAAGGCCCGCCTCCAGAGCCTGATCGAGTTCGAGCAAGGGCCGGCACTTGTCGACCTTGAGCACGAGATCGAAAGAGCCATTGTCGTCGATCCCCAGCAGGTCGCGCCAGATGTCGTGACCATGAATTCCAGGGTCGCGCTACAGCTGGACGACGAGGAAAAGGAAGTGGCCCTTGTCTATCCTGAAGACGCCGACGAACGCTCCGGGAAACTCTCGGTCCTGTCTGACGTCGGCGCCGCAATCCTCGGCTATCAGGAAGGCGACGCCATCGACTGGATAGTTTCGGATCGTACGCGGCGCATTCTGATCGAGCGAGTGATCTACCAACCGGAATCCTCCGGCGATTTTCACCTCTAGGTCCCGCGGCGAAGAGGGAGCCTGCTATCAAAGCTCCTCCGCGATTTCCCACACATTGCCCGAGGGATCCGCGAAAGCCGCAGTACGGCGGCCCCAGGGACGATCAATCGGCCCAGTGAGAAACGCAACACCCTTTGCGACCAGCTCCGCATGAGCTTTGCGGCAGTCCTCGACCTTCACGGTGAACATCACCCTGGGGCCATCCTTGGGAGTGCCGACTGTCTTGGGAGCAACCAGTTCGGGCGCATTCTCGATACGCAAGAGGTTCACCGCCATCCCCGCAAACCGCAGGACCGCGCCAGCCTTGTCCTCGAAGAGCACGTCCGGCGCGAACACGTCTTCATAGAACTTCCTGGCACTGCCCAGATCGTCGACAAAAAGCGTCACGACTTCGATCGCTGCCGGCAACATCGTTCATCCTCCTGCTGGTGGTCCCCGTTGGACCATACAGCTAGTCGAAGAGGCGCGCGGCTTTTCGACATCCACCTGACTTCGCTCGCGAGTGCCCAAGGGGGCTACTCATCGATATCCTCGCCCTCCCAATAGCCGAGCGGCGTCAGCCTGCCGCCTTCCTTGAAGGTGCCATCATAGCGATGAAACCCCGAGAGGCCGACATCCACGCGGACGCGGCCGCTGTCCGGATACTCGATCACCTCCGCATTGGTATTGTTCGACACCGCCAGGTAGCGCAGCGGCTCGCTGCCGGTATTGATGAGTTGATGCGCCGCCCCTGCAGCCGGAGCCCCGAGGCAATCACCCGCCCGCACGGGAATTCGATCATCGCCGAACCGGTATTCCCCCTCTCCCGAAAGAATGAAGAACATTTCATCTGAGGTGTGGTGGCGATGGAAAGGCATGGAAGTCTTCCCGGGCGGGACGACGAGATAGTTCGCTCCGAGCGCCTTGAGACCGAGAGCCGTCCCGATTTCCGCGTATTCGTTAGCGAAGCGGGTGCCCTTGTTTTCGGATTTAAGCGGCAGCTTATCGAGGTTGATGACAGCGTCAGCCATAAGTGCAACTCCTACCCAATCGACCGTGACAGCTTTCGGAAGTGTCCGGCAAAGGCAATTGACATGATAGCGCCTGAGCGGTTCTGGTGACCGCATGGCCACCTCCGCACTTCCGCCCTCCGTCTCCTTTACCATCACCGCCGAGGACTATGCGAACGCCTTGCGCCTGCGCATGCGCCGCTACTGGCTCAAATCGACCCGCATCAGGGTGTTCGTCGCGGCCATCGTCGTGGCATGCATTCTGGCCTTCACCGTTGCGGGCTTCGATTCCGTGCCCGGGAGCCTGGCCATCGGGGCAATGATCGGCCTGATTGGCCTGAGCGCCTGGCTTGTAGTCGGCTACTTCGCCCTTCTGCCGCGACAGGCGCGCAAGATCTATGGCCAGCAAAAGACCATGCAGCATCCGGTCGAAGCGTCCTGGAACAGCGAAGCCTATTCCGCCGCGACAGCCGTGGCCTCGAGCACCGTTCCCTGGGGCGAGTATCATGGCTGGAGCGCCGACGAGACGATGATCCTCCTGATGCATTCGCCGGTGCTTTTCCAGATGATCCCGCGACATGCGCTGAGTGCCGCGCAGGCCGCGGACCTGACCGAGCGCCTCAAGCAGTCCGGCTTGCGCAATATCTAGGTCGCTCGCGGCGGTTTTCGCGGCCATGACCAGATCGCATCAAGGCGGCGTGCAACCAGAGCCAGCCTTCGGTACTTCGATAGCTCACGACCCACGACTGCAAATGCTCACAGGCCGCAGTTGTCAGTTTTTCTGGCGGGCACGCCGCGCGCTAGTAAACGAGTCCACGGAAATCTCTTACCCGATGAAAGGATATGAAATTTCCATTGTGCGCATTCGCTGCCCGCTCATCGCCTGACCGGCTCAACACCACCAAATCATCGCCTGCTATGGCCATACTGGCATAGTGTCGAGCCTCTTTAGGCGAGTTCGTCATCGACACTATGCCGGCAAAGCACCAGTCAATGCAGTTCTTGGAAAAATGCAGCTGCAGGCGATGGCGCTCGCCATTGGGCAGGTTGTAGCGGTCTGGCGGCAGGCATTCTGCTCGCGTCATGCTATCGGTAGATTGCGAGCTCAACAGCCAGAACAGCCGCTGCTTTTCGTCAAATAGAATGTGAAACTTCATCTGCCCGCCAGGACAGGGAACGAACGTCATTGTCTTTCCCGACGGCGCTTTCACCAGCGACGTGGTCATGGTTCCGTCGTCGTTCTCAACCACCTTGGCAATTGCGGCGTAGCCCGTGCCATGGGTATTGGCGCGAGCCCACAAATGAAAGGTGCGCCCCGCTGGATCATGAAAGTAATGATCCTTGTCGGTGAACTGCACCACGTTAGTTTCCAGCCAGCCGATGGGGTGTAGCCATCTTGTTGTATTTGCGGTGAGAGAAACTTTTTCACCACGCACTGCGCTGAAGAAAGGAACACCAAAATAGTTCAGATCGTCGTCGTGAATTTCCTCACGAAAAACCAGCTCGGAGGCGAAAGTCCAATTTTCCCTTAGCGTCAGGTCGTCACTCACTTTTCCTCGCATCAAAACGGGGGCCATGACACTGCATGGCCAACCGTTAATGGCAGCGGTTATCCGCTCCATGACGAGGTAAACATTGCCGTTGGCATAATGCACATTGCTGGGCGCCTGATGCCAGGTTTCGCTTTCCGTCAGGATTGCCGTCTTATTCCAGGTTTCTCCCTCGTCATCAGATCGCATGATGCACAAATAGTTGCAGTGCCCGATGACATACAGCGACTGGCCGGCAAGGAACGGTCGCGCATGCATGAACGGAAAATCCGTTTTGTGCGTCCATGTCCTGCCTTGGTCATCTGAAACGAATACTTTTCCGAACCACTCTTGTCCGTACTCGATGATTTGTTTTGGCCCGGGCAGATCTCCAATCCCAGGGCCGCTCAAATCCAAAGTCGCCACGAGACGTCCGCTCGGAAGCACAACTATACCGGGGCTGTAAGTGTAAATATTTTTCGGGTCTGGGGATTCGTACACTCGTACGAAATCATTAGCCAAAGGCCTCACTCGGAATTGTTCTGCGCCTGCCATTCTGAACCTCTGTGCTAAACCAAAACCGACGTGCCCCAGCCCACCGGCGCAGTGCCTGCGCATGACAGAATGACACTGAGCGGCAATGTGGCACCCTGAAGTGTCGTTCATCATCGTGGAACGATGTTCGTTTATTCGGTAAGTCTTGCTGAAATGAGTGCTGTGGTCAATGACGGTCAGTTTGGGTCGGCCTTCTGTGGCCCGTAGCTGGTCATAGTCTCGGCCTGGTTGACCTCAGCGCCTGGCTCGTGATCGGCTGTTCCGCCCTTCTGCCGCGGCAGGCACGCAAGATCTGATGGTCGCAAGAGGCAGCTATATCGTTCTTCACGCGGCAAACATCTAGCAGCTCATGAAAAGGATGGAGCCACGACTCGGCAACTGGGCCACGTAAGGTCAGCTGATGTTGATCGGCTGCGGCTGGTCAGATCGCGGAACATCGATACTATCCGGGCTAGGAAGTCAAAAAGGATAGGGGCTCGTGATCCATCAACGAGGCGATGACCGGATCGCGATTATTTCTGACGTGCACGGCAACTTGACAGCACTGGAAGCTGTGCTGGAACACATCCAGGCGTCAGGAATTACCCGCATTTTCAATCTTGGCGATCTGGTGGGCAAAGGCCCACGTTCGGCAGCCGTCGTGGACCTCTGTCAGACTGTTTGCGAGGTCACGGTCCAAGGGAACTGGGACGCGGAAATCCCTGCGGCACGCGATCCAACATGGCTGCCGGGCATTTGGCATCGCCGTCAGCTTGGACCAGAACGCCTAGCCTACCTTGCGGACTTGCCCGGAAGTTTCGACTTTCTTATCAGCGGAAAGAGCGTGCGACTGTTCCACGCCAGCGCAGCGGGAATTTTCAATCGGGTCTATGAGACGGATAGCCGTGATCAGCATCGTGCCATGTTCGCCAATACCGAGTTTACTGGTTCAGCGTCAGAGCCGGACATTGTCGGCTATGGAGATATTCATACACCATACATCCTCAGTTTTGAGGGGCGTACGTTGTTCAATGTAGGCAGCGTGGGCAATCCACTGGACGCGCCGCTTGCATGTTACTGCATCCTGGAGGGCTCCTACGGCTCCGCTGAGCCAACACCGTGGTCATTGAACGTCGTCCGAGTTCCCTACGACATCGAGGCGGAAGTTGCTGCCGCGACGATTAGCGCCATGCCGGACCTGCCGCACTACGTTGGCGAGTTGCGCACTGCCATTTACCGCGGGCGAACTGTGGTCGAAGCGTAGAGGCTAGTTGCAGTTCCGGTATCGGTTGATGCCCACCCTCGGCGTTTTTCGCGCCCGGCCATCATGCGAATTGCTCGCGCGCGAGCAGGGAGTCTTGCGCGTCCGCTACGCCACCAGCTCTATCCATCAACCGATGTGTATTCGGCTCTCTCTTTTAGCCGAGGTCTGCAATGGGGTGGGGAGCGGACAGGCGGCTATCGGCATGGAGAGGCAGTTAGGCTTTTCATTTTTTCTTGACGACTCATGTAGTTAGCGACAATTTCGCGCAATTGTTGGGGGTGTCATGAAGAAAATTGCTGTTGTTGCCGCTTTTGCCGCTTTGTTAACCTCCGGAGCTTTGGCTCAGGACCGCGGCGTGGTTTCTGTACCGACGCCGGCTGGTATGGAGCCCGTCCTTGACTGGACAGGCCCCTATGTTGGCGTCTTTGGAGCGGCATCTCAGGGCCAGTCGAGGTCTGTGTTCGAAATTCCTGGCCCGCCCTCGCTTACATACATCAAAAACAACGATAAGAGCGCCGGCCTGACTGGCGTACAAATTGGCTACGACCATCAGGTCAATTCGTTCGTGTTTGGTGCGGTCGCTGATATCGCCCTGTCGGGCTTCGAAGTGGGCTATAGAGACCCATTCCTCGGCGTGGAATACAGCTCCAAGCTTGAGTATCTCGGCACCGTTCGCGCGCGTGCTGGCTTCCTTCCGACCGACAGCCTTTTGATCTACGGCCACGCTGGCCTTGCTTACGGACGCTTTGCTCCCGTACTCAACGGAGGCCTCGTTCCGGTCCCTGATCTGCGGGCCGCCAATCGCATTGGCTGGACCGCAGGTGTCGGCCTTGAATATGCTATCACCCGAAATATTTCGGTCCAGGCTGAATACTCTTATACTGACTTTGGGACTGCGACGGCAATCGATGCTGCCATGCCGACCGCTCCAGCAACGGAAAGTCTGAAACTGCAAACCGTGAAGGCCGGCATTAACTTCAGATTCTGATTGGCAGAGCCAAAGTCACTGAGCATCCCGCCGTTACCGCTGCCTTCCCGTTTGCGCTGTCGAAAAAAGAAACCAAGGCTCCTGCTGATGGCTTTGAAAGGGTCTGCTTTTTGACCTTGGGAAGAATTGGGTGAACGACTGCTATGAGGTCGAAACCGGTCATCGGATATCGAAGCGCAGTAGACCGACGTCGGAAGATGCCCACGCCCTGAGCGCCGCGCAGGCAGCGGACCTGACCGAACGCCTCAAGCAGTCCGGCCTGCGAAATATCTAGCCCACCCTCGGCGTTTTTCCCGCCCGGCCATCATGCGAATTCCCCGCCGAACCCGATCTTGACGCCATCGCGCTTTTCCAGCACAAGAAGCGCGTCGCGGGTGTAGCTCAATGGTAGAGCAGCAGCTTCCCAAGCTGAATACGAGGGTTCGATTCCCTTCACCCGCTCCAGTTCCCTCACATCTGCGCTAGCCGCCCCCTCACTGTGCCGAGGCCGCGATGAAGCGTTCTGCGAGCGCCGAGCCCATGCTTTCCACCAGCTCGCCCACCGCGCCCGCCGGTTCCCAGGAATAGATCGAAACCACCATCGAGGGCTCCGGCCCGAAGCCGGCGTAGCGGCGCACGCGCCGGCCCGTCGTCGTGCCCACCGGCAGCAGCGAAAGCCCCATGCCGGCCTCCACGGCCACCAGCACGCTTTGCAGGCTGCTGCCCGAAAATGCGATGTACCAGCGGCGTCGATCCTGCTCGATGCGCTCGAACATCGCGTCGCGGTAAAGCCCGCCCGGGGGAAACGCCACCAAGGGCAGTGGGTCGGGCCATTCCACGGCGAAAGTGGCGCTTTCGAACCAGGCGATCGCCTCGGGGAACGTCGCGCGATGGTCGTCACCCGGCGATGGCTCCTTGATCACCACCACGTCGAACTCCCCGTCACGATAGCGCTTGGAGAGGTCACGGCTGAGCCCCGTCGTCACGTCAAGCCGGATCTCGCGGTGGCGCTTGGCGAAGCCGGCAAAGATCCGCGCCATCTCGACCGTCACGATGTCCTCGGGCACCCCGATGCGGATCGATGACGTACCCGCCGGGTCGGCCAGCAGCGTCTCCGCCTCGTGCTGCAGGGTCAGGATGCGGCGCGAATAGCCGAGCAGCCGCTCGCCCGACGCCGTCGGCCGCACCGGGCGCGCCGCGCGGTCGATGAGCTCGCGCCCCACCACCTGCTCGAGCCGGCCCAATTGCTGGCTGATCGTCGATTGCGTCATGTGCAGCTTTTCGGCCGCGACGGTGAAGCTGCCATTGTCGGCAATGGCCACGAAGGCGCGGAGCAGGCGAGGGTCGAGCATGGTCGTACATTCAGACTACGAATGAATTCCATCAAGACATGTCATTTGCCGATGGCGTCGTCCAGCGCTACGCATTTGTGACCGGTGATCGTTGAGGGACGGCATCGGGCAGCCATTTTCGAGAAAGTCGAACAGCCGCGCGGCCAGCCCTGGTCTCGTGCCGGGAAAGGTGCGGCCTGTTCCAGCCTGGAGAACCTTCGATGTTGTTCGCATTCCGCCGCAATGAGCTCTCGCCCCCAGGCGTAGGGCTGCCGCGACGCGAGCGCACCATCGCGGTCACCGCCATTCTCATCAACGTGGCCATGGCCAATCTCGATTCCGCCATCGCCAACACGGCTCTGCCCACCATCGCCCGTGATCTCCAGACCACCGATGCTCAGTCGATCTGGGTGGTGAGCGCTTACCAGATCGCCATGGTCGCCACGCTCCTCCCGGCCGCCGCGCTTGGCGAGGTCATCGGCCTGCGCCGCGTCTCGATGGTCGCGCTCGTGCTCTTCACCATCGCTTCGCTCGTCTGCGGCATGGCCCCGACCTTTCAATGGCTCGTCGCCGGCCGCGTGCTGCAGGGCATGAGTGCCGCCGGCATTCTCGGCCTCAGCGTCGCCATGATGCGCTCCATTTATCCGCGCGAGCTGATGGGCGCCGGCATGGGGCTCAATGCCCTCGTCGTCGGCATGTCCTTTGCCGCCGGCCCGACCGCCGCCTCCATCATCCTCAGTTTCGCCAGTTGGCACTGGCTGTTCCTCATCAACGTGCCGCTGGGCATCCTCGGCATCGTCATGGGCCTGCACTCACTGCCGCCCACCATTCGCGGCGGCTGGCGCTTCGATCGGTTGGCGGCGCTGCTCTGCGGCGTTGGCCTCGCCACCACCATCTTCACGCTCAATGCCGTCACCCGCGGCGCGTCCTGGCCGCTCACCATTGCCGGCGCCGTCATCGCGGTGGCCGCCATCCTGGCGCTGCTGCGCCGCCAGATGGGCAGCCCTGCGCCGATCCTGCCGGTCGATCTCCTCCGTCGCCCGGTCATCGCGCTTTCGGCCATCTCGTCCTACCTCACGCTCAACACCCAGGCGCTGGCCTTCATTTCGCTGCCCTTCATGTTCCAGGCGGTGCTCGGCTATTCCCAGGTCGAAACCGGCTTTCTCATCACGCCCTGGCCGGTCTTCGTCGCGCTCACCGCGCCCTTCGCCGGGCGCTGGTCCGATAAGCTCCCGGGCTCGCTCATCGGCAGTTGCGGCCTCGTCATTCTTGCCATCGCCATGGCGCTGCTCGCCACGCTGCCGGCCCAGCCGTCCGCGCTCGATATCGTCTGGCGCATGGCGCTGTGCGGCGTCGGCTTCGGTCTCTTCCAGTCGCCGACCATGCGCATCGTCATCATGGCCTCGCCCGCCGAGCGCAGCGGCGGGGCAGGGGGTGTTTCCAGCATCGTGGGCAATCTTGGCCAAGCCACCGGCGCCGCCCTCGTCGCCGGTCTCTTCAACCTGTTCGGCTCGCAGGGTGCCATCATGGCCTTGTGGATCGGCTCGGCCTTTGCGCTCATCGCCAGCGGCGTCAGCCTCGTGCGCCTGCGCCACAGCCTCGCCGGCTTCTTCGCCGCCGAAGTTTTCCGTGAATAACATTCACGTTCTTACTGATAGCGATCAGTACATTTAATTTTCAAATGCCTTGAGCGCGCACTATCTCTCTATGCGGCTCCTTTGAGCCCGCAAAGTCGAAGTATTGTCGCTGCGGCCACGGGGTCGCGCGCACTTTGAGGAGAGGCGTAATGATCCGAATTCTATCGATACTCGCGGCGATCCTGACGCTCGCCTCGCCAGTTCTGGGTGATGACATGAACGAAAAGCTGCTGTCGGCCGCTGCCGGCAATGATGTTGCGACCATCAATGCGCTCCTCGCCACCGGCGTCGAGATCGACGCACGCAATGCGGCGGGCGAAACCGCGCTGCTCGTCGCGACCCATGCCAACAATGTCGAAGCTGCCCGCGCACTCATCGATGCCGGTGCCGACGTCAACGCCAAGGATCGCATCAACGACAGTCCCTATCTCTATGCCGGCGCCCGCGGTCATCTCGAAATCCTCAAGATGACGCTCACTCACGGCGCCGATCTGCGCAGCATCAATCGCTATGGTGGCACCGCGCTGATCCCGGCTTCCGAGCGCGGCCATGTCGAAACCGTGCGCACCCTCATCGAGGCGGGCGTCGATGTCGACCACGTCAACAATCTCAATTGGACCGCTCTGCTCGAGGCGATCATCCTTGGCGACGGTGGTCCGCGTCACGTGGCCATCGTCAAGCTCCTCCTCGATGCCGGCGCCGATGTGAACCTCGCCGATGGCGATGGCGTTACCCCGCTGGAAAATGCCCAGCGTCGCGGCTTCTCCGAGATCGCCAACGTCCTCCTCGCCGCCGGCGCGCACTGAGGATCCGGCCATGCAGCACTATCTCCGCCAGGCCATCGAACTGGCCTTCGCCAATCTCGAACGCGGCGGTCGCCCCTTTGGCGCGGTCGTCGTCCGTGATGGCAAGGTCATCTCTACCGGCGTCAACGATGTCGTCGAAAGCCACGATCCGACGGCCCATGCCGAACTCCTGGCCATCCGCGCCGCCAGCCAGGTCCTGGGCTCGCCCAGCCTTGCCGGCTGCTCGGTCTATGCCAGCGGCCACCCGTGCCCGATGTGCCTTGCCGCCATGCGCCTGGCCGGCGTCGAAAGCGTCTCCTTCGCCTATTCCAACGAGGATGGCGAGCCCTTCGGCCTATCGACCGCCGCGGTCTATGCCGACCTCGCAAAGCCTTTCGCCGAGCAGTCGATGAAGATCACGCACGATCCGGTGCGCCTCGACACGCGTCCCGCGCTTTATGCCGAATGGGCTCGTCGCCAGGGCACCAAGGGCTGACATGTCCACCGAAGAAACGTTGCGCAGCCGCCTGCCCATGCTGGCGGTAGTGGTCGTCGTGGGGCTCAATCTGCGCCCCTTCCTCACCGCTGTGGGCCCGTTGGCCGCCGATATCAGCGCGCAAACCGGTCTCGCCTACCAGGATATGGCTCTGCTTACTCTCGTGCCCATGCTGCTCATGGGCGCGCTGGCTTTCTTGGGCCCAGCCATCCAGCGTCGCTTCGGCGCCCGCCGTGCCGTCATTGCCGCGCTCATCGTCCTCGCATCCGGTTCCCTGCTGCGCTACTTCGCCTGGGATGGCCGCGTGCTGATCCTCACGGCCGTTCTCTGCGGCCTCGGCGTCGCCGTGGTGCAGGCGCTCTTTCCCGGCATCATCAAGCTGCACTTTCCGGATCGCGTCACGTTCGTCACCGGCCTTTATTCCTCGATGCTCATGGGCGGCGGCGCGGTCGGCGCACAGGTCGCCCCGCTCGTCGCCAAGGCCACTGCCGACTGGCGCCTCGGTCTTGCCTGGCTCGCCATTCCCGCAATCATCGCTGTCCTCATGGCCGCCCGCTTCCTACCACGCGCGAACGGGCAGGGCGCCTCGGCTCCCGCAATGGCTTTCCTGCGCCGTCCGCGGACCTGGCTGCTCATGCTGAGCTTTGGCCTCGTCAATGGCGGCTATTCCACCGTCGTCGCCTGGCTCGCTGCCTTCTATCAGGGGCACGGCTGGTCGGCCGCTGCCAGCGGCAGCCTGCTCGCCGTCGTGGCTCTCGGCCAGGCCGCCTCCGCGCTCCTCATGCCCATCTCCGCCTCGCGCAACCTCGATCGCCGTCGCTGGATCTGGCTCACCCTCGCCATGCAGCTTATCGGCTTCGCCGGCCTCGCCTTCCTGCCTTATGCCGCGCCCGTCATCTGGGCCCTGGTCGTCGGCGCAGGCCTCGGCGGCTGTTTCGCGCTCACCATGGTGGTGGCGCTCGATCACCTGCCCAACCCGGCCCAGGCCGGCGCGCTCTCCGCCCTCATGCAGGGCGGCGGTTTCCTCCTCGCTGCGCTTCCGCCATGGATCGTCGCCACGCTTCACGAGGCGACCGGCGGATTCATCGCCGGCTGGATTCTCCATATCGGCTGCGTACTCGTCGTCTCGCTTCTCGTGCTCCGGCTAAATCCGGCGGGCTATGCCAAGGCCATGAGCCTCCCCAATGCACAGCCCAACTCACTGCAAAACCAGGCAATTTCGTCCCTGACCTCCTCGCGCTGACTCTACTTGACAGACGTCGTTTCCAAGGCGCTTAATGACTGTAAGGAAAGTTACCAGACGGTCTTGTCGCCATGGAAGTCCTCGCTGGAAGCCCCCGGCTTCTTCGCAATCTCAATGAGAAGGCAGTCCTCGAGCGGCTGCTCGATCAGGGCTCCCTGACGCGGATGGAACTTGAGGCCTTTACCGGCCTCTCCAAACCCGCCGTCTCCGATCTCCTCCGTCGTCTCGAAAGTGCGCGCCTCATCCGCCGCGATGGCGAAAAGGCCGGCACCTACGGCCCCAAGGCCGGCCTCTGGTCGCTCGAACCGCGTTCGGCCTGCGTTGCCGGCGTCGGCGTCACGCCCCACGGCCTCGACGTCGCCATCGCCGATATCACCGGCGCGCTCCTCGCCGAGGCGCAGATCCCCAAGACGCCCTCCGAGTCCTACCTCGCTGGCCCCGAACTCCATCGCGTCATCGATGAAGCCGCCTCCCGCGCCGGCATCGCCGTCAAGGATCTCGACCAGGTCGTTGTCGGCCTCCCCGGCATCGTCGACATCCAGACCGGGCACCTCCGCAAGGGCCAGCAACTGCGCAACTGGGAAGGCTTCGATATCCCGGCCTCCCTCATGTCCTCGCTCGGCCACAACCACGTCATCGTCGAAAACGACGTGAACCTCGTCGCCCTCGAGGAAATGGCGGTAGGCGCGGCCAAGGGCGTGCAGACCTTCATTCTCTTCTTCGTGGGCGAGGGCGTCGGCGGCGCGCTGGTGCAGGCCGGCCGCCTCGTGCGCGGCACCACCGGCAGCGCCGGCGAACTCGGCGGCGCCGTCGTCCCCGAGCGCCTGGCTGCTCCCGGCGAAGCCGTCCGCGTCACGCTCCTCGAAAACCTGCTCTCGGTCGAAGGCATAGATGCGCTGCTCACCGCGCACGGCCTCTCCAATGCCGATCACGCAACCGCCGTCCAGGCTGCCGCCGCCGATGCCGATCGGCACGGCGCCTTCCTCGACGAGCTGGCCTATCGCTTCGCCGTGGGCCTTGCCGGCGCCATCGGCATTCTCGATCCCGACATGGTGGTGCTGGCCGGCGAGATCGGCCAGGCCGGAGGGCGCGTCCTGGCGCAGCGCGTGAGCGCGCTGCTCGCTGCCCTCCCCATCGCATTGCCGCAAATCGTCCCGACCGCAGTAAGCGCCAAAGCCGTGCGCGCCGGGGCCATCGAACTCGCGCTCGAATACGCACGAGACCGAGTGTTCACGGGAGGCAGCGCCGCACGCGGCCTCCCGTGAAAGAACCACGCCTGCCAGTTGATGAAGACAAACGAGTCCCGGAGGACAACATGCATAAGGCGAGTTACAGCACAAGACGCCGGAAGGGGAGTTCCGGCGCGTTGCAAGGATTTAGGGCGGGTTTGTTCGCCACGGTGATGGGGGCCGCGCTCGCGGCCGGTCCGATGGTCGTCCAGCCGGCGCTAGCCGAGGTGCCGGTGGATCAGCTGGTCCGCATCGTGGCCGAGGGCGGCAGCAGCTTCACGCGCACGTTCAACCCGTTCTCGCCCACCACCCGCTGGGTGAGCCTGCGCACCATCTACGAACCGCTGATGATCCAGAACTACGCGACGGGCAAGCTCGATCCGTGGCTGGGCACCGAGTACAAGTGGTCCGATGACGCGCTTACCCTCACGGTGACGCTGCGCAACGACGTCAAATGGTCCGATGGCCAGCCCTTCTCGGCCGACGACGTCGCCTTCACCTTCAATCTCATGCACGACAATCCCGGCCTCATCGGCCCGGCTGCCGGCGCGTTCGATCAATACCTCAAGTCCGTCGAAGCCGTGGACCCGACCACCGTCAAGTTCACCTTCAACACCGCCTATACCCCCGGCCTCTTCTCGCTGGTCGATCAGTTCATCGTGCCCCAGCACGTCTGGAAGGACGTCAAGGACCCGGTGACCTTCGAGAACCCGGATCCGGTCGGCACCGGTCCCTTCACCACCATCGATGCCTTCGGCACCGATCGCTACCAGGTCACGCAGAACCCCAATTACTGGCAGCCGCTTAAGATCCAGGGCGTCTTCGTCCAGGGCTTTAACGGCAACGACCAGGTGAGCGCCGCCGTTCTCGCCGGCAATATCGATTGGGGTGGTCTCGTGCCCGACCCCGACACCACCTTCGTGCCGCTCGATCCCGAGCATTTCGGCTATTGGTGGCCCCGCACCTCAGTCGTGCAGCTCCAGGCCAACACCACCGATCCCAACCTCGGCGACGTCAACGTCCGCAAGGCCATCAGCATGGCGCTCGATCGCCAGCGCATGATCAATACCGGCGTGTGGGGCAAGTCCGTGCCCGCCAACGCCACCGGCCTGCCCGAAGCGCCGTTCAAGGATTGGCTCGATGCCAAGGTCATCGCCGATGGCCAGGGCTGGGTCACCATGGATCCGGATGCGGCAAACAAGCTCCTCGACGATTCCGGCTACGCCAAGGGCGCTGACGGCATCCGCGTCGGCAAGGACGGCAAGCCCCTCAAGTACGATATCATCGTGCCCTCGGGCTGGAACGACTGGGTTTCCGCTTCCCAGATCGTGGCGGAAAACCTCAAGGATGTCGGCATCGACGTAACCCTGCGCACCACCACCGCCGACAGCTGGACCAACTCGACCTTCACCGGCCAGTTCCAGCTCTCGCTCGGCACTGCGCAGCGCACCGCCACCCCGTTCGAGTTCTACCGCAACAACATGGCGACGACTTCGGTCAAGCCGGTCGGTACCGCCTCGCCCAACAACCAGCAGCGCTATGGCGACCCCAAGGTCGATGAGCTGCTGGCCAAGTTCGCGGCCTCCACCGATCCGGCCGCGCAGAAGGCGATCATCGCCGAGCTTGAAGGCATGTTCTCGGCCGCCGCGCCGGCCATCCCGCTCTACGAGCAGCCCGATTGGGGTCTCTACAACACCCGTCGGTTCACGGGTTTCCCCAACGAGAAGGATCCGTATGCGCCGCTCAGCCTGCAGATGACCAATGGTCCGCTGCTCGTCTGGCCGCATCTCGAACGCCGCCCCGAATAGTCACGGCTCAAGGGCTCCCGTCGCCGGACGGGAGCCTCCCTGGGGAGGGAACCCATGTATTATGTGCTCAAGCGGCTGGCATTCTATCTGCTGGCGGCCTTCGTCGCGATCACCGTGAATTTCTTCATTCCGCGTCTGACGCCGGGCGATCCGGCCTCCACGATCGTGGCCACCTATTCGACCTCGATGAATGAGGAATCGCTGCGCGCGCTCAAGATGGCCTACGGCCTCACCGATGAGCCGCTGGTCCAGCAATACTTCACCTATCTCGGCAACATCTTCAAAGGCGATTTCGGCCGCTCGCTCTCGCAATTTCCCGCGCCCGTGCTCTCGGTCATCGGTGCCGGCTTCGGCTGGTCGGCCCTCCTGGGTCTCACTGCCGTCGCGCTGAGCTTCGTCATCGGCTCCACTCTTGGTGCGCTCGCGGCCTGGCGCCGTGGCGGCTTCTTCGATCGCGTGGCGCCACCGGTCCTGCTCTTCCTCGGCTCCTTCCCCTATTTCTTCCTCGCGCTCCTGCTCTTCTATCTCTTCTGCTTCAAGCTCGGCTGGTTCCCGATGGGCAATGCCTATTCGAGCGTCAACCCGCCACCCTTCACCCTTTCCGGCATCGGTGACGTGCTGTTCCACCTCATCATGCCCGCCTTCACCATCGTCCTGGTCTCGCTCGGTCCCTGGACGCTCAACATGCGCAATTCCATGATCGGCGTGCTGAGCGAGGACTACCTGACCCTAGCGGAGGCCAAGGGCCTCAAGCCCCGCCGCGTGCTCTTCGATCACGCCGTGCGCACGGCGCTCCTGCCCAACATCACGGCCCTGGGTGCAGCCATCGGCGGCGTCTTCTCGGGCCAGTTGCTCACCGAGATCGTCTTCACCTATCCCGGCCTGGGTTACGCCCTGATGCGTGCGGTGAGCGCGGTGGATTACCCGCTCATGCAGGCGCTCTTCCTCATCATCACCCTGTCCGTGCTCGCCGCCAATTTCCTCGTCGACACGCTCTACGTGCTGCTCGATCCGCGCGTTCGCACCGGAGGGGAAGCGTAATGGCCCTTGTCGATACCTTCGGCGCCCGCGCGCGCCGCCAGCTCCTCGGTTCCGTGCCGGTCGCCATCGGCGTCGTCATCCTCGGTGCCCTCATCATCGTCTGCGCTCTCGCCCGCTGGCTTGCGCCCTACAACCCCACCCGCGCCGTCGGCGGCATCAACGAGCCACCCTCGCTCGCCCACCTCTTCGGCACGACAGGGCAGGGGCAGGATGTCCTCAGCCAGTTCCTCTATGGCGGCCAGAACACTCTCTGGGTCGCCTTCGCCATCGCGGTGCTCACCACGCTCATCGCCCTGGTCGTCGCTCTCACCAGCGCCTATTTCCGCGGCTGGGTCGATGACACGCTGACCCTCGTTTCCAACGTCTTCCTCGTCATCCCCGGCCTGCCGCTGGTCGTGGTGCTGGCGGCGTTTCTGCCGCCGGGCTCCTTCACCATCATCATCGTGCTTACGCTTACCGGCTGGGCGTTCGGCGCGCGCCTCTTCCGCTCCCAGGCGCTTACGCTGCGCGAACGCGAATTCATCGCCGCGGCCGAAGATGTCGGCGAAAGCCGCTGGCGCATCGTCGCAGTCGAGCTCCTGCCCAATATGGGTTCGGTCGTCGCCGCCTATTTCGTCAACCAGGTCATTTTCGCCATCACCGCCCAGGCCTCGCTCGAATTCCTCGGCCTCGGCAATGGCGGGCAGGTGACCTGGGGCACCATGCTCTTCTGGGCGCAGAATACCTCCGCCCTCATTCGCGGCGCCTGGTGGACCTTTGTCGTGCCCGGCATGGCCATCGCCCTGACCGCCTTCTCGCTGGCCCTCATAAACAACGCCGTCGACGAGCTCGGCAATCCGCGCCTGCGCGCCGATCGCCTGCTGCGTCGTGCCGGCTTCCGCAAGCCCAGTGCCTCCCTGATGACCCCGGTGAAGCGCAATGACTGATCTTCCCGCGCTCGAAATCTCGCGTCTCTCGGTCGGCTATGCCGGCGAAAACGGCATCATCCCCGCCGTCGAAGATGTCTCGCTCTCCATTGCCCCGGGCGAATTCGTCGGCCTTGCCGGCGAGTCCGGCTGCGGCAAGTCGACCATCGCCCAGTCCATCCTGCGCCTGCTGCGCGCGCCCGGCGTCATCACCGGCGGCGCTATCAGGATCAGCGGCAACGACATGCTCGCGCTGGACGATGACAAGGTCCGCAACCTGCGCTGGAACACGGCCTCCATCGTCCTCCAGAATTCGCTGACCTCGCTCAATCCCGTCAAGCGCATCGGCTGGCAGCTTCAGGAAGTGCTCGATCGAGCCAAGGGCATCGAAACCGCCCGGCGCACGCCTGCCGAACTGCTCGAAATGGTCGACATCGATCCGGCCCGCCTGCGCGCCTTCCCGCACGAGCTTTCGGGTGGCCAGCGTCAGCGCGTCGTGATCGCCATGGCCCTTGCCCTGCGCCCGGCGCTCGTCATTCTCGACGAGCCCACGACGGCGCTCGACGTCATCGTGCAGCAGGAAATCTTCGTTACCATCAAGGCCCTGCAGAAGCGCATGGGCTTTGCTGTCCTCCTCATCACCCACGACCTGCCGCTCCTCTTCGAGGTGGCCGACCGGATCGCCGTGATGAAGGACGGCAAGATCGTCGAGAGCGCCTCCATCGCCGATTTCCTCGCCCACCCCAGGCACCCCTATTCGCGCATGCTGATGGACGCGACGCCCCGCCTCGACCTTTCGACCATCGAAGCGGCGCCCACCCCAGTGCCGGCCAAGCCGGTGCTGGAGATCGACCATCTCACCAAGGCCTACGGCGCCCACCCGTGGTCCCGTGCCGCCGCCTTGACCGCCGTCAACGAGGTCTCGCTCCGCGTTGCGCCCAGGGAAATCGTCGCCATTGTCGGCGCCTCGGGCAGCGGCAAGTCGACGCTCGGCCGCATGGTCACCGGCCTCCTGCAGCCGACTTCAGGCCGGATCCTCGTCGATGGCCAGACGCCGATCCCGGTGTCGCGCCGCCGCAAGGGCCAGCCGCGCTCCGCCCAGATGGTCTTCCAGGACGTCTACGGCTCGCTCAACCCGCTGCACACCATCGGTCATCACATCCGCCGCGCTGTCGCCTCCGCGCCCAACGGCATCAAGGCTGGCGATATCGAAGAGCGCGTCGCCGAACTCCTCACCGAAGTCGGCCTGACGCCCCCCGCCAGCTATCTCGACCGCCGACCCCACGAACTCTCTGGCGGCCAGCGCCAGCGCGTCGGCCTCGCCCGCGCACTCGCTGCCTCCCCGAAGCTGCTGGTCGCCGACGAGCCCGTCTCAATGCTCGACGTCTCGATCCGCCGCGACATCCTCGCGCTCATCGCGCGCCTGCGTGACGAGCAGGGGGTGGCCGTCCTCTACATCACCCATGACGTCATCAGCGCCGGCTACATCGCCGACCGGATCGTCGTCATGCATCGCGGGCAGATCGTGGAGCAGGGGCCCGCCAGGGCGGTGCTCGCCAACCCGCAGCACGACTACACCCGCCGCCTCATTGCCGCCGTGCCCGGAGGCCTCGCGCCCGCCGGTCCGGCCAGCCTCCAACCAGTGACCTGAACCATGACCAGTTTCCACGTCCCCGAAATCCGCGTCGGCATCGACGGCCGCAAGTTTCCGCGCGCTGCCGAACTCGGCCCGATCCGGCTGCTCGAACGCTGCGCCGAACTTGGCCATGACGGCGTCTTCTTCCGCACCGTCCTCGACGTCTCGCGCACCCTCGATCGCGGCTTCCTTCGCGCCGTCAAGCAGCGTGCCGACGAGCTTGGCCTTTACCTCGAAATGGGCCTGGGCAAGGTCAATCCCTACAACACCCCCGAAGCGCCCGAAGTGCGCGATGTCGGCAAGGGCGATTACCTCCTCGGCATGACCCGCATGATCGAGGCGACGACCGAGATCGGCTGCACCGCGCTCTGGGGTGATACCGCCAATTACCAGCGGCACGATTGGGGTCTCCACGCCATCGACCGTTACCGCACCGACGTCACCTGGGCCGACCAGCTCGACGCCACGCGCAAATTCCTCCTCATGCTCGCCCCCGTCCTCAAGGACCACGACGCCGTCGTCGCCATCGAGACGCACGAGGAAATCACCACCACCGAGCTCGTCCGCCTCGTCGAGGCCGTCGGTCCTGACGTCGTCGGCGTCACCCTCGATCTCGCCAACGTCGTCGTCCGCGGCGAAGACCCCGTTGCTGCCACCCGGCGCGTCGCGCCCTATGTCCGCAAGACCCACATGCGCGATCTCATCCTCTTCGAGCGCCCCCTGGGCCTCGAACGCCAGATTCGCGCCATCGGCGACGGCCTCATCGACTTCAAGGCCGTGCTCTCGGCGCTGTTCGCGGCCGGGGTCAATCCCAATTTCACCATCGAGAATGTCTGGGGCTCGGACCGCAACCAGATCCCGCTCTTCGATCCCGACTGGCAGGCCCGCCAGCCCGATGCCGAACTGGGCGAAATCCTCGAACTCATCCGTCTCTCGCGCATCTTCGAGAGCGCCGTCCGTGCCGGCACCATGCCTGGTCCTGACGACTATTATTCCATCCAGGCCGATCTCCCCGAGCTGGAAGGTTTCATCGAGCGCAGCGCTCGGTCCCTCAAATCCGCGGCCGCAGCCCTCGCCGCCGCAAAGGAGTAACTTTATGAATTATCCGCTGAAAGTTCTTGTGGTAGAGGCGCATCCGGACGAGGCCGAAATGTATGCCGGCGGCACGGTGCGCCTGCTGGCCGACAAGGGTGTGGCCGTCAAGTTCATGTCGCTCACCAATGGCGACGCCGGCCACCACGCCATGGAACGCGGCCCGCTCAAGCGCCGGCGCGCCCACGAGGCCTATACTGCCGCCCGCCTCCTCGGCGTCCTCGACTACGAAATCCTCGACAACCACGACGGCGAGCTGATGCCCGACCTGGCCCTGCGCCAGAAGGTCATCTCCGCCATCTGTCGCTGGCAGGCCGATGTCGTCATCACCTTCCACGACGAATGCGATGGCCACCTCGACAACCGCGCCGCCGCCCGCGCCGTGCGCGAAGCCGTCGGCTTCTCGGGCAATGCCAATATCGTGGGCGATATCCCCGCCCTCGAACGCGCGCCCATCTGTCTCAAGATGACCGATTACGGCTCCATTCAGGTCCACAAGCACGACGTGGTCGTCAGCAACGACGCCTCGATCGAAGCCAAGCTCAAGGCCTGCGCGGCCCACGCCACGCAGTTCCTCGAATACGCGCCCTATGAGCGTGGCTTCTTCGATGAAGCCTCCGCCGCCAGGGATTGGCCGGCCCAGCGCGCGCTGGTGCTCAAGCACTGGCCCGAATTCATGTACGCGCTCGATGAGATGCGCCCGGCCCTGCGCGCCCGCTATGGCGAGGCCAAGGGCAACGAGATCAAGTTCGCCGAAAGCTTCGACCTCGCCCCCTATGGCCGCAAGGTCACGGCCGCCGAGGTCTCCGAACTCTTCGGCCTCTAGTCCGGGTCGACTCCCAGGCCCGCCCTGGCGCCGCGGTTCCGAAAGGACCGCGGCGCTTCCTTTTTGTGCCTATTGGCGGAAAGGTGTATCAGAAATTTATTGCGTATGTATCCAATTAATGCGACCTTTGTGTTGCCGAATGGCGCGTGGCGCCTCCTGCCGCTTTAGTGGGCAGAAAGGCGGAGAATACGGCACAAAGGGAGTGTCTCATCATCTCCGCCCGGGAACGATGATGGCGTTGGGAGCCTCGTTGGCTTCGGGCGTTGTCAGTTTCAAGCGACATTCGGTGTATCCAGTTTGAGTCTTTCCGGGAGAAAGATGATTCAGCTGTGGATACGGGACGTGTGTGAGGGGCGGCTCCTTGGGAGCAGAGCCAGACGTCAAACGGCATGCAAGGAGAGAGACATGGCCGCAAAAGACAATATGATGAAACAGGGAGTTTCCCGCCGCGCGGTGCTCGCCGGCATGGCTGGCACGGCCCTGGCGGGCGTTTTCGCCCCCGGCCTCATCGGTCGCGCCAGCGCCGCCGGAAACTACAAGCTCGATCTGGGCGGCTATGCCGGCCCGGAGCTGACCAGCGAGCCGGTAACCCTGCGCTTCATGCGCCAGGATTTCACGCCTGACGTGAACGCCCTGCTCGAAGGCGCTTATGCCGAATTCACGGCCGCCTATCCCAACATCACCATCACCGAAGAGAAGGTGCCCTACGGCGACCTGCAGAAGAAGCTGCTGGTTTACGTCGCTTCCAACGACGCGCCCGACATCATGATGGGCCGCACCGACTTCGCCGATGCCTATCATGCCGGCAAGGTCGCCCTGCCGCTGCAGGATTACTTCTCGCCCGAATACATCGCCGACGTGCCGGACAACCTGCGCGCCGCGGCCTCCTCCGGTGGCAACCTCTACTGCGTGCCGTGGGAAACCAGCGTCATGTTGCTCTATTTCAACCGCGACCTCTTCGCCAAGGCCGGCGTTGCGACGCCGCCGGAAGTCGAAGGCCTCGAAGGCGGCTGGACCGATGAGGAACTCATCGCCAACCTCGAAAAGGTCAATGCCGGCCTCAAGGCCGCTGGCGACAACCAGTCCTGGGCTCTCGCTGCGGCCGGGCAGGGCAATGGTGGCCCCGGCGCCAATTACAGCCAGCTCGAAAGCATCTGGATCCGCTCGCAGGGTGATCCGAATGCCGCCAAGGATTCGTCGGCCTGGAAGACCCTCATGGGCATCAGCGACGATGGCCTCTCGGTAACCGGCTATATCGATACGCCCGAGGCCATCAAGGGCATGCAGTTCTACCAGAGCCTCTTCTCCAAGGGCCTGACCCCGCTTGGCCCGGTGCCGAACCAGTTCCCGGGCGGCCTCGCGGCCACCTATTTCGGCGGCCTCAACTTCACCAACCGCTTCCGCGTTCCGGGCCTTGAGCCCCCGTTCAAGTGGGGCGTGTCGCTGCCGCCCAAGGGCAACATCGTCTTCAACGGCAACGGTTCGGACTCGCCGCTCGTGTGGTCCAAGGCCAAGCACCCGGCCGAAGCCGTGGCGCTGCTCGCCTTCCTCTGCAACGACAAGAACCGCCTGGCCTTCCACAAGGCCTGGGGCTCGATGCCCTCGCGGACGTCGCTGCGTGAAGCCATGAGCGAGTTCGCCACCGAGCAGCCGTTCAAGATGGCCTCCGCTCTCTCGAACGCCTCCTATAGCGTTCCGCGCACGCCGGGCTATTTCGATTACTTCAACGCCATGAACCCGGCGGTGAAGGATATCGCGCTCGGCGCCGATCCGGCCAAGGTGCTCCCCGAGACGGCAGCCAAGATCGATCGGCTGCTGGCCAAGTACAAGTAAGCCGGACCAACCGGACAAAGCGGGGCGGGCGGCCCGGCCTTTCGGCCGCCCCGCCCCGCAGTTTCAATCAGGAAATGCGGAGGGCATTCCATGCAAGCCATCGCGGCAAAGCCACCCCGGGAACGACGGTGGACCCGACAGAACAGCAACCCGCTCCTCGGAATGGGTATGATCCTGCCAGCGGTCGTGGCACTGGCCTTGTTCCAGTTCCTGCCGCTCATCACGGCGGTCACCAACAGCCTGCAATCGTTCAGCCCGTTCGATCAGTCCTCGACCGGCTGGGTCGCGTTCGACAATTACGCTGAGCTGCTGGCCGATCCCTCCTTCCGCTACGCCCTGCTCAACACCTTCCTCTACATCGTGCTGATGCTCGGGCTCACCATTCCGCTTGCCCTCGTCCTGGCCGTGCTGCTCGACAAGCGCCTGCCGGGTTCCACCTGGGCGCGCAATGCCATCATCGGCGCGCTGGCCGCCTCAGAAGCCGTCACGGCCCTCATCTGGAACCAGATGTACGAGCCCTCTAGTGGTCTCTTCAACGCCATCCTCCACGCCATGTCGTTGCCGACGCAGCCCTTCCTCACCAGCGGCAATCAGGCCCTGGTCAGCATCGTCGTCATGTCGGTGTGGAAGGATGTGGGCCTGCCCATGCTGATTTTCCTCGCCGGCCTCCAGGCCATTCCGCGTGAACTGCCGGAAGCCGCCGAGCTCGATGGCGCCACCGAGCGCCAGATCTTCTGGACCATCACCTTGCCCATGCTGCGCCCCAGCATCATCGTGGCGCTCTTCATGATGACCATCACGGCGACCCGTATCTTCACGCCGATCCTCATCATGACCCAGGGCGGCCCCCAGGGCTCGACGACCAACCTGGCGCTCTATTCCTACCTTCTGGGCTTCGAGTTCCAGTCGCCCGGCTCGGCCTCGGCCAGCGTGGTCTGCATGCTTCTCGTCCTGGCGCTCATCACCGCGGCCCAGGCCTTCCTTCTGCGCGACAGGGACGCGAAATAACCATGGCATCCATAGCGCTCCCCCAAGCCAAGACCACTGATCGCGCCGAGCGTCGCAACCTCTTCGCGCGGCATGGCGGCACCATCATCCTGCTCTTTGCCATCGGCCTCATCTTCGTGTTCCCGATCGCCTGGGCGGCCCTCTCCTCGCTGAAATCGACCAATGACATCATCACGGGCACGTTCCCGCTGTCCTGGTCGTCCTTCGTGCCCCTGCGCCCGACGCTCGAGAACTATTTCTACCTCTTCAACGAGCTCAATTTTCAGCGCAACCTCGTCAACACGCTGATCGCCGCCTGCGGCCAGGTCGGCATCGCCGTGGTGGCGTCCTCGCTGGCCGGCTACGCCTTTGCCCGCCTGCGCTTCCCCGGCCAGAACATCGTCTTCGCACTGCTGCTGATGACGGCCTTCATCCCCGTCGAAGCCATCATCGTCCCGCTCTACAAGATCATGCAGTGGCTGGGCCTGGTGTCGACCTATCCGGCGCTCTTCCTGCCCTTCGCCTGCAACCCCTTCGGCATCTTCCTCATGCGGCAGGCCTTCCGCGACATTCCGCTCGAAATGGAAGAAGCCGCCAAGATGGATGGCGCCGGCCCGTTCCGTGTCTTCCTCACCATCGCGCTGCCGAACGTGAAGCCAACCCTCGCCACGCTCGTCCTCATCCAGTTCATCTGGTCGTGGAACGCCTATCTCTGGCCGCTCGTGGTCATGCAGGATCCCAACAAGCAGATCGCGCAGGTGGCCATCGCCAACCTCAAGTCGATCCCCAACTTCCCGATGGATGGTCCGCTCTTCGCCGCCGCGACTGCCGTGACCATCCCGCTGGTGATCCTCTCCATCGTGCTGCAGCGCTACTATGTCCGCGGCCTCGTGACCTCGGGAATGAAATGACCGTTACCCTGCTCAAAGCCAAATGGATCGTCGGCCATGAAGATGGCCGGCACGTCCTCTACGAGGATGGCGAGATCGCCATCTCCGGCGACAGCGTGATCCATGTCGGCGGCAAGTTCCCCGGCGCCGCCGCCAGGACCATCGACTACGGCAACGCCCTCATCGGCCCCGGCTTCATCGATCTCGACGCCGTTTCCGACCTCGATACCACCGTCCTCGGTTTCGACAACCAGCCGGCGGCGAAGAAGGGGCGCGTCTGGCCGCAATCCTATATGGATGCCGGTCCCATCGAGATGTATTCGCGCGAAGAACTCGCTTTCCAGAAGAAGTACGCCTTCTCGCGCCTCATCCGCAGCGGCATCACCACAGCGCTCCCCATTGCTTCGCTCTTCTATCGCGAGTGGGGCGAGACGGTTGAGGAATTCTCCGACGCGGCCGACGCCGCCGAGGAACTGGGCCTGCGCGTCTATCTCGGACCCGCTTATCGCGCCGGCAACACCGTCGTCCACGACGATGGCCGTCTCGATTTCTATTTCGACGAAGCCCGCGGCCTTGCCGGGCTGCGCGATGCCGAAAAGTTCTGCGAGGATTTCGAGGGCAGGGCAGGCGGCCTCATCCGCACCATGCTCGCCCCCGATCGCATCGAGACCTGCACGCCAGAGCTCCTGCGCCAGTCCGCCGCGGCGGCCGAGCGGCTCGAGGTTCCCATCCGCCTTCACTGCTGTCAGTCCCGCTTCGAATACGATTCCGTGGTCAGGCTTCGCGGCAAGACCCCGCCCGAATGGCTGCGCGATCTCGGCTTCCTCTCCGAGCGCGCCCTGCTGCCGCACGGCACCTTCGTTTCCGGCAACGACCTCGAGATCATCCGCGACAGCGGCGCCACCATCGTCCATTGCCCGCTGGTCTCGGCCCGCCATGGCAACGCGCTGCGCTCGTTCCGCTCCTACCGCGAAATGGGCATTCGCATCGGCATGGGCACCGATACCTATCCGCCCGACATGTTGCTCAACATGCAGGTCGGCCTCATGGTCTGCCGCGTCGTCGAGGACTCGACCAGTGCCTGCCGCGCCGAGGACTATTACGATGCCGCGACCATTGCCGGCGCCGATGCCCTGGGCCGTCCCGATCTCGGCCGTCTCCAGGCAGGCTCCAAGGCCGACCTCATCGTCATCGATTTCGATGATCCGTTCCTCGGCCAGACCATCGACCCCATCCAGACGCTGCTGCTCAACGCCACCGCGCACACCATCCGCTCGGTGATGATCAACGGCCGCTTCGTGATGGAAGACGGTGTCATCCCCGGCATCGACGACCGCGCCTTCCGCCAGCGCGCCCAACGCCAGTTCGATGGCCTCGTGGCCAAATACCCCATGCGTACGCTCGGCCACCCCCCGGTGAGCGAGATATTCTCCTCGAGCTACCGCCGAATTTCCTCCTGACGACCCTGAAACTGAAAGGCCCCGTTCAATCCGAACGGGGCCTTTTTCTTTTCCGGAGAGGTCAGGAGGGGCTAGCCCCTCCTTGCTCCTTATGCCTGCGCCTTGGCCTCCCGCCGGCGAGCCGTCAAAATATGCTCGGTATAGCCGTTCGGCTGCACTCGACCCTTGAACACCAGGTCTTCGGCCGCCTTGAACGCCGGGCCGTCGAAGCCCGGGGCCATCGGGCGGTAGCCCTTCGTGCCGGCATTCTGCCCGTCCACGACCTCGGCCATGCGGCGCATGGTCTCGCGCACCTGCTCCTCGCCGACCACGCCGTGGTGCAGCCAGTTGGCCACGTGCTGGCTGCTGATGCGCAGCGTCGCACGGTCTTCCATCAGCCGCACATTGTGGATGTCGGGAACCGTCGAGCAGCCCACACCCTGGTCGACCCAGCGCACGACATAGCCGAGCAGGCCCTGGAGGTTGTTCTCCAGCTCGTCGTTCACTTCCTCGTCCGAGTAGTTCTTGGTCGCCACGGGAATGGTCAGCAGGTCGCCGAGCGCCGCGCGAGCCTTGCCGCGAAGCTGCTCCTGGATGCTGGCCACTTCCACCGTGTGGTAGTGCATGGAATGGAGCGTCGCCGCCGTCGGCGTCGGCACCCACGCCGTGCTGGCGCCGGCCTTGGGATGACCCGCCTTCTGGGCCACGAGGTCCGCCATCTGGTCGGGAGCGGCCCACATGCCCTTGCCGATCTGCGCGCGGCCCGGGAGGTTGCGGGCAATGCCCACGTCCACGTTGTTGTCCTCATAGGCCTTGATCCAGGCCGTAGCCTTCATCTCGGACTTGCGGACCATCGGCCCGGCTTCCATCGAGGTGTGGATCTCGTCGCCCGTACGGTCGAGGAACCCGGTATTGATGAACACCGTGCGGTCGCGAACCTTCGAGAGGCACGCGGCCAGGTTCGCCGACGTACGACGTTCCTCGTCCATCACGCCGATCTTCATCGTGTAGCGCGGCAGGCTCGTCAGCTCTTCGATGCGCTTGAAGAGCGCGTCCGAGAGACCGACTTCGTCCGGTCCGTGCATCTTGGGCTTCACGATATAGACCGAGCCGGTGCGGCTGTTGTGCACGGAATTCTCGCCGCGAATGTCCTGCACGGCGCTGGCCACGGTGATGGCCGCATCGAGAATGGCCTCGGGCACCGGCTGGCCGGCTTCATCGAGCACCGCATCGGTGAACATGTGGTGGCCCACATTGCGCACCAGCATCAGCGAACGGCCGTGAATGGTGATGCTCTCGCCACCCGGCGCCGTATAGGTGCGGTCGCCGGTGAGACGCCGCTCGATGGTCTTGCCGTTCTTTTCGACCTGCGCCGAAAGCGTGCCGCTCATCAGGCCCAGCCAGTTGCGATAGGCCGCGACCTTGTCCTCGGCATCGACCGCCGCCACGGCATCCTCGAGATCCATGATGGTCGAGATCGCCGATTCCACCACGACGTCGGAAATGCCGGCCTTGTCGAGCTGCCCCACCGGGCTTTCGCGGTCGATGACCAGCTCGATATGCAGGCGGTTGTTGACCAGCAGCACCTTGGTCGGCGCATGGCGCGGACCGGCGAAGCCGGCCAGCTTGTTGTCGTCCTTGAGGCGCGTCTTGCGCCCGTCGGCCAGCGTCACTTCCAGCCGTCCGCGCTCGATGGCATAGCCCGTGGCGTCGGCATGGCTGGCGGCAACCAGCGGCGCGGCTTCATCGAGCAACGTGCGCACGCGGGCGATCACGCGCGCGGCGCGCACCGGGTTGAACGTGCCGCTGCGCGTCGCGCCATTGTCATCGGCAATCGCGTCGGTGCCGTAAAGCGCATCATAGAGGCTGCCCCAGCGCGCGTTGGCGGCATTGAGGGCATAGCGGGCATTGGAGACCGGAACCACGAGCTGCGGGCCGGCAATGGTGCCGATTTCCGCGTCCACGTTCTTGGTCGCCACCTGGTAGGCGTCGGGCGCCGGCACCGGCTGCAGATAGCCGATCTCGCGCAGGAACGCCTCGTAGTCGGCCGCATCGTGCGGCTTGCCCTTGCGGTCGAGGTGGTAGGCGTCGATCTTGGCCTGCATGTCGTCGCGGATGGCCAGCAGCTCGTGATGGCGCGGGGCCAGGTCGCGAATGATCGAGGCGAGCCCTTCCCAGAAGGCGGCAGGCTCCAGGCGGGCGCTGGGCAGGACTTCCTTGTCCACGAATGCGCGCAGTGCGGGATGGACTGAGAGGCCGGCAACGCTTTCATAATTGCTGGGCTTGGTCACGGGCTAGGGCTCCTTGAACGGTCGAAAAGGGGTGGCCAGGCGATGGGGGCGCCTGGCCACCTGAGGTTAGCGGTACTTTGCCAGCAGGCGGTCTATCTTGCCTGCTGCGTCGGTGAGGGTTGCCTGCGGATCGGCACCCAGTGCGATATCCTTCACTGCCGGGTTCATGGCATTGAAATAGTCGAAATAGCCAGCGGTACGCGGTGCACCATGTGAAACTGTCGACAGTTTTGCTGCGAGCTGGAACGGCTGGAGCGTCTTGAACTCCTCCATCTCGTTACGCAGCGAGTAGCGGGCCGGCAGCGAACCCCAGGCGCGGTGGAAGGCGATGCGGTTCGGATTGTTGCAGATGTAGCCGAGCAGCGCTGCCGCTTCCGGCTGGTACTTGGACTTGGACCAGATGAGCGGGGAGTCCGAGCTGTTGGAGGTGAAGACGAACTTGCCGCGCGGCGTGGTCGTCGTGCCCCAGCGGAAGCCCGGATTGCCGTTCGGCCCGAGGAAGCGCATGGCGTAGTTGAGGCCGCCGAAATAGGTCGCGGCCAGGCCGCCCGGATACTGGTTCGGCACGGCGCCGAGCGGGGTCAGCTTGCGCGAGAACATGGCCTGGTAATTGGTCATGCCCAGCACGGCTTCGGGCGTATCGATATAGCCAGTGGCGCTGCGACCGTCTTCGCTCACGCCCATCAGGGTCTTGTAGGCCGAGGAATCCTTGGGCGCATTGGCATCGCCCTGCGAGCGGATCCAGATGGCTTCGAGCTGGGTATAGTTCGAGCCCGGCCCGCCATTGCCCGATGCGGCAGCGGCCACGGCCCAGGTCTGGGTGTCGCCGGCGGCGCGCAGCTTCTTGGTCAGCTCTTCCATCGTGCCGAGGAATTCCTCGACATTCCAGCCGGCTTCGAGATCCGTGGATTCCACCGGTGTCGGGATGCCGGCCTTCTCGAAGATATCACGGTTGAAATAGAGCATCGTGCCGACCGTTTCCCACGGCAGGCAGTAGACATTGCCGTGCGAAGACGCGGCTTCGAGCAGCGGGGCGGGGAAGTCTTCGAGATAGTCCTTGCTGAAGAACTGCTGCATCGGCACCGAGATCTGGCCGGCATGGTAGGCTTCGGAGAAGTCGGTGCGGCCCATCATGATGTCCGGTGCGTCGCCCGAGGAGACATAAACCTGCATCTTCTTCTGCAGGTCGCCATACGGCACCTTTTCCTCGGTGATGGTGATGTTGGGATAGGCCGCCGTGAATTCGGCATAGGCCTTCTCGATCAGCGCGTTGACCTCGGGCGTGAAGTCCTGGCGCATGAAGCGCAGCGTGATCGGCTGGCTCGTGGGCTCGGGGCCGGTATAGCCACCCAGGTCGAGCTTGTATTTGCCCTGGGCCTTGGCGCCGCCGATCAGCAGGTTCGGCATGGCCAGCCCGGCTACGGCCGCGCTGCCGAGACCCACGAGCATCGACCGGCGCGAAATGCTGTTGTCCAAAATACGCTTCGTCATTCCATCCCTCTCAAGACGACACGCCCGCGCCGTTACCCGGCTTCCAGGGGCCTTCCTGTGATCGCAAACATTGTATCCATTGACAAGCATTTTTTGATACAAGATAGTATCCAAACACCGCGACTGGCGACAATTGAGCCGCCCGTCCGCATGGTGTCGACCCCAGGCAAACCGGGTGTTTCGTTCTTCGCGCGCAGCCCGCCTGTCCGGCGGCGCGATCTGGATACAGCTTTAGTCGGAGAGGAGGGCTTCGATGAGGACTGGCGTCGATGGACGCAGTACATGGCAAGCTGCCGGGAATGTCCCCTTCCGCTACGGGCAATCCATTGCCACCACAAGCAAAAGCGTCGCCCATCAGCGGGCGGCATGCATTGAATTCTCTTTCCCCTTTGAGGCTGCTCCATGATCGGTATCATCAAAAGTTCCTTGCCCAACGCCAAGGACCTGACGGCAATCCAGGCCCTGCAGGCCGCCGCCCAGCAAGGCCTCAAGGGGCTGCTCTTCAATTCGCTCTATGACATCAGCCCCACGCTCGATCCGGCCGAGATGAAGGCCGCGCGCGCCGAGGCCGACCGGCTCGGTCTTTTCATCTCCGCCAGCCTCGGCGTCCTCAATCCGGCCCTGCCGTTCCGCGGCGCCAAGATCGCAGAAGCCGGCAATGGCGACATGGAGGCCGGTGTTCGCCGCCTCATCAACCTGGCCGCCGATATCGGCATCAAGGACCTTTTCTTCGTCATCGGCATGATCGAGGAGCGCTTCAACGAGAGCCCGAGCTGGCAGGCTCAGCGCGATGCCGTGGCAGATCTCATCACCCGCTGCGCCCCGCTCCTGCGCGAACGCGGCGCGCGCCTCCTCATCAAGACGCATGAGGAAATCACCACCACCGAGATTGTCGAGATGGTCAACAAGGTCGGCCCCGATCTTCTTGGCGTCGCCTATGATCCGGTCAACGTCCTCTGCCGCATGGAAGACCCCGTCGAGGCGGCGCGCCGCGTCGCGCCCTATGCCGCCCAGGTCCATGTCGACGACGCCATTGTCCGCTTCCAGGAAGGCGGCATCCGTCGCTTCCTCGCCCCGCTCGGCGAAGGCGAGCTCGATTGGGATGCCATCTTCGCCCTCATGCCCAAGGCCAATGTCTGGGTCGAAATGCATAGCGGCCAGTTCGCCATGCCGGTCTTCGATGCTGCCTGGCTCCGCCAGCAGCCGGGCATCGCGCTCACCGAATACGCCTCGGTCCTCGCCATGGCCGTCAAGTTCGGCGCCCGCGAAATGCCCTGGGACCAGACCCGCCCCGCCGACCGCCTGCCGCAGGCTTACGGAAAGCTCCTCAAATGAGCGATCTGCTGCTGCTCCACGGCACGGTCATCACCGTCGACCGTGATCGGCGCGTCATCGAGGATGGCGCCGTCGCCATCTCCGGCGACAAGATCGTCGAGGTCGGCACCTCTGCCGATCTCGAGCCGCGCCATGTGGGCAAGAAGGTCATCGATTGCCGCGGCAAGCTCGTCATCCCGGGCATCGTCGATGCCCACGGGCATGCCGGCCACTCGCTGATCAAGACCATCGCCACCGACAGCCCCTCCGTCTGGATGCGCGTCGTCACGGCGGCCTATTACCACTACACCACCCGCGATTTCTGGTACGCCGATGGCCTCGTCTCGGGCATCGAGCGCCTGCGCGCCGGCGTCACCACCGGCGCCAGCATCATCGCCTCCATGCCGCGCAGCGACGATCCGATGTTCGGCATCAACCACGCCAAGGCCTATACCGAGGTCGGCATCAAGGAGATCCTCTGCGTCGGTCCGGCCGGCCAGCCCTGGCCGCACCCCGTCACGCGCTGGGAAACCGGCAAGCCGGTGCGCCACCAGGTCTCCTTCGAGCAGATGATCGAGGGCACCGAGGCCGTCATCGAGGCCGTCCATGGCAGCGCCGATGGCCGCATCAAGGTCTATCTCACGCCGTTCACCATCGTCCCCTCGGTCGACCCCTCCAATCCCACCACGCCCGACAAGGCCGTCAATCTCACGGCCGACGACCGCATGCAGGCGCGCCGCGTCCGCGAGACCGCCCGCAAATGGGGCGTGCGCATTCACTCTGATGCCTTTGCCGGCCAGATCCGCATGGCTTTCCAGGATAAGGAAAACATGCTGCTGGGACCCGATATCCACCTTCAGCACTGCATCGGCATCTCGCATGAGGAGGTCGATATCCTCGCCGAGACCGGCACGCACATGACCCATTCCCCGGGCGGGCGTGCGCCGATCCTCGACATGATCTCCAAGGGCGTCAACGTCGCCATCACCTCCGATGGCACCTCGCCGCGTCGCCCCTTCGACATGTTTCAGATGGCCCGCATGGCCCAGTTCGCCCAGCATATGCTGCAGGTCGATCAATACCTGCTGCCCCCCGGCAAGCTGCTCGAAATGATCACCATCGATGCCGCCAGGGCGCTCGGCCTCGATCACGAGACCGGCTCGCTCGAAGCCGGCAAGCAGGCCGATGTCGCCATCCTCGATTTGCGCCAGCCCCACCTGACGCCCAACTGGATGCCGGTCCACCGCCTCATGTACCAGGCCATCGGCAGCGACGTCGAAACCGTCATCGTCGACGGCAAGGTGCTGATGGAAGACCGCAAGGTTCTCACCACCAACGTCATCGACGCCCTCGATTTCGGCGAGCGCGAAGCCCGCGCCCTCATCGAGCGCGCCGGCCTGCGCGAGCACATGCACGATCCGGGTTGGGGCAAGCTCAGCCGCACCTTCACCGAACCGGTGGCGCCGCCCGCCCCGCCTGCGGTCGACTGACCTCAGGCGAGGACAGCCAGCCCGCGCGGGTATCTGGTCAGCCACTCCGCTCCCGTCTCGGTCACCACCGCAGCGTCCCCTGCGCAAACGTGGCCGAGACCGGGCAGGTTGTAATTGGGGTGAATCTCGACCACCTGCCCAACCCGCAGCTTCGGCCCGCTCACATCCAGCTTCTTGTCGCGCCCGGCCCCCAGCGCATAGGCCAGCGGCGGATCGCTGTAGTCGAGTCCCAACTGGTGGCAGGATTGGAAGCGGAAGGGGTCGGTCTGCCGCGTATAGGGGCAATTGGCGTCGATCAGGCTTTCCAGCACATCGCTGATCTCGTGCGCCGGTCGCCCCGGCGCCATCACCGCCAGCGCCGCATCCTGGATCCTGAGCAGTGTATCCACCGCCTCGACCAGGGCAGGGGAGGGCTCTCCGAGAATGGCCATGCGCAACCCCTGCGTGAAGTGCCCCTCCACGCACACCGTCGTGCCCAACTGCACCCGGTCGCCCTTTTCGATGGTCCTGGCCAGCTCGAAATATTCAAAGCTCGTGATCGGCGGATTTGGCCCCACCGCCAGCCAGAGCTTGGCGCTCTCCGCCCCCTGGTCGCGCCCGGCATATTCCACTGTCGCCATCAGCCGCGAGGGCGTCATCCCCGGCTCGAGCGCCGCCTCGAAGGCCCGCGCGATCATGATGTCCGAAATGCGCGAGGCCTCGCGCTGGAACTCCACATCGGCCGGGTCGACCACGGCCCGCAATTCATGCACCGCCGCATCGATATCGATCAGCCGCGGCAAGTGCGCGGCGAGGCTGCGCTCCACCCGCACCGGCAGGTCCGGTCGGCCCGCCAGCCCGATCGGCGCGTCCTCGCGGATGCCGCGCTCCTTGAGTGCCTCGACGATCCCGCTGCCGAAATCCCCCGCCTGCCGCACTTCGGCAATGTCGGAAACCCGCGCCGTCAGCATGCGCTTCTCGTTCGATCCCGGCGCGAAGGCGATCGGCTTCCCCTTGGTGGGAATGAGCAGTGCCATCGGCCCGTTGAACGTCGAATAGCCCAGGAAATACGAGGTATTGCCCCCGCTCTGGCCGGCGCCGCCCGCACGCGAGGCCGAGCAGAGCACCAGCGCGGCAAGGCCGCGTTCGGCCGCAAGCTCCCTCGCTCTTTCGATCCTCTCCTCCAGCACTGCCCGCGAAACGGCCATCCTCACGTCTCCCTTAGATCGGATACAATAGATAGTGATTATGTATCATAAAATGGATTGAGCAAGGTCCAATTCTATGGGAAGACCAAGGGAAGCGAAAGCGCTCAAGGCGCTGCCCATAGCAGGAGAATTCCCATGCGTTACCCCCGCGATATGCGTGGATACGGCGCCAACCCGCCCAACGCCAATTGGCCCGGCGGCGCCAACGTCGCCGTCCAGTTCGTCCTCAACTATGAAGAGGGCGGGGAGAACAATATCCTGCATGGCGATGCTGCCTCGGAAGCCTTCCTCTCCGAAATCCCGGGCGCGGCGCCCTGGCCGGGCCTGCGCCACTGGAACATGGAGTCGGTCTATGAATATGGCGCCCGCGCCGGCTTCTGGCGCCTCCATCGCCTCTTCACCGACCTTGCCGTCCCCGTAACCGTCTACGGCGTCGCCACCGCGCTCCTGCGCGCGCCCGAGCAATTGCGCGCCATGCAGGAAGCCGATTGGGAAATCGCCAGCCACGGCTACAAATGGGTCGAGCACAAGGACATGCCGGCCGAAACCGAGCGCACCCAGATCGCCGAGGCCATCCGCCTGCACACCCTCGCCACCGGCAGCCGCCCCACCGGCTGGTACACCGGCCGCTGCTCGGTCAACACCGTCGATCTCGTTTCGGAAGCCGGCGGCTTCGAATACGTCTCGGATACCTACGACGACGATCTGCCCTATTGGCGCGAGCACAAGGGCAATACCCAGCTCATCATTCCCTACACGCTCGAAGCCAACGACATGCGCTTCGGCACGCCCAACGGCTTCAATTCCGGCGATCAATTCTACGCCTACCTCAAGGACACCTTCGACTACCTCTACGCCGAGGGCGCCGCCGGCCGGCCGAAGATGTTCTCCATCGGCCTCCATTGCCGCCTCGTCGGCCGCCCCGGCCGCATCGCCGCGCTCAAGCGCTTCATCGAATATGTGCAGGGGCACGACAAGGTCTGGATCGCCCGCCGCATCGACATCGCCCGCCATTGGGCCAAGGAGCATCCCTACACCATGCCAAGCATCGTCCCCTCGCAGATGGAAAAGCCGGCCTTCATGGCCAGGTTCGGCGGTATCTTCCGCAATGGCCAGTGGATCGCCGAGCGCGCCTGGGATGGCGAACTGGGCCCGGCCAACGACAGCCCCTATGGCCTCTTCTTCGCCCTGCGCACCCAGTTCCGCGCCGGCACGGATGACGAGCGGGTCAACGTCCTCAAGGGCTATACCGAGCTCAACAATCGTATCTCGGCTGCCCGCATCGTCGAGGACGAGAGCCAGGCCCAGAGCCTCGATGTCATGACCGCCCGCCAGCAGAGCCGCATGCTCGAACTGCTCGATGCCTATGTTGCCAAGTTCGGTTTCGGCGTCATCTTCGCCGTGCGCGACTACACCACGGCCTCGCTCCTGGCGTCGCTCGAAGCCCGCACTGCCAGCACGCGTGATGAAGAACTGCCCGTCGCCTATCGCGAGGTCGAGCGCCTGGCCCAGCTCCAGGTCGAAGCCGCCTTCGCTGCCGCCTGATTTCGGAGCGGGGCCGGCAACGGCCCCGTTTCCTCCGCGCGTCTACGCGTAGCGGGAGAGGATTTCGCTCAGGTTCCGCTCGGTGCGCTTGGTCTGGCCGATATTGGCCCGCTCGAACACCTGCTGCAGGTGATCGACGATCGCCGCGCCCGCTGCCCGCTCGTCGCGCGCCCGCAGGGCCGCCAGCACCGCGGCATGCTCATCCACGCTGCAATCGGATTCCTGGTGCGTCGAATGCTGCGCCAGGATCAGCGACGTGCGCGAAATCAGCGATTTGAGGAAGCCGGCCAGCACTTCGTTGCCCGACATGTGCGCCGCCAGCAGATGGAACTCGCCCGACAGCAGGATCGCCGCCGCATGGTCATGCGCGTCCGAGGTTGCATGCTCCTTCTCGAGATGGTTCTCGAGCGCAGCAACCTGCTTGTCGGTGATGGTGGTGGCGAGCTTGGAGAATATCTCGCGCTCGATGGCATTGCGCGCCTCGAACACCTGCCGCGCCTCGTCCGGCGTCGTGCTGGCGACGAACGCCCCACGATTCTGCCGGAATTCGACCAGCGACTCGGTATGGAGCCGGTTGAGCGCCGCCCGCACGATCGTGCGGCTCACCGAGAACAGCGAACCGATCGCTTCCTCGCTCAGCTTCGTGCCGGGCATCAGCTCCTGGGCAAGGATGGCCTTGAAAAGAGCCTGGTAGATCGCGTCGATGCGCGAGCCGCTCTTGTCCTCAAACTCCTTGGTGGATGCCTTGGCCATGCCCCATAAATCCATTCAATGATGCACCGCCCACATGCATCGTGCTTAAAAGTTCCTCAACTCGTTTGCCTTGCCGGGGGCGCGAAGACAAGAAAAATACGATTCGTGCCGCCGTTTTGAGACGGATTCCCAGGAAGATCGCTGCAACCGGTTGCTTTGGCGCCGCCGTCGACTGGATACAGTCGGCCCGACTCAGGAATATTGCGCCAGCACTTCCTGGAGCCCGCGCACCGGGCGGCGCGTATCGAGCAGGTTCGAGCGAGCCAGCACGTGCTGCAGGTGCTCGACGATGGCCTCCGCCGCTGCGCCGGTATCGCGCTGCCGCAGCGCCTCGACGATCGAGAGATGCTCGTCCACGCTGCAATCGGATTCCTCGTGCCGCCCATGCTGGGCCAGGATCAGCGAAGTGCGCGAGATCAGCGACTTGAGGAATCCGACGAAGACGTCGTTCCCCGCCATGCGCGCGGCCAGCAGGTGGAATTCGCCCGAAAGCAGGATCGCCGCCGGGTTGTCTTCGTCCCCGCTCGCGTCGCGCTCTTTCTCTATATGGTCGGCCAGCGCCGTGAGCTGCTGGTCGGTAATGCTCTCGGCCAGCCGCGAGATCACTTCGCGCTCGATGCAATTGCGCGCCTCGAACACCTGGCGCGATTCCTCGATGCTCGGGCTGGCCACGAACGCACCGCGGTTCTGCTTGAACTCGACCAGCGATTTCCGTGTGCAGCCTGTTGAGCGCCGCCCGCACGATCGTGCGGCTCGCATCGAAATAGGAGCCGATAGTCTCTTCCGAGAGCTTGGTGCCCGGTAGCAGGTCCTGCGCCAGGATGGCGCGGGAGAGCGCGTTGTAGATCAGGTCGATACGCGGTGTGGCAGCCTTGCTGGAAGCCTTGCGGGCGCTTGGTGACATGGGAAAACTCGCGCCTGGATTGGATCAAATATGCGTTGGTGTTGAATGCACCCTGCGCAATTGCAGGGCATTCGGGCCCATCAGTGCGCGTTCCCTACCTGCAACGGCACTTCGGTCGGACCCGAAAAGGCTTCGGTCAGGGCGGCGGAAAGTCCGGTCGTTTCGCCGCGCGAACCGTCGGAAGGGAAATGGCGCCCTTCGGCGGCCAGGGTCATCGCCTTGCGTACACCGGCCCGATGCGGGTCGAGCACCGGCACGGGTGACAATGCGATCACGCGGGGCAGGGTGGGGATCAATCCCGCGCCGCCCAGCACGATCCGGCTGGCGCCCGTTTCGCGCGCCCGCGCCGAAAGATATTCGGCAATGCCGTCCGCATCGTCACCTGCCTGTTCCACCGAATAGACGCCGGCCACGCGATGGGAGAGGCCGAGCTTCTGGATGAGTTCGGTCAGCATCTCGCACCAGACCACGCCCTTGGTGGCCACGATGAAATTGCCGTGCTCCGATGCCGCAGCCAGCAGGCCCGCCTCGGCAAAGCCGATCACTGGAATGCCGGTCATCTCGACCAGCGCGTCGAGGCCAGGGTCGCCGAAGCAGCCCAGGATGATGGCATCCGGGTCCGCGCCGTCGGCGATCGCCCGTGCCGCCGCGTCGAGCACCGCATGCGCCGCTATGGCGACTGCCGCACGCGAGGAGATATAGCGAAATCCGAAATTGGCGGTGATGGTCGTGACCTCGGCCCGCTTGCCGGCTTCTTCGCGCACCAGCGCGTCGATGCTGTGCGATACCCGCTGCGAAGTATTGGGATTGATTACGAGCAAGCGCGGCATTGCGTGGTCCTCAAGGGCTAAGGCCGGGATGTCGGCAGCGGCTACCCTCCTCACCGCATCGGTTGCCTGGCGGGCCCGCGCCGATGGGGGCGCCAAGTCGCAGCAATCTCGCCAACATCAATGCGGTAACACTGTATCAGATCACATGTCAATTTGTATCCAACAAAGTTTTTGAGCCTGCACCCAACCTGTTGCGTCTTTGACAACCCGCACGCGCGCGAGAACCGATGAAAATTCGCCACATCCTGCCGCCCGCGCCATAAACGTTTTTGTCATCGACCCCAGCGCCCCCGGCTTTCCACGAGCTCTGGTGTCGAATGTAACCAATTGAACCAAATGCGTATTTACGAGCAGGCCCGTGCGGGTTCATCACGAATTCACAGCACTGCAATTTTTTGTATCCACTACACTCAAGATCGGATACAAAAAGGTTGGGAAGTGTCTTGCACGACAGGCGGGACTAAAACCGAACAAGGGAGATAAAGCTATGCAAAGCCTCTTCTCGGCAGCTCAAAAGCGCCGCGGGCTCATGGGTACGGTCGGGGTCATTTCGCTGGCCGCCGCAATCGGTCTTGGCGCGCTGACGCCGGCCATCGCCGCCGACCGCGCCCACACCATCATCGTGGGCATGGGTGGCCAGATCAACACGCTCGATCCGCTGCGTGCCGACTACAACCAGACCAACACCATCATCAGCGCCGTCTACGATACCCTCGTCACCTATGACGAGACGACGCTCGTGGGCAGCCTCGCCACCGAATTCGCCTACGCGGACGATGCCAAGTCGATCACCTTCACCCTGCGCCCGGACGTCAAGTTCCATGACGGCACCGTGCTCACCGCCAAGGATGTCGCCTATTCGCTCGATCGCCTGAAGCGCCTGGGCACTGGCGTCGCTTCGCTGATCGATGGCTACGATTCCACCACCGTCACCGATGACACCCACCTCACCATCAATCTCAACAAGCCCAACACGCTGTTCCTGCCCTCGCTGAGCAAGATCTACATCGTGAACTCGGCCCTGGTTGAGGCCAACAAGGGCGCCGATGACGGCCAGGGCTGGCTCCAGGCCCATGACGCCGGTTCGGGCCCCTATGTCCTGGGCGACCAGTCGCAGGCCGTCGTCATTGACCTCTTCAAGGATTACTGGGCGCCCGAAGTCGGCCGTCCGGAATCGATCGTCTTCCGCCGCATCGATGAAGGCGCCACCCGCGTGGCCGAGCTGCGCGCCGGCAATGTCGACGTCGGCTTCTCCATCCCCGATCGCGACGCGGCGGGCATGGCCACCGATCCGTCCCTCAAGGTCGTGCCGATCAATACCAGCTACCAGGCCGAGATCGTCTTCAACACCCAGGCCGGCCCGACCGCCGATCCCAAGGTGCGCCAGGCCCTGCGCCTGATCTATGACTACGAAGGTGGCCTGCGCGGCATTCGCGGCAATAACGGTGCGCTGGCCAATGGCCCGCTCCCGGCTCGCCTCAACTGCCGTCCCGACCTGCCGGTCGTTCATCGCGATCTCGACCAGGCCAAGAAGCTCCTCGAAGAGGCCGGTGCGCTCAACACCACCTTCAAGATGAACTTCCAGCCCGTCTTCGAGCTGCAGAAGCAGGAAGCGACGCTCTTCCAGTCGAACGCCCGCGAAATCGGGCTCAATGTCGAGCTCGAGCCGATCGCCTTCCCGAACTACCTGGCTGCCCTCAAGGACACCGCGACCATCCCCTCCATGATGCTGCTCGAAGATTTCGCGCAGTTCCCCGATCCGGGCATCATGCTGATCAAGGGCTACAAGTCCGATGCCGTCGGCACCAACCGCGCCGGCTATTCGAACCCCGAAGTCGACAAGCTCCTGGACGAAGCCGTCGCGACGGCCGACGACACGAAGCGCTGCGACATCTATAAGCAGGTGCAGACCATTCTCGATAAGGACTCGGTGATGGTGGACATGTATGGCGTCTACAAGCCTGCGGTCTACCGCGTCGGCACCCTTGCCGATCTCAAGGCCAGCATGCTGGCCACGCCCGCCGAGCCGGCCGACTTCCGTCTCGCCAACCCGTAAGGGAGGCCCACTATGCTAGCGTTTCGCGCCTATTCCTGGTTCCTGGCCCGACGACTTGGGCTCACCATATTGACGCTGTGGGGACTGGCTTCGCTGGTCTTCATCATGATCAAGCTGATGCCCGGCGATGAGGCCCAGATGGCCGCGGGCGCGGACGCTTCAGCCGCCCAGATCGAGGCGGTTCGCGAAAGACTGGGGCTCGATGCCCCAGTCATCATCCAGTATTTCGGCTTCCTCGGTCGTCTGCTTCGCGGCGACCTGGGGACCTCCATCGTTACCCTCCAGCCCGTGCTCAACGACCTCGAAAAGGTCTTGCCCTCGACGCTGGAACTCGTCTTCCTCGCCATGCTCCTCAACCTGGCGATTGCCATTCCCACCGGCATCGTCGCGGCCAACCGCCAGGGTGGTGTCTTCGATACCATCTGCCGCGTCACCGCCGTGATGCTGGGCGGCATGCCCGCCTTCTGGCTGGCGCTCGTGCTGCAATACCTGCTCGGCAGCGTCTGGCGCATCGTGCCGATCTCGGGGCAGGCCTCCTTCGGCATGGCCGCCCCGGCCGTCACCGGTGCCACCGCGATCGATGCGATCATCGCGCTCAATGGCCCGGCCTTCCTCGATGCCCTCCACCACCTGATCCTGCCGGCCGCCGTGCTCGCGGCCCTGTTCGCGACCCAGGTGTTCCGTACCCTGCGCGCGTCGCTCCTCGGCGTGCTGCGCAGCGATTTCATCACCGCCATCCGCGCCAAGGGCGCCTCCTCGCGCCGCATGCTGGTCGGGCACGCTCTGCCCAACAGCCTCAATCCGGTGCTGACCCTTTCCGGCACCCAGGCCGGCGCCATGATCGGCTCCGCCGTGCTGGTTGAAACCGTCTTCGCCCGCCAGGGCATCGGCGCCTACATGTTCAACGCCGTCGCCCAGAAGGACAGCTTCGCCGTCCTCGGCTCGGTCATGTTCATCGGCTCGGTGGTCTGCCTCGTCAATCTCGCCGTCGATATCCTGCAATTGCTGGTCGATCCGCGCATTCGTGCCGCCCAACTCGGGAGCCAGAGCCAATGACCGCGCCCGCCATCTCCGCGCCGGCCGCGCGCCCGCGCCTCAATTTCAGCGCCTTCGAAATCTTCGTGATCGGGCTGGTCGTGCTCCTGCTCGCGATCGCGATTTTCGGCCCGCTCGTGGCGCCCAATTCGGTCTACAATTCCGATATCGCCAATTCGCTGATGCCCCCGAGCGCCGACCATTGGTTCGGCACCGACGACCAGGGCCGCGACGTCTTCTGGCGCCTCATCGTCGGCGCCCAGACCACGCTTCTCTCCGCCTTCCTCGTCGTCACGCTCTATTCCATCATCGGCGTTACCATCGCCACGGTCGCCGCGGCCGGTCCGCGCTGGCTCGATGAAGGCCTCATGCGCATGACCGATATCGGCCTGGCGCTCCCCGGCATGGTCGTCGCCCTCGGCTTCGCCGCCGCCATGGGCCCGAGCCTCCAGTCCGCCGTCATCGCCATGGCGATCACCGGCTGGCCCATCACCGCCCGCATGCTGCGCGGCATCATGCGCCAGACCATGGAAGCGCAGTTCGTCGCCGGTGCCCAGGTGCTCGGCGTCTCCCGCTGGCGCCTGATGACCAGGCACGTGCTCCCCAATTCGCTCGACGTGCTCATCGTCAAATGGGCCGGCGATATCGGCACCACGGTGCTCGTCCTCGCCAGCCTGTCCTTCATCGGCGTGGGCGCCCAGCCGCCGAGCGCCGAATGGGGCGCCACCATCGCCAGCGCCCGCGGCTTCGTGTCGACCGCCTGGTGGACCGTCGTGGCGCCCGGCGCTGCCGTCGCCATCACCTCCATCGCCTTTGGTCTCCTCGGCGACATCATCCAGGTTCGTCGCGATCCGTCACTGAGGGGGAACTGAGATGCAAATGCTGCACCCCATGCCCGACGCTCCCATGCCCAAGCCGAAGCGCGCGCCGCTCGTGACCGCCCAGGGACTGACGGTCGACATGCCGCTCGGTCGCGGCGCGGCCAATGTGCGCATCGTGGACAACATCGATTTCTCCATCGGGGTCGGCGAGCGCGTCGCCCTGGTGGGCGAGTCGGGATCGGGCAAATCGCTGACAGCCCGCGCCCTGATGCGCCTCGACCGGCTAGCTCGCTTGTCGGGGCGCATCGATTTTGGCGGCACGGACCTGCTCAAGCTTCCCGAGCGCGAGATGACCCGCTATCGCGGCGATTCCATCGCCATGGTCTTCCAGGACCCGATGAGCTTCCTCGATCCGCTCATGACCATCGGCGATCAGGTCGCCGAGACCCTGCGCATCCGCGGCGTCGGCCGCACCGAGGCCCGCAAGCGTGCCCTCGCTGTCCTCGATGAGCTGGGCGTCGATCGCGCCGCCGAGCGCCTCGATTCCTATCCGCACGAATTCTCCGGCGGCATGCGCCAGCGCGTCGTGCTGGCCATGGCCCTTGTCGGCGAGCCGCGCCTGCTGATCGCCGACGAGCCGACCACCGCGCTCGACGTGCGCGTGCAGGACCAGGTGCTCGATCTTCTCGATGACGTCTCGACCCGCCGCGGTCTGGCCGTGCTCTTCATCACCCACGACCTTGGCGTCGTCGCCGGCTTCGCCGAGCGCGTCATGGTCATGTATTCGGGCCGGATCGTTGAGGATGGCGAGGTCGAAACCGTCTTCGCCCGCCCCAAGCACCCCTACACCCGCGGCCTCATCAAGGCCGTGCCGCGCATCGATCAGGACCTGCACAAGCTCTACGCCATTCCCGGCGCGCCGCCCCCGCCGCTGGCCCGGCCGAGCGGCTGCCCCTTCCATCCGCGTTGCAGCGAAGCCTTCGATCGCTGCCGCAGCGAGCTGCCCGTCGTTCTCGATGTCGCCGGCGAGCGCGTTGCCTGCCACCTGCACGATCCGCTGAGGGCCTGAATCATGCTGCTCACCATTGATCGCATCTGCAAATCCTACGCCGCCTTCCCCAATCCGCCGGCGCGCGTGCTCCACGAAGTCTCGTTCGGCGTCAATCACGGCGAGGCCCTTGGCCTCGTCGGCGAATCCGGCTCGGGCAAGTCCACCATCGCCAAGTGCCTCCTCGCGCTCACCCGGCCAGAGGAAGGCTCGATCACCTATGACGGCATCGACGTGGTCAATGCGCGTGGCGAAGACCTGCGCCGCTTCCGCCGCGAAGTGCAGATGGTCTTCCAGGATCCCTATGGCAGCCTCAATCCGCGCATGACCGCCGAGGATCTGATCGGGGAGGGCCTGCTCGTTCACGGCATCGCCAGGAACAGCGTCGAACGCCGCTCCCGCGTGGCCGAGATGATGGAAATGGTTGGCCTCAACCCCGATGACATGGATCGCTATCCGCGCTCCTTCTCGGGCGGCCAGCGCCAGCGTATCGCCATTGCCCGCGCCCTCGTCATCCGCCCGCGCATCCTCGTCTGCGACGAGCCCGTGGCGGCGCTCGACGTGTCGGTCCAGGCCCAGGTCATCAACCTGCTCCAGGACATGCAGCGCAAGCTCAACCTCGCCATCATCTTCGTCGCCCACGATCTCGCCGTCGTGCGCCACCTCTGCGAGAACATCGTGGTGCTGCACAAGGGCAAGGTGGTCGAGCGAGGCTCGCGCGAGCAGATCTTCGGCAATCCGCAGAACCCCTATACCCAGTCGCTCCTGGCTGCCGTCCCCGTGCCCGATCCGGCATTGGGCCGCGCCCGCCGCGAGGCACGGCACGCCGCCCAGGCGGCCGGCTGATTTTCTCCCCCGGCAGTTCTCCCTGCCTCCCAACGCAGACTTGCGCCCGCCCCTGATAAATGTTTGCCTGCAAAGGCAAATCCAGGGGCGGGCGGTTCTTCGCCCCGGTATCTAGGGAGAAGTTCATGAATACGCTGCGCGTCGGCCTGGTTGGCCTGGGCATGGCTGTCCAACCCCACGCGCAGGCTCTGCTCGAGCTCCGCGACGAAGTCGAAGTCCTCGCCTGCTACAGCCCCACCGCAAGCCGCCGTGAGGCCTTTGCCGAGCGCTACGGCCTGCCCGTCGTCGCTGATCTCGGTGCGGTCATGGCCAACCCGGCCATCGATGCCGTCCTCATCCTGACCCCGCCCGCCAGCCACCTCGACCTCGTGAGGTCCGCGACCGCCCGCGGCAAGCACATCCTCCTCGAAAAGCCGCTCGATCTCACCACCACCCGCGCCGAAGAGATCGTTGCCCTCGCCGACCAGGCGCAGGTCAAGCTTGCCATCGTGCTGCAGAACCGCTTCCGTCCCGCCAGCCTGGCCCTCGCCGAGATCATCGCCGAGGGCCGGTTGGGCAGCCTCATCTCCGCCTCCGCCCGCCTCGATAACTGGCGCCCGCAGAGCTATTACGACGAACCCGGCCGCGGCACGCTCGCCCGCGACGGCGGCGGCGTGCTGATGACACAGGCCATCCACACCCTCGATCTTCTGCTGTCGTACACCGGCCTGCCCGACGAGCTCTCCGGCTACGCCGCGACCAGCCCCGTCCACCACATGGAAACCGAAGACATCGCCGCCTGCGTCATGCACTTCGCCAACGGCGCCATGGGCACGATCAGCGCCACCACCTGCGCCTATCCGGGCCTGCCCGAGCGCATCGAACTCATCGGCTCGAGGGGCACGGCGATCCTCACCGGCGCCGAACTCAAGGCCCATTTCCACGACGGCACCACCGTTTCCGCCGGCGACCCCAATGCCGGCAGCGGGGCAGGGGCCCAGATCATGGGTTTCGGCCACACCCTCCACAAAGCCCTCATCACCGACTTCGCCACCGCAATCCGCGAAAACCGCTCCCCCAAAATCACCGGCCACGCCGCCCTGCGCGCCCACGACCTAATCGACGCCATCCTCACCTCCTCCACCGAACGCCGCCCGATCCAGCCCCGCCAGCGGTAGCGCCGGTGGCCAGGCGGCGGCTCCCGCTCACTCGCACTCCACCCCCACCCCACCACCGAACTTCCCCCGGGCGAAGACCCGGGGCCTATTGCCCCGCTCCACCCGGGTGGAGGTATCCGTGGACCCCGGCTCTTCGGCCGGGGAAGATCCGGGTGGTGGAGTGATGGTGGAACACTAGCTCGCAGATTTGACAGCCACCCGGCTAACCCCGTCGCCTGGACGTCAACCAGGCAGAAAGGTCGCCTCTCCAACCGGCCCCCTCCGACCGCTCCCCGCCGAGCCGCCCCGGCGCCCACGAGACCCACCCCAACCACCGCACTTCCCCGGACTTGATCCGGGGCCTATTGCGCCTCTCCACTCGAGTGGAGCCATCCGTGGGCCCCGGCTCTACGGCCGGGGGAGATCTGGGTGGTTGGAGTGATGGTGGAACACTAGCTCGCAGATTTGGCTGCCATCCTGCTAAACCTGTCGCCTGGACATCAACCAGGTATGAAGCCGTCTCCTCCGGCCGGCCCCTCGGGCCGCTCACTGCCGAGCTCACCCCGGAAGCCCCCAGAGCCCACCCCAACCACCGCACTTCCCCGGGCGAAGACCCGGGGCCTATTGCACCCCTCCACCCGAGTGGCGCGATCCGTGAATCGGGTTCGTTGACCAAGAAAGCGATATGCACAATCCATTCGGCGAAGAACCTGCCGCCTGCCGCCCCACCACCGATCAAACCAAAAAAACAACGCCGCACCAGCCCTCAGCCAGCGCGGCGCCAGTTTCCGCCTCACAGCGTAATCAGATTATTCCGCAGCGCTTTGGCCACCGTATGCGTGCGGTTGACCGTCCCCAGCTTGCGCGCCGCATTCTCGAAATGCTGGTCCACCGTGCGCTTGGTCAGTCCCAATATGTCCGCGATATCGTCCGAGGTCTTCCCCAGCGCGGCCCAGCGCAGCGTCTCCTGCTCGCGGGCGGTAAGCCTGAGCGTCTGCGCCCGGTCGGTGATCGTGTGGCACAGCTCGCCCACGCGGGCATGCAGCACCAGCCCCAGGATTTCGAGCTCCAGCTTCTCCTTGGGCCCGAACCGCGAGCGCTCCCCGGCAAAGGTCACGCTTCCGCGCAATCCCTCGAAGCCGCGCACCGGCATGGTCATGCCGTTGGGCATGCCGAACTCGCTCGCTTCCGAATAGATGCGCTTGACGATCGGCGCCTGGTCCCGCAGCGATAGCGTTTCTTCCCAGATGAACGGTGTCGTCGTGCGCAGGCAGAACTGCGCCAGCGGATCGAGCAGGAAGTAATCGCGCTCGGCATAGAGCCGAAGGAATTCACTCGATATATTGGAGAGTGGAACGAATTCTGTCGTTTCCATGCCGTTTTGTGCCACGAAGGCTACGGCGAACTTGTCGACTTCGTGTCGTTGTATGAATTTCTCGGTGATTTCAGAAATCACCTGCAAATTGCCGCTTGATTGTATGGCCAGCGCGGCGGCCATGACACTCTCGTCCATTGGTACCCCCACTTACCTTCAAAACATAGTCTTAACGGCCTCCAAGAGAGGTCGAAAAGAATCGTATTCGGTAAAAATACCAATGAGAATGGGGAAAAATGCCATTTGCTCTTTAAGAAAATTAGTGCTTAGGCACAGCTTGCCCCGCAAGAACCGTTACCGACCGGTCGACCTTGGTGCGTCCATGTTCGGTCTTGGCCCAGAAGAACGGCCGCACCAGCAATTCATGCGCCGCCCGCAGCGTGGCAAAGGAATGCAGCGTCCAGTAAAGCGGTAGCGTCGGCAGGTAGAAGAGGTGCTGTGGCCGCCCCAGTCGTAGCAACCCCGCAATCATCAGCAGCAGCGCCCCGCCATACCCCACGATCAGCGCCGCAACGCTGATCGCGTCCCAGATGTCGAATTCCTCCGCGAAAAGCGGCGTCCCCGTCGCTACCCGCGCCACGAGCACGCCGGCGAATGCCGTATGCAGCAGCGCCGAAAGAATGAGGCTCCCCACATAGATCTGGAACGCCAGGAAGCAGCGCCCCCCGGCATCGCTGATGAACACCAGCGGGTGCCGCGAATGCACGATGAATGTCTGCATCCAGCCCTTCATCCACCGCGTCCGCTGCGCCATCCACGCCTTGAGCGTGATCGGCGCCTCCTCGCGCGTATGGGAAGCGAACGTCGCCACCTTGTAACGGAGCCGGGCCAGCCGCACGCCGAGGTCCGCGTCCTCCGTCACGTTGAACGCGTCCCACCCGCCCAGCTCGCGCAGCGCCCGCGTGCTGAAATGGTTGCTGGTGCCGCCCAGCGGCATGGGTAGGTGCCAGTGCGAAAGCGCCGGCATCATCAGCCCGAACTGGCCGGCATATTCGGCCGCGAACATCGCCGTCAGCCAGTTCTCCCCCGCATTGTCCACCAGCAGTTCCGCCTGCAGGCAGTCGATCTCGGGGTGCGAGGCGAAAAGGCTCGCCGCCAGCCGCAATTGCCCCGGCTCGGGAATATCCTCGGCATCGAACACCACGAGATATTCGCCGCGCACGAAGGGCAGGGCGAAGTTGATCGCCTTGGGCTTGGTCCGCGGATGCTCGTCGGGCACCGCGATGAGCTCGAACCGCGGATCGTGCAGTTCCCGCGTCACCGCCGCGATCGTCGCCGGGCTGCGCGCCTCGACCACGAACTTGATGTCGAGCTTTTCCGGCGGATAGTCGAGCGCCTTCATGGCCCGTGCCAGCGAGGGCACCATCGTCACTTCGTTCCGCAGCGGAATGAGCACCGTATAGGTCGGCAATTCCCGGTCCGTCAGCCGCTCCTCGCAATCGAGCGGCGGCGGCACCGCGCCCGGCACGCCCGCCGCCAGCCGGATGAGCCCGGGCACCACGAGGAACAGGGCCGTGAACGGAAACAGGAACGGCCGCACCGCAAACGGCGCCGCCAGCACCAGCCCCAGCAGCGACAGCATCACCGCTATGAAGATGAGCCGCGAAGTCAGCGACACATCGAGGTCCGCCGCCGACCCCGGCCAGCGCCGCACCAGCCGCTGCCGCGCTTCGTCCATCAGCGCCGCCCCGTGCTTCTGCGCTAGTGCCGTCCGCAGCACGCGCGGCTCCACCACGCAGATTTTCCGCGCCAGGTCCGGCTTGCGCTCAAGGCTCTGCCGCAGCGCCACGAACTGCTCGGCGCCCGGTGCCGCCAGCACGATCTCGCGGTCGAACACCCGCGCGCGGCACGTGCGCACCTGCGCCAGTGCATCGAGCCGCAACGGCGTATCGCCGACGAGGATCGAAGCCGGCGCCTCCGCCGAGAACGCCAGGCCGGCCCATTCCGCCGCCCGCTCCCAAGTCGCGCGCATGCCCAGCCCGAACCGGTGCGCGCAGAATTCGAGCGGTTCCGCCCCGATCGTCTCGGCCGCAAGGAGTATCCGCTCCGCCTGCTCCGGCGTCTTGCCCGCAACATAAGCAATGAGGCTGGCTAGATCCGTCATGGCTCACCTCCAGCCATGAGGCTAGCCGAAGGCGAAGAGACGCGAACTCGGCATAAGTCACACTTGCCCGCCGGCAAATTCGCTGCTGCCCGCCACCCGGCCTAACCCACCGCAAGTGCTCACTTTCGTCGCCACTGAGCACGAAAGTTGTCCCCGTTATCCCCAGAGTTCACAGCCGGGCCTGTGGAAACCGCGTGGATAAGCACAATCGAGAAGTCGTGATGACAAGCGCCGCCCGCGCCACGAGATGGCGCAACGCGCACTGCGTCCTAGTAGAAGCTCACCGGGAACCAGCGCAGGTAAAACTCATCGAGCTTTCCGTCGCGGCTGAGCCGCGCCAGCGCATAATCGATCGCCTTGCGTACGGCGTCGTGGCCCGTGGGTTGCGCAATGGCGAGTCCTTCCCCGAAGAGGTCGGGCCGGAAATAGGGATCGCCCGCAAACGAACAGCATTCGTCATTCTGGCTCAGCCAGAACGAAGCCCGCATCGCGTCTCCGAAAAACGCCTCCGCCTTGCCGTCCCGAACGGCCTCCAGCGCCTGGCCCTCGCTGTCGAACTCCAGCGGCTTGGCATTCGGCAGGTAGCGCTTGACGAATTCCTCGTGCGCCGAGCCCTTACGCACCGCCACGACCTTGTCGCCGAGCCCGCGCGGCTCGAACGCCGCCGCCTTGTCCGCAGCCGTCACGAAACGGCCGGGCAGCATCAGGTAGATCGAGGAGAAGTCGAACATGTCCCCGTTTTCGGGGGTAATGGCTAGGCCCGCTATCAGCGCGTCGCCCTGGTTGTCCGCCAGCGCCTTGGCCGCCTGGTCCCATGGCCAGGACTGGATCGTGCAGGCCACGTTGAGTTCCGCACAGATCCCACGCGCCAGGTCGATATTGAACCCGACAAGCTGCCCGCTTTCGTCCCTATAGTTGAACGGGGGAAAATCGGCCGTGGTGAGAAACCGGATCGCCGGGACGGCCGACAGGTTCGGCACGATGTCGCGCGCCTGGGGATCGCTGTGATTTGGCAGGGACTGCCCCATCGCCGGAAGCGCCGAGGCGCAAAGCAGGGCCAGGCCGACTATCGATGAAAACCGCATGCCCCGAGACTTTTGCCGTCCAAGATTAGTGGCTTATCGCCCAATTCGCTCCGAAAGGCGAGCCTTCGGAGGAGCCACGTCATGACCGATCCACGCTCGGTCCAAACCGAGCGCGGCTGTTGACGAGGCGCGACGCGTGCCACCGCGCGCGTCGCGAAATCCTTACTTGGCCAGCAGCTTCCCCGCCAGCGCGTCGGTGATCAGCCGGCGCGTTTCCGCCACGCCATAGAGCGCGATGAACGAGCCGAACCGCGGGCCCTGGTCGGCGCCCAGCAGCACCTGGTAGATCGCGGTGAACCAGTCGCGCAGCGGCTCGAATTCGTGCTTCTTGCCCACTTCGTAGACGAGGTTCTGCAGCGCGTCGGCATCGTTCGATCCCTCGAACGCCGCCAGTTCGTCCGCCAGCTCCTGCAGTGCTGCCCGTTCCTTGTCGGTCGGCGCACGGAACACCTTGGTCGGCTTCACGAAGTCGTTGAAGTAGCGCACGGCGTACTTCGCCAGTTGGTCGAGCGCCGGATGGTTCTCCGGCGTTGCCCCCGGCACGTAGCGCGAGATGAAGCCCCAGAGCACCGAAGCGTCATCCGCATTGGCGGCCGAAACCAGGTTCATCAGCAGCGAGAACGTCACCGGCATCTCGGCCGCCGGCGGGTGGCCGAAATGCACGTGATAGGCCGGGTTTTCGAGGCGAGCCGCTTCGTCCTGCTTCTGGTAGGAGGCGACAAACGCGTAATACTCGTCCACCGCCCGCGGGATGACATCGAAATAGAGCCGCTTTGCCGTCCGCGGCTTCTGGAACATGAACAGCCCCAGGCTTTCGGGCGAGGCATAGGTCAGCCACTCGTCGATCGTCAGGCCATTGCCCTTGGACTTGGAGATCTTCTGGCCCTGGTCGTCGAGGAAGAGCTCGTAGACATAGTGCTCCGGCGCCTTCCCGCCCAGGATTTCGCAGATGCGATCATAGATCGGCGCGTTGGTCTGGTGGTCCTTGCCGAACATCTCGAAATCGACGCCGAGCGCGGCCCAGCGCATGCCGAAATCCGGCTTCCACTGCAGCTTCACATGCCCGCCCGTCACCGGCACGGTGGTGTCGCGGCCGTCTTCGCCCACGAAGGTCACGGTCCCCGCCTTGGCGTCGACTTCCTTCATCGGCACATAGAGCACCCGCCCGCTGATCGGGGAGATCGGCAGGAAGATCGAATAGGTCTCCTGGCGTTCCGCGCCCAGCGTCGGCAGCATCACGCCCATGATGTCGTCATAGCGCTCGGCGGCGCGCAGCAGCACGTCGTCGAACTTGCCGGCCTTGTAGTATTCGGTGGCGCTGGCGAATTCGTAGTTGAAGCCGAACGTGTCGAGGAAGCGGCGGAGCATGGCGTTGTTGTGCTCCCCGAAGCTCGTATATTCGTTGCTCCACGGGTCCGGCACTGCCGTCAGCGGCATCTGCAGGTACGGCTCCAGGAATTCGCGGCTCGGCACGTTTTCCGGAATCTTGCGCATCCCGTCCATGTCGTCCGAGAAGCAGAGCAGCCGGGTCTTGATCTGGTCGCGCGTCAGCAGCCGGAAGGCCGTGCGCACCATGGTGGTGCGGGCCACTTCACCGAACGTGCCGATATGGGGCAGGCCCGAGGGGCCATAGCCCGTCTCGAACAGCACCTCGGTCTTCCCCGATTTCTCGATCCGGGCCACCAGCTTGCGCGCTTCCTCGAACGGCCAGGCACGGGCGTTCTGGGCAGCGTCATACAACGCGGGGTCGAGTGTCGGGAGCGGGGCGGGCGGCAAGGTTTCAGGCCTTCATATTGATGGATTTTGGAAAGAAGGGTGTGTTGCACCAGTCGCAAGTTGACGTCAATGCCGCAACAGGCGGCAGGTGGCGCTTGTCATTTGCGCTTCGCCTTTCTAGTTATCGCCTTAACCCCGTCGCAGGAAAGCACAAATGGCTCTCTCCACCCACGATGCCCTGATTTATCTGATGATCGTTTCGGCCTGGTCCGATACGACCATGAGCGAGGAGGAACTGGAGCGCATCGAGGATCAGATCGTGCGCCTGCCGGTTTTCGCCGGCTTCGATACCGGTCGCCTCGAGGAAGTGGCCAATGCCTGCGTCGACCTGATGAACGGCGCTGCCGGCCTCGATGGCGTGCTCGATGCCGCCGTCGCCGCCTTGCCCCGGCGCCTGCAGGATACGGCCTATGCCCTTGCCGTCGAAATCGCTGCTTCCGACCTTCGCCTCGAACAGGAAGAGCTGCGCTACCTCGAAATGGTGCGCGATCGCCTCGATATCGACCGGCTCACCACCGCCGCCATCGAAGCCTCCGCCCGCGCCCGCTACCGCCTCGCGCACTGATCGTAGGTTTACTGGCTGGCCCACATGATCCGGGCCACCCAGTCCACATCCGTCATTTCGAACGTCCGGTTGGGATGGTCGGGATTGACCGAATGCAGTTCGAGTTGCTTGGGCGTCTGCCGGTGCAGCAGCTTCACCATCACCTCGCCATCGCGCGTGCGCACCACCACGCGGTCGCCGCGCCGCAATTGCGCGGTGGGCGACACCACGATGATGTCGCCATCGCGATAGAGCGGCAGCATCGAATCCCCATGGACTTCGAGCGCATAGGCGCCTTCCTCCTGCGAGGGCAGCCGCACCTCGTCCCAGCCTTGGCCCGCCGGAAAGCCCGCACTGTCGAAGAAGCCGCCCGCGCCCGCCTGCGCCAGGCCCAGCAGCGGCACCGAGCTCAACTCCGGCGTGCTGCCCGTGGTCTGCAGGAACGCGCCCGCTCCGGCGAGGAACGTCTCGAACCCTTCGCCCGTCGCCTCGAGAATCTTGGAAATGCTTTCCGTCGAGGGCCAGCGCTCCCGCCCGTCCTTGCTGACGCGCTTGGAGGGGTTGAACGCGGTCGGGTCCAGCCCGGCCAGCTTCGCCAAGGCGGATACGCTCAGGCCGTGGCGCTTCGCCACCCCATCGATACCGTCCCATATTGCCCGGTGCGAGAGCATCTGGTTTGGAGCCTTGGCTAGGAGAAATATCCCATTTGGGAAGATAGTCCTATTTCTATACCCCCAGCTTCCGCCCTGTAAAGTCTGTCCGACAATCGCTCCACAGCCTTGCGATGGCGAGGCGGTTTGAATAGCTTCCGGCGCCATGACCTCCCCCGCGCTCATCTACAAGATTTCCACCCGCTCCGCCTACGAGGCCGCCGTGCCGACCGGGCAGTTCCAGGGCATGCCCATCGATTTTCAGGATGGCTACATCCACTTCTCGACCGCTGATCAGCTGGCCGAGACCCTTGCAAAGCACTTCGCCGGTCAGGGCGATCTCGTCCTCATCGCGGTCCGCACCGCCGATGTGGCCGCCGCTCTCAAATGGGAGGTCTCGCGCGGTGGCGCGCTCTTCCCGCACCTCTACGCGCCCATGCCCGTCGCCGCCGTCGAATGGACCGCGCCCATCGCCGTCGCCGCCGATGGCGCCTGCGCCCTGCCGGAGGGCGTGAAATGATCTTCTCCGCTTTCTCCCCGCTCCTGCGCGTGCCGCTCGTCGCCAATTTCGGCCGCGATGCCCTCCTCAAGATGGATGCCGAAACCGCCCACGGCGCCACCATCGCCGCCCTGCGCCTCGGCCTCGCGCCCGAGCAGAATTATGCCGATCCGCAGGAGCTCAAGGTCAGCCTCTGCGGCCTCGATTTTTCCAATCCCATCGGCATGGCCGCCGGTTTCGACAAGAACGGCGAGGTGCCCCGCCAGCTCGCCCGCGTCGGTTTCGGCATGGTCGAGGTCGGCACCGTCACCCCGCGCCCGCAGGGCGGCAATCCCAAGCCGCGCCTCTTCCGCGTGCCTGAGGTCGATGGCGTCATCAACCGCATGGGCTTCAACAATGAGGGGCACGAGGCGATGTTCGAACGCCTCAAGACCACGCGCGTCGGCGCCATCCTTGGCGTCAACATCGGCGCCAACAAGGATTCCGAGGATTTCGTCGCCGACTACGTGCTGGGCGTCAACCGCTTCGCCGCTCTCGCCGATTATCTCACGGTCAATATCTCGTCCCCGAACACGCCGGGCCTGCGCAACCTCCAGGCCGAAGAGGCCCTTGCCAGGCTGCTCGATGCCGTGCTCCAGGCCCGGTCCAAGGCCGCCGTACGCGTTCCCGTCTTCCTCAAGATCGCCCCCGATCTCGACGAAAAGGCCATGGATGGCATCGCCAGGACCATCCTCGCCACTGATCTCGACGGCCTCATCGTCTCCAACACCACCATCGGGCGAGACGCCGTGGCCGGCATGACCAATGCCGCCGAAACCGGCGGGCTCTCGGGCAAGCCGCTCTTCAACCTCGCCACCCGCCGCCTCGCCCAGATGCGCCAGCGCGTAGGGGCCCTGCCCATTATCGGGGTAGGGGGCATCCATTCCCCCGAAACGGCTCTTGCCAAGTTCGAGGCCGGCGCCAACGCCATTCAGCTCTATTCGGCCCTGGTCTATGGCGGCTTCGATATGCTCGATCGCCTCAAGCGCGGCCTCGCCGCCGGCGTCCGCTCCGCCGGGCACACCAACATCTCGGCCCTCACCGGCCGCACCACCGACGATTGGGCCGCCGGCAAGCTCTCGCTCTAGCGAACGCGCGCTCTCCCCGGTGAAAGCCGGGGAGAGCCTCGGCTAGGGTCAGTACTCAATTGCACCGGTAGAGGGTGCGATGGCCGCCCCACCCACCGGAAGTTCAGTGGTTGTGGCGCGGCAGACTGTCGGATGGGGAGATAAGCGCTCTGGGGGCGCCGGGACTTGTTGAGTACGGACCCTAGGCCGCAAACAATGCCGGCTTCCGCCGCTCCAGCGACCACCAGTAGATCCCCGCCCGGGCGAGGAAGAAGAGGTTGAGCGCCACCCAGAGCCCGGCATTGCCCATCGTCTGCTGCATCACCAGCGCCGCCCCGAGGAACAGCACCAGCGACACCAGCATCCCGTTCCGCATCGCCCCGTTGAGCGTCGCGCCGGTCAGGATGCCGTCATAGACGAAGGCCGGCATGCCGGTGATGGCGCAGAGCGCCGCCAGCCAGAGATAGTGCCGTGCCGCCTCGCGCACCGGTTCGCTCGTCGTCATCAGGTCGATGATCACCGGCCCGCCGAAATAGAGCACCAGCGCCAGACCCGTCGAAATCGCTATGCCCGCCGTCAGCGCCAGGCTCGTCGCCCGCTCGAAGGCCGGCCGCCAATTGGCGCCCACCGCCTTGCCGCAAAGCTGCTCGGAGGCTTGCGCCAGCCCATCGAGGAAGAACGCCGAAACCATCATCATGTTGAGCAGGATCGCATTGCTCGCCAGCGTCACCTCGCCCGCCCGCGATCCCTGCGCCGCGAAATAGGCATAGGCCGACATCAGCGCGCCCGAGCGGATCATGAGGTCGCGGCTGAGCCCGAACATCCGCCGTAGCGCCACCGGGTCCACCAGCTCCGCCGGCACGATCTTCTCGAGCGTCGCGCGGAACCCGCCATAATGTCGCGCCACGAGGTAAAGCCCGATCAGCGCCGCCACCACGTGCCCGGCCACCGTGCCCGCCGCCGCGCCCGCCACGCCCCAGTGGAGGCCATAGACGAAGGCGATGCTCAGGGCGATGTTGACCCCGTGGATGAGCAATTGCAGCAGCATGCCCGTCCGTGCCGCCGCTCGCCCGTAGAACCAGCCGAGCAGCGCGTAGTTGATCAGCGAGAACGGCGCCGAGAGCAGCCGCACCTGAAAATACTCCGCCAGCGCCACTTCCACCGCCGGCTCCGGCCGCAGCGTGACGACCGAAACCCACAGCAGCGCGCTCGACAGCACGATCATGGCCAGCCCGATGATCACCGCCAGCCCGATGGCCCGCGCCACATGCATCAGCCCATCCTTAGGGTCGCGCGCACCCACAGATTGCGCGGTCAGCCCCGCCGTGCCCAGCCGCAGGAAATAGGCGAGCGCGAAGATGAAATCGAAGACGATGGCGCCCAGCACCAGCCCGCCCAGCAGCGCCGCATCGCCCAGCCGGCCAATCACCGTGATGTCCACGATCCCCACCATCGGCTCGGTGATGAAGGCCACCGAGGCCGGCAATGCGATTTTCCACACGTCCGCGCTGCGCACGTCGAACGGATAGGTCGGTCTGGAGGCCATGGGTCAGGTATCGGTATCGAGAGTGATGATGAGGTCGGCACGCGACCGCGACGTCGATACCAGATCGTAGTTGGCAAGGTCCACCCGCTCGACATGCTCGCGGTTGCGTTCCTCGGTGAAAAGTCCTTCGGCCGCATGACGCTTGAGCAGCCGCGCCCGCACCCTCTCGCGCGGCACGTCGATGAAGACCGCCAGGTCCAGCATCGGCCGCACCCCGTCCCAGGGCGCGTCGGGCAGCAGCAGGTAATTGCCCTCCACCACCAGCACCTGCGTCTGCGGCAGCACGGTGAAGGCGTCCTCCACCACGTCCTCGATCTTGCGCGAATAGCCCGGCCCGCTGACCGCCTCCTGCGCCGCCTTGAGCCGCGCCAGGAACGCCACGAACGCCGCTCCCTCGAAGGTATGCGGCGCGCCCTTGTCCTTGGCCGTGCCCAGCGATTCGAGCTTGGCCTGCCGCATATGGAACCCGTCCATCGGCACCAGGGCGGCCACGCCCGGCTCGTCTTCGTTGAGCGTCGCCACCAGCTCCGCCGCCAGGGTCGATTTGCCCACGCCCGGCCCGCCAGCCAGCCCTATGGCGATGCGCCGGCCCGCCCCGCGCAGCAATTCCGTCCGTTGCGCAATCTGCATGCGGGCGGCGTCTGGCGTCAGGGTTTCGGCAGCGGGAGCGGACATGGAAAGCCTCGAATGTTTCCTCCCGCTACCATAAAAGACGCTATCGGCTGCTCGCCAGTGCAGAATTTCCCAACCGGCCCGCCTTTGGCATCCACCCTTGCCGCCATGCGTTTGGAAGGGGATAGATAGCGTCCCCAGCTTACCGGATTCCGCCTCCTTGCAACTGCAACCCGCCATCGCCAACTGGTTCGAAAGCAAGGGCTGGGCGCCGCGCCGCCACCAGCTCGATGTGCTCGAGGCCTGGTATGAAGGCGCCTCGGCGCTCCTCATCGCGCCCACCGGCGCCGGCAAGACCCTGGCCGGTTTCCTGCCCACCCTCGAAGATCTCACCGCCCACCCGATGGAAGGGCTCCACACCCTCTACATCTCGCCCCTCAAGGCCCTCGCCGTCGACGTTCACCGCAACCTCGTCGATCCGATCGAGGAAATGGGCCTCCCGATCAAGGTCGAGACGCGCACCGGCGACACGCCCGCCTCGCGCCGCCAGCGCCAGCGCTACGACCCGCCCCACATCCTCCTCACCACGCCCGAGCAGCTCGCGCTCCTCGTCAGCCACGACGATGCCGCGCGCCTCTTCGGCAGCCTCAGACGCATCGTGCTCGATGAGCTGCATGCCCTCGTCACCTCCAAGCGCGGCGAGCTCCTGTCGCTCGCCATCGCCCGCATCGCGCGCCTCGCGCCGCAATTGCGCATCACCGCCCTCAGCGCCACCGTCAAGGACCCCGAGGCGCTGCGCGACTGGATCGGCACGCCCTTCCCGCAGGCGCCCGCCAAGCTGCTGCTCGCCACCGGCGGCGCCAAGCCCGAACTCTCGATCCTGCGCAGCGACGAGCACGTGCCCTGGGCCGGCCATTCCACGGCCTATGCCGTCCCCGACCTTTACCAGACCATCAAGCGGCACAAGACGACCCTGCTCTTCGTCAACACCCGCAGCCAGGCCGAAATGCTCTTCCAGTGGCTCTGGGCCATCAACGAGGAAGGCCTGCCCATAGCGCTCCACCATGGCTCGCTCTCGGTCGAGCAGCGCCGCAAGGTCGAAAGCGCCATGGTCGCGGGCAACCTGCGCGCCGTCGTCTGCACCTCCACGCTCGACCTCGGCATCGATTGGGGCGATGTCGACCTCGTCGTCCAGGTCGGCGCGCCCAAGGGCTCGTCCCGCATGCTCCAGCGCATCGGCCGCGCCAACCACCGCATGGATGAGCCCTCCAAGGCACTGCTGGTCCCCTCCAACCGTTTCGAAGTCCTCGAATGCGAGGCGGCCGTCGAGGCCGTGCACGAAAACCACCAGGATAGCGAGCCGCCCCATGTCGGCGGCTACGACGTGCTCGCCCAGCACATCCTCGGCATGGCCTGCGCCGCGCCCTTTACCGACGATGATCTCTACGCCGAGATCAGGACCGCCTGGCCCTACCGCAACCTGCCGCGCGAACAGTTCGACCGCATCCTCGATTTCGTGGCCACCGGCGGCTACGCCCTGCGCGCCTATGAGCGCTTCGCGCGCCTGCGCCGCATGCCCGATGGCCGCTGGCGCGTGGCCAATCCCAATGTGGTCCAGCAATACCGGCTCAATGTCGGCACCATCATCGAGGAGCCGATGGTCAAGGTGCGGCTGGTGCGGGGCAGGGGGCAGCGCAAGGGCGCCACCACCGGTCCCATCGGCCGCATGGGGCGCGTACTGGGCGAGATGGAGGAGTATTTCTTCGATACCCTCACCATTGGCGATACCTTCATGTTCGGCGGCGAGGTGGTCGCCTTCGAGGGCATGCACGAGACCGAAGCCTATGTGTCGCGCAGCTTTTCGAGCGATCCTAAAATCCCCTCCTATATGGGCGGCAAGTTCCCGCTCTCGACCTACCTCGCCGAGCGCGTCCGCCGCATCCTCGCCACCCCCGACGAATGGCACAGGCTCCCCAACCAGACCGCCGACTGGCTCCGCCTCCAGCGAGATTTCTCGATCCTGCCCGGCCGTGAAAGCCTGCTTGTCGAAACCTTCCCGCGCGGCGCGCAGAACTACATGGTCTGCTATCCCTTCGAGGGGCGGCTGGCGCACCAGACGCTAGGCATGCTGCTCACCCGCCGCCTCGAACGGGCGCGGGCGCGCCCACTGGGCTTCGTCGCTTCCGAATACGCCCTCGCCATCTGGGGCCTCGGCGATATCTCGGCGCTGGTCCGCACCAACCGCCTCTCGCTCGATGACCTCTTCTCCGAGGATATGCTGGGTGAAGATCTCGAGGATTGGCTGGCCGAATCCGCCTTGATGAAGCGCACGTTCCGCAATTGCGCCATCATCTCCGGGCTCATCGAGCGTCGACACCCGGGCAAGGAAAAGACGGGCCGGCAGATCACCATGTCGGCCGATCTTATCTACGACGTGCTTTACCAGCACGAGCCCGATCACATCCTCATCCAGGCCACGCGGCACGATGCGGCGCGGGGCCTGCTCGATATCGAGCGCCTGGGCCATTTCCTCAGGCGCATAAGGAAACATATCGTGCACAAACCCCTCGACCGAATCTCGCCGCTCGCGGTACCGGTGATGCTCGATATCGGCAAGGAGCCGATCTTCGGCGAAGGCCGCGAAAGCGCCATGGCCGAAGCCGCCGACGAGTTGATGAACGAGGCATTGGGCAGGTGACGAGCTTGGGAGCCTTGCGCTCCGACGATCGCGAGGAGGCGGAAACGGCCTTTTTGCGCTTTGGTGGCCACATCTTCGAACTGCTGCCCTCGGGCGCAGCCTATTGGCGCGCCGAGCGCGCGCTGCTGGTCGCCGATCTCCACCTCGAAAAGATGTCGTCCTTCGCCCGCTCCGGCCAGTTGCTGCCGCCCTACGACACGCGCGTCACCCTTGCCCGGCTCGAAGCCGATCTCGGCCGCACCGGCGCGCAGACCGTCATCGCGCTCGGCGACAGCTTCCACCGCGACGAGGGCACGCGCTCCCTGCTCGAAGGCGATCGTGCCCGCCTGCGCGAGCTGACGCAGCGCGCTTCCTGGCTCTGGCTCTCGGGCAACCACGATCCTGCGCCGCACGGCCTCGGCGGCCTCTGCCTGCCTCATCTCGAACGGCAGGGTCTCGTCCTCACCCACGAGCCGAGCCACGGCGCCAACGGCCTCATTGCCGGCCATCTCCATCCCGCCGCCCGCGTCATGATCAACGGCCGCTCCGTGCGCCGGCCCTGCTTCGTGCATGATGGGCGCATCCTGCTGCTGCCGGCCTATGGGGCCACCACGGGCAGCATCAACATCCTCGGCCCTGCCTTCACCGGCCTCTTCCACTGGGAGGCTCTCCAGGTAACCATGCTCGGGCGCGATCGCCTTTATCCGGTCAGTCCGCGCCGTCTCATCAACGGGTAGACCCATGGCCGTCCTGCGCGTCATCTCCAACCTTCCCACCGGCGACATCGCCGCTGCCCGGGCCTTCTACGGCGATTTCCTTGGCCTCGACCTCGTCATGGATCACGGCTGGATCCAGACCTTCGCCTCCGATGCCCGCATGGCCCCGCAGGTTAGCATCGCCACCGAGGGCGGCTCCAGCACGCCCGTGCCCACGCTCTCCGTCGAAGTCGATGACGTGGACGCCTATCGCCGCCGCGCCGGCGAACTCGGCCTCGACATCGTCTACGAGCTCACCGACGAGCCCTGGGGCGTCCGCCGCTTCTACGTCCGCGATCCCTTCGGCAACGCCATCAACATCCTCTCCCATCGCTGACGGCCGGCGGAGATATCCTCCTTCCCGCCGTCCGGCCTAAAATAGCCGATGCCCGCTACTGGCCGCGCCTAAACCGCTGAGGAAAAACACAAAAAGCAAATTCGCCAAAATCACCGTATTTCGTCGCAAAACCCGCGAAACATCGGAAAACATTGCCCGAAATTGAGTCAAAATTTAACGATTTGCCGACGGTTGATAGTCGTAAGTGCATTTAATTCCAATGGCTTAGCTCAAAAACAGCCGCCCAAAAACCTGCAAAAACCGCGCATTTCTCCGTGAAACATTTTTGTTTCACGCTCGGAGTGCAATCGCACGTCCCGATCTCGCTCTCTGACGCTTCCCAACCCCATCGATCTGCGAGCATAATCCCCGCCGGGGGCACGCCCGGCGGCCCGAGGCCGCCGTCTCAGCAATGGAGACGTCCATGCCGCAATTCAAGGTCGGCTATCTTATCGGCAGCCTGTCGAGCCAATCGATCAACCGCAAGTTGGCCAACGCACTGGTCAAGCTCGCGCCCAGCGAACTCACCATGACCGAGATCAGCTTTAAGGACCTGCCGATCTACAATCGGGACTTCGACGCCGATTACCCGCAGGTCGCCCGCGACTTCAAGCAGTCCATCGCCAACGTCCAGGCCATCCTCTTCGTCACCCCGGAATACAACCGCTCGATTCCCGGCGGGCTCAAGAACGCCATCGATTGGGCCAGCCGCCCATGGGGCCAGAATTCCTTCACCCGCAAGCCCTCGGCCGTCATCGGCGCCTCCACCGGCGCCATCGGCACCGCCGTCGCCCAGCAGAGCCTGCGCAGCGTGCTCTCCTTCTGCAACTCGCCCCAGATGAACGCCCCGGAGGCCTACATCCAGTTCAAGCCCGACCTCATCACCGACGACGGCGAGGTCACGGTCGACAGCACCCGCGATTTCCTGCGGCAATACATGGCCGATTTCGGCGTCTTCATAGAGCGCGTGCACAGCGTCGTGCCGCCGCTGCATTGATCAGCGCTTGAACACCACGCCACCGAGCCAGCCGGTGAACAGCGCCAGCACCACGCAGACGAGGCCATAGAGCAGCGGGTACTGGGTCGCCGACTGGCCCACGAAGCGCTCGAACCCGCTCTTGCGCACCGTGAAGCCATCGGACTTGCGCGCGATGATCTCGCCGTCCTTGAACACATAGGTCCGCGCGATGAACGCCCCGTTGGGAATATTGGCCGGCAGCGAGAGCTGGGCCGAGTAGAACGTGTTGGAGAGGAACTGCACCCCGTCCTCGCGCACTCCGAACGAGCCCTGTTCGGTCAGCAGCCGCACCGTCTGGTTGGCAAAGACCACCGAGTCCCACCAGCCCGTCTCGATCGCCGCCTTCGCCTGGTATTCGGGCAGCAGCTTCTCTTCGGAGATCACCACCGGGCTCGTGATCTCCCTGAGCTTGGCGTCCGAGAGCACCTGGAAGTAGGTGGGCATGGCATTGAAGTCCACCTGCACGGTGTTCATCCAGATGCCGAAATTATTGGTCTTGAGCCGCGTCACCCGATCCGACAGCGGTCCCTCCACCACGATCACCACGTGGTAGGGTCCGCGTATCGGCAACCCGGTCCCGAGTTCCGGCTCGATATTGCCGAACATCGTGAGCGTCTCGCCGTCGAAGGACGAGCTGATCGAGATCGCCGTGTTGGAAACGCTCGACACCACCCGCTCGGCCTGCGCCGGCATCGTCGCCAGGAAGAAGGCCAGGACGAGGACCAGCAGCCGGATCACAGCGCGCCTCCCGGCCCGAGTAGCGCGGTGCTGAAGATGTCGTTGGGCGGCAGCACCAGCGTCAGGCCGAAGCGGATGGCCACCGCCAGCACCAGCAGCGCCAGCAGCGCCCGCAATTGCTCGCCGCGCAGATACTGCCCCGCCGACGCCCCGAACTGCGCCCCCACCGTGCCGCCCACCATCAGGCAGAAGGCAAGGAGGATATCGACGCTCTGGCTCTGCACGGCATGGAGCACCGTCGTCACCGCCATCATCGCCACCACCTGCAGCAGCGAAGTGCCGACGACGACGTTACCGGGAACCCGCAGCAGGTAGACCAGTGCCGGCACGAGGATGAACCCGCCGCCAATGCCGAGGAGCGAACCGATGATGCCGATGAAAAAGCCGATGACCAGCACCGGCAGCACGGAGATGTAGAGCCGCGACTTCTTGAACCGCACCCGCATCGGCAGGCCGTGCATCCAGGTATGCTGGTGCGGCATGCGCCCGCGCACCACCACGCCCGAGCGCGTCTTGAGGATCTCGCGCGCCGCCTCCGCCAGCATGATCGAGCCGACCGAACCGAGCAGCACCAGGTAGCTCACCGAGATGAAGAGGTCGAGCTGCCCGAACGTGCGCAGGAACGCGAAGATCATCACCCCGATAAAGGCTCCGAGCGTACTCGAGAGGATGAGATACATGGCGAGGTGCAGGTCGATGCCGCCTCGTCGGTAATAGCTCAGCGCCCCGGAAGTGGAGGCCGCCACGACCTGCCCTGTGACCGATGCGACGGCCACGGGCGAGGGGACGCCGGTGAAGATGAGCAGGGGTGTGAGCAGGAAACCGCCACCCACCCCGAACAAGCCAGACAAGAACCCGACTGCCCCGCCTATCCCTACCAGGAAGAAGACGTTCATCGAGAGTTCGGCGATGGGCAGGTAGATCTGCACGGCCCTATCCGCTTCTGTGGTCCCGTAAGTGACAAGTGCTTATCGGGGCCGCACTTTTTGACAAAATAAGGAGCAAGGGGACGCTTACGCGCCCCCTCACCAAACTGTCAACGCCGACCTGCCTTTTCTTGCGAATTACACAGGCTGGCTGCCGAGCACCGCGAGCAGTCTGGGGTTGACCGCTCCCGTCTCGTTCATACCGGTGGCGAGTTCGAATGCCTTGATGGCGTCGCCGGTCTTGGGTCCGGCCTTGCCGTCGGGCGTGCCGACATCGTAGCCCAACTTGGCAAGCACCGCTTGCACCTTCATGACAATTTTCTGGTCGGTGATGGTCTGCCCGGCATCGAACTTGGCGGTCCACGTGCCGATCGGCGCGAAGTTGGCCGGCAGGTCGATCGCCTGCGGCTTCCAGGTGGCCACCTCGGCCGCCAGCCGGCTTACGGTCGCGGCGTCGAGCGACTTGGCGATATCGTCACGCGCCTTGCCCGCATCCGCATCGCCATTGCCGGCCGCCAGCGAGAACCACTTGTACGACGTCTCGAGATTCTGCGGCACGCCAAGGCCGCGCGCATAGAGCATGCCCAGGTTGAACTGGCTGTCGGTCAGCCCGCGCATCGCCGCCTGCTCGAACCATTCGGAGGCCGCCGCGAAATCCTGCTTGCCCAGTTGCCCACCGGCATAGAGCGCGGCGAGGTTGTGCATCGACATGCGGTTGCCGGCTTCGGCGGCGCGCTGGTACCAGAGCCTTGCCTGCTCCAGGTCCTTGGCCACGCCCTTGCCGCCTTCATAGAGGCTGCCCAGCCGGTATTCGGCCGGTACGAACCCCTGCGCCGCAGCGCGCTCGTACCAGACGGCAGCCGCCGTCAGGTCCTGCGTCACGGCACGGCCTTCGGTGAGGATCGCCGCTACCTCGAATTGCGACCGCGCATCTCCATCGGCTGCAGCCTGGCGCAGTTCGAGCGGGCCGACACCCTCGGGCGGCAGCTCGACCTTGATCGGGCTGGCCAGCGGTTCGGGCGCCAGTTCTTCGCTGGTGAGCGTCGTCGCCTTGAGCGCGGCGGGAATGACCGCCACTTGCGTCGGCGCGGTAAAGTTCAGTGCCGCCGCCGGATTGATCGAGCCGACCGTGGTCGTATCGAGCGTCGGCACGATTGCCGGGTTGTCCGGCAGCTTGGCCACGGCCATCGGCTTGCCGTCGGCCTCGGGCAGCACCAGCGGCGCGACGTCTCCGGTCGTCTCGGCCGTCGGCTTCACTTCCGGTGTTGCGGTTGCCGAGGATTGCTCACCCGGCTGCGGCGCCAGGCGCTGCGCCACGAGGTTCAGCGCCAGTGCCGAAACCGCCACCAGCGCCGCCGCCAGCAGCAGCGGACGACGATTGCGGCTGAGGAAATTGCCCTGCGGCTGCAGCGCTTCGATCTCCGGGGAGAACCGCTCCTGCTCCTGCTCGCGTTCGGCCTTGGCTTCCGCCTTCTTGGCCTTGCGCGCGGCAGCCTTCTCGGCCTTCTCCGCCTTGCGCAGCTCGGCCTTGCTCGGCTTGTCGTCCTCGGGAGCGGCAACCGGCTCGGCCGGCTGCGTCGCCGCTGCCGCGCCATTGTTCTGGAAACGGGCGAAGGCGCGGGCGATCACCGAATTGTTGTCCGGCTCGACCTTGGCCGCGTTCTGGCGCTGGGCGCGCCGCGCCGCCTCGATGAACGTGCTGCGGCTGCTGGCCATCACGGGCTCGGGCTGCACCGGAACCTCCGGCGCCACTACCGGCTCGGCCACGGGCGTCGCCTGCTCGACAAAGGCCTCGCGCTGCTCGTCGAAGCTCGAAGCCGGCTTGGGCGGGCGCTCGATGCTGGCCGCATCCACGAAGGCCGGCGTCGAGTCGATGCGCGGCTTGCCGGCGCCGAGGCGGGCGAGAATGTTATCCGATGGCGAGCGCTTCTCTTCCAGCGCGGCACGCACCGGGTTGGCGTCGCCAAAGCCCGGATCGGTCAGCGGCCGGTCCTCGGAAGGATTGCTTGGCATGTCGTCCCGCTCCGGCGGACCGGGAATGCGCACCGAAGGCTTGCGCGCCATCGCCGGAACGATGAGTTCGCTTTCCGGGCTTGTCACCGCCGGTGTCGGGGTCGGGGCAGGGGGCGTCGCCTTGCTCTCGGCCTTGGCCGGCTGCGCCTCGGGCTTGCCGAGAGCCGTCAGAGCCGCTTCGAGCCGGTCGAGCCGCTCATCCACGCGCTTGATGCCGTCTTCCATGCCCGACAGGTCCGTGCCGGTCGAGGACTTGAAGAGGCGCGACATGCGCTTTTCGATTTCGTCGAGCCCACCGACATCCGTGTTGCCGGCCATCGCCTCGGCCGTCTTGCGCGCAACGATGCCCGCCATCGCCTCGATATCGGGGGCGGAGCGTTCTTCCTGCTGCGAATAGAGCTTGGCGAGGTTGGAAAGCTGCTCGCCCGTCTGGTCCATCCGCGCCACGAGCTGCCGGATCTGCGCCTCGATATGGCCGATGCCTTCCGATCGGCTGTCCTCGACGCGCCCGCTCAGCGCCTCGATCTGCATCTCGATCGCCGCGAACCGGGGCTCCATCGCCTCCAGCACCTTGTGGCGCACCGCCGAGATATCGGCCTTGAGCCCGCCGAGCACGCCATCCTTGCCTTCGAGGCCGGCAATGCGGTCCTCGATCGCCTGGATGATCGGCAGCATGGCATCCGGATTGCCGGCGCCGCTGGTCCGCAGCACTTCGGTGAACGAGGCCATTTCCCCGGTCAGCCGCTCGACATCGGCATTGGGCATGGCCAGCGTCTTCTCGATGGCGTCGATCCGGTCATAGACCGACCGGACGCTCTCCTCGATCGCCTGCATGCCGTTCTGGAAGGCCGCGGCGCGCGCCGTGCCGTCCTTGGCCTCGTGGCCGAAATGCTGGATCTGGATATCGGCCAGCCGCTCGACGGTCTTGGCCAGGTCGTCGATGCGCTTGGTCATCGCCGAAAGGTCGGGCGCCTGCGGCTGCGACATGGTCGTCGCCAGGTCCGCGATCTGCGCTTCGAGCCGCTTGACCTGCCCGGTCTCGCCGACCGCGCCCGCCAGCAGTTCCACCACATGGGTCAGCTGCGCGACCTGCTCGCCGATTTCCTTGACGTCGCCGGCATTGTCCCGCTGCGTGCGCAGCTCGCCTTCCAGCCGCTCGAGCCGGGAGGAAAGCCCGGTCACCGAATGGGCCAGGCTCTCGATCTCGCCCGCATTGCGCGGCGCGGCGGCAGGCGAGCTGCCGTGCCGCACGCGGATTTCGTTGATCGCCGATTGCAGCACATGCTGCGGATTGCGGCGCTGGTCGCGAATGTCGAACGCGTCGCTCTCTTCGCGTTCGATGCTGAACCGGTCGACCGCGCGCTGTACCGAACGCAGCGCCTCGCGGTGCCGCCGGTCATCGGGATCGCCCACCCGGTAGCGCAGGTCGCGGACCCGCTCGGCCAGCTGGTCGTAACCCGGCTCGGGGGTGCGGACGCGGGCATATTGGTTCTCGACCTGGTCGAGTAGCGCCACGAGCTCGCCGCGCAACGCCTGCCACTCTCCCGGCTGCGTGTCGCGAAGGTCTGAGAGGTCGGAGGCTGGAAGAGCGCGGGCCATAGGTTGTTCCCAAGCCGAAAAGTTGATGCCCCCGCGATTCTCATGCGGAGGTTTGCCGCTTACTCTTGGAAAAACATAGTAAACAACCCGTTAAGTCGAGGTGCATTCGGCAACAGCATGGTAAATTTGCTTAACCTTCGATATGCCGCAGGCACCCGAAGCGATGTGAACCTTGTTTGGCCTTGATTGATAGGTTAAAGGCCCCACGAATAGTCAGCGTAAGGGCGTTAGGCCGATGTCCCCCCGCCGCATCATCATTGTCGACGATCATCCCCTGTTCCGGGCGGCTCTGCGCCAGACCCTTGCGGGCGACGGCTCGTTGTATTCCGTTTCCGAGGCGGGCGATCTCGAGGGGCTTGCCGCCACACTCGAAGCCGATCGCGAATGTGATCTCGTGCTCCTCGATCTCAACATGCCCGGCGTCCGCGGCTTTTCCGGCCTGCTGCTGCTGCGCGCGCAATATCCCGATGTCCCGGTGATGATCATCTCGGCCGTGGAAGATGCCACGGTCGTCCGCCGCGCATTCGAGCTGGGTGCCGCCGGCTACCTGCAGAAGTCCGTGGGCCCTGCCGAAATCCGCCGCGCCATCGAAACGGTGCTGGCCGGCGGCGTCGCCGCGCCTGAAGGCATCGAGCTCAGCCAGCCGGACGACCAGTCCGAACTGATGCGTCGCCTCGCCAGCCTCACCCCGCAGCAGGTTCGCGTGTTGATGATGCTCAGCGATGGCCTGATGAACAAGCAGATCGCCTACGAGCTCTCGATCTCCGAGGCTACCGTCAAGGCGCACGTCTCTGCCATCCTGCAGAAGCTCAACGTCGATAGCCGCACCCAGGCGGTCATCGCCGCCTCGCGCATCGAGGAAGGTCAGTTCGAGGCGCTGCTCGCCGGACGCGAATCCGCCTGACGCCCACGCTGGCCGGCGAGGCCCGCAATCGTCGCCCGCAGCGCCGCCGGTTTTACCGGCTTGGTGATGACAGCAATTCCGCGATCCTCCGCCAGCGTCCGCACGGCCGGGCTGCGATCCGCCGTCACCAGCGCTGCCGGCAGGTGCCCGCCCACATTGTGGCGTAGCCACTCGATGGCATCGAGGCCCGACGTCTGGTCGAGGTGATAGTCCATCAGCACCATGTCGGGCATCCAGCCTTCCAGCAGCCCATCGCGCGAAATGTCCTTGAGCGAGCGCGCCGTGCGCACGTCGCACCCCCAGCCGCGCAGCAGCCCTTCCATGGCGTCCAGGATTGCCCGCTCATTGTCCACGCACAGCACCCGCAGGTTGAGCGTGCCGCCGGTATTGGTCGCCATCCGCCGGTCGCCCTCGGGCAGGGCACGCACCGTGCGGCTTTGCGGCAGGTAGAGCGAGAACCGGGAACCCTTGCCCTCGGCGCTGTCCAGCTCCAGCGACACTCCAAGCGTCGCCACCAGACGCTGCACGATCGAGAGGCCCAGCCCGAGACCCTGCGCCATCCGCGCACCCTGTTCGAGCCGCGAGAACTCGGCGAAAACCAGCGCGTGCTGGTCCTTGTTGAAGCCGATGCCGGTATCGATGATGTCGAGCCGCACCCGCGCCCCGCGCCGCCGGCAGCCGACCAGCACCTTTCCGCCCGGCCGCGTGTACTTGATGGCGTTCGATACGAGGTTCTGGACGATACGCGCCACGAGCTGCCGGTCCGAAACCACCGTCAGCGAGGAGCCGACCAGCTTGAGCTTGATGTCCTTCTCCTGCGCCAGCGGCTGGAACTCCACCTCGATCTTGCGCATGAGGTCGCGCACGTTGAACGGGGCAGGAACCGGTTTCACCGCACCGCTATCGATCCGCGATATGTCGAGCAGGGCCGACATGATCTCCTCGACCGCGTTGAGTGAAGCTTCGATCGAATGCGCCAGGGACGCCGTCTCGCCTTCACCCGCTCGCTCGATCAGCGTCGCCGTATAGAGCCGCGCCGCATTGAGCGGCTGCAGCAGGTCGTGACTCGCCGCCGCGAGGAACCGCGTCTTGTCGAGATTGGCCGCGTCGGCCTTGGCTCGCGCGACCTCGAGTTCCGAATTCACCTGCGTCAGCGCCGCCGTCCGCTCCTCGACCCGACCTTCGAGCGACAGGTTCATCCGCTCGAGCTCGCGCTCGGCTCTGACCCGCGCGGTCACGTCGAAGAACGTGATCACCAGCCCGCCATCGGGCGTGCGGCTCGAATGGAATTCCAGCGTCTTGCCTTCCTGGCCGGGGCGCTGGCTGACATTGGTCTCGTTGCTGGTGAGTTCGCCCAGCCGCAGGGCCGCCAGCCGCGTCGGCTCGCCCACGCCCAGGTCGCCGCGCCGCGCCAGATAAAGCGCAATCGTATAGAGCGGCACGCCGGGCGCGATCAGGTGCTCGGGCAGATCCAGCAATTCGCGATACTGGGCATTGGACGTGACGAGCGAAAGGTCGCGGTCGAACACCGCCAAACCTGTAGGGATGTAGCCAATCGCCAGCTTCAGGCTGGCTTCAGCATCGAACGCGGTTTCGCTCATGGTCTTGGTAGTAACTTTCATCTGACCGCGCAGTATTGACCTCCATCGATTGCGCGGCAAGTTCGCCGAAAGTCCAAGACGAACAAGGCTCTCCCTGCATTGGCCGTTGCAAAGTTCATAAAATTACGAGAATCTGAAAATGATGGATGCGCACTGGGCGCATAGAGCGGGCGGGTCGGCCCGCACCGGCAGCAATCACTCGCGAGGCAGCATGTTCAAGGAATTTCGGGACTTTGCAATCAAGGGCAACGCCATCGATCTCGCCATCGGCGTGATCATCGGTGCCGCTTTCGGCACCATCGTGTCGTCGATCGTCGACGACATTTTCATGCCGATCATTGGCCTGGTGCTTAACGGCATCGACTTCTCCAACCTCTTCGTCGTCCTCAACAACCCCAACAACATCCCGGTCCCCTCGCTGGCCGCCGCGCGCGCCGCCGGCGTGGCCACACTCAATATCGGGCTCTTCATCAATGCGGTGGTGAAGTTCATCATCATCGCCTTCGTGCTCTTCCTGGTGGTCAAGGGCATCAACTCGCTCAAGCGCGAGGAGAAGAAGGAAGAGGCTGCGGCCCCTGCTGCTCCCAGCAAGGAAGAAGTGCTGCTCACCGAAATCCGTGACGCCATCAAGGCCCAGAGCGCTCCGCGCGCCTGACGCAGGACCCATTCGCAAAAGGGCGGGCGCATTGCGTCCGCCTTTTTCGTTTCCTGTTGATAGGAATATTATCCGTATTTCTGCCGATGGTCGGATGTTGTGACAGGTGATAGGTATTTTGTCCTAGGTGTTCGGGCGAGCTTACGTAGGCAAGTACCTAGCGCAAGCTACGGGAGCGATTCACCTAGGGGGCTTAGTGGCAGCGGGCCGCGAGTAGGGCGAATGCCGCATCGAGTGCCGAGTCGAGCCGTTCCTTCAATTTGGGGAGAGGATACTGTGAGCGACGAAGTCTATTACCACTCATTCCTGAACCGGGACCGCTTGGTCCATATCCTGGATACCGACCCCTCGACCTGCGAGGCGCTGAGCATCCTGTTCCGGCTCGAGGGTTTCCAGACCATGTTCTCGATGGACCCGGCCAGCTTCTTCGCCGCCATCGAGCGGCGCCGGCCCGATGTCGTGGTGCTCAACCTGCGTGTCGGCGCCGATGATGGCCTGCAACTGCTCAAGCGCATCAAATCGCTGCGCACCGGCGTGCCGGTCTTCATGCTGGCCGAGGAAAACCAGGTCGATCAGGCTGTGCGCGCGATGAAGGCCGGCGCGGCCGACGTCATCACCATGCCTATCGACACCGAGCGCTTCATCCGCTCGGTCCGCGACGTGCTGCGGCGCGATGTGCACCTGGGCGCGGCTACGGGCGGATACCGTCCGGTAGAGGTGCGTGGTTTTTCCCAACTCACCCCGCGCGAACGCGAAGTGCTCCAGCTCATCACCAACGGCCAGTCCAACAAGGAAGCCGGCCGCGAACTGGGCATCTCCCCACGCACCATCGAAGTCCACCGCGCCCGCGTCATGGAAAAACTCGGTGCCCGCAACACCGCGGACCTGCTACGGATCGTGCTGACGAGTTGAAAACAAGAAGGGCGCCAGAGGCGCCCTTTTCTATTTTCCGTTAGCCGCCGATCGTCGGCAGTGTCAGGTCGCCGCTCGTCAGCTTGCTGGCCGTGAGCGCCGCAGGGGCGCGTTCGCGGGGGAGTTCGAGTTGGGCCCAGACGCTCACCAGCGCATGGCGCAACTCGAAGATCATCTCGTCGGTATGCATCGGCGTGGGCGTAATGCGCAGGCGCTCGGTGCCCTTGGGAACCGTCGGGTAGTTGATCGGCTGGATGTAGATGTTGTGCTTTTCGAGCAGCAGGTCGCTGGCTGCCTTGCAGAGGCGCGCATCGCCCACGATCAGCGGCACGATATGCGTATCGGTCGCCATTACCGGCAGGCCGGCCTCGGTGAGGATTTCCTTGGTGAGCTGCACCTGGCGCTGCTGGCCGGCGCGCTCGACCTGGGAGGCCTTGAGGTGCTCGATCGAGGCGCGGGCCGCCGCGCAGAGCGACGGGGGCAGGGCGGTGGTGAAGATGAATTCGGGCGCATAGGAGCGCACCGCATCCACGATCGACTTGTTGGCCGCGATATAGCCGCCCATCACGCCAAAGCCCTTGGCCAGCGTGCCTTCGATGATGTCGATGCGATGGGTGAGCTTGTCGCGGTCCGTGATGCCGCCGCCGCGCTCGCCGTAAAGACCCACGGCATGCACTTCATCGATATAGGTGAGGGCGCCGAATTCCTCGGCCAGGTCTGCGATCTGCTCGATCGGGGCGATGTCGCCATCCATCGAGTAGACGGATTCGAAGACGATGAGCTTCGGCCGCTTGCGATCGACTGCCGCCAGCAATTCGCGCAGATGCGCGATGTCGTTGTGCCGGAAGATCTTCTTTTCCATGCCCGACTGGCGCACGCCCTGGATCATCGAGGCGTGGTTGAGCTGGTCCGAGAAGATGATGCAATCGGGCATGAGCCGGGCAATGGTCGAGATCGCCGCTTCGTTCGAAACGAAGCCCGAGGTGAAGACCAGTGCCGATTCCTTGCGGTGAAGGTCGGCGAGCGAACGCTCCAGCTCGACCAGCGGGCGGTTCGTGCCCGAAATGTTGCGGGTGCCGCCCGCGCCTGCGCCGAGTTTGCCGGCGGTTTCCTGCATGGCGCTGACCACTTTGGGGTGCTGCCCCATGCCCAGGTAGTCGTTCGAGCACCAGATGGTTATTTCGCGGGCATTGTCCGAATCGTCGCGAAAGATGGCCTTGGGAAAATGGCCGGCGACGCGCTCGAGGTCTGCAAACACACGGTAGCGCTTTTCCTGCCGAAGGGCGTCGAGCGCATCCTCGAAAATGCCGCGATAATCCATGATTTCAACCTTCAGTCTGCCCAATGGAAGGGCCGGGAAATGCCCGGCTGCTTTTGGTTGCCGGCGACCTTATTCCTGGTCGTGCAGCAGACAGATAGGTCACTTCGCCGCGTAGGGCGCTGCGGCGCGCGACCCATCTAGTTTAGAGCCATATTAAGGCGCGGCTTTCCAAAATCCAACCGCCGAACGCAATTTTGCCCCTGGCTGCGACAATGCGCACATCCTCTTCAACACATTGGCAAACCGATAATTAACCAACCCAAAGCCATGGATGGGCGACGTAAATCCAGGAGAGATTTTCATGACGACCGTCGCCAGGGCAAAGAGCCTAGAACAGCGGCTGAATTTCGTGGGGTTCGACGCTGCTGCCTCGGCCCGCATGGAGGCTCTGGCACCCACCGTCCTGAAGCATCTCGGCCCGGCGCTCGATCGCTTCTACGGCATCATCCGTCGCACGCCCGATGTCGCCCGCTTCTTCGGTAACGAAGAGCAGATGTCGCGCGCCCAGAATGCGCAGTCCAATCATTGGCAGTCGATCGCCGCCGGTCGGTTCGACGACAACTACGCCGCCTCCAGCAACGCCATCGGCCAGCGCCACGCCCGCATCGGCCTTGAGCCGAGCTGGTATGTCGGTGGCTATGCGCTGATCGTCGAGACCGTGGTCAAGGGCGTGATGCATGACTGGATGGAACGCCAGGCTCCGACCGCCCGCAAGCGCAAGCCCCAGGAACTGGTTGCCGATGCCGATGTGCTGGGCGCCCATTTCGCCGATCTCTTCAAGGCCGTGATGGTCGACGTCGATATCGCTGTCACCACCTATTTCGAAAAGCTCCGCGCCGATGCCGAGGAGAAGGAGCGCAAGGCCGCCGAGCGCCAGCAGCGCGTCATCGACGCGATGGGCGCGGCCCTGGCCCAACTCGCCCGCGGCGACGTCTCGGTGCGCATCGACGATGAGTTCGACGGCGCGCTCAACAAGCTTCGTGACGATTTCAACTTCGCCATCGAGAGCATCGACAAGACCATCTCGGCCATCGGTTCGGCTACCGACCTCATCGGCTCCAATGCCGGCGCTGTCGCCGAAGCTGCGCAGGATATCTCCGACCGCATGACGCGCCAGGCCGCGGCCATCGAGCAGTCCGTTGCAGCGCTCGACGGCGTCACCGCCTCCATCAACAAGACCGCCGAAGGCACCACCGCTGCCAGTGGCGTAGCCCTCGAGGCCGACAAGGCCGCCGTCCAGGGTGGTTCGGTGGTCAAGGGCGCTGTCGAGGCCATGGGCCAGATCGAGCAATCCTCGGCCAAGATTTCACGCATCATCTCGGTCATCGACGAGATCGCGTTCCAGACCAACCTTCTCGCCCTTAACGCGGCCGTCGAAGCGGCACGCGCCGGCGAAGCCGGCAAGGGCTTTGCCGTCGTGGCCACCGAAGTGCGGGCCCTGGCCCAGCGCAGCGCGCAGGCGGCCAAGGATGTCGGCATGCTGATCAAGGATTCCGAGACGTCCGTCGAAGGCGGCGTCTCGCTGGTCAACCGTACGGGCGATGCCTTCAACGCCATCGTCGGTCAGGTCGCCGAGATTTCGCGCCAGGTCGGCAACGTCGCCGAGGCCGCCACCCAACAGGCTAGCGCCATCAACCAGATCAACGCGGCCATCATCGACATGGAGCGCCTGACCGAAGAAAACGCCGGCTTCGTCGATCGTTCGAGCGAAGCCAGCCGGAGCCTCGCCAATCAGGTCGATGAGCTTGTTCATCGCGTAAGCCGGTTCCGGACCTCGGCGGCGTAGACGCGGCCATCCCCAATCTCTCTTCCCCGGCCTCCGTCGGGGAAGCGGGCTCAGGCATTTTAACGTCGGCGCGGTCGGTCTAGCTGACCTCCGCCCCGCGCCTCGGCAACAACGTCGCTCCCGCCGCCCGATACCCTGAAGGGCTCAGGCCGTAGTGCCGGCGGAACGCCTTGGCGAAATAGTTCGCGTCCGGAAACCCGCAGGCCCTTGCGATGGCGCCCACAGCGCCATCTGTCGCCAGCAGCAGCCGCGACGCCCGCTCCATCCTCTGCTCGAACACGAAGTCCGACGGCGGCATCCCGACAGCCTTGGTGAATTGCCGCACGAAATGCGCCCGGCTCACCTGCGCGGCCCGCGCCATCCGGTCCACGTTCACCGGCTCGGCCAGGTGTGCCTCGATATAGTGCCGCGCTCGCTGCACCGGTTGCGGCACGGCTTCCGCGCCCGCTGCCTGCGCACCGAACACCCCATCCTGCAACGCCATTACCGCGGCATAGGCCGCCGCCGACGCCTCGCCCGGCAGCATGTTCTCACCCTTGACCAGCATGAGGCACGCCGCGGCCAGCCGGTCGACGGCGCTCGCCGGCAGGTGCAGCACCGGCCCGGCGCTGTCGATCACCGCCCGTGCCACGCGCAGCGCCTCGCGACCATTGAGCACGATCCAGAAATATTCCCAGCTGTCGCCCTTGGCCAACCAGTAGCGGTTGGCATGGGGGAAGGTCAGCACCATGGTTTCGCCCGGCCCCAGCACATGATGGCTATCGGCGAAATCGAGCTGCCCGCGCCCGGCAATCGTGTGCTGGATGACCATGAACGGATCCGGTCCGCGCTTGAGCCCATCCCAGGAATAGGCCTCGTTCTCGCGCTGCTCCAGCCCCGCGCCGCCCGGCATGCAATGGAGGTTCACCGGTCCCTTGGGCAGCAGGAAGCTGCGGACCATGTGGCCGTGGTCGATGAGGTCTGAGAGCACAAAATCACCCGCTGTCGCACGAACTTTCTCTACACGCCATCGCGCGGGGAGGCTAGAAAATCCGGCAAGAGAAGGCGGCGCCGAGGCGCCCCTCACGCGAGGAGAACAGCATGTCATTCAAGGTGGCAATCATTGGCGCCGGTTCGGTGGGGTTCACCAAGACCCTGATCTCGGACTTGCTCAAGGTCCCCGAATTCGAGGGTGTCGAATTCGCGCTGACCGATATCAACGCCCACAACCTCGACATGATCCGGCAGATCATCGAGAAGATCGTGGCGGTCAACAACCTGCCCGCCAAGGTCACCGCTACCACCGATCGTCGCGAGGCGCTGGCTGGCGCCCGCTACATCATGAGCTGCGTGCGCGTGGGCGGGCTCGAAGCCTTCGCCACCGACGTCAACATCCCGCTCAAATATGGCGTCGACCAATGCGTGGGTGACACCATCTGCGCCGGCGGCATCCTCTATGGCCAGCGCAACATCCCGGTCATCCTCGATTTCTGCAAGGATATCCGAGAGGTCGCCGAGCCGGGCGCGCTCTTCCTCAACTATGCCAACCCCATGGCCATGAACACCTGGGCGGCGCTCGAATATGGTGGCGTCAACACCGTCGGCCTCTGCCATGGCGTGCAGCACGGCGCTCACCAGATCGCGCAGGTGCTCGGCATCACCGACAGCGAACTGGACTACGTCTGCTCGGGCATCAACCACCAGACCTGGTACATCGATATCCGCGCCAAGGGTCGCAAGGTCGAGAAGGACGAACTGATCGCCGCCTTCGAGCGCCACCCCGTCTATTCCAAGCAGGAAAAGGTGCGCATCGACGTCCTCAAGCGCTTCGGCGTCTACTCCACCGAGTCCAACGGGCATCTTTCCGAATACCTGCCCTGGTATCGCAAGCGGCCGGAGGAAATCGGCAAGTGGATCGACATGAGCGACTGGATCCACGGCGAGACCGGCGGCTACCTCCGCTACTCGACCGAGCGCCGCAACTGGTTCGAGACCGACTTCCCGAAATTCCTCGAAGAGGCTGCCAAGCCGCTCGCCCAGCACAAGCGCACCAGCGAGCATGCCAGCCACATCATCGAGGCTATCGAGACCGGGCGCGTCTATCGCGGCCATTTCAACGTCCGCAATAACGGCATCATCACCAACCTGCCCGCTGACGCGATCATCGAAAGCCCAGGCTTCGTCGATCGCTTCGGTATCAACATGGTCGAGGGCCAGACCCTGCCGATGGCCTGCGCCGCCACCTGCTCGGTTTCGATCTCGGTGCAGCGCATGTCGGTCAAGGCGGCGGTCACCGGCGATATCGACCTGCTCAAGCTGGCCGTGCTGCACGATCCGCTGGTCGGCGCCATCTGCACGCCCGACGAAGTCTGGCAGATGGTCGACGAAATGGTTGTCGCCCAGGCGCAATGGCTGCCCCAATATGCCGATGCCGTCCCCGCCGCCAGGGAGCGGCTGGCCAAGGGCACGGTCAAGACCCACGATTGGGAAGGCGCCGCCCGCAAGCGCGTGCGCTCGGTCGAGGAGCTCCGCCAGCTTTCCGGCGGCCATCACTGACAGTGACAAGGGGCGCCACATGGCGCCCCTCGATCTTTCCGGCTAGCGGCCGCCGTCCATCTTCCGGTGCCGCTGGTTCACCCCGCGCTCGCCATAGGGATAATCGGCCATTGCCGGTGCACTCACGCGGTTGAGCCGCTCCATCTCCTCGGTCGAAAGCGTCACCGCTACCGCACCCAGATTGTCCGCAAGCTGCTCGCGTGTCCGCGCTCCAAGGATCACTGCCGTCACCGCAGGTCGCGCCGCCACCCAGGCCAGAGCCACCTGTGCCGCGCTGACGCCGCGTTCCTTGGCGATCTCGGCTACCATGTCGATGATCTGCCAGGTCCGCTCCTGCGCATTGCGCGGCCCATAGGATTCCATGCCGCGATTGGGGTTCTCGCCCAGCCGCGTCGCGCCGCTCGGCATCACGTCGCGCTGATACTTGCCGGCCAGCCACCCGCCGCCCAGCGGCGACCACGGCAGAAGTCCCATGCCCGCATCCTGGCAGGCCGGCACGATCTCATGCTCGATATCGCGGACGAGAAGGTTGTATTGCGGCTGCAGCGTAACCGGCGCCGTCCAGTGATTGGCCCTGGCGACGTGGACTGCCTTGGTCACCTGCCAGCCCAGGTAGTTGGAGAAGCCGTAATAGGCGATCTTGCCCGCGCTCACCGCATCGTCGAGAAAGCGCAGCGTCTCCTCGATGGGCGTTACCGCGTCCCAGGCGTGCATCTGGTAGAGGTCGATCTGCTCGACCCCCAGCCGGCGCAGGGAATCGTTGAGTGCCCGGTTGAGATTGGTCCGCGAGAGCCCGAGATCGTTCGGCCCGGCGCCCATCGGAAACCGCCCCTTGGTCGCCACCACCACCTGCCGCGCTTCGCTCGGCCGTGCCTTGAGCCAGCGGCCCACGATCTCCTCGGAAACGCCGGCACTATAGACATTGGCCGTATCGATGAAATTGCCGCCCGCCTTGATGTAGTCATCCATGATGAGATGCGACGTCGCTTCGTCCGTCTCCTGTCCGAACGTCATGGTCCCCAGGCAATAGGATGTAACGACCGTGCCGCTGTTGCCGAGTTTGCGGTACTCCATGGAAATCTCCCTCAAGCCGGCGCCATGCCGTTGGGCACCACCGGTCCATAGCTGTTCGTGAGTTGAGTCTGGCAGCGCAGGGAAGGCCTGCGATATCTGCCATACTAGAAGCTTTTGCGCCGACGCGGAAGCGCTGACGGGAAGCAAGTCCCGCCCTTGTCGGCCATCCCCCTCTACGCTACCACCGAACCCGCATGCGAAAGAGGGGAGCAGCATGACCGCTTACGCCAATTATCCCAGCCTTGAGGGCCGGCCCGTCGTCATTTCCGGTGGCGCATCGGGGATCGGGGCTTCGCTCGTGCGTGAATTCGCCGGGCAGGGCGCCAAGGTGGGTTTCGTCGATATCGCCCGCGAGCAGGGCGAAGCCCTGGCGGCCGAGCTAGGCGCTGCGGGCGCCACCGTCAGCTTCGCCCATTGCGACGTCACCGACATCGCCGATTACCAGGCTGCCATTGCCGGCTTCGCCAGCCTCCATGGCGACGCCCTCGTGCTGGTCAACAACGCCGCGCATGACCAGCGTCATGAATGGTCCGAAATGACGCCCGAATACTGGGACAACCGCATCGCGGTGAACCTCAAGCACGCCTTCTTCGCCATCCAGGCAGTCGCGCCCGGCATGATCAAGGCAGGTGGCGGCTCGATCATCAATTTCGGCTCGATCAGCTGGATGATCATGAGCCCCAAGATACCGGTCTATGAAACCGCCAAGGCCGCCGCTCACGGCCTCAGCCGGTCGATGGCGCGGGAGCTGGGCAAGAGCAACATCCGCGTCAACACCCTGGTGCCCGGCTGGATCATGACGGAGCGGCAATTGACCCATTGGGTGGATGACGCCGCCAACCGGCAGATCGATGAAAGCCAGACACTGGCCGGCCGCGTTTATGCCGAGGACGTGGCACGCATGGCGCTTTTCCTCGCCGCGGACGACAGCCGCATGATCTCGGCACAGGATTTTATCGTCGATGGCGGCTGGGCCCACGGTTGAGAACCATTCTGACACTCTGCTGCCGTATTCAGTGTTAAGAACGGGCCACCAAATTGGGGACAAATCGTTGATGAAATCGAAGCTTCTCGTGGCGGCGCTGGCCGCCCTGGCGCTGAGCGCCTGCACCACCACCAATCCCTATACGGGACAGAGCGAACTGAACAAGACCACGGGCGGCGCGCTGCTCGGTGCCGGCGGTGGCGCGGTTGCAGGTGCCGTCATCGGCGCGGCGACGGGCGGTGATGCCGCCGTGGGCGCCCTGATCGGCGCTGGCGTCGGCGGCCTGGCTGGCGCCGGCATCGGCTCCTACATGGATCAGCAGGAAGCCGAGCTGCGCGCGCAGCTGCGTGGCACCGGCGTGTCGGTGACCCGCGTGGGCAATGAGATCGTCCTCAACATGCCGTCCAACATCACCTTCGATGTCGACAAGGCGACCATCCGCCCGCAGTTCAACCAGACGCTCGTCTCGGTCGGCCTGGTGCTCCAGAAGTACAACATGACCATGGTCAACGTCTTCGGCTACACGGACTCCACCGGCGACGACAATTACAACCTCAACCTGTCGAACCGCCGCGCCATCGCGGTGGCGACCACGCTCTCCAACCAGGGCATCGAACAGCGCCGCTTCTATATCGAAGGCCGCGGCGAAGCCGACCCGATTGCCTCGAACGCCACCGAGAACGGCCGTTCGCAGAACCGTCGCGTCGAAATCCAGCTCACGCCGATCACGCGCGGCTGACCCTCGATTTTTGGGGTCCGCGGAACCAGCTGGTTCCGCGGGCTTCAGCCTGAAGTCGCTCGGGATATAGCCTGCAGCAGGCCAAGAATGGCGATGATGCCGCCGAGCGCGAATATGCCCCAGCCGAACCAGGCAGATGGGGACGTCGATTCCACCGCCTCCTCGATTTCTTCTTCGATTTCCGGAGCCTCGGACTCCGGCAGGTCGACGACGTCGCCCTCTTCGTCGACGAGGAAATCCACTCTCTCGACGCCAGGTTCGACGACCAGCTTTTCAGCTGGCGCCTTGCGCGTCGCGGTCTTGCGGGGAGTGGCAGGCTTGGATGTCGGGGCCTTGGCCAAGATCGTCCTCCAGCTTGGTATGCACGCCAATAGTGCAGCCGATCGCGACGGCCTTCAAGCCTAGCCGGGTTGGCTCGAAACGATCTGCATGACGATGAGCACCACGGCCATCACCGCCACGCCGAAGAGCACGTAGCGCATGGCGTTGGTCGGCCCGGTCGCGCCAACCGTCTGGTCCGCATCATGGGTAACGCGCAGGCCTTCATCTTCATCGAGTTCGACCGGCGCGCCGTTCTCGTCGACGAGATAATCGACCTTGGCCACCTCGGGCGAAGGCGCTTCGGGTGGGGCGTCGCGGGTGATCGGCATCACTGCACTCCCTTCCTGGGCAGCGGCTCGCCGGTGATGTCGCAGATGGCCGCGTCGATCTCCTCTGGTGGGAAACCGAAATCATCGCTCTCCGCCGCGCCGGTGGCGACAGCCTTGAGATCTTCGAGAAGCTCAAGCTTCTCGCCGCGCGAAAGGTGAGGGTGGTGGGCAACCTGCATGGGCGTGAAGCGGTCGAGGTCCCGTGGACCGAGCGCCAGATAGTCGAAAGCCATTCTTCCCTCCGTGGCAGTCCAGGAAGGATAATGCGTGCAGGCCCCGGGGGTTCCGGGCGGCGCGAATGCCGCCCGGTGATAGCGCTTAGACGACCACGACGGGCGTGCCGGTGGGCACGCGCTGGTAAAGGTCGATGATGTCCTGGTTGATCAGGCGCACGCAGCCGCTCGAAACGGCCTGACCGATCGTGCGCGGATCGTTGGTGCCGTGCAGCCGGTAAAGCGTGTCGCGCCCGTTCTGGTAGAGATACATGGCGCGTGAGCCCAGCGGGTTCTCGAGGCTCGGCGGCATGCCGTTGCGATAGGGCTCGATCTCGGGCTGGCGCGCGATCATCTCGGCGGGCGGCGTCCAGGTCGGCCACTTCTTCTTGGCTGCGATCTCGGCACGCCCCGACCACGAGAAGCCGTCGCGGCCGATGCCCACGCCGTAGCGCATGGCGGTGCCATTGTCGCCCACGAGGTAGAGGTAGCGCTGCGAGGTGTTGACCACGATCGTGCCGGGCCGCTCGCCCGTCGGATCGGCCACCGAGGTGCGCCAGAAATTGGGATCCATGGCGCGCAGGTCGACGGCCGGGATTGGGAACTGCTCGTCCGGCCGCGCGCCGTACATCTGCAGGTAATAGTCGGAAATGATCGGTTCGATCGGCTGCTGCGCGGTGCTCGCGCAACCGGCCAGCGTCAGGCCGGCCAGACCCGCCGAGCCGAGCAGAAAGCTGCGGCGGGAAAGTGTGGTGCTGTCGTTCATAGATGGGTACTCGATGCTAACGCCGGACAGGTGAGGCTTCATCAACCCGGATTTGCGGGCTTTGGTTCCGGAAGCTCATAATCCGATAATGGTTAACGAGCGCGTTAGACCCCGATCACATTTCCATCAGCCGGGGAGGGTGTGCCCGGGTGGACACACCCGAAATCGGGTTGGATCGCATAAATTGCTGCTACCGCGCCGCCACTCCATGCCAATCGCTCCACCCCATCTCGCCTCACCACTGTACTTCCCCGGCCGCAGAGCCGGGGCCCATGGATCGTGCCTCCCGGCGAATGACGCAAATCAACGAACGACAGCAATCCCGACTGAATCCCGCGCTAGACCAACCCCACGATCTGCCCTGCGCTGGTTTCCGTCGCCAGCACCTTGGCAACCCTGATCGGCAGCAGCGTGCCCCCCTGGATTCCGGCGAGCGTCACCGTGGCGCCGGAGATGAATTCGACCCGCAAGTCGCCGTCGCTGCCGACGAAAACCGCGCGGGTCGCTTCCGGCAGCGCGTTCGTGTCGTGCGGGGTGATGGCAAAGCCATGACCGGCCGGACTCTCGAGGTTCTCGGCGCGGTTCTTGTAACGATCAAGCATCTTGTCTCCTCGTCCTTCGACTAGTGCCAGTGTGAGGCCTGCCGAAGCGAAGGGGATAACTTGGGCATGTAGGTCGCCGCCCGATAGGCCTTGGACCCTATCGGGGCAGGGCCGAGATTGAGCACGCCAACCAGTTCCGATTGCTCCCGCCGCGTGCGCGCCAGGGCGGCGAGCGCCTGCGCCGCCGCATTGCGCGGCACCGAGCGATAGCGCATCACGAAGGTCACGACATCGGCTAGCCGCGCCAGGTGCAGCCCGTCGACCACGCTCCCGAGCGGCGGGCTGTCGATGATGACGAACTCGAAGCTCTGCACTGCCGCTGCGATGAGGCGGGCGAATTCCGAGCCGGCCACAAGCTCGTCCGTCGCGTCCTGCGCACCAAGACCGCCGAGCGCAATTCGCACCCCGCTGACATCGTCCACCGCCATCATGGTCTTGAGCTGGCGTGGTTCACCCGCTTCGGCGAGATATTCAAGCAGGCCCCGCGACGGCTCCAGCCCGAGATAGCGATGGATCGAAGGATTGCGCAGGTCGCAATCGATGAGCAGCACCGAATGCCCGGCAAGCCCATAGGACCGCGCCAAGGCCAGCGCCAGCGTGGTCTTGCCCTCTCCTCCGGTCGCCGACGATACCATCACCACCGCCCCGCGATGGGCCACGCTCTTGCGCTGCAACGCCTGGTCGACGCTGATCCGCAGCCGCCGCACCGCCTCCGGGAACTCAGCCAACGGCGCCTGCGCCAACTGGTCGGCCGGCGTGAGCCACAATTCGCCATCCCGTCCGCGCTGCAATTTCTGGCGCGGTATGGTCAGGATCGGCTCCAGTCCCAGTCGCCGCCCGGCCTCTTCCGCATCGACAAATCCCGGCGTGACTCGTTCCCGCGCCAAGGCCAGCAGCAACCCGAAGATCAACGCCACCCCGCCCGCCAGTGCCAGCGTCAGCCCAACCTTCGGCGACGAGGGCGTCGCCGGCGGACTAGCCGCAGCCGCTATTCGTGCCGAGGGCACCTGCAGAAATGCCTCGGCCTCCAGCCGAGTCAGCCGGTCGAGCAACATCCGGTAGTGAGATTGCGCGGACGCCAGCGTCTGCCGCTCCTCGAACCCCGATCGCAAGGCCAGCGCTTGCTGCGCCGCCCGAACGGCCTCGCCGGCAACGGTCACCTGCGCACGCAGCGCCGCCACATCGGCCAGCACGCCATCGATTTTCGCCGCCACTTCCTCGTGGATGAAGCTGTTTGCCACGGCATTGGCATACGCCGCCGCCTCTAACGGCGAGGGCGCGTTGGCCCGCACGGAAACGAGGTAAGTCGGCCCCTCCCGCTGCACCTTTATCCGGCTCCCGAGCCAGTCGGGTGCCTGTTCGCCCGTAAGCCCAAGCGCTCGCGCCGCGGAAGCCAGCACCGGCTCGGACGCAATCAGGTCCACCGCGCTATCTACCCGCGCTCCGTCGCCCGCGCCCGGTCGACCATCCTCAAGAACGCCTCGCGGTGATGGATCGAAATAGAGCAGGGCGGTCGCCGAATAGGAAACCGGCATCACCAGCAGCGCGGCCGAAGCCAAAGCCAGCCCAGCCGCTACCGCAAGCGCCACCACTCGCCATTGCCGGCGAATTGCGCCCTCGAGGCCCCTCAGGTCCCAGGCGTCCTCATGCATCCTCGCCTCCCGCCTATGGGTCTAGGCAAGAGCAATGCGCGTTCGGATGCAACTTGGGATAAATTACGGGTTGCTCAGGCTCCGCTGGGCGTCGCGCATCTGCTGCTGCATCTGCTGGAGCTTCATGTCCATCTCGATCCGCGCCATGGCGGCGTCGGTCTGCGACTGGATCTGCTGGCGCAAAGCCATGTTGTCGGACAGCTCCTGCTGCAGGCAGGTCGAGCGCTGCGCGCCGTTATTGACATAGTTCGACGCAGCGCCGTCGGGAACGTTGGCGCAATAGGCCTGGGATGCTCCCGTCGCCAGGAGCCCGAAGAGGGTGGCAAGAACCAGCGTGCGCATGTCGAAATTCCCAGCAGTGAACACTATCGAACATGGTGCGCCACGCGCTCCCCTGCAAGTCACAATTGTGAACTGGACGCCGTTCTCGCGCAGTGCCAACCTATTGAACAGACGGATCGATCCACCATTAAGGGCGTTGCCGCATGACGGTGCTCCGGTTTTCGACCAACAGCGTGCCCGAGCGCCAGCGGCGCGACGCGGCCGAATATGTCTATGGCGCCCATGTCAGGGGCCAGCTCGACTTTCCCAAGGAAGATCCGATCAGGGTCGATATGAGCGCCCGCGAGCTCGGCGGCATCCACCTGGCGGCCATCACCACCTCTCCGGTCCGCGCCTATCATGCGCCCGACGAGAACGGCATGGTCTATATCGGCATCGCCACGCGCGGCACCGGTTCGCTCGATGAAAGCGGCGGCGCGGAAGTGCAGGCGGGCTACGTCAACGTCGTACGTCGCGACAGGCCGTCGACGGCGCTCGTGGCGCAGGAAAGCACCATCCTCAGCCTCGCCATTCCGCATGTGCAGATCGTCCCCCGGCTGGCCCATTTCGATACCCTCATCGGGCGCAGCGCCGCACCCAGCACCGCCTCGCGCCTCCTCGAAGCCTATGTCAGCACGCTTCTGACCGACGAGCGCACCATCTCGGCGGCCGATGCAGCGACCTTCGCCAGCCACGTCATCGATCTTGCCTGCCTCGCCCTCGGCACCGGCGGCGATAGCGCGGAGATCGCCACCAAGGGCGGCCTGCGTGCCGCGCGGCTCAAGGCGATCAAGGCGGACATCGCCGCCAATATCGGCAATCCCGACCTCTCGATCGATTGGCTGGCCCGCCGCCAGGGAATCGGCGAGAGCTATATCCGCGCCCTGTTCTATGACACCGGCACGAGCTTTACCGATCACCTTCTCAACACCCGGCTCGATTACGTGCGCCGCCTGCTTTCCGATGCGCGGTTCGACAACCGCAACATCGCTTCGCTCGCCCTTGAGGTCGGGTTTGGCGACATTTCCTGGTTCAACCAGGTCTTCCGCCGCCGCTTCGGCATGACCCCGTCCGACATGCGCCGGCAGCGCCACCTGCAATAGTGGCGCATACCCCCAAGGCCGGACCCAAGATCGGGCGGCGCGGAGGCGCTATGAATCGCGGGCTCGCATGGACAGGACGGCCTGGCTCTCCGCGTAAGCCATCCGGTCCGGCGACCACTTTCGTCGTTTGTCGGCGGCGTGGATCGGAGCCCTGGAGGTGGCAGGAGTGCCCCCCACGTCGCCTTCGGGGCTCCGAAACTAGCCCTTGGCCAGCGACAGCCGCGGCCGGGCCTGCGAGGCCGCAATCCCGTCACGCCCACCGTCCTTGACCCGATAGAGCGCCGCGTCGGCCTGCGTCATCAGTGCCTCGAACGAATTGCCGTGCTCCGCCGACCATTCGGCCACTCCGATACTGAGCGTGATGGCGATGCGCTGCCCCTTCCACTGCAACGGGTTCTGCCGCAACGTGTCGGCCAGTTTGCGACCCACTTCGAGCGCCTGCTCGGCATTGGTCTCGGGCAGCAGCAGGCAGAACTCGTCTCCGCCCAGCCGCGCCAGCATGTCGTCCTTGCGCAGCGCAGAAGCCAGGATTGTCGCCGCATGGGTCAGCGCCCGGTCGCCCGCCACATGTCCGAAGCCGTCGTTGATGCCCTTGAACTTGTCGACGTCGATGACGAGCAGCGAATAGCCATGCCCGGAGCGCCGTGCTCGAGAATCTTCCTGCTCCATCCGGTCGTTGAACTTGCGCCGGTTGGGCAGCCCCGTCAGCTCATCATGCTCGGCCAATGCCGCCACTTCCCCGCGCAGCCGCTCGATGGTCATCACGGCGAAGCCGAAATTCCAGACCACGGCGCTGAAGATCGTGCACAGCAGCGTGAACGAGGCCAGGCGATAGAACGCCTCGAATTCCATATGCCCCGTCATCACCATGACGTTCGAAATCGACGTCGTCGCATGCCCGGCAATCCCCACGGCCATGGCGAAGGCGGCAATGTACCGCCCGCTAGCATAAGGCCGCTGCCGGAGGAGCGCGGCGATACCCAATGCCATCGGCACAGCCTGGGATGCCGCATAGACGATGCTCCGCGCCCGGTCATTGCCCGCAAAGATCAGCATGCAGACGACGCTCGCCGCCGTCAGCGCTATGGCGATGCGCTGCCCCGAAGCAAGCCCGAAGAAGCGGCGCACGCCGATCCACATCTGGAAGAAGCCGAAGATAACGATGCCGTTGCCGACCACTGCCGGCCCCAGGGCTCCGGCATTGCCCTGGATGGCCAATACCGCACCGCCCACCACGATGATGAGGCAACTCGCCAGCCAATACCGCGCGGCTTCCAGGCTCCGGTAAGATGCCGCAATTGCCGCCCAGATCACCGATACGGTCAGCGAATTGAGCAGGATCACGATGTAAAGTGTGAGGAAGTCGAGCGTCATCGGTCTCTCCGTTGCCCGCCTTCTAGCCCCAAACACCTCCCTATCCGTGAACGAGTTGCAGCGCTTTTGCACGATCCGATCCGTGCGCCGCCGTTGCGCCGCAAGCCGGATTCCGGTCTGATCAGGGCGGATTCGCGAACTTGTTCGCCGCGACCGGCCCTTCGGCCGCGGACGCCTGTCCCAAGGAGGACTGCATGTTTCTGGGCAAGGCCCTCGGACCGTTTCTCGCCGTTATCGGCCTCGTGCTGCTTTCCTTCGCCGCTCAGGCGCAGGATGCCCAGCAGTCGGGCGTTGGCGTCGAGGCCTGGGACCAGACCGCGCTCGAAGCCGAGCGCGTGCTCAATAATCCCGCCGCCACCGATGCCGAGCTGGACGCCGTTCGCGCCCGTATCGCCATCGACCGGTCGCAGACTCGTACCATCGTCGAAACCGGTAGCGTCGAGGCGCGAGCCCTGCGCGCCCAGCTCGAAGTGCTTGGCCCTGCGCCTGACGATCCGGCAAGCGAGCCCGAGCCCCTGCGCAAGCAGCGCGAAGAGCTGAGCCTCGCCCTCGCCAAGGCCGATGTTCCGGTCGTACAGGCCGAAATGGCCTTCCGTCGCGCCGATACGCTGATCAAGGAGCTCGATCACCGCATCCGCGGGCTCAACAATACCCAGCTGCTCTCGGGCGGCCCGTCTCCGCTCCTGCCCACCGCCTGGGTGGCCGCCGCCACGGAAGGGCTCGAAATGATCAAGGTCGCCACCTGGACGACGGGTCAGGCCTTTACCGGCCCCGTCGACCAGCTGGTGCAACGACTGTTCCGTGCGATTCTACTCATTGCCGGCGGCACCTTCATCCTCGTCGTCGGCTATCGCGGCATGCTCCGGCGTTTCGAGACCACGCTCATCGATACGCCCCACAAAGCCCGCCGCGCCGCCCTTATTGGCGCCAGCTACGCCGCCCGCTTCGTGGTTCCGGCCATCGGCGGCTACCTCATCGTCGGCGGCCTTTTCGCCCTCGGCATCGGCACTATGGCCGAAGATACGGTCGGCGCCGTACTGATCCTCACCCCGTTCGCCGTCATCGGTGCCCATTGGCTCGGCACCGTCGCCTTTGCGCCGAGCGCACCTGCGCTTCGTTTCGTGACCGTCAGCGATGAAACCGCCCGCGCCGGCCGCCGCTATTGCGACGGCCTGGGCTGGACGCTGGTCGCCGGTGCCGTAGTCGAGGCCGCCAAGCAGGCTTTCCGCTTCACGCCGGAAGCCCTCTCGGTCTTTGCCGCTATCGTCGTCCTCATGGGCAGCTTCTTTCTCTGGAACCTCGCCAAGGTCCTGCTCCTTGCCAAGGACCAGGCCGAGGAAGTGCCGGCTCGTGATGGCCTCCTCAGCCAGAGCGTGCTCAACGCCATCGCTCGCCTGATGCAGCTCTCGGTGGTCGCCGCCATCGTTGCCTCGCTCGTCGGCTATACGCAGCTTGCCCAGCAGGCGCTCTTCCCGATGATCCTGTCGCTCGGGCTCGTCGTCATCTCGCTCATGCTCCAGGCCATCATCGTGGCCGCCATCCACGGCTTCATGGGCATCCGCAAGTCCAAGAATACCAGCCTTTCCGGCCTCGTACCCGTTATCGTCGGCATCGCCGTGTTCCTGATCTCCCTGCCGCTCTACGCCATGGTCTGGGGGGCGCGAACCACGGATCTCAGCGAAGCCTGGATACTCGCCAGCGAAGGCGTCGATCTTGGCGGCGTGCGCCTCTCGGCCAACGCCCTGATCGTGCTGATCATGGTCTTCGCCATCGGCCTCTTCCTCACCCGCTGGCTGCAGAGCTTCCTCGAAATCTCGGTTCTGCCCAAGACCCGCATGGATACGGGCGGGCGGAATGCCGTCGTCACCGGCGTCGGCTATCTGGGCGTCACCGCTGCCGCGCTCCTGGCCGTGTCGCTGGCGGGTCTCAACCTCTCCAACCTAGCCATCGTCGCCGGTGCCCTCTCCGTTGGCATCGGTTTCGGCCTTCAGGCCGTAGTGTCCAACTTCGTCTCGGGCATCATTCTTCTCGTCGAGCGCCCGGTGAAGGAAGGCGACTGGATCGAGGTCGCCGGCCAGACCGGCATCGTCCGCAAGATCGCCGTGCGCTCCACCCGCATCGAAACCTTCGATCGCCACGACGTCATCGTCCCGAACTCCGAACTCATCACCGGCGTCGTCAAGAACATGATGCTCTCGTCCAAGTCCGGCCGCATCATCGTGCCGGTAGGCGTGGGCTTCGATTCCGACCTCGACCGTGTTCGCGACCTCCTCCTCGCCGCAGCGCGTGACCATAACGGCGTCCTCGCCCAGCCCGCTCCGCTCGTCATGTTCATGGGCATCGGCGAATACGCCCTGAATTTCGAGCTGCGCTGCTTCGTCGGCGACGTCACCAGCGGCGCCCTCATCCGCTCCGATCTCTTCTTCGACATCTTCCGCGACCTGCGCCGCGCCGGCATCGAAATCCCGTTCCCGCAACGCGATGTGCAGGTTCGCCCCAAGCCCCAACCCCGCCGCGCCACGCGCAAGCCGGCAGCCAGGGACACGAAACAGGCGTGATCCTGCGTGCCTTCGATTAACCGCATCTTCATTCCAGACCGCCCAACTCGACCCTGACAACGTTGACGAGGAGCGCTGATGAGGCCCATGCGCGACGATTTCGAACAGGCGATTGCGGAGCCGGTGCGACTGGCGGCCCTGGAAAGCCTCGATATTCTGGATACGCCGCGCGAGGCGGCGTTCGATCGCATTTCCGAGCTGATCAAGCTCATCTTCGATGTCGAGATCGGCATCGTGTCGATGATCGATGCGCACCGGCAATGGTATAAATCCGTCATTGGCCTGCCGAACAGCGAAGTCCCGCTCGACGGCACCTTCTGCCGCTATACGCTCCAGCTTGCCCAGCCCGTGATCGTGCCCGACGCCACGCTGGATCCGCGTTTCGCCAACAATCCTCATGTGACGGGCGAACCCTATATCCGCTTCTACGCCGGTGCGCCGATCATGACGGCCACCGGGCAGGTCATCGGCACCATCTGCGCGCTCGACAAGCGGCTGCGCCCGTTCGGCGAGCGTGAAACGGCCATACTTGGCCACCTGGCAGCCATCGTCATGCGCGAGCTCGAATTGCGCCAGGAAGCGTCGACCGATCTTCTGACCGGCGCGGGCAGCCGCAGGGCGTTCAAGGAGGAGGCCAGCAAGTTCCTGGCGCTGGCGACCCGGCACCGCACGCCCCTCAGCTGCATCGCCCTCGATGTCGATCACTTCAAGCGCGTCAACGATACCTACGGCCACGCCGCCGGCGATCAGGTTCTGGCCGGCATCGCCCAGGCCATGCGCTCCGAACTGCGCCAGAGCGATTTCGTCGGCCGCATGGGTGGCGAGGAATTCGCCGTCCTGCTGCCGCAGACCGAGCTGGCGACGGCCGCGCAGGTCGCCGAGAAGCTGCGTCACGTGGTCAAGGGCCTGCGCTTTACAGGTAGCAATCCACCGATCCAGGTCAGCGCTTCCTTCGGCGTCGAGGCTTTGTCGCCGGGCGACGATATCGTCAGCCTCCTTAACCGCGCCGACCAGGCCCTCTACGAAGCAAAGCGCACCGGTCGCGACCGGGTTTGCCGCGCCGGCGCTCCCGGCGCCACCGAAAAGATCAACCCCCGCCGCGTCCTCAAGGCCGGCCAGATCGTCTTCGACCACGGCCGAGCGGCTTTCGATTGCACGATCAGGGCGCTCTGGGACAACGGCGCCGAAATCACCGTCTCGCTGCCCACGGCAATTCCCGACAGCTTCGAGCTGGTCGTGAAAGCCACGGCCGAGCGCCATCACTGCGTGCTCACGTCGCGATCCGCAGGCGCCATAGAGGCAGCCTTCGCGACGTAACTGCAAATTCGAAGAGGGGAGGGGATGGTGCTGTGAGAGAGGATTGAACTCTCGACCTCTCCCTTACCAAGGGGCAGGATAGCCTCTGTAATTGCTATGTAATTTCCGCTATTCCACGGATTTTCCACGTTTCCCCGACTTTACCACGGGGAGCAGGTCGGCGCGCTGAGCTTCCTCGGTGACCACCACGTGCTGGTAACGGCTTGCCGATTTTTCATCCTTCCAAGCGCCAGTGCCCACCAAACCCTTCGTATCGAGTTTCGCATAGCGCCGCATCCACGTCGCCCATGTGTGGCGGAAGGTGTGAAAGGTGACGTTCGGCAAGCCCGAGCTTCCCTTTGCCTTCTTGAGCAGGTTGTAGAGATATCCATTTTTGCGAAACCGGAAGATTGTCTCGCCGCGCCGTGCCACACCGCGAGGATGCCGGCCCAACTCCGCAATAAGCTGCGGAGGCAGGTAAACGGCTCGCGGATCATCATTCTTGGTCTTCGGAATGATGAGCGTGGATTCTCCCAAATCGATCAGGTCGCATTCCGCACTCAAGGCCTCGCCAAGACGCAGGCCTGTGTAAAGCAGCGTTGCCAGGAACACGCGGAATTCTGGGTCCGCTTCATCAGCCGCATCAAGAATGCGACCGGCCATGTCTGGGGTCATCCACTCGGCCTTGATACGCCCCTGAGCGCCTTTGGGTCGCTTGATTGCGTACTCGACCTGGGCGTGTTTGAGGATGGCGCTGATAGGCGTGTAGACCTGCCGATTTCGCGTTGCTGCGGTAGCAGACGGATATATCACAGCCGCCGCTTCATCTATCGCGGCCTGGTCAATCCGTTGCAGAGGCATGACCTTGAAGTGGTCGACTAGGGGATCAAGAAATGTCGTCTCGCCGCCGCCGCGCAGGTAGGAAAGCGCAGCGTCGGCAAAGGTCATGGCGTCTTTAGGGACGAAGCTACCAGCCTCAATTTCGGCTTTGATCGCGTTGAGGATCTTCGTTGCTTTTTTCCGGTCAGCAGTTCCCGTAGTTCGGTCAATGCTGACCCCGAGGTAGGTGCCGCGTATCGTATAGTTGGGCGACTTGCCCGGCCGGGGGTCTTTGAGCTTGAGGGGCATGGCCTTGCGGCCTCCAGAATAGCTTGAACGTCCTCGGGCGTGAGAACCATACGATTACCGATAATGCGGCATGCGCCAATCCCTCTCGCGAGGGAGCGGACGCGGCGGGGGGACCAGCCGGCCTGTTCTGCCAGCTCCTCTGGGGTAATGAGGGTCGGAAGGCTCATGCTCCGTCCCTCGCGGCTTGGATCATGGCCTCGAATATATTCGACGGGCTGAACCGGCTTTCATCGTCAGGTAGGTTGTCCCATCCTGCATCAACCATCCCTTCCGTGGGCTCCTTGAGAGCATCGAGGACGGCATCGGCCTCCCGAACGTACTGCCCGCGCTTATAGGCGCTCAACTGTTCCCATGGCTTGTTCCTGGGAGTGCCGTGGTAAATCGCCCTCGCGATCTTCTCCCGCATGCTGGTCATTCCTTGGACTTCGCGGCTTGGAGTGCGGAATGATCGGTGTTTGTTGGGATGGAATTGACGCGCTCGCATCGAATAATCCAGCGGTGCCGAGCCTCAAGGAATGGCCAGCCGACCCAATCATAAATCCTCTCAGCGGTGATGTGCGCCCATCGGGTAGCAAACACCAGCAGTGACAGCGGGAGTGCAAACGGGATCGACGGCAACATGATGAGCAGCGCAATGAAATGCTGGTGCTTCGTCAGCTTCATTTCTCTTCCCTCTCGGGGTTGAGGGCGGAACGGGCGCGGCGGAAGTCGCGCACAAAGACGTTCATTGCCGCAGGGTGCTCCCACATCTCCCAATCCGGATGGCAGCTATCGTCAATGCCGGCAGAGGCTTCGGCGAAAGGCGTCAGCGCCTCCCGCATCCTCTTGATCGTCGCTTTGGCAGATGCCAGCTTGGTAGCGAAGATTGCCACCTGTTCTTTCTGGCCCTCGTAGTCCTCCCGCAGCCGCGCATTCTCTGCCTCAAGGGCTTCGATGGCGGAGGCGGCTTCGCGCATGATTGGAGAGGTTTCAAAGCTGCGAACAAACTCGTTGGGGTTGTCTGGCTCGTCTCCAGAGCCAACGGCCCCCAAGCCGTCCGTGATGGGAATGCGATATATCCCGCGCAACCTCTCCACCAGCTCCGCGCGGGATTGCTCATAGTTGGGCATGGTCATTCGCCCTCTCCCCTCACTAGAGGCTGGGAAGGGGCAGCGGCGAGCATGGCCTTGTACGTGGTTATCCCTGCCGTCTGCCGCACGAAGTCCGCCGTGATGGGGCCCCCTCTACCGCCTGCCATGATCGGACCGAATGCAGCGACCTTCATTTCCTCGGTCGGCTCTACCGGTACCAGCTTCCACCCATCAGGCACGACCGGCGCGGGAGCCTTGACCTGTGCCGAGCGAATTGCGTCCGTTGCTCGTTGCTGGTAGTGGGCCTCGCAGGCTGCCACCGCCGCGTCCATGGTTTTAAACGTCTCGTCGAACGCGTCGCTGCTGGACGCGTGAAAAGAAGACCGGTCACTAGGGTAGTCTATGCGGTAGCCCCAACCCATTACGCCGAATGGGTTTGTCGCGCATACGCAATACGCCACCAGCCCGGGCTGCTCGGGGTATTCCCCGCTCCACTCCAGCGGTTTCACCGCCACCAGCTCTTGCCCCTCTGCGCGGGAATAAGCAGAAGCGACGAAGGACGAGCCGTCTACGTTTTCAAGGAAACTCTGGCCTACCCAATGGCGGGCGCCAGTTTCCTCCTCGACCAAAACGTGCTCTCCGTGCACCCGAACCACCGATAGCGTTTCCGACGGATAGAGCGTGCCACTTGGGCCATGAACGAGTTTCACGCGCACCTTCATGACTCGATCCTTTCGCCGCGCTGATGAAGCATCATCGCGAGGTTACCGACATCGACCGGGTCACCCTTGTCGACATGACCTCGCAGCAGCTTTGAGAGAAAGTCGGCTGTGCACTGCGTTTTGTCTTCCCAGCCGCCACGACCTTCCGTCCTCTTCTTGGCGAGCTTCGCCTTCATGGCGGCGGCAAAGCGATCAACGGCCAGGTCATCGGGGTGCTGCCCCTCTGCGCGGGAGAGGGCGGCGAGTAGTTCTCGGGCATCCATCCAAGCAGCGGACGTTGCGGGGATTCCAAGCGTCTCGCAGAGTTTGAGAAATGAGGTTTCAATCTCCTCCGTCACCACGGCCTGGTTGGCGCGGGAGAGGGCGGCTTCCGTATTCCGGTAGTGCCGTTCCTGAAACCACTTGGATACGGCATGGAAGTAGGCGTTTCGGTCCATCTCTTTGCAGGTTTTAAACGCCTTAAGCCGAAGCGCCTCTATCCTGTTCTCTTCCTCCACCACGGCCTGGTTGACGCGGCTGTCGGTAGCGCGACGATCGCGGAGTTCGGTGAGGATATTCGCTAACTCGTAGGTTTCACTGACGTGGCGCGGGTTAGCGATCAGGTGCGCCAATCGTTCCTCGCTAATGGGGTTGGTGCTCATGAGTGGCTCCCATTGCGAATAGCGGCGGCGATACGTTCGGCAGCTTCGTATTGCCCAGTGTGTGCGGCGTTGTTCTCGGCATCGCTCGCAAACGGCAGAAGCCGCCCCAGACACTCGAAATCCTCTGCGATCTTTGCGCAGCGCTCGCGCTCAGCAAGAATGGCGCGAGAAGCTATCTCGCGGGCCCATCCTGCTATCGTGTCGGCGACTTCCGTGTCGGAGGCTGGGATGCGCCTGCCAGCAAGCTCAATGCCGGCATCTACCCACACATCCTGCGGGATATCGTCAGGCTTCGTCATGGTGCACCTCGATAAGGGCTTGGAGGAGGGCGGCGAGAAGGGCGAGCACTTCGTCCGGCGCATCTGCGGCGAAGTCCCGATATGGCTCGTCAGGCTCGGTGAGGCAGGCCCACGGCATATCCTGCTCGCCACAGGTGCCGCTGGCGCGTTGCCATCCCGGTAGCTTCTCCTCGATCAGCGCAACCACGGCGTCGAGGGAAGACGACACGCGAAGTGCGGACTGCTGAACGCCGCTGTTCCATGTGTACATTTCACAGCCGACACCCTGAGGAGCATCTTTCAATTGCCCAAAAGAGTGTTCTGCGAATAGGGCCGCGTGTATGTCCTCATCCAGTTCCCGGCTCGGCCCAGTCGCCTCCCTGACCCTATCCAGCAGGGAATGGAGATCGGGGGAGGTCATTCGGAGGCCTCGGCGTTGTCCACCTCGCCATCAGCCCATGAAGCCAAGGCAATAGCGAAAAGCGTAACGTCAGTGTCTGCGCCCTCTGCAACCGCCTCACCCGCAATTGACGCGAGGTACGCGGCAAGCTCGACCCGCTCCTCATAGGTCTGCTTGAGAATGAGCTTCGCAATTTCCAGGTTGGTGTCGTCGTCCATCACTCTTCTCCAAATCCGATGCGAACGCCCTTGGTGAGGGGCGCGGTTGCGGTGTGTCTCGGTTGTGCTTTGGGAAAGCCTTGGCTCTGGAAAGCCGGCTTCCTTCTCCCATCCCAGCCCTTCGTTACGAGCCGGTCGCGCTTTGCCTTCGCAGCGGCATCGGCAGCGTCCTTCTTGGCCTTGCACTTGGTATGGGCAGGGCGACAGTTCGCGTCGTCATCAGCACCGCCAAGGCTCAGGGCCTCAAGGTGTTCGATGAAGTAGGATTGCCCGTTGTAGATCTTGTTGCCGCACAGGCAGCAGATGCCGTTGGCTTCAAGGAAGATGCGGGCGGCGCGGGCTCGCGTCATGCTCCGGCGCTTCGTGGGGGCGATGAACTGGAGGGTCATGCTGACCTCCGCACCAAGGCCTTGTGAACGTCCGGCGTCTTGGTGCCCCGTGACACGTTGCAGTGGCTGCAAGCCGCGACGATGTTCTTCTTCGAGTTTCCGCCTCCGTCAGCAACCCGTCTCAAGTGTTCAGCGGTGCAGGTGACGTAGTTCAGGCGCCTGTTGGAGAAGGGTTCGCCAAAGCGGATGGAAAACCGAAGCCGAGCACTCTCCTTGCTTTCCAGCGTTCGCTCCCACATGGGCTGCCGGCAATAGAAGCAAAGTCCATTTTGACGGTGGAATGCTTTGACGCGGTAGTCGCGCACTTTTACGCCACTCATGCCGCCCTCCGTCCACGCTCAGCCATCCACTCCAGATAGACGGGCAGAGGCTCGTATCAATGCGCAGGCCAAGCGCGAGGAATATCGGCTCAAAGCGGAAGTAGACGCCAACCGCGAGCGCGAGCAGCGGGACGCCGATCTGGTCACGAACTTGGCCGAAATGGATCGGCAGTCGGCCATAGATCAGCAGAAGATCGCGGCGGATTACGAAAACAACGCGCTCGACAGGCAGACCGAGCTTCAGCGCGAAGGCATGAAGCAGGAAACCGAGGTGGCCTGGATGGCTACGCAGGAGCGCATTGCCGACAAGCGGCTGGTTGCTGACGTGCAGAAGGCGCAGGCCACGGCGGTTGGCAAGGCTATCGACCGCAACCAGGCGCCTGACGGCAATCGGCAGGGCAGGACGGGCAAATGATCAGTGATCGCGCCCGGGCGGCACAGGCCGCCCTCGAAATCCCGCTCTTTCTTGAGCTTCTGGCCGAGATGGAAAAGACCGCAATTCAGGCCTGCATCAACGCCCCATACAATGACCACGAAAAACGGCAGGCCAAGGCCCTGGAGGCCCGCGCCGTTCAACAGCTCCGCTCCCAGCTCGTATCCATCTCCCAAGAAGGACAAAACGAGCCTGTGAGCCGCAGAGCGCCCGCATAGGGCAGGCGCACAACCTCCTAGAGGACAGATGACCCCCAGCGAAAACGACAACCTGCCTTCGGGCGGGACCGATACCGCGCAACCCTCGATCAGCCTCGATGACGCTGCAAATCTCGACATCTATGACCCCAATGCGGACACCGTAGAAGCCGAGCAAGAGCCGCAGTCGAACGATGAGCCTGTTGAGGCCGAAGGCGATGGCGCCGGCCAAGAGACAGAGGAAGCCGCTCCCGACGCGGAACCCGATGATGCGACAGTAGACGGCGATGAAGAGCCGGAAGCGGTCGATATCAAGGATGACGTGACGGTTGCATTGCAATCCGGCGAAAAGGTCGCTCTCAGCGAACTGAAGTCTGGATACATGCGACAGGCGGACTATAGCCGCAAGACGATGGCCCTGGGTGACCAGCGGCGCGATCTTGAGGCCCTTGCAACCAGCGTGACCAACTCGGTCAACGCCATCGCTGATTACCTGACCAAAATGCTCCCGCCCGCGCCTGACCCTAATTTGGCGGTCACCGACGCGGCAGCCTATGTCCGCCAGCAGGCACTTCACCAACAGGCCATGGCCAATATCTCGGAAGTGCTCAAGGCCGCCCAAGCCCCAAAGACCGCGACGAGCCAGCTAACGCAGCAGCAGCACAAGGACCTCCTCGAGGCCGAGACTGCCAAGCTTGCCGAAGCATTCCCGCAGGTCGCCACGGCAGACGGTCACAAGAAGTTCTTCGACGCCGCCGCAGCGACGGCTCGTGAACTTGGCTATTCGGACGCAGAGATCGGTTCGGCTACCGATCACCGGCTGTTCAAGCTGGCGCACTACGCGCGGCTTGGACTTCAGGCAGAGGCGGCCCGAGCCAAGGCAAAGCAGAAGGTCGTGAACGTGCCCCCCGTAGCGCCCAACAAGCGCCCGGCTGCACAGGATGCGACCAAGCGGCAGGCAAATCGAAAAGCGGTGGATCGTCTCAAACGATCCGGCTCCCTCGATGACGCAATCAACATCGATTGGGACTAGCCGGAGTGCAATAGGAGGCCAATGTGGCCGCACTCGCTAATACCCAGCTTACCACGACCTCGGTAGGCAACAGCGAAGAGCTTTCGGACGTGATCAACATGATCACCCCGGAAGATACGCCGATCTATACCGATATCGGCACCGACTCGTGCTCGTCCGTTCACCCGGAATGGGAAATCGATGAGCTTCAGCCGCCGGCCGAAAACATCCGCACTGAAGGTGACGAATACACCTACGACGCGGGCGATACGCCTGACCGGGTGGGCAACTACACCCAGATCATGCGCAAGACCGGCATCATCTCCGAAACCCAGGAGACGGTGAGCCAGGCTGGCAACGCCAACAAGGTGAAGCGCCAGAAGCTGAAGCGCGGCGTCGAGCTGCGCAAGGACGTTGAATTGGCCATTGTGACCAACAACGCGTCCGTGGCCGGCGCTACCCGCGAATTCGGCGGCCTACCCACCTGGATCGAATCCAACGTGTCTCGCGGCGGTTCGGGCACCAACGGTGGTTTCGACATCAACACCGGCCTGACGGTGGCTGCCGGCAACGGCACCCAGCGCGCCTTCACCAAGGACATCATGGATGACGTGATGAAGCAGGGCTACGAAAGTGGCGCCAACTTCCGCAACGTCTACGTGTCGCCCTATGTGAAGTCGGTGTTCGTCAAGTTCATGTCGGATGCCAACGTCGCCCCGTTCCGCTATGCGGTTTCGGATGGCGAGCGCAATTCGATCGTCGCGAACGCCGATATCTACGAAGGCCCTTACGGCAAGGTCTACATCAAGCCCAACCGCGTGATGAGCACCGCCGCAACGGCCCGCAATGCCTTCTTTGTCGATACCTCGATGCTTTCCTTCGCGTGGCTCCGCAAGATCCACGAGGACAAGGAAGTTGCTCGCACCGGTGACGCCAAGAAGTTCGTGCTGATCGGTGAAGGCACGCTGAAGGTTCTCAACGAAGCGGGCATCGGCGTTGCCGCCGACCTCTTCGGCATGACCGCCACCACCTAAGCCAGGGCATCAACGCATCAATGGGCCTCGCCAATCGGCGGGGCCTTTTTCATGGAGAAACCAATGTCTGATCTCAAGGCCGAGGCTGAAGAGCTTGGCATCAAGGTCGATGGCCGCTGGAGCGATGACCGCCTTCAGCAGGAAATCGACAAGGTTCTTGCTGGAGAAGCCCCGCAACCCTTCGGTGGCAAGGGCGATCATGACGGTGACGGCAAGGCCGGTGGGGCTGCTCCGGCGCTTATCCCGGTCATGGTCAAACGCGACTTCTGGGACGCTTCTGGCGAGCGTCACCGCAAGGGGAAGATTGTTGAAGTGACCTATGAAGCGGCGCTCGATGGCGTCGAGGCCGGCGTACTGACGCGGGTGAAATAATGCTGGCGTCGTCGGTTTCCAGAGAAGTGCGAGATGGTGGCTGGGTTCTCTTCGATTGGGACCCGGTGACCGGTCGCACTGTCTGGCAATGCCATGACGATGACGGCAACCCGGTATTCCGCGTGGATACGCCCGTTGCAGCCACTATCGAGCACAACACCCAGGTGCGCAACGCCACGCCTGATGGTTGGAAGGGTGACTATCACCGCATCGCCAGCGTTCCCATGCAGCTCCTCTACGACAAGAACGTGGGGCTGAACACGGCGATCCAGCAGGGCGATGACCGCTATCTGAGCCGCTGGCTGAACGACAGCGACAACGCCGCTTGGCGCACGAAAGAGGGGAGGGTCTAGATGCCTGCTCTCAATGACTACCTCGACCTGCGTTTCTCCGTCTCCGATCTTGTCGGTTCACGCGAGCTGTCCGATGTCATGCCGCGCCTGGTGCTTCAGGCCGAAATCGTCCTCAACCGGCGCCTCCGCACGCAGTGGCAGGTGAAGAACTTCGTTCCGGCGTGGGTCGGCAACGAAGCCCCGCTGCCCGCTGATTTCCTTCAGTTCGTGTTCTCTGATGATCGGCTCTACGTCCTCAACGGTCAGCTCTATCGCAAGCCGCATCGGACATGGCCGGAGGGCATCGACTACTATGCCAAGTTGCCGACCCTTACGGCTGGTTCCTCGTCCTCCAACTGGCTGCTGGAGCAGTTCCCGAGCGCATACATCTTTGCAGTTGCCTATCAGGCGGCCGTCCACCTCAACAATCCCGAATTGGCCACTGGCATGGATCAGGCGCTGACCGGAGAGCTGCAGGCGGTGAAGATCGAAGACGAACGCGCCCGCTACAGCAATCACTCAGTCAAGGTCGTTGGGTGCGTGCCATGACGCTGCTCACCATCGCGCAGACCGTTGCCACAAATGCCAGCATCGAGCCGCCTGACTCGGTGCAGACCCCCGATGATGACAACATCAAACTGGTGCAGTTCATCAACGAATCCGGGCAGGAATGCGCGCGCCGGGTGGATTGGTCGAACCTTCGCAAGGGCATCAACGTGCCCGGAACCGGGTTCGATGCACCTTATGACCTGCCGCCCGACTATATGCGCCTCGTGCGCGGCATGTCGGTAGCGGTCGGGATGATAGCGGTTCGCGGCGGCTTGAGCGCCGATGAATGGTTTTCCATCGAACAGCAGATGGGGACGCCGCGATACTATCGGATGTCAGGCAAAACCATCTCGTTCTACCCATATCCGGCTGAAACCACGACTGTTCGCCTTCAATACATCTCCAACTCATGGGTCTCTGGTGACAAATCCGAGATGAGTGCCAACGAGGATACGGCGCTTATCGATGAGAACCTGATTGCCAAGGGCGCGATTTGGCGGTTTCGCCGGCATATCGGCGCCGATTATCAGGACCAGCTTGCCGAGTTTGAAGCTGTGCTTGCCGATACGGCCGCCGCAGACGGCGCGGAGCGACTTCCATGACGTTTATCCGCCCAGCGCGAGCCGAAGGCCGTCCTTCTGCCAAAAAGCCGAAGGTGTACAGGGCCTACTCATTTCCCGCGCCAACCCTCGGCTGGCTATCGAGCAACAACCTGGCCATGTCGGTACCGGGTGGCGCCTATATGCTGGAAAACTGGTTTCCGACCCCTACGGGCGCCATTATGCGCCGAGGAAAGCAGAAATACGCGACATTGGGCGCAGGCAACCTGCCGGTGCGGTCGCTCTTTGCCTATATCGAGGGCAATAACCGCAAGCTGTTCGGGTCAACCGACGCCAACATCTACGACATCACATCGGTTAGTCAGCCCAACAACGCAGTCATCGCCACAGAAGACGATGACATGCTGGCGACCGAGAATGACGACATGATCGGGTGGGGCTCGACTGATGGTCTCGACGTCTGGCCGAATACCGAAGGACGCTGGATCGTCGTTCAGTTCGAAACAGCCGGCGGCACGTATCTGCGCGGCGTCAACGGGGTTGATACGCCATTCGTGTTCGACGGAACGGATTTCAGCACGACGCCCGCTATCACATTTCCCTCTCCGATCACTTTGACCCCTGACGTTCTTTCCTATGTCTGGGTCTACAAAAACCGGCTGTTCTTCCTGGAAAAAGGCACGACCAATGTTTGGTATCTGCCGATCGGCCAGTTGGCTGGAGAGTTGAAAAAGCTGCCCATGGGTGGCGAACTCCCGCGCGGTGGCACGCTGGTTTACGGCGCGAGCTGGTCGCAGGACGTAGGCGATGGCCTCAATGAAATGTGGGTCGTCGCGAGTTCTGAAGGCGAGGTTGCGGTCTATCAGGGCGACAATCCCGACAGCGCTTCAACCTGGAGCAAGGTGGGGGTCTATCGGGTCGGGAAGCCGCTTGGCGACCGCGCCCATGTTCAGATCGGCGGCGACCTGGCCATGGCTACTGATGCGGCCCTTGTTCCGCTCACGCAAGCGTTGCGCAGGGACTACAGCGAACTGGCAGCCTCGAGCTTTTCTTCGCCTATCGAGGCGGCTTGGCCCGAGCAGGTGCAGAGCCGCCCCGGAGAGCGCTGGGAGGCCATTCTGTGGACCGATAAGCAAATGCTCGTCGCCGCGCTCCCACGCTTCGAGAACGTGCCTGACGGTATGCTGATGATGAACTCGCGCACCGGGAAATGGGGATACTTCACAAACTGGCAGGCGAACTGTCTGGCGGTGTTCGATGGGCGGCTGTTTTTCGGCTCTAACGATGGTGCGGTCTATGAGGCCAATGTTACGGGCGCCGATGACGGCGTGCCCTATACCGCGGCCTATGTCCCGATGTTCGACCAGATGGAAGCGCCCGGGCACAAGACGATGACCATGGCGCGCGCCGTGCTCAGGACGGCCCATGATATCGTTGAGCGTATCGCCAACCAGACCGACTTCACTGTCAGGCTGCCGGCCGTTCCCGGCGCTTCACGACCTGCGCCAGGCTCGTTTTGGGGATCCATGATCTGGGGGCAGGATCGTTGGGGTGGCGCACCGGAAAAGCGCATCGTGCAGAAATGGCGTTCGCAGTTCGGGACGGGGGAAGTGCACGCCCCGGCAGTGATGATTACCTCCGGCTCGGTCACGCCACTGGATGTTGAGCTCATCCGTGTCGATGTGGCTTTTACGGTGGCGGACCCCATCACGTGAGGTGGCTTTCACCGGAGATTGCTGATGGGAGTGCTACCGACGCTCTCGGGCTTTGGTGCGCCTCGCAACTGGGATTGCCGCGCCCCTTCGAGAACTTTGCGGCGCTCGGGGTCTTCGATGGGAACGAGCTGAGCGCAGTTGTCGTCTATCACAATTGGTATCCCGAAAATGGCGTCATGGAATTGAGCTGCGCGAGCACCAGCCCTCGTTGGATGACGCGGCCGGTCCTGCACGAGATGTTCTCATTCCCATTCGATCGACGCGGCTGTCAGCTCGTCGCAATGCGGGTTTCCGAACACAACCATACGGCAGAGGGCAGGGGGCTGCTGCGCATGTCCCACGCCTATGGCTTCGAAGAGCATCGCATTCCTCGCCTGCGCGGCCGCGACGAAGCAGAAATCATCTTTACCCTGACGGATGACGCTTGGCGCGCCAACGGGTTTCACAAGGAGCATAGGAATGGGTAAAGCCCCCTCCGCGCCTGATCCGAAAGAGACGGCTTCCGCCTCGACCGGCACCAACGTTGCGACCGCTATTGCCAACGCGATGATGGGCAACGTCAGCCAGGTCACGCCGGACGGCACGCTCAACTACAACCAGACCGGGACCTACAAATTCTCCGATCCCTATACGGGTCAGAGCTACGATATCCCGACCTTCACGGCTACGCAGACCCTTTCGCCCGAACAGCAGGCCATTGCCGATCAGGTGAACGCCGCCAAGGGCAATCTGGCGGGGCTGGCGAATACGCTCAGCTCCAATGCCTCCGAAAGCCTTTCGCAGCCCTTCCAGTTCACCAACTCGGATGCCGAGCAATGGGCCTATGACCTTGCTTCGCCGCGCCTCCTGAAACAGCAGGCGGCAAACGACGAGGCATTACGAACTCGGCTCCTCAATTCTGGCATCCGCGAACCCGCAATAGCGAAACTGCCGCCCGCACCGCCGCGCAAAAGGAAGCGGCGCCACGAGAATTCGATATCCGAATTCAAGACCTGGTGACCGGTATTCCGCAGAAGGTCGCCAATGCTGGCGCTCGCTGGCGCTCCGAAGCGACCAACAAGGCCATTGCCGAGATGCTGATGGGGCGGCCAAGCCGAGACGTTGTTGATCGGCTTATTGCGGCCCGCGCTGCGCAGCGCGGCTTGATCGGCGCGGCTCCCGTGCCGCTTCTGACTAATCGATAGACTTGAGGGACAGGGTGATGAGGGCGCCAGAGCAGAACGCCATTAGCGCCGCCGCCGGCGCGAGCCAAGGACCTGCTGAAAGGTCTTGTGCGGCGCCCCAGCAAAGGTAGGTAGAAAAGCCGGCGGCAACCAACCCCAGCCACCGGCAGAGCTTCTTATCCACCCTCTGGCCCCAAGAGCCGTCTGGTTTTTGATAGCGGTAATCGCTGGGGTCTTGGTCGATTTGCTTCATTGGCAGGTTGTCATGCTCCCGACTGGAGGCCGGCCTAAGATTCCAGACGGAGTATAGGTGGTATTGCAGTTGACAATCCTTGGCTGCTGCATGGATTGCCCCATGCTGCTCAGGGCTTCTCCGAAAGCTGCACGCTGTCCAGCAGACCTTGCATCATACTCGGCATTGCCGCGTGATAGTTCTTGGGCCAGAAGGAGACGCGCCTCACCGTTGGTGATAGCCCGCGCTCTGTATTTTTCGTCGATAGCATCGCCAAATGCGAGATAGCGCAGCCCGAGATCGTTTTTCATGTCTCCAGCCGTGCCCTTTGCCACTCTGTCTTTAATGCATGCCCACATCTCACTGTAACCAGGGAGATCGGAGCATGAGGACTGGGCATTTGAAAGAGACGATGAACTACACGCGCTGAGAGCGAATGCCGCCAAGAGCGCAACGAGCAACGTTTTCATTAGATCGCCCCCGATCATTTGCTTCATAGGAGACGCATAGCATGGCGAAGACCTATCCGCCAATGACACCGCAGAGTGTCGGCAGGCTCGTAGGGGAGGTCCTGAGAGAGCAGAGCGCAATGCGCCGCCGGCTCGATAGCGCACCCACCGTGGTGCTGTCCGAGGCTCCGATAGCAGACCCAAACGACAAAACGGTCATGACCATTGAGTTTGCAGGCTCTTTGACTTCCCTAAGGGGCCTAACTATTGCCGTATCTCGCGAAGTAGAGCTGTCTGTGCTTCTTGCTCGCTTGCACTCCATGCTGGACACCGCAATGGAACGTCACCGCCAGCAAAACCATGGAGGCATGGGGAAGGCGTCGGGACCGTGAAGTCAGTCGAAAAGTTGTTATCCCTGACCCTTACGTCGCCCTCAAGCTCGCAGCCACTGCAATAGAATTTCACACTTTTCATCTCGCCCCTCCCGTTGAGCGCATAGCGTCACAAAGAGCGGGATGAGTCGAGTCAGTTGGCGTCCTCTGGGGGAGCAGGCAGATAGCCGTGCCCGATCAGTCTAACGGAGCGTTTCATTTGCGCTCCTTAAGCTTGGCGCCGATCGTGCGAACCTCTTCCACGAGCGCCTCGAAAGCTGCGCGCGGCACGAGCACAACAGCGTCTTCGTCGGAGTGGATGTTTTCCCGCGGCTGGTAGTCGTCCATCTCAAGCGTGGTCTGAAGACGGTAGACGATCTCGGCCGTCAACGACCGCCCATTGCCTTGTGCCGCTTGCTCAAGGCGAGCCTTGAGGGAACTTGGCATCCGAAAATTTACCTGAGTGGGCGCGTCATCCATATCGGTGTGGATAAAGCAGAGTGCTATTGACCGCAAGAAAGCAATGTGCTTTATAGCATTATGCTTTATGAAGGAGATGGCATGAACATTCAGGAAGCTGACAAATACGTGGTCCGCTTCCCGGAGGGGCTCCGGGATCGCGTCAAGGAACAGGCCACGCGCAATCGCAGATCTATGAATGCTGAAATAGTCGTCGCTATCGAAGCGGCGATGCGGATGACGGCAGGGACAAATGCCTTGGACAGCAACCCTGCCGTCATCGATCAAACCGGAGCCTTGCAGGGCTCCAATTCCATCACCAAGGGATAGGACCCCCAGATGACCACCAATGATATGACGCCGAACGGCGAAAACCACAAGTCCATGCTTCCGCACGAGGCGGAGCGCAATCCCATCGTGTTCGCGAAGGAAGGCGAGGTGTTTGCCAGCAGCCGCGATGTTGCCGAGTTTTTCAGCAAGGAGCACCGTTCGGTGCTGGCCAGCGTCGATAAGCTGCTTGCTCAGGATGCGGATTTGGGTCTGCATGATTTCGTGCAGACCCCATATGTTGAGCCATCGACGGGCCAGACATACCGCTCCTATGAAATGACCCGAGACGGCTTCACGCTTCTCGCCATGGGGTTCACCGGCGTCAAGGCGCTCAAGTGGAAGAAGGCATATATCCGAGCCTTCAACGTCATGGAAACCGCCCTTCGCCAGCCTGCCGTGATCGACTTCTCCGATCCCAAGGTAGCTCTCGGCTTCATCGAGCATCTTTCGTCACAGGTGAAGGAAAAGGACGCGGTGATCGCAGAGCAGGTCACCCGACTCAAGAAGCTTGACCGCATCGAGGCTGCTGGCGGGTCTCTCTGCCTCACCGACGCTGCCAAGACGCTCAAGAAGGGGCCGCAGGAACTCATTCGGTTCATGTCCTCACGCGGCTGGATTTATAAGCGTGCAGGAAACGCGTCGTGGATCGGTCGCCAGCACTACATCGGCACCGGATATCTTGAGCATCGGGAGCACGTCTACACGGGCAGCGATGGGTATGAGAAAGTCGCCACCCGCGTTCTCGTCACCGGCAAAGGGCTTGTGAAGCTTGCAGCCATGATCGAGGAGCCGATCCATTGAACGCGCTTGCTCAACAAGTTCCGGTCACCGAGGAGGCGACTCGCGAGGATGACATTGCCGCAATGGTGGTGAATGGTCAGCTCGTCATGATCGACACCTCTGATTTCGCGGTCGACGGGCGGCAAGCGGTTGTCGTCGTTGAACATGACGGCACCTTCTCGATCCAGAATGCGAAGCTCGCTAACGAGCGCAGCTACCTCGGTAGGCGAACCGGCTTTTATGCCCAAGCGGGCGGGGTGCTGAAAGGCTGCCTGATCCTCGGCAAGGTCATCAGCCGCGCCTAGCGCGCTATCACATCAATTTGGATGTGCCTGTGGGGCACATCTACAAAGCGCAGCGCAACACCATCAATCGCTTTCCCAAGGGTCGCTTCGGCGGCCCTTTTTCTATGGAGGCCTGAGTGCCAGACGATACAAGCGGCAATTATACCAAACCCGATGGCACGACCGCCATTGATGGTCAGGTCGCCATGGCCTCGCAGCACAATCTTTTCGTCAATGATGCCGCTGCGGCTCTATCGCGGCGCCTCTTCGCGGACGGTCGCAAACCTTGGGTTGGCAACCAGAATGCCAACGGATTCAAGGTGACGGGCGCGGCTCGTGGTACGGACCCTAATGACTACGTGACGCTGGCGCAGTTGACCGAGGCCGTTGCTGGTGTATCGGGTGTGCCTACGGGGACGGTCATCGTCATGACCGGCACGCAAATCCCTTCGGGTGGATATGCGATCCTGAACGGGCAAGCCCGCTCCAGAAGCACTGACGCAGCATTGTGGGCCTATGCGCAGGCCAGCGGCAACTTGGCGGCGACGGAAGGTGCGAAGACGGCTGGACAGTTTGGCCCAGGTGATGGCTCGACCACCTTCACCCTGCCAAACCTCTACGCTGACGGCGGCTATTTCATCCGCCCGATCAGCTCAGGGCGCGGGATTGGCACGGTTCAAACTGACATGGTCGGGCCGCATCCCCACACTGCAATCTTTCAGGGCATCCCGGTGCCCGGTCATACCCATCCAGTCCCATCGCGAGGGGGGGCAGGCTCCGGTCTGACAGGTATTGATACCGCGGCTCGCGGCTCTGATTTGATTTTTGATACCGGTCCTGCCGGTGGGCATACGCCCGCCGGCACCGTCACGATTAACACCAATTCTGGAACCGAAACGCGTCCCAAGAACATCGCTTATCCGGTACTGATCAAGACCTAACCGTCTCCCCATTCCTGTCCGTTTGCGCCGCCCTTCGAGGCGGCTTTTCTATTTGGAGAACCCGCATGGCTGGTGATCTCATTCGCCCCAAAGACCTGCCTCCCAACTCGACCATAAATCCCAATGCGCGCATCCCAGCGGATGACGGCGCCAAGGTCTATGGTCCGACGCTGACGGAGGCCGTAAATCAGGCACGGCCATTTGCAAGCCAGGCGGAAGCTGAAGGGGGCACGAGCGCCACAAAGAGCATGAATCCGCTTGCGGTTAAGCAAGCAATCGACGCGCAAGTGCCGCCCAAAATTTCGGGGGCAATAACCGCGCTGAACCTTGGGACAGCTGCCCAATCGAACGTTGGCGACTTTGCTACCGCAGCGCAGGGCGTTCTTGCCGACGCCGCCGTACAGCCGAGTGACCTTGCAGCGGTGGCTACCTCCGGAGATTATAATGATCTCATCAACAAACCCTCCGCGGTCGGCGTGCCTGCCGGTGGAGCTGCCGGTCAAGTCCTTACAAAAATCAGTATGGATGACTACGACACAGCATGGCAGGTGCCGGAGCCCTCGATTACTTCGGTGGTCACCAGGTCGTTCGTGTCGTCGGGCACCTATACGCCGACGCTCGGCATGCTGTTCTGCGAGATCGAATGTTTCGGCGGCGGCGGTGGTGGGGGCGGGTCAATTGCCGCCACCGGCACCAATATTACCGGAGCGGGAGGTGGTGGCTCTGGTGGCTATAGCAGGAAATGGGCAAGTGCGGCCGACATCGGGGTATCAAAACCGGTCACTGTCGGCGCGGCAGGCGGCGGCGCGGCAGCGGGCGGCAACGCCGGTGGAAGTGGGTCGGCGACATCAGTTGGAACCCTGTGTGTCGCCAATGGTGGCAGCCCCGGTCAGGGCGTCACCTCGTTGTTTAGCGTCGGGGGCGCTGGCGGCTCCACAGTGGGCGCGGTTGGCGACATGGTCCTGCCCGGTAACACAGGCAATACCGGTTCTTATAGTTCGATCAATACCTCCTTCCCGCGCGTCTTCGGCGCCCCAGGGGCCGACCCACCGATGGGTGTAGGCAAGGGCGGCATTGGGCAAGTCCAGGCCAGTGGATCGACGGCCACAGGGTACAGCGCTGGCGGCGGCGGCGGCTCTGACATGGGCGGCACCGCCCGAGCTGGGGGCGCCGGTGCTCAAGGGATCGTCATCATCACGGAGTACATCGGATGATCTTCTGCAGGATCTACAATCAGGCAGTCATCGAGCGAGCGGTGTTCGATGACGCCTTGCCCCAAGACTGGCCCGATCGTGAAGCATGGATCGCCAGCAATGATGCCCAGGTCGGCTGGGGATATGTGGCAGGAGAGTTCATCCCGCCACCCCCACCCGAGATCGAGGAGCCCGAGTTTGTTCTCGCCAACCTCGAGCCGGATCAGTTCTGGGCAGCGGTGAAGTTCTTCGGCTTCGAGCCTGCGCTCCTGGCCTGGGTCGACAGCCTCAGGCCCACCGATCTGGAAAGCTCAACCTACGAGCAAGACCTCGCATTCTGGTCGATGGCGTCGGCCAAGTTGGAGCGCGCCAAGTTCTTCGAGCGTGCGCACCCGATGATCGAGGGCGCGCGCCAGGCGCTCGGCATCACCGAGCAGCAGCTCGATGACATGTGGATGTGGGCTCTCAGTTAGGCTCTTCGCCCGTGGCCCGAGTCCAGAAGCTTTTCCCATAGGCAGCAACCCAAATACCGCAAATGGCGCACCGCCGGGTAATGGCGGTGCGCACTGTTCGACCAGGCCAGGGCTTGGACGGGCAGACCTGAGCGCGCACCGCCCGCCTACTTCAAAGCAGGCAGCAACTCAACTTGACGGCTAGGCGAAAGGTTGCCGCCTTCAGCCCTTTCGCACCACTACAACATCACAGGAGGCCTTCAATGGCCAATCCCAACGTGCCTGCCGGCGCGGCGATCCTGCTCGACTTCATCGGCGGTATCGAAGCCCCGAAAGGCTACGGCACCATCTACGGCAACAATCAGGGCAAGCTTGCCAAGCCGCTCACCTTGATGACGCTGGACGAAGTTATCGCCGCGGGCCCGAGCTGGACCAAGGCCTACAAGTCGTCGGCCGCCGGCCGCTATCAGTTCATGAACGCCACCCTCAAGGATCTGAAGAAGTCGCTTGGCCTCACCGGCAAGGAGACGTTCTCCGCAGACCTTCAGGACCGCCTTGGCTTCGAACTCCTAAAGCGGCGCGGTTACGACAACTACATGGTCGGCTTCCTTACGCGCACGGCTTTCGGAAAGGCTTTGGCGCAGGAATGGGCCTCGCTTCCTGTTCTCGCCAGCACACAAGGCCAGAAGCGGCAGGTAGAGCGCGGCCAGAGCTACTATGCCGGCGACGGCCTCAACAAGGCGCTGACGTCGCCTGAAAGCGTCGAGGCGGTGCTTATCAAGGCCCGTGACGCTCATATCGTCCCGAAGCCGCAGAAGTCCAGCCCGCAGCCCGTTCCGCCGCCTGCCAAGCCTGCAACCCCCAAAGCCGCAGTCCTCATCATCATCCTCACCATCATCGCCGCCTTCGGGGCGGCATTTTTCTTCCTCGCGCAATAGGAGGCGCCAATGCTCAGCATCCTTTCCATGTTCGGTCTTTTCCGCGCCGCCAAGTTCTGGGTGGCTCTCGTGATCGCCGTGGCGAACTTCATCCGCATCTATGCCGGGATTGACCTCGGCCTTGATGAGGGAACCGCTTCGGCCGTCATCGGCGGCCTCGGGGCGCTGCTTGTGTGGCTGATCCCCAACTTCCGCAGCCAGCCGCAGGAGCTGCCGACCTTCGCCAGCCCGGAGGAAGCGGTTGCAGCCGCAGAGGCCCAGACCGGCAAGCCTCACACCTTCAAGCAGTAAGCGGAGGCGGTTATGTCCACCACCACGCGCGTCGGAGAATGGCAGATCGAAAAGAAGGTGTCCCTTGGAACGCTAGGGGCGTTGGGCGTTCAGGCAATCGTGGTCATCGTGTTCCTCGTTCAGATGAGCGGGAATGTGGACAAAAACACCACAGAACTTGTGAAACACGACGCCCGCATATCGACCGTCGAGGCGGACGTGCGGAAGTACGACAACTTGGTCTACCGCATCACCGTGGTTGAGCAGACCAATGCGGCGGTGACGCAAAAGCTCGATGATCTCCAACAGGCGGTAAACACGCAGTCGGGCGATATCCGCGTCATGCGGGAAATTCTTCAGCGCCTCGAGAGCCAATCCAAGGCCGCCGTGTTCGATCTAGGTAGGACGCCAGCCCTTGCCCGCGCCTCGGCAGAGTAGGGCGGTTGTCTGCCCCTCCTGCGCCCAGCCCGTGAAGGACTGGCAGCCCTTCCGGGTTAATGGCGCCCTCTCGATCTGCTTCGAGCACTGCGGCCAGCATTGGCAGGTGAACCGAGTGCCTTTTGATCTGCAAATAGCTCTGATAGCGGCCGGCCCTCGACCTCCAACGAGGGTACGCCATGCTTCGCCAATTCCTGCTGGATCGCCGTCAGCGCGATAAGAAGCTTCCGCTCTGCTTTTAGCAGGCTCAGGGCAGAAGGCGGGATCAGCGGTTCCTCAGGCATTCCGCAACTCCATTCCCCACGAGCATCCCGCATATTCTCGGCGCCGTCCATTGTGAGAAATCACAATGCTCAGTCCATCGCGTCGAAGGCCATCCTCCCCGCGATATCGATCAGATCGTCAATCCGGCTGTCGTCGTACTTCCCGCTAATCTGCCCTTCGACCTCATCGAGGTACATCCGGCTCCGTTTGGTATCGGTGTCCTTCTTGTTGCGGTGCTCGAAGCGCCAGAGGTTGATTGCGTGCTGCACAACCTCCAACTCGCCTTCCGTCAGTATCAGTACCCTGCTGGCCATGTGATCCTCCGGGCGAGTCAACGCCGATTCGTCGCTGCCGGTTTCGATTTGATCGTTGTTCTCTTTTCGTTCTCATTCTACGGGGATGGAGCGAAAGGAGAAGATTGATGTCACGCGTATTGTCGACGTTAGGGGAGGCCGCGCACGCCAAGCTTGAGATGATCGCTGTATGCCACAAGGTCGAATGCCGGCATCGACAGAAGATCGATCTATACGAGGTCATGAAATATGTCGGAGCCGGTCATAAGCTGGTTCCTGACAGGGGTCTGGTGCATTTCTCTGAGCGCATGCGGTGCCCCGAGTGCAAGACCAAGGGGATGTTCGTCTGGATGGAAATCCCATTGGAGCAATTACCGCTCTACCCCGGCGACCGGAATGCCTATCGCGTTTTGGATTGGGGACTGACAGAAGGTCGGCTGGAGCGCGAGGTGGCCAGCATCCACAATCTGGAAATTGCGCGAGCCGCTTATGATGCAGCCCTAAAAGCCTACCCGACCCACCATCTTACCTTGCAGAAAGGTGCTCTGCTCACGAAAGACAGTTGGGCAGATAAGTCGAAGGGGACTTAATGGCCAACCGATGGCCAGAACGCTTCACGAACATATTCCACGGATTTTCCCCGACTTCCACGCGTATGTTCATGCGCTGTTCTGCGCGAACCTACGGAAGCAGGAGCAACCCATAGTGCTTGAAAGTACCGGAAATGCTGGAAGAAGGATGGTGCTGTGAGAGAGGATTGAACTCTCGACCTCTCCCTTACCAAGGGAGTGCTCTACCACTGAGCTACCACAGCGTCGCGGGGAGAAGTTTTCGAGCCCCCGAAGCGAACGGCGCTCTAGTGCCATAGGCCTTTTCTCGACGCAAGGCCAAAAAACGCCTATCACAAGGTTCAGTTCTTCCGGTTCGTTTACCCTTACGATGTCAAAATCCGATTCCGCCAAGGCTCGCGAGCAAAGATTAGCCGCAAAGCTTCGGGAAAACCTCAAGCGCCGCAAGGGGCAGTTGAGGGCACGCGATGAAGCTGGCGAACGACTCGCCTCCTTGCCCACCGGCCAGAAACCGGAGGAATCGGGCAAAGTGTGATCGGGGAAGCCTGCGCTTCGCCTTGAACGCCGATACCGGTTCGGATACCTAACGCGCTTCAATTTTGCAGGCTTTGCCTGCGCCCGGATTCGGTTCCGATTCGGGTTTTTTGGGAAATCGACATGGATCGCATTCGTTTGGTGGGCGGCAACGAGCTGAATGGGGAAATCCTCATCTCCGGTGCCAAGAACGCCGCATTGCCTCTGATGATCTCCTCGCTGCTCACGCACGAGCCGCTGGTCCTCGAAAACGTGCCGCGCCTGGCCGACGTCAAGCAGCTCGAGCGTATCCTCGAGAATCACGGCGTGGATATCGCCGTCCACGGCCGCCGCCGCGGCGAGGCCGAGGGCGGCGGGCAGCGCATGACCTTCCACGCCAAGGACATCGTCGACACCACCGCGCCCTACGATCTCGTCTCCAAGATGCGCGCCAGCTTCTGGGTCATCGGGCCGCTGCTGGCCCGTGAGCACAATGCCCGCGTCTCGCTCCCCGGCGGCTGCGCCATCGGCACCCGCCCGGTCGATCTCTTCCTTTACGGCCTCAAGGCGCTGGGCGCCGACATCGACATCGATGAAGGCTATGTCGTCGCCAAGGCGCCCAAGGGCGGCCTCGTGGGCACCACCATCACCTTCCCGAAAGTCTCGGTCGGCGCCACCCACACCATCCTGATGGCCGCCACCCTCGCCAAGGGCACCACCATCATCGAGAACGCCGCCCGCGAACCCGAGATCGGCAACGTCGCCGAATGCCTCGTCGCCATGGGCGCCAGGATTTCCGGCATCGGCACCGAGCGCCTTGTCATCGAGGGCGTCTCCGAACTCCACGGCGCCACCCACGAAGTGCTGCCCGACCGCATCGAGACCGGCACCTATGCCATGGCCACCGCCATGGCCGGCGGCAACGTGCTGCTGCGCGGCGCCCGCGCCGAACACCTCCAGGCCGCGCTCGATACGCTCTCGGGTTCGGGCGTCCACATTACCAACGAAGACAACGGCATCCGCGTCTATCGCAACGGCAACGGCATCCAGCCGGTCGATGTCGAGACCCAGCCGTTCCCCGGTTTCCCGACGGACCTGCAGGCCCAGTTCATGGCCCTCATGACCATGTCGACCGGCACCTCGCATATCCGCGAAACCATCTTCGAGAACCGCTACATGCACGTGGCCGAACTCGCCCGCTTCGGCGCCGACATCTCGGTCGACGGCCAGGTGGCGACGGTTCACGGCAAGCCCCAGCTCAAGGGCGCCCAGGTGATGGCAACCGACCTGCGCGCCTCGGTATCCCTCGTCATCGCCGGCCTCGCCGCGCGCGGCGAAACCATCGTCAACCGCGTCTATCACCTCGACCGCGGCTTCGAGCGCCTGGAAGAAAAGCTCTCCCGCTGCGGCGCCGAAATCGAGCGTCTCGCGAGCTGACCGGCCCACCGCGATCGGTTCCCCTTCGCCAGCACTTTTCGCCGCGCGGCCCTGGGTCGCGCGGTTTTGCTTTGGTCGGGCGGGCCCCGAGGCGAAAGTTCGCCTCAATGGGTTAGTCAAAAAAACGAGACGCACTTCGCCTCGGGGCGCCGGGATTTTGAGGACCTGATCATCGCGGCTCCGTTCCGGCAGGCTTGATCGTCGAGCCCCGGATTCGAGCGGCGTCCCGTGGACCCATGCGAGGGAGCGAACCCCGCACGCCCGGCTGTCCCTGTCGCTGCTGGTCGCTCTGCAGTCCGCCCGGTGCGGCAGGGATGGGTGGATAATCTCACGGGTGGGGGGAGAGGGGATAAGTCACGCGAAAGCCCATGGTCGGCGTTTGCCGTCACCGGACGTTTTGGCGGCGGCTTTCGGTCCATGCTGTCATTGCAGATTGAAAGCTCCACCCAAAACGAGTCGCTAGCGGGCGAAGGTGAAAACCTCGGCTCCTGTCGCGATGACAAAGGATCGTCCCGTTGGCGAAAAGCCGAAAACCCTGACCTCCGGAACGAACCCGGTAAAGGTGCCTGCTTCGTCGGAGGCTCCGATCGGGGCAATCAACTGAATTACGTCGTCACTATTGTTGGACAATTGTCCGACCAATCGCCAGCCATCATCTGTCTCGTGCGATAAAGTGCCACCGTAAATTTCGCCGGCTAAAGGAATTTCCTGTCCGGCAATCGGACCGATCCCCCCCCGCCCTGCGGCTCTGCTCGTCGAATGGAAACGAGGGATCGCGATCGCGCGCGACCAGTTCCCCAGAAACGCAATCGATCACGCCCCGTCCTGCATGCGTCGCTACAAGCAGGAGGTCAGAGTCAGCGGCAAAACCGACGCCGAAAAGGCCTCCCGCTCTGACAATATGACGGGCCGACCATAAAGAATTGATGTCATGAATGGACTCACGCATAACCGAAGACTAGCGCGAGATTTATCCTCTCTCTACAGCTAAGCGCCCCAAAAAGCCGGTCACAACCAGCCATTTCTATCTTAAGGGGTGTCAAAACGGCAGCTTCAGGGGCGAGAAAACTTGCTCTGAATAGCGAGAATGGACGCGCTTCGGTTCGTCTGGAAGCGAAGCCAATTCAGCCATGAATTCGATTGAGCTTGAAAGAGAGCGTCTATAGCTTAGCTGATTTCCAGTGTTTTATTTATGTTTTGATAGATGTTTTGCTAAACGAGTCTGGGACGTGCCGTGAAGAAGATAGCTACCGCCCAACCAAAAAAGCAGCTTAGAGCGGCCCGTGGGGCATCGCTCTCTGAACTGATTTATTGGCCGCCGTTGCCCGAACAATTAGCCAATAAGCGCCCACGTAAGAGATCAAAGGTATCGCTCTTCCATGTACTGCGCACGCAGAAGTACATCTACTACGGCTCGCTAAGATGGCGGATGCAGGAGGCCAGCCGAATAGCTTGCCTTATACACGGCAACAAAAGCTAGCCACCGCGCTGTCGACCCTGCTCTGGCACTGGCGCCGAATCCCATTGGCTCGGTGGGCCGCCCCGGAGCGACCTCGCCCCCATTTCCCCCAACGCCCTAGCCTCGCCCCCCAACTTCTTGTAGATCGAACCCCAATCACCAGATTACCGTTACCCGTCCACCCTTCGGAATCAGGAACGACATGGCCGATCTCAAGCTGCTGGCGCTTGATAGCGATGATCTCGCGGTAATCTCCGCCCACACCCAGGATGCGGTCGTGCGCGTTGGCGATATGGGGTATGCCCAGGCCGACAAGCGTTTCGCGATGCTCATGAACCGCTATGACTGGGAAGAGGGCACCGTGCGCAACAAGGGCGTGCGCAAGCGCGCGGCCCTGCATTTCGATCGCGTGCTCAAGGCTTCGAGCGCGGGCATCGATACCAATTCGCGCGACGGCGTGCTCGAACTGCTCGCCATCACCTTCACCGAAACCAATGCCCCCGCGGGCATCGTGGAACTGGCCTTTGCCGGCGGCGGCACGGTGCGCCTCGAAGTCGAGGTGCTCGAAGCGCGCCTGCAGGATCTCGGTGCCGCCTGGGCCGCGAAGGCCCAGCCCCAGCACAGCCTTTGAACGGATAACTCGCCCATGCCTTCGTTCCTCGATACCCGCGACGCCGATTTTGCGGCCCGCTTCCAGGCGCTGCTCGAAGGCAAGCGCGAAAGCTCGCAAGAAGTGGGCGATACCGTCGCCGGCATCATTGCCGATGTGCGTGCGCGCGGCGACGAGGCCCTGGTCGAGCTGACCAACAAGTTCGACAAGGCCAACGTCACCGCCGAAACGCTGCGGTTCTCCGAGGCGGAAATCGAGGAAGCCGCCGCGCGGGTCACCCCGGACGTGCGCTCCGCACTCGAAACCGCCCATGCCCGCATCAAGGCCCACCACGAAAAGCAGAAGCCGGTCGATCACATCTATACCGACGAGATCGGCGTGACCCTCGGCACCCGCTGGACGGCGATCGAGGCGGTGGGCATCTATGTGCCCGGAGGCCTCGCCTCCTATCCCTCCTCGGTGCTGATGAATGCCGTGCCCGCCAAGGTGGCGGGCGTCGAGCGGATCGCCATGGTGGTTCCGACCCCGCGCGGGGAGATCAACGCCGCCATCCTGGCCGCCGCGAAAATCGCCGGGGTCACCGAGATCTATCGCGTCGGCGGCGCCCAGGCCGTCGCCGCGCTGGCCTACGGCACCAGGGCGATCGCCCCGGTCGACAAGATCATGGGCCCGGGCAATGCCTATGTCGCCGCTGCCAAGCGGCAGGTGTTCGGCAAGGTCGGCATCGACATGATCGCCGGCCCCTCCGAAGTGCTGGTCATCGCGGATTCGTCCGCCAACCCGGCCTGGGTTGCGGCGGACCTGCTGGCGCAGGCCGAACACGGGGCAGGGGCCCAGTCCATCCTCGTCACCATCGATCCGCGTCTCGCCGATGCAGTGGCCAGGGAAGTCGACCGCCAGCTTGCCGTGCTGCCGCGTGAAAAGCTCACACGCGAGGGCTGGGAAGAATTCGGCGCCATCATCACTGTCGCCTCGCTCGATGAAGCGGTCGAGCTGGCCAACCGCATCGCTTCCGAACACGTCGAGCTGGCGGTGGATAATCCCAGGGCGCTGATGCCGCTTATCCGCAATGCCGGCGCCATCTTCCTCGGTCACCACACGCCCGAGGCCATCGGCGACTATGTCGGCGGCTCCAACCACGTGCTGCCCACGGCGCGCTCGGCGCGCTTCGCCTCGGGTCTGGGCGTGCTCGATTTCGTCAAGCGCACCTCGATCCTGGGCTGCGATCCGTCCTCGCTGGCCATCCTCGCGCCCGCCGCCGTAACGCTGGCCGAGACCGAGGCTCTCGATGCCCACGGCCGCAGCGTCTCCATCCGGCTCAACCGGTAGGGGAGGGCGGCGCTTCTTGCGTGACTTCGATGCCACGACCGACCGGATCGTCACCGTCACGCTCGATCCCTCGACCATCACCTCGATCGATCCCGACGAGGTGCATGAGTGGCGCATCGCCATCTATGACCTCGTCGAGGACAACAAGTTCCGCCCCGCGCGCGTAAAAGCCACGGGCCCCTACGCGCTGCACGTCTCGATCGTCGCCAACTACATCGTACTCGACGTGCGTGACCCGGAGACCTTCGAGCCGATCGCCGCGCACTATCTCTCGCTCACCCCGTTCCGCCGCCTCATCCGCGATTACTTCCGCATCCGCGACAGCTATTACGAAGCCATCCGCTCGGCCTCGCCCTTCCAGATCGAGACGGTCGACATGGCGCGGCGCGGCCTCCACAACGAGGCGGCCGAACTCTTGCGCACCCGGCTCGACAACAAGCTCGAGATGGATCTCAACACCGCGCGGCGGCTCTTTACGCTCATCTGCGCCGTCCAGCCCTATGCCAAGCGCATCGACGAACGTGACAGCGAATTGCCGACGGTGCTCTTCGTCTGCTCGATGAATTCGGTACGCTCGCCCATCGCCGCGGCGCTGGCGCGTAAATACTTCCCAGGCCGCCTCATTGCGCGCTCGGCCGGCGTGCAATCGGGCAAGGCCGATGGCTTCGTGCACGAGGTCATGGAAGAGGTAGGGGTGGATATGTCGGTCCACACTCCCCACACTATGGATGAACTCGTCGCCAATCGCTTCGACCTGGTGGTGACGTTATCGCCCGATGCTGACGAGGCGGTGCGCAAGCGCGGCCTCGAAATGGGTGCGCTCGAGCACTGGTCCGTCAGCGATCCCACCCTTGTCGAAGGGAACCGCGAGGCGGTATTGAGCGCTTACAGGACGCTCCGCGACACCCTGCAGAAGAAGGTTCGCGAGCGGCTCGAACCGCTTGTTGCGAGCCGTTCGGCTTCTAGTTCACAAAGCGCCTGAATTCCTATAGGTTGCGCGCAATTTCGGCCTGGGACTGGGATTTAGCTCCCCTCCCGGGCGTTTTCAGGAGAAAGTATGGCAAAGGAAGAAGTGCTCGAATTCCCGGGCGTTGTGACCGAATTGCTTCCCAATGCGACCTTCCGGGTCAAGCTGGAGAACGGCCACGAAATCATCGCCCACACCGCTGGGCGCATGCGCAAGAATCGCATCCGCGTTCTGGCGGGCGATAAGGTATTGTGTGAAATGACGCCCTATGACCTGACCAAGGGCCGTATCACCTACCGCTTCAAGTAACGAGTTTCGCGATTGGCCAGCCGCCCCGAACTGATTCTGGCTTCCGCTTCGCCGCGGCGCCTCGCGCTTCTCAATCAGATCGGCATCGAGCCCGAGCACCTGGTTCCCGCACACGTCGATGAGACCCCTGAAAAGGGTGAACTGCCGCGCAAGCTTGCCGCGCGCCTGGCAGACCTCAAGGCCATTGCCGCGCAACAGAAGGCGCGTCAGGCCGGCATCGGCGGCAATGCGCTCGTGCTGGCTGCCGATACAGTCGTGGCGGTCGGTCGCCGCGTGCTGCCCAAGGCCGAGATGATGGAGGAGGCCGCCGATTGCCTGCGCCTGCTCTCGGGCCGCGCGCATCGCGTCTATACCGGCGTCTGCCTCCTGACGCCTTCCGGCCAGGCCAAGCGCCGGCTGGTCGAAACCCGCATCCGCTTCAAGCGCCTCTCCAACCGCGAGATGGAAGCCTACCTCGCCTCCGCCGAGTGGAAGGACAAGGCCGGCGGCTATGCCATCCAGGGCATCGCCGGTTCCTTCGTCGTCAAGCTGGTCGGCTCATATTCCAGCGTGGTCGGCCTGCCCCTCCATGAAACGGTGGCCCTGCTGCAGGGCGAGGGCTATCCTGTCACCTTCAACTGGCTCAACCAGTCGAGCCTGACCTCCGTCTGAGGCAGCCATGGCCGACGCCAAAGTCACCCGCTTGCGCCCGGTGCGCCCCTGCCCCATTTGTGGAAAGCCCTCCGTCCAGGCCTTCCACCCCTTCTGCTCGTCCCGCTGCGCCGATATCGACCTCAACCGCTGGCTGACCGGCGCCTACGCGATTCCCGAGGAACGGGACGAAGAGCGGAAAACGCCGGATGACGGCGATGACCAGTAAGGGCTAGACGGCCCCGTTTCTCCGTCACCTTCCCACCCACGGAACCTGCTCCACTACAGAACTTCCCCCACCCCAATCTTCCCCGGGCGAAGACCCGGGCCCTATTGCCCCTTCCACCCGAGTGGAGCTTCCATGGGCCCCGGCTCTGCGGCCGGGGAAGTACGGTGATGGGTTCGCAGCAGAAACTCCAATCCGCGCAACACCAAACCGCCTTGGCTCACCGCAGAATCGCGCCAGCACGTCTCCCTCCCCCTTGCGGGGAGGGGATAGGGGTGGGGGTAACCCCCATCCCCCTCACGGCATCAACTGCCCCCCATTCACATCGATAATCTGCCCCGTAATATACCCGCTCATCGCCTCCGACGCCAAAAACACATACGCCCCCACGCAATCCTCCGCCGTCCCCAGCCGCTGCATCGGGATTTGCGCCCGCGCCGATTCCCGCACCGCCTCAGGCGTGCGGTCATGGAACGGGGTGATGATGAACCCCGGCGCCACCGTATTCACCCGAATGCCATCCATCGCGAATTCCCGTGCCGCATTGCGCGAGATCGAATGCACCGCCGCCTTGGCCGCCGCATAGACGGTCGACCCCGAGAACCCGCCGAACCGCCCCGCGATCGATCCCGTATTGATGATCGAAGCCTTCCCCGAAGCTTTTAAATGCGGATAGGCCGCCTTCGTCATCGCCAGGATCGAGCGGACATTGAGATCGAACACCTTGGTGAACATCTCCTCGTCGAACGCCGCATTGGTCACGCGCTCGAGAATGCCGCCGGCATTGTTGACCAGCACATCGAGCCCGCCGAGCCCCGCCACCGCTTCCCGAACGATCCGCTCGGCCTCGCCCGAATGGCTGACATCGCCGGTCACCACCACGGCCGTTCCGCCCGCGGCTGCAATCTTGTCGGCGACGGCTCGTGCCGCCTCGGCATTCTTGTGCCCATGCACCGCCACGCTGACGCCGAGCCGGCCCATCTCCAGCGCCAACGCCGCCCCGATACCGGTCGATGACCCCGTGATCAGCGCGCGCTTGCCTTGCAAATCCCCGAGCATGCTCTTTTCCTAATCTGCCATACTAGATAGCCGAGCCTAGGCCGCGTCGCCGGAAACCGCAATGGCGCGAGCCAGTTCGCGTTCCCCACAACGAGTTCAAAAAATCGTCGCTTTCGCCCTTGCCAGCCCAAATCTCATTGCCTATAAACCGCCAGCCTTCGGCACGCCGGAGCGCAAAAAATGATGCCCAGATAGCTCAGTTGGTAGAGCAGCGGATTGAAAATCCGCGTGTCGCTGGTTCGATTCCGGCTCTGGGCACCATTCTTCCTCCCACAAATCGTCAGCGCCTCCGTCCTACCGGCCGAACCATCGCGTCAGCGCCTCGCTGAGCCCCGCCGGACTCCGCCCGACCCAGGCGACGTGCCCGTCCGGTCGCACCAGCACGGAGCCCGGTGCGGCGACCGTGCCAATCACCGGCAATTCCCAATCGCCCTCAAACCGCGCCGCGACCACCTGCACGCGTTCCGCCCACGGCGTCGCGTCGAACCCATCGAGCCCGCCGAGGTCAAGCAGCACCGGCCTGGCGCGATGCAACAGCGTGAACACCCGCAACGGGCCCTCCGCAGTCATCACCTCGATATCGGGCATGCGCCTTCCCAGCAGCGGATGGCCCTCGCCGAAATCATAGCAGATATCGAGCTCCGACATCCGGCCCGCCATATACTTGCGTGCCTGCTCAAGGCCGAGCATTTCGGCAACCAGCTCCCGCAGCGCCCGCGATCGCTCGTCCGTCCGGCTGATTGCCACCGATGCCATCGTCTCGGTGAGCACACGCGCCGCCACCGGATATCGCTCCGCGTGATAGCTATCGAGCAGCTCGGCCGGCGAAACGCCTTTCACCACCTGCGCCAGCTTCCACCCGAGATTGACGGCATCCTGCACGCCCAGGTTGAGCCCATGCCCGCCCACCGGGTAGTGGATGTGCGCCGCGTCTCCCGCCAGCAGCACACGCCCCTCCCGGTAGCGCTCCGCCTGGCGCGACATGTCGGTGAACCGCGAAATCGAAGTCGGGCTATGCACCCCGAAATCCGTGCCATAGACCCGGATCAGGCCCTTGCGCAGGTCGTCCAGCGTCGGCTCGTCCTTCTCGCCCACATCGGGCTCGGTCAGCATCACGCCCACCGGCCCATCGGCCGTCAGTCGCGAAATCGCGTGCTTGCCGATGGCGTCGTTGTGAAACCCCCATTGCGGTTCCCCGGCCATTTCCACCTGGGCGATGAGGTGGCTGATCGTCGGGTCCCATCCGGCAAAGGCTATCCCCGCCGCCTTCCGCACCACGCTTCGCCCGCCATCGCACCCCACGAGATATTGCGCCCGCAGCACACGTCCGTCATCGAGCGCCACCTCGACACCCGCCTCGTCCTGCACGAACCCGGTCACCACGCACCCCCGCAGGATCGGCACCCCAAGCTCTTCCACCCAGTCGGCAAGTATCCGTTCGGTATGCTTCTGCACCAGTGCCAGCCCATAGGGATGCCGCGTCGGAAAGTCCCCGATATCGAGCTTCACCCCCGCAAAGCCCGCCACCTGCGCCGTATAGCCTTCCGCAAGAAACCGCTCGGCGATCCCCCTCTGGTCCAACACCTCGATGGTCCGCGCATGCAGCCCCAACGCCCGCGACCCCACCAGCTCCTGGCTCTCGCGTCGTTCGACGATCACCACATCGACCCCGGCCAATGCCAGCTCCCCCGCCAGCATCAACCCCGTCGGCCCACCCCCGGCAATCACCACCGCCCGGTCATCCATCCCAAAAACCGCCGCCATTCCACACTCCCAGATCAGGTTGGACGGTGTTTGTACGGGATGACCCGGTCCTTGAAGCAAGCCCCTTGCGCGCTACATATGAGAAGTGGGAGGAAACCCAGGCCAACCGCCGTCTTCCCTCCAATTGTCGCAATCGCCGAAGGCTGTTGCTGACTTTTTCTTCTCATCGATTGCGGCTACGTCTTCCATTGGTGGAAAGCGCAATGCTTTGGGGAAGAAGTGATGGATCGCGTTTGCTTTCGCGGGCTGGGTGGGATCGGCCTGGCGATGCTCCTTGCGGCGCCCGTCCTGGCGCAGGAGACGCAGGATAGCCGGGTCGATGCCGCGATCGCCCAGCTCGATGACCAGATTCGGGCGCTGATGGAGGAAACCCAAGTGCCCGGCCTCGCCATCGCCGTCGTCAAGAACGGCGAGACCGTTTTCGAGCGTGGCTATGGCGTCCGCAACCTCGAAACCGGTGAGCCGGTAACGCCCGAAACCGTCTTCCAGCTCGCCTCCATGTCAAAGCCCATTGGCGCCAGCGTCATTGCCAGCGTGATCGCCGACGGGAAGGTCGGCTGGGATACCAAGGTCCGGGAAATCTTCCCCTGGTTCACGCTCAGCGATCCGTGGGTCAGCGCCAACGTCACCATCGGCGATCTCTATTCCCACCGCACCGGCCTGCCGGATCACGCGGGCGACGATCTCGAACAGTTCGACTATTCCCAGCGCGAAGTCTTCGACGCGTTGCGCTATCTGCCGCTCGGGGCGTTCCGCGCCAGCTACGCCTATACCAATTACGGCATGACCCTCGCCGCCGAGGCCGTCGCCACAATTGCCGGCGAAAATTGGGCCGATCTCTCTCGCGATCGCCTCTACATCCCCCTCGGCATGACCTCCACGAGTTCCCGCTTCGACGATTTCCGCAAGCAACCCAACCACGCGGTCGGCCACGTCTGGGAGGAGGGGCAATATGTCGTCGGCCCGGAGAGGACGAAAGCCGGCCTTTCGCACTGGTCCTCCGCCTACAACACCGACCGGACCTCGCCCGCCGCCGGCGTTTCGTCTTCCGCCGTTGATCTCGCCCGCTGGATGGCCTTCATGCTGGCCGATGGGCGCACCGAAAAGCTCTCCATCCCCGCCGCCGCGCTGACCCCGATGGTCACGCCCAAGTCGATGATCTCCGAAGCGCCCGACCTGCGCGCCACCGGCGGCTATTACGGCTACGGCATGTTCCTCAGCAGCCCCGTGCCCGGTCACGTCGTCTGGAGCCATGGCGGCGCCTTTTCCTGGGGCTCGGCCACGGCCATGACCCTGATCCCCGATGCCAATGTCGGCATCGTCGTGCTGGTCAATGCCACGCCCAACGGCGTTGCCGATGCCATCACCGCCCAGTTCACCGACATCGTCCTCGCCGGCAATCCGACCCGCGACTGGTGGACCATCTACAAGGCCGGCCTCGCTCCGGTCCTCGAACCACAGGGGCGCCTTGCCAAACTCCAGCCGCCCGATCCGGCGCGCCCTGCCCAGTCACCCTCCGCCTATGCCGGCCGCTACGAAAACGCCTATTTCGGCGATCTCGAAGTCGCCCCGGGCGAGGGGGATGCCCTCCTCCTCAAGTTCGGCCCCGAAGGGCAGGTGCAGTTCACCGCCCGCCATTGGGACGCCGATACTTTCGTCTTCGAGCCCTTCAACGACGCCCAGCTCCTCGGCTCCCTCTCCGCCGTCGACTTCTCCGGTGACCGGGTCACCATCGAGGCCTATGACGACAACGGCCTTGGCACCTTCGTGCGCAAAAGCGACTGACCGCACCCAATGAAAAAGGGCCGCCCGGGCGGGGGCGGCCCTTTTTCATTCTTGCCGGTGTCTCCCTCGGAAGTTCGTCGAAATCCCCAGTTTCGCGCCTGCCGAAGGTGGTCGGCACCATGCTATCGGCGCTCGGGCGCGCGATTCGGCTAACGCCACGCGCTCTCGTTCTTCTTCTCGTAGTCGCCGAAGGCCTTCTTGAGCCCGCCCAGCACTTCGGCCGAAGTCTCGAACATCGCCTTGAACTGGGGCTCGTCGACCTTGTCGATGTCTTCGCGCAGGTGGTCGATCAACTGCTGGAAGCGCTCCTGCATCTGTTGCGTGTGATAGCGCGGGTCGTGGCTGGCTTCGCTGTCCATGGCACCCTCCTGGGTTTATTTGCTCCCGATGCAGGGTTAAGCCTGCGCTCCCGTTAGGGTTCCGTTCGCGCCGGATTACAGTTTCCTTACAATCGTCGTTCGCTAATTTTAATGTTATTTTTCAACTAGTTATGAAACCAAAGCCCGTCTTTTGCATTGTGGTCTGCATCGGGAAGGAGACGGCAATGCCGATCGAACGCGAAAGAGTCGACTGGATGGTCAGAACCTCCGCGTCGATCTGTCCAATGTCACCGTCTTCCGTTAGTCCGCCCATCTTGATCGTCGGCATCGCTTTTGCTGCGGTCCGGCCGCTGGGCCCGACAGGCATTCGCGGTCGCGATGGTTCAGGTCCCGCGCCATCTTCTCCGCAACAAGGATGGTCGCCGGACAGGAACCGCTCCCTGCCGCGATCGACGACGACCCCCGAGGGGGAGCCTCGGGGGTCGTTGCTTTTGCCCCTGTCGCGGCGCCCGGCGCCATGCGAAAATACTGGCCATCTCGAAACACGGAGTTCGCCATGACATTTCGCACGGTCATCACCGCGTTCCTTACCCTTTTCCTCTGCATGTCCCTCGCCGGCGGCGCCTTCGCCGCGAGCAAGGCGGTCAACGTCAAGTTTCCGCGCGGCGCCAGCGGCACCAGCATCGATGGCACCATCCGTGGCTCAGATGGCGTCCGCTATCTCGTGGACGTCGCCGCCGGCCAGACCATGAGCGTGCAGCTCGATACCGATAATCCCGGCAACTACTTCAACATCACCGCGCCCGGCGCCTCGCAGGCACTTTTCATCGGCTCGGTCTCGGGCAACAGCGCCAGCTTCCAGATTCCCTCGAGCGGCAAGTACGAGATCAACGTCTACCTGATGCGCAACGCCGCACGCCGCAACGAGCGCGCCAATTACGAGCTTACCATCTACGTCGAAAATGCCGCCGCCCAGGCCCGCCCGCAACCGCGTGCCGCGGCACCGGCCGCCCAGGCCGCCGACGCCGTTTCCACCGATCTGATGCCGCGCTTCTGCGTCGGCGAAGCGTCCGCCAAGTTCGGCGTGCGCCCGCAGAGCATCACAGCCAACGCCGCCTTCAAGAGCGGCAATCAATACGTGTCGCAGGGCTATTTCGAACGTGACGGCAGCACCACGTTCTTCAATTGCTGGTTCGATCTGGGCGGCAATTTCGTGTCGGTGAACTGACCGACGCGAAAAGAAAGTCGCCGCGGCTTCGGTAAAAGCACGCGGCGAAAGGTCAAGGGAGGAGTTCGTCCAAACGTGGACAAGCGCCACGTGGGACAACTTGCGTGCGCCCGGGCGGTTCCACCCATCTGCTGCGCCGACGACACACTTCGGTTCAAACCCACAGGAAACGTTCCGGGTTGGATTGATGCGGCCCAACGACAATGACAGGCTGGCAAGGCTCTGATTTCCCGAGCAGTCTCAGCGGTGGAGGACTGAAACGGAATGAGCCTTATACGATGCGCCCTCCCTCGAGGGCGTAGGCTTGTTGTTGTGGCCGGTTGCCTGGCTGCCCTTGTGTTGTCGGCATGTAGCCAGCAGCCTGCGCTTCAGACGCAGGCCGCGGCGCAGGTAGCGCCTGTTGGTGCCCTCATCTACCCGCCGCCCGGCGGCCCCGGCATTTTGGGCGTCGTCCAGACGACATTCGCCAATGCCATCCGGCAGGAAATCTCGCTGGCCACGCAGGCGCGTACGCCCGGCGAGAACAAGATCACGATCGTGCTCTTCAAGGCCGCCGGCGGCGATGGTTCGGCAGGCGAACTGGCCGATACTCCGCTCGTCGACCTAGACCTCATGAGCGAGGCGCGTGCCGCCTGGCCCCAGGCCAACATGAAGCTCTCGCCCTATTACGTGCAGAACGATTACGGCCCCTTCGGTTACGCCGCCGGCCGCTCTCCCGCGGGCGATACCTGCGTCTACGCCTGGCAGCGCATCGAGCCCACCACGCGTCCCTCAGGCGCCTTCAAGCGCGGCGCCATCTCGGTGCGGCTGCAATTGTGCGACAGGGCCCGCAGCGAGGAATCGCTGCTCGGCGTCATGTATCAGCTGCGCATCAATGCCGATGTCTTCGATCCCTGGCGCGCACCCGCGCAGATCGGGCGCATTTTTGTGCCGATTAAGCCACAGGGCGTTGAGGGTTTCGCAACCGTAACCCCAGTCAGCCAGCCCAAGGCCGCCCCGCGGCGGCAACCGGCCGCGTCCAAACCCGTTGAAACTCCTGTCCTGCCGCCCGGAACGCCCATCGTTCCGGCGCCGGGCACGTCCACGGGCACAACCGGGCCGATCGTGCCTGCGCCGCCCGCGACGCAGACCGCGCCGGCCGTCCTGGTGCCTCCACCACCGGCAGGTGCAAACTGAAGAGGGGGATCGGGTGCGCAAGACGCTGACCATTCTCGCCTGGCTGGTGGCAACGCTGGCGATGGTTGTCGTGATCACCCTGCCGGTCAGCCTGCAGGTGCATCTGGTGACGGCCGTCGTGTTCATCTTCCTGATGAGCATCATCAAGGTGTTCCGCCTCGGCGGGCTCTGGCGCCTGCTGCTCCTCGCGCTCGGCACTGCCATCGTGCTCCGCTACGCTTACTGGCGCACCACCAGCACCTTGCCACCCATTGAGCAATGGGGCGATTTCATCCCCGCCTTCCTGCTCTATCTCGCCGAGCTCTATTGCATCATGATGCTGGCGCTCAGCCTCTTCGTCGTGTCCAGCCCCATGGCCCCGCGCAAATCGCGCCGGCTCGAACCCGGCGCGCCCGTACCCACGGTCGATGTCTTCGTTCCCACCTACAACGAGGACTATGCGCTCCTTGCCGGCACCCTCTCGGCCGCCAAGGGCATGGACTACCCCGCCGACAAGCTCACCGTCTGGCTGCTCGATGACGGCGGTACGCTCGAAAAGCGCAACTCGCCCAATCCCGACACCGCCGAAGCCGCCCAGGAGCGCTACGAGCAGTTGAGCCGCCTCTGCGCCGAACTCGATGTCCGCTATCTCACGCGCGACCGCAACGAGCACGCCAAGGCCGGCAACCTCAACAACGGCCTGGCCAATTCCACCGGCGACCTCGTCGCCGTATTCGACGCCGACCACGCCCCCGCCCGCGACTTCCTCCAGGAGACGGTGCCGTACTACGCGGACGATCCGAAGCTCTTCCTCGTCCAGACCCCGCACTTCTTCCTCAATCCCGATCCGCTCGAGCGCAACCTGCGCACCTTCCAGCGCATGCCGTCCGAGAACGAGATGTTTTACGGCGTCATCCAGCGCGGCCTCGACAAGTGGAACGCCGCCTTCTTCTGCGGCTCCGCCGCTCTCCTCAGCCGCGAGGCGCTGATGACCGGCAACGGCTTTTCCGGCCGCAGCATCACCGAGGATTGCGAGACCGCCATCGATCTTCACGCCCATGGCTGGAACAGCGTCTATGTCGACAAGCCCCTGATCGCAGGCCTCCAGCCGGCCACCTTCGCCAGCTTCATCGGCCAGCGCACGCGCTGGGCGCAGGGCATGATGCAGATCCTGCTGTTCAGCTTTCCGCTGTTCAAGCGCGGCCTGCGCGTGCCGCAGCGCATCTGCTATCTTTCGAGCACGCTGTTCTGGCTGTTCCCCTTCACGCGGCTCATCTTCCTCTTCGCGCCGTTCTGCTACCTCTTCTTCAATCTCGAAATCTTCACCGCCTCGGGTGGCGAGTTCGTCGCCTATACGCTCACCTATGTGCTGGTGAACCTGGTGATGCAGAATTCGCTCTATGGCCGCTGGCGCTGGCCGTGGATTTCCGAACTCTACGAATACATCCAGTCCGTACACCTGGCGCCTGCGATCATCTCGGTCTTCCGCAACCCCGGCAAGCCGACCTTCCGCGTCACCGCCAAGGACGAATCCGTCGATGAGGCGCGCCTCTCAGAACTGGCGCGGCCCTTCTACGTCATTTTCCTCATCCTCGTGCTGGCGCTCGCCTTCACCGCCTACAAGGTCATCACCGAGCCCTACCGCGCCGAAATCACCCTCGTCGTCGGCGGCTGGAACGTCTTCAACCTCATCCTCGCCGGCTGCGCCCTCGGCGTCGTATCCGAGCGCCGCGAATCCCGCGCCAGCCGTCGCGTGACGGTGGATCGCCGCTGCGAAGTGCTGGCGCCCGATGGTTCCTGGATCAAGGGCACCATCACCGACGTGTCGAGCGGCGGCGTCGGCATCAAGCTCTCCGGTCCCGGGGCCGGCCTCGTCCGCGAAGCGACCACCAGGATCCGCTTCGTGCCGCTCTCCGACATCCCCGACAACGAGATCGAGGTGCTGTTGCGCAATGTCGCCGGCAGCGGCAAGCAGGTGACGCTCGGTGCGCGCTTCAAGCCGGAAAAGGTCAACGACTATCGCCTGATGGCCGATCTCCTCTACGCCAATTCGGCCGTGTGGGATGCCCAGCAGCGCAGCCGTCAGGTCAATATCGGCGTCATCGGCGGCACGCTGCATTTCCTCGGCCTCGCCGTTTACCAGACCGGTCGCGGCCTCGGCTATTTCCTGCGGTTTGCCGGCGGCGCCTCGTCCCGCCGGCGCGTGGCGGAGGGCAATTGATGCGGGGCCGTTCCGCGACCTCCACCGCCGTCGCCATCCTGCTGTTTGCGCTGGGTCTTCCCGTCCTCGCGCAGGCGCCGGCTCCGTTCGACATGACTCCCGAGCGCGGCAACGAGCAACCGCCGACCGCGCCGCCGACTGCCGAGCCGCCACCCCAGCAGCCTGCCACCCCGGCGCCCACCGAAACACCACCTGCGCCACCCGCACCGGCCAGCGCCACGCGCTTCCTCATCCCCTTCGATGCGCTCGAACTCAACGGCGAAGAGGCGCGGCAGGGCGTCAGCCTCTACCTCACGCCGGCCCAGGCCGCGTCGCCCGCCAAGCTCGATCTCGGCTATCTCAACGCCCTCGTCGTTTCGCCCGAGGCCTCGCAGCTGCGCGTCGATATCAACGGCACCACCGTGCTCTCTTCGCCCATCGCCTCCTCGGCCAGCACGCAGGATTTGAGCGAGGTCATCCCGGCGGGCGTCCTCAAGCCCGGCGCCAATATTGTCGAATTCCTCGCCACCCAGCGCCACCGCACAGATTGCAGCGTCGCCTCAACCTACGAATTGTGGTCTCGCCTCGATCCCGCCAGGACCGCGATCCGCTTCGATGATCCCAACGCGGTCCGTCTCACCCAGGTCGGCGAACTGGCCGCCACAGGCGTCGATGCCGATGGCCGCACCACCGTCCACCTTCTCGCGCCAGGCCTCCAGGATAGTCCCGAGGCACGCCAGGCTGGCCTGGTCCTCGCCCAGAATCTCGGCAAGGCCCTCCACGTCCCCGACCTGCGCATCGAGATCGCCGATACCCTCCCGGCCGCCACTCCGCCCGGCCACCTCAACATCGTGATGGCTCCGGCCGCCCAGTTGCCCCCCGATGCCGCCGCGCTTGCGGGGCAGGGGACCGGCCAGCCCGTCGCCAGCTTCGAGCAGGGCGCATCGGCCAACACCCTCGTCCTCACCGGTCCCGACTGGAAGAGCGTCGAGGCCGCGGCCGCCGAGATCGGCAAGGCCGATCCCGATGCCGACCCCACCGTGCTCCCGCGCCGCGCCGATCTCGCCTATCCCATCCTGCGGCTCGACAATGCCCGTCGCATCGTGCTCGGCGACGTCGGCGTGCGCACGGCCGAGTTCAACGGCCGCCGCTACACCACCGGCTTCGAATTCGCGCTCCCGCCCGATTTCTATTCCAATATGTTCGGCCAGGCGACGCTGATGCTCAACGCCGCCTATTCGAGCGACGTGCTGCCCGAAAGCCAGTTCAATATCTACGTGAACGGCCAGATCGCCTCCTCGACCCCGGTGCTCCGGCTCGGCCGCGGCTTCTCGCGCGATACCCCCATCAACATCCCGATGACCAATTTCCGCCCGGGGCGGAACAAGGTCGAACTCGAAGTCCTGCTCCAGACCGAGGCCGACAAGGCCTGCCCGCCGGGCCTCACGCAGATGGCGCCCACGCGCTTCGTCATCTCGGCCAATACGCGCCTGCAAATGCCCGACTTCGCCCGCATCGGCGCCTTCCCCGATCTCTCGGCCTTTGCCGGCACCGGCGCGCCCTATGCCGATGAAGGCTCGGCCCAGGTCTATGTCGGCGAGGGCGGTCCGACGCTCGCCTCCGCCATGACCGTGGTCGCCCGCGCCGCTGTCGCCTCCGGCGCGCTCATGCCGCTCACCATGTCCGCCAGCCCCACGCCCGATCGCGACGCCATCATCGTTGCGCCCCTCGCCGCGCTCCCGGCCGATCTCGTCCGGCGCAGCGGGGTTGCCGGCACTGTCGGCTCGGGCGGCGTCGGCGACGATTCCCTTCTCGACAGCTTCCGTCAGTCCTCGGGCAATTCCGCCAATCCCTTCGATGGCATCAAGGCCTGGCTCGCCGATCGTCTCGGCCTGCGCCCGCAGAATTTCTGGCTGGTGCGTGCCGATGACGGCGCCTTCGTGCCGCAATCGCGCGATGGCGTCATCCTCTCCCAGGTTCGCCAGCCCGAAGGCGGCGTCTGGACCTACCTCACCATTCCCGACGAAACCCACTTCCTCGATGCCACCCGCCGCCTCGCCGAAACCGTCAACTGGCGCGCCATATCCGGCCGCGTCAGCGCGCTGGGTGCCGACGATCCCGCCGTCGTTTCCATCACGCCCAATCGCGTCACGCTGGTGCAGACGCAGCCGCCCTCGCTCACCAATTACCGGCTCATTGCCGCCAACTGGCTGTCGAGCAATATTCTGGAATTCACCCTCCTGCTCGGAGCCATCGCCGTGCTGCTGACCTTGGCCACCTGGGGCCTGCTCAAGACCGTGGGCCGGAAGTCATGAGGATGGCGATGGCCCTGGCAACCACCATTCTCGCCGCCGCCCCGGCACTCGGCGCCCCCACCATCCGCCCCGATGAGTGGAGCGCCTATCGGCAGAACTACGTCACCGATACCGGTCGCGTCGTCGACACGGCCAACGGCAATATCAGCCACAGCGAGAGCCAGGGCTATGGCCTCCTCCTCGCCTATCTCGCCGACGATCGGCCGACCTTCGAGGCCATCTGGTCCTTCACGCGCACGGAGTTGATGGTGCGTCCCGATGGCCTGGCTGCCTGGCGCTGGGAAGAGGACAAGACCCCCCACGTCACCGACACCAATAATGCCAGCGACGGCGACATCCTCATCGCCTATGCCCTCGGCCTTGCCGGCCAGGCCTGGAACGACCCGGGCAAGCTCGATGCCGCTCGCGGCATCGTCTCGGCCCTCGGCGATGATCTCCTTGTCCAGATCAACGGCCTGCGCGTCACCCTGCCGGGCGTCGAGGGCTTTGCCGTCGGTCACCGCGACGACGCCCCCGTGGTCAATCCCTCCTACTGGATCTGGGAGGCCCGCCCGGTCTTCCAGCAGCTCGACCCCGATACCGATTGGCAATCCGTCGGCGAGGATGAGCTTAAGCTCCTGTCGTTGAGCGCCAACAATACCGCCGGCCTGCCGCCCGATTGGGTTTCTCTCGCCGAAGACGATCCGCGCCCCGCCGATGGTTTCCCGCCCGAGTTCGGCTACAACAACATCCGCGTCCCGCTCTATCTCATGCGCGCCGGTGCCCCCGCCGAAGCCCTCGAACCGTTTCGCGCCATGGCCGATGACGATGGCCTCAAGCGCATCGACGTCACCACCGGCGAGGTCAAGGAGCACCTCACCGAGCCCGGCTACCAGCTCATCGGCGCCGCCCTTGCCTGCGTGCTCGACGGCAAGCCGGTTCCGGCCGATGCCAGCCGCTTTGCGCCCACCAGCTATTACGCCGCCACGCTGCAATTGCTGGCCCTCGATTTCCTGCGGCGTGAGCGCGCCCAATGCCTGACGGAGGATTCGCGATGATCAAGGCGCTCCGCCTCGCCACCCTTTCCCTGGCCTGTTTCGCATTGGCCACCGCCACGCAGGCGCAGCAGCAGCCCGCCCAGGCGCCCGCCGCGCCGCCGGCTGCCCAATCCCAGCAGAAGGTCGATGAAACCGCGCTGCGCTACTTCGCTCGCCAAGGCGACCAGAAGCGCGTCGATGCCGAAATCGCGCGCCTCAAGGCCCTCTACCCCGGCTGGGAGCCGCCGGCCAATCTTCTCGCCAACGACTACGTGCCCGATCCCGATATCGAGAAGATCTGGGATCTCTACGGCAAGGGCGAATACGCCGCCGCCCGCGCCGCCATCGCCACCAAGCAGGCCGCCGATCCGGCCTTCACGCCCAGTGCCGATCTGCTGCACAGCCTCGATGTCGGCGAAGCCGGCATGCGCCTGCGCAACGCCTCCGATGCCGGCCAGTACGAAACCGTCGTCAGCATCGCCGCCAACACGCCCGAACTGCTGACCTGCGAAAGCGTGGATTCGCTCTGGCGCGTGGCCGAGGCGCTCATCAAGACCGAGCGGACCTCGCGTGGCCTCGATGCCTACAAATATGTCCTCACCAATTGCACCGATCCGCAGATCCGCCTCGCCACCATGCAGAAGGCCATGGCGCTGCTCGATCGCACCCAGCTCGATACGCTCTTCGCGCTCGAACGCGCCGGGACCGACGGGGCAGGGGAGTTCGCCTCCATTCGCCTCTCGCTCGCCCGCAACGCGCTCGCCGATGTCCTCACCGGCAAGTCCTCGAGCGCGGGCGAGGAAGACGTCAAGCTGCTCGACAGCAGCGCCCGCCAGACCAAGGCCCCTGATGACCTGCGCCTCCTCGGCTGGTACGCCCTCAACCAGAAGCGCCCCGCCGACGCCCAGCAATGGTTCGAAATGGCGACCGCTGCCGATCCCGGCCAGCTCTCCGCCCACGGCCTTGCCGTCGCGCTGCTCGACCAGAAACAGCCCGGCCAGGCCGAAGCGATCCTCGCTGATTACCGCACCGCCAGCCCCGAGCTGACGACGCTCTATCTCACCGCCGCCGCCTCCCTGCTCTCGCAGGAGCCGCGCCCGCAGCTCGAAGCCGTCGTGCTCAACCGCGTCGTCGCCGCCACCATGGAAGCCCGCAATGCCAACACCGCCCAGGAGCTGGGCTGGTACGCTTACGCCTTCTCCCAGCCGCAGACGGCTGCCCAATGGTTCCGCCTCGCCAACACCTGGGATCCGCAGGATGAGCCCTCGGCCTACGGCCTTCTTGTCACCAGCGATGCCCTCAAGGACGCCGAAACCGTCCGCACGATCAAGTCGCAATGGAGAGCCCGCTCCGCCCGCATCGCGAGTTTTGGCCAGCGCGGCGAAGTCGCCCCGACGCCCGCTCCGGTTGCGCCGGCACGCAACCCCGAACCCGCCGCCACAATGGCGGTCGTCCAGCCACAGCCCACTCCCAACACTGGCAGCGGCACCGGCAGTGGCGGCAGTCGAAGTTGCTCGACCTACGTTCCCCCCGCCAGCCTCTCGCCCGCCGGGGCCCTGGCCCGCGCCTGGTGCCTGATGGACCTCAACCGTCCCTCCGACGCCGTCGCGAACTTCGCCCGCGCTCTCAATTCATCGAGCGAAAAGACCCGCAGCGATGCCGCCTATGGGCAGTCCCTCGCCTATATCCGCCTGGGCCTGCCCTCGGATGCCATGGTCGCGTCTTCCTCCGCTCCGCTCTCGCAGGCGCGCATCAACGAATTGCAGGTCGCCATCCACACCCGCGCGGCCCTCGCCGCCTACGAGATCGGCGACTACCGCAACGCCCTGCGCGCGCTGGATGAACGCTCCCGCTACGCCCCCGAGCAGAACGATCTCCTCGTCCTGCGCGCCTGGTCCTACTACCACCTGCGCCGCTATCGCGAGGCCGACCAGATCTTCACCGCCGTCGCCGCCACCGGCTTCCAGGATGCCATTGCCGGCCAGGCAGCCGCCCGCGATGCCCTGCGCATCCAGGCCTCCCGCGAGCCCTAGGGTCCGTACTCAATAAGTCCCGGCGCCTTCTGCCGCGCCACAACCACTGAACTTCCCCGGCCGCAGAGCCGGGGCCCACGGATGACGCCACTCGGTGGAGGGTGGCAATAGGCCCCGGATCAAGTCCGGGGAAGTTCGGTAGGCGGGCGGCCATCGCAACCTCATCTACCGGTGCAATTGCGTACGGGCCCTAGGCCAGCCAGCTCACGATGCCGGTCTTGAGGTCGTGCATGGCCGGCACGATGGTGAGCTCTCCCACCTCCACCAGCTTGCCGATGATCGGGCTGCGTTCAGCCAGGCCCGTCGCCGTCAACCGCACATTCTCCTCGGCCACCTTCTGCACCAGCTCGTGGTTGCTCGAACTGCGCGGTCCATCCGCCGGTCCGATCGTTGCCAGCGCCGGCGCGAGATTGTGGAGGAGGGCGGTGATATTGCCCATTTCCACACCATCCACCGCGCTCTTGATCGCCCCGCACGAACTATGCCCCAGCACCACGATGGCCCGGGCCCCGGCTACCGCCGTCGCATATTCGAGGCTGCCCAGGATATCGACATTGACGAAATTGCCCGCCACCCGCGCGCAGAACACGTCGCCCAGCCGCTGGTCGAACACCAGTTCCGGCGGCACGCGGGAATCGATGCAGCCCACGATCGCCGCGAACGGCGACTGGTGGTCGGCCGTTTCCCGGACCTGCTCCATGAGGTCGCAATTGATCGATTGTCCGCTGGTGAAGCGCGCGTTGCCCGCCTTGAGCATCGCGATGGCTTCCGCCGGCGCCACCGCGCTCTGCCGCTCGGGCGTGAACACGGCGCATTCCGTCTGCGCCAGCGCCCGCGTCGCCGGCAGGGCTAATACGCCCGCCAATGCCCCGCAGAAACTGCGGCGTGAAAGACCCGCCACCGATGGCGGCTTGAAAGATGCTGGCATGTCCCGAGTTCCCCAACCCATTGAAAACGCGATTAGGCCAGAAACCGTCGGTCAGAACAACGGTCTAGAGGCGGCGACAGGAATTGCCCGGCACGAATTTGGGCGCCAGCACGAAATCCTCGGGCGGCTCCTCCGCCCCCGCCGGGCTGGTTATGCGATGCAGCAGCCGCCGCGCGATGATGCCGCCCAGCTTGAGCGTATCCTGCACCACCATGGTGATGCGCGGCGTGATGACATTGCTCCACTGCACGTCATCGATCATGGCCAGCGAGATGTCGCCCGGGCAGTTGAACCCCAGCTCCTGCATGGCCTGCAACGCCGCCAGCGCTACGGCGTTGTTCGCCCCCAATATTGCCGTCGGTCGCTCCGGCTGAATCAAAAGGCGCATCGCCGCCTCATATCCCGCCGAGCGCGTAAACTGCCCGTCGACGACGTAATTCGGGTTCACGTCCACCCCCGCGCTCGCCATCGTCTCGACGAACCCGCGATAGCGTTCGGAGGCCGTGTGCATATGCTGCGGCCCGGCGATCAACGCGATCCGCCTGTGCCCGAGTTGCAGCAGGTGCTCGGTCAGCATCGCGCCCGCGAGGTAATTGTCCGACCCCACGAAGTCGCGCTCGATGCCCCGCACCTTCTGGTCGAAGCAGACGATGGGCACCTTGAGCCCTTCGATGAAGTTCACGTAATCCGGCCCGAACGAAGAGGGCGACAGCGCCAGCCCGGCGATCTTGAGCCCGATCAGATGCTCCACCAGCGCCTGCTCGCGGTCGGGCTTGCCCGATGAATCTGTGATCAGCACGAAATGGTCGTGTTCGAGCGCGTAGTTTTCCAGCTCGCGCCGGATATCGCCAAAAAACGGGTTGCCGACATTGCCCACCACGAAGCCGATCATGCGGCTGCGGCCCTTGGCCAGGCTCTGCGCCAGCGGGTCGGCGACATAGCCCACGGCCGCCACGGCGTCCCTGATCCGCTCCAGCGTTTTCTGGCTGACGCGGCCGGGATTGCTCAGCGCCAGGGAGACCGTCGAAACGGAAACCTCGGCTAGTTTGGCGACATCTCGAATGGTGGCCATTGGTTTCTCGAACCGCTTCTACGGCTTGCGCACCGCCATAGACGCCTCAACTCCTTAACCTTTTCCACGATGTACCTACCATTTGCAGCCCTTTATGCAATGGCAAATGTTACCGCGCCGGCCAATCCAGATTCCGTCTTGACTTCGAGCGCCCCTCCGATGAGGATAATAATCGAACCGGTTCGATAACTGGTAGAGGAGGATGGATTGGATAAGGCTTTCATAGCCAGCAGCGGTGCCACGGACGGCAAGGCCTGGTTCACGAACGAACGCTTCGGCATGTTCATTCACTTCGGGCTCTATGCGCTGGCCGCGCGCCATGAATGGGTGCAGCACCGCGAGGAGATATCCAGCCAGGACTACGCGAAGTATTTCGAGAACTTCGATCCCGATCTCTACGATCCGCGCGAATGGGCGCGCCGCGCCCGCGAAGCGGGGATGAAATACGTCGTCCTCACCGCCAAGCACCACGAAGGCTTCTGCCTCTGGGACAGCAGGTTCACCGACTACAAGGCCACCAACACGCCCTACGGCAAGGACCTGCTCAAGCCCTATGTCGAGGCCTTCCGCGCCGAGGGCCTCAAGGTCGGCTTCTACTATTCGCTGATCGACTGGCACCATCCCGAATTCCCCATCGACGGCATCCATCCGCTGCGCAACCATCCGGACGCGCTCGAGATGAACAAGACGCGTGACGTCCGCAAATACGCGCAATACATGCGCGACCAGGTCACCGAGCTGCTGACCAATTTCGGCGAGATTTCCGTCATCTGGTTCGATTTCAGCTACCCCAGGCGCGAATATCGCGGCATGCCCGGCAAGGGCCGGGCCGATTGGGAGAGCGAGGAGCTGATCGGCCTCGTGCGCCAGCTCCAGCCCGATATCATCGTCGGCGATCGCCTTGATCTGCCTGCCGACGGCAACTTCCCCAAGGACCTGGCGACCCCCGAGCAATATACCCCGCGCGTGGCGCCCACGATCAACGGCAAGTCGGTGCGCTGGGAAGTCTGCCACACCTTCTCGGGCTCCTGGGGCTATCACCGCGACGAGAGCACCTGGAAGGACGATCCCCAGCTCATCAACATCCTCATCGATACGGTTTCGCTCGGCGGCAACCTGCTGATGAATGTCGGTCCCACCGCCCGCGGCACCTTCGATGCCCGCGCCATCGAATCCCTGGAAACCTATCGCGACTGGATGCACCTCAACGGCCGCTCGATCTACGGGGCAGGGCCGTCCGAATACAAGGCGCCCAACGGCTGCCGCTTCACCCAGCGCGGCAATCGCCTTTACCTCCACATCCAGAACTGGCCGTTCCGCCACATCCACATCGAAGGCCTGGGCCGCAAGATCAAGTATGCCCAGTTCCTGCACGATGCCAGCGAGATCCAGTGGCTCGATCCGGATGCCGAGGTCGATTCCAACATCGGCGTGGCAGTGGGCGACGGCATGCTCACGCTCGAGCTCCCCGTCATCAAGCCCGATGTCGTGGTGCCCGTGGTCGAGCTGATCCTCAAGGACTGATGGAGCGCGAGGGCACAGCACCGGGTGTTGCCATGAGCCGCGAGGCTGAACTCATCGCGACCATGACCCCGCTTATCGCCGACCTGGCCGAGGACGGATGCGGCGCTGTCGCTCTGGCCGGGTCGCGCGGCAAGCGCCGGTCCGACCTCAAGTCCGATTATGATTTCCGCGTCTATGCCAACGCCTATCGTGGTCCCGAGGTGCGCGACAGCGTGCAGTGGAAACGGTTCGAGGCGGCCATGCACGATTGGGTCGCCGAGGGTTTCCGCATGGATGGCGTCTGGATGCGCAGCTATGCCGGCGTCCGGCGCGATCTCGATGCCTGGATTTCCGGCACCGCCGTGCCCAAGACCTTCGAATGGACCATTTGGGGCTATCACCTGCCCACGGACCTGGCCAACCAGCAGATCATCTACGATCCGCAGGGGCTCCTCGCCGATTGGCGGGCGCAACTGGCCACCTATCCCGAGACGCTGCGCGCTTCGATCCTGCGCCAATACGGCGAGATACTCCAATACTGGGCCGCCGATTATCACTACGAGAGCAAGGTCGCCCGCCGCGACCTCGTCTTCCTCGTCGGGCTCACCGGCAAGCTCGCCAACGCCATCCTTCAGGTCGTCTTCGCCCTCAACCGGGTCTACTTCCCCGGCGACGGCTGGAACCTGCCGATGGCCGCCGAGCTCGAACGGCTTCCGCCCGATTTCCTTTCCCGCATGACCGCCATTCTCGAGCCCGGCCACGATGCCGATGCCTGGGGGCGCCAGCGTGCCGAACTCATCGCCATGATCGCCGATCTGGAGGTGCTGGTCGCGGCCTGAGGAGGGGCCGCATCCAATCCGGGCGACAAGCCCGGGTCATGAACAACGACTACCCATAATCACAAAGTCACCGAGGAGACACCATTATGAGACTATCGATTGTTCTGGCTGCAGCGGCCATGGCCGGCAGCTCTCTGTTCGCCATCGGCGCCGCCCATGCCCAGGACCAGGTCAACCTGACCTGGCAGATGTGGGGCGACGAAAAGGACACGCCGCTCTGGCAGAGCCTCGCCGATCTCGTCACCGCTGAATATCCCAACATCAAGGTCACCCCGCAGATTTCGGGCTGGAACGATTATTGGACGCGCCTGCCGGTGCTCGCTTCGTCCGGCCAGATCGGGGACCTGGTGGCCATGCAGTCCATGCGCATGCCCAGCTTCTACAGCCTGCTCGAACCGCTCGACGAGCACTTCGCCTCCGACAAGTTCGATACCTCCGTCTTCGAATCCTCGATTATCAAGGGCCTGTCGCATGACGGCGCCCAGTATGCGCTGCCCTATGACGTCGGACCGTGGATCGTCTTCTACAACAAGGACAAGTTCGCCGAGGCCGGCCTTTCCGAGCCCGCCATGGATTGGACCTTCGATGACTTCAAGGCTGCCGCCCAGAAGCTCACCGCTGGCGACAATTACGGCTACGCCGTCCAGGCCTTCGATTTCATCGCCGCGCCCGTTGCCCTCGGCGCCGAATATTTCAACGACGGCGATCAGTTCGACCTGACCAACGCAGGCTATGAGGGCGCCGTCGGCAAGCTCGTCGACCTCGTCGCCAAGGACAAGGCCTCCCCGGTCTTCGCCTCGGGCACCAACGCTGCCACCGCCAGCGGCCGCTTCGCCTCCGGCAATGCCGCCATGTATATCGATGGCCCCTGGTCGCTGATCTCCACCAAGGATGCCGTCAACTTCAAGATGGGCGTCGCCCCGCTCCCGCGCGGCGAGGGCGCTTCACGCTTCATCACCGCCGGGTCCGGCTGGGGCATCTCGGCCGCCAGCCAGCACAAGGACGAGGCCTACAAGGCCCTCCAGGTGCTCACCGGCCCCAAGGCCGCCCAGATCCTGGCCTCGGCCGGCCGCGCTTTGCCGGGCCGCCTGGCCGAACAGACCTACTGGTATGACGTCGCCGCCAAGGATGTGGGCGGTACCCGCGAGGCGCTGGAATATGCCTTCGAGCATTCGACCCCGTTCCGCATCAACGAGAACTGGAACGAGTTCGAGAACCTCATCACCCAGTACATGCCGCTGGCATTGACCGGTGAGAAGACCACCGACGCCACGCTCGCGGACATCCAGAGCCAGTTGCCGTAAGTTGAGCCGCCTGGCCGGCCGGTCCGGCCGGGCGACCGAAACTGCCGGCCGCGTGCGGAGGCGCGGCCGGAAGGGAGGAGCCCATGACCATCGCGCAAGAGACCGCCGCCGAAACGGCGCCGGCCGCCACCACGCGTCGCCGCAGCCGACTGGACGTCAGGGAAGGGCGCACCGCCTTCTTCTTCCTGCTGCCCAGCCTGATCGGCGTCACGCTCTTCCTCGTCCTGCCGATCGTCGCCTCGATCGTGCTCAGCTTCACCAACTGGAAGCTCCTGGGCAAACCGCAATTCGTGGGCGTCGCCAATTACGTGCGCCTCTTCACCGCCGATCCGCAGTTCTGGACCATCCTGCGCAACACGCTGTTCTTCACCGCCGAATACCTGGTGCTCAACATCGTGATCTCCGTGGGGCTGGCCGTCTGGATATCCAGCCTCAAGGTGGGGCAGCGGTGGTTCCGGGTGATCTTCTTCCTCCCGACTTTCACCCCGACCATCGCTGTCGCCATCGTCTGGATGCTCATGTTCGCGCCCGGCGGCCTGTTCGAAACCGTCATGCGTGCGCTCTCCTGGAGCGTGCCGGGCGTGCTCACCGACCAGACCCTCGCCATGCAGGCCGTGGTCGTCGTCTCGCTCTGGGCCGGCGTCGGTTACAACACCGTGCTCTTCAACGCCGCCCTCGACATGGTGCCCGCCAGCTATCTGGAAGCCGCCCGCATCGATGGCGCCACCGCCTGGGACCGCTTCTGGAAAATCCGCCTGCCGCTCATCTCGCCGACCCTCTTCTTCGGCACGGTGATGACGGCCATCACCTCGCTCCAGGTCTTCGACCAGATCTACGTCATGACCCGCGGCGGCCCCGGCTCGGCCACGGCCACCCTCGGCTACGCCGTCTACCAGAAGGGCTTCCAGAACTTCCAAATGGGCTACGCCTCGTCCATCGCCTGGGTCATGTTCGCCCTCATCATGGCGCTCACCGCCATGCAGTTCTGGCTCCAGCGCAAATGGGTGCACTATGACAACTAGGTCCAAGCCCGCCGCCGCGCGCCGCGCCCTGCTGCTCGATATCCTCAATCACGGCGCGCTGGCGCTGGTGGCGCTGCTCTTCCTCTTCCCGTTCTTCTGGATGGTGTCGAACGCCGTGCGCAGCAATGCCGAGGTGCTGGCCATCCCCGTCCGGCTGCTGCCGACGGTCTTCGAATGGGACAATTTCGCCAAGGCCTGGACCGAGCAGCCCTTCGGCCGCTTCTTCCTCAACAGCTTCATCATCGCGGCCAGCGTCACCGCCATCACGGTCGTCGTCTCGTGCCTCTCCGGCTACGCCTTCGCGCGCCTCAAATTCCCCGGCCGCGACCTGCTGCTGATGGGTTATCTCGGCACGCTCATGGTGCCGGGCATCATGCTCATCATCCCGCTCTACCTCATCATCAACAGCCTGGGCATGGTCAACACCTTCCAGGGCGTCATCCTGCCGGTCGCCTTCGGCACCTTCGGCTCGTTCCTCCTGCGCCAGTTCTTCCTCTCCATCCCCAACGAGCTCGAAGAGGCCGCGCGCGTCGATGGCGCTTCGCGCCTGCGCATCCTCGTCAGCATCATCGTGCCGCTGTCGATGCCCGCCATCGGCCTCCTCTCGCTCTTCACCTTCATCGCGCAGTGGAACAATTTCCTCTGGCCCCTCATCGTCATGACGGGCGCCGAGAACGCCACCCTGCCGGTCGGCCTCACCCTCTTCCAGACCCAGCAGTCGACCGCCTGGAACTACATCATGGCCGGCGCCACCCTCTCCATGCTTCCCGGCATAGTCCTCGCGATCCTGCTGCAGAAGCTCATCTACAACAGCATTGCCCTCAACGCCGGCATGGGCGGCCGCTAGCGGCGCAACCACGGGAGCCAGACGAATGGCAAGTGTAACGGTCCGCAACGCGGTCAAGTCCTACGGCACCATGGAAGTGCTGCACGGCGTCTCGCTCGCCGCCCAGGATGGCGAGTTCGTGGTCCTTGTCGGCCCCTCCGGCTGCGGCAAGTCCACGTTGCTGCGCATGATCGCCGGCCTCGAAAGCATCACCGATGGCGACATCGATATCGGCGGCCGCGTCGTCAACGAGCTCGAACCCAAGGAGCGGGACATCGCCATGGTGTTCCAGTCCTATGCCCTCTATCCGCACATGACCGTGCGCGACAACATGGGCTTCGCCCTCAAGCTCTCCCGCCGCAGCCGCAAGGAGATCGAGGACGCCGTCAACCGCGCCGCCGGCATCCTGGCGCTCGAACCGCTCCTCGATCGCTATCCGCGCCAGCTCTCCGGCGGCCAGCGCCAGCGCGTCGCCATGGGTCGCGCCATCGTCCGCAACCCCGCCGTCTTCCTCTTCGACGAGCCGCTCTCCAATCTCGATGCCAAGCTGCGCGTGCAGATGCGCAGCGAGATCAAGGCGCTGCACCAGCGCCTGGGCTCCACCATGATCTACGTCACCCACGACCAGATGGAGGCCATGACCATGGCCGATCGCATCGTGGTCATGCGTGCCGGCAGGATCGAGCAGATCGGCACGCCGCTCGAAATCTACGATACCCCCGCCAACAGCTTCGTCGGCTCCTTCATCGGCTCGCCCTCCATGAACCTCATTGAGGGCGTGGTGGTCGATGAAGCCGGCGCCGCAGCCCTCAAGGGCCGCGACGGCACGCTCTGGTCGCTCCCTGGCCGCGCCGCCGCCTATAAGGGCCGCTCCATCCAGCTCGGCATCCGCCCCGAGCACATCCACATCAAGTCCGATGGCATCGCCGCCGAAATCCGCACCGTCGAGCCCACGGGCGCGGAAACCCACGTCCAGATGCAGGCCGGCGATACCCCTGTCGTCGCTGTCCTCCGCGATCGCCCGAGCCTTGCTCCCGGCGGCCCGCTGAGCTTCGGCTTCGACGTCGCCAGGGCCGGCCTCTTCGATCTCCAGACCGGCAACAGCCTCGCCTGAAACGCTCGCTCTCACGAGCAGCTTGTCGGGCGGGGGCTTTGTGTGATTTCTGATGAGCGGGGGGTTTTCACGCAAAGGGGATAACGTTGAAAACGCGCAACTTGCATCGGGTCGCGGAGGTCGCTCTTGCCGCGCTCGCGATAGTGTTTGCCTTGACTGCCTCGGCCTTCGCCGACGCCACCGTGCCGACCGAGGATCTTGCCGGCGCCGCCGACAATACCCTCGCCAAGCGCTACGAGGGCTCCTTCATCGTCTCGTATGAAAAGCTCGCCTATACCGATTTCGAGGCGCCCCTCTCCCCGCTCAAGCCGAGCGCCGACGAGAGCGCCGTCGACTCCATGAACAACCGCGTCTACGTCCCCGAGCAGTCTATCGAGCTCGAAGGCGCCCTGACGCGCATCGCCTATGTCCTCCCCGCCGAGCGCTCGCCGCTCGAAGTCCTGCGCAATTACCAGGACGTCATCGAGGGGGAGGGCGGCGAGGTCCTCTTCGAGTGCAAGAAGGAAGAGTGTGGCGGCGCGGCGGATCGCTCATCGAGCGGTGGCGGCAACCAGATGAGCCTCATGATGTACTTCTTCCACGAGAGCGACCTGAAGGACGAGGCCTTCTCCAACGGCGCCTGCGCCCTGACCTCGGGCATCAACGACCAGCGCTACTTCACCGCCAGGGTCCCGCAGGAAGCTGGCGACGCCTATGTCACCGTGCAGACCTACACACTGATCGATGACCTCTACTGCAAGGAACTGAACGGCCGCACCATCGCCGTCGTCCAGGTGCTCGAACCCAAGGGCCGCGACAAGAAGATGGTCGTGGTCGAAGCCGCCAGGATGGAGGAATCGCTCACCACGACTGGTTCGATTTCGCTCTACGGCATCTATTTCGACACCGACAAGGCCGACCTGAAGCCGGAATCCGCTCCCACCCTCAAAGAGATCGCTACTCTCCTCGGCAACGATCCCAACATGGCGGTGCTCGTCGTCGGCCACACCGACAACCAGGGCAGCTTCGATTACAACCTCGACCTCTCCTCCCGTCGCGCCCAGGCCGTCAAGGCGACGCTTGCCTCCGAATACGGCATCGACCCCAAGCGCCTCACCGCCGCCGGTGCCGGCATGATGGCCCCCATCGCCACCAACGACACCGATGACGGTCGCGCCAAAAACCGCCGCGTGGTGCTGGTGAAAGCGAACTAGCCTCAGGCCGGTCGATCCCGAAAAAGGCAGCCAGCTGGCTGCCTTTTTCATTTCGCAGAACAACGCAAAATACCTTCATAGAAACAATACAGCCACAATTCCTCCAGCATCCGCGCGCATGCGCTCTCCCACGTCCGCCGCAATCTCCCGCAAAACACCGCGCCTCCGCCGTTCTCATCGCATATTTCTGCTTTATTTCTGATCTTCTCTATCCCTCGTCGCGCTTCCCCGCGCGATGACCGCTGACGAGGCGGCCAGGCAGTGATTGGACGCCCAGCCGGACCTCGCGAAACGCTTCGATCCTCCGGCCGTCCGAGGAGGTTGAGATGATGATTATTCGATTGGCCGTCGCCGCAGCGGGCCTGGCAATGCTCGCGGCCGCCGCTTCCCCCGCAATGGCGCTGAGCACCAGCGAATGCAGCGCCAAGTACCAGGCCGCCAAGACCGCCGGTACGCTCAACGGCGCCTCGTGGAACGACTTCCGCAAGGCCCAGTGCGCCAGCACCGCCGCGGCCACTACCACGCCCACCCCCGCCGCTGCCGTGGCACCCAAGAGCGCCGCCCGCAGCACTACCAAGGCACCGGCCGCCGCTGCCCCCGCCAGTGAACCCAACGTCGCCAACACCGAAAACGCGGTCGAGCCGCCCGCCACCAATGCCGTCGCCCCCAAGGGCGTGGTCTTCCCGCGGGCCGTCGCTGCCAAATATGCCAGCGAGACCGCCGGCAAGGCCCGCATGCACACCTGCCTCGATCAATATCGGCAGGATAAGGCCAGCAATGGCCTGGCCGGTCTCACCTGGGTCCAGGCCGGCGGTGGTTATTACAGTATCTGCAATGCCCGCCTGAAGGGCTAGAATAGCGGCCGGGCAGGGCCTCCAGGCCTTGCCCGGCATCCGCGTACCAGACAACGATCAGGAGTTCGTTCAACGAACTTCAAAGGAGGTTTCAGATGGGACTTTTGGATCAGTTCGAAGGCATTCTTCAGAACGAACTGGCGCAGCGCGGCGGCATCCAGGGTGTGCTCGGCCAGGCCTTCCAGGGCGCCGGCGGCTATGATGGCATCCTCGCCAAGCTCAAGCAGGCCGGCCTCGGCGATCAGGTCGCTTCCTGGCTCGGGCCCAATTCCAACCTGCCGGTCACCGCCGCGCAGATCGAGGCGGCCCTGGGCGACCAGCACCTGCAGCAACTGGCCGCCTCGATGGGCATTCCGCTCAATCAGGTCGCTTCGGTTCTTGCCCAGCACCTGCCGGCGGCTGTCGATCAGGCCAGCCCCAACGGCGTCATCGTTCCACCTGCCGGCCAGGCCTAGGGTCCGTACAATCGCACCGGTAGGTGAGGTTGCGATGGCCGCCCCACCCACCGGACTTCCCCGGACTTGATCCGGGGCCCATTGCCACCCTCCACTCGAGTGGAGGAACCCGTGGGCCCCGGCTCTGCGGCCGGGCAAGTAGTGGTTGCGGCGCGGCAGACTGTCGGATGGGGAGATAAGCGCTCTGGGGGCGCCGGGACTTATTGAGTAGGGACCCTAGGCGCAAAGTCGGGCAGGGCGCAGGCCTCGCTTGCGCTTTGTCGCCCCGATGTCGAAATCGCTCCGCCGCATTCGTCGTGACGGTGACAGCGCCGATGCGCGGCCTCATCCGATGCAGGAGGAAAAAGCGATGTCTGCGACCGTGCTCTATATGTCCATGACCCTCGATGGCTTCATTGCCGGCCCCAATGAAGGCCCCGGCAATGGCCTCGGCGATGGTGGCGGCCGTCTCCACGAATGGGTGTTTCCGGGTGCCGAAGGCGGCGATTTCGAAGCGGCGACCGCCCGCCTCACCGGCGTCAACCGTCAGATCTACGACGAGATGATGGCCACAGGCGCCATCGTCGCCGGCCGCGGCACCTTCGAGCCGGCCGGCGGCTGGAACGGCGATCACCACGATGGCGCCGCCATCTACATCCTCAGCCGTCACCCTGCACCCGCCTGGGCCGCCGATTGGCCGCTCGTGCACTATGTCGATGATCTTGCCTTCGCCATGCGCGAGGCCAGGCGCGCCGCGGGTGACCGAAACGTCCTCGTCCACGGCGCAGGCATCGCCCAGCGAGCCCTGCGCGAGGGTCTTCTCGATGAGCTCGAAATCCACCTCATCCCGGTGCTCTTCGGCGACGGCCGCCGCCTTTTCGAGCACCTCGGCGTCGGCCAGCGCGAACTCGAACCCATCCGCGTCCTCGCCGGCGACGGCGTCACCCATCTCCGCTACCGCGTCCTGCGCTGAACCTGGGGGAGGCGGGGGATAACTCCAGCCGCCCCCTCGATCTGTCCTCCCCCCGATCCACCGCGCTACAATGGAAAACCGACACCCAGGGAGCCGCGTACCGATAGCTGGAAGACACCCGTTTCAAGATGCAGGAAAAGCACTCGATTTGTCGCCAAAACCCCGAAAAGTTCGCCAAAGATGGCCCGAGATTGAGTCAAAATTTAACGATTTGCAGAGTTCGCACGGAGAAATATTGATAAGTATCAGATACTTATCTGGTTGAAGGTGTCGAAAAACCGCGAAAAAACACCCGTGAAACATTTGAATGTTTCACGCCGCCTGCCGGTCACCCTCTACAACCCTTGGTCGACCGACCTCTTGCCCCCCTCCGACCCGGCAAACCGCGCCTCCGGCGCACGCCCTCCGCTCGCGGGGATAACTTCAATAGAACGCCGGTTTGTCTCCCTCAGTCCCGGGCTTGTCCACGCCCACGCTCCCGCGTGAGGCCAATGTCGGGTTCTCCAGCACGCTCACCACGAACGCCGCCACGCTCCTGCGCGAAACCTCAGTTCCCTTGAACGCCTCGCCCTTCTGCGTCGTCTCGTAGCTCACCTCGTCCGCATCGGTCAGCCAGGCCGGCCGCACGATGGTATAGTCCAGCCCCGATCCCTCGATGAGACCCGCCGCCCGCCGATAGGGCGGAATGTCCTCCCCGATCATCGCGTTGTTCCACGCGCCGAACGCTCCCGGCACCTCGTCATAAATCCCCAGCGTCGTGATGAAGATCAGCCGCTTCACCCCGGTCTCTTTCATAACCTCCACGATCGTCCGCGCCAGCGCATCCACCGGCCCCGCCAGGTTCGCATAGACGATATCCTGCCCCGCCATGGCCTCGGCAAGCGCTGCCCTGTCCGCTACGTCACCCTCGATGACGCGCATGCCCGAAACGTCGAGATCGCCCAGCTTGCCAGCGTCCCTCAGGAACAGCGTGGGCCGGATCGATGGGTGGCCATGAAGGAAGCTGATGACATGGCGGGCAATCTGCCCGCTCGCCCCGAGGATGAGAACATTGGTCACGTGCCGGCGCTCCTGGGCGGCCCCGGCAAGGTTGTCCTGCGGCAGTCGCCCGCCGCAAGACTATCACGTTCGCCTGCTTAGTCCTGCGCCTTGAGCGCAGCGGACCCGTTGGTCAGGTAGCTGGCGGCCGAGGCCATCTTGCCCTTGAGCATGCCCAGCCCCCGACGCAGCGACGAACCGCCGCCACCCTGGCCACCGCCATAGGCCGCGCCGCTCTCGGCATTGGCATCGATCACGAAGATCTCGACGATCCGGTCGAGCTCCACCGCCTGGCCCTCGGTCTGCTCGATGGCCGCATTGGTCTCCTCGACCAGCGCGGCGTTGTGCTGGGTCATCTCGTCCATCACCCGCACGGCCGTCGTCACCTCGGCAATGGCCGAAGCCTGCTCGCCGCTCGCCGAGGCGATGGCGTCGATCAACGCCGCGTTCTCCCGCATTGCCGTCAGCACTTCGCCCAGCCGCACCGCTGCCCTCGATACGAGTTGCGAGCCGCCGCTCACTTCGCCTGCGCTCCGCTCGATCAGCACCTTGACCTCCGAGGAAGCCTCCGCCGCCGATTGCGCCAGCCGCCGCACTTCCACGGCCACCACCGCAAAGCCCTTGCCGGCCTCGCCCGCGCGCGCCGCCTCTACCGAGGCGTTGAGCGCCAGCAGGTTCGTCTGGAAGGCGATATCGTCCATCATGCCGATGATATTGGCGATCTGCGCGGAAGAGGCCGTGATCCGCTCCATCGCCTCGTTGGCCTGGCGCATCACCGCCCCGCCATCCTCGGCCGCCTGGGCCACCGAGCGGCCCTTGGCGCTGGCATCCTCGGCCCGCTTGGCGTTTTCGACCACCGTATTGGCCAATTGCTCCATCGCCGCCGAAGTCTCTTCGATGGCCGCCGCCTGCTTGGTGGTACGCTCGGCCAGGTCGTTCGCGCCCGAAAGGATCTCCCCGGTAGCGGTCTTGAGCGCCCGTGACGTATGGCGCAGCTGGGTGATGACCTCGGTCAGCTTGTCCGCCACCTTGTTGGTGTCGGCCTTGAGCCGCGCGAAGGCTCCCTTGTAGTCCCCGCTCACTCGCTTGGTAAGGTCGGTATCGGCCAGGGCCGCCAGCACTTCGCCGGCTTCGCCCAGGCCCGTATTCACGGTCTCGAGTAGCGTATCGAAATTGACCGAGATACGGTCGATCTCGGGGTCGGCGAACTTGGAGTTCATGCGCTTGGAGAAATCGCCTTCCAGCGTCGCCGCCACCACGCCGTCGAAGGCGTTCTGGAAGCGCTCCATCATCTGTGCTCGCTCGGCCGCCTTTTGCGCCCGGTCGAGTTCTTCCTCGGCCATGGCAGCGACCTTGATGGCGTTCTCGCGGAACACCTGCACCGCCTCGGCCATCGCGCCGATCTCGTCGCCGCGGCCCAGATACGGCACCTCGGCCTCGAGATGACCCTCGGCCAGCTCGCCCATGCTCGTCGTGATCCGGCGGATCGGCCGGGCGATCGATACCACGCCGAAAATCGCCGCCCCGATCAGCACCAGCACCACGATGCCGCCGACGATGTTGGAGATGAGCTGCGCCTGCGCCGATTGCGCGTTGGCATCCGCCCGGGCCTGCTCCGAAGTGCGCTTGCCCACTTCCACGCCTTCCCCGATCAGCGACACCATCTCGCGGGCATGCGCATTCATCTCGGCCTCTATGGCCGCGCGCTCGCTGTTGAGGCCCGACGCGGCAGCCATCTGCGCCATGTTGGTGCCGGCGGCCATTTCCTTATGCACGGTGTCGAGCAGCGTTTTGGTCAGGGCGTAATAGCTCTCGCTCAGCCCCTTCACCTTGAGCACTCGCTGCCGGTTTTCCTCGCTGAGGAAGAGCGGGGTGACGCTGTCAAGTAGCTCTGTCATCTCGGTAAATTGGCCGTCGGCCATCTTGGCGGCCTCTGCCGCCGCCTCGGGCGACGCAGCCAGGCGAATGTCGCGCGTCCCCACCTGCAGCGCCCGCAGCTTGGCCTCTGCATTCATCAGGTTCTGGGCGATGGTAGACTGTACGGCTTCGGCATCGGAACTGAGCCGAGTCGCATGGTTGCTGAGCAGGCCGTTGGCGATCATGCAGGCAACCAGCACGATGCCCAGGCCCGAGGAGATGCCGAGTTTGGTCCCTAACTGCAATCTGGATATGAAATTTGAAAAATGCCCACGCATTTTGCCCCCAAAGACAAGTAGAATTTGCCGTACCTCCGTATGTTTACTGAGGTAACGCGCATTTATCTGGCGTGTATCTGGGTTAATTTTACGTTAGATGCCCGTCATTCAAGACTACGGACGCACATATCGAAACCGTGAATAGTATCTAAACATGATAATTGGATACCGGTTTTCAAAGTCCGCGCATTTACGGATGAATGAAGATAAGGGGTGCGAATAACGGTAACGTGATCGATCTCCAAAGAGAACTATTCTGCAATAGCCGTGTACATGATCAACGTTATCATTGAACATGGCGGCAATAGGAGCAGAGAGTCGGTCGTATCTGATATATCAGTTCCGGAATGCCAGGATCGCATCGACGGCTTGCTCGGTGCTCATGTCTGAAGTGTCGAGTCGCAGCCCGATATTGGGCGTACGCAAACTGATTTCTTCCGCCAGTACGGATGGCTGGAATTCTGCGGAATAGCCGGTTTTCGTCCGCAATCTGTCGCGTTCCGCCAGCACATCCACGCGCGGCGCCAGCACGACCACCACAGGGTCGAGATCGGCCAGCCACTCCACCACCTGCGCCAGCATCGGCCCCAGGATGATGTCCTGGTAGACCACCGAGAACCCGGCCTCGACATAGCGCCGCGCCGCATCGCACGCGAGCCGTTGCCGCAGCACCAGCTGCGCCAGTCCGTCCTCGCTCAGCTCCGGCCCCATCTGCGCCGCGCCGTTGACGATCATCTTGCGAAACACGTCGCCCCGCAGATGCACCGATCGCGGCAGCCGCCGCGCCAGCGCTTCCGCCGTGGTCGATTTTCCCGCCGCCATCGCGCCGGTGATGACATAAAGCCGCGCCGCGGTCATAAGTCTCATCCCTCAAGGTGGTGGTCGCCAACCAATAGCCGCCTTCGCCCCGCGCCGCAAAAGCTGGCCGCCGCAGGAAGGAGAGACCCGTGGATATCCCCGCCGAAGCCCATGCCGTTGCCGGCCTCGCCCGTGACCTCTTCGGCGACGCCCTGGTCGGCGTCTACCTCCACGGCTCGGCCGCCACCAGCGGCCTGCGCCCCCGAAGCGATGTCGATCTCATCCTCGTGCTCGATCGCCCGCTCGACGACGCCTCCCGCCGCAAGCTCCTGGCCGAACTCCTCCGGCTATCGGGCCGCTACCCGCCCGATCCCGCCGGCCCGCGCTGCATCGAGCTGATGGTCTTCCTTACCTCCACCCTTGCCGCACCGTCCTTTCCCGCCCGCACTGAATTCCTCTACGGCGAATGGCTGCGCGATGGCTTCGAGGCTGGAGAAATCCCGGCGGCGCTCGCAGACCCAGAGATCACCCTGCTGCTCGCCCAGGCCCGAAAGGCATCCGTCACCCTGGCCGGGCCTCCGCTCGCCTCACTCCTCCCGTCAATCTCCGCCGAGCAGATCCGGCAGGCCATGAGAATCGCCATCCCCGCGCTCATCGATAATCTCGTCGGCGACGAACGGAACGTCCTCCTGACCCTTGCCCGCATGTGGCGCACCGCCGCCCACGGCGACTTCCTCTCCAAGGATGCCGCCGCTCAATGGGTCATCCCGCAAGTGCCGCCGGCCATCGCCGCCACGCTCACCCTAGCCAGCGCCGCCTATGTCGGCACCGCCACCGACGATTGGCGTGACCGCCAGGTCGAAGCCGCTGCCGTTGCCGACTACCTGCGGCGTCAGGTCGAGGCCCTGCTGCTCAACCAATAGCGCACAACAAAAAGCCCCGCCGAAGCGGGGCTCGTCTGTGTCGACTGCCTGTTTACCAGGTCTGCCGGTTGTACCAGTCGTCGATCTCCTTGCGGACCTCGTCCTTGGCCTTGCCGTAGCGTTCCTGGAGTTTACCCTCCAGCTGTTCGCGGCTGCCGTTGATCTGGGTGATGTCGTCGTCCGTGAGTTTGCCCCACTGTTCCTTGACCTTGCCCGTCAACTGCTTCCAGCTGCCTTCAACGCGGTTCCAATCCATCGTTTCTCTCCTTGTTGTGAGAGCTGAACGAACGCGTCCCCGCATGGTTCCTGCTTCGTGATCAACCCCTTGTCAGGGAACCCAGGGTCGTCCGCAACGTTTCCGCGCGTGCTCGAAAAAGCTGATAGATCATAAGGCTCAGGAACTTAATTGCTGCTCGCCTGTTCTATCCGCTTCATCCCTTCTGGGCACCACGATGCAGCAATTGCCGGCCCCTCCCATTCGCTCGCTCGAGAGCGTTTTTCACGCCGTCGCGATCTTCGCGTTAGTCACCGGTCTTCTCTATTTCGGCGCCGGCATCCTGGTGCCACTGGTCCTCTCGGTGCTCATGGCCTTCGCGCTGGCTCCGTTGGTCGGCCTGCTCGGGCGCCGCCTGCGCCTCCCTGATCCGCTGGCGGTCGTCGTCGCCGTGGTGCTGGCGCTCTTCGTTCTCGCCTGCTTCAGCTACCTCGTCGGCACCCAGTTCGCGCGCCTCGCCGCCGACCTGCCGCAATACCAGAGCGCCGTCAGCTCCAAGTTCGCCCTGATCAAGGATCAGCTCGGCGGCCGCAACGGGTTGTTCCAGAACATCATCGAGGCCATCGATACCCTCGAGCAGCAATTCGGCGGCGGCCAGCCCGGCGCCAGTACCGAGAACTCGGTGCCCGTCCGCATCACCAACGATCTCGCCAGCCCCCTGGGCATGGTCACCGGCGTGCTGGGCTCCGTGCTCGGCCCCTTGGCCACCGGCGCCATCGTCACCGTGTTCCTGATCTTCCTCCTCATGGGCCGCGAAGACCTGCAGGAGCGCTTCATCCGCCTCGTCGGCCGCGGCGACTACAGCACCACCAACCTCGCCCTCAACGACGCCAGCGCCCGCGTCGGCCGCTACCTCCTCATCCAGGTCTGCATCAACGTCTGCTACGGCATCATTTTCGCCACGGGGCTGGCGATCATTGGCGTGCCCGGCGCCATGCTCTGGGGCCTCATGATCGTCGTCTTCCGCTACATCCCCTTCGTCGGCGCGCTGCTCGTTGCCGTAATGCCCATCGGCCTCGCGCTCGCCGTCGATAGCGGCTGGACCATGGTCATCGTCACCGCTGCCTTCTTCGTCGTGCTCGACCAGACCGTCGCCAATGTCGTCGAGCCGCGCCTCTACGGCTCCAGCACGGGCGTCTCGCCGGTCGCCATCCTGCTTTCGGCCATGTTCTGGGCAACGCTCTGGGGACCGGTCGGTCTTGTCCTCTCCACGCCCATCACCGTCTGCCTCGTCGTCATCGGCCGCTATATCCCGCAGCTTCAGGTCTTTGAAACCCTCTTCGGTTCCGATCCCGTCCTCGAGCCCAAGGAGCGGCTCTATCAGCGCATGCTGCGCGGCGACATCGAGGAGGCGGTAGAGATCGCCGAGGAGGAGGCCGAGGAAACCGACGAGGACGAAGTCTTCGAAGATCTCGTCTCCGGCGCTCTCGCGCTCGCTGCCACCGAACTCTCCGACGCCCCGGAGGCACTCGCCCAGCGCAGCCGCATCGCCGAGACCACCGAGGCCCTCATAGCGGAATTCGCCGTTGAAATGCCGGAGCCGGCGACCATCCTCATCGTCGGCGGTCGCACCGAGATCGATGAGGCGCAGGCCAAGGTCATGGCACGCCAGCTTGCCACCGAGGGCGTCGGCTCGAAGGTGCTGCCACCCATCGCCGTTCGCCAGGAGAGCATCGGCCAGGTCGAGCTCGAAGGCATATCGGCCATCTGCCTTTGCTATCTCGGCGCCGACATCAAGGTGCAAACCCGCTACGTCGCGCGCCGCCTTCACCGCATGGCGCCCGACATGGAGGTGATCGTTTGTCACCTTCACCTCAACGCCGCCTCCGAAACCGCCGCCGACCTGCGGGTCGACAAGCTCGTACGCAGCGTCGCCGAAGCCACGGACTACATCGCCGAGCGCTTCAAGCCGGCCACCGCTCCCGAGTCCCTCGCCGAGCGTTTCACCATCCCTCGCGACAGCGCTGCGCTAGTCGCGGCGCTCGAAGAGGTCGCCGAAGCCATGGGCGTACCGCTCGCGACGATCAATCTCCTCTCCGACGAACGCCATCGCGATGACGCCGACGCCTATCGCCTGACCCAGACCGTCACCGAATCCGGCGATCCCCTCATCGCCGGCGCCCAGGACGCGGAGGAACCCAACCTCTACCTCCAGTCCAACGGCATCGACTTCTACGCCGCCGTCCCGCTGCTGGTCGACGACGAGCCCGTCGGCGCGCTGGCGATCATCGCCTACGAACCGCGCACGCTCTCCGATGATGAGATAGAACGGCTGAAGGAGCTTGCCACCCAGCTGGTGGCAAAGGTTCGCATGGACGCGAGGTAGGGGCCTGAGGGAGGATCACTCTCTCCAATGCGCCAGCGGTTCGGCCAGTGTCTGCAAGCCCGCTGCATCCTCGCCTTCGATCCGCCGCAGCAGCAACCGGGTGAGCTCCAGTCCGGCCGCGTAGACGTCCTCCTCGATCGTATCGACATGCGGGAACAGCGTGCCGAGGATGTCCGAGGTCTGCTTGGAGATGAAGTGCAGGTCTTCCCCAATCACGACGCCTGCTTCCTGCAATCCGCTGATCACCGATATCGCCCGCAGTTCGCCACCGCAGATGATGCCGTCCGGCCGGTTGGCTCCGCTTGCCAGCTCGCGCGCAAAGCTCCGCGTATCCTTGGCGGTGATGCCGGTCGAGTGGTCGAGCACCCGCGTCTCGACCTTGAGCCGCGCCGCCGCCCGTTCGAAGGCCGTAACGATGTTGTGGTAATTATTCGTCCGATCGTCCCCGATGAGCAGCATCAGGTCCCGGCACCCCTTCTCGACCAGGCGCTCCACCGCCATCTGCGCGAACAGCTCGGAATGGAAGTCGTGATAGGGGTGCGGCGTGAAAAACTCCGTTCGCCCATGGCTGACGAACGGGAAGTCGTTGTCCATCAGCAGCTTCACTCGCGGATCGCGCGGGCCGGTATGGGTGATGATCACCCCGTCCGCCGTACGGTTCTCGAGGATGTAGCGCACCGACTCCACCGAGTAGTTCCGCTCGAACTCCGGTATCACCGTGAGGTGGTAGCGTGTGCCCTTGATCGCATGGCCGATCCCCTGGATCAGGTAGCGCGCGAAATCGATCGAGTCCTCGGCGCCATCGAGCACCAGCGCAATCACATTGGTCTTGCCTGTCCGCAGGCGCACGCCGGCGCGGTCGGGGACGTAGCCGACGCTCGCCGCCGCCTCGGCAACCTTGCGCCGCGTCTCTTCCTTGAGGGAGGCGCCGCCGCGCAGCGATAGCGATACCGTCGACAGGCTCAGGCCCGTCAATTCCGAGATCGTCTTGAGGGTGGCGCGCTTTGCAGCCGGGGCAGGGGGTCTTCGTGTCTTCGTCATCGTACTGGGCTTGCCGTGCCGATTTTCGGCCCGTCCATGCGTCCATCGATATACAGGAAGTTTGCAACGATACAATACGCCAAAAGCATGATCGATGGATGGGATTTGGAAGTCTGTATGCATGTAAGGTATTGAATATAAACGTGATAGCCGGCGGCCATCGCGCATTCATTCGATTCACATTCGGTTTCTATTGCAACGTTGCAAAAACTACGCTTAGCTGCGCCTGCACTTGGAGGAGTGCAGCCGTGCCGGCCTGGGAGGCTCTGGAGCACGGATTCAAAAATCGGAGGAGGATTTCATGATCAGACGCACTCTGCTGGCGTCTGCCACGGCGTTTACGCTGCTGGCGACGGCCGCAATTCCTGCCAAGGCCGAAGTCTCTATCATGTATGCCGAATGGCTCGCATCGCTCGTCGAGCCTGGCATCGCTGCCTACGAAAAGGAGACTGGCGACAAGGTCAATGCCATCAAGCTGCCCGGTGCCGGCTACGACCAGCGCATCGCGCTCGACCTATCCGCCGGTACCGCTTCCGACGTTGTCCAGATGGACAGCTTCATGGTCTCCGAGCTCGCCTCGTCCGGCTATCTCATGCCGCTCGACGAGAAGGCCGCCGCCTGGGACCAGTACCAGTATTACATGAAGGGCCTACTCGAAGTGGCCTCCTATGACGGCCACGTCTATGCGCTGCCGACCGACACCGACGTGCGCATGCTCTGGTATTCCATTCCCAACTTCCAGAAGGCCGGCATTGCCACTCCGTGGCAGCCCAAGACCTGGGCCGATGTGCTCGACGCCGCCCAGAAGCTCAAGGATGCCGGCGTCGAATACGCCTTCCAGATTCCGGCCGGCACCAAGCAGGGTGAAGCCGCCACGATGCAGGGCTTCTACATGGCGCTGCTCGGCGCCGATAAGCCCGATGACGACCGCAACCGCCTGCTCAACCGCAAAACTGGCCAGTGGATTGGCGACAGCCCGGCCCTGCGCCGTACGCTCGATCTCTACCACCAGGTCTATGTCGACAAGAAGCTGACCCCGGCGGACCTCAACTACGCCACCGATCCGGGCGCTGCCGTGCGCCAGGCGCTCGCCGACGGCAAGCTGGGCATCCTGGCCTCCGGCTCGTGGGAAGATGCGTGCCTGTGGGATTGTAACGGCGTCAATCTGCCCAGCCGCGAAGAACGCGACAAGCTGGTCGGCTGGACCCCGTGGCCCGGTTCGGGCGAACCCGGCGCCAAGGCCACCACCAATATTTCGGGTGGCTGGACCATCGGCGTCAACGCCAAGGCCGCCAATCCCGATGCCGCCTTCAAGCTCGTGACGACGATCTTTGACGTCGCCAACTTCAAGGCCTGGACGCTGGCCAACCACCGCATGGCCGTCCGCACCGACATCTCGGAATCGCCCGAATACATGGCCGATCCGTACCTGGCCAAGGCCACCGCGCTCGCTGCCGATACCACCGGCCGCGACACCGTCCCCGGTTACCAGACCGTCTCCGCCCTCGTGCAGCAGGCGACCTCCGATATCCTCGATGGGGCCAGCGTCGATGACGTGATCAAGACCTATCACGACGCCCTGGTCGACGAGTTCGGGGCCGACAAGGTCATCACCTACCAATAAGCCCGTTCCTCCCCGCACGGCGGCGTCTTCGGTTCGTCCGGATGCCGCCGTGACGGTGGGTTCCCGCCGCAAGGCTGGCGCCAGGCGCGCCCGGCAGCAATGCCGGCGTTCTCCGCACCCGCCTACCTCGACGGCATCGAGCGCGAGAACACCTTTATGAAGAACCAGGCCAACCCTTGGCTGACCAATAACCTGGTCCTGCTCGGCGTGGGCATGTTGCCCGCTCTGCTCCTGATCGGTCTCCTGCTTTACTTCACCGCCTGGGCCTTTGCCTTCAGCTTCACCGACCTGGCCCTGGTCGGCAAGAAGTCGGTCGAGTGGAGTTGGGTCGGCCTTGAGAATTTCCAGCGGCTCTTCACCCGCCGCGGCTTCCTTGAATCCCTCTGGACCACGGTCATCTTCGTCTTCTTCTCGGCCATCGTCGGCCAGTCCGTGCTCGGCTTCCTGCTGGCGGCCCTGCTGCGCGGACGCAATTCGACGCTCAAGACCGTCATCGAAGTCTGCATCATGCTCGGCTGGCTGTTGCCCGATATCGTGGCGGCGTTCCTATGGTCGGCGACGACCGCGCAGACCGGCCTCATCAACGCGCTCATCGTCGTGCCGCTGGGCTTCCAGCCCATCAACTTCATCAACGATTACGCGCTGCCCGTCGTCATCATCGCCAATATCTGGAAGGGCACGGCCTGGTCCTACCTCCTGTTCTCGGCGGCGCTGGATTCGATCTCGCGCGAGGTGATCGAGGCGGCCAAGGTCGACGGCGCCACCGGGTTCCAGCGCATCTGGCTGGTCATGCTGCCGATCATCCGGCCGCATATCGCCACCAACATGCTCTTCATCACCATCTGGACCTTCACCTACTTCCCGCTGATCTTCGCCATGACCGGCGGCGGTCCAGGGACCCAGACGACCACCCTGGCGGTCTTCCTCTACAACCAGAGTTTTGCTCGCGGAAACCTCGGTTTCGGCAGTGCGATATCGGTGGCCATGCTGGTGATCGTGGGCCTGCTGTCCCTGGTTTACCTGCGTATGCTGCGGGAGCCCAAATGATGGAAACCAATCCCGCCCATTCGCGCCTCACCGCCGTGGCGCTGGCCTTCATGGCACTCATCTGGGTCAGCCCGTTCTCCTGGCTCATCCTCAATGCCTTCAACCCGGCCTCGACTGGCCGGCTCGAAATTCCGCACTCCATCGGGCTCGATAACTTCGCGCTCGCCGTGAGCGGCAAGGCCGGCATCCAGTTCCTCAATTCGGTGATCATCGCCGCCGGCACGGCCACGCTGAGCGTCCTGGTCGGCATCTCCGCAGCCTATCCGCTCTCGCGCCTGCGCATCCCGGGACGCAACGCGTTCCTCTGGACGCTGGTGCTGCTGCGCATGCTGCCGTCGGCAGGCGTGCTGGTGCCGCTCTATTTCGCGGCGCAGCGCACCGGCCTGCTCAACCAGCTCGGCGTCATCATCGCGCTGACCGTGCTCAACCTGCCGTTCACGCTGCTCCTCCTCAAGAACTTCTTCGACACCGTGCCCATCGAGCTCGAGGAGGCCGCCTATGTGGAGGGCGCCAACCTTTTTCAGATCCTCACCAACGTTGTGCTGCCCATGTCGCGGGCCGGCATCGCCGTGGTCTGGTTCTTCAGCTTCACCGGCGCCTGGAACGAGTTCCTCTTGCCGCTGATCTTTTCACGCGTCGAATCCGGGTTCCCCATGTCGGTGGGCCTCTACGCCGCGTTCGGCCAGCAGGGCGCCGTGCAATACGGTTTCCTGGCGGCATTCTCCATCATCTACGCCGCCCCTGCGGTCGGCGTTTATTTCCTCTTGCGGCGGAACATGAACACAGGTTTCGCCGGCGTTGGTGTGAAGGGATAGACCAATGAACGCGCTGGCCGGAAAACTTGGGCTACTCGACGACGATATCAAGCAGGAGAACAAGCTCCTGCGCCTCGCCGAGGACCTTCGCGCCAAAATCCTCACCCCCATCGAGGGTGATTTCCAGTGGCATTACAGCGAGGCGGACTTAAGCGCGGACGAGGCCCTGAGCGCCGATTGGCGCAAATGGGCCTCGTTCGGGCCGCGCTCTGTCTGGTCCAAGAAGCAGGGTCACACCTGGTTCGCCGCTGAAGTCACCGTGCCCGAGGCTGCGAAGGGCAAGACCCTGGTCCTGAAATTCACCTCGCAATGGCAGGACCGCCCCGGCACCACCGACCCGCAATGCCTGGCCTATCTCGACGGCCACATCGCCCAGGCCATCGACGGCAATCACACTGAGCTGGTCGTCGCCCGCAATGCCAAGCCGGGCGCCAGGCGCACGCTGCTCGTCAACGCCTTCACGTTCTTCGATCGTCCGCTGGTCGGCTTCAAGGTCGAATTCATGGTGCGCAACGAGCGCGCCGAAAAGCTCTATTATGACATCATGACCCCGCTCGAGGTCGCCACGCGCCTGCCGCAGACCGACAGCCGCCGCCATGCCGTTCTCAACCTCGTCGATGATGCCCTGCGCGCGCTCGATCGCCGCGATGGCGTCACGCCCGAGTTCGAGGCTTCGCTCGCCGCCGCCGAAAAGATCGCCGCCCAGATCTACAAGCTCGTCGATACCGAAACCCAGCCCACCATCTCGGCAGTCGGCCACACCCATCTCGACGTCGGCTGGCTCTGGCGTGTCATGCACACCCGCGACAAGACCGGGCGCTCCTTCGCCACTGTCCTCGCGCTGATGGAGGAATATCCCGACTTCGTCTTCATGTATAACCAGTCGGTGCTCTTCGATTTTCTCAAGAGCGACTATCCCGAGCTCTGGAAGCGCCTCAAGGAGCGCGTAAAGGGCAAGCAGTTCGAGATCGAAGGCGCCATGTGGGTGGAGCCGGACGTCAACATCGTTTCGGGCGAAAGCCTCGTGCGCCAGATCATGCGCGGCCGCCGCTTCCATCAGGAAGAATTCGGCGTCACCCCCAAGGTCGTCTGGCTCCCCGACACCTTCGGCTATTCCGCCAACCTTCCCCAGGTGATGGAGAAGTCCGGACTCGAATATTTCGTCACCTCAAAACTCTCCTGGAACGACACCGACCGGCACCCCTACGACACCTTCTTCTGGAAGGGCATCGACGGCACCACCACCAAGGCCCAGCTCATCACCGCCCAGCGCTTCGAGAGCGACGCCATATTCACCACCTACAATTCCGACCTCTCGGTCAGTGAAGTGATGGGCGCGTGGAAGCGTTACGAACCCAAGGCCGTCAATGACGAAGTCCTCGTCTGCTACGGCTATGGAGATGGCGGCGGCGGTCCGACCCGCGCCATGATCCAGCGCGGCCAGCGCCTCGCCAAGGGCATTCCCGGCGCCCCCAGGGTCAAGCTCGAGGGCATCGTTCCCTTCCTCGATCGCCTCGGCAAGCGCATGGAGGCCGACGCCGCCCGCTTCCCGGTCTGGAATGGCGAGCTCTACCTCGAATATCACCGCGGCACCCTGACCTCGGTGGCCCGCAACAAGGCCAATAACCGCAATGCCGAGCGTGCCCTGCGCGAGCTCGAATATCTCTCCGCCCTCGCCGCAGCGACGGCCGGCGTCAAATACCCCAGGGAGGACATCAACGCCTTCTGGGAGACCATCCTCATCAACCAGTTCCACGACATCCTGCCGGGCACCTCGATCCCGGAAGTCTACGTGGACTCGGACGCCGAATACGCCACGCTCTTTTCGACCCTCGCCTCGGCCAACGGCCCCTGGCAGACGGCCGCCCGCGCCATCGCCAAGCCTGCGGCCGGCGAGATCAAGCTCTTCAACTTCACCGGCCACGACCGCTCCAATGCGCTGGTCTCGCTCAACGGCGGCGATCTCGCCAGCGCGGCCCTGTCCTCGGACGGCCAGGTCACCCCGTTCCAGCAGCTGACCTCGGCCAATGGCGAAACCAGCTTCGCGGCGCCCGTCGCCAACGTGCCCTCGCTCGGCTGGTCCACTGCGCTCCTTGTCAATGGCCCCGGCCCCAAGCTGCGCACCAGCCTCAAGGTCTCCGCCACCAGGCTCGAAAACGACCTGATCAAGGTCACCTTCGACAAGAACGGCGAAATCACCTCCATCATCGACAAGACCGCCGACCGCGAAGTCATCAAGGTCGGCGAAAAGGCCAACCGGCTCGTGGCCTATGAAGACAAGCCGATGAACTGGGACGCCTGGGACATCGACCGCTATTTCGAGGAACAGTTCTGGCCGCTCGCCGACACCAAAGCCAGGATCGAGGTTGTCGAAACCGGCCCCTACCGCGCCGCCATCCGCATCGAGCGTCCCTACCACAATTCGAGGGTAGTGCAGGTCGTCTCGCTGGAAGAGGGCGCCCGCCAGGTCACCTTCGACACCTTCATCGACTGGCAGGAGCGCCAGCAGGTGCTCAAGGCGCTGTTCCCCTTCGATCTCAACGCCTCGGAAATCCGCTCGGAAATCCAGTTCGGCCACGTCAAGCGCGCCACCCATCGCAATACCAGCTGGGACCGCGCCCGCTTCGAAGCCTCGATGCATCGCTGGGTCGACATCTCCGAAGCCGATTTCGGCGCCGCGCTCATCAACGACGCCAAATATGCCTATGACGCCGTCGAGCAACTGGTCCGCGTCACCCTGGTGCGCGGCTCCACCTTCCCGTCGCCCGAGGCGGATCTGGGCGAACACCACTTCCGCTACGCGCTCTTCGTCCACGAAGGCGTATCGGACCTTGAACAGGTCCAGATCGCGGCGGAGCGCTTCAACAATCCCATCGCCGTCATCGGCGACACCTCCCAGCGTACCGAGCCTGCCGGCGCCGGACCCTCGTTCTCCTTTGCGAGCGTGGACACCGATTCAGTCACCCTCGAAACCGTCAAGCAGGCCGAGAACGGCGACGGCCTCATCCTGCGCGTCTTCGAACACGCCAACCGCCGCGCCAGGGCGACCATCAGCTTCGGGCTGCCGGTCAGGTCCGTGGAACTGGTCAACCTGATGGAGGAGGGCGGCGAGAAGGTCGCAGTCAAGGACAATGCCGTCACCCTGAACCTGCGCCCCTTCGAAATCGCCACCCTACGCATCCGCACCTAAGGAGGCCGCCATGACCAATGTCATCCTCAAGGACGTCAAGAAATCCTACGGCCCCATGGAGGTCATCCACGGCATCGATCTCGAGATCAATTCGGGCGAGTTCGTGGTCTTTGTCGGTCCCTCCGGCTGCGGGAAGTCGACGCTCCTGCGCATGGTGGCGGGGCTCGAACACATCACCGGCGGGCAGGTGGCCATCGACGACAAGGTCGTCAACGACGTGCCTTCGCCCCAGCGCGGTATCGCCATGGTGTTCCAGTCCTATGCGCTCTATCCGCATATGACTGTCTACGACAACATGGCTTTCGGCCTGAAGCTGGCCAAGCGCCCCAAGGACCAGATCGACAAGCGCGTCCGCGAAGTCGCGAAAATCCTCCAGATCGAGGATTACCTCGAACGCATGCCCCGCGCCCTTTCGGGCGGCCAGCGCCAGCGCGTCGCCATCGGGCGGGCGCTGGTGCGCAACCCAAAAGTCTTCCTCTTTGACGAGCCGCTCTCGAACCTCGACGCGGCCCTGCGCGCCCAGACCCGCATCGAGATCGCCAAGCTCCACTCCCAGCTCGACGCCACCATGATCTACGTCACCCACGACCAGGTCGAGGCCATGACGCTCGCCGACAAGATCGTGGTCCTCAATGCAGGCCGCATCGAGCAGGTCGGCAGCCCCCTCGAACTCTACCGCTATCCCGTCAACACCTTCGTGGCCGGCTTCATCGCCAGCCCGAAGATGAATTTCGTCGCTGTCCAGCCCAAGGACAGCGAATTGCTGCTGCCGGGCGGGCGGACGCTTACCGTGCCAGGCGACATCGCCCGCGTGGCCACCCTCGGCATCCGTCCCGAACATGTCGAACTCTCGAGCCCCGACACCGCCCTGCTCTCGGGCTCGCTCGAAGTGCTCGAGCATTTCGGCGAATACGCGCTCGCCTATGTCACCATCGCCGATGGCTCGCAGATCACCGTAAAACTCGATGGTGCCCCGGAGCTCGAGCTGGGCTCGACCCTGCATGTAACGTTCAATGCAGCGCATGTGCACCTCTTCGACGCGGAGGGCAGGGCGTTGAGGCAGTAGCGGCGGAGACGGCCGCCGCCAGTCCAGCACTTTCAGCTCATCGCCCCCCCGGCCACCGTACTTCCCCGGCCGCAGAGCCGGGGCCCACGGATATCTCCACTCGGGCGGAGCGGTGCAATAGGCCCCGGGTCTTCGCCCGGGGAAGTAAGGGGTGGGGAGGGGCGCCAAACCCAAACCCGCCGGCACTCTTCCCTCCCCCTTGTGTGGAGGGACAGGGGGTGGGGGAAGTCACAAACACTACGCCCACCCGGGATCGCGGCCCCCCGATCGAGCCTTAGCTCGTTGCCAGCTTCATCATCACCAGCCCGCTCACGATCAGCACCGCGGCCAGCACCCGCATCGGGCTCACTGCCTCTCCCAGCACCATGATCCCGACCACGAACGCACCTACGGCGCCGATCCCGGTCCAGATCGTATAGGCCGTGCCCAGCGGCAGGGTGCGCATGGCGACTGACAGCAGCCCGAAGCTGCCGATCATGGTGACGACGGTGATGATGGTCGGCATGAGGCGCGTGAAGCCGTTCGATTGCTTCATCGTGAACGCCCAGACGATTTCGAGAATGCCGGCTGCGACGAGATAGACCCAGGCCATTTGGCCCTCCTTGGAATATCCGGGTCGTCCCGGCACACAAGGCCCATGTTGGGGAGGTCGTCCTCTGCGGTCCTAGATAGGACACGTGGTGTCTCCGGGCAAGTCTCAGTGCCCGGGATGCAGGGCGTCGTTGAGATACATGCAGGTGAGCAGCGTAAAGATGTACGCCTGGATCACCGACATCAGCAGCTCCAGTGCGGTCAGCGCCACGGTCATTGCCAGCGGCAGGATCGCGGCGGCCAGACCCAGCGGTCCGAAATCGCCCAGCGACACGACGAACCCTGCAAACACCTTGAGCGTGATGTGTCCCGCCAGCATTACCGCGAAAAGACGGACCGCATGGCTGATCGGCCGAGAGATATAGGAGACAATCTCAATCGGCACGATGACCGGCGCGAGGAACATCGGTACCCCGGTCGGCATGAACAAGCGAAAGAACCGGGCGCCGTTGCGCACCAGCCCATAGACAGTCACCACCAGGAACACGAGCATGGCCAGCGCGAAGGTGACGATGATGTGGCTCGTGACCGTGAAGGCGAACGGCACCATGCCTATGAGGTTGGCCGTGAGGATGAAGGCAAAGAGTGTGAACACGAGCGGGAAGAACCGCATCGCCTCGGCGCCACCCTGGCTGCGCACGGTCCCGGCTATGCCCTCATAGGCCATCTCGGCCAGCGCTTGCCACCGGCCCGGCACGAGACGACGCCCGCCGAACAGCATGAAGCAGCTCACCAGTACGACGGTCAGCACCATGTAGGCCGCCGAATTGGTCAGCACCATGCGCTGCCCGGCAAACTCGCCGAGGTTGAGGACGTCGGTAATGAGGAACTGGTGGATGGGATCTGCCATCATCTCGCTCGTTGAGATGGGGCCGTCCCCGTTTATCCGATAGATGCACGGGTCGTCCCGAGCACTGCCCGCTCATAGAGTGAACGCGCCATAAAGGCAAGCCGATCCAAGGCCTTGGCGCGGCAGTGCTACATATTGACCAAGGTCGCCTCGTTGACAGCGTTACCAGCCGGGGCTTATCTGCCGGCCATTGGGGGCTCGTAGGGAGAGTCCCCGCCTCTCATAAGGACTTGCAGGGAATGACCAAGGGTTGGGTACGTGGATTGGCGGCGGCTGCTGCCGTGAGCATTGCTTCTGTCACCGCGAGCGTGGCCTGGGCCGCCGATGTGAAGATCGCCATGATCATGCCGGGCCCGATCACCGACAACGACTGGAACTCGGTCGGCTATAACGGTCTGCAGGCTGCCGCCAAGGAACTGGGCGTCGAAGTCGCCTATGCCGAGAACGTCACCGACGCCGACGCCGAGCGCCTGCTGCGCGATTTCGCCTCGCGCGGCTACAACCTGATTTTCGCCCACTCGTTCTCGTTCGGCGACGCGGCCCTCAATGCCGCCGAGGATTTCCCCAACGTCACCTTCATGGCCGGCACCGCCGCCAGCCTGGCTGACAATCTGGGCACCTATTCCAACCCGGATTACCAGGGCGCCTACCTCGCCGGCATGATCGCCGCCGGCGCCTCCAAGACCGGCACTGTCGGCTGGGTCGGCGGCATGCCCGCCCCCAACATGCTGGCCAATCTTCACGCCTATGAAGCCGGCGCCGAAGAAGGCAAGGCCGGCACCAAGGTGCTGCACACCTTCATCGGCTCGTGGTTCGATCCGCCGAAAGCCAAGGAAGCCGCCATCGCACAGACCGAGCAGGGCGCCGACGTGCTCTCCGCCCAGGGCGTGGGCGTCATCGACGCCGCCATCGCCAAGAACGTCTGGGCGCTTGGCGCCATGACCGACCAGAACCACCTCGGCCCCAAGAACGTCCTCACCAGCGTCACCTGGGATCTCAGCCCGCTCGTGGTCGCCGTCGCCAAGGCCGTCGAGGCCGGCACCTGGAAGAGCGAGAACTGGTCCTACGGCATCGCCAACGGTTCGGTGAACCTGGCCGATTTCCACGGCCTCGATTCCAACGTCGATCCGGACGTCCTCAAGCGCGTCAACGAGAAGATCGAAGCCATCAAGTCCGGCGCCTTCGAAGTGCCGCTCGATACCACTGCGGTGCAATGACCTCCGCTGACCAATCCGTCGCAGCCGCCGGCCTCGTGCCGGCGGCTGTCGACATGCGCGACATCCGCGTGCAGTTCGGCCCCGTCATCGCCAATGACGCGGTCGATTTTGCTGTCAGGCCCGGCGAAATTCACGCTCTTCTGGGCGAGAACGGCGCCGGCAAGACTACGCTCATGCGCATTCTCGCCGGGCTCCTGCAGCCGCAGCGCGGCGAAGTCCTGATCGACGGCAAGCCCGTCCACCTCGCCTCCGCGCTCGATGCCCAGGCCCATGGCATCGGCATGGTCCACCAGCATTTCATGCTGATCCCCACCATGAGCGTTGCCGAGAACATTTCCATCGGCCTGCCCGGCGTCCGCCGCTGGTTCCCGCGCCTCGGCGACCTCGCCCGCGAGATAAGCGCCTTCGGCAAGGAGCGCGGCCTCGAGATCGATGCAAACGCCCTGGCGGGTTCGCTCTCCGTCGCCGGCCAGCAGCGCGCCGAAATCCTGAAGGCCCTCTATCGGGGCTCGAAAATCCTCATCCTCGATGAGCCCACCGCCGTCCTCACCCCGCAGGAAGCCACCGGGCTTTTCGAAGTCCTCCGCTCCCTCGCCGCCTCCGGCACCGCCATCATCTTCATCAGCCACAAGCTGCACGAAGTCATGGCCGTCACCGACCGCATCACCGTGCTCCGCCGCGGCAAGGTCGCTGCCAGCTTCGTCACCGGCGACACCAGCGAGCGAGAAGTCGCTCGCGCCATGGTCGGCGCCGACGTGACGCTGCCGCAGCTCGATGAGCCCGCCAACCAGAACGCCGCCCCGATCCTCGATCTGAGTGCCCTCACCCTCAGGGACGATCGCGGCCTCACCCGGCTCGACGACGTCACCCTTACCATCCGCTCGGGCGAAATCGTCGGCATTGCCGGCGTCGATGGCAACGGCCAGCAGGAGCTTGCGGAAGCAGTCGTCGGCCTTCGCCGCCTCGATACCGGCTCCATCTCCATCGACGGCAAGCCGCTGGCCGCCGCGCCCGTCGCCGACCGCATCGCCGCCGGTCTCGCCCATATCCCCGAGGATCGCCACCGCACCGCGATCTTTTCGCCCATGTCCATCGCCGAGAACGCCGCCTCCGAAACCATCGGCGCGGCCCCGCTCTCGCGCTCCGGCCTCATCGACAACGGCGCCCTGCGCACCAATGCCGAGGCTATCGTCGAGGACTTTGACGTGCGCTGCTCGGGCATCGACCAGCCTATCGGCGAACTCTCGGGCGGCAATCAGCAGAAGGTCGTGCTCGGCCGCGCCATGAGCCGCGATCCGCGCCTCGTCGTTGCCGTGCAGCCCACGCGCGGCCTCGACATTGGCGCCACCGCCTTCCTCCACAACCAGCTGCTCGAAAGCCGCCGCAAGGGCGCTGCCGTGATGCTGGTCTCCACCGAACTCGACGAAATCCTGGCGCTCTCGGACCGCATTGCGGTCATGTTCAAGGGCCGCATCATCGGCATCATCGAGCGCAAGGACGTCACCATGGAAAAGCTCGGGCTGATGCTCGCGGGCAAGGCCGCCTGATGATCGAAACCGTCCGCCGCACGCTCGTCGCGCGCAACCTCCTTTCCGGCATCGTCGCCGTGCTGCTGGCGCTCCTCGCCGGCGCGCTCCTCATCCTCGCCCTCGGCCGTGATCCCATCGCCGCCTATGGTGCGCTGTTCTCGGCCTCGCTCGGCTCGGCCAATGGCCTGGCCGAAACCGCCATCCGCACCGTGCCGCTGGCGCTGTGCGGCATCGGCATCGCGCTGGCCTTCAGGGCAGGGGTGTTCAATGTCGGCGCCGAAGGCCAGCTCTTCATCGGCGGCATCAGCGCTGCCTATGTCGGCACGCTCCTCGATGGCCAGCCGCAATTGCTCGCCCTCTCGCTCATGGCCGTGGCCGCCGCCGTGGGCGGCGCCCTCTGGTCCGGCATCGCGGCGGTTCTCAAGCTGCGCTTCCGCTCCGATGAGCTCATCACCACGATTATGCTCAACTACATCGGCATCTTCTTCGTCGGTTACCTGCTTCACGGCCCGCTGCACGATCCCGGCTCGGCCCTGGCGCAGACCGTTCGCCTCGGCGCCGAAGCCCGCCTGCCGGTGCTCGTGCCCGGCACGCGCCTCCACTTCGGCATCGTCATCGCGGTGGCTGCCGCCTTCATTGCCCAGCTCTATCTCTGGCGCACCGTCGCCGGCTTTCGCCTCCGCGCCACCGGCCAGAATCCCCGTGCCGCCGAAAACGCCGGCATCAATGTCCGCCGCGTTATCGTCGTCGGCTTCCTCACCTGCGGCGCCCTGGCGGGCCTTGCCGGTTTCACCGAAGTCGCTGGCGTCCAGCGCCGCATGATCGAGAATCTCTCGCCCGGCTATGGCTACACCGCCATCATCGTGGCTTTGCTCGGCCAGACCAACCCCATCGGCGTCCTCTTCGCCGCCGCGCTTTTCGCCGCGCTCCAGGTCGGCTCCACCACCATGGAATCTGCCGTCGGCGTGCCTTCCTCACTCACCATGATCATTCAGGCGCTCGTCGTCCTCTTCCTCCTGGCCCAGAACGTCATGCCGCGCTTCTGGCACCGGAAGACGGGAGCCGCCGCATGATGGATATTCTCAACAACGCCGTCCTCGCCGGCTTCATCGCCGCCAGCGTGCGCATGGCCATCCCGATCCTGCTCGCCGCCATCGGCGGCATGTTCAGCGAGAAATCAGGCGTCCTCAACATCGGCCTCGAAGGCATGATGCTGCTCGGCTGCTTTGTCGGCTTCGCCGCGGCCTATGCCTCGGGTTCGCTCCTCGTCGGCGTCCTCGCCGCCATCGTTGCGGGCGCGGTGCTCGGCCTCGTGCTCGGCGTCTTCGCCATCACCATCGGCTCCAACCAGGTCGTGGTTGGCATCGCCATCAACCTCCTGATGGTCGGCGTCACCGGCTTTTTCTTCCGCCTGTTCTTCGGCTCGGGCACCTCGTCCCCGCGCATCGACAATTTCCAGCCCATCGATTTCGGCCCTCTCGCCGAAATCCCCATCCTCGGCCCGCTGCTCTTCCAGCACGATCCGCTGACCTATGTGGCGCTGCTCATCGTCGTTCTCGCGTGGGTCGTCATGCACCGCTCGACAATCGGGCTGGCCATCTCGGCAGCCGGCGAACACCCCGAGGCCGCCGAAACCCTCGGTCTCAACGTCCCGCGCATCCGCTATCTCTGCCTCCTCGCAGGCGGTGCCCTGGCGGGCCTCGGCGGAGCCTTCCTTTCGCTCAGCGCCACCGGCCTTTTCATCGACAACATGACCTCGGGCCGCGGCTATATCGCGCTCGCCATGCTGATCCTCGGCCGCCGCTACCCTTTCGGCATCCTCGCCGCCGCTCTTCTCTTCGGAGCCGCCGATGCGCTGCAGCTACGGACTCAGCTCCTCCCCTGGAACATCCCGCTCCAGTTCCTCCTGATGCTGCCCTACGTGCTCACCATCGTGGTCCTGGCCATCGCGGCCGGCCGCACCGGCGCTCCTGCGGCGCTCGGGGCACCGTTCAGGCGCCATAAATCCGACGGGGCCTGACCCGTCGGCAACTACTTCATATCGCTCGCGAATTTTGCTTGCCCGTCACAGTAAAGTGGCGGGCAATACTCACTTTGGGGTAATAGCCGGCATTGTAAAAAGGATACACAACTATGGTTACCGATTGCTCGTTGCTTGTTTTCGCAAGAACACGGCAATGACTTGAGGTAGTGTTTGTGAGGGGGCACTTCACGCAATCGTCCTGTGTGGCATCATGCGGAAATGTGTCGTAGGCCAGCTATCGACCTGGGCAGTCCTTCCTGTGCTCTCTGCCGGCGTGGCAGTCGCTCAGGATCAGCCGCAACAGAATTACACGCCGACCATCATGAGCGAGTCGGGCGGCGCCATGATGATGACGTTGCCGGACGTACCATCCGGCGTGACCGGTAGCGGCGGCCCGATCACCGGCTCTGGCGTCCAGACCATTCCCGGCGTGATGATGGGTTTCGATATCGGCCGCAAGCTGGGCACGTTCGCCGGCCTCGACCTCATCGGCAATCTCTCGCTCTTCATCGGCATCGGCGGCAATACTGCCACCTCGACCACCACGCTTTCGGGTCCCGGCACCATCGTGCTCTCGGGCAATACCCAGAGTACGGCAACGATCAGCCTGGACACCACCACCGGCCCGGGCGGCGCGACGGCCAATGCCTCGGTGTCGCTGACCACGCCGGGCGGAGGCGCGACCATCACGCAGAACACGACTTCGCCTGTCGGTGGCGGCGTCGTCTCGCCGGCCGTGACCCTGACCGGCGACAATACCGGCGTGATCTTCTCGGGCGTCGCCACTGACGGCACGACGCCCAGCGCGGCCGCTTTCGCCGCCGCTGCCGATCCGCGCGGCTATGTCTTCGTGGGTGTGGGCGACCTGACCGGCACCACGATCCGCACCAACACCTATCGCAGCTTCGTCTACTACGGCGCCGATGCCTCGTTAGGCCTCTCGCCGCCCTCGGTCGATCCGACCAGCTTTACGCCCTACATCACCGCCGGCTATCGCGCGCTACGGCAGGAAATCTCGACCGTCACGACGTTCGATCTCCCCGAAGTCGCCGGCGCGACCACGACCTTCCCGACCCTCGGCCTGCGCCGGTTCGAGCAGCTGGATGCGAACTATTATGGCGGCGGCGTCGGGCTTTCGGTCAGCCATACCCTCGAGAACAACATTACGCTGAACGGAGCCATCGAAGGCGGCATCCGTGCGTTCGACGCGACCTATCGCGGTCGCGACCTCGCCATTTTCCCGATCCCCACGGGCGGAAACGCGACCGACCTGCAGACGTTCGATGTCGGCAGGGCCAGTGCCGAGGAGCACGGCGTCGCCTGGTTCGCCAAGGGCGAGGCCGGCTTCAACTTCCCGATCGCCGCCAATCTCCTGCTGGGGTTCACCGGTACGGTCGAATACATCTCGAAAGTGCCGACCCTCACGCGCTCCGGGCCGACCGTGCAATCCACGCAGGGAGCTGGCTCCGGCTCGCTGACCTACCCCAATGGCGCTGGTACGCAGTCGACCAGTATCGCCTTCGCCGATGCCTGGAACTTCGGCATCAAGGCTACGCTGAGCGGCAGCTTCTGAAAGCCCGGCTAGTTACGGGAATCGTAGCGGCAGTCGATCTCGCCGCCCTGCCATTCGACGACCAGATGGGCGACGTAGAAGGCGCCCGGATCCGTGTCGAGCGTTACGCGCCCAAGCTCTTCTTCCGTGCTGTCCGATCCGACGAGGAAGTCGCCCGATTGCGTGATGTCCGAGCGGCCGGCGGGCCCCTGCTTTTCGATCACGAAGTGGAACGAGCCTTCGGCGGGCACCGGTGAGGAGACCTTGCCGACAAGCTCTATCGAGGATGGTGTTTCGACCCTGACGATGTCGCAGTTCATGTTTTCAGCTCCGCTTGCTGACGCCAGGGGAGCGCTGGTTGCGACGATGACGAGAGCGGCCCTCAGACTGGCGTGGTGGTGCATCATTCTTGATCCCAACTCTGCCCGCGGATGCCGCCGCCCGGGGCAAGTCAAACGCAAAAATCAGCCCGCCGCCGTGAGGCGCCGGACTGATCGGTTGGCCCCAGCCTCAATCCGGAGCCCGGGGCGTGATCTCGATGACATAGGTCGAGCTGCCATCGGAGGTCGAATGCATCGACGACCGGATGCCATCGAATTTCTGCGAGTTCATCTGGATCACCGCCAGGTTCTGGTTGGACCCGGTGATGGTCTGGTTGAAGGTGTGGCCTTCGCCCGATTGCGCGATCGACGTGAAATTATGCGAACCCGTCACGTTGATCGATGCGGTGTTGTCCGTGCCGCTCTGGACGGTAACCGAAACGTTGCCGCCGAATTGTCCCTTGACCGGAAGGCTGCCTGCATAGGCGGGCACGGCCGGGATAGCGGTGGCCAGAACCGCGGCCAGTATCAAACACCTCATAGCACTTCCTCCGTTTGAACGACTGCGTGGAAGGGGCGGAGGATGCGGGGGGAATAGCGGGGCGCTACCGCATCCTCCGGGACCCAGGTCAGAAGTTCACCTGGACCGTGTTGGAAGTGTTCCCCGCGCCGGACTGCGAGGTCTCCGAATAATTGCCATGGCCCAACTGAGTGGTGGCCGCACCATTGCCGAAGCCGCTCTGCCAGGTTCCCGACGCATTGTACTTGCCGGCCTGCGTGGTCAGCGACTCGTTGGCGACGCCTTCCTGGCCCGTATAGGCATCATTGTGCCGGCCGACCTGGATCGTGCCCTGGGCATTGCCGAGGCCATATTGCTCGACAGCTGCATTGTTGCGGGCGCCGGTCTGGTCGATGCCGGAGAAGTTACTGCCGGCCTGGAAGGTCTCCTGGTTGTTCTTCCACCCGCTCTGATTCACGATCGAAATATTGCCCGCGAAGGCAGACGTGGAAGCGATCGCCAGGATGGCCGCTGCACCGAAAACACTCTTGATCATGGTAGTCTCCCTCTGATGAAAAGCTGAAATGCCGAACCCTTCGGCTGTCATCAGAGGGCGCCAAACCCGCCCGGTTTTCGAGCCGGAAGCCGTACTCCCGCCCGTGTCGACGATCACCCCGCCAATGCCGGTGCAACGGTCCTTGCGTATGGCCGAGTGAGTCGGCGTTACATTTCGTAGGTCGCCCTATGTGCTCTGCAGGCCGATGCCATACCTTTTCGTGGGACGGCGCTCAAATCGGCGTCAACGACGCGGCAAATGCACGGAAAATGGGATGAACATACTAAACCAACTGGTCTAGCTGGGGCCCGGCCATTGACGCAGGTCAATGACAGTCTTCGACTTCGGGCACATAACTCCGACACCCGATACCGACAGGGGCACAAAGAGAGCGGTGGGGCAGGCAATATGTGCACTCTGAAGGAAGAGGGGCAAGATGAAGCAATTTTACGAGCGGGGCCGGCTGCCCATGCCGCCGCTCTCCAGTCCCCCGGCCACACCGGGCTGGGGTCAGGCTGACGAAAATACCGCCCGGCATTTTCTGGTCCGCCGTGTTTCCAACTACCCGTATAACAGCCTCATAAGCTGCATCTACGACCTGGCCCGGGGCAGGGCAGGTTGGGATAACTTCCTCGATACGCTGGCCGCGGCCTTTCCCGGCTGCGCCATCATGGTGTCCGGCGACGACCTCGTCACCGGCCGCAACCTGGTCTTCGCCCAGCGTGGCCTCTCGCCATCGGCCGCGGCGGCCTATGTGACTCATTATGCGCGGCTCAACCCCTGGCGCGAGGCGCTGGGCAACTGGCCGCCCGGACACCTCTACCAGGACGAGGACCTGGCCGAGCGCGGCCAGGCACTGGATTCGCCCTACTACACCGAATGGCTCGGGCGACAGGGCAGGTTCGACGCCGCCACGGGCTTCGTGGTGCTGCGCTCGGGCGCCCGTCAGCTTGCGATCGAGCTGCGCTATGGCGTCGAGGATGAGCGACTGGTGCGCGACCGGGCCGGAACCATTCTCGGCGACGCCGCCTTCCACTTCCACCACGCCCTCGAAAGCGCACGCGCTGCCAAGGACTATCTCGGCAACGTCGTGGACGACCTCGCCTTTCCCGTCTTCCTCCTCGGCGCGGATATGCGCGTGGTCTATGCCAACCATCATGCCGATGCGCTTCGCCGCAGCGGCACGGGACCGTTCCTCGGGGATCGTGCCGTCCTGCGCGCGACCGATGGCGTGGTGGATTCCCATCTGCGTGACTTCGTCTCCCGCGCCGCCGCCCGGCGTTCCTCGACCTCGATCTTCGCCTTCGACTCTGCCAACGGCCGCTACTTCGCCATCGCGCGGCCGGTCGTCTCGGCGAGCGAGGCGACCTACCAGCTGCACGAGGCGCTCTTCGACAGCGGCCCGATCACGATGCTGATCGTCCACGGCGCCTCCGGCATGCCGGCCCTGCCGGCCGACATGCTCTGGCGAGCCTTCGGGCTGACCGAAGCCGAGACCGAGCTGGCCGAGGCCATGCTCGGCGGCGGCACGGTGGCCGAATATGCCCAGGCGCGGCTGGTTTCCAAGCAGACGCTCCGCAACCAGCTTGTCGGTCTCATGCGCAAGACCGGCACGCACCGGCAGGCCGAGCTGGTCGGCCTGCTGACACGACTGGCGCTGACCTCCGCCTGACTAGGCCTACCTCGAAAGGGGTAGGCCTAGGCCTTTCATGCCCCTTCGGAGGGGCAGCGCTCTGTGCTAAGGTTTTTACAATGCCGGACTTACTAGCGATCTTTGCGGCGATCGATCTAGGCTCCGCGCGGCACCGTACTGGCGTGCCTGGCCACTCGATCTTCATTGCTCGAAAAACCTTACTTCAAGCGTTTTGCTCGCGGCAGAAACGACTGCAGGGGTTTCGGCAATGAACTCGTTCGAGATGTTCTCCGCTTCCGCGCTTTCCGCCTGGCTGGACCAGGCATCCGACGCCGCGCCGCACCCCCCGAACGACCACCTTGCCGACCTCCAGAACGACGCCGCCGAAGCCTTGATGGCCCACTCCTTCCTGCGCCACTGCGCGCCGGGGCAGGCGGTCCTGGTTGAGGGTGAGCCGGCCGAATTCGTGGGGCTGGTCATTTCCGGCGTGCTCAAGGTCTGCCGGTCGCTGGCCGACGATCGGCAGCAGATCGTGGGGCTGCTTTTTGCCGGCAGCTTCTTCGGCAGGGCGTTCGAGACGGTGGCGCATTTCTCGGTCGAGGCGGCGAGCGAGGCCGAAATCCGCTGCATCCGCCGCCGCGACTTCGAGGTGCTGCTCGAGCGGCACCCGGACCTGCAGCAGCACATGCTCTCCATCGTCCTCGACGAGCTGCAGGCGGCGCGCGACTGGATGGTGCTGCTCGGCTGCCAGGAAACGCTGGAGCGGGTGGCCTGCTTCTTCGCGCTGCTACTGCAGCGGGGCGAGGGCGGCAGCGACCGGGTGACCTTCCCAATCGGGCGGCGCGACATTGCCGGCTATCTCGGCACGACGGTCGAGACGCTCAGCCGGCAGGTGCAATTGCTCTCGCGCGAAGGGGTCATCGAAATCCTCGACGGCAAGAGCTTCCGCATCCTCGACCCGGTCCGCCTGATCTCGCTCTCGGGAACCTAGAGGGCTGGCCAGCCTCGCCATTTCACGCTACCCCACCAGTCGAACCAAAGGAGGGTGCGATATGGCCAAGGTAGCGTTCATCGGGTTGGGAGTGATGGGCTATCCCATGGCGCGGCATCTGGCGGCCAAGGGCCACGAGGTGACCGTCTACAACCGCACCGGAGCCAAGGCCGAGCGCTGGGTCTCCGAATTCGGCGGCCGCGCCGCTGCGACCCCGGCCGAGGCGGCGCGCGGGCAGGAATTCGTCTTCGCCTGCGTCGGCAATGACGACGACCTGCGCCAGGTGACGCTCGGCGCCGCGGGCGCTTTCGGGGCGATGGAGAAGGGCGCGGTGTTCGTCGACCACACGACGGCGTCGGCCGGGATCGCGCGTGAGCTCGCGGCGGCGGCCGATGGGTTCGACGTGATCGATGCGCCGGTCTCGGGCGGGCAGGCCGGAGCCGAGAATGGAGTGCTGACCGTCATGTGCGGCGGCGAGGCAGCGCCATTCGCGCGGGCCGAACCAGTGATGGCGGCCTATGCGCGCGCCACGCGGCTCCTCGGGCCGGCGGGATCGGGACAGCTGGCCAAGATGATGAACCAGATCTGCATCGCCGGGGCGGTGCAGGGGCTGGCCGAGGCGATCCACTTCGGCAAGCAGGCTGGGCTCGATATCGAGGCGGTGATCGACACCATCTCCAAGGGCGCGGCGCAGTCCTGGCAGATGGAGAACCGCTACAAGACCATGAACGAAGGCAAGTTCGATTTCGGCTTCGCCGTCGACTGGATGCGCAAGGACCTGTCGATCGTGCTGGGCGAAGCCCGCAGCAACGGCTCGACCCTGCCGGTCACGGCGCTGGTGGATCAGTTCTATGCCGACGTGCAGACGATGGGCGGCGGCCGGTGGGATACGTCGAGCTTGCTGGCTCGGTTGGAGCGGAAGGGGTAGGGCTGGAGCGAGCGCGCCAGAAACTGGATGCTGATCCGGCGGGCTTGGGCTTCTAGCGGAGGCTGACCATCCCCACCAATCTCCCCCGGCCATACTTCCCCGGGCGAAGACCCGGCGTCCATGGGTGGCGCCACTCCTGCGGGACGGGGAAGCGAGGGGTGGGGTGAGCGCGGGCCACGGTTTCCTTCTCTCCCCTTGTGGGAGAAGGTGGCGCGGTAGCGCCGGATGAGGGGTCTGCGATGCTGGCGAAAACCCCTCACCCGCCCTTCGGGCACCCTCTCCCACAAGGGGCGAGGGCGATGGGGGGCGATCTCGCGTCTGGGCGCTATCTCGCCAGTCTCTCGGTCTTGCGCGCTGCGTCAGTTCAGAAAGCTGCTCATCCCTCAACGCCATGATCAAACCAGCGCCAGCTTCGCGGCCTGCGCGGGGTGACGCGTTTGGGGGGATAAAGTGGCGTTGCTGCTTTGGGCGACGCTGGGGGGCTAGCCAGTGGACCGGACTTTTAGGGTTGGATTCGCGGGCGTGAAACATTTTGATTGTTTCACGGGTATTTTTTTAAGGGATTTTGCCGGTCTCTGGACGATTAAATATCTGATTTTACTAGTTATTTTATTCAGGGAACGTGCTGAATCGTTAAATTTTGACTCAATTTCGGGACATCTTTGGCCATCTTGCGCGGTTTTTCGCGGCAAATTCGATGGTTCTTTGGATGTGTTTCGAGGGGTGTGTGGAGCGTCCTCTCTGACGGGTCTTGATGGTGGTTTGGTATTGTAGCTTGGGGGTTCGGGCGCGGGGATAGATTTCGCCTTGCGCCGCGCCGAACCCGGATCAGCTGCTAGAGGATGACCATAACCACGGCTGCCGCGGCCGAGACTATGGCCAGGGATGCGACCATGGCGGCGACGAGCATGACATGGGTGTGGACCGTGTGGCGGTCCAGTGAGGTCTGCAGCTTGGCGTAGGACGCCTTGCGGAAGAAATTATCAGGCTCAAGTTGCGTCATCGACTGCCTCCCTTGCCCCCAGGGAGAACGCTAGCACCGGAGCGCCACGGGGGCGCCGCAATGCTGCCAAAGCGGTTAATTTTGCTTAAAATTTTATCGGTTCAGCCGTGCAGGTTCTGCCGCATCTCGCGCGGGGTCATGCCGTAGGCGGCGCGGAAATGCTCGTAGAACTGGCTGAGCGAGGTGAAGCCCGACTGGTAGGCGACGTTGGCGATCGAGATATTGCCCTCAAAGAGCAGCGAACGCGCGCGGATGAGGCGCATGCGCACCACGAACTTGCGGACCGAAACGCGCATCACCTCGGTGAAGAGATTGAGGGCGTAGTTGGGATGGAGTCCCACCACCTTGGCCACGTCTTCGGCGGTCAGCGGATCGGAGAGGTTCTCGATGATGTGGCGAACCATGGCGACGACGTAGCGAACCGGCGTGGCGGCCTTGGTCGTGGGGGTGACGGACTCGATCCAGGGCGGCAGCAGCTCGTCCCAGCCGATGAGCGCGGCGCGCCGCAGCATGTTGTTGATCTCGGACTTGAGGATGTCGGTGCGCTCGGCATTGCCGGAGCGATAGTCCTGGTACCAGCGGCGCAGGGTATGCTCGTCGATGGCGTCGGGGGTGAGGGCGATGACGCCGCCGCCCATCATGGTTTCGGTAAGCCGGCCCAGCGTCTGCATGTGCAGGAACGAGTCGAGCGGCAGGTAGACGTTGCACTGGCGCGAGTCGCCCTGCTGGCCGCGATCGAGCGCTATGGTCTGGTGCGGAATGCCGGCCCAGAACATGATGAGGCGCTCGGGCGGCACGCTGACCGGCTGGCCGTCATAGACGTAATCCATGCCCCCGGCGGTGAGCCAGTTGAGCTCGATATGCCCATGGCTGTGCTCCTGTGGCATGATCTGCGGATCGAACCAGCGGATGCCGAAACGTCCGAAGGCAGAGGTGTTGGCATAGAAGCGCCGGTCCGGCCGCGGCACCGGCAATGGCGCCTGTTCGCGCCGCTTTTCCAGGGACTTGGGTGCCGCTGCCACCTCGGCCATTCCGCTTCTCCACGATCTTTAAAACCCGGAATAACTCATTAAAAGATCGGATTGCGCGCCGATTTGCAAGCACTACCATTCAACACGTGGACCCGAATGGAGGGAAGGAGACCCCATTCATGGCGCAGGTGCGCGGGTTCCGTGTCCGAGGGAGGAATTATGCGCAGAAAACTGATTGCCCTTGGCGGGGCAAGTCTGCTGCTGGGCGTGTCGATGCTGGCCGTCCAGGCACAGGAGGTGGCACCGACCACGCCGCCTGATCCGCCAAAATTCGAAGCCCAGGGCTTCCCCACCTTCGTCGGCGTCAAGGACATCTTCGAGTTCAAGGCGCTGCCCGAATATCATGAGCCAGATTGGGTGACCAAGCAGTTCGTCGACACCGGCAAGCTGCCGGCGGTCAAGGACCGCCTCCCCAAGGAGCCGCTGGTCTACAAGACCGCCAACATGCCCGACGGCGTGGGTGTCTACGGCGACGTCATGCGCCACGTCATCGGCGGCCGGCCGGAAGGCTGGAACTACATGGCCGGCCAGTCCCAGGGCTGGGGCGGCATCGACATCGGCACCATGGAATGCCTGACCCGCACGGGTCCGCTCTTCGAGGTCAAGGCCGAAGAGCTGGAGCCGCTGCCGAACCTGGCCAAGAGCTGGGAATGGTCCGAAGACGGCCACAAGCTGACGATGCACCTCATCGAAGGCGCCAAGTGGTCCGACGGCGTGCCGTTCACCACCGAAGACGCCATGTTCTACTGGAACGACAACGTCCAGGATCCCAACGTCACCCCGCTCAACGGCGCGACCCCGGAATCCTTCGGCGAAGGCACGACCCTCAAGGCGCTCGACGACTACACGCTCGAATGGACCTTCAAGGAAGCCTTCCCCAAGCAGTATCTCTACCAGATGGCCTACGGCACCTTCTGCCCGGGCCCGGCGCATATCTTCAAGCCGCTGCACCCCAAGTACTCGTCCAACACCTATGACCAGTACAAGAACGCCATTCCGCCCGAATACCTGAACGTTCCGGTCATGGGCGCGTGGGTTCCGGTCGAGTATCGCCCCGATGATATCGTGGTGATGCGCCGCAATCCCTATTACTGGAAGGTCGACGAGAACGGGAACCAGCTCCCGTATCTCAACGAAGTCCACTATCGCCTCTCGACCTGGGCTGACCGCGACGTGCAGGCGGTTGCCGGCACGGGCGACTTCTCCAACCTCGAACAGGCCGAAAGCTATGTCGAGGCCCTGAAGCGCGCTGCCGATCCGTCGGCTCCCTCGCGTCTCGCCTTCGGCGCCCGCACCATCGGCTATTCGCTGATCCCGAACCTCTCCGGCAATGGCTGGGGCGAACCGGATGAGCGTGGCCAGGCCGTGCGCGAACTCAACCGCAACCTCGATTTCCGCAAGGCGGTGTCCTACGCCCTCGATCGCCAGCATCTCGGCGAGTCGCTGGTGAAGGGCCCGTTCACCGCCATCTATCCGGGCGGCCTCTATGCGGGCACGACCTATTACGACAAGGACTCGACGGTCTACTACCCGTACTCGCTCGACACCGCCAAGGCGCTGCTCGAAAAGGCGGGCCTGAAGGACACCGACGGGAACGGCATCGTCAACTATCCGGCGGACGTGGCCGGCGTCGGCGGCAAGGACGTGGAAATCACGCTCCTGGCCAACTCGGACTACCAGACCGACAAGAGCCTGGCGGAAGGCGTGATCGCTTCGATGGAAGCGCTCGGGCTGCGCGTGGTGGCCAACTTCCAGGCCGGCAACCAGCGTGACGCAACCTACCAGGCCGGCAAGTACGACTGGCAGATCATGCGTAACGGCGCCGAGCTGATCTCGGTGGTGCAGAACACGGTGGCGCTCGCGCCGACCGGTCCGCGCATCGCCAACAATCACCGCGCCGGCAAGGATGGCACGGTCGACCTGCTGCCGTTCGAGCAGGACATGGTCGATACGGTCAATTCCTTCATCAACACGTCCGACCCTGCTGCTCGCGTCGAGGCGATGAAGAAGTACCAGAAGCTGTTCACCGAGAACCTCTATACGATCGGCCTGACGCAGTATCCTGGTGCGCTCATCATCAACAAGCGTTTCGCCAATATCCCGGCTGGTGCCCCGATCTTCATGTTCAACTGGGCTGAAGACAACATCATCCGCGAGCGCGTGTTCGTGCCTGGCGACAAGCAGCAGGCCTATGAACTGCACCCGAACACCCTCCCGGGCGCGCCCGGCAAGGGCAACGGTCCGATCAACTAAGCGATCGTCCTCCAATCGTGACGGACAAGGGAGCCGCGGCCCCCTTGTCCCCCTGACCCAGACCGGAGACGACCCGTGATCCTGCGCTTCCTGGTAGTCCGCATCCTATCGGCCATACCTGTCCTGTTTCTGCTCAGCGTCGTGACCTTCGCCATCATCCAGGCCCCGCCGGGCGATTATGGCGACTACATCCGCTCCATGCTCATGAACCAGGGCGGCGCCACCGCCGAGGAGGCCGAACTGCAGGCCGAGGCCTACCGCCAGGCCAACGGGCTCAACGACCCGCTGCCCGTCCAGTATCTCAACTGGGTCAAGGGCATCGTCACCCGCTTCGATTTCGGTCATTCGCTTTATTACAACAAGCCCGTGGGTGACGTGGTCGCGGAACGGCTGCCGCGCACCATCGCGCTGGCGCTGACCTGCCACATCCTCGCGACGATCCTCGGGATAACGCTCGGCGTCATCGCCGCGACCCGACAATATAGCTGGGTCGATACGCTCTTCGGCTTCATCTCGTTCCTCGGGATGACCATCCCCAGATTCCTGCTCGCCATCATCATCATGTATATCCTGGTCTTCAGGCTCGGCGTGCAGGAAATCGGCAGTTTCAACTCCGTCAGATATGGCGGGCAACCCTGGTCCTGGGACAAGTTCGTCGATCTCCTCGCCCATGTCTGGCCGGTGATCTTCATCGCGACCCTGGGCGGGCTGGCCTACAACATGCGCGTCATGCGGGCGAACCTGCTCGATGTGCTCAACGCCCAATATGTCGAGACGGCCCGCGCCAAGGGCCTGCCCGAGGGCGCGGTCATCATGAAGCATGCGGTGCCCAACGCGCTCCATCCGCTCATCGCCTACCAGGGCGTGGCGCTGCCCTACATGCTGACCGGCGAGATCGAGGTGGCCATCGTCTTCGGGCTCGCCACGGTCGGCCCGGCCATCGTCGGCTCGATGGCCGTGGGTGACGTCTGGGTCACCGCCACCTTCGTGATGGTGCTGGCCGCGACCCTCATCGTCGGCAACATCATCGCCGATCTTCTCCTCGCCATCGTCGATCCGCGCGTCCGCCTCGGAGGTGCCCGCGAATGACCGAAGTTCACACCCGCTCCTCTATTCCGCTACCGCCCGATGCCGGCGAAGGCCCCGCGCCCACGCCCGCCGAGGAGGCCGCGCAGGTTGCCGCGCAGCCGGCGATCAACCCGCGCTTCGCCCATGGCAACGAGGGCTATATCGCCCTCGTCTGGCGCCGCTTCCGGCGCTCGATCATCGGCATGATCGGGCTGGTTCTGGTGGCGCTGCTGCTGATCATCGCGGTCTTCGCCGACTTCTTCGCGCCGGTTGATCCCAAGCAGCCGAACCTCGCCTTCGCGCCGCCGGACCACATCACCTTCTCGGCGCCCGACGGCAGCTTCAGCCTCATCCCCTATGTCTACCCGATCATCGAGACGGGCGAATACGACCCCATCACCTTCCAGCCCCTGACCGGGCCGGACATGGAGAACCCGACCCCGCTCGGCTTCTTCGTTCCGGGCTACAGCTATTACGTGCTCTGGGTCATTCCCTCCAACATCCACTTCTTCGGCTCGACCAACGGCAAGCCGGTGAATTTCCTCGGCACCGACAAGTTCGGCCGCGACATCCTTTCGCGCGGCATCGTCGGCTCGCGCATCTCGCTCACCATCGCGCTCGTCGTGGTGCTGCTGACGACGACCGTTGGCACGCTGGTGGGCATTACCTCGGGCTATATCGGGGGCAGGGTGGACGTCTGGGTGCAGCGCTTCGTCGAATTCGTGCTGATGTTCCCGCAATTGCCGCTCTACCTGGCGCTGACCAGCCTCATTCCGGTAACGGCGCCATCGAACGTCTTCATCGCCTTCGTCATCGGCGTCATGGCCGCGCTCGGCTGGGCACAACTGGCGCGCGAAGTGCGCTCCAAGACGCTCTCGCTGGCGCGGATCGAATATGTGCGCGCCGCCATCGCGGTGGGCTCGGGCGACTTCCGCATCATCACACGGCACATCCTGCCCAACGTCATGAGCCACATCATCGTGGCGGTGACGCTGGCCGTGCCCTCGGTGGTGCTGCTCGAAAGCTTCCTGGGCTTCCTCGGCTTCGCCGTGAAGCCGCCGCTGATCTCGTGGGGCCTCATGCTCCAGGACACGGGCACCTTCTCGGTCATCGGCTCTTATCCCTGGATCCTGAGCCCCGTGGTCTTCGTCCTCATCACCGTGTTCGCGTTCAACGCGCTGGGCGATGGCCTGCGCGACGCGGTCGACCCCTACTGAGCGAGCCCCATCATGTCCCCAACAGCCCTGGCCCCCGCAGAACGCCACGATCTGGGTACGCATGGCCGCGAACTGATCCTGGATGCCCGCAACGTCGCCGTCGACTTCAAGGTCGAGGGCGGGGTGGTGCACGCGGTCGAGGATGTCTCGTTCCAGCTCCACAAGGGCGAGACGATCGCACTCGTCGGTGAATCCGGCTCGGGCAAGTCCGTGACCGCCCGCACCGTGATGCGCCTTCTCACCAAGCGCGCCAAGATCGGCAAGCAGACGCGGATTACGCTCGATGGACAGGACATCATCGCTATGTCCGACGCCCAGATGCGCAAGCTGCGCGGCAACAAGGTGGCGATGATCTTCCAGGAGCCGATGAGCTCGCTGAACCCGGTCTACACGATCGGCCAGCAGATCTGCGAAATCCTGCACCTCCACAACAAGATGTCCAAGCACCAGGCCATGGACCGGGCCCGGGAACTGCTCGAAGAAGTGCAGATTCCCGAGCCGGCGGCGCGCCTGCTGCAATACCCCCATCAGCTCTCGGGCGGGCAGCGCCAGCGCGTGATGATCGCCATGGCGCTCGCGAACCGGCCGGATATCCTGATTGCCGACGAGCCGACCACCGCGCTCGACGTGACGGTGCAGGCGCAGATCCTCAACCTCATCAAGGACCTCAAGTCCAAATACGGCATGGCGGTGATCCTCATCACCCATGACCTGACGATCGTCCGGCAGTTCTCGGACTACGTCTACGTGATGCAGAACGGGCAGGTGCAGGAGCACAACCGCACCGAAGCGCTCTTCTCCAACCCGCAGCACGCCTACACACGGCACCTGCTGGCCTCCGAGCCCAAGGGCACGGCCAACCCGCTGCGCGGCGAGGAAAAGACCATTCTCGAAGGCAAGAACGTCAAGGTGGCCTTTACGCTCAAGCGCGGCGGCTTCTTCAACCCGGGCTTCTTCGAGCTTGTGGCCTGCGACAACCTGAGCCTCAATCTCAAGCGGCACGAAACGCTCGGCCTCGTGGGCGAATCCGGCTCGGGCAAGACCACGTTCGGCCAGGCCCTCATCCGGCTCATTTCCAACCAGGGCGGGGAAATCCTCTTCGACGGCGAGCGCATCGACACCAAGGATCGCGGCGGCATGCGCCCGCTGCGCAACCGCATGCAGATCGTCTTCCAGGACCCCTTCGCCTCGCTCAATCCGCGCATGTCGATCCGCCAGATCATCGAGGAGGGGCTGATCGTCAACGGCATCGGCGCCAATTCGCGCGAACGGGTCGAGCGCGTGCGCCAGGCGCTGCGCGATGCCGGGCTGCCCGACACCATCCTCTCGCGCTTCCCGCACGAATTCTCGGGCGGCCAGCGCCAGCGCATCGCCATTGCCCGGGCCATCGCGCTCGAGCCCGAATTCATCCTTCTCGACGAACCCACCTCGGCGCTGGACCTGTCGGTCCAGGCCCAGATCATCGATCTCCTGCGCAAGCTGCAGGACGAGAAAGGCCTTTCCTATCTCTTCATCTCGCACGACCTCAAGGTCGTCCGGGCGCTCTGCCACCGCGTCATGGTCATGCAATACGGCAAGATCGTCGAGCAGGGACCCGTCGAAGAGGTACTCACCAAACCCCAGACCGAATACACGGCCCGGCTCGTCCGCGCCGCGTTCGAAATCGCTGCCTAGCAGCGGCAAGCCCCAAGCGGAGAATCCTCGAATGGCCAACCCCAAGATCACCTTCATCGGTGCCGGCTCGTCGGTGTTCATGAAGAACATCGTCGGCGACGTCCTGCAGCGTCCGGCGCTTGCCGGCGCGCGCGTGGCGCTCATGGACATCAACCCCCAGCGTCTCGAAGAGAGCGCCATCATCGCCGGCAAGCTCATCAACACGCTCGGCGTGCCGGCGACGGTCGAGACCTATACCGACCAGCGCAAGGCGCTCGATGGCGCCAATTTCGTGGTCGTCTGCTTCCAGATCGGCGGCTACGAGCCTTCGACGGTCGTCGATTTCGAGGTGCCCAAGAAGTACAACCTGCGCCAGACCATTGCCGATACACTGGGCGTCGGCGGCATCATGCGCGGCCTGCGCACCGTGCCGCACCTCTGGAAGATCTGCGAGGACATGCTCGAGGTCTGCCCCGAGGCCATCATGCTGCAATACGTCAACCCGATGGCCATCAACACCTGGGCCATCGCCGAGAAGTATCCGACCATCAGGCAGGTCGGCCTCTGCCACTCGGTGCAGGGCACGGCGCACGAACTCGCCCACGATCTCGATATTCCCTATGACGAGATCCGCTACCGCGCGGCGGGCATCAACCACATGGCGTTCTATCTGAAGTTCGAGCATCGCCAGCCGGACGGTTCCTATCGCGACCTCTACCCGGACCTCGTCCGTGCCTACCGCGAAGGCCGCGCGCCCAAGCCGGGCTGGAACCCGCGCTGCCCCAACAAGGTGCGCTACGAGATGCTGACGCGCCTGGGCTATTTCGTGACGGAAAGCTCCGAGCACTTCGCCGAATACACGCCCTACTTCATCAAGGAAGGCCGCGAGGACCTGATCGAGAAGTTCGGCATTCCGCTCGACGAATACCCCAAGCGCTGCGTCGAACAGATTTCGCGCTGGAAGACGACTTCGGAGGAATATCGCAAGGCCAACACCATCGAGGTCAAGGAGAGCAAGGAATACGCCTCCGCCATCATGAACTCGGTGTGGACGGGCGAGCCTTCGGTGATCTACGGCAACGTGCGCAACAATGGCTGTATCACCTCGCTGCCGGACAATTGCGCTGCAGAAGTGCCGTGCCTGGTGGACGCCTCGGGCATCCAGCCGACCTATATCGGCGCCCTGCCGCCGCAGCTCACCGCGCTCATCCGCACCAATATCAACGTGCAGGAACTGACCGTGGCGGCGTTGATGACCGAGAACAAGGAACACATCTACCACGCCGCGATGATGGACCCGCACACAGCCGCCGAGCTTGATCTCGACCAGATCTGGCACCTGGTGGACGACCTGCTGGCCGCGCATGGCGACTGGCTGCCGGAATGGGCACGGAGCAACCGCAAGAAGGTTGCGTAGGGGTTTTGGGTTCCCTCCCGGAGGCCTCGGCGGGTGACCGCCGGGGTCTTTTTTGTTGGGGGGGGCGGGTTTTGGGGGGTGTTTTGGGGCACCGTTCATCGGCAGATACCCACCACTCTTCCCACCCAATACGCTTACCCCGCCATTTTTACCCACCACTCTCACCCCACCCCGATCTTCCCCGGACTTGATCCGGGGCCTATTGCACTCCTCCACTCGAGTGGAGGTATCCGTGGGCCCCGGGTCTTCGCCCGGGGAAGTGCTGTGGTGGGGGTGGAGTGGTGGCTGGGTGGATGGAGTGATGGGGTGGTGGGTGGTTGGGTTACGGGTGATGGCGCGCCGGGGTAGAATTGCCCTGCCACCTCCGCGCTCTCACCCACCCGTCACAAATCCCAATTGCGACACACCCACCCACGCGCCACCCTCCACCCATGGAGCCGCAATTCTACGTCTACATCCTCGCTTCGCGCATGAACGGCACGCTCTATACCGGCTTTACCGGCGACCTGCTGCGGCGGGTTTGGGAGCATCGCAATCATGTCGTTCCGGGTTTCACCGATGCCCACAATGTGACGCGGCTGGTGCATTATGAGGTCTTTGGCGACTACGACCTTGCCGCGCGCAGGGAATTTCTGCTCAAGCGGTGGCGGCGGGCGTGGAAGGTTCGGCTGATCGAGGCGGAAAATCCCGGTTGGCGCGATCTTTACGAGGATATCGCCGATCCCAGGGCGCAAATCCCCAGCTACAACGCGCTCTGACTCACTCCCGCCGCAATCGGCGGTCCCTATCGAATCTCCCTGGGCAATCTGCTCTAATACCGTGATGATGAATCAGTCCCCCGCCGAGACCGCGCTGAGCCGCGCCATGATCCGGTGGTCGCTGACCAAGGCGACGCCGGTCACCGAAACGCCGACGAGCACGATCTACAAGGTCGAGCAGAATGGCCGCGACCCGGCCGCTCTCAAGGTGCTCAAACCCGGAAAGTTCGAGGATGAGCGCCGGGGCGGCGCCATGCTCGCCTGGTATGGCGGGGAGGGCGCGGTTACCGTTTTCGACAGCACGGAAGATGCCGTGTTCATGGAATGGGTCGAGGGCGCCACGCTCGGCGATCCGGCCCGCGCCGGACGCGATGACGAGGCGACCGAGGCATTCGGACATGTCGTCCAGCTTCTCCATAAGCCGCGCGAGACAGCGCCGGACGACCTGATCCCGTTGCGCGATCGCTTCCAGTCGCTCTTCGCCACCAATGTGCGCACCTGGCCCTATACGGCCCGCGACCTCTATGCGCGGGCGGTGGGCATTGGCCTGGCCATGTTCGACAAGCCCTCGGCGACCCTGCCGCTGCACGGCGACCTGCACCACGACAACATCCTTTCCTCGCCGCGCGGCTGGCTCGCCATCGACCCCAAGGGCCTGCTGGGCGACCCGACCTATGAGGTGGCCAACGCCTTCCTCAATCCACTCGGCGCGCAGAACATGGTGTCCGATCCGGGCCGCATCGCGCGGCTGGCAGACAGCTTTTCGGCGCGACTGGGCTTCAACCGCAAGCGCATCCTGGGCTTCGCGGCTGCCCACGCGGCGCTTTCGGCGTGCTGGGACATCGAGGACGGCAATTCCATCGCCGGGCAACTCGACGTGCTGCCGCACCTGCTGACGGCTTACGACAAGTCCTGAAGCTCAGGCCTCGCCGCGCCGATAGAAGGATGGCGGCTTGCCGGTAAGTGCCACGAAGGCCTTGGAGAAATGCGCCTGGTCGAAATAACCGAGCGCATGGGCGAGGGCGGTCAGGCTCGTTTCCTCGTCGCGATTGAGGGCCTCCACGGCCTCGATCATGCGGTAGCGATCGATCACCCATTTGGGGCCGACCCCGACATAATCCTCGAAGAGCCGCTGCAGGCTGCGCGGCGTCACACCCGCGAGTTTCGCGAGGGCGGCGACGGTGAACATGTCGCGTGACGCTTCGACGAGAGCCACCAGCCGCTGCGCTTCTTCGGCGCGCGGATCGGGACTCGGCAGGCGCGGGCGCAAAAAGCCTTCAATGATATCGGCCATGGCGGTCGGGTCGTTGAGGGCGGAGAATTGCTCATCGAGCGCGGTATCGTCGGCAGCGAAGACGTCGCGCACCGGCAGGGTCCGGTCGGTGATTTCGTGCATGGGGCGGCCGAGAAAGCCGCGAAACATGCCGGGGCGGAACTTCGTGCCGATGACGGCGCCGGTACCGTTGAGCGTATAGGTGAACTTGGCGCGCTGCAGGCCGAAAATGCCGGTACCGCCGACCGGGTCAATGACGAGGTGCTGGCTGGGATGGGGCAGGTTTTCCTGGGTATAGGGCTCATCGAGATCCCAGATCACCAGCCAGAAATTCTCGATGAACGGATGGAAATCGGCGCTGGCGGCCAGCCGCACGAGTTCGAAATGCCGGAAGCTCGTGGCGCGGTGGAGGAGGCCGCGTGCGGGCTGCCGGATCGGGTCGATGACGATGCGTTCCAGTGTCTGTCGCAAATCTACAATTCCCGCTCCGCCAGCCGCGCTAGACTGGCTTCATCATCCAGAGGAGCCGACCATGAAAACCGCCAAAGGCACGATTTTGCACAATAATTGGGATGAGAAGCCCTATCATGAGTCCGCGCCGCAGAAATCCACCAAGGCCAATATCGAGGTGGTCTTCGATGGCGATCTCAAGGCAAAGGCGCGCACCGATTTCCTGATGCAGTATCCGGACGATACGCATTGCCACTATGCCGGCTACCTCCTCGTCGATGGTGAACTCGCCGGGCGCAAGGGCAGTTTCATCATCTTCGAAACCGGCACTTGGGAAGATGGCGTCGCCAGTTCGCGCTGGGAGATCGTCAAGGCCTCGGGCACGGGCGGGCTGGCCGGGATTTCAGGCGGCGGCAGCTACCAGGCCGAGCACGACAAGACCGTGCACTACCAGATCGACTACACGCTGCCGTAAGGCTCAGCCCATCTCGCGCACAGCCTCAAGGAACTCGGCGTGCCCCATCGCCTGGGTCGCCGCCTGCTTGTATTCCTTGACCAGCGCGTCATGGGTCTTCCTGGCGAAGGCGCGCAATTTCGGATCGCGCGCCATCTCCGCCTTGGCGACCGCCGGATCGAGCAGGCCGAGGCCATCGAGCACCGGATAGTGCAACTGCGTCTCGATATGCGGCAGGCCCGCTAGGTAGTTCGGGAAATGCTCGGTACGGGGCATTTCCCGGCGCCAGCGGGCCAGCCGCTCTTTGGTTTCGGGGTGGAGGCGCTCGGCGCGGACATTGCGCCAGAACGGGGTGTCGTCGCGCTCGGTCACGTAATGGGTGTTCACGAACGTGCGGAAATCGTCGACCTGCCGCCCGACGCGCCGGTTGTAATCGTCGCGCTCGACCTGGGTCATCTTGCCGGGCTCCTTGAGGTAATGGCCGGCGAACAGCATCATCTGCACGATGGTGCCGTGGATCGAGGTGCTTTCCAGGGGCTCGAGGAAGCTCGAGCTCAGGCCCACCGCGACGCAATTGCCGATCCACGCCTTTTCCAGCCGGCCGATGGTGAAGCGGATATCGTCGCGAACCTCGATCTCGCGGCCGATGGCGCGCTCGACTTCGAGCTTGGCCTGCTCGGGCGTGGTGAATTCGTCCGAATAGACGTAGCCGCAGCCATAGCGGGTCTGGGTCGGTATCTGCCACATCCACCCGTTTTCCTGCGCCCAGGCCAGGGTGTAATTGTTGATCTCGTCGCCTTCCTTGATATCGAGCCAGAAGGGCAGGGCGCGATTGACCGGAAGCTCCCTGGCGTAGGAAATCCAGGGCGCCTGCAATTCCTGCACGATGAGCCGCTTGCGGAAGCCGGTGGCGTCGATGAAGAAATCGGCGGCGAGCAATTCGCCGCTATCGAGCTTGAGGGCACGGATGTCGCCGGTCTGGCCATCGCGCTCGACGCCTTCGACCACCGCATCCACGATCTCGACGCCTCGCGACTTGCGCTTGAGGAACTGGCCCACCAGCGACTGGTCGAAATGGAAGGCGTGGTGGAACGGCCCCAGCCGCAGCAGCGAGCCATCGGCCTTGCGCGCATAGGGTGCCTTCCTGCGCTCCAGCAGCGGCCCGAAGAGATGCATGTCCTGCACCTTCTTTCCGGTCGAGACGGCATAGACGTTGAGATAATCCGAGGGCGCGCCCGGCGGGGGCGCGACGACCTGGTGGGGATCGTCGATCGGCCCGTAATAGGTATAACCCTTGCGGCGCCAATCCTGATGGCGGATGCCGAGCTTGAAGGTGGCTTCCGTCTCGCGGAAGAACTCGAACTCGTCGATCTTGAAGTGCTGGAGGAAGACGCGGAAGGCGGCAGTGGTCGCTTCGCCCACGCCCACGGTGCGGATCCTGGAGGATTCGACAACCGAGATTTTGGCATCCAGCTTCATGCGCCGGGCGCTGTCCTGGATGATGAAGGCCGCCAGCCAGCCGGCCGTGCCTCCGCCCACGATCACGAAATGCGACGGCTGCGCCATTCCAGAATTCCTCCCCGCCTGCACTAAACAGGCGGCGCAAGCGGCGCGCAAGGCAGCCCCGCTTCCGGAATTCCAGCGAACTCTTCCTGATTTTGCCGCGATCATCCTAGATTGCAGGGAAGTTCGAATCGGGACCCCAGACATGCTCGTTCTTTCCCGCCGCGGTTTCCTCGTCGCGGCCGCGGCCACCACGCTTTCCGCCTGCTCGACCACCATGCCGGTCATGGCGCCGGGCGATAACTCGCCCGAGGCGCTGACCCCGGAATCGATGCTGCGCCAGGTCAACGAAGTCCGCGCCGCCAACGGCCGCCCGGCCTGGTCGTGGAACCCGCAACTGGCCGAAGCGGCACGCTCGCAGGCGCGGCTGATGGCGGCCAAGGACAAGCTCTCGCACGATCTCGGCGTGACCCTGCGCGAGCGGGTAACGGCGGCCGGGTATATCGGGGCGGTGGGCGAGAACGTGGCGGGGGGGCACAAGACGCTTACGCATGCGCTGGAGGGTTGGCTGGAGTCTCCGGGCCATCGCGACACGCTGCTCAGCACGAAGTTCGTGGAGTTCGGATTGGCTTTCGCACGCACGCCGGGCAAGAGCCGGATGGGGATTTACTGGGCGCTGATCGCCGGTGGGTCGTTCGATGCGTGGCGGGTTTATCAGTAGGGGCGGGTGGCAGTTCCCCACCATTTTGCTCGGCCGCTGCCGCACCGCGCTGTGTATCCAACCACCATACTTTCCCCAACCACGGAACTTCCCCGGACTTGATCCGGGGCCTATTGCACCGCGCCACTCGGGTGGAGGTATCCGTGGGCCCCGGCTCTGCGGCCGGGGAAGTGCGGTGGTGGGGAGGGGTTGGCGGGAGAATAGCGTGTGGGGAGGGGTTGGTGGGAGAATAGCGTGGTGGGGAGATAGCGTTGCCGGAGTGTTCTCGGGCGGGCCAGGTTCCCTTCTCCCCTTGAGGGAGAAGGTGGCGCGGTAGCGTCGGATGAGGGGTTGCGGTGGTTGGGGCAGACCCCTCACCCGCCCTTCGGGCACCCTCTCCCTCAAGGGGAGAGGGGAGCCTGTGGGGCTTGCCGAGCATTATGCCGTAGGCAGGTTCCCGTCAGCGATCGTGCCCGCCCTCAGCTCAGCGTCCGCCGCACCGCGTCGTCCCAGCCTTTGAGCTTGCGCTTCCTCGTCCCCGCTTCCATCTGCGGCTCGAAGCGGCGGTCGCGGGACCAGGATTTGGAGAAGGATTTGGCGTCGGGCCAGACGCCGGCCTTCGAGCCGGCGAGCCAGGCGGCGCCCAGGGCGGTGGTTTCGAGGATGGTAGGGCGGTCGACGGGGGCGTTGAGGATGTCGGCGAGGAATTGCATGGTCCAGTCGGAGGCGACCATGCCGCCGTCGACGCGCAGGACTGTGTTCTGGCCGGCGCCTTTCCAATCCTTGCGCATGGCATCGAGCAGGTCGCGGGTCTGGTAGACCACCGATTCCAGCGCGGCCTTGGCGATTTCGGCCGGGCCGGTGCCGCGGGTGAGGCCGTAGATGGCGCCGCGTGCCTCGGCATCCCACCAGGGGGCGCCCAGGCCCACGAAGGCGGGAACCATGTAGACGTGCTGGCCGGGATCGGCGGAGTGGGCGAGGGCGCCGGTTTCGGCGGCGGTCTTGACCACCTTGAGGCCGTCGCGCAGCCATTGCACGGCGGCGCCTGCAACGAAGATCGAGCCTTCCAGCGCATAGGTGGTCTTGCCGTCGAGGCGATAGGCAATGGTGGTCAGCAGGCGGTTCTTCGACTTGACCATTTCGCTGCCGGTATTGAGCAGCGCAAAGCACCCCGTGCCGTAGGTGGATTTGAGCATGCCGGGCTCGAAACAGGCCTGGCCGATAGTGGCGGCCTGCTGGTCGCCGGCAACACCGAGGATAGGAATGGCCGCGCCGAAAAGGCCGGGATCGGTGGTGCCGAAATCGTCGGCGCAATCCTTGACCACGGGGAGGAGTGAGGCTGGCACGTCGAGGGCGGCCAGTAACTCGTCATCCCACTTGTTCCTGGCGATGTTGAACATCAGCGTGCGGCTGGCATTGGTCGCGTCGGTGGCGTGAACCTTGCCGCCCGTCAGCCGCCAGATGAGGAAGCTGTCGATGGTGCCGAAGGCGAGTTCGCCTGCGTTGGCGCGCTTGCGGGCGCCCTTCACCTTGTCGAGCAGCCAGCGCACCTTGGTGCCCGAGAAATAGGGATCGAGCAGCAGGCCGGTCTTGCGGGAGAACACCTTCTCCTTGCCCGCCTTCTTGAGCGCGGCGCAGATCGAGGCGGTGCGGCGGTCCTGCCAGACGATGGCGTTGTGGATGGCCTTGCCGGTCGCCCGGTCCCAGATGAGCGTGGTTTCGCGCTGGTTGGTGATGCCGATGGCGGAAATTTCAGCGGCGGAAATGCCGGCCTTTTCGATGGCCGTGCGGACCGCCCAGACCACGCTCTCCCAGATTTCCTCCGGGTCGTGCTCCACCCAGCCCGATTGCGGGAATATCTGGGTGAATTCCTTCTGCCCGACCCCGGCGACGGCCTGCTTCTCGTCAAAGACGATGGCACGGCTCGATGTCGTGCCCTGGTCGATCGCCAGCACGTAACCGCTCATAAAATCTCCCCCTTAAACGCGCGCTTCCTGATGCTTTGCCATGTAGGCGGCCAGCCGCGCCTTGTCTTCTTCCGCAGTCCGCAGACCGAGTTTGGAACGACGCCACAGGACGTCGTCCGCCGAAACCGCCCACTCCTCCTCCATGAGGTAGTCGACTTCGCGGGCCGACAGGTCGGTCCCGAACATCTCGCCCAGGTCGGCGAGAATTTTTGCATCCTTGAGGATGAAGCGCGCGCGGGTGCCGTAATGCCCCATGAGGCGCTTGAGCAGCGCCGGGGGCAGGGCAGGGTAGTCGCGCTTGAGCTTTTCAACTTCGGCATCGAAGGCCAGCGGCTCGAACTCGCCGCCGGGCAGCTTGGCATCCTTCGTCCAGGGCGCGCCGCGCTTGCCGAGGATATCCTCGATATGTTCGAGCACGGATTCCGCCAGCCGCCGCGAGGTGGTGAGCTTGCCGCCGAAGACGTTGAGCACTGCGCCGGTCGCGGCATCGCCCTGCACCTTGAGCACATAGTCGCGCGTGGCTTCCTGGGCGGCGCTGGCGCCGTCGTCGAAGAGCGGTCGCACGCCCGAATAGGTCCAGACGATATCCTCGCGCCGCACCGGCTCGCGGAAATACTCGCTCGCGGCCTTGCAGAGGTAGTTGGTCTCTTCCTCCGAGATCTTCACCTTGGCGGGGTCGGCCTTGTAGTCCTGGTCGGTGGTGCCGATGAGGGTGAAGTCGTCCTCGTAGGGAATGGCGAAGATGATGCGGCCATCCGGATTCTGGAAGAAGTAGCAGCGATCGTGCTGGAACTTCTTGCGGATGACGATGTGGCTGCCCTTGACCAGCCGCACATTGTGCGCGCCGTTGTCGCCCAGGGCCTCGACGATGACGTGATCAACCCAGGGGCCGGCGGCATTGATGAGCATGCGGGCGCGCACGGCCTCGCGCACGCCGGTATTCATGTCCTCGATGTCGATGGTCCAGGCACCCTGGCTGCGGCGGGCGGAGGTGACCTTGGTGCGGGTGCGGATCTCGGCACCGCGCTCGCGGGCATCGAGCGCGTTGAGGGCGACGAAGCGCGCGTCGTCCACCCAGCAGTCCGAATATTCGAAGGCGGTGCGGTAGCCGGGCTTGAGCGGCTTGCCGGCCTCGTCGGTGCGCAGGTCGAGCGTCCTGGTCGGGGGCAGGAGCTTGCGGCCGCCCATATAGTCGTAGAGGAACAGGCCGGTGCGCAGCACGAAGGCGGGACGCAGACCCTTCTGGTAGGGCAGCACGAAACGCAGCGGCCGGATGATGTGCGGGGCGGCGCTCCAGAGCACTTCGCGCTCGGCCAGCGCCTCGTGCACAAGGCGGAATTCGTAGTGTTCGAGATAGCGCAGGCCGCCATGGATGAGCTTGGTGGCCGCCGAGGACGTGCCGGAGGCGAGGTCGTTCATTTCGGCCAGCATCACCGAATAACCGCGCCCGGCCGCATCGCGCGCGACACCGGTGCCATTGATGCCGCCGCCGATGACGAAAATGTCGTGGATACCCAGCTCGCTACCCGTCTCGGACATGCGGAAAGCCTCTCCCCTTTTCCCTGTTCTTAGCCCCTTGAAACCAGCGAAGCTAGCCGCTCTCGGGTGACGAAACCATGAAGGGTCAAGATGAGCCGCCCAGTGTTGCGCATGCGACCAATTTTTCGTTCTCGGCGAGGAAATTTCTGCACTATTGTCCGTGCGTTGAAGAGGGCCGCATGAACGAGCTACCAACCACCGACATCCGGCTCGCCGGTTTCGAGCGCGATCCGCGCTGGCAGGACGTGTTCGACGAATCGCATCGTCGTCCACCCCTGCCCATGCCGCTGCCGGGCGTGCTCACGCACCTGGTGTTCCGCACCGACGACATCGGCTCGGACCGGCACTACGAACACGTCCACGCGCTGCTCTTCGCCTGGCAGGCCAAGGTCGATCTCGACCGGCCCGACCAGGTGCTCGCCCATACTGATGCCTTCGCCATCAAGTGGGAGCGGCATACCGAATTCTGCTCGATCACCGTGCTCTCGCGCGAGCCCGGGACGGAGGGCGCTCCGCTGGCGGAGCCGGATTTTCCGGCATCGTGGCGCGAGACCGCGCCGGCCCCGCTTCTTCTCGCGCTGCGGGTTACCGCTCGCGGCACGACCGAGGACCTGGCGCGGCTGCTCGTCGAGCGGCAGCAGCGCGGGCCCGAGCATATGGGCTCACTCGTCAATAGCGGCGAGGCGCTGGTCGAGACCGATTTCAGGCCTGGGCCGGACGGGTTCACCCGTATTTCGATCCTCACGACGGACCTGAGCACCTCGCGCGTCGGCCGGCTGGCCCAGCGGCTGACCGAGATCGAGACCTATCGCCTGCTCGCGCTCTATTCCTGGCCCGACGTGCAATGGGCCGGCCCCAAGCTCAACGACATCGACCGGGGCCTGATGGACCTGACCGAGGAACTGGCCGACCTCAAGCCCGGCACGGACAGCAGCTTTCTCATCCGGCTCACGGCGCTGGCCGGCGAGCTCGAGCGCGTGACGGCGCAGACCCATTTCCGGCTCAACGCTTCGAGTGCCTATTACGACCTGGTGCAACGCCGCCTCGAGGACCTGCGCGAGGATCGCGTCTCGGGTGCGCAGCGGCTTTCGAGCTTCATCAACCGCCGCCTCAACCCGGCTGCGCGCACCTATCGATCCATCCTCAACCGGCAGCGCGAGATGTCGGACCGCGTGGCGCGCACCAGCCAGTTGCTGCGCAGCCGCGTCGACGTGGAACTGGCCGAGCAGAACCAGGCCATCCTCAAGTCGATGAACCATCGCGCCGAGCAATCCTACCTGCTCCAGCAGACGGTCGAGGGGCTGTCGGTGGTGGCGGTGAGCTATTACGCGCTGGGGATACTCTCCTACGTGCTCGGGATCCTCACGGCCTACGACCATTCGATCGACCCGAAGCTCTGGGCCGGCATGCTGGCGCCGGTCGTGGTGCTGCTCACCTGGCTCGGCATCCGGCACCTGCGGGAACGCGTGCACAAGGGCGGGCATTGATCGCTAACGAACTTGTAGGTGGTGTGCCGGCTCAAATTTCGGCACATTCCGCCCCCAAGATGCGTCAACGATTCAAGAGGCCTCCATCATGAACATCAAGACCTTAGCGCTGGTGCTCCTCGCCCTCCCCGCCATGAGCGCGCCGGCTGCGGCCGTTCCCTTCTGCACGGGCGGCACGGGCGCCACCTCCGATTTCAATACCAGCTTCGGCATCCGCATCGGCCGTTACACCGAAGAGGAACGCGGCGAGCTGGCCCGGCAGCAATTGCGCCAGCGCGGCGTGGACGCGACGCGCGTGGAGTTCTGGAACGGGTGCCTGCGCGCCTATGTCCGCCAGCCCGGCGGCGGCGAGGCGATGGAGTTTTACGACCCCACCACCTTCCGGCAGGTTTTCTGAACCTGTCCGGGGCGTTACGCCGAATTCACGAGGGTTGCCGGCTTTTAACTGGTTGGCAGCCCGCGGCGGGAGGACACTCCAAGGCGTAGGTTTCAAGCCAAGGAGTCCTCCCATGTATGCGAAGCTTGCTCTTGCCTTTGTTGCCGCTGCCGGCCTGACCGGATTGGCGGTTCCTGCCCAGGCCGCCGTCCGCGCGACCGCGCACACCCCCGACACCTTCGCCGCCTGCTACGAGGGCAGCGAGTCCAAGTATATCGACGACCACAGCGACGTGATCACGAGTGATCTCGACAAGCTCGGCTATAACGTGTCGGGCGTGGAGTCGCTGGGAAGCTGCGTACGCGCCTATATCACCGATTCCCACGGTGTGGCCGGCATGGAGCTGTTCGATCCCTATACGCTCAAGCCGATCACCGAGAAGACCACCGGCTAGCCCGGAACCGGCGCGGGCCCAGGCCCGCGCCTCGCCTTGCCGGGCGCTACCCGGCGTAGCCCACGTCGATCCCCGCACCCGCCAGGAAATGCGCAAAACCGTTCGGCCCGAGCGACAACTGCTCGCGGTCGAATTCGGCGTTCTGCGAGATTTCGTCGGGGCCGACCGAGGCACCGCGGACAGTGACGTTGAGGGCATTGGGCGAGAGGTTGAAGATGCACACGATGTCGCCGTCTTCGCTCTTGCGACGGAAGGCCAGGATCGGCTCGGCCGTCTTGAAGAAGGTGATGTCGCCGCTGACCAGCGCGTCCTGCTGCTTTCGCCAGGCGATGAGCTGGCGATAGAAATTGAGGAGCGATGCTTCGTCGCCATTCTGGCGCGTGACGTTGAGGGCCGAGTGTTCGGGCTTGACCGGTAGCCAGGGCTTGCCGTCACTGAACCCGTTCGGCGCTTCGCCCTCATCCCACGGCATGGGCGTGCGGCAACCGTCGCGGCCCTTGTATTCGGGCCAGAAGCGCTTGCCGGGCGGGTCGGTCAGTTCCTCGTAGAGGATGTCGGCTTCGGGCAGCCCCAGTTCCTCGCCCTGGTAGATGCAGACGCTGCCCTTGAACGAGGTGAGGAGCGCCACCGCCTGCCGGCCGAGTTCGGCGGGGTTCTGCGAATGTTCGGCCCAGCGGCTCATGTGGCGGTTGACGTCGTGGTTCGAAAAGCTCCAGCAGGGCCAGCCGTCCTTGCTGGCCTTGAAGAAGGTTTCGATGCGTGAGCGGAAATGCTCGGCCGTGAAACCGTCGCCGAGGAATTCGAACGAATAGCACATGTGGAGCTTGTCGCCGCCGGACGTGTATTCGGCCATGAGCGGCACGGCCTTGTGGCTGTCGCCGACCTCGCCCACCGAGGTGGTGTTTGGATAGCGATCGAGGAGCTTGCGGACCTTGCGCAGAAACTCGACGTTTTCCGGTTGCGATTTGGAATAGCGGTGCTCCTGCATGTCATAGGGATTGACCGCATAGGGCAGGTGCTCGGGCCGCCGCGCCGGCGGGTTGCTGCGCAATTGCGCGTCGTGGAAATAGTAGTTGACCGTATCGAGGCGGAAGCCGTCGACGCCCCGCTCCAGCCAGAAGCGCATCACGTCGAGAACGGCATCCTGGACCTTGGGATTGTGGAAGTTGAGGTCGGGCTGCTCGATGAGAAAATTGTGGAAGTAATACTGCCCGCGCGAGGGGTTCCACTCCCAGGCGCGGCCGCCGAAGACCGAGGGCCAGTTATTGGGCGGGGAGCCATCCTTCATCGGATCGGCCCAGACGAACCAGTCGGCCCGCGCATTGGTGCGGTTGAGCCGGCTTTCGCGGAACCAGGGATGCTGGTCAGAGGTGTGGCTGAGCACCTGGTCGATGATGACCTTGAGGCCGAGCGCATGCGCCCGCTCGATCAGCGCATCGAAATCCTCCATGGTGCCGAAGAGGCGATCGACCTCGATATAGTCGGAAACGTCATAGCCCATGTCGGCCTGGGGCGACTGGAAGATAGGCGAGAGCCAGATGGCATCCACGCCCAGGCTCGCAATGTGGTCGAGCCGGCGCATGATGCCGGGCAGGTCGCCCACCCCGTCGCCGTTGGTGTCCTGGAAAGAGCGGGGATAAACCTGATAGATCACCGCGCCTCGCCACCATTCCCGCATAGTCGACTCCTGCAATAGGCTTGCTCAACACCCGATCATTGAGAACTGTTCCCGCCACATCCGGCAAGGGGCCGAAGGAGAGAAAGATGGTGCACATCCTGCGTTTTGCCGATCGTCCACCCAGCAAGAGCCGGACCATCCGGTTCGAAGGCGGCGAGTATGGGGCGGCCGTCTCGTTTTTCGCCGTCGATATCGGGCCGGGCGAGGGCCCGCCACTGCACGTGCATCCCTATTCGGAAACGTGGATCGTCAAGCGGGGCAAGGGGCGGTTCACGGCGGGGGACGAGGTTATCGAGGCGGGGCCGAACGACATTCTCGTGGTGCCGCCGAACGTGCCGCACAAGTTCCTGAACGTGGGCGAGGACCGGCTGGAGGTGATGTGCATCCACGATACGCCGACGATGGAGCAGCGGAATTTGGAGTAGGGGCGAGGTCGGATCTCGCGTTAAGGCACTATCTCGACACCCTCTCGGTCTTCCCCGGCCACAGAGCCGGGGCCCACGGATGCCTCCACTCGGGTGGAGGGGGGCAATAGGCCCCGGGTCTTCGCCCGGGGAAGTGCGGTGGTGGGGATGGTGGGGGGTGAAGGGCGAGGGAGGGAGGCGAGGGCGGAGTACCGCAGGGTTCCTTCTCCCCTTGTGGGAGAAGGTGGCGCGTAGCGCCGGATGAGGGGGCTCGGTGGTTGGGGCAACCCCTCACCCGCCCTTCGGGCACCCTCTCCCACAAGGGGCGAGGGTCGTTGGGGGGCGATCTCGCGGTATGGCACTGTCTCGACACCCTCTCGGTCTTCCCCGGCCGCAGAGCCGGGGCCCACGGATGGCGCCACTCGGGTGGAGGGGTGCAATAGGCCCCGGGTCTTCGCCCGGGGAAGTAAGGGGATGGGGGCCCGCTAGACCACCGGGCTCAGCAGCGGTTCGCCTTTGAACTGGGCGATGAGGTTTTCGACCACCAGTGCGCCCATGGCGTCGCGGGTTTGTTGCGTGGCGCTGGCGACGTGGGGGGAGAGGACGACGTTGTCGAGGGTGAAGAGTTCCTCGGGGACGTTGGGTTCGTCGATGAAGACGTCGAGGGCTGCGCCGCCGAGTTTGCCGGTGCGGAGAAGGTCGACAAGCGCCGCCTGATCGACCACCGAGCCGCGGGCGATGTTGACGAGGGCGCCGTCGGGGCCGAGGGCTTCGAGCACCGTGCGGGAAACGATGCCTTCAGTACCCTTGCCGCCCGGCGTCACCACCAGCAGCCAGTCGCTGTCGCGGGCCATGTCCTCGAGCTTGTCGTAATAGACGTAGGGGACTTTCTCCTGCTTGTGCCGGCCGTGATAGACGACGCGCATCTTGAGGCCCTGGGCGCGCGAGGCGACTTCCTTGCCGATGCGGCCGAGGCCCAGGATGCCGAGCGTGCGGCCGGTGAGCTCGAAGCTGAACGGGAAGCGTTCGCGCCCGGCCCAACGGCCGGCACGCACGAAGGCATCCGCCTGCGGGATGCGGCGGGAGAGGGAGAGCATGAGGCCGATGCCGAGCTCGGCCACGGCGTCGTTGAGCACGTCCGGCGTGTTGGTGACATGGATGCCGCGCGTCCTGGCGGCCTCGATATCGATGGAATCGTAGCCGACCCCGAAGCTGGCGATGATTTCGAGCTTGGGCAGCGCGTCCATCAGCTTTGCATCGATGCGGCCGCCGGCGGCGATGCCGCGGATGCGCGGGGCGACGCTCGCGAGGAGCGCCTCGCGATCTTCAGCTTCGAAAAGCTTGTGCACCGTGAAGTTCTTCGCCAGCGCTGCCTGGCAGCTATCGAGCAGCTTGTGGGTCTGGAGGATTTCGACACTCATGGCGTTCTCCTTGGATGCTTCAGGGACCGAGGATCCAGAGCCACGCCGAAACGGTGAGGATCGAGAGCCCGGTCGTGATCAGAATCGTGCTGTTGGCCACGCTCACCCCACGATTGTAGTAGGTGGCGAAGATGTAGGCGTTGATGCCCGTGGGCATCGCCGCCAGCAGCACGCCGTAGCGCGCCATTTCGAGCGGCACGTGCAGAACATGGACGATCAGCACGTAGGCGATCAGCGGATGGATGACCAGCTTGAAAGCCGCCATCGCCGTGGCCTGCAGCCAGCTTTCCGAGATCCGGTATTCGTTGAGCGCGCCGCCGAGGCCAAAAAGCGCGGCGGGCAGCACGGCTTGCGACATCATGGTGACGAAGGCGGTGGCGGGTTCGGGCAGTTCCACGTTGAGGAGATTGCCGACAAGGCCCAGGCCTACGCCCCAGAGCAGCGGGTTCTGCACGATGCGCATGCCGGCGACGGCCATGACCTTGTGCCAGGGCGCCGCATCGCGCCGCACCAGCTCCATGGCCAGCATGCCGATGGTGATGAGACAGGGCGCATGGAAGGCGATGATCGAATAGACCACCGGCATGGCTTCCGGCCCATAGGCGCGCTGGATGATGGGAATGCCGATGAGCACGGTATTGGTGAACATCGCTGCGAAGCCTGAGGCCACGCCTTCGCCCGGCCGGTTCTTGAAGAGCTTGATGGCGATGAGGGTGCCGACGGTGAGCGAGGTGAGGGCGCCGATATAGAAGGGGATGATGATCCCCAGATTGAACGTCGTCGAAAAATCGGCCGTCAGCATCGCCTCGAAGAGGAGGCACGGCGTGGCGAAATTGTTGACGAACGACACCAGCCCTTTGACGCCTTCGGTGGGGTAGAGCTTGTACCGCACGGCGGCGTAGCCCAGCGCCACGATGGCGAAGACGGGGATGACGACGTTGAAGATGGCGAACACGGCCGAAGTCCGTTGGCGGGTGGTATGGTAGTCTCTACACGCGCGCAGCGTAGGAGGGAAGCATTAGACGGGCTGACTTTTTCGCGGCGCCACCATCATCGCCACGAGCGGAATCGCGACCGTCAGCATGAGGAGGCGCGAGACGTGGTGGGCGGCGATGAAGGCCGTATCGTAGCCGAGCGCAACGCCGAGCGCGCCCATGCCTTCGAGCGCTCCCGGCGAGAGGCCGAGCCAGATCTGGCCGAAGGGCATGTCGACGAGAAGGCTGACGCCATAGGCGATGGCCGTGACGATGCCGACCGTCATTGCCGTGGCGATGAGACCGCCGATCGCCGCCTGCCGGAACTCGGTCAGGGTGATGCCGGCAAAGCGCGAACCGATGAGCGCGCCTACCAGCACGAAGGTGAGGTTGGCGAGCGGCACGGGCATGGCGCCGTCGAATAGGCCACCGAGCTTGGCGGCAGTAGCGGCGGCCATGGCGCCCAGCACCATGCCGGCCGGCACGCGCAGGCGGGTGAAGAGAAAACCTGTGATGGCGCAGGCAATGGCCAGCATCACCAGCGTCTGGGCATCCATCACCACGATATTGGCGGGCGCCGGGAAGTGTTCGATGGGGAGGAAGAGGGCGCCCATCGGCACACAGAGCGTCAGCATCATGATGCGGATGACCTGGATGATGGTGATCTGGCGCGGATCGCCCAGTCCCGTCGCCGCGATGCCCATGACGAAGGAGAGGTGCCCTGGGAAGGAACTGAGATAGGCAGTGGCGTTATCGAGCCGGAAGAGCTTGCGCAGCATGTAGCCGGTCGTGGCGATGATGAGCACCAGTTCCAGCGCCAGGCCGAGGAGGCTGATCGGCCACTGCGCGATGAGCGAGAGGCTGTCGCGGGCCACGTTTGCGCCCATCGACATCCCCGTCAGCACGAACGTGATGTCGCGCAGCCAGCCAGGCACGGTGACCTTGACGCCGGCCAGGGCCGCACCGGCCGCGGCCAGCGCGCTGCCCATGAGCCAGCCGGCCGGAATCTGCGCCATCTGCCCGACAAAGCCGCCGGCCGCCGCGATGACGAGCGTCATCAACGTGTGACCGAGTATGGTCGCCTGCGATGGCTTGGGACCGCTCATTGCCGGCTTCCCGCCGGTCAGGCTTTCACCGGCATGGCCATCTCGGCCAGCTTCACCCAATAGCTCGTCCCCTGGGGGATGATCTCGTCGTTGAAATCGTAGGTGTCGGTGTGGAGCTCGGAGGAATCGCCGTTGCCCACGAAGATGTAGGCGCCCGGACGAGCCAGCAGCATGTAGGAGAAATCCTCCCCGCCCATGCTCGGCGCGACGTCGGTATCGACCTTGTCCTGCCCGACGACTTCGGCGGCGGCACTGGCCGCGAAGGCGGTCTGGGCCTCGTGGTTGACCGTCACCGGATAGCCGCGGCGGAAGCCGATCTCGACCTTGGCGCCGAAGGCGGCGCCGATCTGGGTGGCGATCTCGCGCAGACGCTTCTCGGCGAGGTTGCGGACCTCTTCGTTGTGGGCGCGAATGGTGCCGACGACGCGCGCGGTGCGCGGGATGACGTTGAAGGCCTCGCCGGTCTGGATCATCGTCACCGACAGCACGGCCGGCTGCAGTGGATCGATATTGCGCGACACGACGGTCTGGAGCGCGGTGACCATATGGGCCGCGGTGGCGACCGGATCGATGGTGAGGTGCGGCTTGGCGGCATGCCCGCCCACGCCCTCGATGAAGATGTTGAACTCGTCGGTCGAGGCCATGATGCCGCCGGCACGAATCGCGAAGGTGCCCGCAGCGATCCCCGGCCAGTTGTGCATGCCGAAGACCTCCTGGATGCCGAAGCGCTCCATCAGCCCGTCATCGATCATGGCCTTGCCGCCCGCTCCGCCTTCCTCGGCGGGCTGGAAGATGACCACGACCGTACCGTCGAAATTGCGGGTCTCGGCGAGGTAGCGCGCCGCGCCCAGCAGCATGGCGGTATGCCCGTCATGGCCGCAGGCATGCATCTTGCCGCCGGTCTGGCTCGCATAATCCTTGCCGGTGCGCTCGGTGATGGGCAGCGCATCCATGTCGGCGCGCAGGCCGATGACCTTGCCGCTGTCGCTGGCGCGGCCCTTGATCACGCCCACCACGCCCGTCCGGCCGACACCAGTGACGACTTCATCCACGCCGAACGCTTCGAGCAGTTCCGCCACTTTCCCGGCCGTGCGGACGACGTCGTACTGCAATTCGGGGTTTGCGTGGAAATCGCGTCGCCAGGCGGCAATTTCGGAGTGAAATTCCGCGATACGGTTGATAACGGGCATGAAAAATTCTCGGTCGGTTAAGCCGCAAGTCTCGCCTGACGGGCACTGATGCGTCAACCACCAGCCGGTCGCTGGGGCAACAGAATTCTCCTGCGCGCTCCGGCGTGAGTGCAGAATTCCTTGTCCCGGGCGCCGATCTTTGCCAAGACACGGCGCCACATGCACGGGAGCCCGAAGCCCATGAAAATCCTCGTCGCCGTCAAGCGCGTGGTCGACCACAACGTACGCATCCGCGTCCGCTCCGATTCCTCGGGCGTGGAGACCGACAATGTGCGCATGTCGATGAACCCCTTCGACAAGCACGCGGTGGAAGCGGCCGTGCAACTGGCCGAAGCGGGCAAGGCTGACGAGATCGTCATCGTCTCCATCGGGCCCAAGCAGGCCAATGACGTGATCCTCACCGCGCTCGCCATGGGCGCGCATCGCGGCGTTCTAGTCGAGACGAACGAGCGGGTTGAAACGCTGGCGGTGGCCAAGCTCCTCAAGGCGGTGGCCGATGAAGAGAAGCCGGACCTGATCCTCCTGGGCAAGCAGGCCGTGGATGACGATTCCAACCATGTCGGCCAGATGCTGGCCGGGCTCCTCGGCTGGCCGCAGGCGACTTTCGCCTCCGAGATCAAGGCCGGCGAAGGCGGGCTCGAAGTGACGCGAGAGGTCGATTACGGCCGAGCGACCATTGCCCTGCCGCTGCCCGCAATCGTGACGGCCGACCTGCGCCTCAACACCCCGCGCAACGCCGCGCTGCCCATGGTGATGAAGGCGCGGCAGAAGCCGCTGGCGGTGCGGTCGGTGGCCGAGTTCGGCGTCGATATCAGCCCGCGCCTCGTCATCGAGAAAGTATCCCCGCCCGCTGAACGGCCGAGTGGCCGGCAGGTGGCCGATACGGCGGAACTGGCGGCGTTCATCGCCGGCGAAGTCAAGGAACTGGAGGCGCTCTGATGGCTACGCTCGTTCTTGCCGATCACGATCTCGGCCAGCTCGCTCCGGCGACGGCGCGCGTCGTTGCCGCCGCGCTCCAGCTTGGCGCGCCGGTCGATGTGCTGGTGGCCGGCGATGATGTCGATAAGGTTGCGACTGCCGCGGCGGCGCTTGAGGGCGTGGCCCGGGTCCGTGTAGCGCGCTCGGCCGCGCTGGCGACGCCGTCGGCGGAGGCGATAAGCGCGCTGCTACTCAAGCTGGCGCCGGAATATGGTGCTATCGTCGCGGGTTCTGCCGCGGTGGGGCGTGACGTGATCCCGCGCCTGGCGGCGGGGCTCGACCTCATGCCGGTGACCGATATCGTGGCGATCCATGCCGCCAATCGCTTCGACCGGCCGATCTATGCGGGCAACGCGATCGAGACGGTGGTTTCCAACCAGACGCTGCAGGTGCTGACCATTCGTGCCTCGGCCTTCCGGCCGGTCGGGCAGGGTGGTTCGGCCCCGGTCGAGCAGGTGGACGCGGGCGGTATTGCGGCGGTGACGCGGCTGCTGGCGGCTCATCGTACGGAAAGCGACGTGCCCGACCTGGCGACGGCGCAGATCGTGGTGGGCGGCGGGGTGTCCGTGGGCTCGGCCGAAGGGTTCAAGCTCATCGAGCGGCTGGCGCACCGGCTTGGAGCGGCGGTCGGCGCGACGCGGGCGGCGGTGGATGCGGGATACGCGCCCAATGACTGGCAGGTCGGACAGACGGGCAAGATCATTGCGCCTGATGTTTATATCGCCGTGGGGATTTCGGGGGCGCTGCAGCACCTGGCGGGAATCCAGGGGGCCAAGAAGATCGTGGCGATCAATACGGATCCGGAGGCGCCGCTGGTGAAGATCGCGGATGTGGCGCTGATCGGGGATTTGTTTGCGGTGGTGCCGGAGCTGATCGAGGAATTGGCGCGGCTGGGGGTTGGAGGGCAGGCCTAGGGCTGAGACTTAGGCTCATATCCCGACCCCGGATTTTTGCCACCAAAGCACCGATTGCTCCACAAACTCGGAACTTCCCCGGCCGGAGAGCCGGGGTCCACGGATAGCTCCACTCGAGTGGGGTGGTGCAATAGGCCCCGGATCAAGTCCGGGGAAGTGCGGTGGGGGTGGCGAGTAGCGGGTAGTAGGGCCGGAAATGCCTTGAGGGGGAGGCACTTGGGCTCGGATTTTCCGAACCACGGATTTCCGCCGAGCCATGGATACTTCCTAACCACGAATTTCTCACCACCACGGAACTTCCCCGGCCGGAGAGCCGGGGCCCACGGATAGCTCCACTCGAGTGGAGGGGTGCAATAGGTCCCGGATCAAGTCCGGGGGAGTGCAGTGGGGTGGCGAACGCGGGGCGTTCCGGTTCACCCATTCCCCCGACTTCCCAATTGCAAATCCTGCGCCGCCGCCTATAAAGGCGGCGCGCTTGAGCGCTCCTTTCTCCCCTCTGGACTTGACCGATGTTCGAGACCCTCACCAAAGCCCCTGCTGACAAGATTCTGGCCCTGATGGGCGAATTCGCCGCCGATACGCGGAAAGAAAAAATCGATCTCGGCGTTGGCGTCTATAAAGACGAGGCGGGCATCACACCGATCATGACGTCGGTGGCCAAGGCCGAGCAGCGGATGAATGCGTCTGCCAAGACCAAGACCTATGTCGGCATTTCCGGCAACAAGGGCTTCAATGCCGCCGTTCGCGAACTCGTTTTCGCCGATACCGTGCCGGCCGGCCGCACGCGCATCATGCAGGCGCCCGGTGGCACCGGCGCGCTCGCCGTGCTCATGGAATTGCTCTATCGGGCCAAGCCGGGCGCTACGCTCTGGCTCTCCAACCCGACCTGGCCGAACCATGCGCCCATGGCCAAGCATGCCGGCTTCAAGGTGGATTCCTACCCCTATTTCGACACGAAGACCCGCGCCGTGGACTTCCCGGCCATGCTCGCCGCGCTCGACAAGCTCGGGCCGAACGACATCGTGCTGCTGCATGGCTGCTGCCACAACCCGACCGGCGCCAACCTCACCAACGAGCAGTGGGACCAGGTCGCCGCGTCCTTCAAACGCACCGGCGCCTTCCCGCTGATCGACCTGGCCTATCTCGGCTTCGGCGATGGGCTGGAAGCGGATGGCTACGGCACGCGCGCCGTCGTCAATGCGGTGCCGGAAAGCGTCGTGGCCTTCTCGGGCTCGAAGAATTTCGGCCTTTACCGCGAGCGCGTCGGCGCCGCCATCGTCGTTGCACGTGATGAGGCCCAGGCCGATATCGCCAATTCGCAGCTGATGAACATCGCCCGCGTCACCTATTCGCAGCCCCCCGATCACGGCGCGGAAATCATCCGCACCATCCTCGAGGACAAGGACCTGCGCGCCGAATGGGAGACCGAACTGGCCACCATGCGCAACCGCATGATCCGCCTGCGCGAAAAGCTCTCGGAAGCCATCAAGACGAAATCGAACTCGGCCGACTTCGATTTCATCGCCGCCCACCGCGGCATGTTCTCGCTTCTCGGCCTGCCCGGCGAAGCCGTCGAGAACCTCAAGACGGGCAGCGGTGTCTATATGATTGGCGACAGTCGCATCAATGTCGCCGGCATCCCCGAGGATCGGGTCGGTGACCTCGCCGACGCGATTCTGGCGACCATCAAGTGACAGCAGGCGGGCAAGAATATTGCCCGCCCACACCTTGTGCCCGGCAGCTAAAGCCCGCACATATAAGTAAAAGAATCCCAAGGAGGGAAACCGATGAAGTTCTTCGTGGACACCGGTGATTTCAACGAAATCAAGGAACTTTCCGAGACCGGCCTGCTCGACGGCGTCACCACCAATCCGTCGCTCGTCGCCAAGTCCGGCCGCAACTTCAAGGAACTGATCGCCGACATCTGCAAGGTCGTGCCCGGTCCGGTTTCCGCCGAAGTCGCCGCGCTCGATTACGAAGGCATGATCGCCGAGGGCAATGTCCTCGCCAAGATCGCCGACAATGTCGTCATCAAGCTGCCGCTGACCCTGGCGGGCCTCAAGGCCACCAAGCATTTCCATGACGCCGGCATCAAGACCAACGTCACGCTCTGCTTCACGCCCAACCAGGCGCTGCTCGCGGCCAAGGTCGGCGCGACCTATATCTCGCCCTTCATCGGGCGTCTGGACGACATCAACCTCGATGGCGTCGAGCTGATCGAGAACATCCGCCAGATCTACGACAACTACGCGTTCGCGACGGAAATCCTGGCCGCTTCGATCCGCAGCCCGAACCACGTGACCGAGGTCGCGCTGGCCGGGGCCGACGTTGCCACCATGCCGCCGGCCGTGATCCGCAAGCTCGCCGATCACCCGCTGACGACTTCGGGCCTCGAAGCCTTCAGCAAGGATTGGAAGGCCACCGGACAGTCGATCCTCTAAGTGGCCGACACCAGGATTGCCGAGGCGGTTCGTGCCGCCCTGGCCGGCGTCGAAATCCCCGGGGGAGGCGATCTCGCCTCCTATGGCGGCCTTTCCGACATCATCGTGACCCAGAGCGCGGTAGCGCTCGCCATCTCGGTTGCTCCGGGCATGGAGGCCGCCTTCGGCCCCGCCCGTGAAGCCGCGCAGCGCGCTGCGGAAGCCGTGGGCGAAGGCCGCAAGGTCATGGTTTCGGTGACTTCGGACCGCGCTCCGGCCACTGCCACCGGGCAGGCCGCGGCGCAGGGCCGTCCGGGCCCGGCACCCAAGCAGCCGGTTCCCGGCATCCGCAATATCGTAGCGGTCGGTTCGGGCAAGGGCGGCGTGGGCAAATCCACGACGGCCGTCAACCTGGCTCTGGCACTGGCGGCCGAAGGGCTGCGCGTCGGCATCCTCGATGCCGATCTCTACGGCCCCTCCATCCCCAAGCTTCTCGGCATCGAAGGCAAGCCTGCGGTGCGCGAGGACGGTATCTTCTCCCCGCACGAGGCCTATGGCCTCAAGGCCATGTCGATCGGCTCCATGCTGACGCCGGGTCAGGCCGTGGTGTGGCGCGGGCCGATGGCGACTTCAGCGCTGCGGCAGCTCCTGCGCGAGACCGACTGGGGCACGCTCGACATGCTCATCGTCGACCTGCCGCCGGGTACGGGCGACATCCAGATTTCGCTGTTCCAGCAGGCTGAACTCGCCGGCGCGGTGATCGTCTCGACCCCGCAGGATCTGGCTCTGATCGATGCGCAGAAGGCCATCGACATGATCCACCGCATGAATATCCCGCTGCTGGGCCTCGTCGAGAACATGAGCTATTTCGTGGCTCCCGATACCGGCAAGCGCTACGACATTTTCGGCCATGGCGGCGCCCAGGCGGCAGCCGAGCGCATCGGCATGCCCTTCCTCGGCGAGGTGCCGCTGCACATGGCGATCCGCGAAACCTCGGACGCCGGCAAACCCGTGGTCTCGACCGATCCCGAGGGCGCAGAGGCCAAGGCATTCCGCGCCATCGCACGGGAAATCCTCGCCAATACTCCCGGCCTGCGCCCCACCGCGGGGTGACAGAAACCGCCGCCCCTGCTAGATGCAATCGATTTCATAAGCTCGTCGGGTGAGTCCATTGCCGCCCGCGACATGTCGGGGGAAGCGTCATGTTCTCTGTGGACCGCAAGGATTTCGGCCCCAATTTCGTCTTCGGCGCGGCGACCGCCGCCTACCAGATCGAAGGCGGCCAGATCGACGGCCGCGGCACCTCCATCTGGGATACGTTCTCGGCTACGCCGGGCAACGTCAAGAACGCCGATAGCGGCCTCAATGCCTGCGACCACTACCATCGCTGGCCGGAGGACCTCGACCTCATCCGCGATGCGGGCTTTGACGGCTATCGCTTCTCGTTCGCCTGGCCGCGGCTGATCCCGGCCGGCACCGGCGCCGTCAACCAGGCTGGCATCGACTTCTACGACCGGCTCATCGACGGCATGCTCGAACGCGGCATCAAGCCGTTCGCCACGCTCTACCATTGGGACCTTCCAAGTCCGCTGCAGGACAAGGGCGGCTGGATGAACCGCGATATCGCCAGCGCCTTCGGCGATTATGCGAGCCTCGTGGCCCAGAAATTCGGCGATCGCCTCTCGGCCATCGCCACCATCAACGAACCCTGGTGCGTGGCCTTCCTCAGCCACTTCCTCGGCATCCACGCGCCCGGCTATCGCGACGTCCGCGCTGCGGCGCGAGCCATGCACCACGTGCTGCTGGCGCATGGCACCGGCATCGATGCGCTGCGGGCGGAGGGCGCCAAGAATCTCGGCATCGTGCTCAACCTCGAAAAATCCGAGCCTGCCTCGGACAAGCCAGAGGATCTGGCGGCGACCAATCTGGGCGATGCGATCTTCAATCGCTGGTATCTGGGAGGGCTCTTCAAGGGCCAATACCCGGAAGAGCTGACCTCGATCCTGGTGCCGTACCTGCCGGAAGGCTTCGAGCGCGACATGCCCATCGTCTCGCGCCCGCTCGACTGGCTGGGGATCAACTATTACACGCGCGGCCTCTACCGCGCCTCGCCATCGACGCCGATCTTCCCCATCGCCAAGGCGGAAGGCGCGCTCGAGGCCAACGATCTCGGCTGGGAAATCTACCCGCAGGGGCTGACGGACCTGCTCGTGCGCGTCTCGACCGAATACACCAAGGTGCCAATCTACGTGACCGAGAACGGCATGTCCGAAGACAATGACGAGCGCCGCGTCGCTTATTACGACGCGCACCTCAAGGCGGTGATCGATGCGCAGAAGCGTGGGGCCGATGTTCGCGGCTACTTCGCCTGGTCGCTGCTCGACAATTACGAATGGGCCGAGGGCTATTCCTCGCGCTTCGGCATCGTGCACGTCGATTACGCTACCCAGAAGCGCACCCCCAAGGGCAGCTACCGCTCGTTCCAGGGCATGCTGCACAATACGCGCTAGCCCAGCCCATTCTCTCCCCGACCGCAAAGGTGGTATCATAGGGGCCACCCACGGGAGGGGAGAATGGCAGAGGATCGGGACGACGTTGTCGGCAATTACGGCAACAGCGCGATCGTCGAGCGCGTTGCCGAGGCCCTGGTGCGGCAGGGGATAGACCCGCAACGGCCAAGGGCCGAACAGCTCTACCACTATGACCAGCTTCACGGCCGCCAATTGGTGGCCACCCGCGAGCATGTCGCCCGGCTGGCACCGGACGCCAATATGCACGTGCTCGATGTCGGCAGCGGCGTCGGTGGACCGGCCCGCTACATCGCGGCGACCACCGGCGCGCGCGTGACAGGCATCGACCTGACGCCGCAATTCGTCGAGGCGGCACGTGAGCTGACCCGGCGATGCGGGCTCGACGACCGTGTCGATTTCATCGAGGGCAACGCGGCGCAGATGCCGTTCGCTGACGAGACCTTCGACGCCGCCATCTGCCTCTATGTCGGCATGAACATCTCGGACAAGCCGCCGGTGCTGGCCGAAATCCACCGCGTGCTCAAGCCGGGCGGCAGGCTGCTCTGGAGTCAGGCTGTGGCGGCGCAGGGATTGCCGCACTATCCGCTGCCCTGGGCGCGCGATGCCGAGGCGAGCCATGCGGGGCCCGAGGACGAATTGCGCGCGGCGATGACGGCGGCTGGTTTCAGGACCGTCGAATGGGTGGACGAGACCACGCTTTTCCCAATGCCGGGGACGCCGCCACCACCCGATGGCGGCGATCCCTCTGTCAACCAGATGGTGATGGGCGACGACTTCGTAGAGCGTCGCCGCAACTTCGTGCGCAGCCTCGCCGAAGGCGCGCTGCGCAGCATCGTCGCGCTGGTGGAAAAGTAGTTTTCCGCTCGCCGGAAGCGCCTTGAGCGCAAGGGCCAAACGCCCAGTGAAAACGATTCAGCCGGGCTTTTCGCCAAAACGCGGCTTGGCAACCTTGCTGCTTTATGCCACATCTGCGCCACCGCTAACCGCTTTGCGATGCGACATAATCATTGACCAAAACGTTTTGGCAAAACGTTTTGGGAGCGGAGGCGAGTTACGGCGCCCGAAGGCGCCACATATTGTGCGATGGGAGGACAACATATGCACAAACTTCTCCTGGCGGGCGTCTCCGCCATTGCTCTCGCTCTGACCGGCATTTCTGGCGCCTCCGCGCAGGACCTGAAGTTCCCCAAGGGCGAAGGCGCCTTCTCGTGGCAGGCTCTCGACGACTTCGCCGCCGCCCACAAGGGTCTTGAAGGTCAGAAGCTGACCATTTGGGGCCCGTGGCGCGAAGGCGGCGACAAGGAGCAGTTCGAGTCGGTCCTGGCCTACTTCAAGGACGCCACCGGCATCGACGTGAGCTACGCCTCTTCGGAAAACTACGAGCAGCAGGCCGTGATCGACACCGCCGCCGGCTCGGCTGCCAACATCACCATTCTCCCCCAGCCGGGTCTCCTGGCTGACCTCGCCTCCAAGGGCTACCTGACCCCGCTCGGCGACGACCTCGCCGCCAAGGTCAAGGACGAGTATGCCGCGGGCGAATCCTGGGTGTCGCTCGGCACCTACAAGGGCAAGGACGGCAACCCGGCCTTCTTCGCCGTGCCGTACAAGGCCGACCTCAAGTCGCTCGTCTGGTACTCGCCCGACAACTTCGCCGAGAAGGGCTACAAGGTCCCCGAGACCTTCGAAGACCTGATGGCGCTCTCCAAGCAGATCATCGCCGATGGCGGCACCCCGTGGTGCATTGGCCTCGGTTCGGGCGGCGCCACCGGCTGGCCGGCGACCGACTGGATCGAGGACATCATGCTCCGCACCCAGTCGCCGGAAGACTATGACAAGTGGGTCACCAACGAGCTCAAGTTCAACGACCCCAAGGTCGTGGCCGCGCTCGACGTCTTCGGCGAGATCGCCAAGGACGACAAGATGGTTGCCGGCGGCGCCAAGGCCGTGGGCACCACGGACTTCCGCGATAGCCCCAAGGGCCTCTTCACGGTTCCGCCCCAGTGCTACCTGCACCACCAGGCCTCGTTCATCCCGTCCTTCTTCCCGGAAGGCACTGAACTGGGCACCGATGCCTCGTTCTTCTACTTCCCGCCCTTCGCGGACAAGAACCTCGGCAAGCCGGTCCTCGGCGCTGGCACGCTCGTGACCATCACCAAGGATTCCCCGACCGCCAAGGCGTTCATCGACTTCGTCCAGAACCCGATTTCCAACGAAATCTGGATGGCCCAGTCCGGTTTCCTGTCCCCGCTCAAGTCGGCCAACATCGAGACCTACGGCAACGACACCCTGAAGGGTGAAGGCCAGATTCTGCTCGACGCGACGACCTTCCGCTTCGACGGTTCGGACATGATGCCGGGTGCCATCGGCGCCGGCGCGTTCTGGACCGGCATGGTGGATTTCGTGAACGGCAAGTCCAGCCAGGACGTTGCCGACGAGATCCAGAAGGCCTGGGACTCGATCAAGAAGTAAGGCCGCTTCGGCCCCAATCCCGGACTCGGCGCCATGCGCCGGGTCCGACTTTTAGAGGCAGGGCGGGAGGTCCGCCTCGCCGGATCAATCCGGCTACAAGCAAGACGCGGCAGAGGCTAAACTCGTCGCAACGGAGGGCGGAGTACCAAGATGATCGAGCAGATTGTCAGCGCCATCCTCACCGTGCTGATCGGTGTGGCAGGCTGCGTCGTCTACTTCTGGGGCACGAACTGGCTGCTGGACCGGTTCCTGAGCACCAACCAGAGCATGCCCGGTGAAGTGGTGACGCGCCGCGACTACCTGCGCTCCCAGGTTCGCCCCTGGCTGTTCCTTGCGCCCGCACTGGTGTTCCTCACCGTCTATCTCATCTACCCCGTGTTCGAGACGGCAAGGCTCAGCCTCTTCGACGCGCAGGGCATCAATTTCGTCGGTTTCTCGAACTATCTCTGGGCGTTCCGGGATTCGACCTTCCTGCAGTCAGTGTTCAACAACGTCATCTGGCTGCTCATCGTCCCCGCCGCCGCCACCGCGTTCGGGCTCGTCATCGCCGTGCTGGCCGACAAGCTCTGGTGGGGCAATATCGCCAAATCGCTGATCTTCATGCCGATGGCCATTTCCTTCGTCGGCGCCTCGGTGATCTGGAAGTTCATCTACGATTATCGCGGCCCGGGCCAGGAGCAGATCGGCCTCCTCAACGCCATCATCACCGGCCTCGGCCTGCCGCCGCAGGCCTGGATCACCATCCCCTTCTGGAACTCGATCTTCCTGATGGTCATCCTCATCTGGATCCAGACGGGCTTCGCCATGGTGATCCTCTCGGCCGCCCTGCGCGGCATTCCCGAGGAAACGCTCGAGGCGGCGCGCATCGACGGCGCCAATGACTTCCAGATTTTCTACGGCATCATGATCCCGCAGATCTGGGGCACGATCGTCGTGGTGTGGACAACCATCACCATCACGGTGCTCAAGGTGTTCGACATCGTGCTGGCCATGACCAACGGCCAGTGGGACACACAGGTGCTGGCCAACCTCATGTTCGACTGGATGTTCCGCGGCTCCGATTTCGGACGCGGCTCGACCATCGCTGTCATCATCATGCTGGCGGTGACCCCGATCATGATCTGGAACATCCGCCGCGCCAATGCCGAGGAGGGCACCCGCTGATGACCTCGATCGCTTCCGATATCGACGTCCCGCGCGGCGTCGAGCGCCCGGCGCGCCCTGCCATCCGCATCGATCTCGGGCGGCTGGCCACGCACCTGCTGCTGCTGGTCTTCGTGGTGATCTGGACGATCCCCACGGTCGGCCTTCTCGTTTCCTCGGTTCGCGACAAGGACCAGCTCGCTGTTTCGGGCTGGTGGACGGCGCTGGCCCCATCCGTTTCGACCGCCGCCGCCCGCGTCGGGCAGGCCAAGGACGCGGTGGAGGAGGGCGGCAAGTACATCATCCGCGGCAACCTTCTCGGCGCGGGCACGAACAAGACCGTCCAGAGCTTCGGCACGAGCAACGCCGACCTTGCCGCTGCGCAGGCGGGTGAAAGCCTGCCGATGCGCGATGGCGGTACGATCACCGTCGAGGCCAATGGCGACTACGAATGGGTTTCGGACACCGCCTTCACCCACACGGCCGGGCCGCGCATCTATTTCACCGCCGGCATCGCTCCGCGCTTCACGCTCGAAAACTATGCCTCGGTGATCAATGCCAACGGCATCGGGCGGGCCTTCCTCAACTCGTTCACGGTGACGATCCCCTCGACGATCATCCCGATCCTCATCGCGGCCTTCGCGGCCTATGCACTGGCCTGGATGCGGTTTCCGGGGCGTGGGGTTATCGTGGCGCTGGTCGTCGGCCTCCTCGTCGTACCGCTCCAGATGTCGCTGATCCCGCTGCTGCGGCTCTATAACGGCATCGCCACGACCTTCGGCACCGAGAGCAAGACGTATCTGGGCATCTGGCTGGCCCACACCGCCTTCGGCCTGCCGCTCGCCATCTACCTGCTGCGCAACTACATGGCGGGGCTGCCCAAGGAGATCATGGAATCGGCGCGCATGGACGGCGCCAGCCACTTCAAGATCTTCACCACCATGGTCCTGCCGCTGAGCTTCCCGGCGCTCGCCAGCTTCTCGATCTTCCAGTTCCTCTGGGTCTGGAACGACCTGCTCGTGGCGCTGGTGTTCCTTGGAGCGCAGGACGACAAGCTGGTGCTGACCGGCAAGCTCGTGAACCTGCTGGGTTCGCGCGGGGACAAGTGGGAGATCCTCACCGCCGGCGCGTTCATCACCATGGTGGTGCCGCTGATCGTGTTCTTCTCGCTGCAACGGTATTTTGTGCGCGGATTGCTGGCGGGCTCGGTGAAGTAGGGGGAACCGGATTGGGTTTTGGGGCCGCATACACGGAACTTCCCCGGACTTGATCCGGGGCCTATTGCACCGCTCCACTCGAGTGGAGATATCCGTGGGCCCCGGCTCTTCGGCCGGGGAAGTGCGGGGTGGGGCGGCGGTTTGAGGCGGTAGCGTGATCGAACCGGCAGATCTCCCTCCCCCTTGCGGGGAGGGGACAGGGGTGGGGGTATCGCGGGCGCAGTGCATTGGGCTCACCCCCACCCTCGATCCCTCCCCGCAAGGGGGAGGGAGGCGTGCTGGCCTGATGGGGGCCTAAAACTTGACCTGCCGCCTTTGGAGGAGACTCGGGAGGAGGCCTTCGCGCCTCGCCCCTAATACTCCCCAGCTCTTTCCTCGGGCACCGGCAATTCCAGGCTCGACGCGTCCCAATCCGGCAGCACGTGGAACGTGGACGGCACCAGCGTCCCGCTTGGCTCGTTATGGCCGTCGCACTGGCGGCTGATCTCTTCGACCAGCGCCAGGCCGGCGTCCTGCAGCGAGGAGCGGACGAAGGTGAGGCTGTCGGCGACGTGGTCGATGTCGAGATAGTGGAGGACGTCATCCATCGTGGCGATGGCGATGTCCTTTTCGACGGTGCGGCCGGCGCGAACCACAGCGTTGTGGCCCTCGATGGCCATGAGGATCGAGGAATAGAGCAGGGCCGTCACCTCGCCGTCGCGCAGGGCTTCGGTGGTGAGCTTGAAGCCGACCTCGCCCATGGGATGGAGCGAGTTGTAGATGCGCAGGCCGCCCGTGCCGATGCCGAAATCGTTGAGGGCGTCCTCGACCGCGCGGCGGCGGGAATGGGCGTAGATGAAGCGCTCGTCGCCATTGATGAAGGCGATCTTGCGATGGCCATTGGCAGCGAGGAGCCGCGCCAGGCGATAGAAGTTGCCGTAGTTGTCGACGTCCACCCAGCCGTAGCGCGGATGCCGGGACTCGCGGCCATGGACGACGAAGGGGCGATCGGCCTCGAGCAGGTAGTCGATGCGCGGATCGCCTTCGCGGGGCAGGTCGACGATGAAGCCGTCGACGCTGTTGTCCTTCACATACCGGTCGTAGGTAGCCATCTCGTGGTCGGCCGTGGCGCTGGTCATGACGATGTCGTAGTGGAGCGCCCGCGCGCCGCGCAGCACGCCCGCCATCACTTCCACGAAGTGCGGATCGAGGAATTTGCGCTCGTTGTCCGGCTGTACCCAGCCGATATTGTGGGTGCGGCGCGTGACGAGCCGTTGCGCATTGCGGTTGGGGCGATAGCCCAGCCGCGAGGCGGCATCCTCGACGCGCTTGCGGGTTTTTTCACCCACATCCGAATAGCCGGAAAGCGCCCGCGAAATGGTGGTGATCGACAGCCCCAGCTCGCCCGCAAGGTCCTTTATCGTGACATTGCGGCCGGTCTTGACCGTGCCCGGTCCGGCCTTCTTGTTCTTCTTTTCCATAAGGTATTGAAACTTATTAAGTTTATCGGACGTCGCCTTTGACGTCCTTTCCCCTCCCGGAGTTGACGCAAGGTCGCCTCCTTGAGTAAACAATAACCTACTAAAACGTTTTGGCAAACCGCCGCTTGCGCCGTCCGGCCGGCGGCGGTTCGCATGTCTGCGAAAGGAAGAGCAAGTGGCCGACGCGTTCGCTATGACCGAAACCAAGCCGGTGGAACCGCAGCCGGTCGACAAGGACTGGTGGCGCGGCGCGGTGATCTACCAGATCTATCCGCGCTCCTTCCAGGACCATAACGGCGACGGCATCGGCGACCTGGTGGGTATCACCGAGCGGCTTGAGCACGTGGCTGACCTGGGCGTCGATGCCATCTGGCTTTCGCCGGTCTTCACCTCGCCGATGAAGGATTTCGGCTACGACGTCTCCAATTACCGCGACATCGACCCGTCCTTCGGCACGCTGGGTGATTTCGACCGGCTGGTCGAGAAGGCGCATCGGCTCGGTCTTAAGGTCATCATCGATCAGGTGATTTCGCACTCATCGGACAAGCATCCGTGGTTCACGGAAAGCCGGCAGTCACGCAACAACGACAAGTCGGACTGGTATGTATGGGCCGACCCCAATCCCGATGGCACCCCGCCCAACAACTGGCTCTCGATCTTCGGCGGCTCGGCCTGGACCTGGGACAGCCGGCGCATGCAGTATTACCTGCACAATTTCCTCGCTTCCCAGCCCGATCTCAACTTTCACAACAAGGCCGTGCAGGACGCTCTGCTGGCCGACATGCGCTTCTGGCTCGACCGGGGCGTGGATGGCTTCCGGCTCGATACGGTCAATTTCTATTTCCATTCAGGGGGGCTGGAATCCAACCCCGTGGTCAAGCCCGAGGATTTCAACGCCTCGACCGCGCCGGCAGTGAATCCCTACAATTTCCAGGAGCATCTCTATGACAAGAGTCGCCCGGAAAACCTGAAGTTCCTCAAGCGCCTGCGCGCGCTGATGGATGAATATCCCGGCACCACCACGGTCGGCGAAATCGGCGACAGCCAGCACCAGCTCGAAGTCATGGCACAGTACACGTCCGGCAAGGACCGGCTGCATATGGCCTATACGTTCGATTATCTCGGCGGCGTGTTCTCGGCCGAGCACTTCCACACCTCGATCGCCAATACCGAGAAGGATGCGCCGGAAGGCTGGATCTGCCTCGCCTTCTCCAACCACGACGTGGTGCGCCATGTCTCGCGCTGGGCGACCCACGGCCAGCACGACGCCTTCACCCGCCTTGCCGCGCAATTGCTGCTGACCATGAAGGGCTCGGTCTGCCTCTACCAGGGCGAGGAACTGGGACTGACGGAAGCCGAACTGGCTTTTGAGGACCTTGTCGATCCTTATGGCATCGAGTTCTGGCCCGAGTTCAAGGGCCGTGACGGCTGCCGCACGCCAATGGTCTGGCAGGCCAATGCGCATCTGGGCGGTTTCTCGACCGCGCAGCGCTCCTGGCTGCCGGTTCCGTTCGACCACCTGCCGCGCGCGGTCGATACGCAGGTCAACGACCCCCATTCAGTGCTGAGCTTCTACAGGAACTTCCTGGCCTTTCGCAAAAAGCACGCAGCCCTCGTCAAGGGCGCGATCGAACTGCTCGATGCGCCCGAGGGCGTGCTGGCTTTCGTGCGCTCGGTCGAGCACGACAAGCTGCTCTGCGTCTTCAACATGTCCGAAAAGCCGGTGGTGTTCTCCATCCCCAAGGGCATGGCCCTCAAGGGTGTGGATGCGCCGGGCGTTGTCGCCTCTCCCGAGAATGGTTCGTTGAGCCTGGCGCCCTTTGGTGCCTATATAGGCTCACTGCTTTGATCATGCACGCAACGGCGGCGGTCACTTGCCAGCAGTCTCGGACCGACGCCCCCGGATAGGGAGATTTTCTGTTTGTCTGACCTGAAAATAACCAACCTCCACAAGAGGTATGGCTCGGTTGAGATTCTCAAGGACGTGAACCTTGAGATCAAATCGGGCGAGTTCATCGTCTTCGTCGGCCCGTCCGGGTGCGGTAAGTCAACGCTGCTGCGTTGCATTTCCGGCCTTGAGACCATCTCGTCGGGCACGCTGGAAATCGACGGCCGCGTGGTCAACGAAGTGGCGCCGTCCAAGCGCGGCATCGCCATGGTGTTCCAGTCCTATGCGCTCTACCCGCATATGAACGTGTTCGACAACATGGCCTATTCCTTGAAGCTCCAGCATGCGAGCAAGGAAGAGATCAAGAGCAAGGTCGAGGCGGCTGCCGCCAAGCTCCAGCTCTCCGATTATCTCGACCGCCTGCCCAAGCAGCTCTCGGGCGGCCAGCGCCAGCGCGTGGCCATCGGCCGCGCCATCGTGCGCGACCCCAAGGTCTTCCTCTTCGACGAGCCGCTCTCGAACCTGGACGCCGCGCTGCGCGTGGCCACCCGCCTCGAGATCGCGCGTCTCAAGGAAAGCCTGCCCAACACCACCATGATCTACGTGACCCACGACCAGGTGGAGGCCATGACGCTGGCCGATCGCATCGTCGTGCTCAATGGTGGTCGCGTCGAGCAGGTGGGTACGCCCATGGAGCTCTACGACAACCCGCAATCGCTGTTCGTCGCCGGGTTCATCGGCTCGCCCAAGATGAATTTCTTCACCGGGCAGTTCGCCGACAAGTACAAGGCGGCGACGGTCGGCGTGCGTTCCGAGCACCTCGAAATCCAGCCGAACGGCTCGGGCGACTGGCAGGGCAAGGTGATCTATTCGGAGAACCTGGGTTCGGACAGCTATATCTATGTCGATATCGGCACCGCGGAGCCCATCGTCGTTCGCCAGAACGGCAAGGCCACCTACCATTCGGGCGATGCTCTGAGCTTCTCCCCCATCGGCGAGCAGTTCCATCGCTTCAATGCCGAAGGCCGGCCGCTGGCCAACTGATCTTTCGGGCGGCGGGACACAATCCCGCCGCCTTTTCTTTCCCCATCTTCCCCCGGTAAAGCCATGACGCCCATCCCGGTCTTCGACGGCCACAACGACGTATTGCTGCGACTGCTGACCGACTACGCAGCCGACCCCACAAAGGCCTTCATCGAAGGGACGAGGGACGGGCATCTCGACCTGCCGCGCGCCAAGGCGGGCGGGCTCGTGGGCGGGTTCTTCGCGATCTTTCCGCCCAATCCGAAAAAGACGGATTTCACCGCACCCGGCGCCATCGGCGGCAACCCGCCGCTGCCCGAGCAGCTGACGCTCGAACAGGGCCGCCAGTCGACGCTCGCCATGGTGCGCATCCTGCTCGACCTGACACGGGGCCCGGATAGTCCGGTCGCGCTCTGCCGCAACCGCGCCGAACTCGATGCGGCAATCGCGGCGGGCAAGCTTGCAACGATCATGCATATCGAAGGCGCCGAGGCGATCGACGCCAATCTCGATATGCTCGAAGTGCTCTATGCCGCCGGTCTGCGCTCGATCGGCCCGGTCTGGAGCCGCTCCAACATTTTCGGTCATGGCGTGCCGTTCCATTTCCCGGCTTCGCCCGATATCGGGCCGGGCCTGACGGCAGCCGGCAAGGACCTCGTGCGCGCCTGCAACCGGCTGGGCATGGTGATCGACCTCTCCCATCTCAACGAAGCCGGCTTCTGGGACGTGGCCAAGCTTTCGGCGGCTCCGCTGGTGGCGACGCATTCGAATGCCCACGCCATCTGCGCTTCGGCGCGCAATCTCACCGACAAGCAGCTGGCCGCCATCGCCGAGAGCAACGGCATGGTGGGCCTCAACTTCGCCACCGGTTTCCTGCGGCCGGACGGCGCGATGCGCGGCGACACGGCGATCGACATCATGGTGCGGCACCTCGACTATCTCATCGAGAAGCTGGGCGAGGGCCGCGTGGGTTTCGGCTCGGATTTCGACGGTGCCAATATCCCATCGGCCATTGGTTCGGTGGCCGGGCTGCCGGTGTTGATCGAAGCGCTCAAGGCACGCGGCTATAGCGACGCGCTGATCCGCCGGCTGGCCTGCGGTAACTGGCTCGATCTGCTCGAACGCACTATCGGTTAGGCAACATCGGGCAGGCGCGCGGCCAGCAGTTCGCGCGTCAGCCGATGCTGCGGATGCTCGAAGATATCGGCCGGGCGGCCTTCCTCCACGATCTGCCCCTTTTCCATGACCAGCACGCGGTCGCTCACCGAACGGACCATGTCGAGGTCGTGGCTGATGACGAGATAGGCGAGCCCGTAATCGGTGCGCAGCCGGTTGAGCAGTGTCAGCACATCGCCGCGCAGGGAGACGTCGAGCGCCGAAACCGGTTCATCGAGAATGACGAGGCGCGGGCGGGCGACAAGGGCGCGGGCAATGGCGAGCCGCTGACGTTGGCCACCGGAAAACTCGTGCGGGTAGCGGTTGAGGAGAGCAGGCGAAAGCCCGACGGCTTCGGCGGCCTCGGTCACGCGCTTGAGACGCTCGGCGGGCGGTATGCCGGGCTCGAGGCGGAGCGGTTCGGCTACGGCGCGGCCCACTTCGAGACGCGGATCGAAGCTGCCATAGGGGTCCTGGAAGACGAGCGAGATATCGCGGCGGAGTCGGCGGGGGAGGTTGGAGCCGTGGTAGGTGGTGGCATCTCCGGAGGCGGAAATCCTTCCACTTCTCTCTCCCCACCACCGCACTTCCCCGGACTTGATCCGGGGCCTATTGCCGTTCTCCACTCGAGTGGAGGCATCCGTGGGCCCCGGCTCTTCGGCCGGGGAAGTGCGGGGGTGGGGTGAGGAAGGGGTAGAACCGCGAGACTGGGGAGGCTCATCGCCGCTTCCGTGGAACACCATCCTCCCGCCATCGGCACGATCCAGCCCCGCGATGATCCGCGCTAGTGTCGTCTTCCCGCAACCGGAGGGGCCGACGATTGCGACCGATTCCGACTGCGCCAGCGAAAAGCTCACGCCGTCGACGGCAGCAAAGGGCGCGCCGGGCAGGAACCAGGCGCGGCCGGGTTGGCGGAAGTGGCGGGCGAGATTTTCGACCTGCAGGAGCGGGTGGGGCTCCGCCGGCGCCGCCACCGCGCGGATGCGCGGCTTCGCAGCCGCGATCAGCGTGCGCGTATATTGGGCGCTGGGTCTGCCGAAGACTTCGGCGGCGCGGCCCTGTTCGACCACCTCGCCGCGCCGCAGCACCAATACGCGCTGGCAGAGCGCGGCGACGGCCTTGAGGTCGTGGCTGATGAAGAGCAGCGCCATGCCGCGCCGGTCGCAGACCTCGGCGATGAGGTCGAGAATGCGGCGCTGGGTGATGAGGTCGAGGGCAGAGGTGGGTTCGTCGGCAATGAGGAGATCGGGCTCGCCGGCCAGCGCGATGGCGATCATCACGCGCTGCCGCTGGCCGCCGGAAAGCTCGTGCGGATAGCGAGCGGCGTGGAGGGGATCGAGACCGACCTCGCGGAGCAGGTTTTCGATGCCTGGATTGGTCCCGGCGAGCGACCCCGCTTCAGCGATCTGGGCGCCAACGCGCATCAGCGGATTGAGCGCAGTCATGGGCTCCTGGAAGACCATGGCGATGCGGCTGCCGCGCAGGCGGGCCATGTCGCGCTCGTTCCGGGGCAGGGGCGTGCCATCGAAGACGATCTCGCCACCGCGCTGGGCGCCCTCGGGCAAAAGGCCGGTGATCGCCAGCGACATCATGGTCTTGCCCGAGCCGCTTTCCCCGATAATGCCGAACCGCTCGCCCTTTTCGAGGGTGTAGCTGACGCCGGAAAGCACGGTGTTGTCCCCGAAGGCGACCGAGAGGTTCTGGAGTTCAAGCAGCGGCATTGGCGATGCCCTCACGCTTGAGCCGCGGATCGAGCATGTCGCGCAGGCCGTCGCCGGCCAGGTTGAGCGAAATGACGATCAGCACGATGGAAAGGCCCGGCACATAGGTGAGCCAGGGATGCAACAGGAACAGCGATTGCGCGTCCTTGAGCATGAGCCCAAGGCTCGTCGCTGGCGGCTGCGTGCCGAGGCCTACATAGCTCAGCCCGGCCTCGGCGAGAATGCCGAGGGCAAGCTGGATGGTGGCCTGGACGATGATGAGGCTGGCGACGTTCGGCAGCAGGTGGCGCAGCGAAATCTCCCAATTGCCCATGCCGGCGAGGCGGGCCGCGCCGATATAGTCGAGCGACTTGAGGCTGAGCGCGCCGCCTCGCGCCACGCGGGCAAAAACGGGAATGTTGAAAATGCCAATGGCGATCATGGCGTTGATGGCCCCGGGGCCGAAGAGCGCGGTGATGAGGATGGCCGTGATGATGGCGGGGAAGGCGAAGAGGAAATCGTTGACCCGCAGCACCAGCCATTCGACCGGGCCGCCCCATGCTGCCGCTGCCAGGCCCAGCGGTACGCCGATGACCATGCCGATGGCCACCGCGATGGCGGCGACAACGAAGCTGGTGAGCGTGCCGGCCATGACCATCGAGAGCATGTCGCGCCCGAAGAAATCGGTGCCCAGCCAATGTTCGGCGCCGGGGCCGGCGAACTTGCGGGCGAGGTCGATCTGGTCGATCGGATAGGGCGTCCAGATGAGCGAGATCAGCGCCAGCGCGAGGAAAATGCCGGTGCCGATGAGGCCGATGACGAGGCTCGGATGCCAGCGGGTCTTCATGGCCGCAAGCCTCCACGCAGGCGTGGGTCGACCACGGCATAGAGCACATCGACGATGAACATGCTCGCCGTCACCGCCGCGATGAGGATGATGACGGCGCCGCGCACGAGGATCAGGTCGCGCTCGGAAATGGCCGTGAAGATGAGGCGGCCGAGGCCGGGCAGGTAGAAGACGTTCTCGACGATGATCGTGCCCGAGATGAGGAAGGCGAATTGCAGGCCGAGAATGGTGAGGATGGGAAGAAGCGCGTTACGCACCCCATGCCGCCAGACGGCTTCGCCCAGTGTCATGCCCTTGGCGCGGGCGGTGCGGATGAAATCGGAGCTTTGGACATCCACGAGCGCCGTGCGCATGACACGGGCCAGGATGGCGGCTTGCGGGAGAGCGAGGGCGAGGCTGGGGAGGATCATGGCGCGGAGCGCTGCCCAAAAATCCTCCTGCCAGGGCGTGAAGCCGCCGGGCGGCAGCCAGCGTAGGGTGATGGAAAACAGCAGCACCAGCAGCATGCCGAACCAGAAATTGGGAATGGCGATGCCCATCTGCGCGAGAAGCATCAGGCCCGTATCGAGCCACGAGCCACGGCGGCGCGCGGCGAGAATGCCGATGGGAAGGCCGATGACGATGGAAAGCACCATGGCGAAGGCGGCGAGGGGCAGGGTGACCCAGAGGCGCTCGCCGATAAGCGCCGCGACCGGCGCGCTTTGCGTATAGGAAATGCCGAAATCGCCGCGGAACATGGCAAGGAGCCAGTCGCCGAAGCGCTGCCAGATGGGGAGGTCGAGGCCGAGCTGGGTGCGCAGGGCCGCGACGGCATCGGGGCTGGCATTGATGCCGAGGATGAACTGCGCCGGATCGCCGGGGAGGCGGTCGAGGAGGAAGAAGACGGCGGCCGCCGCGATGACGAGGGTGACGAGGAAGCCGATGAGGCGGCGGGTGAGGAAGAGGATCATGCGGGGGTAGTTGGGAGTGCGTGGCTACCCCCACCCCTGTCCCCTCCCCGCAAGGGGGTGGGAGACGTGCTGGCTGGATTGTGCCCCAGCGCTCCCTCCCCCTTGCGGGGAGGGATGGGGTGGGGGTGGGCCGAAGGCACGTGCGGAGTGTGGGACGTTACCCCCTCCCTGGCCCTCCCCACAAGGGGGAGGGTGGGGTGTGGGGCGCGGGCTCGGTACAATTGCCGGCAGCGGGATACGGGTTCCCCTTCACCCTCCCCCTTGTGGGGAGGGTCGGGGAGGGGGTGAGACATCGACACGTTCGTGCCTGGTAAAACCGGCCTGTCCTCAATCCACCCAGTGAATATCGCGCAGCACCACGCCCTCGATCGGGGCGTTGAGCCAGTAGCCGCGGACCTTGCTGTTCCAGACGCCGACCTGGGCAAGCTCGAAGAGGTAGCCGTTGACGGCCTGCTCGGCGAGGCGGCGCTGGGCTTGCTGGGCGAGGTCCTTGCGCTGGGCGTCATCGGTCGTGGCGTTGAGCTTTGCAATGATCGCCTGGAATTCCGGGTCGTCGTAGCCGAAATAGTAGTTGGGATCGGCATAGATGCCAATGTCGAAGGGCTCGACATGGCTGATCACGGTCAGGTCGAAATCGTGGTTGGTGTAAACGTCCGTCAGCCACTGCGCCCATTCCACATTGATGAGTTGCGCCTTGATGCCGATGGCCGCGAGCTGCTGGGCGAGGATCTGGCCGCCGAGGCGTGCATAAGGCACCGGCGGCAGCTTGATCGTGGTCGAGAAGCCATCCGGGAAACCGGCTTCGGCGAGGAGGCGCTTACCCTCGGCCGGATCGAAGGGATAAGTGTTCGTCAGGTCGATGTAATAGGGATTGTGCGGCGCGAAGTGCGAGCCGATCGGCACGCCGAAGCCGTGCCCGGCGCCCTCGATCAGTTCCTGCCGGTTGATGGCATGGGCCATGGCTTGCCGCACGCGCAGGTCGTCGAACGGCTTGCGCTTGTTATTGGTGGCAAGGAGCGTTTCGCCCTCGGTGGTGCCGACCGCGACCGTGAATTGCGGATTGGCCTTGAAGATATCGACCGCTTCGGGCGCGGCGAAATTGTTGAAGCCATCGACATCGCCGGCAAGGAGCGCGCTGACGGCGGTGGCCGGGTCGCCGATGAAGACGAAGGTGGCCTTGTCGAGTACCACGGGCTTGCCCCAGTAATCGGGGTTCCGCTCCAGCACCACGCGGCTGCCCTTGTCCCATTGCACGAAGCGGAAGGGGCCGGTGCCGATGGGGTGGGTAGCGTTGTTCGCCTCGGTCTTAGGGGAGACGATGATGGCGGCGCCGCGGCCAAGGTCGAAGAGGAAATTACCCGAGGGTGCCTTGAGCTTGATCTCGACCGTCAGCGGATCGATGACCGTGACGCTGTCGATCACGCCGGCATAAAGGTCCTTCTGCGAATTGGTGCTGTCGGGCGCGATGATGCGCTCGATGCTGAACTTGACGTCATCGGCCGTGAACGGCGTGCCGTCGTGGAACTTGACGTTGGGCGCGAGCGTGAAGGTATAGGTGAGGTTGTCCGGCGAGATGGTCCAGGACGTGGCCAAGGCCGGCTGAACCGCGCCGCTCTGGTCGATCTGCGTCAGGCCCTCGAAGATGTTCTGGTAGGTGACTTCCTTGGTCGCCGCGCCCGCTGTCGTGGTCGGGTCGAGCGCGGCGGGCTCCAGCACGAGGCCGATGCGGATATCGGTGCGGGCGGCGAAGGCGGGGGCGACGCTTGCCAGAATGGCGAGCGCTGCGGCGGCCAATGTGTTCCTGAGCTTCATCATTGCTTCTCCATCTCCCCCTTGCACCCTTATAGGCCATCGCCCATGCCGGGAGGCATTGCCGCTATGTTAAACCTTTCTCTGCCCAAGCAAATGCATAGCAAGAACGACCGGCGCAGCTCGGGCGGACAGCGCGGCGGCTTCAGGGTGCAACAGATTCGGCGGGATGGTCAGGGACTTAGCGGGCCGGCATCGTCTTCGGGTGGCGGAGGCGGAAGCTGCCCCTTGGTCACCAGCTCGCGCGGAATGACGAGCGAGAAAATGGTGCCGACGCTGCCGGCCGGATCGACCGAAAGCGAGCAGGCGTTGACGGCGAGGAGCGAGCGCGTGAGCGCGAGGCCTACGGTCGAGCGCACCGGGGTGAGCATCTGCCCATCCTTGCCCACGCCATCGCGGAACACCACGAAGCGCTCGGACTGATCGGCCTGCGCATTGGCGCTGTCGCGCACGTGCACGGCGACCGAGCCATCGTCCTCGAGCTTGGCCGAGAGCACGACGGCGCCGCCCACCGGCGTCTGGTCGATGGCGCTGGCCAGGAGGTTGAGCACGGCCTGTCCGAGCGAGGCGCGGTCGGCGCGGATGCGCGGCAGGCGCTCGGAAATGGCGCTGCGCACGAGGACGCGCGCCGCATTGGCCTGGCCGCGCACGCGGATGACGCAGGATTCGAGCAGGGCCGCGAGGTCGACATCGGTGGGGCGCGGCGAATAACGGCCGTCGCGCAGGCGCGTATAGTCATCGAGTTCTTCGACGAGCGCCGTGATCTCGTGGCCCGCGGCCTTGATATCGAGCGCATATTCCTTGTAGCGCGGATTGCCGATCTCGCCGAACGCGGCGGAGCTGATGAGGTCGGAAAAGCCGATAATGGTATTGAGCGGGCGGCGCAGGCCGCGGCTGAGCCGGCCCAGCAATACCGGATCGCCTTCCGCATCGGAGGCGGGAAGCTGGGTCGCGCCATCGCGACGGCGGACGAAGCCGAAATAGCCGGCGACGATCCCGGCCTGGCCCTGAACGAACAACATGACCTCGACGGCCGGATCGGCGCCGCGCACCGTCAGAACGGGTCGCGCCGTTTCGGCAAAGCGGGCGGGGCGTTCGAGGAAGGTACGCAGCGCCGCCTGGTCTTCGGGCTGGATGATGCTGGTGAGCGGCTTGCCGACAAGCTCGGTCTCGCTGCGCTGCAACACGATGCGCGCATGGGCGGAGACGCCGCTGATGACGCCGGCGCGATTAGCCTGGATGAAGCCATCCTCGCGCGTCTCGGCAAGCATTTCGGCAAAGGCGTGCACGGCGCCTTCATGCCCGGTGCGCACTTCGGTGGCGCTGGCCGAGAGCATCAGGGCAGGGCGGCCCTGCCACGAAATGGATTGCAGCCGCGCCGTGACCGGCACCAGCGTGCCGTCACGCTGCACGAGGTGATTGACCGGGCCGGCCTCGGGCTGCTCGTCGCTGGCCGCCGGGAAGATCGAGGCGAGGCCGGCATTGCGCAGGCTTTCGACCGACTCGTAGCCGATCATCTCGGTGATCGCCCGGTTGGCGAAAAGCACCTGCTGGTCGCGGAACACCAGGATGCCGAGCGGCAGCCGGTTGAGCACCAGCGTTTCTCCGCCCAGGTTGATCAGCGAGCCCGTGGGCTGCTGCTGGGCCGGTGCGGGCGGTGGCGTCGGGTTGGGATTGCTGGCGATGATCTCTTCGATCGAGGTGCGGCGTGACTGCGGGCCGAGTTCGCCGCTCACCCGATCATTGAGAATGCGGGAGAGCTCGTCGAAATTATAGCGCGAGACGCGCTCGACGGCGTCCGCATCGCTCGATGTTGCCGGCGGTGCTTCGGTAGCTGCCGGCGGCTCGGCGCCTTCGGCGACCGGCTCCGCCTCGGTCTCTTCGGATTCCACGAGGTTTTCGTTGGGCGCAGCTTCGTCGGGCGGTAGGTCTTCTGCGATGTCGGGGGGCAAGGTTTCGAGTGCCTCTGCCGGCGGCGTGAAGCGGCGACCGACGATGCGCACCAACTGGGGAGCGGCGGCTTCAGGCTCGACAGGCTGCTCGAGTTCCGGCGGAGCGGCTTCGGCAGATTGTTCCGGCTCGATTTCAGGCGTGTAGGTCTCGACTTCGACCTGCTGAGCGACCGGCGCAAATTCGGTTTCGGCGTCCAGCGTACCCTGTTGCTCCGCTTCGGGCTCGTCGACGGCGTTCAGGGGCGCGTAGAGTTCGTCGTCCTGCGAGAGCCTTTCGAAGAGCCCGCTCAAGCGACCGGATTCGCTCGGCGCCTCGGTCGCGGCGGTTTCGCCTTCGATCTCTTCGCCATCGTCGTGCGCGGGTTGCGGCTCTTCGGGCGCTTCGAGGCTGGCGCGGGCTGCGGCCTCCACCGCGGCCCAGGCGGGGTCGATGTGCGTGTCGACGGTCTCGTCCGGCAGCTCGTCGGGGCCATCGGCATCGGCCCAGGCTTCGAGATCGGTGACCGGCTCTTCTGCCGAAGGCGGTGGAAGGGCTTCCTCCACGGCGATTTCGGGCTCCAGCGCAGGAGCGGTTGGTTCGAGGAGAACCAGCGTAGCGCCATTCGGGCCGGCGCGGAAACGCGTGGCCACATAGCGGCGGCCGTCGAGTTCGGTCTCGCCATCGCCCAGGGCTGCCGTGGCGTCGCCGCCCAGGGTCAGCGCCAGGGGTGAGCCGGTGACGGGTTGGTCATCGCCGCCGAGCACGAGATATTCGGCATCCTGAGGCAAGATGCTGCGGGTGACGGCGTCGGGACGGACATCCTCGATGAGCGTGGAATCGATCGGGTCCACCGCGACGATGAGAAGGCCGGTGTCGCCATCGGCAACCTGCAGCGGCGTAACGGCGCAGGTGGCCGAGATCGGCTTGTCGCCGGCCAGGAACTGGATGCGCGACAGGCTGGTGCGCCCGGTCGAGCCGAGGCGGATAAGACGGGCCACCTGGCCCTTGATCGGGGTCGGCGAACTGAGGAGCTTGGGGCCGTTCTTCTTGATCCGCGCCATGAAGAAACGGGCGGCGCCGTTGCGCCAGAGGAGCTCGGAGCCGTCACCCGACCATAGCCAAGCCGGCCGGGCATCTGCCCAGTATTCGATGACGCGGCGCGCCGTTGGCGATTTGATCCATTGACCGTCTGTCACGTCGCCAGCCCGAACTCTGCCGCATATGTGCCGGAACGGCACAACTGATACGCGGAACTTAACACAATTCCAAATATCGTGCCCTTGCGCGAGGGTCCAGCGGCGTGAGCCATGCCGGTGTCACAAAAGCCTTCCATGGTTAAGCGCACGGGGTTTTCCACGGCGTTAAATCGGCGCTTGTCAGATCGAAAAACTGGCCCTATGTTCCGCCCGTTTTCGGAAGCCGCTCCGCCAAGGAGCTCCGGCCTCGGCCACCAGGCTCCAAAAACATGGCGTGCCGCCTTAGCTCAGCTGGTTAGAGCACTAGATTGTGGATCTAGGGGTCCCCCGTTCGAACCGGGGAGGCGGTACCATTCTCCACCTTCCCCTCGGATTGTTGCCGATCACTTGGCCAAGCGCAGCGACGCAAGCTGGCTGGCGATTTGCTTGAACGTATCCTTGAGCGCATCGGAGGTCGCGGGGAAGTACCAGTACCCGTCGCCGTTCGAGCAATCCTTGAGCATCTGGATGGTCGTCGCGTTAGTTGAGCTCAGTCCGATCGTATAGATCTTTATGCCTGCAGCCTTCGCGTTGGTGCACGTGGAGAGCGTGCGCGCGTTCATCTCGTCCTGGAGGCGCGTGAGATTGGTTGTAGTATTGCTCGGATTGCCCCAGAGGCGGCTGTTCGACGGCGCGCCGGAGGGGCGGTCGTTCCAAGGGTATCCGTAGGCAGCGTACAGGGTCGAGAGATTCATATTCCCGTTGTAGTTGGACGTGTTGTCGCCGTCGGTCATCAGGATCATGACCTTGCTGTTCGAGCCCGAGTCGTAAGGAAGGGCCTTGAACGGTTCGTTCTCCGACAACAGGTGCCAACCCCACACCGCGCCTTGCGCGATGTTGGTGTTGCCCGAAGCAACCATGGAATTGATGCGGCTGATGATGCTGGACTTATCGCTCGTGAGCGGCAGCAGCGGCGTGGCAACGCAGGAACCGTTCGGGCCAGACTTGCTGGTGTCGACGGTCGCCCCATTGTACTTGCAGAGCCGCTCCTGAAGCACTCGATCCGAGAACGGGTACGAATAGGTCTGGCGCCAGTAATTTGTATAATTATTGTTGCCAACGGAGGTGTATTCGTAAGCGTCCGAGGTAACAGCGCGGCTGCCATTGCTTAACACCGCGGGGCACGACGACACGGTTTTGCTTGTGCCGTCCGTCTCCGTGAAAATCCAGCTTGTGGTTGTAGGCCCAGAACATGATGCCTTATCGTAGTTGGACTTGTTATTGCCCCTCGTAGAGCATTGCGTCTTGGTTTGCAGTTGGACACAGCTCGGGCTCTGCGGGCACGAAGGCGGAGAATCCGGAATGTAACTGTTGGCGCTGGAGCCCCACGACGATGGCTCGTCAGGCGCGAATACAGGAACGAACAGCGAATCCGGGGCCGACTGAGAGGGAGGCTTGTCCGTCACGTCGTAGTCGCCGTTATGCGAACGGGCCTCTACGCAGCCCTTCCAGGTTACCCCCTTTAGGTTGTTGTAGAGGTCGAAGCGGTTCACCGGACCGGTGAACGGCGTGTCCTCGTTATCGTCGTTGTCGAAATTGTCGCGCGCGATGCGCGATTTGCCGGTGGTGTCCATCCAGGTCGCAGTCGTGTACTGGGGGCCGACATTGACGAACGCGTTGAAGGTGACGATGCCGATCCAGGTGTCCTTGACGTTCGTGGCACCAACTGCGGTGTTGCCGGAAGGGCAGGTTTCATCGCCGCTCAGCAGGATGTCGGCAGCGCAACGGGCAGCCTCCTTGAGGCGCGTAAGGCGGCGAGCATAGTTGTTCTGGTTGTCGGCCATGGAACCCGAATTATCGAGAACCATCGCGACTTCGAGATTGAGCTTCTTGCGGGTCGCTTCGGAAAGGAGCCCCGCCGTCAGCGTGTTGACGCCGACGAGGCGGACGAAATTCGTATTGACGGTTACCGACGCGCGTAGGTCCAGGGAGCCATTGGTCGTGTCATAGGTCGCGCTGCTCACCTTGGCTGTGATCGTTGGATCCGCCAGCCGTTCGACCAGAAGTTGATCTGCGGCAGTCTTAATTTGCTCTTCCGTCTGCGTATAAATTTTCGGCTGCAATGCCAGCGCTGCGGCATCCAGCGCTACCTGGGCGCGGGTCTTGGCTTGCTGGACGGAAACGTAGTCGACCACGGCGCCGGAGAAGGCGACGATGACAATGGCCATGACGGCGAAGATGACGCCGAACACGCCCCGTTCGTCGGCGCCGAAGCGGCCGACCAGATTGAGGAAATTGCGCACGACCAGGCCCCAATAGTAATTGGGCCGAGAGTGCCTGAAATTCCTAACTAAAGAACAATGACCTTCGTGCCAATTTGCACACGCGCGAAAAGATCGATGACATCATCGTTGGTCATGCGGATGCAACCCGAGGAGACGTCACCGCCGATGGTCCAGGGCTCGTTGGTGCCATGGATGCGGTACAGGGTCGAGCCGATATAGAGCGCGCGGGCGCCGAGCGGATTGTTCTCCCCGCCCTCCATGTGGCGCGGCAGCCCCGGTCGGCGCTTGAGCATCTCGGCGGGCGGCGTCCAGTCCGGCCATTCGCGCTTGTTGGTGATGCGGTGCGTGCCCGACCATTCAAAGCCGGTCTTGGCGGTGCCGATGCCGTAGCGAAGCGCCTTGCCCTCGCCGAGCATGAAATAGAGGAAGTGCTGGCGGGTATCGACGACGATGGTGCCGGCACGCTCGGACGTGGCCACGCGCACGACCTGCCGCAGGAAGGTCGGATTGACGCGGAAGCGCGCCTGCAACTGCAGGCCATTGGCCGGTCGCCCGGCAACCACGCTCATGCCCGGCGGCGGCGCGTAGACCCAGGGATATTGCTGAACCTGCCCGGCAAAGGCATCGAGCGTCAGTGCGCTCAAGATGGCCAGGCTGCAAGTCGCCGCGCGAACCAGACGCAACATCGAACCGATCCCCCAATCGATAAATCGCCGGGAAATCTGCACGATATTCGCCAAGAGGGAGTGAAACGACGTGGTTTCCTATTTCTTTCCGGCCCGTCAAAATCGGGTGGCGCCGAGGCGATTCTGAACCGAGATAGCGGACCATGACCGAAGAGACCACAGAACTTGTCCGTTGCACCTGGGCGGGAAGCGACCCGCTCTACCAGCACTATCATGATCGCGAATGGGGCCGTCCGGTCACCTCCGACTCGCGGCTTTTCGAGAAGCTGTGCCTGGAAGGTTTCCAGTCGGGGCTGGCCTGGATCACCATCCTGCGCAAGCGCGAACGCTTTCGCGAAGTGTTCCACGGTTTCGATATCCTACGCGTGGCTGCGATGGACGAAACCGATATCGAGCGGCTGCTGCAGGATACCGGCATCATCCGCCATCGCGGCAAGATCGCCTCGACCATCAACAATGCCAAGCGGGCGCTGGAGCTGCAGAAGGAATTCGGCTCGCTCGCGGCCTATTTCTGGCGGTTCGAGCCCAAGCCCGAGGAATTGCCGCCGCCGGGCACGTTCGTGGCGCAGTCCGATGCGTCGCGGCGCATGAGCAAGGATTTGCGCAAGCGCGGCTTCAGCTTCGTGGGGCCAACCACGGCCTACGCCTTCATGCAGGCGATGGGGATGGTGAACGACCACGTCCCCGGATGCTTCTGCCATGCGGAAGTGGATGCCGAGCGCAAGGGGCTCGTGCGGCCGAGGTAGGGCGCAAGACTACCCTGGCAAACACCACCCCTGCATTCACCCCACCGCTGAACTTCCCCGGCCGCAGAGCCGGGGCCTATTGCCGCGACCAACGCGAGTGGCGCGATCCGTGGGCGCCGGGTCTTCGCCTGGGGAAGTAAGGGGTGGGGGAAGCCACGCTCCCAACCTGAAAGAGGCATCGCCCGGGCAGCCTTCGATCACCTCTCGCCACCCATACTGTTGCTTTTGCACAACAATCCACCCGCAGCGCGACAAGCTGCCGCATCGGGTGTTGGCAGGCGCTCACGAGCGCGTTACAAGCGCAATGTCCAACACGCAGCCGAGGAGGCGTCTGATGACCTATCGCGTACGCTTCACCAAAATCGCCTGCACCAATTCGGGTATGTGGCTTCGACATTGAAGCCGGCCAACGCCTGAATTCCCTGCTGATCCTTCAGCGACGGACAACTTCCTAGCCTAACGAGACGACTGGCCGCCTTTCCGGGACTATTTTCGTCCCTCCGTCACGAGTCTCTTCATTTCCAGCAACAGGAGCCGGCCGCTTTTGCGGTTCGGAACATGAAATGTCGATTCACCAAGTGAAGGCCCATTCCCTGGTGCCTGCGGTTCCCAGGCGGGAGCCCGAGGCTGCCCAGGGATGGTTTGCCAGGCTTGTGGCCTGGTGGGGCCGCCAGAATCCGGCGGTACCCGATCATCTGCGTGCGGATGTGGGATTGCCGCCCCGCGAGCCGTCCATGTTCGATTTTCCGCTCGTGGACCTGGGCCGCAAGGTCGACCAGGGCAAGAGCAAGGACTGGATGAACTAGTCGTTCCCAGCCCCACAACCCCAACAAAGGAGAAGACAAAATGACCATTCTCGAATTCCAGCCCGTCAAGAACGCCACCCCGATACCCGCTACGGAAGAGAACGGCGGCAAGCAGCTTGCAGCCTTGCTCTCGTGGTGGCGCTACCGGGTGCGTCCGCCCATAGCGCCGGCGCACCTGCGCGGCGACCTCGGCCTGCCGCCCGATGGCGATGCCGGCCGGTATGAGGGCGTCCCGACCATCAAGCCGATGCTGCTGGTGCTCTGGCGCGCCTAAAAGCGACGGGGCTCTCCGGTTTTCGGGGAGCCCCACGCTTGCCGTGCCAACCTCAATCCGCTACCAACACCCGCGACTTTTCCGGACTTTGCCAGATGACCGATAAATCCAAGCTGATCGTGCCGCGGCTGCCGCGCGGTTTCGAGGATCGCACGCCCGCCGATATCGCGGCGACCGACGCCATGATCGCCAAGATCAAGGCTGTCTATCAGCGCTACGGGTTCGACCCGATCGAAACCCCGCTCTTCGAATACACCGAGACTCTGGGCAAGTTCCTGCCGGATACCGACCGGCCCAATGCCGGCGTGTTCTCGCTTCAGGACGATGACGAGCAATGGCTGAGCCTGCGCTACGACCTGACCGCGCCGCTCGCCCGCTATTTCGCCGAAAACTACGACAAGCTGCCCAAGCCGTTCCGCTCCTATCGCGCCGGCTACGTGTTCCGCAACGAAAAGCCGGGTCCGGGCCGCTTCCGCCAGTTCATGCAGTTCGACGCCGACACCGTCGGCGCTGCCGGTCCGGAATCGGACGCCGAAATCTGCATGATGATGGCCGACACCATGGATGCCCTCGGCCTCCAGGGGAAGTACATCGTCAAGGTCAACAACCGCAAAGTGCTCGACGGCGTGCTTGAAAGCATCGGCCTGGGCAAGGCGGATCCGGATAAGAGCCTCGTGGTGCTCCGCGCCATCGACAAGCTCGATCGTCTCGGCATGGACGGCGTCCGCGCCCTGCTCGGCAAGGGCCGCGAGGACGAAAGCGGCGACTTCACCAAGGGTGCCGGGCTCGACGACAGCCAGATCGCCAAGGTGCTGGCCTATACCTCTGCAAGCGGCGAGGGCGAGGCGCTGTTCGGTGAACTCGACAAGCTCGTGACCGGCAACGAAACCGGCACTGCCGGCGTGACCGAGCTGCGCGCCATGGCGACGCTGTTCGCTGCTGCGGGCTACGGACCCGACCGCGTCAAGATCGATCCTTCAGTCGTCCGTGGCCTCGAATACTACACCGGTCCGGTCTTCGAGATCGAACTCACCTTCGCCGTCACCAACGAGAAGGGTCAGCAGGTCGTCTTCGGCTCCGTCGGTGGTGGTGGCCGCTATGACGGGCTGGTTTCGCGCTTCCGCTCCGAGCCGGTGCCGGCTACCGGCTTCTCCATCGGCGTGTCGCGTCTCGCCAATGCATTGAAGCTCACCGGCAACCTCGCCTCCGAAGCGGTACAGGGCCCAGTCGTGGTGCTGGTCATGGATCGCGACCAGACGGCGCGCTACCAGGCCATGGTATCCGAACTGCGCAATGCCGGGATCCGGGCCGAGATGTATCTCGGTTCCTCGGGCATGAACGCGCAGATGAAATACGCCAACCGGCGCAACGCTCCGGCGGTGGTGATCGAAGGCTCCAACGAGCGCGAGCAGGGCATGGTCACTATCAAGGACATGGTAGCCGGTGCCGAGGCGGCCAAGGAGTTCACCTCCAATGCCGAGATGAAGGCGGCACGTCCGGCCCAGGTGAACGTGGCCCGTGTCGATCTCGTGCAGGCCATCAGGGACATGCTGGCGTGACCACGAGCGCGCAGCGACGGGCAGCCCTCGCCGCCTTGGTCGAGGGAGAGGGCGTGACCCGTGTCACCCCGCCCTTGCTGCTGCCGGCCGGGCCGTATTTCGACCTGGCGGGCGAGGAATTCGGCCGCCGGCTGCTGCTGACCAGCGGCGGCGACGGCACTGAATTCTGCCTGCGTCCCGATTTCACGCTGCCCATCGTCGCCGACTATCTCGAGAGCCCGCGCGCCGGCCAACCCGCGGCCTTCGGCTATCTGGGGCCCATCTTCCGGCAGCGCCGCTCCGGCGTGATCGAAGTCGATCAGGCCGGCCTCGAACTCATGGCGCAGCCGGATGCCGATCTGGCGCTCGACCGTGTTTTCGGCTTCGCTCGCAGGACGCTCGAAATCTTCAACGCCCGCAATGCTGTGATGCGCCTTGGGGGCGTCGGTCTTTTCGAGGTGCTGCTGGCCGGGCTCGACATGCCCGATGTCTGGCGCCCGCGCATTCGCAACCGTTTCGGCCACGCCGAAGCGCTGGCGCGCTTGCTCGATCGCCTCGCGACGCAAGGCAACGGCAAGGCGGAAACGCCCGACCGCGCGACGCTGGTCGAGCAGGTGACCGAGCAGATGGTGGCGGCCGGCCTCAGCCTCACCGATGGCCGCGGCCCAGAGGAAATCGCCGACCGCTATCTCGAACAGCAGGCGCTCGACGCCGCGCTGGTGCCGGCAGCGACGTTGGCGCTGCTGCGCGACTACCTGGCGATTGCCGGCGAGGCCGATGAGGCGCTGGACCAGGTCGAGGCGCTGGCCGAGGGCGCGCGCGTCGATCTTTCGGCGCCGCTGCGTACGCTTCGCCGTCATCTGACCGCGTTCGGACCGGCCGCGCCCGTGACGTTCGACGCCGCCTTCTCCCCGCGCCTCGATTACTATACCGGCGTCGTCTTCGAGATGACCGGGCAGGGCGGTCATGTGCTCGCGTCCGGCGGTCAATATGATCGGCTGCTCGAGCGCCTGGGCGCCACCGCGCGCATCGCGGCGGCCGGCTGCGCGGTCTGGGTCGACCGGCTGGAGAAGGAGGCGCTGGCATGAGCGGCATTACGCTGGCGGTGCCCTCCAAGGGCCGGCTCGAGGAAGTGACCCGCGAGACCTTTGCCAAGGCGGGGCTCAACATCACCCGGCCGGGCGGCGCGCGCTCCTATTTGGGCGCGCTCGAAGGCTTTGACGACGTGACGGTGCGCTTCTACCCCGCCGCCGAGATCGCGCGCGAACTCATCCGCGGCGCCATCGATATCGGCGTGACGGGCATCGACCTCATCCACGAGACTGCTGAGCATGGCCCGGAAAGCGTCGTGATCGCCAAGCCGCTCGGTTTCGGGAATGCCGACGTGGTGGTTGCCGTGCCCGAGGCCTGGATCGACGTCACGCAGATGCACGATCTCTCCGACGTCGCCTCCGATTTCCGCGCCCGCCACGGCCGCTGGCTGCGTATCGCGACCAAATACGTCAACGTTACCCGCCGTCACTTCGCCGCCCACGGCATCGCCGAATACCGGATCGTCGAAAGCCTGGGCGCCACCGAAGCGGCCCCGGCCGCGGGCGTAGCCGATATCATCGTGGACATCACCTCCTCGGGCTCGACGCTGGTGGCCAACCAACTGCGCATCATCGAAGACGGCGTGATCCTCAAGAGCGAAGCCGCGCTGATCGTGAGCCGGACGGCGGATTGGGATGCGAGGCGCGTTGCGACGTTGGGGCAATTGCTGGCGCGACTGGGTGCAGAGGCGGCGGTTCAGGAGCTTTAGGGGCCTCCTTCCTCTCCCCAACCACTGCACTTCCCCGGGCGCAGACCCGGGGCCTATTGCACCGCTCCGCTCGAGTGGAGATATCCGTGGGCCCCGGCTCTGCGGCCGGGGAAGTGCGGTGGTGGGGAAGGTGTGGAATACAAGGGGGCCCCCGCACACCCCATGCGCAATTCTTGAACCAATTTGCAGCTAGAAGCTTGACCCGGTAATCTTCCGGACAGGGGCGACCGGCGTGCCGAAAGCGATTGAACTCACCATCCTGATGCCTTGTCTTAACGAGGCCGAGACGCTGGCGACCTGCATTCGCAAGGCGCGCGGCTTCCTCGAACGCGCTGGTGTCGAGGGCGAGGTCGTGGTGGCGGACAATGGTTCGACCGACGGCAGCCAGGACATCGCCGTCGAGAACGGCGCGCGGCTGGTGCGCGCGGCGACCAAGGGCTACGGCGCTGCCCTCGCAGGCGGCATCGCGGCCGCGCAGGGCCGTTTCGTCATCATGGGCGATGCCGACGACAGCTATGATTTCTCCAGCCTCGACCCGTTCCTTGCAGAGCTGCGCGCCGGCAAGCAATTGGTGATGGGCAACCGCTTCAAGGGCGGCATCAAGCCGGGCGCCATGCCGCCGCTTCACCGCTATATCGGCAACCCCGTGCTTTCATTTGCCGGCAGGCTCTTCTTCGGCTCACACATCGGCGATTTTCATTGCGGGCTGCGCGGCTTCGATCGCGACGCGATCCTGGCGCTCAACCTGCGCACCACCGGCATGGAATTCGCCTCCGAAATGGTGGTCAAGGCCACTCAGGCCGGCCTCTCGATCGGCGAAGTGCCCACCACGCTCTGGCCCGATGGTCGCTCTCGTCGCCCCCATCTGCGCTCGTTCCGTGACGGCTGGCGGCACCTGCGGTTCCTGCTGCTCTTCTCGCCGCGCTGGCTCTTCCTCTATCCGGGCATCACGCTGCTGGTGGTCGGCATGGTGCTTGGCGGCATCCTGTTGCAGGGGCCGGTGCATCTCACCCCGACCGTCGAGATCGACCTCCACACCTTCCTCATGGCGGCGATGTTCATCATCGTCGGCCTGCAGTCGATCTCGTTCGCCCTTATCGGCCGGCGCTTTGCCTCGCGCTACGGCTTCATCCCCAAATCGGGCTTCGATGGCCTGCTCGAAGCGCTGACGCTCGAGCGCATTCTGCTCGCCGCCGTCGTGCTGGTGGCAATTGGAATAGGCACGCTCATCTGGGGCGTCAGCGTCTGGGCTTCGCGCGATTTCGGGCCGCTCGATGTCACATCGAGCATGCGCTACATGATCCTGGCCATGACATCGCTCGTAGCGGGCTTGCAGCTTGGCATGAGCGGCTTTATGTCCTCGATGATCAACATTCCGCTTTACGAGCGGCGCGTTGCCGATTTCCCCCCGCCCGACGACCCGATGTCCCGCATCCGGGACCTGCCCAAGAAGAAGTCCTGACTTTGGAACCGCTTACCCTGCTCGCCCTCGCCGTTGTCGGCCTTGCTGCCGGTTTCGTGGATGCCATTGCGGGAGGTGGGGGCATGCTCTCGCTGCCGGCCCTGCTTTCGGCGGGCCTGCCGCCGGTTTCGGCGCTGGCAACCAACAAGATGCAATCGATCGTCGGCACGACGATTGCCGCCACCACCTATTGGCGCAAGGGCCTCGTGTCGCTGCGGGCGCTGGTACCGGCCATCCTGCTAACCCTGGCGGGGAGTTTGCTTGGTGCCCTCACGGTCAAGAACATCGATACCGGCATTCTCGACGTGATCGTGCCGATCGCGCTTATCGCCATTGCCGGCTACTTCATGTTCGCGCCCAAGCTGACCGATGCCGACCGCGCAGCGCGGCTGAGCTTCCCCATCTTCGTGCCGCTCGTGGGCTTTGGCGTCGGCTTCTATGACGGCATCTTCGGGCCGGGCACCGGCTCGTTCCTGACGCTGGCCTTCGTTGCGCTCTTCGGTCTGGGCGTCACGCGCGCGGCAGGCAACACCAAGGTGCTCAACCTCGCCTCCAACCTTGGCGCGTTGCTGCTTTTCATCCCCTCGGGCGATGTCGTCTGGCCCGCCGCCTTGACCATGGCGGTCGGACAGATCGCAGGCGGCTATCTCGGCGCGCTGACGGGCATCCGCTTCGGCGCCAAGCTCATCCGGCCTCTCGTCGTCGTGGTCTCGGTGGCGATGGCGCTCAAGCTGCTGCTCGTGCCCTAATTGGCGGTGCCGAACGCGGCCTCGATGGCGGTGCGGGTCTGCGGCCCGAAATTGCCATCGGCCTTGCCGTCGTAGAACCCGTCCTGCTTCAGCAATTCCTGGATGCGACGCAGGAAATTGGCCGAGACATTCTTGTTGCGGGCATCGAAGAGATTGTCATGGGCCGACTGCACGCCATGCGTTAGCGCGTAATAGGCTAGGTCGGCGGCCTTGTGCGTATCCTTGGCGACGCCTTCGCCATAGACGTAGCGCAGCGATAGTGCCCAATAGGCGTCGGCATAGCCGCCATCGACGGCCTTCTGGTACCAGCTCACCGCCTCTTCCAGATCCTTGCCGATGCCGCGGCCTTCCAGGTACATGTCGCCCAGATAGTACATGCCGCGCAGGTTGTCCTTCTCGGCAGCCTTGCGGTACCAGCTCACCGCTTCCTCAAGGTCCTTGGTCACCCCGCGGCCCTGTTCGTAGAGCGTGCCGATATTGACCATGGCGGTGTAGAAGCCCGCATCGGCGGCCTTGCGATACCAGGCCATGGCCTCCTTGGGGTCTTCCTTGACCGACCGGCCGAGGTCGTACATCAACCCCACCATGTCGTAGCCATAGCCATCGCCCATGGCCGCCGCTTCGCGATAGAGGGCCAGCGCCTTGTCGTAGTCCTGCTTGACCCCGTCGCCGTCGTAATACTGGTCGGCTTCATCGAGAATGTCATCGACCGAACGGGTCGCCGTCGGCGTCTGCGTAGTGGTGGTCGGCTTCTTGCTCGGCGTCTTGTCCGAATTGCCGCCGGACGTCACTGCGGGCGTGGCGGTGGAAGACGAAGGATTGGCATCCTTGCTCTTCTCCACGGCAATGGCCGGCGAGAGAATCAAAGCGGAAAGCGCGATAGCGCCAAGAAACTGGCCGGTGCGGAACACGGTCGAACCCTCGAAAAGTCTATATACCAGAGGATGCTATGGCCCGCCGGCCCGAGTCAAATCGGACTTCGGGAGGAGGGGCCGCTACTCGCAACTCGTCGGAAGGATCGCTTCGAGCTCGCCATTGGCGGGCTTGAGGTCGCCCTTCTCGATGTGCAGCGGCACAAACGGCGGCGTCGCCTGGATCTGAGGGTTGGCGAGGCGCAGCGTGTAGCAGCCGGCAAACTGTCTGTGCGTGCCGTCCCTGCCCACGGCATCGATCGCCACCGGCACCGAATAGTATGTGCTCCCCGCCGCGCCTTCAGACGTCGACTTACCGAGCAGGACATCGACGCTATCGGTATCCTCGTAGCCCTTGGAGAAGGTCTCGAAATCGGCGGGCGCGTTGTCCGCGCCGAAATAGGAATAGGCGCGCGGGTATTCGGCGCGATCGATGGCGTTGTAGAGCGAATTGATCACCGCCTCGGGCGTCGAGCGGTCATCGATATAGGCTTCCTCGTCCTGCGCCAGCGCAGGCGAAGCGAGGAGAGCCGCCAGAGCCAACGCCGCCACGCCGCGCATGCTACTTCTCGATGAACGTGCGGAGGGCCGCGTTGATCCGGTCCTGCCAGCCCGGACCGTCATCCTGGAAGTGCTCGAGCACGTTGCGATCGAGACGCAGCGAAACCGTTTCCTTGCCGACCGGAATCGCATTGCTCTTGGGCGATACATTCTCGACCTGCTTGGTCGTCGCTGCCTTGAACAGCGCTTCGGCCTGGTCGATGGCGCTGGTATGTCGTCTGGTGGGAGGGGCCATGGGCGCTTCCTGTGGTGAAGTTGTCCGAGCCTAGAGCAGCCAAGGGCGCCGGGCCAGAGCGTTTGATCGAACATCACCCGCAAAGGGAAAGGGCGGCCCTGGTGGACCGCCCTCCCGTTCGTGACCTTGGGAAAGGTCAGGTGTTCTAGTCGGCTGATGCCGGCCGGACTTCTTAGAAGTCCATGCCGCCCATGCCGCCCATGCCACCGCCGCCCGGCATGGCCGGAGCAGCATCCTTGGGCAGCTCGGCAATGAGCGCCTCGGTGGTGATCAGGAGCGAAGCGACCGAAGCCGCGTCCTGGAGAGCGGTGCGCACGACCTTGACCGGGTCGATAACGCCGAGCTGCACGAGATCGCCGTACTGGTCGGTCGCGGCGTTGTAGCCGAACGACTCGGACGGGTTCTCGAGGATCTTGGCCACAACGACCGAGCCTTCGGCGCCGGCATTGTTCGAGATCTGACGGACCGGCTCCTGGAGAGCGCGGCGCACGATGGCGATACCGGCTTCCTGGTCGGCATTGGCGCCCTTGACCTTGATGGCAGCGGAAGCGCGCAGCAGCGCAACGCCACCGCCCGGAACGATGCCTTCTTCAACGGCAGCGCGGGTAGCGTTCAGGGCGTCGTCGACGCGATCCTTGCGCTCCTTGACTTCCACTTCAGTGGCGCCGCCGACCTTGATCACCGCAACGCCGCCGGCCAGCTTGGCCAGACGTTCCTGCAGCTTTTCCTTGTCGTAGTCCGAGGTGGTTTCCTCGATCTGCGCCTTGATCTGAGCAACGCGGCCCTGGATGTCTTCCTGGGAACCGGCGCCGTCCACGATCGTGGTGTTTTCCTTGGTGATCTCAACGCGCTTGGCAGTGCCGAGCATGTCGATGGTCACGTTCTCGAGCTTGATGCCGAGGTCTTCGGAGATCACCTGGCCACCGGTCAGGATGGCGATGTCTTCGAGCATGGCCTTGCGGCGGTCACCAAAGCCCGGGGCCTTGACGGCAGCGACCTTGAGGCCGGCGCGCAGACGATTGACGACGAGGGTGGCAAGGGCTTCGCCCTCGATGTCCTCGGCAATGATCAGCAGCGGGCGCTGGGACTGCACGACAGCTTCGAGCAGCGGCAGAATGGTCTGCAGGTTCGAGAGCTTCTTCTCGTGGAGCAGGATGACGGCGTCTTCGAGGACGGCGGTCATCTTCTCGGTGTTGGTCACGAAGTAGGGCGAGAGGTAGCCGCGGTCGAACTGCATGCCTTCGACGACTTCGAGTTCGGTCTCGGCGGTCTTGGCTTCCTCGACGGTGATCACACCCTCGTTGCCGACCTTCTGCATGGCTTCGGCAATCTGGTCGCCGATCGACGATTCGCCGTTGGCCGAGATGGTGCCGACCTGGGCGACTTCAGCCGAAGAATTGATCTTCTTGGCCTTGGACTTGAGGTTGGAGACGACTTCCTCGACGGCCATGTCGATGCCGCGCTTCAGATCCATCGGGTTGAAGCCGGCGGCGACGGCCTTGACGCCTTCGACGACGATGGCCTGGCCGAGAACGGTCGCGGTGGTGGTGCCGTCACCGGCGATGTCGTTGGTCTTGGACGCAACCGAGCGCAGGAGCTGGGCGCCCAGGTTCTCGTACTTGTCCTCGAGTTCGATTTCCTTGGCGACGGTGACGCCGTCCTTGGTGATGCGCGGGGCGCCGAACGACTTTTCGATAACGACGTTACGACCCTTCGGGCCGAGGGTCACCTTCACCGCGTTGGCAAGGGTGTTGACGCCGCGCAGCATGCGCTCGCGGGCATCGGTGGAGAACTTTACTTCTTTAGCGGCCATGTCTGGCGCTCCTTAGTAAGCGTTGAACGGACTGTCCGGAGCCGGCTTTAGCCGATGATGCCCAGGATGTCGGATTCCTTCATGATCAACAGGTCCTTGCCGTCGATCTTGACCTCGGTGCCGCTCCACTTGCCGAAGAGCACGCGATCGCCTGCCTTGACGTCCAGGGCGACAACCTTGCCGCTTTCGTCACGCGCACCGGGGCCAACGGCCTCGATGATGCCTTCGGAGGGCTTTTCCTTGGCGGTGTCGGGGATGATGATGCCGCCAGCGGACTTTTCCTCGCTGTCGACGCGCCGGACGACCACGCGGTCGTGCAGGGGACGGAAGCTCATTTTCGCTCCTTATGAGACCAAACGGTGATGCAAATCTGAGACCTGTTAGCACTCCGGATAACAGAGTGCTAACAGGCTGGCAGCCGATATAGGAGCCGTGTTTTAGGGAGTCAAGGTCGCGGGATTGTGACGGAGCGGTGAAGTCGGCTTCCACCCGCGCTTACAATGAGAGATAAGGGGCTATGACCGAAAAGCCAAAAAATTCCGACATCCGCATCCGCCGCACCGGCGGCGCAGGCCTCAACGCTCAGTGGCAATGGGAGGTCCTCGATGCCGAAGGCAATGTCCTCAAGAAGGGCACCGCCTTGGGCGAAGAACACAAGGCCTTCGCCACCGCCCGCAAGGCGAAGGAAAAGCTGGGGCTTTAGAGCCGTCCGACCCGCCCGGTTCTGGACTTGAGCAACGGAGCGAGGCGTGCGGCGAGCAAAGCCACGAAAGAGCGGCTGAAGCGACCCAGCGGCGCCTGATCAGGCCTAAGGTAGAAGGATTGTTCGGCGACATCATAATTGTACTCGCTGATGACGATCCACGACGTGCCGGCCTCACTCAGCCCGCCACGCCTCCTCTCTATCTCCGGAATCTCGATCGCGTCCTGCTCGCGAATTGGCGGTTTACTCGAGATGGCTAACAGCATCAGGTGCGTCGTGCCGCTCCCTGTCTTCAGCGCGATCACCATGCAGACCGGTCGCTCCTTCCGCCCCTCGGTTTCCCCCTCTTTTTGCTCCCGCAGCCAGAGATAAGGGTAGGTGAGGACAGTGCCCGGCCGCAGCAGGTCAGGGTTCATCGTCGCCGTAACCTTCGCCGCGCGACAGGCGATCTAGCTCCTGGGCAAAGGCATCGGCTATTTCATCCGGTGTCTCGCCGGCACCGTATACGCGGCGCGGGTCGCGCCGGGTCAGCCGGGCGTATTCTTCCGCCGTTATGATGATGAATTTCGGCTTGCCGTGGCGGGTGATCTCGACCGGGCCCGAATAGGCGGCTTCAACCACCTCGCCCGAGCGATTGTTGAGTTCGGTGAGCGAGAAGCGGCGCACGATATAGTTCCTTAAATCAGGTAGTTTCTCTAAAGTACCTAATTTATGGATTTTCGTAAAGCTAAGCCACGCCCTTCCGTCCCGCCATTTCCGCCCAGGCCTGTCGCTTGCGATAGATCGTCGATGGGCTGAGCTCGAGGGCCGCGGCCGCCAGGGCGATATTGCCGTTAAAGCTCAGGATTGCATCCTCGATGATGCGCTGCTCCTGCTGCCACATCGGCAGGACCGTTGTGCGACGTGGGGCAGGGGCCTCGGCGACCGGAGGCGGTGCGAAGCTGCGGGATTCGATATCGGCGGCGGCGACCATTTCGGCGGTGATCTCGCCGCCGTCGAACATCACGACCAGACGCCGCACGAGATTCTGCAATTGCCGCACATTGCCTGGCCATTCGCGGGCTATGAGACCGTCGGCGGTCTCGGGCGAGAAGCCGGCGAACTGCTTGTGCTCCTCCTGCGCAAAGCGCGCGAGGAAATGCTGGGCCAGCACCAGGATATCCGCCGGCCGTTGGCGCAGCGGTGGCAGGTGAATGGGCAGGACGTGCAGGCGATAGAAGAGGTCCTCGCGGAACCGCTTTTCGGTAATCATCTGCATCGGATTGCGATTGGTGGCGCAGATGACGCGCACATCGACCTGACGGGTATCGGCCTCGCCAACGCGGCTGAGCGCACCGGTCTGCAGGAAACGCAGCAGCTTGCTCTGCAGCGAAAGGTCCATTTCACCGATTTCGTCGAGGAACAGCGTGCCGCCATCGGCCAGCTCCGCTGCGCCCTTCCTGTCTTCCACGGAGCCCGTATAGGCCCCACGCGCCGCCCCGAAGAGCTCGCTCTCCATGAGGTCGCGCGGGATCGCCGCGCAATTGACCGCCACGAACCGCTTGCCCGCACGCGGTCCCTGGCTGTGGAGCGCTTCAGCGCACACTTCCTTGCCCGTGCCGCTTTCGCCGGTGATGAAAACCGGCGCAGATGAGGGTGCGATGCGCCCGATCTGCTCGTAGACATATTGCATCTGGGTCGATGCGCCGACGAAGCCGGCGAAATCTTCCTTGATGCCGGGTCGCGCATCGATGGTGAGTGCGCGCGCCTTGCCGTGCCGGTGCGCCAGCTCACCGATTCGGGCAGCGAAGCCCGAACCCGAAAGCGGCTTGGCGAGGAAATCGTGTGCGCCGGCACGCATGGCCGCGACCGCCGCCGACACCGAAGCCCCGCCTGAAAGCGCGATCAGCAGCGCGCCTTCCGCGATCTTGGCGAGCCGTGCCACGGCTTCCTCGGTGCTCGGCGCCAGGTCGTCGAGGCTGGAAAGATCCATGAGGACGATGTCGAAATCCCGCCCGCGCAGCCTGTCGGCGCCCGTCCGGCCATTGCGGGCCTCCTCGATCACCGGTTCACTGAGCAGGCAACCCGAAAGGTTCGCCGCCATGGCCCGCGCGGCGGCGGGATCACGGTCGATCAGGAGAATCGTCGCAGCGGCGTCGGACCTTTGTCCGGGTCGCATCGGCATGGGCGTTATCCTCGCCTCTGGCGTTTTTGCTTTCCGCAGATTGTTTATGAACAGGGTAAACAATTCGTTTGTCTTCCCGTCGAAGGCATCCGCTTTTGCCGTTTCGGCTTGGGTGGTATTGAGTTGAAACAGAATCACCAACTCGCCGGGAATAGGTAGTGCAGGCGCTGGTTTATACTTTCATCGCCCTGGCAGCCTGCGCTCTCGCAGCTACGGCCTATTTTGGCCTGGCGTTTTCGCCGGTCGAAGCCCTGATGCTCGCCATGCTGGCCGGCGGTTTGGCCGTCATCTACATGGAACGCCAGCTGCGCCGCCGCTCCGAAGCGCGCCTTGAACGCGCCGTCGAGGAATTGTCGCGTCTCCTCGCCACTGACGCTCAGGCCGGGCAGGTCCTCTCCCAGCGCATCAACGCCCTTACCGATGTCGATGCCGGCAAGCGCCTTTCCGGCCTCGAAGCCGATATTTCCGTACTGGGCACCGTCGTGCGCCAGGTCGCCGAAGCGGTTTCCGACCTTGAACAGGCCCAGGAAGAGGAGCGCGAAGCACAGAAGGGCCCGATGGTCCTGAGCGCCACCGCCCGCGCCGTGCCCGAAGCGCTGCCCGAACCGGATATCGATCTTTCCATCGTCGAGGATGCGCTCAGCGAAGGGCGCATTCTTTTCCACATCGAGCCGATCTTCACACTGCCCCAGCGCCGCGTGCACGGCTATGACCTCACACCGCGCATGCGCATGGACGGGGGTGACATCGCCGCCGCCTCGGAATTCATGCCGGTGCGCGGTGGCGAAAGCGTCATCCGCCGCATCGAGATCATGGCTGCCGAAGAGGCGGTGACGCTGCTGCACCGCGCCCGCGCCAACAAATCGACGCTCACCCTCTACGTGCCGCTCTCGCGCGCCACGCTGGGCGACGTGCCGGCGGTCAATCAGATTTCGGCCCTGCTCGAAGCTAATCGCGGCACTGTCCCGGTGATCAATTTCGCCATCAGCGAAGACGATTGGCGCGCCTGCACCAGTGCAGAGCGCCAGGCACTGGCGGCGATGATGCGTCGAGGCGCCGCCTATTCGATCGTCAACGCCCGCTCGCTGCGTTCGGATTTCAGCGAGCTCTCGGCTCTTGGCGTCCGTTCCGTCCGCGTCGATGCGACACGGTTCGTCGAGCAGCCTGGGGCCTTTACCGATATCCACAGTTCCGATATCGCCAGTTTCGTCGAGCGCTCGGGCATCGACCTGATGGCGATGGGCATCAGGTCCGAAGACCAGATCATATCCCTCCTCGAAGATGGGTTCGGCTACGCACAGGGCTATTACATGGCCTCCGCCGGTCCGATCCGTCCTGATCTCGTGGGTGATCGCCTGGCGCCTGTAGCGTAAGCGAAGGACCAAACATGTCGGACACAGCCGGAGCGCTTTCCGGGCTTTCAGCCATTGCCGGACGCTATGACGTCGTGCTGTCGGACGTCTGGGGCGTGGTGCATAACGGCGTGGCTGCCTATCCGAGCGCCGTCGAGGCGCTGGTGAAGTTCCGCCAGGCCGGTGGACGCGTCGTCCTCATCACCAACGCGCCTCGGCCCTCAGGCCCAATCATCGCCATGCTCGATGAACTCGGCGTCCCGGGCGATGCCTATGATTCGGTGGTGACCTCGGGCGACGCCACTCGCACCATGATCGCGCGCTATTCCGGCAAGGTCATCCATCACGTCGGCCCGCCCACCGCCGACGATGCGCTTTATGAAGGCCTCAACGTGCGGCGCGGCACGGCCGACGAAGCCTCCGCCGTCGTCGTTACCGACCTCGATACCGATGACGATACGCCCGACATGTATTCCGATCGCATCGCCCATTGGCGCCGTCGTGGCCTGCCGCTCATCTGCGCCAATCCAGACAAGGTGGTCGAGATCGGCGAGCAGATCGTCTATTGCGGCGGCGCACTGGCCGATATCTACGAGGAGTTGGGCGGCATCGTGCTGATGGCCGGCAAACCCTATGCGCCGATCTACAACGAGGCCCTGGCACTGGCCGAGAAGGCCGTCGGCCATCCCGTCGAGCGCGGCCGCATCCTCGCCATCGGCGACAGCGTGCGCACCGACGCTATGGGCGCCGCCGATTTCGGCATTGATTTCCTGTTCATCACCGGCTCGATCCATGCGGGCGAGCTGGATGCCTTCGGCGAACCGGACCCCGAGCATATCCGCAACTTCGTGGCCACTACCGGCGCCCGCCTTGCCGGCTTCATGCCGCGGCTGGCTTGGTAGCTTGCAATGGCGCGCCAAACTTGGCAATTTCCCGCGGCTTGCACCCTGGGGCGTAACTACAAGTGACTGATTTCATCAAGCTAGCGGGCCTGGATAACGTACCGGCCCAGCTCAAGGGTGCCCAGGTTGCCATCGGCAATTTCGATGGCTTCCACCGTGGCCACCAGCACGTCTTCGCGGCCCTCAAGGAACGCGCGCGCCAGCGCGGCGTGCCGGCGGTGGTGCTGACGTTCGAGCCGCATCCGCGTGACGTCTTCGCGCCCGAGCCCTTCATGTTCCGCCTCACCGAAGGCAATGCCAAGGCGCGCCTCGCTGAAGCGCTGGGGCTCGATGGCATCGTCATCATGCCCTTCACGCGCGATCTCTCGCAGGTCGAGGCCGAAGATTTCGTCTCGCGCTATCTGGTCGATGCCCTCGCCGTTTCCGGCGTGATCGTCGGCGCCGATTTCCATTTCGGCCGCGGCCGGCGCGGCACTCCCGATTTCCTGCGCAGCGCTGGCGTGCAATACGGCTTCGAGGTCGAAACGCTGGCGCTGATCGATGATGGCACCGAACCTATCTCGTCCTCGCGCGTCCGCGCGGCGCTCGGCGTCGGTGACCTTGCCACGGCCAACACGCTTCTCGGCTACCACTGGTTCGTCGAAGGCGAGATCGTCTCGGGCGATCGACGCGGCCGCGAACTTGGTTTCCCCACCGCCAACATGGCCACCCATGAGGGTTTCCACCTCGCTCAGGGCGTCTACGCAGTACGCGCGCGTCTCGGCGACCGGCTGATCAACGGCGTCGCCAGCTTCGGCAAGCCGATGTTCAACAACCAGCGTCCACCCTTCGAGACGCATCTCTTCGATTTCCATGACGACATCTATGGCGCCCACCTTTCGGTGGCCCTGATCGCCCACATCCGCGGCCAGGAAGTCTTCAGCGGCCTCGACGACCTGATTGCCGCAATGAACCGCGACAGTCGCAAGGCCGAGGACGCCCTCAACGCCTGCGCGCCTATGAGCGAACTGGACAGGAAGCTCGGCTTCTTCGGTTAGCCGTCCCCGAGGTGCCGGGCGATAAGCTTGGCCACGTCTTGCGCATGGGTGATCGCCAGATCGTGGTCACCGCCCTCGATCACCTGAAGGCGCGCATCGGGGAGTAGCGCTTCGAGACGCCTCCCAACGGCCACTGGGCTGATCGGGTCGCTGTCACCCCAGAGCAGCAGTATGGGGCAGGCGATCTCGCCGAGGCGCGCCGACAGGTCTTCGCGCGCTTCCCCGATCCAGCGGGCAGCAGCAGGATAGGCCGCGTAATAGTCCGCGCGCCAATCACTCCCACCGAGACCCGCCACCGGCACTCCGCCCGAAGTCACCGTGAGCACCAGCCGTCGAACCTTCTCCGGCGCGGCCAGCGCCACCTTCACGGCAACGAGCCCACCCATGGATTGCGCAATGATATTGGCGGGTTCGTCGAGCCTTTCGAGAACCATGCTGACGAGGTCATCGACGCCATTGACGTCAGGTCTATGCGGTTCGTTGCCCAACCCTGGCCAGGCCAGCAACCGACCATCGAGCCCCAAATGAGTGGCGACCGGGCGCCAGAAGTCGGCGCTGCCACCCGCACCTGGCAGGAAGAAGGTTTTGGCCACGCCTCAGCCGGCGAAGCTGAGGATGTGCATGGCACCCGCGCCATATTCGCGGCGGTCTTCGAGGGTGAAGCCTTCGGGTAGCTCCACCGCCACCTCACTTGCCTCCTCAAGCACCACGACTGCGCCCGGAGCTAGCCACTTGCCCTCACGCAACTCGACCAGTGCCTTTTCGCCCAGGCCCTTGCCGTAGGGCGGATCGAGAAAGGCGAGACCGATGCCGCCCATCGTGCCTGCCGGCCCGAGATCGGTCGCGTCGCGCCGCAGCAGCTTGGTTACGCCACCGGCGCCAAATGCCTCGATATGATCGCGGATGAGCCCGCGGGCATCAGCTCCGGTATCCACGAAAATCACGTTTGCCGCGCCGCGCGACAGGGCCTCCAGCCCCAGCGCGCCGGTGCCGGCAAAGAGATCGATGACGCGCATGCCATCCAGATGCGGACCCATCCGGCTCGCGAGGATGTTGAAGATGGATTCGCGCGCCCGGTCGGAAGTCGGGCGGATCGAGTCGTCAGGCGGCGAGAGCAACTGCTTGCCGCGAAACTTGCCGGCAACGATGCGCATCGCTTAACCGCGCGGCTTGCGGGGACCGCGCGGCGCGCCACCCGTCGGGCGCGGCGTACGCGGACCGAACGAGCCGCCATCCTTGCGGGGGCCGCCACGCCCCTTCGGCGCCCCTTCAGGACGCGACGGACGGCTGGGAGCAGCCTTGCCGCGCGACGGTGCGCCTTCGCCCCGTGGCGGCCGGGCAGGGCGTCCTGAGGCGCCGCCGGGACGGGAAGGACGCGAACCTGCGCCTTCCGAACGCGGACCGCGAGCCGGACCACCTTCGGACCGCGGCGGACGACCGGAGCCTTCGGCGCGCGGGCCACGTGCGGGCCGGGCCGAGGCATCGGCACTGCGCGAGCGCGGCTTGCCGCCGTCATGTGTCTTGCTGCCATAGGTGCGCTTGGGCGCGCTCGCCTTGTCGTCGAACCCGGCGGTCGAGCGCGGAGCGCGCGGCTTGCGCGTCCATTCGCCTGCCTCGCGGGTATCGGGGCGCTCGCTGTGGCCACGGCGCGGACGGTCGCTCACGGGCTTCTCGCCGCGCAGCGGCTTGCCGGTACGCGAGCGTGGTGCCTGATCGGCATCCGCCGGCTTGCCGCGGCGCGGCTTGAACCCCTCGTCGCGCTTGCCGCGCACGGGTTTATCGTCATCGCCTTTCCGGCGCTGCGGCGGTGCCGTGTATTCCATCGGCGCACGGCCATCGTCGAAATGTATCTTGCGGGTGCGCGCAGGGCGCTCGCCGCGCACAGGCTTGCCCGTATCGCGCCCCATGCGGCGTGGCTCGGGAAGGTCAGACGAGAAGTCGGCCTTGGCCTCGATGGCGAGGCGGTCGCCAAGCTGATCCTGCAGCACGCGATCCTTGACGGTCTCGACCTCGCCCACCGGCAGGTCGCCGAGCTGGAACGGGCCGTAGCTGACGCGGATGAGGCGGTTGACCTCGAGACCAAGCGCGCCCAGCACGTTCTTGACCTCGCGGTTCTTGCCTTCGCGCAGCGCAACGATCAGCCAGACATTGGAGCCCTGCTCGCGTTCGAGCGTGGCTTCGATCGGGCCGTACTTGACGCCCTCGACCTCTATGCCGTCCGCCAGCTTGTCGAGCGCCGCCTGCGTGATGCTGCCGAAAGCGCGCACGCGATAGCGGCGCAGCCAGCCGGTAGCCGGCAGTTCGAGCACCCGCTTGAGCCCGCCATCATTGGTAAGCAGCAGCAGGCCTTCGGTATTGATATCGAGCCGCCCGATGGTGAGGACGCGCGGCAACCCCTTCTCGGCGAGTGCCTCGAAGATCGTGGGACGCCCCTCGGGGTCCTTCTCGGTCACGACGAGGCCCGGCGGCTTGTGGTAGAGCCACACACGCGTGCCCTGCCGCGCGGCAAGTGGCTTGCCGTCCACGGCGATCTTGTCGCGGTCGGTGACGTTGAAGGCCGGGGTCTTGACCACCTTGCCGTTGACCGACACGCGGCCCTCGGCGATCCAGGCCTCGGCATCGCGGCGCGAGCAGAGACCCGAGCGGGCCATGACTTTGGCCAGGCGATCGCCCATGGCCGGTGGGGTGCGGCTCTCAGTCATGCCGGACGCTTTCTTTTCATGCGGGGCCCGAAGGCGGCGCGGTTCAACGGATGCTGGAGTCGTTACCCCCTCCGCAGCCTCGGCTGCAAGAGGGGGTAGCTAAATGTCTGGCCGGAAATGTCAGTTGTTGCTGAGGCCGAGATCGTCCGAAAGGTTGCTGAACGGATCGCTCATGCCCGGCGATGCCGGTCCCTTGACGCCGCGCGACTGGAGCGCCTTGCGGATGGCCGGCGGGCAACGGTTGTCGTCGATGCGCACGAGTTCGCCGCTCGGCGTCGCGCAAACCAGGTCGCGACCGCCAACGGTGGTGAAGTATTCGTCAGGCGGATAGTAGAGCGGGCGCTTGGTATTGGCCGTGGTTGCCATGTTGGCCGCATTCATGCGCGCCGTAAGCTGGCGGGCTTCCGCATCGGTAAGCGGGCGGCCGGAAAGCGAGCGAAGATCGACCACGCGCGCATTGCGCAGGCGCTGGATGTCGGCTTCCGAAAGGTTGGTGGCGTCGATCTGCACCTTGCTGGAATCGACCGGCAGCATGGCGGTCTTGACGCTCTGCTGCGGAGCAGGAGCGACCGAGCCGGCCTTGGGCATGACCAGCGGGCCACGCGCTTCGATAGTCTCGGACTTGCCTTCGCCCTTGGGAACCAGCGACAGACCCTGGAGGGTAGAGGTCATCACTTCGCGCTCGAAGGTGCCCGCATCGGTCAGGGCATTGGTGCCTTCCACCGTCGTGCAGGCGGAAAGAGCCGCGCCAACCAAGAGAACCGCAGAAACGAGACCAGCCCGGGTCACGGCCGTAAGAGCGGGCCGTCGCCCGGTATTGACGTTACGCATGCAACTTTCCTTCAAGAAGCCCCTCAGGACCAAGGCGAAGCCTTATAGCCCATTGCCCCGCCTAAGACCAGATTCTGGCAGCAACGTGTTCACGGGTTGTTAAGGGCGGATTGCCGTGCGCGCAAGAGGGGGACGGAGGGGCAGAAAGCCGGGGGGGTGGAGCCATCGTCGTCGCAGTGTCGCCCTCGGCACGCCGCCCGCTCCGAACGCATACCCGATCACAATTGTCCCCTCCCGCGACGATCGGGGGGCGCAAGGGCCAGGCGTTACGACGCAGCGACCGTCTTCCGCCGCCCTACGCCCAACACATCGAGGATCAGCAGGCATACGCCCAGCGTGATGGCCGCGTCGGCGATGTTGAAGATGTAGAACGAGCGCTCGCCGAGGTGGAAGTGGAAGAAATCCGCCACGGCGCCATAAAGCAGGCGATCGAGCGCATTGGATACCGCGCCGCCGATGCACATGGCCAGGCCCGCCCGCACCAGCGGAGCATCGGTGCGGAACCACCAGATGCCCAGCGCGATGATGGCGATGACCATGATCACCCCGAGCGCCGCCACGGGCAGGCTATCGAGAAGGCCATAGGAAATGCCGGTATTCCAGATGAGGACGTAGTCGAAGAAATCGGTGACGCGCACCAATTCACCCCCCGTCCAGCCGTTCTGGCTCCACGGCTGGAAGGCGCCAGCCGGGCAGGGATGGTCGGGCGAGATGCAGGCGCTCGCCACCTGGTAGAACTTCTGCCCGCGATCGAGCGCGAAGGCGATGAGCCCTACCAGGAGGCTGACGATGATCGACCCGCGGCCGCTCAAACCGGGAGACCCGCCGCCGCGCGCTCGCGCATCGCCTGGGCGTCGCGCGGGGAGAGGTCCGGGAAGTCCGCTTCGGACCCGACTTCGGGCAGGATCTTCCACGAGCGGGCGCAGCGCTTGCCCTGGGCAAGCGCGGGAACCACCGCGACACCAGCCACCTCTTCGAGGCGGAAGGCGTCAGCGGGGCCGTCCCCACCATTCACCTCGATGGACGAGGTGATGGCGATCTCGGCGAAATCCTGGTCCTTGAGGGCCGCAAGCAGCGCCTCGTCGGAAACGAAAACCTTCGGGGCCGCTTCGAGCGAGGAGCCGATGACCTTGTTGCGGCGCTCGATTTCGAGCGCGCCAGTCACGACGCGGCGCACGGCCTTGATCTTGTCCCACTTGGCCTCGAGCTCGGCATTGGCCCAGTCCGCCGGAATTTTCGGGAACTGGCGCAGGTGTACCGAGGAGGTGTCGCCGGGGAAGCGCTCGAGCCAGACCTCTTCCATGGTGAAGGGCAGGATCGGGGCGAGCCAGGCGGTGAGGCACTCGTAGAGGTGGTTGAGCACCGTCAGGGACGCGCGGCGGCGGACCGAGGAGATCGGGTCGCAATAGAGCGCATCCTTGCGGATGTCGAAGTAGAAGGCCGAGAGCTCGATATTCATGAAGTTCGAGAGCGCGAAGACCACGCGCTTGTAGTCGAACTCCTGATAGGCCTCGCGCACCAGCGTATCGAGCTCCGAAAGCCTGTGCAGCACCAGCCGCTCAAGCTCGGGCATCTCGAAGAACGGCACGTCTTCTTCGGGCTTGTAGTGAGCCAGGTTGCCCAGCAGCCAGCGCAACGAATTGCGGAGCTTCCGGTAAGCATCCACCGTCGTCTGGATGATTTCCTTGCCCAGGCGCAGGTCTTCCGAATAATCGGCCGAGGCCACCCAGAGGCGCAGGATATCGGCGCCGTACTGCTTGATGATCTCCTGCGGGGCAACGGTGTTGCCCAGCGACTTGCTCATCTTGCGGCCTTCGCCGTCCATGGTGAAGCCATGGGTGAGGACGGACGCGTAAGGAGCAAAGCCGTTGGTGGCGCAGCTTTCGAGGAGCGAGGAATGGAACCAGCCGCGGTGCTGGTCCGAGCCTTCCAGGTACATCGAGGCGGGGAATTGCAGGTCCGGCCATTTCTGGCGGTTGCGCAGCACCCAGGAATGGGTGGTGCCGCTTTCGAACCAGACATCGAGGATGTCGTCGATCTTTTCCCACTCGTCGGCCTTGTAGCCGTCGCCCAGGAAGCGTTCGGCGGCGCCCGCCTTGAACCAGGCGTCGGCGCCCTCTTCCTCGAAGGCCTGGCCGATGCGGTGGTTGACCGCCTCGTCCTTGAGGATCTCGCCGCTGTCCTTGTTGACGAACACCGCGATCGGCACGCCCCAGGCGCGCTGGCGCGACAGCACCCAGTCCGGGCGATCCTCGATCATCGAGCGCAGGCGGTTCTGGCCGGCCTGCGGATAGAACTTGGTGGCATCGATCGCCGTGAGCGCGCGGTGGCGCAGCGTGTCGCCTGCCTTACCCTCGATGTCGCGGTCCATGTAGACGAACCATTGCGGCGTATTGCGATAGATCACCGGCTTCTTGGAGCGCCAGGAATGCGGATACTGGTGCTTGACGCGGCCGCGCGCGACCATGGCGTTGCGCTCGGCGAGGGCCGTGATGACGCGCTGGTTGGCGTCGCCCTTCTTGCCGTTGTCGTCGATGACGCGCGCGCCCTCAAAGCCGGGAGCATCCTTGGTATAGAAGCCGGCATCATCGACCACATAGGGGATCGCCGTCTCGATGCCGCGCTCGTGGATTTTCCGCGAGTTGGCCATCCAGACTTCAAAGTCGTCGATGCCGTGGCCGGGGGCCGTGTGGACGAAGCCGGTACCGGCGTCGTCGGTCACATGCTCGCCGGGGAGGAGCGGAACGTCGAACTCGTAGCCGCCAGCAAGGCCCCGCAGCGGGTGCGAGGAGGCGTAGATGAGAGCTGGATCTGCATCGGCAAGGCGCTCATATTCTTCCACCTTAGCCTTTGCCATCACCTCTGATGCGAGGTTGTTAGCGAGGATATATTTCTCGCCTACGCGCGCCCAATTACCTTCGGGAGCTTTGGTAACCCTGTAAACGCCGTACGCGATCTTCGGGGAGTAGGAGATCGCCCGATTGGCAGGGATCGTCCACGGTGTCGTCGTCCAGATAACGACAGACGCGCCGTTCATCGCATCGCTCTTAGTCCGAAGTTCATCGTCAACGAGAACCTCACTGCTACCCGAAGCGATCTGCCCCGAAATGGTCACAGGGAACTTCACCCAGATGGTGTCGCTCTCGTAGTCGGCATATTCGATTTCGGCTTCGGCCAGCGCGGTGCGCTCGACCACCGACCACATAACGGGCTTGGAGCCGCGATAGAGCTGGCCGGTAGCGGCCACCTTCATCAGCTCGCGGGCGATCTGCGCCTCGGCATCGAAGCTCATCGTCAGGTACGGGTTGTCCCAGTCGCCAAGCACGCCCAGGCGCTTGAACTCCTCGCGCTGCACGTCGATCCAATGCTGGGCGAAGGTGCGGCACTCGGCGCGGAACTCGATGACGTCGACGGCGTCCTTGTCCTTGCCCTTGGCGCGATATTGCTCCTCGACCTTCCACTCGATGGGCAGGCCATGGCAGTCCCAGCCCGGTACATAGGCCGAGTTGTAGCCCATCATCTGATGCGAGCGGGAAACGAGGTCTTTCAGCGTCTTGTTGAGCGCGTGCCCGATATGGATGTTGCCGTTCGCATACGGGGGGCCGTCATGGAGCGTGAACTTGGGACGATCCTTGGCCTGCTCGCGCTGGAGCCGGTAAAGATCCATATCCGCCCAACGCTTGAGCCAAATCGGCTCCCGATCCGGCAAACCAGCGCGCATCGGGAATTCGGTCTGGGGGAGGAAGAGCGTGGCCGAGTAATCGTGTTCGGTCTCGACGCCCTGAGCGGTATCGGTCATCGGCTATCAACTGAAATTGGATTAGGGGGCGCTTGTAGCAAGGCAAGGCGGCGGGGGAAAGGTTCTTTTGCGTCGCGGGTGGTCGGGCTGCCCCCTCACCGCCCTGCCGGGCACCCTCTCCCCGACGGGGCGAGGGTTTTCGCTGGGGCGGGGCAGGGGAGGTGAGCGGGAGGGTGGGATTCCAAAGAGGAGGCAGGTCGTGTTGGCCGCTGAACTGCCACCACCCCGATCTTCCCCGGACTTGATCCGGGGCCTATCGCACCGTCCCCCAGGAGTGGAGAAATCCGTGGACCCCGGCTCTGCGGCCGGGGAAGTTCCGTGGTTGGGGTGAGATTGGTGTTCCCGCTATCGCGTGCGGCCGAACAGGCGCTCGATGTCCTTGAGCTTCAATTCCACGTAAGTCGGCCGCCCGTGAATGCACTGGCCGGAATGTGGCGTGGCTTCCATCTCCCGCAGCAGCGCGTTCATTTCCTCGACCCGCAGGCGGCGGCCGGAGCGGACCGAGCCGTGGCAGGCCATGCGGGCGATGATGGCGTCGAGACGGTCCGAGACGGCTTCGGCGCTGTCCCATTCGGCGAGGCCGTCGGCGAGGTCACGGACAAGCCCATGCACATCGGTTTGGCCGAGCAAGGCCGGGGTTTCGCGGACGGCGACGGCGCGGGGGCCGAAGCGTTCGAGGTAAAGGCCGAGTTTTTCGAGCGTCGGCGCGGCTTCTTCCAGCCGGTCGCAATCTTCCTGCGGCAGTTCGATGACGACGGGGATGAGGTGCGCCTGGCTGGCAATGGGGCCGGCGGCCATCTGGGCCTTGAAGCGTTCATAGACCAGCCGCTCATGGGCGGCATGCTGATCGACGAGAACGAGGGAATCCCCGTTCTGGGCGACGATGAAATTCTCGAACATCTGCGCCCGGGCGGAGCCCAAGGGATATTCCTCGGGCTCAGCGGGAACGGGAGCTTCGGGCGGCGGCAGGTCGACGCGGGCGCTCGGGGGCGCGAAATCGGAAAAGGCCAGCGGGCGGGCGGGGGCGGAATAGGCCGGGCGGTAGGCGGGCGCGATCTCGGGGCGATAGGTTTCCTGCACCGGTTCGGCCATGGCGGGCTCGGGGGCGCGGAAGGCGTCCATCACCGATTCCGCCACGGTGTTGGAGGCGCGGAAACCGGCGGCTGCGAGGGCCTCCTGAATGGCGCGGATCACCGCACCGCGTACGGCGCCCTGGTCCTTGAAGCGCAGTTCCGCCTTGGCCGGATGCACGTTGACATCGACCTCGGCCGGATCGACGGCGACGAAGAGCGCGATGACCGGGAAGCGGTCGCGGAAGACGAAATCGGCGTAAGCCGCGCGCACGGCGCCGAGCAGCACCTTGTCACGCACCGAGCGGCCGTTGACGAAGTAGAATTGCGAGAGGCTGTTGGCGCGCGAATAGGTGGGCAGGCCCGCGAGCCCCGCCACCACGATGCCGTGGCGGGCAAAGCCCAGCGGGGCGGCATTCTCGGAAAAATCGTCGCCCATGACCTGGCTGAGGCGGGCAGCAAGCGCGCCTTCCCCGGTAATGCCGGGCCAGTTGACGGTGGAGCGGTCCGAGCCATCGAGCACGAAATGCACGTGCGGATTGGCCATGGCGAGGCGCTTCACCGTATCGGTGATGGCTGCAGCCTCGGCGCGGTCGGTCTTGAGGAATTTGAGGCGGGCGGGGACGGCGGCGAAGAGATTGCGGACATCGAGAATCGTGCCCTTGTTCATCGCCTGCGGAACCGGCCCGCGCTTGACGCCGCGCCGCACTTCGAGGCGCAGCCCGCTCTCGGCGCCATCGGGGCGCGAGGAGACGGCGAGGTCCGATACCGAACCGATGGAGGCCAGGGCCTCGCCACGGAAGCCCAGGGTGCGGATGTCGTCGAGGTCGTCGGCCTGGAGCTTGGAGGTTGCGTGGCGCTCGACGGAAAGGACGAGATCGGCTTCGTCCATGCCGCATCCGTCATCCTCGATGCGGATCTGTGTCTTGCCGCCACCGGCAGTAGTGATGACGATCCGGGACGCGCCGGCATCGATGGCGTTCTCGACCAGTTCCTTGACCACGCTCGCCGGCCGCTCGACGACTTCGCCGGCGGCAATGCGATTGATGAGGTCTTCGGGAAGCTGGCGGATAGACAAGAGGTGATTCTCCTTTGCCGCCAGCATAGGGGATGCGGGGGAGGGTGTTGACCCGGAAATGGCGGGGACGGAGTTTGGGGTTTCCCCCTCCCTAGCCCTCCCCACAAGGGGGAGGGTGGGGTTTGTTGCGCGATCTGACCAAAGACACCCACCCTCCCCCTTGTGGGGAGGGCTAGGGAGGGGGAAGGCCAAGGGCCCGAACCCTTCACCCCCAACCCCAAACCTGCTACCAACCGCCCATGACCGTTCCCCAATCTCCGATGGACCTCGCCCTCGCACTCGCGGAGGAAGCTGCCGCCAATGGCGAAGCACCCATCGGAGCGGTCATCGTGGAAAACGGCAAGATCCTCGCGGCCGAGCGGAACCGGATGCAGGCGCTCAACGATCCCACCGCGCACGCCGAGATGCTCGCCATCCGCAAGGCCCTCGAAGTCCGCGGCACCGGCCGCCTCGATGGGTGCGATCTTTATGTGACGCTCGAGCCCTGCGCCATGTGCGCGGGCGCCATCGCGCATGTGCGGTTGCGCCGGCTCTATTATGGGGCGGACGATCCCAAGGCAGGGGCGGTGGACAACGGCGTGCACCTCTTCGCGCAGCCGACCTGCCACCATGCGCCGGAGGTCATCGCCGGTGCAGGCGAACGGCGCTCCCGGCAGCTCCTGAAAGATTTCTTTGCCGGCTTGCGATAAAGGCCTCGATGCTGGCCTCGACCTGGCGCTTGAAGCGGTCCTTGTCGGCATCGACATGGGCGATGATTTCGCGCACGCGCCAGAATTCGTGGGCGCCGAACAGCGAGAGGTGCGGGCGCACATAGACATCGGGCGGGTAGGCGGCCATGCCGTTGGCGATGAGCTGGTGCATCATGATCTGCGCCGAGCCGAACCAGACGTCGAGCGGGCGGTAATCCTGGCGCGGCTGTTCGGCGGCGTCGCCATTGACATCGATGCCGATGAGAATGTCGGTGCCGGCCGCCGCCTGATCGAGCGGCAGGGGATTGACCACGCTGCCGTCGACCAGCAGGTGCCCCGCATAGCGCACGGGCTTGAAGAGCGTCGGAATGGCGATGGAGGCGGCTATGGCGGGGCGGAGCGCGCCGGAATTGAAGACGACCTGGTGCCAGGACTGGAAATCGGTGGCGACGGCATAGAGCGGGATCGAAAGCTCGGAGAAATCGGCGGGGAAGCTGTCGGGTACGAAACTGTCGACAACGCGCGCCGCATCGAGCTGGAGCGGGATGCCGTTGTGGAGGATGCCGGCGAAGCGCGGCACATGCGTGGCCCAGAGCCGCCCCATGATGGTACGCGTCGTGCCGAGCACGCCATAGGAATGCTCGCGCAATTCCGCCCCGGTCATGCCCGCCGCCCAGCCGGCGCCGATCAGGGCGCCGATGGAGGTGCCCGCGATGACGGCCGGCTTGAGGCCGAGTTCGTCCAGGGCTTCGATATAGGGAATATGCGTGAGGCCGCGGGCCGATCCACCACCCAGGGCCACGCCGATACGAGGTTCCGCGCCGCTCCACACTTTCGTGCCGGGCTCCTTGCCCTTGCGCCGCAGGGCATCGGCCAGCCTGCGCCCCCGTTCGACGAGCGGGAGGGCCGCTGGCTCGGCCTTGGCGCCAGGAAAGGTTAGGCCTTCAAGGTTGACGATTGGTTCAGGCGCGAGTCCGGGCGATTGCGCGCCATCCGATGTCGCGTCGCGAAAAGCCGTCCGGCCAATCAATTGCATCAACCGCTCGGTAAGCACGCTCCTGCGCCTCCTCGACGGAGGACCCAAGCGCCGTGACGTTGAGCACACGTCCCCCTATGGCGAGTAAACGCTCGCCATCACGGCGAGTTCCGGCATGGAACACCCGGAGTGTGTCGGTGTCGAGGCTCTCCGCCCCCCGTATTTCGGTGCCCTTCCGGTAACTTCCGGGGTAGCCCCGGCTCGCCAGAACGACGGTGAGGGCCGTGCGCGGATCCCACTCGGCGGTATGGCCAGCGAGCCCGCCCGTGGCGGTGGCGAGGAGCAGGTCGAGCAGGTCCGACTTGAGGCGCATCATCAGCACCTGCGTCTCGGGGTCGCCGAAACGGGCATTGTATTCGATGAGCTTGGGGCCGTCCTTTGTGAGCATGAGCCCGGCGAAAAGCACGCCCTGGTAAGGCGTGCCGCGCGCGGCCATGCCGGAAATGGTCGGCGCGATGATTTCGGTGAGCGTGCGCTCCATGAGCTCGGGCGTCATCACCGGGGCCGGCGAATAGGCGCCCATGCCGCCGGTATTGGGACCCTTGTCGCCATCGAAGGCGCGCTTGTGGTCCTGGGCCGTGGCGAGCGGGAGGGAATTGACGCCGTCGCAGAGGACGAAGACCGAAACTTCCTCGCCTTCGAGGAATTCCTCGATCACGACTTCGGCGCCGGATGCGCCGAAGGCGCCGGCGAAGCAATCGCGGATGGCGGCTTCGGCTTCTTCGAGCGTCATGGCGACGGTGACGCCCTTGCCGAGCGCCAGGCCATCGGCCTTGATGACGATGGGCGCGCCCTGCTCGCGGACATAGGCGAGGGCCGGGGCTTCAGCATCGAATTTCGCATAGGCGGCGGTGGGGATGCCCATCTCGTCGCAGAGCGCCTTGGTGTAGCCCTTCGAGCCTTCGAGCTGGGCCGCCTGTTTGGACGGGCCGAAGCAGGGGATGCCGATGGCGCGGACGTCGTCGCCCAGACCGGCCACCACTTGAGCGTCGGGGCCGATGACGACGAAGTCGATGTTTTTGGACTTCACGAAGTCGAGGACGGCGGCATGGTCGTTGGGATCGAGCGCGACGTTCTCGGCCACCTTCGCCGTGCCGGCATTGCCGGGCGCGTCGAAAAGCCTGGTGAGCCTGGGAGATTTGGCGAGAGCCCAGGCCAAAGCGTGCTCGCGCCCGCCGGAACCGATGAGAAGTACGCGCATATGGGGCTCCCAGTTCGCTAAGGACTCCGGTTCCCCTCGCCCCTTGAGGGAGAGGGTGGACCCGCGCAGCGGGGACGGGTGAGGGGTCTGCCGCACGCGCTATGCCAGCGGCTGGATCGCGAACCCCTCATCCGCCCTTCGGGCACCTTCTCCCTCAAGGGGAGAAGGGCAACCGTGCCTTGGGCGGGCTCGGCCGCCCGATAACATGCCCGCCGCGCCTTCGCCACCCTTGACGGACTCGGCGTCATCGCGCACCTCTCCGGTATGGCCGAACAACTCACCAACGCTGCCGAATATACCGTCTCCGAGATCGCGCAGGCCGTCCGCCGCGCCGTCGAGGAGAACTTCGACTATGTGCGCGTACGCGGCGAGATTTCGGGCTATCGCGGGCAGCATTCGTCGGGACATGCCTATTTCACGCTCAAGGATGCCGATGCCTCGATCGACGCGGTGGTTTGGCGCGGCAGCTTTGCACGGCTGGCCTTCAAGCCCGAGGAAGGGCTGGAGATCATCGCCTCGGGGCGCCTGACGACCTTCCCGCGTTCGTCCAAATACCAGATCGTCATCGAGAACATCGAGCCGGCCGGCGCCGGCGCCCTGATGGCGCTGGTCGAGGAGCGGCGCAAGAAGCTGGCGGCCGAGGGGCTCTTCGCCAAAGAGCGCAAGCGCCCGCTGCCCTATCTGCCGCGCGTCATCGGCGTCGTGACCTCGCCGACCGGCGCGGTGATCCGCGATATCCTCCACCGGCTCGAAGACCGCTTCCCCACCCACGTCATCGTCTGGCCGGTGCGCGTACAGGGCGATACCTGCGCGCCGGAAGTTTCGGCGGCCATTGCCGGGTTCAACGCACTGCCCGAGGACGGCCCCATCGCGCGGCCGGATCTTCTGATCGTCGCGCGTGGCGGCGGCTCCATCGAAGACCTCTGGGGCTTCAACGAGGAAATGGTGGTGCGTGCCGTGGCGGCGAGCCGCATCCCCATCATCTCGGCGGTGGGCCACGAGACCGACACCACCCTCATCGACTACGCCGCCGACATGCGCGCGCCCACGCCGACGGCGGCGGCCGAGGCGGCGGTGCCGGTGCGGTCCGAACTTATCGCCTATGTCGATGACCAGGGCGCGCGCCAGCGCATGGCGGCGCGGCGGATTCTCTCGAACTATCGCGACCGGTTGCGGGCGGCCTCCGCAGGATTGCCGCGTCCGGCAGACCTCATCGCCACCGCGCAGCAGCGGCTCGACCACGCCTCGTCGAACCTGCTGGCCGCCCTGCGGCATGCCAAGCAGATCAAGGAGATCCAGCTGGCCCGCATCACCTCGCGCCTGTCGCTGTCGACGCTCGAAGCCACGGTGCATCGCGCCCGGCTGCGCTACGATCCCGTCGCGGCGCGCGCCGAGCCGGCGTTCAAGCGCATGGTTTCGGACCGTCGGCAGCGCATCGACAGCCTCGGCAAGCTGCTGCTGACGCTGGGCTATAAGTCGGTGCTGGCGCGCGGCTATGCCATCGTCAAGGATGCGGGCGGCGAGCTCGTGCGCGGCAAGGAATTCCTGGCGGAGGGCGATGCCCTGCGCATTGAATTCGCCGATGGCGAGGTGCCGGTGACGGTGGGCGAGGGGGCAGGGCCGTCGGGTCGGCCTTTACCTTCCGTTAAGCCCAAGAAGCCGCGTTCCTCGCAAGACCGTGATGACGAGCAGCCCGACCTCTTTTGACTGCCACATTTCCCCTCTATATGAGGGGGAACACAGTGAGCATTTGGCCGGACGCGCGGGGGCGAGGACGCCATGAATATCTTCGATAAGGGGTTCACCCCTTCGGAAGCACAAATCCGCTATCTCGATGGCGACTTCGTGGTCATGAAGCCCGGCAGCTTCGTGCGCTGCGCCATCACGGGCAAGCCCATTCCGGTTGACGAACTCAGCTACTGGAGCGTCGACCGGCAGGAGCCTTACGCCGATGCCACCGCCGCCTACCAGGCCTATCAGCGTTATGGCCTGAACGGCTGACCGCCGTGACCGAAGCGTCCGGTCCGCGGCGCCTGCTTTTCGTTTCCACCAGTTCCGGAGAAGACTCGGTCGCAGCCGAGATCATTCGCCGGCTGCCTGAAGGCTTCATCGTGGAAGCCTATGCGGCGGTGGGAGAAGGCACGGCCTATCATGGTCTTTGTCCCCTCGTGGGTCCGCGCGCGCAGATGCCGCGCTGGCGGCGTCCGCGCTTTTCCGTGCCGCACGATTTCGGCCTCAACAACGTGCGGGCCTTCTGGCCCGGCGTGCAGTTTCTCCGCCGCGTCCGCAGGAGCTATGATCGCGTCGTCGTCGTGGGCGATGTCGCAGCGCTTGCCGGCTGCTGGGCCGCCGGCATCCGCGACGTCATCTATCTCGATCTCCACCGCACCGGTCACGCCCGGCCTTACACCGCCGTCGAGCGGCAATTGATCGGCCACACCGTCGCGCTGACCTTCTGCCGCCACGAAGAGCTCGCCGCCTCCCTTCGCGCCGATGGGCACCAGGCTCGCTCGGTCGGCAACGTCCTCATGGATTGCGTACCTTATGGCGACTACGATGCCATGGCTCGCCGCACCCAACCGACCGCCGTCACGCTCCTACCCGGCAGCCGCGCCGGAAACAGCGAGAGCTTCGCGCTGCAGATGGACGCCCTCCGCGCCCTCCCGCCGCAGGATCTGCCCGATATCTTCCTCGCCGTGGCCGGCTCCGTCTCCATCGACGATCTCGCCAAAGCCGCCAAGCTCCACCGCTCGGGCCTTCTCACCGGCCAGTCGGGCGATCTCTCCACCCTGCGCGACGAACGCCTCACCGTCCACATGGCCAGAGGTTCGGCGCTGGGCAATCTCATCGAGGCATCCGATATCGTGCTGTCGCAGGCAGATACTGCCACCGTCCAGGCTATCGGCCTCGGCCGTCCGGTCATCAACTTCCGCTCCTTCCGCGATCGCGGTGCGCGCTACCGCGACGAACAGGGGCTTTTCGGCATTGCTCGTATCGTCACGCTTCCCGAAGTCGGCAGCGTGTCGCAGGCACTGCGCGTGCTGATCGCCAATCCCGAGGAGCGGGCGCGGATCGGGGCAATCGCCCGCGAACGTGTCGGCGGCGCCGGTGCGATCCGCGAGGTGGTGGAAGGCATTGTCGCCTGAGCTTGCCAAGCCCGGTACGAGCGGCCTAACTGCGCCCATGACAGCGCGCTTCCTCTTCATCGCCAACGGCAACGGCGAAGACTCCATCGCCGCCGAGATCATCTCGCGCCTGCCCGCGGGCTATTCCGCCGATGCCTATCCGGTGGTCGGCCAGGGCCGCGCCTATGAGGGGCTGGCGCCGCTGGTCGGCCCGCGCTTCGATATTCCCTCCGAGGGCTGGCGGCACACGAAGGGTTCGGTCGCCCGCGACGTCAGGGGCGGCATGCTCTCGAGCATTCGTCCCGCCCTGAGCTTCCTGCGCTCGGCCCGCGGGCGCTACGACAAGGTGGTTGTGGTCGGCGACAATGTCGGCCCCATCCTCTGTCTCCTCGCGGGCCTGCCGATCGACGTCTATCTCGACGTCTTCAAGTCCGGCTTCGCCCACACCTATTCCGCCCCCGAGCGCTGGCTGATCCGCCGCACCTGCAAGACCGTCTTCACCCGTGACGCCATGCTGGCCGAAACCCTTTCGCGCGCCGGCATCGACGCCCGCGCTGCCGGCAATGTCATGCTCGACACCACCACCTACGGCCAATATGACGCCACCGCGCGCCGCACCCGCCCGCTGGCCATCACGCTCCTTCCCGGCAGCCGCGTCACCACCGGCGAAAGCCTGGCGCTTCAGGTCGATGCCCTGCGCCAACTGCCGCCCGACCTGCGCCCCGACATCTTCGTGGCGGTAGCCGGCGGCATCGCCCCCACCACGCTCGCGCAGGCCACGGGCCTCACCCATCAACCACCGACTTCAGGCGAAACCGCCGACCTAGGCACGCTCGCCGGCGACGGCCTCACGCTCCACCTCGCCACCGGCGTGACCGGCAACCTGATCGAAGCCTCCGACGTGGTCCTCTCCCAGGCCGGCACTGCCACTCAGCAAGCCCTCGGCCTCGGCCGCCCGGTCATCACCTTCGACCGCCCCGACAATCGCCGCAAGCGCATGGCCGACGAACAGGCGCTGATGGGCGAATCCCGCGAACTGGTCCCCCAGGACGCAACGGCATTGGCGACCGCAACCGCACGCCTGCTCTCCGACGGCGCAGAACGCACACGCCGCGGCGAAATCGGCGCCGAGCGACTGGGCCCCTTCGGCGCCGCCGCCAAAATCGTCCAACGCCTCCTGGAGCCATAGCGCGATCACGCCTAACACCTTCTCCTCCTCCCCGCATCCGCATCCGCACCCACCCCCACCACCGCATTTCCCCGGCCGCAGAGCCGGGGCCCACGGATATCTCCACCCGAGTGGAGGGGTGCAATAGGCCCCGGATCAAGTCCGGGGAAGTTCCGTGATGGTGGCAAGTTCTGGCGACGACAGCAGTTGCCGCCTCAGCTACCGCCACCGCACATCCGCCCAACACCAAACACCCCGGCCACAGCCAGGGTCCCCAATCCCACCTCTCTACTGAAACTTGCGCCTTACGGCTTGACCGCTTCCGGATCCAGCAGCCGGTGCAGGTGCACGATGAAATACCGCATCTCGGCATTGTCCACCGTCTGCTGCGCCTTCTGCTTCCACACGTCGTAGGCCGCCGCGTAGTTGGGATAGACCCCGACGATGTCGACCGCCTTGAGGTCCTTGAACGTCACCGATTCCAGGTCGGACAGCTCGCCGCCGATGACGAGGTGCAGAAGCTGCTGCTGGTTCTCTTCGCTCATTGCGTGCGCCTTTCGAGGTCGGCGGTGATTTCGGTTTCGGCGGGGCAGCCATAGATGCGGCGCAGCGCCTTGTGGACGACAGGTTTTAGCGACTCGTCGCTGAGCGCCGCAAGCGCCCCATGGCGCACATCGGTCATGTTGAAACGGGGCTTGCCCACGCACACATCCTCAAAGCCGATGCCGGCTTCGGCGAGAATGATGGCCGCCCCCGCAATATCCCAATCCTGCGAACCGCGCCGCGCCACGACGGCGTCGAGCTTGCCCGTTGCCACCTGCACCAGCCGATAGGCCAGCGAGGGATAGTAAGGCCCGCGCGTGTAGCTGAGGCCCGCATCCTGCAATTCCTGGTGCACCGCGCCCGGCGCCGGAATCACCGCCGATCGCCCCGGCTGCGCCACTCTTATGATGGGTTTGCCGTTAAGCCGTGCGCCCCCGCCGATGCTCGCGTCATAAAGCTCGTCGCGCGCCGGCGCATAGACGACGCCGGCCACCGGCACGCCATGCTCCACCACCGCAACGCTCACCGTCCAGCTGTCCTCGCCACGGATGAAGCCGCGCGTGCCGTCGATCGGGTCGACCACGAACACCCGGTCATGCTTGAGCCGCTCCAGGTCGTCCACGCTCTCTTCGCTCAGCCAGCCGTAATGCGGCCGGGCGGCGAGAAGCGAGGAGTGCAGGAACTTGTCGAGCACGATATCGGCTTCGCTCACCGGCGAGGCGTTTTCCTTGGTCCAGGTCTTGAGGTTGCGACGAAAGTAACCCGAGGCAATGATGCCCGCCCCGACGGCGGTCGAGCGCAAGAGTTCGAGGTCTTGCTCGGGGCTGGTGGCTGGCGCTTCGGGCATACGACTTTCGTAAGGAGGCGTTTCTGCCCGCCCTTCTAGGCGCGTGGCGGGCAATGAGCAAGCGGCATCCCGCGCCTGTCCCGCTTTGCTGCGGGCGCCCGACAGGTTCAAATATTGACGGGCCAACGCGCGCACTGCTACCAGATCAGTACGAACTTGTGAGGCAGACGACTTATGGAAGTGCAGTCGCCTATTGTATTTTCGACCAGCGGCCTGAATAATTCGGATCAATTTGAAGCTTATCGCGCCTTTATGGCGCCGGTGATCGACGTTGAGCCTGTCGAATCGCTGGATGGCCCGTTTTCGACCGAACACAGGGTCTGGGATCTTGGCACCACGGTCATGACCCGCGCCGTGCTGCCGCCCGTCGAGCGCCGCTTCCGGCACCTGCGCAAGGAGCCGCTCGACCATTGGTGCGTCGTCCTCTGCGATTCTCCCGAACCCGGTGAGCGCCACATCGGCATTCGCTCGCTGGCCCGCCAGTTCGAGATGAGCGCCAATGATCGGGGCGTACTCTCGCTCTATCTCCCGCGCGACCTCTATCCCGCCATGGCCGGCCTCATCGATGCCGCCGAGGGCGACCTGCCGCCCACGGGCCTCACGACGCTCCTTGCCGATTATCTCAGTGCTCTCGAGCGGCGCCTGCCGCTGATGAGCAACGAGGAAATGAGCACCATTGCCGGCGCCACCAGTACCATCGTCGCCGCCTGTCTCGCGCCGAATGCCGATCGCCTGGAAGAAGCCGCGCCCGTCACCAGTTGGACGCTCGTCGAGCGCGCCCGCCGCGCCATTCGTGACAATCTCGGCCGGCCCGATTTCTCCCCGGATGAGCTCTGCCGCATGATCGGCACCTCGCGCTCGCGCCTCTATCGTCTGTTCGAGCCCTTTGGCGGTGTGACGCGTTACATGCAGCGGCAACGCCTGCGCACGGCGCGGCAATTGCTCACCATGCCAAATGTCGTCATCCCGGTGGCGCGGATCGCCGAGCAGGTCGGGTTCCTGGACCTGTCGAGCTTCAGCCGCGCCTTCCGCCGCGAGTTCAACCTGAGCCCCACCGACATGCGCAGCGCCGGCATATTGGGGTTGCCGATCGACGAGCCCCCGGTGGCGCTGGACCTGAACCCGAGTGCCGACGCTTCGATCCTCATGCGCTCGCTGCGGGCGCTTCGCGGCTAGCCGTCGAAGTCGACCGGCGGGAAGCGCAGGGAATCGGCCTCGCATTCATGCCATTCCATCATGGCATTCGGCTCGCCTTCGCGACCCATGCACCAATTCCGCTCATTGAGCGCGGCGCCGTAGATCGAGCGCGAAACGCAGGCGACGACCACCTTCACGTCCGGGCTCGGGTTAAGGCGGCACTCGGAATCTGCCGCTTCGTAAAGGTCGATGAGTTCGGGCACGGTTTCTGTCGCCCCGGCGAACTGGCCGCCCTCCTGCGCGAGCGCGAAGGAGGGGGCAAGGCTGAGCGAAAGCGCCGCGATGGCGGTGGCAAAACGAAACATGGAGGATCTCCGAAGTTTGGCGTTCGGATTCAGGACTGCACGCTGGTGCGCGGTTCGCGGGTAGCGAGCCACGAATAGAAGACCAGCGCAGCGAGGTAGAGCGCGATGCCGACGATGGGCATCACATAGATGACCGCAACCAGCTCGCACGATCCATCCTGGCAGGTGCCGAGATGCCCCATGCGGGCCAGCGCGAGCCCGATGCCGAGGGCGACACCGAGCGATGCTGTGAGGATTGCCGCAACCAGCACGACGCGGACGGCGGCGAGGAGAATACGACCCAGGGCCACGGAAAACATGGCTAACTCCCTAAAGTATCGCCCCCAGGGGGGCAGAATAGGGAGAAACGTGGCCAGAGTGAGGGGCGGCCCAGGGCGGGACCGCCCGCCACCTTTATTCGCTGCGCCCCAGCAGCGGCTCCACGGCGCCCGCCGCGCGAGTCCAGGGCGTGTCGTAGCTGGGCGGATTGGCAAACCGCGTCATACCCAGCCTCAGTCGCGTCGTCGCCCCCGGTGCCAGCCGCAGCCGCAGCCAGCGGCCCGAAACGGGTACCGCATCGCCGCCATCCGCCACGGCGCTCGTGAAGTCGTGCTCCCCGAAGACCCCCGCCTGCACGATGAGGTCGGCCTCCGCCAGCGGGTCGGTATTGACCAGCGTCACCGAGGCGGCGTCGTCCGAGAGTTCATCCACCAGCGCCGCCACGCCCTGCGGCAATCCCGGCCGCTGGCCCGCCGCATCGTAGTAGCGCAGCCGCGCCAGTTGCAGGCCGCCGTGATAGACATGCATCGGTCCGCCCAGCGTGAGCTGGGTCAGCCCTTCGATGATCATCGGCGTCAATTGCTGCCACATGTGGATGGTCATGGACTCGCGATAATGGTCCATGGTGAGCGGATCGTTGAGCGCGCTCCGGTAGGTCTCGATCTGGCTGGCGATGGTTTCGAGATTGGCGCGCAGGATCGCCTCGGGATAACCCGGATCGCGCCCGCGGATGAAGCGGAACCACTGCGCAGTGTTGCCATTGAAGCCCATATGCCCGCCCGTCGAGCCGCCATAGCTCGAATAGGCCGGATTGACCGCGTCGAACACACCACCCGCCCAACCGCGCTCGGCCCGTTCGGCATCCTCCTCGGCCATCGAGAGGTTCCAGAGATACACGCCATACATCGGGTGCTGCGGGCGGAAATCGCGCCAGCCTTCGTCGTAATGGCGGTTCGGCACCACCCAGCGTCCATCCTCCTCGCGCCGCAGCGACCAGAGCATGTCGAGCTGGGAGCGGGGCAGATCGAGATGGCTGGTGTCGCCCGTCAGCAGCACCGCATTCATCGCGCCGATTGAGAGCGGCTCGAGCAGCGAGAACGCGCCATGCGGCCAGCGCCAGCCGTAATAGCCGCCCCACCACTTGCCGTCATTGTATTCGCCGATCTTGCCGGAAAGCCCGATATTGTCGGGCGTTATCCCGCCATTTTCCGTCGTCCGCCGCTTCCAGGCATCGAGGTAGTCGAGCACCCAGCGCCGGTATTTCTCCTCGCCCGAATAGGCGAAGGCATGGGTCATGAGCGATGTGGCGCCCAGGTTGAGCGGCACGTCGCCGCGCGATTGCCGCTCGTTGATGCGCTTGAGAATTTCCGCGTAGGTGCTGTCATCCGACCATGGCGTCTTCATGCCATAGCGGTCGATCCCCGGCAGGTCCTCGAAGGGCGGCAGGTAATTGTCGAGGATTTCGCGGTGCGTCGACCAGTCCTCTGCCGTCTGCACATGGCGCGGCCCGCGACTGCCGGTGATCGGCGAACGGATGAGACGCAGCTGCGTATCGTAGTTCCGTGCTTCCGCGTCCTCTCCATTGTAGAAACCCGCAAACCGCTGCGTACGCTGGCGGTCCTTGAGCACCGCCGGGTCGGCGAGCCCGAAGAAATAGAAGAAGAGATTGCTCTCCCCGTGATGCATCCAGTCGTAATAGGCGTCGTATTCGCGGTGGATCTGGCCATATTCCGTCCACTGCCAGGTGATGCCGTCCCAGATGGTGCGCGAGCGCCGATAGACCTCTTCACTGCCGCCCAGGGCGTAGAAGAGCGGCATGTTCATGAACCCCTCATAGGGGTCGTCCGAGCCATCCATGCCCGGCCAGCGATCGCGCCAGATCAGCGTGCCGTCCGGCCGCGTATAGCGGTCGGCGAATTCGAGCGCCGCCTTGTCGAGCACCGCAAAGATCTGGCGCTGGAGCAAGGCCCAGGTCGGCGGCGCGGCGGGGCGCCCGACCGAGAGAGCGGGAAGAAAGGAGACTTTGTCGTTCATGGCGCTTACTCGTAGACGACCTTGCCGGTTTCGTGGGCCGCAAGCCATTTCCAGTCGATGGCGATCCCCAGCCCCGGTCCGGTCGGCACCGGTACGCAGCCCTGCGCATCCACGGAATCGAGGTCGTCCGAATAGTCGTCGGCGAAAATGGCGTTCTGCGATTTCGGGCCCGGCACCTTGGGGTGAACGAGGCCCAGTTCGTAGTAATTGGTGTTCCGGATCGCCGCCATGCAGTGTCGCGGCGCGTGGCCCGGAGCGTGAATTTCGCAATCGACGCCGAACCCCTCGGCGATATGCGCCAGCTTCATCACCCCGGTAATGCCGCCGTCATAGTCGACATCGGCCCGCACGAAATCGGTGCCCTCGGCCACGAGCTGGTCAACGCGCAACTCGATGCCCCGGATATGCTCGCCAAGCAGGATCGGCGTGCTGATGAACTGCTTGAGCTTGCGATGGGCATAGGACGACTGCCCGCCATCCTTGTAGGGATCCTCGTACCAGAAATAATTGGCCTCATCGCACGCCCGGCCCACCTTGAGCGCATCGCCCCAGGTCTCGTATTCGCAGGCCGGATCGATCATCAGGTCCATGTCCTCGCCGACCGCCTCGCGCGTCGCGATCACCGCCGCCGCTTCGCGCGCGATGGGCCCGTTGCCCCAACCGTGGATCTTGAAGGCGGGGTAGCCCATTTCCTGGCACTGCACCGCGAAATCGGCAAAGGCCTCCGGGCTCGACAGTCCGCCATTCTCGTCGCCGTGATAGGTCGAGGCATAGGCCGGCAGTCGCGTGCGCCAGCCGCCGAGCAATTGCGACACCGGCATGCCTGCGGCCTTCCCGGCAATGTCCCAGAGCGCGATGTCGATCGGCCCGATGCCGAACCGATCATACTTGCGCAGCGCCCGCTTGAGATCGTTCCAGATCAGCTCGCGCTCGAGCGCGTTGCGACCGATGAGATATTGCGCTGCCATCGCCACCTGGGCGTATGAAACGCCGGTCCCCCCGACATATTCGCCGGTCATCCCGCCTTCCGTCTCGATGGTGAAGACGAACCCCGTCTGCTCGACGGTCGAGCCGGCGAGGTAGACGTGGTTGAAGCCGTTATAGTCGTAGCCGAGTTCGCGCTGCGTCCAGCCATACTGGTGGACGGTGAGGCGCTTGATGCGCAGGTCCTTGGTCATGTTTCCAGCTCAGATGCGGTTGCCGCTTTCGGGATCGAAGAGATTGAGGGCGGAAGTGTCGACGGCGAGCGTCATGGGCGAACCCAGCACCGGCCGGTCGCGCGAGCCGAGCCGCGCGGTGATCATCTGGCCGGCCACGTTGAGCACCACCATCGTGTCCGGCCCCGTGGGCTCGACCACGTCGACGGTCCCCGTCAACGACGGCCCGTCGCTGTGCGTACTGAACGTCTCGGGTCGGATGCCCGCCACCACCTCGCGCCCGATAAAGGGCCCGGCGCTCGCGTCCGTATCGGGCAGCGCCAGCACGGAATCCCCGTAGCGCAGCGCCAGTGCGCCGTCCCGCTCCTCCAGCCGGCCGCTGAGGAAGTTCATGGTCGGCGAGCCGATGAACCCGGCGACGAACATGTTGGCCGGCTTCTCGTAGATGGTCTGCGGGTCGGCCAGCTGCTGGATGATGCCGTTCCTCATCACGGCGACCTTCGTGCCCAGCGTCATCGCCTCCACCTGGTCATGCGTGACATAGACCACGCTCGTTCCCAGCCTGTCGTGCAGCCGCTTGATCTCGGTCCGCATCTCGACGCGCAGCTTGGCATCGAGGTTGGAGAGCGGTTCGTCGAAGAGAAAGAGATCGGGATCGCGCACGATGGCGCGCCCCATGGCCACGCGCTGGCGTTGCCCGCCGGAAAGCTGCCCCGGCTTGCGGTCGAGCAGATGCTCGATCTGCAGCAGTTCGGCCGCCTTCTGCACCGCCGCGTCGCGCTCGCCCTGCGGCACCTTGCGCATTTCGAGGCCGAAACCGATGTTCCGCCGCACCGGCATGGTCGGGTAGAGCGCGTAGGACTGGAACACCATGGCGATGTTGCGGTCCTTGGGGTGGACGTCGTTCATCTTGCGCTCGCCGATGAAGATGTCCCCGCCCGACGAGGGCTCGAGCCCGGCGATGATCGAGAGCAGCGTGGACTTGCCGCAGCCCGATGGGCCGAGCAGCACCAGGAACCCGCCATCCTCCAGTTCGAGGTCGATATTGGAGAGGACCTCGAGGGATCCGTAGCTCTTGCGGACGCCGTTGATGGAAAGTGTCGCCATAAGCTTATCCCTTGACTGCGCCGGCTGTGATACCGGCCACCATGACGCGCTGCACGATGGCGAACAGGATGATCACCGGCAGGATGGAAATCATGCCGCCGGCGGCCAACATGCCCCAGGGCAACTGGAACTCGCCCACCATGAGCTGCAGGCCCACCGGCCAGGTGCGCGAGCCTTGGCTGGTGGTGAGCATGAGGGCGAAGAGGTATTCGTTCCACGCCGCGATCGCGACGAAGACGCAGGTGGCGACCAGCCCGTTGCGGGCGATGGGAATGACGATGCGGAACATCGCGCCCACCCGCGTGCTGCCATCCACGCGCGCCGCGCTTTCGAGCTCCTTGGGCGCCGCGTCGAAGAAACCCTTGAGCATCCAGACGAAGAGCGGCAGCAGGAAGCTCGTATAGTCGATGGCCAGTCCGATCGTGCTGTCGAGCAGCCCGATCTGTCGCATCAGCACGAAGAGCGGGATGATCATCAGCACCGCCGGGAACATGCGCACGACGAGATAGGCCAGCATCAGCTGCGTGCGCCCCTTGAAGACGAAGCGCGAGAACGCGTAGGAGGCGAACGTCCCGGTGATGAGGCAGATCAGCACCGTCAGTCCGGTCACCACGAGGCTGTTCATCACCAGCGTCGGATAGGATGACTGCGACCAGAGCTTGACGTAGTTCTCGATGGTCACCTCGGTCGGGATATAGACCATGTCGCGGGTCACGATCTGCGTCTCGGGCTTGATCGAGGTGAGGAAGGTCCACACGATCGGCGCGATGCAGATGAAGGCCAGAACGATCAGCACGGCATAGCTGAGGACGTTCCAGATGAGCTTGGAGCGAGACTGCGCAACGGCCATGACGCTTACTCCTGGTTGAACCGCGACAGGCGGATATAGCCCCAGGCGAAGACCATCAGCAGGATGAACATCACCACGGACAGCGCCCCGGCATAGCCGAAGTTGAAGTCCTTGTAGGCCGTCTGGAAGGCATAGAGCGACAGCACCTGCGTCGAGCGACCGGGGCCGCCGCTGGTGAGGATCAGCAGCAGGTCGGGCGAGTTGACGAGGCCGATCACGCGCAGGATCACCGCTGCCGCGATGATGGTCTTGAGCATGGGCAGCGTGATGAGCCGCAATTGCGAGAACGCGCCGGCGCCGTCGATATCGGCCGCCTTGTAGAGATCGGCTGGAATGCCCTTGAGGCCGGCCAGGATCAGCAGCGTGAAGAACGGAAAGCTGTGCCAGGCCTCGACGACGATGGCCGCCGCCATCGCCGTGTTGGGATCGGCGAACCAGGCCTTGTACCCTTCGAGCAGGCCCACCCGCACCAGCACGTCGTTGATGACGCCAAGCCGCGGATCGAGCATCAGCGCCCACATGTGGCCGGCCACCACATTAGGCAGGAAATAGGGCAGGAGGATCAGCACAGCGAGAAGCTTGGTGCCCGGCAGGTCGCGATTGAGCGCCAGCGCCGCCACCAGCCCGATCAGGAATTCGAGCGCGATCGAAGACGTCACCCACACCGCTGTGTTGCGTAGCGCCACCCAGAAGATGGGGTCGCTCATCATGCGGGCATAATGCTTGAAGAACACCCAGTCCGTGCCCAGGTCCGGCCGGTTGAGCCGCATCTCGCGGAAGCTCAGCTGGATGCCGTAGAGCGTCGGGTAGAGCACCACCGCCGTGATCAGCAGGGCGCTGGGCAACAGCAGCAGATACATCCAGTAGCGGCTCTCGGAGAGTTCCCCGATCGCCCGGATGGGGTTGAGCCGTTCAAAAGCGGAGCGCGCGCCTGGATAGGCGGCGGTTGAAGTCCCGTTGGTCATTGGTCCTCGCGCGAGCAGTCGATCGGGGGAGGTCGGCGGCCGTCAGGAGGGGCGGCCGCCGACACGACGGCTAGGCGGTTGCCGAAGCCAGCCCGTCGATCATTTCATCGACAGCCTGCTCGGGCGTGGCCTGGCCGATCAGCGTGCGCTGGAAGGCAGGCAGGACGACGCTCTCGGTCCAGCCGGCATAACCGGGGAAGCTCGGCTGCGGGATGCCGAATTCGAGCGTTTCGGCCGCCGCCTTGTACATCGGGTTGCCGGAGATGCGCTCGTCCTTGGCCGCCACCGAGGAGGCCGGGAAGTAGCCGGTCTTTTCGAGGAAGGCGACGGCCGCATCCGGCTCGCCCCAGAACTTCACCCATTCCCACGAGGCGTCCGCGTTCTGGTCGCTGGTGATGGTGTTGTAGGCATAGGCGAGGCGGGCAATGCGCGCCGCTGGACCCGCCGGCATGGCGAGCGTGGCGAACTCGACGCCGGGCTTCAGCGCCGAAGCGACGTCCTGGTAGGAGCCGGTATGGTGCCAGATCATGGCCGTTTGCCCGGTCTGGAACCCTTCGATCACCTGGCGGAAGCCGTCATTGGCAGCGCTCGGCGGCACTGCGCCATCACGCGTCAGCAGGCCGCTGAACCAGTCGATGGCCTCGATGGCCTTGTCGCGGTTGAGCCCGATAGTGCCCGTAGCGTCCACCACGGGCGAACCGAAAGCGGCCATGACGTTGATGATGTAGTTCTGCCCGCCCGGGCCACCGCGCATCCCGAGGCCAAACCGGCCCTTAGAGGGATCGGTGAGCTTGATCGCGGCCTGGCGCAATTCCTCGAGCGTGGTTGGCGGCGCAAGGCCTGCTTCGTCGAACCAGTCCTTGCGGTAGTACATCCAGTCCACGAACGTGAAGCCGGGTACGCCATAGACCTTACCGTCCTTGGTGATGGAATCGAACCGCTTGTCGTCGAAATCGGCGCGGCGATCCCAGGAGGCGATGCGCTCGGTCATGTCGGTGAGCGCACCCATGGCCAGCAGGTCCGCGAAACGCTCGGACGACACCATCGTCACGTTCGGCCGGCTGTTGGCCACCACCGCCGAGGTGATCTTGGCCATGAATTCTGGGTTGGGAATGTTCTCCTGCGTGACCTTGATATCGGGATGGGCCGCCGCGAAGAGCTTCATCACCTCCTCGAGTCCTGCGAATTCGGACTGGCTGGTGAAGGTGTGCCAGTAATTGATGCTGGCCGCCTGGGCGAATGCCGTTCGGGGCAGCATAGTCGCCGCCGCGGCGGCTGCTCCGAGCTTGAGCAGCGAACGTCTGTCGAAAGTGGTGGTCATGCAGGTCTCCTCCCTTTGCATTTCCGTCTTTTTGCGAAACGTCAGAAGCGCTCGGTCACCTCGACCTTGTTGAGCGCCGTACGGTCGAGCTCGTCCCAGTCGAAGCGGTAGCCGATGCCCGGCTCGTCGCTGACATTGAGGTAGCCATCCACGATCGAGAGCGGGCCGAGCTTGTCGAGGCCCCTAATCTGCTCCTCGTTCATGACGAGCTGCTCGTAATAGTCGTTGTTGCGCACCGCGGCGCAGAGCTGGGCGTTTTCGAGGCCCATTCCATGCACCTGCGCCCGCATGCCGAAGCTGTCCGACATGTGCGCGATCTTCATCGCGCCGGTGAACCCGCCCTTGTAGAAGGTCGAGATGCGCGTCATGTCGAGCGCCTTGGCCTCGATCCAGCTCGCCATGTTCCAGTGCACGCCGTCCGAGGTCTCGGCCGCCAGCACGGGTATCTTCAGCTTCTCGCAGAGCTTGGTGTAGGAGCCGAGGTAGAATTCGCGCATCGGCTCCTCGTACCAGAGGAAGTCGAGGTCCTGGAGCGCGCGGCCCACTTCGAGCGCGTCGACATAGTCCCAGCCCGCCGAGCCGTCGAACATCAGGTCCGCATCCGGCCCCACCCATTCGCGCAGCTTGGTCGAAAGCTCGATATCGCGCTTCACGTCGCCCCAGGCATGGAGCTTGAAGGCCTTGAAGCCGATATCGCGGCACATCTTGATGTAGCGCTCGTATTCGTCGAGCGTCGGCCAGGTGACGGTCGAAGCGTAAGCCGGCACCTTGGGGTCGTTGCCGCCCAGCATCTGGTAGATCGGCATACCCGCCGCCTGCGATTTCACGTCCCAGCAGAGCTGGTCGAGAATGCCGAGCGCCCGCATGTGGATTTCCTCGACGCGATCGACTTCCCAGACGAGGTGCCAGAGTCGCTCGGTGAGCAGGGGATTTTCGCCGATGAAGTTGTGGTAGCGCCGGCGCACCAGGTCCACCACGGCATCGCCCCGACCGATCTCGAAGGCTCCGGAAATCCCGGCATCGGTATCCATCCGGATCACCGCCTTGCGCGGTCGCGTGCCCGGCGGGATGTCGCCATGCGATCCGGACAGGCCGTTGCGCCAGATGAATCTTGGCCCGGCATCGACCTCAACCAGCCAGGCGGTGAACCGCGTGATCTTCATTGCAGCCCTCAACTCCCTTGTGAGATATTATTGGGGCGAGAAAATATCTCACGTCAACCCGCAAGGATGAAGATTCGGCGGAAGTTCTATGCCACAATGATATTTACTGGTGGGATTCGCGCTGCGTCGATCAATGCCAGCCGTGGCAGGTGCTAATGTCGGCGCCAGACCGGGAACGACCGCGAAACGACGAGGGGCATCTGGATGGAAGCTGAGAGGCAGGATAACGAAGGCTACCGCCGGTTTCGCGAAGCCATGCACGAGGGCAAGCTGACCCCCGGCATGGTGGTGACGCAGAACGAACTCTGCGACCTGCTCGGCATCTCGCTCTCGCCCCTGCGCGAGACGCTGGTGCTGCTCGAGGAATTCGGGCTGGTCGAGATCAAGCCACGCACCGGCATCCGCATCGTCTATCCGGAAGTCGCCTTCATCCGCGAGAACTACCAGTTCCGCATCATGATGGAGGTCTTTGCCATGCGCGCCTTCGCCGAGGTGGTGAAGCCCGAATGGCTGGCCGACATGCGCAAGCGCCACGAGGATTGCCGCGCCCTGCTCATCGCCGACACACCCTTCGAGGAGGCCCGCGCCGTCGTCGTCGCGCTCGATCGCCAGTTTCACCGCAACATCGTCCAGTCGCTGGACAACCGCGCCATCCTCGCCACTCACGCGCGCGTCCAGGACAATCTCAACATGGCCCGCCGCGTCCACCAGAGCGGCTTCATCCGCAGCCAGCTCATCTCGACCATGGACGAGCACCTGCGCGTCCTGGAAAGCCTCGAAAAGCGCGATACCGACGGCGCCATCGCCAATCTCGAAGCCCATTTCCGCGCCTCGACCCACCGCACCTTCGCCGCCGGCTAGGGTCCGTACTCAATTGCACCGGTAGATGAGGTTGCGATGGCCGCCCCACCCACCGGACTTCCCCGGACTTGATCCGGGGCCTATTGCACCCCTCCACTCGAGTGGAGGAATCCGTGGGCCCCGGCTCTGCGGCCGGGGAAGTTCAGTGGTTGTGGCGCGACAGACGGACGGCGCTTCCGTTGGAAGCTGTCGGATGGGGGGCGCCGGCTCCCCAGCCGCCGGTCGACTGACATGCTGGAAACCTTCTGACCGCGCCTCGGCGGCCAGCGCCTCGATCTCGGGCAGGGTGCCGGCAACCGCGCAATAGGTGATCCCGCTCGTCATCGGCGCTCCAACTATAGCCTCAACGCGTTGTTTCCCAAGGCCCGCGAGCTCAGCGTTAATCGGCCATTACACCCGGTCACAACCCGCTAACCCTCTTCAAAACAACCTAAACTTAACTGCGTTTCTTAAGTGGCCCGGAAAGGGGCCGCGCTAGATTGGGGGCATAAAAGAGAGCACCAAAAAACAAGCTCTCGAAAGTTCACAGGAAGGTTTCAAAGATGGTTCGTGGCATGGGAAATGACGGTTCGTCCGTCGTTATGTTCCGCGGCAGACAGGCGAGCGATCGCCAGGCGTCTACCCCGTTCGGTGCAGCTAACGACAATGGTCCGAAGGACCCCGTCAACACCGTGACCGTACGCCGTACGCTCGAAAAGAGCGGCGTGGCCATCAAGATCAAGGTGCCGGTTTCCGAATATGTCGGCGTGGCCGTGTCCACCCGCATCTCGGATGAAGGCGTGCTCACCAGCGCTATCGAGCTGGTGCATGGCGACCCCGAGCTCAACTATCAGGTGTTCGAGGAAGAGGGCAATTACAACGTCGTCGCCGAGTGGCAGAACTGGGGCCGCAAGCTCCGCCTGCCGCTCTTCATCAAGGCCGGCGACGGCTCGCTCCTTCCCTACTCGCAGCAGGTCGACGGCGTCATGCTGGGCAATGCCTCCGACCGCCGCAGGCTGGCCGCCGAATCCGGCCGCCGTCCGCGCTTCCTCAATCGCCGCAAGCCCGGCGAGCCGGAAGCCAAATAGAAAGTTTCGCGACCTCCAATCGCTAGCTGGGGCCGGTCAGTGGTGCGACCGGCCTCCGGCTTTTCTGCGTCAGCGATTGAGCGACTGCATCCCGGCGGGCGTATAGCGATCGCCCGCCGCCGCGCCTGCCGGCGCCGCATCGTTGAGCTCTGCCAGCTCGTTCTCGTCGAGCGCGATATCGACCGCCGCCGCATTCTCCTCGAGATACTTGATCCGCCGCGTGCCCGGAATGGCCAGCGCTCCCTGCGCGAACACCCAGGCCAGCGCGAGCTGCGACGGTCGCACGCCCTTGCGCTCCGCCAGCGAGCGGATGCGCCCGACCAGGGCCATGTTCTTGTCGAAGTTCTGGTCCGACCAGCGCGGATCGCTCCGGCGGAAATCGGTGTCGGCCAGCGTGTCGGTCGAGCTGATCGCCCCGGTCAGCAGGCCGCGCCCGAGCGGCGAATAGGCGACGAACCCGATGCCCAGTTCGCGCACCGTATCCATCACCTCGTTACCCTCGACGCCGCGCTCGAACAGCGAATACTCGGTCTGCAACGCCGTCAGCGGATGGGTGGCGTGCGCCTTGCGGATCGTCGCCGCCGAAGCCTCCGAAACGCCGATATAGCGGACCTTGCCCGCCGCCACGAGGTCGGCGAGCGCGCCCACCGATTCCTCGATCGGCACATTGGGGTCGATCCGGTGGAGGTAGTAGAGGTCCACATGGTCGGTCCCAAGATGCTTGAGCGACCGGTCGATGGCCTTGCGGATATAGTCCGGCCGCCCGTTGACCGCCTTGCGTTCGCCCTCGTCGGTCACTTCCGAGCCGACCTTGGTGGCGATCTTCACCTGGTCCCGCTTGCCCTTGAAGGCTTTGGCCAGCAATTGCTCGTTCTTGAAGGGACCATAGATCTCGGCGGTATCGAAGAAATCGATGCCCAGCTCGAGCGCCCGCGCCAGCGTCGCCAGGTTCTCGGCCTCATCGCTCGGGCCATAGAACGCGCTCATGCCCATGCAGCCCAGGCCCTCCATCGAAACCTTGAGGCCCTGGCTGCCCAAATTCACATATTTCATCTCTGAAATCCCTTCGTCGAAGCACCCTCGCTCAAGTCGCGAGAGGCCGGATGGATGCGCGCTTCGCCCGATGCAAAGATTCTTTTCGGGCCATGCAACTTCCGGCAAAGCGTAGCGTTTCTAATCTGCCGGCGTCGATCACGCCCCCGATTCCCCACGCCGGCCCAACGTTAGCTTCCTCCAGAGCAAAACGTTAAGAGGCTGACCCCGTGGTGCGGTCAGCCTCTTCCCATTTCCGGGGTAGCGCAAGCCCTGCTACCAGGCCCACTCCACCAACAGTGCCAGCGTCAGCGCGAACCCGACCCAGCGGTTCGAGTGGAAGCGGATATAGGGGTTGAGCGGCTCGTTGGCGTCCAGCGTCCAAACCTGCCAGGCCAGCAAAGCCGCCGGAACCAGCGATCCCACCAGGAACAGCCAGCCGGCCCCTCCCGAAAACGCCGCCAGCAGCCAGAGTACATAGGCCCCGGCATAGAACAGCGCCACGATCGGCCGCGTCCGGCTGCCGAAAAGCCGCGCCGTCGATTTCACTCCGATCAGCGCATCGTCCTCGATATCCTGCAGGGCATAGATCGTGTCGTACCCGATCACCCACAGGATCGTGCCGGCATAAAGCAGCAGCGGCGGCCAGCCGAAGCTGCCGATCTGCGCCGTCCAGCCCACGATCGCGCCATAGGAAAAGGCCAGCCCCAGGAAGAATTGCGGCCACCACGTCACCCGCTTCATGAACGGATAGATCGCCACCAGCACCAGCGAGGCGATGCCGAGCACGATGGTCAGCGGGTTGAACTGCACGAGAATGACGAACGAGATCAGCGCCTGCGCCACCAGGAACAGCGCCGCCTGGAATCGCGTCACCGCGCCCGACGGAATCGGCCGCGAGCGGGTGCGTGCCACCATCATGTCGATCTTGGTATCGACGATATCGTTGCCCGTGCAGCCTGCGCCGCGCATCAGGATGGCGCCCACGAACATCAGCAGCAGGTACCAGAGGTTGAACCCGGCTTCCGGCCGCGCCACCGCTGCGAGCGCCAGTGCCCAGGCGCAGGGCCAGAATAGCAGCCAGAAGCCGATCGGCCGATCCCAGCGCGCCAGCCGCGCATAGGGCTTGAGCCAGTCGGGCGCGAAAGCATCCACCCAATTGCCGCGTTGGGCGTCGGCCACTTTGCCGGTTTGCATCCTTACACTCCGATAGGCTAATCCGGGCGGAACGTATTCCCCAGGCGGATCAAGTCAATGCCCCGCGCTCACGCCTCGCTGCCCCGCCTCCACGTCGCGCCCGCCCTGGCACAGGGCCAGGAACTCACGCTCGAACGCGATCAGTCCAACTATCTGGGCGCGGTCCTGCGCATGCAGCCGGGCGACGAAGTCATCCTCTTCAACGGCCGCGACGGCGCCTGGCTCGCGCGCATCATCAATCCGAACAAGAAGGCCGTCAGCCTCGAACTGGTCGAGCAGACCGCGCCGCAAACGCCGCCCTCCGACCTCTGGTACGGCTTCGCCCCCCTCAAGTCCGCCCGACTCGACTATGTCGTGCAGAAGGCCACCGAGATGGGGGCAGGGACCATCCAGCCGGTCATCACCCGCTTCACCCAGGTCCATCGCCTCAACGCCGACAAGCTGCTCGCCAACGTCATCGAGGCTGCCGAGCAATGCGAAGTGCTCACCGTCCCCGAAGTCGCTCCCGACATCACGCTCGACAAGCTTATTGCCGGCTGGAATCCCGAGCGCGCCCTCGTCTTCGCCGATGAAGGCCAGGCCTCGTCCTCTCCTCTCGAAGCCCTGCGCCAGCTCGCCGGACGCCCCGTCGGCCTCCTCGTCGGCCCCGAAGGTGGTTTCTCGGATGAAGAGCGCGAAAAGCTACTTGCGCAGCCCTTTACTGTACCCATCAGTCTCGGTCCGCGTATTCTGCGCGCCGATACTGCTGCCGTCGCCGCTTTGGCAGTTATTCAAGCAACCATCGGTGATTGGCGATAAAGGGATTGCTTTCGGCAGGCGAGCCGATATGTTCCGCCCACTCAAATCCCAGAGGACTACATGGCCGGCGCATCTTCTCCCTCGCCTCTCATTGAATCGCGTGCTGATCTGATCGTGGCACTCGAGAGGGGATGTAAGCCCAAGGACCAGTGGCGCGTCGGCACCGAGCACGAAAAGCACGTCTTCCATCGCAATCCGCTTCGCCCCGTCACCTATGACGGTGCCGATGGCGTCCATGCGCTCCTCGATGGCGTCGAAGCCGAGACCGGCTGGCATCCGTTCTTCGATGGCGAAAATCCGATCGGCCTGCGCAATCTCGGCCCCTCGGGCGGCATTTCGCTTGAGCCCGGTGGCCAGTTCGAGCTTTCGGGCGCTCCCATGGTCTCGCTCCATGACACCGCCCTCGAAACCGCCGAGCATATGGCCGTCAGCCGCAAGATCGGCTCCAGGCTCGGCATCCATTTCCTCGGGCTGGGTGTCACCCCGCTTTGGTCCGTCGCCGAAATCCCGGCCATGCCGAAGTCGCGCTACGGCATCATGAAGCCCTACATGGAAAAGGTCGGCACCCTCGGAACCTCGATGATGTTCCGCTCCGCCACCATCCAGGCCAATCTCGATTTCTCCTCGGAAGCTGACATGGTGCGCAAGCTGCGCGTCAGCGTCGCGCTCCAGCCGGTCGCTACCGCACTCTTCGCCAATTCGCCGTTCATCGATGGCAAGGATAGCGGCTTCCTCTCCTTCCGCTCCCATATCTGGCTCAATACCGACGCCGCGCGCACCGGCATGCTGCCCTTCGCCTTCGAAGAGGGCATGAGTTTCGAGCGCTATGTCGACTATGCGCTCGACGTGCCGATGTACTTCGTCATCCGCAACGGCCAGTACGTCAACGTCGCCGGCGAGAGCTTCCGCGCCTTCCTCGAAGGCCGCCTGCCGCAGCTCCCGGGCGAAAAGCCCACAGTCAAAGATTGGGAAGACCACCTCTCTACGCTCTTCCCCGAAGTGCGCCTCAAGCAGTTCCTCGAAATGCGCGGCGCCGACATGGGTGATGAAGCCGCCATCACCGCGCTCCCTGCCTTCTGGGTCGGCCTCCTCTACGACGACATCGCGCTCGAGGAAGCCTGGGAGCTGGTCAAGAACTGGACCGAGTTCGATCGTCAGGCCATGCGCAACGAAGTTCCGCGTCTCGGCCTCCAGACCCCGGTCCCCGGCAACGATTTGCGCTTCGGCACGGTCGGCGATCTCGCTCGCGAAGTCGTCGGCATCGCCAGCGCCGGCCTCGCCCGCCGCGCCCAGGTCAATGCGCTCGGCAAGGACGAATCCATCTATCTCGCTCCGCTCGAAGAAACCCTGCGCCTCGGCAAGACTCCCGCCGAACGCTGGCTCGACCTCTACCGCACCGAATGGAACGGCGACGTCCGCCCGATCTTCGACGCCGCGGAGATGTAATCAGGGGAGGGGGGCTGGCTGCCGAAGTCGCCCCGCAGGCGCAAATCTCTCCTCCCCCGGCGAAAAGCCGGGGTCCGGAGAAACTATCCGCAAACTCGGAATTTAAGATCGGGGGCTCTCACCCCTCGAACACTACGCCCAGCTCCGCAGCCTTCCGCCATACCACCCGGCACGCCCGGGTGGTCTTGTCGCTCATCTGTAGCGTGAAGCTGTCGGGAATGCCCAGGATACTGGTCACCCGCAGGTTCGCGCCCGCATCCGAGAGATTGCGCACGGTACAGTCGATGGCCGAACGCCCCTCGTTGAACACGATCGAGGCGCCCTTGAGGGTGCGATGGCGCTGGGTCTGGCGGCGTTCTTCCATCCGTCCTCCCGCGCGGACGATCAGGGCAGCTTGGCGAACCCGTCCGCGAAGCCCTTGAGCGATACCGGGATGCCGATACCTTCCTCGGGCGTTTTGAAAACCACGAAAATGGCGCTGGTGCCCTTAGAGAGCGTATCGATCAGGGCCGCATCCATGGCCACTTCCGCCACGCAGCCATTGGGCAGGCAGCGCACGAAGGCCACGCGGCCCATGTCCTGGCCATCGACATTGAGGCCGAGGCCATTGGGCAGCAGCACGCCGAGCGGGGCGAGGACGCGCAGGAGCTGGGCCTGCTTGTCCGCCGTCTTGAGCACGATCACCGAGAGGCCGACATTGGGCTGGTCCTCGGCGGTGACGTTCTGGATGATGGCGCATTGCTCGGTCGTGGCACCCGGCGGGGTGTCGCAACTCATCTGCCAGTCACCGTATTGCGCCTTGACCAGGCCCTGGGCCTGGGCGGGAAGGACCGGAACGCACACGGTAGCGGCGAGGGCGACGGCGGCGAGGCCGCGCATGAATTGGCGCTTCACTTGTTCACATTCTCCAGTCGAATCGGGCCGTTCCCACGGCACATTGTTTTCTTGCGGGGGCCTCAAGCCCTTGTCAACGCTGGCCTTGGCGCCGGCGAGGACACCCCTAAAACTGCGGCGAGCTTATGACATTGCCCATCTGCGATGCATTTTGACGCATCCTTGGGCATATCAGCGTCATGGACTCGGCCATGTGGATGTGATTTAGGTCACGGCCAGTGAAGAAACGCTCCGAGGTTGAGTCGGGGCGGCTTGTCCTATGCCGCACTTTTCGCCTCAACCCCGTCGCACGCAATTGTGAAGTATAGGGGGTTATAGGTGACCGCACAGTTCTTCCGTGGTTTGGGGGCTGCGCTGGCTGCGCCGCTGGCAGTACTGCCGGGGGTTGCGCTGGCCGCGGAGGCCGGTAAGGCCGTCCCGGGCCAAATCGGCTTCCAGGAATCGGTAACCCCGATCATGGATTCCATCGAAGCTTTCCACAACAACCTGCTGATGTGGGTCATTACCGCTATCGTGGTTCTGGTCTTCGTCCTGCTCGTGGTCGTGATCGTTCGCTTCAATGCGAAATCCAATCCGCAACCGGCGACTTTTACCCACAACACGCTTGTGGAAGTGGTCTGGACGGTCCTTCCGATCGTCGTCCTGATCGTCATCGCCATCCCGTCCTTCGCCGTGCTGACCGATCAGCTGACCATTCCCGATGGCCAGCGCAAGTATCTGGGCAACTCGATTTTCTCGTGGGGCGAGGTTGAAGTTCCCGCTCCCGCTCTTACGATCAAGGCGACCGGCGAGCAGTGGTACTGGACCTACGAATACGTCGACGAAGGTCAGTCCTACGATTCGTACATGCTCAACGAGGAAGACCGTCAGAGCCTCAAGCCGAACGAGCCGCGCCTCCTGGCCGTGGACAACGAGCTTGTCGTTCCGGTCAACACCACCGTTCGTGTCGAAGTCACCGCGAGCCCGTCGGGCGTGATCCACGCCTTCGCCATGCCGTCCTTCGGCATCAAGATCGACGCCGTTCCCGGCCGCCTCAACGAAACCTGGTTCAACGCCCGCAAGGAAGGCCTCTATTACGGCCAGTGCTCCGAGCTGTGCGGCAAGGACCATGCCTTCATGCCGATCGCCATCCGTGTCGTGAGCGCGGAGCAGTATGCGACCTGGATTGCTTCTCTCAAGGAGAGCGGCGACCCGGAAACGGCCAACGCAACTCTGGTGGCGGCTCAATAAGCCGCGAATTCTGTAAAGAGAGAGAACGCCGCCATGGCTGACACTACGCAACACGCTCTCGAGCAGGCCGCTACACACGGTACGGATCATGGGGCTCATGGCCACCATATCCCGACCGGCTGGCGCCGCTGGGTGTACTCGACCAATCATAAGGACATCGGGATTATGTACCTGGTGTTCTCCATCTTCGCCGGTGTGGTAGGCGGCTTGCTGTCCGGCGCCATGCGTATGGAACTGCAGGAGCCGGGCATTCAGATCTTCCACGGTCTGGCTGCCATGGTTTATGGCCTTGATGGCGACAGCGCCATCGATGCCGGCAAGCACATGTTCAATGTGTTCACCACCGCTCACGCCCTCATCATGGTGTTCTTCATGGTGATGCCGGCGACCTTCGGCGGCTTCGGCAACTACTTTGCCCCGCTGATGATCGGTGCGCCCGATACGGCGTTCCCGCGCGTCAACAACATCGCGTTCTGGCTGCTGCCCTTCGCCTTCCTCCTGCTCATCCTCTCGCTCTTCTTCGAGGGTCCGGCAGGCATGTTCGGCGCCGGCACCGGTTGGACGGTCTATCCGCCGCTCTCGACCTCGGGTCACCCCGGGCCATCGGTTGACTTCGTGATCCTGTCGCTCCACGTCGCCGGTATCTCGTCGATCCTGGGCGCCATCAACCTGATCACCACGATCTTCAACATGCGCGCTCCGGGCATGACGCTGCACAAGATGCCGCTCTTCGCCTGGTCGATCCTGGTCACCGCCTTCCTGCTGCTGCTGGCTCTGCCGGTTCTCGCAGGCGGCATCACCATGATGCTCACCGATCGCAACTTCGGCACCTCGTTCTTCCAGTCGGAAAGCGGCGGCGACCCGGTCCTGTTCCAGCACCTGTTCTGGTTCTTCGGCCACCCCGAAGTGTACATCATGATCCTGCCGGGCTTCGGCATCGTCTCGCACATCGTGTCGACCTTCTCGCGCAAGCCGATCTTCGGCTACCTCGCGATGGTCTACGCCATGGTCGCCATCGGCTTCGTCGGCTTCATCGTGTGGGCTCACCACATGTATACGACCGGCCTGTCGCTTGACGTGCAGCGCTACTTCGTTGCCGCCACCATGGTCATCGCCGTGCCGACGGGTGTGAAGATCTTCTCGTGGATCGCCACCATGTGGGGCGGCTCGATCACCTTCCGTACGCCCATGCTCTGGGCCATCGGCTTCATCTTCCTGTTCACCGTTGGTGGTGTGACGGGTGTGGTGCTGGCCAATGCCGGTGCGGACCGTGCCCTGCACGACACCTACTACGTGGTTGCCCACTTCCACTACGTGCTCTCGCTGGGCGCCGTGTTCTCGCTGTTCGCCGGCTGGTACTACTGGTACCCGAAGATGTTCGGCTACATGTACAACGAGAAGCTCGCCAACGCGCACTTCTGGATCACGTTCGTCGGTGTGAACCTGATCTTCTTCCCGCAGCACTTCCTCGGCCTCGCCGGCATGCCGCGTCGTTACATCGACTATCCGGATGCCTACGCCCTGTGGAACCGCGTGTCCTCGATCGGTTACTACGTGACCTTCGTCGGCCTCGTGCTCTTCCTCTACCTGCTCTGGGAAGCAGCCCGTAAGAAGCGCAAGGCTCCGGACAATCCGTGGGGCGAAGGCGCGACGACCCTGGAATGGACTCTTTCGTCGCCCCCGCCGTACCACCAGTTCGAGACGCTCCCGCGTATCGACTCCACCAAGACGCACTAAGCGTCTCGAGGGCAGAAACAAACGAGGGCGTCCCGGGTCGGGGCGCCCACCTCAGAAGGGTAGAAGCGAGTGGCTTACATCGATGACAGCAAGAGTGTGCCGGCGACGTTCGTCGGCAGTGCGCGGGTAGGGGACTACTTTGCGCTGCTCAAGCCGCGCGTCATGTCGCTGGTGATCGTGACGGCCGTCGTCGGCCTGCTGCTGTCGCCGTCCACGCTCAATCCCGTCCTCGCCGCCATCGCGCTGCTCTGCATCTCGATCGGCGCCGGCGGCTCGGGTGCGCTCAACATGTGGTACGATAGCGATATCGATGCCGTCATGAGCCGCACGCGCAACCGTCCTATTCCGTCCGGTCGCGTCGACCGCAACGACGCCCTGGCCATTGGCCTGATCGCCTCGGCCTTCTCGGTCATGACCCTGGGCCTCGCCACCAACTGGCTGGCGGCCGGTCTCCTGGCCTTCACGATTTTCTTCTACGCCGTCATCTATTCGATGTGGCTCAAGCGCTCGACTCCGCAGAACATCGTCATCGGTGGCGCGGCAGGCGCATTCCCTCCCATGGTTGCCTGGGCCGCGGCTACCGGCACCATTTCGCTCGAAAGCGTTGCGCTCTTCCTCATCATCTTCATGTGGACCCCGCCCCATTTCTGGGCGCTGGCGCTCTACAAGCAGGGTGACTACCAGGAAGCCGGCATCCCCATGATGCCCAACGTGGCCGGCGAGCAATCCACCAAGCTGCAGATCCTGGTCTATTCGGTCCTGTTGGTCGCCTCGACCCTCATCCCCTCGTTCATCGGGTTCTCGCATCTTCCCTACACTGCCGTCGCCGCAGCGACCGGTGTGTGGTTCGTCGTACTCGCCTGGCAGCTCTATCGCCGGACTGGTGTCGAAATGAAGAAGGCGGGCAGGAAGCTTTTCACCTACTCGCTCTACTATCTCCTCGTCATCTTCCTGGCGCTTCTGGGCGACCACTATCTCGCCCAGTTCGGAGGTTTCTGATGGCCAAGGAAGTTACACCCCTCACACCTGAACAGCTGGAGATGGCGCGCCGCCGCAAGCGTGCGGTTGCCCTCGGCGTGGTGCTCGGTCTGGTCGTCGTCCTGTTCTATGTGCTGACCGTCTTCAAGATGGGCCCGGCAATCTTCAATCGGGACCTCTGAGCATGGCCAATATCGAAGTCTCCCCGACCGTCTCCAATCGCAATCGCCGCATCGGCATCGGGTTGCTGGTTTTCGTGGCCGGCATGGTGGGCGTCGCCTACGCTGCCGTGCCGCTCTACCAGATCTTCTGCAAGGTGACCGGTTACGGTGGCACCACGCAGGTTGCCGATGCCAATCCCAAGGGCGTCATCGATCGCGAGATGACCGTGCGTTTCGACGCCAACGTCTCGACCGATCTCAAGTGGACCTTCACGGCCGCCCAGCCGGTGACCGCCAAGATCGGCACCACCGAGACGATCAATTACATCGCCGTCAACAATTCGGATGAACCCATCACCGGCACGGCGATCTTCAACGTCACCCCCGAGCGCGCGGGTGCGTATTTCAACAAGATCGAGTGCTTCTGCTTCACCGAGCAGACGCTCCAGCCCGGCGAACGGGTCGAAATGCCAGTGGTCTTTTTCGTCGATCCGGACCTGGACGCCGACAAGGACCTGAAGACAGTGCGTGAAATCACGCTCTCCTATACGTTTTACGCTTCAAAGAAATAAGGGAAGCTGACATGGCCGCGGTCACAAGAAACCACGACTACCACATTGTTAACCCCAGCCCCTGGCCCATTGTCGGCTCCATCTCGCTGTTCATCCTGGCCGTCGGTGCCGTGCTGTGGATGCACGAAATCGCTCCGCCATGGGTCTTCGCCATCGGCGTGATCGGCGTGCTCTACACCATGTACGGCTGGTGGTCGGATGCCATCAAGGAAGGCCAGGCGGGCGACCATACTCCGGTCGTGCAGATCGCCTTCCGCTACGGCATGATGCTCTTCATCGCCTCCGAAGTGATGTTCTTCGTGGCCTGGTTCTGGGCCTATTTCGACGGCTTCTTCATGGCCACCGACCCGCTGCAGTATGCACGCGTCGAGTGGAGCGGCGGCCAGTGGCCCCCGACCGGCGTCGAGCTCTTCAACCCCTGGCACCTGCCGCTCTTCAACACGATCATCCTGCTGACCTCGGGTACCACCGTGACCTGGGCGCACCACGCGCTGCTGCACAATGATCGTCGCGGCCTCAAGATCGGCCTGGCGCTCACCGTTGCCCTCGGCCTGCTCTTCACCGTCGTCCAGGCCATCGAATACACCCATGCCGGCTTCACCTTCGCCGGGAACTATTATGGCGCCACCTTCTTCATGGCGACCGGTTTCCACGGCTTCCACGTGATCATCGGCACCATCTTCCTGGCCGTCTGCCTCATCCGCGCCCTGCGTGGCGACATGAGCCCGAAGCACCATCTCGGCTTCGAGTTCGCCGCCTGGTACTGGCACTTCGTTGACGTGGTGTGGCTGTTCCTGTTCGCCACCGTCTACATCTGGGGCAGCTGGGGCGTTGCCGTGCACTAAGCACGCACAGCCTGATTGTTCCGGGGCGCGGGTTACCGCGCCCCGTTTTTCTTTAAGGACCGGCCATGAGTGAGACTATCGAGCAAGTTAACCCGTTCAAGGTTGGCATCCTGTGCCGTTGCCCCCGTTGCGGGCAGGGCAAGCTCTTCAAGGGCTATCTCAAGGTCGCTCCGGCCTGCAGTGTCTGCGGGCTCGATTTCGCCTTCGCCGACAGTGGGGATGGCCCGGCCATCTTCATCATCTTCGTGGTCGGCTTCCTGGTCATGGGCATGGCGCTCATCGTCGATATCATCTTCCATCCTCCTGTCTTCGTGCACCTGGCCCTCTGGGTGCCCGCCACGCTGATCCTCTGCTTCGCGCTGCTGCCGCCCTTCAAGGCCACGCTGGTCGCGCTCCAGTTCCGTCACGACGCGCATGAGGGGCGGCGGCTGTGACCCGCGCCGAGGCACAATCCCCGCGCTCCTGGGTCTTCTGGAGCTTCATCGTCCTGATGTTGGCGCTCATCGCGCTCTTCATCTATCTCGGCACCTGGCAGATGCATCGCCTGGGCGAAAAGGAAGCGCTGATCGCCGCCGTCGAGGAGCGCAGCCACCTCGCGCCGCAGCCGCTCCCGCCTGCCGCCGAATGGGGCGCCATCGTCCCCACAGACTACGACTTCCGTCCCATCGCCCTTACCGGCCACTTCCTCCCCGAGGAGACCATCGAGGTCTTCACGAGCCTGAGCGAGCCCAAGGGCAAGTTCGGCGGCCCCGGCTATTGGGTGGTGACGCCCTTCGCTCTCGATGCGGGCGGCATCGTCTTCGTCAATCGCGGCTTCGTGCCCGAATCCCAGGCCAAGACCTTCGCCAATGACCCGGCGACGCCGGCCGGCACCGTGACCGTCAGCGGTCTCGCCCGCCAGCCCGAAGAGATCAACGCCTTCACCCCGGCTGCTGACCCGGCCAAGCGCATCGAATGGGTCCGCAATCCCGAGCGCCTCGCTGCGCTCATCAAGCCCGACGAGACGCCCGTGGCGCCGCTCTATGTCGATTTGCCCGCCGGCGATCCCGGCGTGCTGCCGCAGGGCGGGGAGACCGTCATGGCCTTCCCCAACCGGCACTTCGAATACGCGATGACCTGGTACGCTTTCGCGGTCATCACCCCCATCATGCTGGGTTTCTGGATCTGGCGGCAGCGGCGCGGGCGGAGCAAGGACAGATGAAACTTGCGGCGCACCGCCCGTTTCTCTAGGTTGCAACCCACTTTTCGGTCGGATGCATCCAACTCATGCAGTTTGTTTCGACGCGAGGCCTTGCGCCAGCGCTGAGTTTTTCTGATGCCATGCTCGCCGGGCTCGCGAGCGACGGTGGTCTCTATCTCCCGGAGACCTGGCCCCAGCTCTCCACCGCCGAGATCGCGGCCTATGCCGGCAAACCCTATGCCGAAGTGGCCTTCGATATCATCCGGCGCTTCTCGGCCGGCGATATCCCCGATGCCGATCTCCACGAGATCGTCACCGCCGCCTACGGCACGTTCCGCCACCCCTCGGTGACCCCGATCGTCGAGATCGAGCCGAACCATTTCGTGCTCGAGCTCTTCCATGGCCCCACGCTCGCCTTCAAGGACGTGGCCATGCAGTTCCTGGCCCGCGCCATGGATCACGTGCTGACCAGGCGCGGTCTGCGCGCTACCATCGTCGGCGCGACCTCCGGCGATACCGGCTCGGCTGCCATCGAGGCCTTCCGTGGCCGCGACACCACCGACATTTTCATCCTGCATCCCAGGGGGCGCACCTCCGACGTGCAGCGCCGGCAGATGACCACGGTGCTCGACGCCAACGTCCACAACATCGCGTTGGAAGGCACGTTCGACGACTGCCAGTCGATCGTCAAAGGCCTCTTCAACAACCACCGCTTCCGCGATTCGGTGCGCCTGTCGGGCGTCAACTCCATCAACTGGGGCCGCATCGTCGCGCAGATCGTTTATTACTTCACCGCCGCCGTCTCGCTCGGCGCGCCGCATCGGCAAGTCTCGTTCACCGTGCCCACCGGCAATTTCGGCGACATCTTCGCCGGCTATGCCGCCAAGCGCATGGGCCTGCCGATCGACCGGCTCATCATCGCCACCAACGCCAACGACATCCTCAAGCGCACGCTCGCCACCGGCCGCTATCAGGTCAATGGCGTCGAGCCCACGATCAGCCCCTCGATGGACATCCAGATCTCGTCCAATTTCGAGCGCCTGCTGTTCGAGGCTGTCGGTCGCGACGGCGCCGCCGTTCGCACCATGATGGATGGCTTGAAGCAATCGGGCGGCTTCGCCGTCCCCGAGGCGGCCCTTGCCGCCATCCGCGCCGAATTCGCCGCCGGCACCACCGACGAGGGCGCGACCAGTGCCACCATGGCGGGCACGCTGGCCGATTCCGGCTACCTGCTCGATCCCCACACCGCGGTCGGCGTCCATGTCGCGCGCAGCCACCTTGCCGGTGGCACGCCGATGCTGAGCCTCGCCACCGCGCATCCCGCCAAGTTCCCCGCTGCCGTCAAGGCTGCGACGGGTGTTGAACCGGCCTTGCCGGTGTGGTTGGCTGATCTCAACGAAAGGCCGGAGCGCTTCGACGTGCTGGCCAACGACCAGGGTGCCGTGGAGACCTATATCAAGACGCGCACCCGCGCCTGAAACCGGGCAGCCCGCCAGGCCGGCGGGAGCCCACGGAGGAGAGTTCAGCGTGAGAACTACGACGCTCGATAATGGCGTGACCGTCCTGACCGACGACATGCCCCACCTCGAAAGCGCTTCGCTGGGGGTATGGGTCAAGGCCGGGTCGCGCAGCGAGCGCAAGGACGAGCACGGCATCTCGCACCTTCTCGAGCACATGGCCTTCAAGGGCACCAATTCGCGCAACGCGCTCCAGATCGCCGAAGCCATCGAGAATGTCGGCGGCGATCTCAACGCCGCCACCTCCATCGAGCACACCGGCTATTTCGCCCGCGTCCTCAAGGAGGACGTCGCCCTGGCTGCCGATATCCTCGCCGATATTCTCCAGAACTCGATGTTCGATGCCGGCGAGCTCGATCGCGAGCGCAACGTCATCATCCAGGAGATCGGCGCGGCTCGGGATAATCCCGACGATCACGTGTTCGATCTCTTCCAGTCCGCCGCCTTCCCCGACCAGCCGATCGGCCGCACCATCCTGGGTACCGCCGATTCCGTGCGCGCCATGGGTGCCCCGGCCATCCGTGACTACATGGATCGCAACTATGTCGGCGACCGCATGGTCGTTGCTGCCGCGGGCAACGTGAACCACGACCAGCTGGTCGACATCGCCAACGACCGCTTCCACACCCTCAAGGCCAACGGCGCTCCCGCTCCCGAGCGTGCCCGCTATGTGGGCGGCGAGGAGCGGCTGGTTTCCGACCACGAGCAAGCCCACATCGTCCTCGGCTTCGAGGGCAGGGCCTACAATTCGGATGGCTTCTACGCGGCCCAGGTTCTCGCCTCCATCCTCGGCGGCGGCATGAGCTCGCGCCTCTTCCAGGAAGTGCGCGAAAAGCGCGGCCTCTGCTACTCGGTCTACGCCTTCCACTGGGCCTTCGAGGATTCAGGCGTCTTCGGCATCGCCGCCGCGACCGGCGAGGATGAAGTCACCGAACTCGTTCCCGTGGTCCTAGACGAACTGCGTCGCGCCACCGAAACCATTACCGAGGATGAAGTCATCCGCGTGCGCAACCAGATCCGCGCCGGGCTCCTGATGTCGCTGGAAAGCCCGTCGGCCCGCGCCGGCCAGCTTGCCCGCCAGCAGATCCTCTGGGGCCGCACCATTCCCCTCCAGGAAACGGTCGATCGCATCAACCGGATCACGGCCGAGCGGGTCAAGCACGTCGCCAGCCAGATCTTCGCCACCAACGAAGTCTCGCTGGCCGGCATTGGCCCCGTGGCCAAGCTGCCCGACTACATTTCCATCGGTGAACGTCTCAAACACTAGGTGACCCGTGCTCTGGCCCTGGTCTGCGAAAGACAAGACTCCGGAATTGCACGGCGAGCGCGTCGTCCTGCGCGGCCCCCAGCCGCGTGACTACCGCGAATGGCGCGCCCTGCGCCTCGAAAGCCGCAATTTTCTGAAACCCTTCGAGCCGCGCTGGACCGAGGCCGATCTGGCGCGCAGCGTCTATTTCGCCCGCCTCAAGCGCGGCCAGCAGGAAGCCGAGCAGGGCACCGATTTCACCTTTTTCATCTTCGCCCTTGAGCACGGCGAGCCGCATCTCGTGGGCGGGCTGACGCTCTCCAACATCCGCCGCCGTGCCGCCCAGTTCGTCACGCTCGGCTATTGGATGGGCGAGCGCTACGCGGGCATGGGCTTCATGACCGAGGCCGTCGGCACGGTGCTGCCTTTTGTCTTCGACACGCTTGGCCTTCACCGCATTCACGCCGCTTTTCTGCCCGACAACCTCGCCTCGCGGCGGGTCCTCGAGAAGAACGGTTTCAAGGAGGAGGGCTATGCCGACAAATATCTTCAGATCGACGGGAAGTGGGCGGATCATGTCCTTTTCGGTCTGACCCGCGAACACTACGAAGCTCGCCGTCGCCGCCGTTTCGCTTGAGGTACGTTCCCACAGGCAATCGGCCGGAGACGGGCCTTGAGCTTGTCCCCAGGGGAAATCCCCGCTACCACAGTCGCACATCGCGAAAAGACCCAGGAACAGCCGCCGCCTAATGCGTCAGATCATCACCTTCGCGATGTCCCTCGTTCTGCTCGTAGCCTCTCTCGTTCCCGCGGCTGCGTTCGACGTGATTTCCGTTCCCGAGGATGTTAACGCGGTCAATCTGACCGAAGCCATCGACCTGGTGCCCGGCACCAATGGCCGCGTGCAACTGTCCACGGCGCCCGGCGAAGATGGCATCATCCGCCGCATCGAGGTGCTGGCCTCAGAACCCGGCACCAATCCCAATTGGGCGCTCTTTGCGCTGCGCAACGATTCCGAAGCGCAGATCGATCGCCTGCTGGTCGCCCCCTTCTTCCGTCTCCCGGGCTCCGGCGTCTTCAATCCCGATCTCGGCGCCAATCGCGTCCACGTGCTGACCCCCAGCGCCGGCATCCGGCCCGTGCGCCTCACCGATCCCGAATCGGATGTCTTCGAGATCACTCTCGATCCGGGCGCGACGGTCACCTTCGTTGCCGAACTGGCGAGCGGCGAGCTCCCGGAGCTCTATCTCTGGAAGCCTGACGCCTATCGCGACTACGTCAATTCCTTCACGCTCTTCCGCGGCGTCGTGCTTGGCATTGCCAGCCTTGCCGCCGTGTTCCTCACCGTCATGTTCGTCGTGCGGGGCAGGGGCGTGTTCCCGGCCACGGCAGCCTTTGCCTGGGCGGTGCTGGCCTACCTCCTCATCGATTTCGGCGTCATGGGCCGATTGCTCGGCATCGGCAACGGCTCGATGCAGCCCTTCCGTGCCGCTGCCGAAGCCGGCATAGCGACCACGCTCGCCGGGTTCCTCTTCATCTATCTCAATCTCCACCGCTGGCACCTGCGCTTCATCCATCTGGCGCTCGCGCTGGCCGCAGTGTTCCTCGCGCTTTTCGCCTTCGCGTTCTTCCAGCCCGAAATCGCCGCCACCGTCGCGCGCCTCGTTCTGGTGCTGCTCGGCATTTCCGGCTTCTTCCTCATCCTGCTGCTGGCCCTGCGCGGCTATGATCGCGCCGTGCTGCTGGTCCCCACCTGGATCATCTACATCGCCTGGCTCTTCTACGGCTGGCTGGTGATCTCGGGGCAGGTCTCCAACGACGTGGCCCAACCGGCGGTGGCAGGTGGCCTTGTGCTCATCGTCATGCTGCTCGGCTTCACCGCGGTGCAGCACGCCTTCTCTGATGGCCAGGTTTCCATCGGCACGCTCTCCGAAGTTGAACGCCGTGCCCTGGCCCTCACCGGCAGCGGCGACTTCGTCTTCGATTGGAACATCGAGCGTGACCGCGTCTCGGTTTCCGACGAACTCAACACCCGCCTCGGCGAACGCCGCGGTGCCCTGCGCGGCGCCATCAAGCGCTGGCTCGATCGCGTCCACCCCGAAGACCGCGATCGCTTCCGCACCGCCTTCGACACCCTTGTCGAGCTGCGCCGCGGCAAGGTCTCGGCCGACATGCGCATCGCCACGCACGATGGCACCTACCGCACCTTCCGCATGCGGGTGAAACCCGTTCTGGGCGGCGACGGCCAGGTCAACCGCATCGTCGGCACCCTGCAGGACGTCACCGAGGACCGCGCATCGCGTATGCGCCTCCTCCACGATTCCGTGCATGACAGCCTCACCGGCCTGCCCAACAAGCAGCTCTTCCTCGATCGGCTGGATCGCGCCCTTATCCGCGCCCGTACGCCGGGCGGCGTGAAGCCTGCCGTCTTCCTCATCGATATCGATCGCTTCATGGAGCTTGAGGAGCGGGTAGGGCACTCGGCCGCCGATTCCGTGCTTCTCGCCATCGCTCGCCGCATTTCGCGCGTCATGCGCCCGCTCGATACCGTCGCCCGCATCAATGGCGACCAGTTTGCCGTGATCCTCGCGTCCGAGCAGGCCGCCAGCCGCATCGCCGAGACCGCCGAGCAGATCCGCAAGGCCCTCAAGGCCCCGTTCAACTTCGGCGACCGCGACCTGACCCTGACCGCCTCCATCGGCGTCACCATCTACGACAGCAACCCGGCCAGCGCTGCCGACGTGCTGCGTGATGCCGAGCTGGCCATGTATTACGCCAAGCGTCTGGGCGGCGACCGCATCGAGGCCTATCGCGCCTCCGCCCGCTCGATCACCGCCTATAACCGCGCCAGCGAGGAAGACCTCGATCGCGGCCTCAAGGCTGGCGAGTTGCAGGTGCAGTACCAGCCGATCATGGACCTCAATACCGGCCTCATCGCCGGTGCCGAAGCTCTCATGCGCTGGAACCATCCCAGCCGTGGCGTCGTCGATCCCGAGGAATTCATTCCGCTGGCCGAACGGTCAGGCCTCATCGAGCGCCTTGGTCGTATGGCCTTCGAGCAGGCTGCCAACCAGACGCGCGAATGGCTCAAGGCCATGCCGACGCTGGGCGAGGATTTCTTCGTCTCGATCAACCTCTCGCCCACTCAGCTTGCCTCGGAATCGCTCCTCAACGACATCCGCGGCCTCGCTTCGGGCAACAAGGACCTCATCTCGCACCTCAAGCTCGAGGTCACCGAGAGCCAGGTCATGACCAATCCCGAGCATTCTGCCTACATGCTCTCGACCCTGCGCGGACTGGGCCTCGGCCTCGCGCTCGACGATTTCGGCACTGGCCACTCCTCGCTGAGCTACCTGCACCGCTTCCCGTTCGATACCATCAAGATCGCCGCGCCCTTCGTGCAGATCGGCGAGGATGGCGGCATGGCCCATACCCAGGTCCCCATCATCCGCTCCATCGTGGCCCTGGCCTCCGAGCTGGACCTGATGGTCATCGCCGAGGGCGTCGAAACGCTCGACGAAGTCGAACGCCTGCGCGCCCTCAGCTGCCGCTACGCCCAGGGCTTCGCCTTCGGCGCCGCCATGCCCGGCCCCGAACTCCAGAAAAAGCTGCAGGCCCAGGCTACCCGCTGATTTTGTCCACCTTCTCCACCCCGGGGATAAACTGACCGCTCCGCTCCGAGAGCCCGCAGTCAGCAGGAAGGACAACCCAGCCCGGAAACATTCCCCAACTTGCGCGTAAACCCCACCAAAACCCGCGCAAGATGGCCAAACATGTCCCGAAATTGAGTCAAAATTTAACGATTTGCAGGGTGGTGCGAGTCGAAATGATATTAACTATCAAATAGTTATCATAAATCGGGTCTCTAAAGACCGGCCAAAAACCCGCAAACTCCACAAATCACCCACTCACCTCGCCCGACTCACCGACCACCAGCCTGGCTGGCCTCCCGCAACCAAGGCCCGCCCGGCGTGCCCTCCACCACCGCTTCCCACCATTCTCCACTCGATCCTACGCTCCGATCTTCGGCGTAGCCCAACTCCCCAACTCCCGCCCCACCCCCGACTTCCCCGGGCGAAGACCCGGGGCCCATTGCACCCCTCCACCCGAGTGGAGATATCCGTAGGCTCCGGCTCCGGAAGTGGGGATCGAACGAGAGAGTGTTAGGATGGGAAGGAGCAAAGTAGGAAGACGGACACCATCGGCATCACCCGCTGCCGCTGCCTCACCGAACCATCACGAAGCCCCCCACTTCCTTCTCCCCTTGTGGGAGAAGGTGCCCGAAGGGCGGATGAGGGGGATCGATCCCACCGCCCTCAGGCATTCCCCGCTGTGGAACTCAAGCTAGCCCGCGTAATCCCCAGCTTCCTGAGCGCCTCGTCATACCGCTTGTCTAGCGGAACGCTGAACAGCAGGTCATGGGAATACGGCACCGTCAGCCAGCCATTGCGCCCGAGCTCGCCCTCGAGTTGCCCGGCGCCCCAGCCGCAATAGCCCAGCGCGAAGATCGCCTCCGCCGGCGCATTGCCGAACGCCATCGACCGCAGGATGTCGAGCGTCGCCGTGAGGTAGACCTCCTCGCTCACCTCGTAGGAATTGCCGTCGCGAAAGTAGTCGCTTGAATGGAGCACGAACCCGCGGCCCTTCTCCACCGGCCCGCCGCGCAACACCTCGCGGTTCCGGACGCCGGCCGGCAGGCGGATGATGTCGTCATGCTCGCCGAGGCTGAGCTCTTCGAGGATATCAGCAAAGCTCATGTCCTCGACGCTCTTGTTGACCACCAGGCCCATCGCGCCCTCGTCGCCGTGGCCGACGAGATAGATCACGCTGTCGCGGAAGCGCTCGTCGAGCATGTCCGGCATGGCGACTAGAAACTGGCCCTTGAGCGAATTCATCACGCTGCTCCATCTACATGCGGGGCTTGTGGCAGCTTAGGCCCGTTGTGAGGTCAGGGAAACCCCACCCTCACGAAGGACTGATCGTACGGGACTTTTGGAAACGCAAAAGCTGGGCTATCCAAACCGCCATGCGTTCGTTCGTTCTCATCGCCGTCGCCATTGCGACATCACCGGGCCTCGCGGCCGAAAGCGCCTGGCAGGAACTCGTGCCGGGCGTCCGTGCGCGGCTGGTAACCAGCGATGTGCTCGATGCCGACGGCCGCACGCTGGCTGGCATCCAGATCGACATGCCGCAGAACTACAAGACCTATTGGAAGACCCCGGGCCAGACCGGCATCCCCACCCAGATCGACCTCGAAGGCTCGCAAGGTGTCGATGGCTACGAGATCCTCTGGCCGTACCCGACGGTCGACAACGCCGCTGGCTATCTCGACTACGTCTATTTCGGCCCGACGGTCCTGCCCATCGAACTCAAGATCACCAGCGACGCGCCGTCCGTTGTCGTCTCGGCCGTGATGGGCATCTGCTCGGATATCTGCATGCCTGCCAAGGCGAGCTTTGCCATGCCGCTGGTCTTCGCCAAGCCCGACGCCGCCGAAAACCTGCGCCTCCGCCAGGCCCTGGCCAACACTCCCGCGCCCTGGCAGCAGAATCCCGAGCCCATTGGCGACGTGATCTTCGACAAGTCCCGCGGCTCGCTCGAAGTCAGGATCGATGAAGCGCGCATCCATCCGCAGTCGGTCATCGCCTCGTTCGGCGACGCCTCGCTGCTCTTCGGGGTGCCGCAAAAAAGCCCCGAACCCGGCCTAGTGCTCCTGCCGTCCTTGGGGACGGACACGATTGAGGGCCTGGAGGGGCAGCCCGTTCAGCTCACGTTCATGACCGATATGGGACCGTTTGAAGTCTCCCGTCGAGTGTTGCCTCTGGCCGCCTCGTCGCGGTAAAGTTTAGTTCAAAGGTCCGTCAAGTCGGCGCGGCCCGTGAACGCATAGGGGCGAGCGCATGATCGAGAGCGGGGAGGCCATCCCGTCCGTGCCAGTGAAGCTGGTCGACGGAAACGGCATTTCGGACACCACCAGCGATGCGGTGCTCGGCAAGGGCCGGGTCGTGTTCTTTGCCGTCCCCGGCGCATTCACCCCCACCTGCCACGTCAATCATTTACCTGGCTTTATTGCTAATGCCGATAAATTGCGCGCGGCCGGCGTGGATAGGATCGTCTGCGCGGCCGTGAATGACCAGCATGTGGTCAAGGCCTGGGCAGAAGCCTCGGGCGCCTTGGGCAAGATCGATTTTATCGCCGACGGCAACGCCGCCTTGGCCAGGGCCCTCGGCCTGGACAAGGACCTTGCGGGTGCAGGCATGGGCACGCGGTTCACCCGCAGCGCCATGCTCATCACCAACGGGATTGCGGATGCCGTCTTCGTCGAGGACGCGCCTGGCGTAGCCGCCACGGGTGCTCCTGCAATCCTTATGGCGCTCGAAGCGCTCAAGAAGTAAATCGCGTGACGCGTGTGGAGAAGTTATTGATGCCGAACAAGAAGATGAACCCCGCCGTCCGATTTGCTGGTGCGGGCCTTCTGGCTTTCGCCCTTGCTGGCTGCTCGATGGGGAACATGTTCGGTGGTGGCGGCTCTTCGGGCACGCAACTCGCCAACGCCGCCCCCAACCAGCAGCAACTCGCCCAGGCCGCGCCCTCCGCGCTTCCGGCCATCGCCACCCAGTGCCCGCCCATCAAGGTGCGCCCGGGCAGCGAAACGCTCTTCTCCTATGCCGGCCAGGCCGGCAACCCGGCCAACCTCAACTGGCAGGCCGTGCTCGAGAAGCAGTCGCGCAATTGCGTGGTGTCCAACGGCCTCATCACCGTCAAGATGGGCGTCGTCGGCCGCGTGGTGCTCGGCCCCAAGGGTAGCGTCACCTCGGTCAACCTTCCGGTCCGCTTCGCCGTCGAGCGCAACGGCTCGGCCATCTTCTCGGAAAAGTACTCGATCCCCGTCGGCATCACCCCGCCCAACCAGAGCGAGGAATTCGTCAAGGTCGTCGAGAACGTTCAGATCCCCTATGTCGGCGGCGAAGATCTGGTCATCTGGGTCGGCTTCGATCCTCGCGGGTAAACTTCGTGCTATCCTCATTGCGCTGATGAGGAAGCGAAGTGAGTCATCTGGTTCATAACGAACGGATAAAGCTTACGGCCAACAACCTCGATCGCGCCTCCTCGGGCGCGCTCGCAGCCGGTTTCATAGCGCCTACCGTGTCGCTTGCAACCGGCTCGCCTGTTGTTTCGTTCTCACCTTGGCTCGCTCTCAGCACCGGGATTTGGATTTTAGCGTCCTTTGCCCTACATTATGCGGCGAGACGGGTCCTCTGAGGACTAAGGGAATGAACAGCGCCTGGATTTTCTACCTCTATATCCTGCCGCTCATCATCGCGGTCGCTGCTTTTGCGGGCGGCTATGCTTATTCCCGCCACAACAAGATGCACCCCGGCGAATAGGTCCCATTGCGGTCGCCAAAAGCATCCTTGTGCGCATCCAAGCGACCCGATTGACGCCGAACCAATTCTTCGACATGTTGCACGCGACTGCGGGAGAGATCGGGCCTAGAGCCCGACGCCGAAGGAGCAACCGCCCCGGAAACTCTCAGGCAAAAGGACCGCGTCAGGCTGAACTCTGGAAAGCGGGCGATCTCGCCCCACCGAAGGAGCAACCGGCGACAGCCGGGAAATCTCTCAGGTTAGCGGACAGAGGGGGTGCGCGCTCGCCGCAAGGCGGGCAATCGTCCCTCGCTGCCGGAAGAGTCAATTGGCCGATACCTCGCCCCAGGACCTCAAGACCGTTCCCCTCAATGACGTGCATGTCGCCCTCGGCGGCCGCATGGTTCCGTTCGGCGGCTATTCGCTGCCGGTCCAGTATCCCACCGGCATCGTCACCGAGCACAAGTGGACGCGCGAGCACGCCGGCCTCTTCGACGTCTCCCACATGGGTCCGTCCTTCCTGCTGCTCAACGAGAAATCCGGCGATGTCGACGCCGACCACGCCGCCATCGCGGCCGTCGTCGAGCCGCTGATCTGCGGCGACATCAAGGGCCTCAAGCCCGGCCAGATCCGCTACACGCTGCTGCTCAACGAAACCGGAGGCGCGCTGGACGACCTGATGATCGCCCGCCCCGCCGATCCCGCCTGGGCCGGCTCGCTCTACGTCGTCGTCAACGCCGGCACCAAGGACGCCGACTTCGCCCGTATCGCCGCCGCCTCCGCCGGCAAGGCCACGCTCAACCGCGCCGACAATTGCGCGCTCCTCGCGCTGCAGGGCCCCGAAGCCGTCGCGGTGCTCTCCAAGCTCATTCCCGAAGTCGCCGACCTCGGCTTCATGACCTACCGCTCGTTCCCGTGGAACGGCACCGTGCTGGTCATCGCCCGCTCCGGTTACACCGGCGAGGACGGCTTCGAAATCCTGGTCGAGCCCGAACACGCCAAGGCGTTTTGGGATGCCCTGACCGCCGACGAGCGCGTAAAGCCGATCGGCTTGGGCGCCCGCGATAGCCTGCGCCTCGAAGCCGGCCTGCCGCTCTACGGCCACGACCTCGACGAAACCATTTCGCCCACCGAGGCCGGCCTCAACTTCGCCATCTCCAAGCGCCGCCGCGAGGCCGCCGATTTCCCCGGCGCTGCGCGCATCCTCAAGGAATATGGCGGCGAACTTTCCCGCATCCGCGTCGGCCTGCTGGTCGAGGGCGCGCCGGCCCGCGAAGGCGCCGAAATCCTCGATGCTTCGGGCGCCGTCATCGGCGTGGTTACCAGCGGCGGTTTTTCGCCTTCGCTCGGCCGCGCCATCGCGCTCGGCTTCGTGCCGCCGACTTATGCCGCTGTTGGCACCAAACTCTCCGTTTCCGTGCGCGGCCGCAGCCAGTCGGCTGAAGTCGCCGCACTCCCCTTCGTTCCCCATCGTTACTACCGCAAGCCGGTTTGAGAGGCGTCCATGACCATCAAGTTCACCCAGGACCACGAATACATCCGCGTTGAAGGCCAGACCGGCATCGTCGGCATCACCGCCTACGCGCAGGAGCAGCTCGGCGACATCGTCTTCGTCGAGCTCCCGACCGTCGGCAAGGCCGTCAAGAAGGGCGACGAGACCGCCGTGGTGGAATCGGTCAAGGCCGCTTCGGAGATCTACGCGCCGGTCAGCGGCACCATCGAAGGCGTCAACGAGGCCCTTGGCGGCGAACCCGCCCTCGTCAACCAGGACCCGCTCGGCACCGGCTGGATGTACCAGATCCGCATCGAGAACCTGGCCGACCTCGACGCCCTGATGGACGAAGCCGCCTACGCCGACTTCATCAAATAAGAGTTTTGGGCTCACCCCCTCCCCAGCCCTCCCCGCAAGGGGGAGGGTGTTTCGATCGAGGAATTGGCATGAACCTCGCCACGGCCACGATCAGCACCTCCCCCCTTGCGGGGGAGGCTGGGAGGGGGAGGCCCGGGACACTAAACTCCGAAAGCACCTCCCATGCGATACCTCCCCCATTCCGATGAAGAGCGCGCAGAAATGCTCGCCACCATCGGCATCGCCTCGGAAGACGCGCTGTTCAGCGCCGTCCCGCGGGCGGCCTACAATACCGGCGCCATCGACCTGCCGGCCCATTCCCCCGAATTCCTGGTCGAAGCCCATATGCGCGCCCTCTCGGGCAAGAACCGCGCCGCTGGCGATGGTCCGTTCTTCGTTGGGGCAGGGGCCTATCGCCACCACGTGCCGGCGACCGTCGATCACCTGATCCAGCGCTCCGAATGGCTCACGGCCTATACGCCCTACCAGCCGGAAATCTCGCAGGGCACGTTGCAGATGCTCTTCGAGTTCCAGACGCAGGTGGCCAAGCTCACCGGCATGGATGTGGCCAACGCCTCGCTCTATGACGGCTCGACCGGCACCGCCGAGGCCGTGCTCATGGCGCGTCGCCTCACCCGCAAGAAGAAGCTGGTGCTTTCCGGCGGCCTGCATCCCCACTACCGCGACGTGGTCAAGGCCTACCTCAAGGACGATCCCGATCTCGTCTGCCTGCCGGCTTCCCCGCAGGGCCAGGGCGACATCCTCGACCACATCGACGACCAGACCGCCGCCATCGTCATCCAGACCCCGGATTTCTACGGTCACCTCCGTGACCTCCAGAAGGCCGCTGACACCGCTCACGCCAAAGGGGCGCTCCTTATCGTCGTGGTGACAGAAGTCGTCTCCCTGGGGCTCCTCGAGGCTCCTGGCACGTTCGGCGCCGATATCGTGGTGGCCGAAGGCCAGTCGATCGGCAACGCTCTCAATTTCGGCGGTCCCTATGTGGGCCTGATGGCCACCCGCAAGGAATTCGTCCGGCAGATGCCGGGGCGCCTGTGCGGCGAAACCGTCGACGCCGAAGGCAAGCGCGGCTTCGTGCTGACGCTTTCCACCCGCGAGCAGCATATCCGCCGCGAAAAGGCGACCTCCAACATCTGCACGAACTCGGGGCTCTGCGCCCTGGCGTTCACCATCCACATGTCGCTGCTCGGCGAAGCCGGCCTGACGCGCCTCGCCCGCCTCAACCATGCCCGCGCCATCGCCCTTGCCGATGCGCTGGCCAAGGTGCCGGGCGTCGAAGTGCTCAACAAGACCTTCTTCAACGAGTTCACCATTCGCGTAAGCAAGCCCGCCGCCGGCGTCATCGAGGCCCTGGCGCAGCGCAACGTCCTCGCCGGTGTACCGGTGTCGCGTCTTGAGCCCGGCAAGCCGGAGCTCGAAAACCTCATCGTCCTCGCCGCCACCGAACTCACCACCGATGCCGACATCGCCGCGCTGGCGAACGGCCTCAAGGAGGTGCTCGCATGAGCATGAACACCCAGGGCCGCCCCACCGGCATCGGCACGTTGTCCCAAGCCGGCTCCGGCTCCGCTCTCATCCCCGATGAACCGCTGCTGTTCGAGATCGGCGATACCCACCATTCCGGCGTCGACCTGCCCGAAGTCGAGATCGATGACGGCCGCCTTGGCGGTTTTGCGCGCAAGAGCAAGCTCGATCTCGCTGGTCTCACCGAGCCCGAGGCCATGCGCCATTACGTGCGCCTGTCGCGCATGAACTACTCGATCGATTCGGGCATGTATCCGCTCGGCTCGTGCACGATGAAGCACAATCCGCGCCTCAACGAGAAGATGGCCCGTCTGCCGGGCTTCTCGGACGTGCATCCGCTCCAGCCGGTTTCGACCGTGCAGGGCGCGCTCGAGCTGATGAGCCAGCTCAGCCATTGGCTGATGACGCTCACCAACACTTCGGCGGTGGCGCTGACGCCCAAGGCTGGCGCCCATGGCGAGCTTTGCGGCATGATGGCCATCCACGCCGCGCAGGAAGCGCGCGGGCAGGGGCACCGCAATGTCGTGCTGGTCCCCGAAAGCGCCCACGGCACCAATCCGGCCACGGCTGCCTTCCTCGGCTACACGGTCAAGCCCGTACCCGCCCGCGAGGACGGCACGGTCGATGTCGAGGCGGTCAAGGCCGCCCTTGGCCCGGACGTGGCGGCAATCATGCTGACCAACCCCAATACCTGCGGGCTCTTCGAGCCGCAGGTCATCGAGATCGCCAAGGCGGTCCACGATGCGGGCGCGTTCTTCTACTGCGATGGCGCCAATTTCAACGCCATCATGGGCGTGGTGCGGCCGGGCGACCTCGGCATCGACGCCATGCACATTAACCTGCACAAGACGTTCTCGACCCCACACGGCGGCGGCGGACCGGGGGCGGGCCCGGTGGTTCTCTCCGAAGCGCTCGCCCCTTTCGCCTCCGTGCCCTTCGTCCGCAAGGCGGCCGATGGTGGCTTGGAACTGGTCGAGCACAGCGAAGGCGAGGCCCTGGGCCGCATCACTGCCTTCCACGGCCAGATGGGCATGTATGTCCGCGCGCTGACCTACATGCTCAGCCACGGCGGCGACGGCCTTGCCCGCGCTGCCCGTGATGCGGTGCTCAACGCCAACTACATCAAGGCACGCCTGCAGGATGCCTTCTCGGTGTCGTTCCCGGATTATCCGGCCATGCATGAAGTGCTGTTCGACGATTCCTCGCTGGCCGGCACCGGCGTCTCGACGCTCGATTTCGCCAAGGCGATGATCGATGAGGGCTACCACCCGATGACCATGTACTTCCCGCTGGTCGTCCACGGCGCCATGCTCATCGAGCCCACCGAAAGCGAAAGCAAGCAGACCCTCGACGCCTTCTGCGACACCATGCTGGCCCTCGCGGCCGACGCCAAGGGCAACGACAAGGAGCGCTTCACCGGCGCCCCCACCCGAGCCCCGCGCCGCCGCCTCGACGAAACCCGCGCCGCAAGAAGCCCAAAGCTGCGCTGGGAGCCCGAAGAAGCTGCCCCCGCTGCCGCAGCCGAGTAAACGCGGAACACGAACTGGAAGGCCTTCCCAGCAAGCTGGGAAGGCCTTTTGCATTTGGTGTGGTCGGGTGGGGGAGCGGGCGGCGAAATCCGTTCCGAACTCCGAGCACGGCACTCTCCCCAACCACGGAACTTCCCCCGACTTGATCCGGGGCCCATTGCACCGTTCCACCCGAGTGGAGCTATCCGTGGGCCCCGGCTCTGCTGCCGGAGAAGATCGAGGGGGTGGGCGTTCGGTGGGGGACTATCAACAGCGCGTAGCCTGCCGCTCAAACCCGCTCGTCCTACTCCTCCGTACGCCCCGTGCCTTCCCGATCCCGCTTGTAGAGCCGCATATGCGGAAACTCCGGCAGCCAACCTTCGCGCCGGATCGTCCAGAGCTCATAGGTCGGTTTTAGTTGATCAGGTGCATCGAACGATCCCAGATGCATTTCGATCTCGTCGCCAGCCTCGGCGAAGACCGAAGATCCGCAACGTGGACAGAAATGCCGCCCGCCATAGGAGTGCGTCTCGCCCGTGATCGTCACCGCATCCGTAGGAAAAATCGCGTAGATGCTGAACAGCGATCTGTGATGCTTGCGGCAATCCATGCAATGGCAGAGCCCAACCCGGTATGGGGTTCCCGAAGCCGAAAATCGGACATCTCCGCATATGCAGCCGCCGGTGAAAGTGTCCATTTTCGTGCCCTCCGGATTGGGGGCGCACGTTAGCAGCCATTCGCCAGGGGACAAGGCTCGTACTCTCGGTTCCTGCGCCTCCCTCCCCCTTGTGCGGAGGGATTGAGGGTGGGGAGGCGCGAACTCGGTGGCTGTCACTCGCCCACCCTTGTTCCCTCCGCACAAGGGGGAGGGAGACGCTATGGCACAATCCGGTCCTTTGCGCTGGCCCTGAAAACAAAAAGGGCGGGTCCATCGGACCCGCCCTGATTCATTTCACGCTGTACCCGGCTTAGTTCAGCCGTGCACCGACATCCTTGATGGCCTGGTCGATCAGGGCAGGGCCCTTTTCGCCGACCTGCTTGTTGAGCAGGATGCGGGCCGCTTCGATGGCGACGTCGGCCGACTTGGCGCGGACTTCGGAAAGAGCCTGGGCTTCGGCCTGGGCGATCTTGTCCTCGACGGCCTTGGTGCGGCGGGTGACGAGGTCCTTGAGCGACTCGTTGGCCTCGGCGGCGAGGCGCTTGGCCTCGTCCTGCGCGGCGGTCACGATGCTTGCGGCTTCCTGTTCGGCTTCCACGCGCTTCTTCTCGTAATCGGCGAGAAGAGCTTCGGCTTCCGAGCGCAGGCGCTTGGCCTCGGCCAGGTCGTCCTCGATCTTCTTGATGCGCTCATCGAGCATGCCCGTGATCATCTTGGGCAGGCCGGCATAAATGGCGATGGCCAGGAAGATGACGAGGCCGATGGTGGCCCAGAGGGTCGCGGCGGTGGTGTAATCCAATCCGAAACTAAGCATTGGCGTTACTCCTTGGAAGCCTGGGCGACGGCGTCGCGGGCGTCCTGGGCGGAAACCGAGCCCACGAGCTTGCTGACGAGTGCCTCGACCGTATCGGCAGCGATTTCGCCAACGTGGCCAAGGGCCTCGTTCTTGGTCGCCTTGATGCGGGCTTCTGCGTCGGAAACCTTCTTGTTGAGGTCTGCCTCGACCTCGTGGCGCTTGGCATCGAGGTCGGCCTTGATGCTGTTGCGGGTCTCTTCGGCGATCGCGTGGCTCTTCTTGCGGGCTTCGGCGAGGGCGGCCTCATAGGCTGCGATCGCCGCGTCCGTCTTCTGGCGCGAAGCGTCAGCCACGGCCAGGTCGCTGTCGATCCGGCCCTTGCGGTCCGAAAGGATGCCACCGATGCGCGGCAGGGCGAGGCGGCTCAGGACGAAGTAAAGAACGACGAACGTGATCGCCAGCCAGATGAGCTGGGTGCCGAAGGTCGAAGAGTCGAAGGGGGGAAAGCCCGCTTCGTGCGCTTCGGTCGTCGCATGGGTCCCCTCGGTCGGCGAGCTCGCCGCGTCGTGGGTGGCGTCAGCCGCTGGGGCCTGGCCTTCTGCTGGTGTCTCGTTTGCCATTTACGACTATTCCGCTGATCTGCGTGAACCGGCCGGATGGCCGATTAAACGAACGGCAGCCTTAAGCTCTCAGGCTCTTGGCCGCCGTCCAGATATCTGCGCCTGAAAGTATCAGACTGCGAACAGCAGCAGGAGAGCGATCAGGAACGAGAAGATGCCCAGAGCTTCGGTCACGGCGAACCCGAAGATCAGGTTACCGAACTGGCTCTGCGAAGCCGACGGATTACGCAGGGCGCCCGACAGGAAGCTGCCGAAGATGTTGCCCACGCCGATAGCCGCACCGGCCATGCCGATAGCTGCAATACCGGCACCGATGTACTTGGCGGCAATTGGATCCATTTTTAGTCTCTCCTTTGAAGGCCTTTGACTGTGCAGTCTTTCAGACACCCCGGCCACCGCGGCCGAGGCGAAACCGATTAGGTCGGATCAATGCGACGGATGGATCGCATCGTTGAGGTACATCGAGGTCAGCACGGCAAACACATAGGCCTGCAGGGCTGCCACGAGGAATTCGAGGGCGGTGATCGCCACGGTCATGATCAGCGGCAGGAGCGCGCCGAGGAAGCCGAGGAAGCCGAGCGAGCCCAGCGTCACGATGAAGCCGGCGAAGACCTTGAGCGTGATGTGACCGGCCAGGATGTTGGCGAAGAGACGAACCGAGAGGGAGATCGGACGCGAGAGGAACGACACCACTTCGATCGGAACGACGATCGGGAGAACGTAGCCCGGCACGCCATGCGGCACGAAGAGCTTGAGGAACTTGAAGCCGTTCCGGTAGACGCCGTAGCCCACGACCACGACCATGACGAGAAGCGCCAGGGCGACCGTGACGATGATGTGGCTGGTGACGGTGAAGAAGAACGGGAACATGCCGAACATGTTGGCGACGAGCACGAACATGAAGAGGGCGAAGACGAAGGGGAAGAACTTCATCCCCTCAGTGCCGGCCGAGCCTCTGACCATATTGGCCACGAACTCGTAGAGCATCTCCGAGAGCGCCTGTGCGCGGGTCGGAACCAGCTTGCGACCAGCGGTGGAGATAAGCAGGTAGCCAAGGATCAGGCCTACCGTCAGCACCATGAAGAGTGCTGAATTGGTGAAGGCGACGCCGCCTTCGCCGAGCGAGAAAATATTTGTGATGCCAAACTGGTGGATCGGGTCAACTTTGGTCGGATCGGCCAAGTTAGGTTCCTCGCTAGCCTATCTATCGTCGTCTTCGTCGTCGTCCGCCGGACCGAGATCCGCGTCTTTGGGCGGCGGAGCCGCCTTGTTCAGTTCCGCCACCGAACGGGTGACGTTGAGAATTCCGGCCGCAAACCCGACAAGGACCATGACGAGCATGATCCAGGGCCGGGTGTTCAGCCACAGATCGAGCAGATACCCGATCCCGGCGCCAACCAGGATGGCGGCGATGAACTCCGACCCGAGTCGCACGGCGCGACCCATCTGGCTGGTGTCCCCCGACGCGCGGCGCGAGGTTTCAGCCTCTTCCACCGCCCGGTCGCGCTTCGCAGCGGCAATGCGCGAAGCGAGGTCGGAAGTGACCTTGCCTTCGCTGCCTTCCGGACGCTGATCTTTGGGCGGATTTGCCATCGCGCTCGCTCACCTCGTCCGGCCGCCTTCATGTCTGAAGGATGCCCCTTTAAAGTCGCGCGCAACATAGTGGCGGCGAGGAAACGTGTCAAGAACGCGGCAAATGGCATAAGACGCTGATAAATAATGATATTTCGCGCCTGCTAACAGGTGCGGCACTGTGGCGGGTTAAGATTCGGTGGTGAGTGCACCGGATTCCACCGGAGATTGGCCCCCAGCAGCCACCGTCACGCGTATCATCGCCTATATATAAGGTGCGGTTGGATGCCGCCCGGCGACATGCACGACGCGTTTTTGAATTGCCAATCGCTGCGCCGGGCGCATGCTGTGGCCATGCCCAGCGCCGATTCTCCTTCCATTGTCCTCAAGCCCTCCCTCCGCCACGAACGCGCGGCGTTGAAGGCTGGCGCCAACATCATTGCTGGCGTCGACGAGGCAGGGCGGGGGCCGCTCGCCGGTCCCGTGGTGGTTGCGGCGGTGATCCTCGATCACAAGCGGGTGCCCAAGGGGCTCAACGATTCCAAGAAACTCACCGCGCTGGCGCGGGAGGAGCTTTTTGCGGAGATCGTCGCCAAGGCGACCGTTTCAGTCGTGGCGGCGCCGCCGACGATCATCGCTTCGCTCAATATTCGCGGTGCCACGCTCTGGGCGATGACGCGTGCAGTGCTCAACCTGTCGCTGGCGCCCGATCATGTGTTGGTCGATGGCCGCGACGTGCCGCCCGGATTGCCGATGGTGGGGCAGGCGATCATCGATGGCGACGCGCTCTCGGTGACCATCGCCGCGGCCTCGATCGTCGCCAAGGTCACGCGTGACCGCATGTGCCAGATCATGCATCGCGATACGCCGAACTTCGGCTTCGACGGTCACAAGGGTTATTCGACGCCCGAACATATCCGTGCCCTCAACGAGCACGGGCCGTGCCGTCATCACCGCATGGATTTCGCGCCCTGCGCGGCTGCTGCCGAGCGACGCCTGGCGAGTTAACTTCTCGCTTACCTTGACGCTTAAAACCCCTTTAACCCTAACAGGTTACAACCGACGCGTTAGTGCTGCGTTAGGGTTAAGTAGATGTTGCGTACCGCGCGTAAGGCGGCCTCGGCTGCTGCGGAGAGGGAGGCCAGCCTCCCGATCGACACCATTCTCGTGGGCGATTGCATCGACCACATGAATGCTTTGCCGGCCGGCTCCGTCGATCTGATCTTTGCCGATCCGCCCTATAATCTGCAGCTTGCAGAAGGGCTCACCAGACCCGACCAGAGCAAGGTCGACGCGGTGGATGACGAGTGGGACAAGTTCGAGAGCTTCGCCCATTACGATGATTTCACGCGCCGCTGGCTAAAGGCCGCGCGCCGGCTGCTCAAGCCCGATGGCGCCATCTGGGTCATCGGTTCCTACCACAATATCTTCCGCGTCGGCACGGCGCTGCAGGATCTCGACTTCTGGCTGCTCAACGATATCGTCTGGCGCAAGGCCAACCCGATGCCGAACTTCCGCGGCACGCGCTTCACCAATGCGCATGAAACCCTGATCTGGGCCTCGCGGAGCCAGAAGAGCCGCGTGACCTTCAACTATGAAGCCATGAAGCTCTCCAACGACGACACGCAGATGCGCAGCGACTGGCTGTTCCCCATCTGCACCGGCTCGGAGCGCCTCAAGAACGACGCCGACGGCAAGGTTCATCCGACCCAGAAGCCGGAAGCGCTGCTGTTCCGTATTCTCAATGCAACGACCAAGCCAGGCGATGTCGTGCTCGACCCGTTCTTTGGCACCGGCACGACGGGTGCAGTGGCCCGCAAGCTTGGCCGCCACTTCATCGGCATCGAGCGTGAGGATACTTACATTGCGGCCGCTCTGAAGCGTCTCGCCGCGATCAAGCCGATGCGCGCCGAGGCTCTCGAGACGACGACGCCCAAGCGCGCCGAGCCGCGCGTTCCCTTCGGCTCGCTTGTCGAGCAGGGGCTGATTCTGCCGGGCACTCAGGTTTACGACGAACGTCGCCGCTACAGCGCCATGGTACGGGCTGATGGGTCGGTGTCCTCAGGGCCGTTCTCCGGCTCCATCCACCGCGTTGGTGCGCTGGTGCAGGGCTCGGAAGCCTGCAACGGCTGGACCTTCTGGCATTTCGAACACGAGGGCATCCTGCGCCCGATCGATGCGCTGCGCGCCGACATACGCGCGCAGATGCAACTCCTTTCCGCCTGAAACAGGCCTCCAAGCGTCAGGCAAACTCGCCGCCGGCCACCTGGCCGGCGGTTTTTGCTTTTCTGGCTATTCGAGACCGGCGGCAGCCAGCACTTTGCGGAAGAGGGATGGCAATGCCTCACTCTCTAGTTCGCGCCGATCGGCCCACCATCCATCCGTCAGTTCTTCCGGCTGAGTGGCCACTACGGACCAGACGTCGAGTTCGAGGCGGAAATGGGTGAAGACGTGAACCACCTGGCCGCGGCTCTGCCATTTGCCGCTGAGCGGATATGTCGGCTCCTGCTTGGCGCTTTCCCAGCTTGACCCCGGCGTCTCGGTCATCTTTGCCAGCAACCCTTTGTCGGCGCGTGTTCTCAGATAGACGTCGCCGTCACGATCGAGAATCACGAAGGCATGACCGTAGCGGGTGGGGCGAGCGGCCTTTTCCGCCTTCACCGGGTAGCGTTCGGGGTTGCCCTCTGTCGCGCCGGTGCAACCCGGCTGCAATGGGCAAAGCATGCAAAGCGCATTGCGCGGTGCGCAGATCGTTGCTCCCAGGTCCATCAGCGCTTGTGCATAGTCGCCTGCGCGCTCGGGAACCGTGGTCTGCAGATAACCGCGCAACTCCTCCTTGGCCTCGCGAACCGGCACATCCTGCGCCAGGTAGCGGGCGAGCACGCGCTCGACATTCCCGTCCAGCACGGCAATGCGCTCGTCATCGGCAATCGCTGCGATGGCCGCACTCGTATAGGCGCCAATTCCTGGAAGCGTCAGCAGCCCCGCGGCCGTCGTCGGAAACACGCCGCCATGCTGTTCGACAACGGCTTTCGCGCAGGCATGAAGATTGCGAGCGCGCGCGTAATAGCCAAGCCCTGCCCACTCGACGAGTACGGCTTCGAGGGGCGCAGCCGCCAGGTCCCCTACGGTTGGCCACAGTTCAGTGAAGCGGAGGAAATACTTCTGCACCGCAGCGATTGTCGTCTGCTGCAGCATCACCTCTGAAAGCCAGATACGATAGGGATCTGGCCGGATATTGCGGGCGCGATCCTGTGGGCTGACCCGCCAGGGAAGGGTGCGCGCATGCTTGTCATACCAGGCCAGAACTGCCTGGGCATCGATTGGGAGAGCGCGCGGCTTTTGCGCGAGGGCAGTTTTTGGCATGATGGCGGCAACAAACCTCAAGCGGCCTCGCCGCGCAAGCATTCGGAAACCTGACGTCCACAATGGCCGAGAAGCCCAAGGAATATAAACGGCTCAATCGCTCAGTCGGCGTCGCAGAGGCGCTGAAGGGCGCGCTTGACCCCGCGCTCAAGCGCCGTGGATTCGCCAGCCGCGATATCATCACCTATTGGTCGACCATGGCTCCGGCGCCCTACGACAAGGTGGCATTGCCCGACAAGCTCGTCTGGCCGCGTGGCGAGCGTAGCGCTGAAGGCGCTACCCTGCATGTGCGGTGCGCAGCCTCCCACGCGCTCGGGCTTGCCCATGAGGGCGCCAAGATCGCGGCCTCGGTGAATCGCTATTTCGGTTATCTGCTGGTGGGGCAGGTGCGATTGTCCGCTGAGCCGTTCAGGCCACATTCAGCCAAGCCGGCCGAAACTGGCCTCAAGGTGACAGACGCCATGCGAATGGAGGTCAGCGGTGCCGTCGAGAGCGTTGAGGACGAAGGCCTTAAGGAAGCCTTGCGCCAGCTCGGGCACGGCATTATGGCCAAGTCAAAATCGAGTGGACGTTAGCAGACGGACTGTTCACTGCGTGTTGATGGTGGTGCCCACTTGCCGCCGGAAAGCTGCCGTGTAGTGTCGCGCAATTCGAACCGGAGAAAACAAAGTGAAATTTACCCGCCGTGAGACCCTGATCCTTGCCGCCGCGGCATCAGCCCTGAGCGTGACCGGTATCGGTGCGGCCCAGGCAGCGGACGGCGAGATGTTCGACCAAGCCAAGCTGCTGGCCCCGAACGGCCTGCCCGACAAGGTGCTCGGCCCTGCCGACGCCAAGGTCACCGTGATCGAATATGCGTCGCCGACCTGCCCGCACTGCGCGGTCTTCTCGAACGACACGCTCCCCGAGTTCATGAAGCAGTATGTCGACACCGGCAAGGTGCGCTACATCCTGCGTCCCTTCGTCCGCAACGTGCTGGACGCCGTGGTTTTCCTCCTCGCCGAGGCCGCTGGCGAAGACCAGTACCACAACGTTGTGTCGACCTATTTCAAGACCCAGGACACCTGGGCCACGTCCGACAAGCCGCGCGATGCGATTCTTGTGATCGCCAAGCAGCTCGGTTTTACAGATGAAAGCTTCGAGGCGGCCTTGACGAATCAGGATTTGTTCAAGGGCATGGAGACACTGCGTGAGCAGGCTCTCGACGAGTTCAAACTCGAGGGCACCCCGACTTTCTATATCAACGGCAAGAAGCTGAGCGGAGACAAGACAATTGAGCAGTTGGCGGCGGAAATCGATCCCCTGCTCACTTAATTCGTCCTCCCGGATGGAGGCGCGATGAAGTTCACGCGCCTCAAGCTTCACGGCTTCAAATCCTTCTGTGATCAGACCGAGCTCCTGATGGAGCCCGGTCTGACTGGCGTTGTGGGTCCCAATGGCTGCGGCAAGTCCAATCTTGTCGAAGCCCTGCGCTGGGTCATGGGCGAAAGCTCCTACAAGGCCATGCGCGCCTCCGGCATGGATGACGTGATCTTCTCCGGATCCGGCAACCGCCCGGCGCGCAACACTGCCGAGGTGACGCTCGTGCTCGACAATGTCGACCGCACCGCGCCTGCTGCCCTCAACAATGCCGACATGCTCGAAGTGACGCGCCGCATCGAACGCGAGGCCGGCTCAGTCTATCGCGTCAATGGCCGCGAAGTGCGTGCACGCGACGTGCAATTGTTGTTCGCCGATGCCTCTACCGGCGCCCATTCCCCAGCCCTGGTGCGGCAAGGCCAGATTGGCGAGCTGATCGCCGCAAAGCCGACCCAGCGCCGCGCTCTGCTTGAAGAGGCCGCCGGCATTTCCGGCCTGCATTCGCGGCGGCACGAGGCGGAACTGCGTTTGCGCGGGGCGGAGCAGAATCTCGAGCGTGTGGACGACGTGATCGCCCAGGTCGAAACGCAGCTCGAAACGCTCAAGAAGCAGGCGCGCCTCGCCATTCGCTATCGCGCGCTTTCGGGCGATATCCGCAAGACCGAGGCGGCGCTCTATCACGTGCGCTGGGTCACCGCGCGCGTCGCCGAGAAGGAGACCGAGGCACAGCAGGGCAAGCTCGTGGTTGCGCTGGGTGACGCGATGTCGGCCGAGCGTGCTGCGCAGAAGGCGCTGGACGCCGCCGACGCCGCGCTTCAGCCGCTGCGCGATCGCGAGGCTGCGACCGGCGCGGTGCTTCAGCGCTTGACCATTCTCTCCGAGCAATTGGCCGAAGAGGCGCGCCGCGCCAATACCCGCCGGGCCGAACTCGAGGACCGCCTCAAGCAACTCGCCGCCGATGGCGCGCGTGAGCGTGAGCTCGTGACAGAAAGCGAGGAGACGCTGGAGGGTTACGCCGAAGAACTGGCTCGGCTGGAAGACGAAGTGGCTGGCGAACAGGATGCCTACGACGCGGCCAAAGCTGCGGCCGAGGAGGCTGCTGCGGCGGTGGCGGCTGCTGACCAGGAGGCGCGTTCCGCCGCCGAAGGTCTGGCGCAGCTGCGAGCCCGCCGCACCCAGGCCATGCGTAGTGCCGAAGAGGCGCGCCAGCGTGTGTCGCGGCTCACCCAGCAGATTGCCGATATCGACCGGGAGGCCGCTGGTATTGCCGCCAGCCTAGACGCGGACGAGACATTGTCCCTGCGTCGGCAGGAATTGGAGACCGCCCAGGAGCGCGCCAGTGAGGCCGAAGACGCTGCTGTCGCTGCCGAAGAGCAGACCCAGCACGCCCAGGCCAGCCTCGATACTGCCCGTCCGAAGCTCTCAGAGATCGAGACGGCTTTGGGACGCCTTGAAAGCGAGGCGGATACGCTGTCACGCATTCTCAATGCTGGCGGCGCGAGTCTCTGGCCGGCCATCGTCGATCAGCTCGATGTGGAGGCCGGCTACGAAACGGCGCTGGGCGCCGCACTCGGCGATGACCTGGAAGCCTCGTCCGACGCTGGCGCGCCGATGCATTGGGCCGGGCCAATGGACGGGGACGGGGACCCGGCATTGCCGCAAGGGGCCGAGCCGCTGTCCCGCTATGTTTCGGGTAGTGCCGTACTCAAGCGTCGGCTGGACCAGATTGGTCTCGTCGACAAGGCGGATGGGCCGGGGTTGATGCATGCCCTCAAATCCGGGCAGCGGCTGGTGACGCTTGAAGGCGACCTTTGGCGCTGGGATGGCTATGTCGCCGCTGCCGACGCCCCGAGCGCCGCCGCGCAGCGCCTGGCGCAACGCAACCGCCTGGCCGAGCTGGATGCCGAGATCCTGCGCATTCGCGGCGAACGCAACGCCTGGCGGCGTGATGTCGAGGCTCTGGCTGCCGCGCTCGAGTCCGCGCGTGGCGCCGAACGCGAAAAGCACGAACACTGGCGCAGCGCGCAGCGGGAGATCGCCAATGCACAGGCAGGCGTCGAGCGCGCTGCCAAGGCCATCGGCGATCTGACGACGCGCCAGACCGCGCTGGCCGAGACCCGCTCGCGCCTCGATTCGAGCCTTGCCGAGGCCGAGGCCTTCCGTGAGGAAACCGAGTCCGTCCTCGAAGATGCGGGCGATGAGGGTGAGGCTGCGGCACTGGCCGAAGAGCGGCAGGTCATCCTGTTCGAGGCGCGCGAGCGCGCGGAACAGGCGCGGCTCAAGCTGGGCTCATTCGAAACGTCTGCCCGCATGCGTGCCGCGCGCTTGACCCAGATTGGCAACGACCGGGCGAGCTGGCAGCGCCGACGTGACGGTGCGGTTGCGCAATTGACCACGCTCGAAACCCGCGCTGGTGAAGTGCAGGCGCAGCTTTCAACGATGGATGCCACGCCCGAGAGCTTCGAAGCGCGGCGGGTCGAGCTCGACGACCAGATCGCGGACGCACAGCTCACGCACAAGGCAGCTTCCGACACGCTGGCTCAAGCGCAAACCGGTTATCGCGAAGCGGACAAGACCCTGCGCGCCGCGGCGGAAGCGATGTCGGCCGCGCGCGAAAACCTGGCGCGCGTTGAAGAGCGCCTCAAGGGCTTTATCGCCCAGCGCCACCAGATCGAGCAATTGGTGCGCGAGAATCTCGGTATCGAGGCCAGCCGGACAGCCGAGGCCGCCGGTATTCGCCCGGAAGAGGCCCTGCCAAACGAGCAGACGACGGAACAGAAACTCGAACGGCTCAAGGCCGAGCGTGAGCGGCTGGGTGGGGTGAACCTTACCGCCGAACGCGAGGCCGAAGAGGTGCGCGAAAAACTCGAGGCGATGGTCAAGGATCGCGACGACCTGATCGAGGCCATCGCCAAGTTGCGCGCCGGTATCCAGAGCCTCAATCGCGAAGGCCGGCATCGACTGAGCGAGGCCTTCGACAAGGTCAACGCGCACTTCCAGGAGCTCTTTACCTCGCTCTTTGGCGGCGGCACGGCGGAGCTCAAATTCGTCGAGAGTGACGATCCGCTCGAGGCGGGGCTGGAAATCATCGCCCGACCTCCGGGCAAGAAGCCTCAGACCATGACACTGCTCTCGGGCGGCGAGCAGGCGTTGACGGCTATGTCACTGATCTTTGCGGTGTTCCTCACCAACCCCGCGCCGATCTGCGTGCTCGATGAGGTGGATGCGCCGCTCGACGATGCCAACGTCGAACGGTTCTGCAATCTGCTGGAATCGATGCGCCAGCGTACCGACACGCGCTTCCTCACCATCACCCACAACCCGATCACCATGAGTCGGATGGACCGTCTCTTCGGGGTGACCATGGCTGAGCGCGGCGTGAGCCAACTCGTGTCGGTCGATCTCAAGACCGCTGAATCGTTCCTGGAAGCTGTCTGATCAGAGAGGTTTCAGCCGGGCCGCGAGATCAGCTTCGTCGGTGACGAAGAGGTGTCGGCCGATCTTGTTGGTCTCGTAGACGAAATCTCGCAACGCATCGCTCGACGCCACCTGCTGCGAGACGTTGCCGACTATGACCAGCCGCAGCCAGTAGTTCTGCATTTTCTGGATGAATTCGCCGGCAAGCCCGGTGCGCAGGCGGAAGAAATCCGGATCGAACCGCGCCGCAGGGATGGCGATGACGTCAATTTCCTGGCCGTATGTCGCACCGATCACGTCGAGCGCATCGGCAGACGAGCCGAGCAGCGCGCCTTCGGCAGGATAGAACAGTATCTTGAGGCCGTTGATGTGATCTGTGCGCATGGCACAGGACTAACCGGTTTTGCGGCGCGGGGGAATGGGACCGCGATCACACACCCACTCGGTATCCGCAGGCCCCGGCTCTTGGCCGGGGGTGTAGCGGAGGGAACCAAGCCGCCTTTGCCACAGTCAAAACAGCGAAAGCTGATTGTCCTCGGGTTTTGCGGGAGCGAAGAGGTCGTTGCGCAGCGGCGGGACTTTCTGGTTGAGGCCGTAGCGTTCGACCGCCTTTTCGTAGCGCTGGCGGAGAAGCACGGCATAGGGGCCTTCGCCGGTAAAGCGTGTGCCCCAACGCGGATCGTTGTCCCTGCCGTCGCGAACATCACGGACGAGGCTGAGGACGTGGCGGACGCGATCGGGGAAGTGGCGCAGCAGCCATTCTCGGAAGAGATCACGAACTTCGCCCGGAAGACGCACCAGGATCATCCCGGCGCCCTTGGCGCCTTGTGCCGCGCCGGCATCGAGGATGCGTTCGAGCTCCATGTCGTTGATGGCCGGGATCATCGGGGCGGCCATGATGGCGGTAGGCACGCCCGCTTCCGAGAGCAGCCGGATGGCTTCGAGGCGCTTGGAAGGCGTAGAGGCGCGCGGCTCCATCTTGCGGGCAAGCTTGTGATCGAGCGTAGTCACGGAGAGTGCCACGCGCACCAGGTTCAGCCGGGCAAGTTCGGTAAGAATATCGAGGTCGCGCACGATCAGCGCCGACTTGGTCGTTATCGTCACCGGATGGCGGGTTTCGAGCAACACTTCGAGTATCGAGCGCATGATCTTGTGCTTGCGCTCCGCGGGCTGGTACGGGTCGGTATTGGTGCCGATCGCGATCGGCTTGACCTTGTAGCGCGGGCTTGAAAGCTCCGCCCGCAGCGCCTCGGCGGCGTTCACCTTCACATAGATATCACGCTCGAAATCGAGGCCCGCCGAATGCCCGAGATAGGCATGCGTCTGCCGCGCGAAGCAGTAGATGCAGCCATGTTCGCAGCCGCGATAGGGATTGATCGAGCGGTCGAAGCCGATATCGGGGCTTTCGTTGCGCGCAATGACGGTCTTGGCACGCTCGATATGCTCGATAGTCTCGAAGATCGGTAGAGGGTCGACATTGTCCCAGCCGTCATCGAACGTCTCACGCGTGTGTTTTTCGAAGCGGCCGACGACGTTGCTCTGTGCGCCGCGCCCGCGGTTCTGGCCGGGATCGACCAACTGCCGGTTGACGAGGTCGGCGTCTCGCGTCTTGGCCAGCTTCTCGAGCGCATCGAAGGATGGAGCCTGATAGAGCGCCATTAGAATTCTCCTTTCCGAAAGCGAATCGTCGCCTCGGTAACGTCCCGTTAGGGATAGCTCGGAAATGAGAACAAATAAAGAACAAATGCTGCGATGCGCTAGCGCAGGCTGGCGAGGAGGGAGGAGGTGACTTCGAGTTGGCGATCTTCCCGCACGGTTACGCCTTGGGGCGCGATGTGACCGGCGAGTACTGCATCGCGCTCCCGGATGAGCGTTTCAATCTCGGGCTGGAAGTGGCGAACGACCGCCGTCAGCCAGCGGTTGACGAGGTAGGATGGCTTGGAGAAATGCACGTCGAAGCGGGGCAGCAGAGCGATGGTCGCCTCCGCGTCCAGCCAGGTATCGCCAACGACCCATTGGTTGACGGTGAAGAGACGGTGGAGGCGTCCGAAGGGATCCACGCCAACGGCGATCAGATGGTGCACCGGCCCCTTGGGGCCGTCGGGACGGACGAAGCAGTGGAAGTGCCCGTGTTCCGTCTCGTCGGCCGGTGGGACATGGCAGTGATAGTACCATTGGGCGCCGGTGTCGGGGTCGAAGATATCGCCCGCCGGGTAGTGGGACCAGGCAGTAACCGGCGCACCGCGCAGCGTTTCCGAAAGGACGTTCTCGCCGGACTTGGCGAGAACGCTCTCGCAGAACAGAGCTTCCTGCGGGGCGCGGCTGCGCTCGTCGTCCATCATTGTGCCCCGGCGGCGCACGGATTGGCCGCCGCGCAAGGGGCCGCAGCGGGAGCGGCGGCAGCGCAAGGCGCTGCGACGGTCGCCGGAGCTGCGGCTGAGCAGGGCGATGCTGCAGCACAGGGGGAAGATGCCGCGCATGGGCTGGACGCGGCACAAGGATTGCCGGCAGCGCATGGATTGGCTGCAGCAGCGGCGGCAGGCACCGGCGCACGGGCGGTCGCCGCTACGTGGTCGGCCGCCACAGCGGCGGTGGCGACGAGGAAGACGCCGCCGAAGAGAAGCGTGTTGCGTGCACTCATTTGGACTTGAACCCATCCATGCCGAAGACTGGGCGCAGGTAGATGCCCAGAAGGCTACCCGCGAAGGCGGCGGCGAACCAAAGCCAGCCATGGACGCTGCCAGAGGCGATGCCGCTGAACAGCGCGCCGATATTGCAGCCGAAAGAGAGCCGAGCCCCGTAGCCCATGAGCACGCCACCAATGGCAGCGGCAAGCAGGGAAAGGAACGGCACGGCTACGCGCGGGGCAAACTTGCCGGCGAGCCCGGCCGCAAGCGCGGCGCCGAGGATGATGCCGAAATCCATCACCGAGGTGACGTCTTCGAGCACGCTAGCCTGCAGAGCCTTGGCCTGCGCCGGCCACGTCCAGAATTCCCACGAGGCCACCGGCACGCCGATAGCCTGTGCGACCTTGGCGCCCCAGAGGCCGAAGCCATAGGTGATCGACCATGGATGGCCGGCTATGAGGAGCGTTGCGATGTTGAGGAGCGCGAGAAGCAGGCCGGCTCCGACCAGGGGCCAGGGGCCGCGCAACAGGCGCTGGAGCCCCGTGGTCGAGGGTGCCTTGGGTTTCTCAAGCGAGCCGTGGGCGCGCTTCTCGACAAGAACGGTGACCCATGCCACCGCGGCAAGACCGACAAAGGTGACGAGAAGCGCCAGTGGCACGCCAAGATTGGCGCCGAGGCTGATGGCCGGCAGCGACGGCTGGGTCAGCCACCAGGGGAGGTGGGCGGTGCCCAGTACCGCGCCAACGATGAAGAACAGCAGCGTGACGAGCATACGCGACGAGCCGCCACCGACCGTGAAGAGCGTGCCCGAGCCGCAACCGCCGCCGAGCTGCATGCCCAGCCCGAAGATTGCCGCGCCGACGAGTACCGAGACGCCAACCGGCGCCGTCGCGCCGGCGAGCGGCTGGCCGAAGGGATTGCCCAGCGTGAGCAGCGGAATGAAGACGAGTGCGGCAACGCCGATCATGAGCATCTGCGCGCGCATGGCGTTACCGCGCTTCTCAACGACTAGACGCCGCCAGCCACCAGTAAACCCGAACGAGGCATGGTAGAGCGTCAGGCCCATGAGGGCGCCGACGAGGAAAAGCACGGCCTGGCGGATGTCCACGAGTTGCGCGATGACCAGCGTGCCTGCGACCAGGGCCGCACTGGTGACCACGACGGGGCCTCTATCCAACTGGATGAGCGGCTTGCGGGGAATTGAGCCCGCTGTGGCGTCGGTCATTCAAGTATTCCTAAAGTGAGGAAGTCCGGGCGCGTCGGCCCGGACGATAACAGGCGTTGGCAATATTGCGCGCGAGAAAAGCGCGTCAGTTGCTGGCGACCACGGGGCGCGCCGGATCGGCGGTCCACTGGGACATGGAGCCGTCATAGAGGCGCACATTCTTGATGCCTTCGACTTCAGACAGGCCGAACCAGGCGATCGAGGCGAGATGGCCGGTATTGCAGAAGGTGATGAGACCATTGTCGGTCGCCACGCCCGCTGCCTTCACGAGTTCGGCGATCTCGGTGGCGTTGGCGAAGGATGGCACGTCCGGGTGATAGAACTGGTCGAAGTTGATGTTGACGGCCGAGGGTACCGTGCCGAGCTTCTGGACGGTGTTGGTCTTTTCCTTGCCGATGAACTGGGCCACCGAACGGGCATCGATCAGGTTGACGTCGCTCGCGATGGCGTCGGTCACTTCCTTGACGTCGGCGAGAAGTTCCGGACGGAACTCGGCCTTGAAGTCGCCGGCAGCGGCAGTGGTCGCGTCCGTCGAAACCTGCTGATTGGCCTTCGTCCAGGCAGCATAGCCGCCATCGAGAATGGTCACGGCGTCGTGGCCGAGAACCTTGAAGGTCCAGTAGACGCGAGTGGCGCCGCCGAATTCGGAGGCATTGGTGCCGGCCGGGATGATGACGACCTGGCTGTCATTGTTGACGCCGAGATTGGCGATCAGGCCCTGGATCTGCTCCGTGGGCGGAAGCATGCCGGGGACATTGTTGACCGTGGTGCGCCAGCCGTATTCGGAATACCTGGCGTTGACGGCACCCGGCACGTGGCCGGCGTCGTAGGGGTTCTTGCCTTCGACGGCATCGCGAATGTCGATGACCACGAGGCTCTTGTTGCCGAGATGCTCGGCGAGCCAGGCGGAGTCGACCAGCGGCTTGTCGGTCAGACGTTCGGCATAGGCCGGGGCGACGGACACGAGAGCGACGGCAGCTAGGGTGCCCAGGAAAGACAGGCGCATTTGAAAGTTCCCACAGTGGAAGAATGTTGAGCCATTGTGGCACGCTGCGCTTTCGCGTTCGGCTGATAGCCATCCAAAGCGGGAAGCCGGGAGGAAAAATCTATCTAGCCGCTCGGGTTTTGAGCGAAGGATTGTTCTCGGCGGGCGATTTCCCACATCCGACGGGGCTGGAATAATGCACCCCGTTCTTTGGATATCCGCCTATGCCCCAGAAATTGCTTCGATTGGCCTTCGTGATTTTGGCAACCTTGGGGTTGCATACGGTCGTGCTTGCGCAAGCTGCGCCGCCCGCCGCGGAGCAGGCAGCGCCGGGAGCAGTGGTGCTTTCCTTCGAGAATGAAGCGCAACTCGATGCGCTTGCCGCCAAGGGCAAGACGGTGGTGTTTTTCTTCGCCAGGTGGTGCCCGAATTGCCGCGCGACGGTCACCGAGCTCAACGCTCGTTGGTCAGAAGTGAATCCCGACCTGACGCTGGTGATCGCCGACTACGACAAGGAGGCGGCGCTCAAGAGCAAGTATGGCGTGACCTACCAGGACACCTTCGTGCTGCTCGACAGCAAAGCGCAGGGTGTCAAATCCTGGAATAGCGGCGGAGTGGATGGCCTGAACGCCAATACCGCCTCCTGATGCTTCCTATCGTCCTTTTTGCTTTCGTGGCAGGCATCGTCACGGTGCTCTCGCCGTGCGTGCTGCCGCTGCTTCCGGTCATACTGGCGGTGTCGACGCAGGAGGGCAGGGCGCGCCCGTTCGGAGTCATCGTCGGCTTCGTCGGCACCTTTACGCTCGCAACGCTAGCGCTGAGTTTTCTGGTGCGTTCGCTGGGCGTGCCTCCAGATCTCAACCGGACGCTTGCGGCCGTTGTGTTGATCGTCCTTGGTCTGACGCTGATCGTGCCCGTGCTGCATGGCGCCTTCGAGCGGCTGGCCGGTTCCCTTGCCCGGCTCGTGCCGGCAGGTGGTCCCGGCAACGGGTTCGGCGGCGGGTTTGCCGCGGGCGCTGGGCTGGGGCTGGCTTGGAGCCCTTGCGTGGGACCGATCATGGCCTCGGTCATCACCCTGGCGCTCAATCAGCAGGTCAACGCCGGCGCGCTCGCCGTCACGCTGGCCTTCTCGCTCGGCACGGCGCTGCCCATGGCGGCCATCGTCTTCGGCGGCCGCAAGCTGGTGAAGAGGCTCGGCTGGTTCCAGGCCAATGCCGAACTGATCCAGAAGGTAATGGGCGGCCTATTGGTGCTGACCGGCCTGGCGATCTGGTTCGGGTGGGACCGCGCGATCCAGGTGCAGCTCCTGACCTGGTTCCCGAATTGGGAATTGGCGCTCACGGGTTGGGAGTCGAAGCCCTGACGGCTCAGGCGCAGTAGATACGATAAAGCGTCTCGATCACCTGCCGCACTTCATCCGAGGCGATGGTGTAGTAGACTTGCTGCCCGTCGCGCCGGGTCTTGACCATGTTCCAGGCGCGCAGCTTTGAGAGGTGCTGGGAAAGCGGCGACTGCGCCAGCCCAACCTTTTCCCCGAGCTCGCTGACATTTCTCTCGCCATCCAGCAATTCGCACAGGATGAGCAGCCGCTTGGGATTGGCCATGGCGGTCAGCAGGACCGTGGCTTCCTCCGCTTTGCTCTCAAGTTTTGCGATTTCCATCTTGATCATATTAGAAAGTTCTAATATACGAATATGCGTAATAACAATATCTACGCGATCGACGCGTGTTTCAAGGAGCGAATGATGGCCTTCGAGGTGAACCCGCAATGTTGACCGAGTTCACGCCGCTTCCCGCGCTGGCGGGCGGCATGCTGATAGGCCTCTCGGCTGTGCTGTTGATGGCTTTTCACGGCCGGATCGCTGGGATGACCGGCATTCTTGCCGGCGCCCTCCGCCCGATAGCAGGCGACTGGGGCTGGCGAGCAGCCTTTCTGGTGGGCGCGATCATCGCCCCGGTTCTTGTCCTCGCAGTCTCGGGGCAGGCGGTGAGCTTCACGAACGTCGTGCCAGTCCCGCTACTCATCGTCGGCGGGATTGTAGTCGGCATCGGCGTTTCGTTCGGCGGGGGTTGCACGTCCGGACACGGCGTCTGCGGAATTGCTCGGCTTTCGTCGCGCTCCATCGTCGCGACAGCAACTTTCATGCTGGCAGCATTCGCGACCGTCTATGTCGCGCGCCACATCCTGGGAGCCTTCTGATGGGACGCGTCGTCATGGCCGGGTTGATCGGCATCGTCTTCGGCATGGGTATCGCCATCTCCGGTATGATCAACCCAGCCAAGGTCCTCAATTTCTTCGATATCGCGGGCAATTGGGATCCCTCGCTTGCCCTCGTGATGGCTGGCGCGCTGGTAGTAACGGCCATCGGCTATCGCTTTGTCCTGGCCAGGCCGCGACCGATTCTCGACACCCGCTTCCACCTGCCGACTCGGCGGACGATAGACGTTCCGCTCATTGCAGGTTCCGCCCTATTCGGTATTGGATGGGGTATAACAGGGTTCTGCCCAGGCGGCGCGATCCCGGCCCTTGGATTGGGCGAGAGTTCCGCCTGGATTTTCGTGGCCGCGATGGCCATAGGCATGGCGCTGGCCCGGTTGGCCAGAAGCGTGCTCGACCCGCGTACGCCCAAGACTGCGTGACAGGAGAAAGATATGAGCTCGGTCCCTTTCACCCCCGACCTTTCCATCAAGCCGGAAGTAACGGCGTTCTTCGACGCGCCGACCAACACGATCAGCTACGTGGTCAAGGATCCGTCGTCCGATGCCTGCGCCGTGATCGACTCGGTGATGGACATCGACTACGCGGCCGGTCGCATTACTTATGATGGTGCCGATCGGATCATCGCCTATATCCGCGAGCAAAACCTCAAGCTCGAATGGCTGATCGAGACGCATGTGCACGCCGACCATTTGTCGGGAGCGCCCTACATCCAGGGCAAGCTCGGTGGCAAGCTGGGGATCGGCGAGAACATCACCATCGTGCAGGATACGTTCGGCAAGATTTTCAACGAAGGTACCGAGTTTCAGCGCGACGGCAGCCAGTTCGATCGTCTGTTCAAGGATGGCGACAGCTACAGGATCGGCAACCTTACCGCCTACGCGATGCACACGCCCGGCCACACTCCGGCCTGCATGACCCATGTCATGGGCGATGCAGCCTTCGTCGGCGATACTCTCTTCATGCCCGATGGCGGCTCGGCGCGTGCCGACTTCCCCGGCGGCGATGCGCGGACGCTCTATCGCTCGATCCAGCGCGTGCTGTCACTCCCCGGCGAGATGCGGCTCTTCATGTGCCACGACTATGGTCCCAACGGTCGCGAAATCCAGTGGGAGACCACGGTCGCGGACGAGCGCGAGCACAATATCCACGTTGGCAAGGATGCGACCGAAGACGCGTTCGTCGCCATGCGCGAAGCCCGCGACGCGACCCTGGCAATGCCGCGTCTCATCATCCCGTCGCTGCAGGTGAACATGCGGGCAGGGCGCCTGCCACCCAAGGATGACGACGGCAATGTTTTCCTCAAGGTGCCGGTGAACGGCCTCTAACCAGAAAAGTACCGCTATGAATATCCGCAAGATCGACGAGCAATTCTCGATCACGGGGCAGATTCTGCCCTCAGATATCGACGTCATCGCCAAGGCCGGCTTCAAGGCCATCGTCTGTGCACGACCGGATGATGAAGAGCCGGGCCAGCCCAGCTTCGCCGCCGTCGCTGCCGAAGCCGAGCGCCATGGGCTCAAGGCCGTGCACATCCCGGTTTCGGGTATGGCCGGTGAAGGGCAGCTCATCCGCTTCGAACAGGCCATGGCCGAGTTCGAACGCCCCGTTCTGGGCTATTGCCGCTCCGGCGCTCGCGCTGGTTCACTCTACGCGGCCATCAACAGATAGTTCGCGATGCTCAAGAGCTTCTTTCCGATCCTCACCTGGGGGCGGCGCTATGACCGCCAGACGTTGGGGAGCGACCTGGTGGCCGCGGTCATCGTCACCATCATGCTCATCCCGCAATCCCTGGCCTATGCGCTGCTCGCCGGGCTGCCGCCGGAAGTGGGGCTCTACGCATCGATCCTGCCGCTGGTCGCCTATGCGATTTTCGGTACGTCCTCTGCACTAGCAGTCGGGCCGGTTGCCGTCGTCTCGCTGATGACGGCTGCCGCTATCGGCCGGCTGGCCGCGCAGGGCACGGCCGACTACACCAGCGCCGCCATTGTCCTCGCGCTGTTGTCGGGCGGAATGCTGGCGTTGATGGGCCTGTTCCGGCTCGGCTTCATCGCCAACTTTCTCTCACACCCCGTCATATCGGGCTTCATCACCGCGTCGGGAATCATCATTGCGACCAGCCAGATCGGCGGGTTGCTCGGCATCAAGTCGGATGGCCATGCCATGCCGGAACTGCTGGCCTCGATCTTCGCCAATATCGGCCACATCAACTACTACACGCTCGGCATAGGCCTGCTGTCGCTGGCTCTGCTGCTGTGGATACGCGTCGACCTGCGCAACTGGCTGGAGCGTTTCGGCTTGGGTAAAGGTGTCGCCAAGGTCATCGTGCGCTCGGGCCCGGTCTTCGTGATCTTCCTGACCATGGCGCTCTCAGTCACCTTCGATCTGGGTGGAAAAGGCGTGGCGCTGGTCGGTGACGTGCCTCAGGGCCTTCCTGTCCTTGCCGTGCCGCACTTCTCGCTCGATTTGGTCGAGGCGCTGGCGCTTCCAGCGCTCATCATCTCCATTGTCGGCTTCGTCGAATCCGTTTCGGTGGCGCAGACACTCGCGGCCAAGCGCCGCGAGCGCATCGAACCGAACCAGGAGCTGATTGCGCTGGGCGCCGCCAACATCGCGGCCGGCATCGGCGGCGGCTATCCGGTGACGGGCGGCTTCGCCCGCTCGGTCGTCAATTTCGATGCTGGTGCCGCAACGCCGGCAGCGGGCGCGTTCACGGCAATTGGCATCGCCGGGGCAACCCTGTTGTTGACACCCCTCCTGGCTGTGCTGCCCAAGGCGACGCTTTCCGCCACGATCGTCATCGCCGTCCTGACGCTGGTCGATTTCGGTATGCTCAAGCGTGCCTGGTCCTATTCTCGCACGGACTTTGCCGCGGTGGCCGTCACTATCGCCGGCACGCTGTTGCTTGGCGTCGAAGTCGGGATCGTGCTCGGGGTCGGCACCTCCATCCTCGTCTTCCTCTATCGCTCCTCCAAGCCTCATGCCGCCATTGTCGGCCGCGTGCCCGGCACTGAGCATTATCGCAACGTCAAGCGACATGCTGTCGAAACCATCCCGGGCATTCTCTCGATACGCGTGGACGAAAGCCTCTATTTCGCCAATGCGCGGTATCTGGAAGACCTGATCTACGGGCAGGTGGCATCGAACCCGGAAGTCACCGACGTTGTGCTGATGTGCTCGGCGATCAACGCCATCGACATGTCAGCCCTAGAAAGCCTGGAATCGATCCGCCTGCAGCTGAGCGACATGGGCGTGCGGTTGCACCTCTCCGAGGTCAAGGGCCCGGTCATGGATCGGCTTATCGGCACCGAGTTTCTGGATCGCCTCGAAGGTCGCGTGCATCTGAGCCAGCACCACGCCATGCAGGCGGCTACCGCTTCGCGACAGGATAATGAGCCGCCAGAAGCCGCGCTTGCCGCAAAACTCTAGCGCGAGAGAATTTCGATAAGGTCGCTCGGACCGCCCGGGCGATCGTCATCGAACACGCCGACCACCAGCCGCCCCGTCCGCACTGCCAACGTGTCGAGATTGCTGCGCCCACGATAGAGCTCGGGCCCATCGGGGTTGGGCGTGTGCCCATGGACGATGTGAAAGCCCGGATAGTCGATATCGCTCCCGGGTTGATAGCGCAGCCAGAGCAGAGTGGCCGCATCCTGCTCTTCCACCGGCATGGCCGGATCAACGCCGGCATGCACGTAGATGCGATGCTCATCCTTGAAATAGATCGGTAGCTTCGCTGCCCAGGCGAGGTCTTCGGTCGGCACGGCGCCATCATAGGAAGCGAGCGTTGCCAATCCGCCGTTGGCCAGCCAGCGCTCGCGTTCGCGCGAATCATGTTCGGCGCGAACCATCATTTCCTCATGGTTGCCCTTGAGCGCGATCCAGCGCCAGCCTTCGCTCGGCCCGGCCTTGAGTGCCTGGATGATCCGGCGGCTGTCCGGCCCGCGATCCACATAGTCTCCGGTGAAGACGATCGTACCCTGCGGGCAATAGGTCGAGATTCGCGCGAGGGCAGCCTCGAAGAGATCGAAGCGTCCATGCAGATCCGAGACGACGAAGGTCTTGCTCATCTTTGACGGAAACGTTGGCCGGAAAGGGAAGCGGGGGCCACTGGCCCCCGCTTAAATGGTCGGAGTAGCGTGATTCGAACACGCGACCCCCTGCTCCCGAAGCAGGTGCGCTACCAGGCTGCGCTATACTCCGCCAAGCCGTTAGACGTCCGGGTTCGGGTGGCCCGGTGCGGGGTATATAACCGCGCTCTTTGTGCAGTTCAAGCCGAGATTGCACTGGTTATCCACTCTGTTGCACCCGGCGGGCAAACCGTGTAGGAACCGCGCTCGTTGGGGCGTCGCCAAGTGGTAAGGCAGCGGTTTTTGGTACCGCCATTCCTAGGTTCGAATCCTAGCGCCCCAGCCAGTTTCCAGGGAAATCGCGGAAAACCTTGAATTCCAAGGTCAGGTTGTCTGTTCGACGACTCAGATCGATCCCTCGACCGCGGAATCTTTACAGATCTGTATAGCCGGTTGCAGGAAACCGTGATCCTGCGCCCGCACGATCTTCTTTGACGGCCATTCCGGCCCTAGGAGATCCCAAATGCGCAAGCTCACCACCGCCCTTCTGATCGCCACTCTCGTCGCTCCGGCCGCAGCGCTGACGCCTGCAATGGCGGCTAGCGCGACTTTCCCCGTCACCAATGCCGATGGCAGCCCGGTGTCGTGTGAAGATGCCCTCAAGGCCTTGCGCACCTCGGCAACGACCCAGCACCCGACCGACCAGGCCAAGTTTGACGAGCTGGTCAACAAGGGCATGGATCGCTGCAACGCCGACGATGACAAGCGTGCCGATGGTTTCTTCGCCGACGCTTTCGCGCTGCTCAAGTGAGGGTTCGAAAATGTCCAGCATGCCGCTCGCCGCCGGCGCCTATAACCGCGTGCCGCAACCCACGCCGAGTTTCTGGGTCATCAAGCTGCTTGCCGTCACGGTCGGCGAGACCGCTGCCGATTTCCTGGCCCTCAATCTCGGTCTCGGTTTGCAGCTCACCTCCCTGCTTATGACGGGCATCCTCGCCATAGCGATCGTCCTGCAGTTCATTCAGAAGCGCTACGTGCCGTTCTATTACTGGTTCGCAGTGGTGCTCGTGAGCGTGGTGGGCACCCTGCTCACCGACAACCTCGTCGATAATCTCGGCGTCCCGCTGCAGACGACCGCCATCGTTACGGCGATCCTGCTCGCCATCACCTTCGCCCTTTGGTACGCGACCGAGAAGACGCTTTCGATCCACACGATTATCACGACCCGTCGCGAGGTGTTCTACTGGATCGCCATCCTCCTCACCTTCGCCCTCGGGACGGCGGTGGGCGATCTGGTCGCCGAGAAGTTCGACGTCGGCTATCTCAATACCGGGCTGCTTTTCGCACTCATCATCGGGGTGATCGCCTTTGGCTATTTCGTGCTCAAGATCGACGCCGTGCTCTCGTTCTGGCTGGCCTACATCCTGACCCGTCCGCTCGGCGCATCCTTCGGCGACCTCCTGTCCCAGCCGATGGAATATGGCGGTCTTGGCCTTGGCACGGTGGTGACCAGCTTCATCTTCCTGGCGGCAATCGTGGTCATCGTGGTCTATATGAGCTTTACAGGACGAGGCGGCGAACTGGTTTCCCGTCAAAGCGAAGCGTAACGAGGCCGCGGGATGCGCATCCTCATCGTTGAGGACGACAAACGAACCTCCGACTACCTCAGGAAGGGGTTCCTCGAGGCCGGTCACGTGGTCGATGTCTTCGTGGACGGGCGCGATGCGCTCGCCCACGCTACTCGCGAGCCCTATGACGTGCTGATCGTCGACCGCATGCTGCCGGGCCTCGACGGCCTTTCGCTGGTTAAAGCCCTGCGCGCCTCGGGCGTGGTCACGCCCATCCTCTTCCTCACCGCCATGGTCGGGATCGACGATCGTGTCGAGGGGCTGGAATCGGGTGGAGACGACTATGTCGTCAAGCCATTCGCCTTTTCGGAGGTTCTGGCCCGCGCCAATGCGTTGGCCCGTCGCCCGCCGCCGCAGAGCCAGAAGACCCGGCTCGAGGTCGCCGACCTGGCGCTGGACCTGGTGCGGCGCACCTGTACGCGGGCCGGCACTGTCATCGACCTGCTCCCCCGCGAATTCTCGCTCCTCGAATATCTCATGCGCAACGAGGGGCGCGTGGTGACCAAGACCATGCTGCTGGAGCGGGTTTGGGAATTCCATTTCGATCCGCAGACGAGCGTGGTCGAAACCCATATCAGCCGGCTGCGTGCCAAGGTCGACAAGCCCTTCGAAACGCCCCTCATCCACACCGCGCGGAGTGCCGGCTATAGCCTCCATGCATAAATCGGTGCTCAGGAGCACGCCATTCCGCCTCACCCTGGCTCTGGGTCTCGCCTTTCTTCTGGCGCTGGCGCTGGCCGGCATGGTGGCCTTTTCCCTCATCAATGACGCTCTCTATGCGCGCCTCGACCGGGACATCATGGATACCTATTCCGTGATCGAGCAGTCGTTTGTCGGCGACGATCTCACGGACCTCGCCGACCTCGTCACCAGCCACGCGCGCGCCAGTGTCGGCATGAACGAGGTTTTCCGCCTTGAAGCCCCTGACGGCAGCCAGATTGCCGGCAATTTGCCAATGCTGCCCGCCAGCGAGGGCTGGGCTACGGCGGCGGCTTCGGAAATCGGCCTCGCGGCCCGCTCCGACACTTATCGCCTGTTCTCCGGTCCCGTCGGCCAATATCGGCTGGCGGTCGGCGTCAGCCTGACCGAAACCAATGCCATCGGCTGGATCGTCCTCACCTCGCTCGCCTGGACCATGGGCGCGTTGGTCCTCGTCCTGCTGCTCGTTGGCGTGGCAACCGCCACCCGCGGCCAGCGCCGCCTCGACAGCGTTGCCGAAACCCTGGAGCGGGTATCGCGCGGCCAACTTGACGCCCGCATCCCTCTCTCCACCCGCAACGACGATATTGACGCGCTGGCCGCCGACGTGAACGGCGCGCTCGACCGCCTGGCGGCCCTGGTCGAGGGTATGCGGCAGGTGAGTGTCGATATCGCCCACGAACTCAAGACCCCTCTCAACCGCCTGTCGATTTCGCTCGACAACGCACGCGACGCCTCGGACGGCCAGCCCGAAGTCCTCGCGCTCCTCGATGAGGCGCGCCATGAGGTCCATCAGGTCAACTCGATCTTTGAGGCCATGCTGCGTATCGCCCAGATCGAATCTGGCGCCCGCCGCGCCCGCTTCGCGCCCGTAGATCTCGGCGCTATTGCCGAGCGCGTCACCGAGGCTTACGAACCCGTCGCCAACGAGCGCAGTCAGTCTCTTGAGCTCTCTCTGCCTCCAACCCCTGCCATCGTTCCCGGTGACAAGGACCTCCTCACGCAAGCTGTGGCCAATCTCGTCGAAAATGCTATCCGCCACTGCCCGGAGGGCTCCGCGATCCGTCTGGCTGTCGCCGATGCCGATGGCAGCCCGCGGATCGTTGTCTCGGATGACGGTCCCGGCATTCCCGACGGTGACAAGCTTCGTGTCTTCGATCGCCTGTATCGTGTTGAGAAGAGCAGAACCACACCTGGAAACGGTCTAGGCCTCAGCCTTGTAAAGGCGGTTTCAGACCTGCACGGAGCAACGATTACGCTGGCGGACAACCAACCGGGGTTAAGAATTCAGATGGCGTTCGTGCACCGCGAATAGCGGCAATCCCGACCGATCTCGGTTATCGCTGTGTCCGCATCTGCAGATACTGGTCCAAGTTCAGAACTGCCCCATTCCCGCCAGTCTGACGCTATGCTGGTTCGAATTTTTGCTGAGCGATCCTGCATAGTCGGCGGAGAGGGTGAAATTTGTGTCGGTCTGGAATTTCAGACCCAGCCCCAGGTTGAGGCGGTCCGCCGCCGCCGAGGCGCCCTGGACAGAAAAATCCGCGTTGGTGCCTGCAAAGGCCATGGTCTGCGAGGGTGCTCCGAGAAGCGAATGTTGCCAGGCGGCACGGGCCGTTGCCGTGATGGTGCCGGTGTCGAGGGCGATTTCGTGCTTGACCTCGGCACCAAGCCCCGGAACGAGCCGACCCCACGATGCTTCTCCCACCGCGAGATTGAATGCACCTGCACCGGTTTCGGTTGCGGCACTACGATAGCCGAAGCCGGCGTCGAGAAGCGCCAGCGGCGAGATCGTGGTTTTGTCGTCGAGGGGCAGGGCATAGGCTAGTTCTAGCGACGTTCCCAAAGTCTGGGCCCAAGCCGAGCTTGTGGCGACCAGATCGAGTCCGCCGGACGTGATACGGCGTTCTGTCTCTAAAGAGTTGAGTCCGGCTGACACGCTGCCCGAAAGCGTGAAAGCGCCGGAGTGCAAGGTCCCATAGGCGCCGAGTTGACCACCGTTGGAAGCCGTATCGGAAAGCCCAGCATGCGAATTGCCATGCAGATATCCAATAGCAAGGCCCACCAGCACATCGGCGCCGTTGGCGGTCGTGACTTGCTCGAGACCGAAGGTGATGCCAGCGCTCGTCCAGTCGAGTGCGGACGCTGCGTCGGCGCCATTGATACGACCAGTCGCCGCCACCGGCGCCAGCCAGAGAGACCGGGACGAGCCGGGCGCAGCCATCGCATCAGCCATGGCGGTAATCGCGGCCGAAGCCGGCGCCGCCTCAACATAACCGAGTACTGCCGAGGTCGAATTGTTGCGTCCACTGCCTGTGATGCCGGTGCGTCCGGTCAGGTTCTGGCCGAATAGCGCAAAGGTCTCGTCGATAACCTGTTGCCCGCTGGCATGAGTTTCTCCGGAGATTTGCTGGAGTAACTGGCTGGCCTGCTCTTCGCTTAAGGGCGCGAAAGCATCCAGAAGGGGGGAGCCGACCCCGAGCCCGTCGATAGCTGCACCGACAGCGACCTGGTTCGGATTGCGAGCAGCCGAGCCGACCCGAAGATCGTTGCGAATGAGGCTGAGAACAAGGTCGTTGCCCGTTTGGCTGAGCTGGGCGTCGAGAAAATAGAGGTTCGATGTCAGGCCAAAACTGCCGTCGATGCCGCCAGCCGCAGACATCAGGGTATACTTGTTCGTCGATCGATAGCTGCCTGGCGCGGCCGATACGCCGAGTTGCGCTCCCGCCGCGATGCTGACTCTGCCGTCCACGAGAGCCTGGTCATGGCGCCCTCCAGCATCCACCTGCACGGCAAAAGTGGAGCCCGACTTGAAGGTCAGATCGCCAGAGGCGTGCATCGTGCCAAGGCCCATGCCCGGCGAGAAAGACGCGCTATCATTCAAGATCGCGCTATGGATGATGCCGTCGCCCACAAGCCGGCCGCCGACTGTGATCAGGCCGCCGAGCCGACGGTTGACGGCCAATGTGCCGGATTGGACGTCGATGTCTCCAAGATAATCATAGGCTGAGGCGGCGAGGGTCAGCGTGCCGTCGCCGGTCTTGATGACCCCCTCGGTGCCCGAGATGCGGCCATTGATCGTCAAGTCGCCCGAAGCGGTAACATCGAAACGCGCGGATGCATCATCGACGACAACAGTTTGGTATTGGTCGAAGGCGACATTTCCGGTTGCTCTCAATGTGCCGCCGCCGAAAACAATTTCGGGGGCAATGAGGTTCACGTCCGAGCTGATCGAGACGGTGCCGCCACTGAGCAGCAGGCGGTCAAAGACATTGTCTCCGGTTAGAATGGTCGTGCCGGAGATGTGGCTTATGGTGCCGCCGAACAGAGAGGAGGCGAATTCGTACTCGGTGTCCGTGTGGTTGAACACCAGGGAACTCGATGTACCCATTCGTATCCAGCCGTCCGACTCGATCGTGCCGGGCGCTTTTGCAGCCTGCCCGGCACCAGCGCCGATATTCAGTGTGCCAGTCCCGGTATTGGGACCGAAATTGACCGGACCGGTAATTCGAACTTTGCCACCATTTGAGACGGTGAGCGTCCCCTCTGCTGCCGATAGCGAACCCACGGTCAGGGGGCCAGTTATGTCAAGGAATGATCCAGCCCCCGTAACGGTGACATCACCCTGCGCACCAAAATATCCTACATAGACCGACGCACTACTCACATGGCCGCCATTGCTGACAACGAGCGTGCCTCGCCCGCCTTCATCGATGTCTGGCGCATTTGAACCGCCGACGAAAAGAGCTGACCGTGAAGAGAGCGTGGACCCGTCGCCGTCGACCGTCACGGTGCCACGGCCGCTGGAGATTCCGCCGAGATAGATTTCCGTCGCCGTAGAGACTTGCCCGCCTTCAAGAATATCGAGCGTTCCGGTACCGAGCCGGCCGACCCAGAGCTTTTCGCTATTCCTCCAGATCGAGCCGGCGTCACGAATGACCACCGAGCCTACCGAGCCAGAGTCGAAGCCGATCCAGGCAGTAGAGTCGGTAATTTCTCCTCCATTCTTGACAATCAGCGAGCCGGTGCCCTGGCCGCCGATCTTGCGCCACCCCCCTTGGAGCCAGGCGCTGCCATCGACAACCGCCCTTCCGGCATTCCCAAGGCTATCGCCCAGGGCACTGTCCTGCGTCAGCATGAGAGCGTTCGGTTGAATGGTGAGTTCGGGTCCTAGGCCTGAGCCATCCACGAACAACGCATAGCTTTCGCCGATATTGTAGTCGTAGAGGGAGACCGAACCCTCATGAATATAGGTATGCTCGCTGTAAAACGGGACAAAGAGGTCCCAATTATCAACGTCTTTCCAGTTGCTGTTTCCCGCGGCACCGGTCCAGGTATTAAATCCGTCCTTCGCAAGGACGGCTGAACAAAGAGAAAATTGGATGAAAACGACGCCGAAAAGCGAACCTGCGCGCAACGCGCGGTTCGAGATAGGATTCGCCACTTTGCCCCCGCAAGTAGTCGATGCAATGCTCAATCAAATGGATCAGATTGTCTTCAAAAGCACAAGCTATGTGCAGGAAAATACACGCTAATCGTCGAACCTGATCGAGGCGGCAGGCACCCGGGAGAACGGCACTTTGATCGACGGCCAACTCAGCCATTGCGCCAGCTTCCGGGCCGATGCCCGGAAGAGGACTTTGCTGGTTGAGCTATTCAGAGAAGTCGAACGGACATGCCTCCGTCGATCACCATGGGTGTGCCGGTCATAAAGCCGGCCCGGTCGGAAAGCATAAAGAGCGCCGCCTGGGCGATTTCTTTTGGTTCGGCCATCCGCTTCAGCGGGTGCAGACCCGAAACGAACGCAAGGACTTCGCTGTTCCCTTCGCCCCCAGCAGGCGTGATCGTTCCGCCAGGCAGAAGCGCATTGATCCGAATACCCTCGGGCGCGTGCTCCGCTGCAAGAGACTGAACGAAACCGTTCAACCCAGCCTTGGTCGCCGCATAGGCGCTCATGCCGGGCAAGCCGCCATTGCTGAAGCCGACGAACGAGGACGTAAACACGATCGAACCACCGCCGCGCTTGCGAAGTGCGGGAATTTGCGCCTGAGCAGCATGGAAGCCGGAGGTGAGGTTTACCGCTACCACCGAGTTCCAGTTCTCGATCGTCATGGTGGCGATCGACGCCATCTCGCCGACAATCCCTGCATTGTTGAACGCGCCATCCAGTCCGCCAAACTCCTGCTTGGCCAGCTCGACCAGGGCCGAGGCATAGGACGGGTCGCAGACATCGCCGCTGAGCAGAATGGCACGTCCACCATTCCCCTGGTTGATTTCATCGACAATGGCCGTGAGTTCGCGCTGCCGACGTGCGCCGAGAACGACGTTGGCGCCTTCGTGGGCGAACAGGCGCGCCGCCGCAGCTCCGATGCCGCTGCTGGCACCCGTGATGATGATATTCTTGTTTTCGAGTTCCATGACCAAGCTCCTTGCTGTTGGTCATGTCGATCTATGCGGCCCTTCTTCGGCGAGCGACCCGATTTTGCCGCGTCACACCGTGATTTGGGCTGACGACGTTCATTTCCGCGCAGCCGTATCGCAGCTTCTACCGAAGCGCGCTCCTTATCCGTTGACATGCTCAGTCAGAAATGGTCTCTCGTCTCCAGATTATACATAATGTACAAATCTGGAGGAGAGAATGTACAAGGGATTGGCTAACCCGTCGCGCCGTACGGCCTTGAAGACGCTGGCTGCATTCACGGCAGGGTTGATGGTGTCCACGGGTTTCGCCGGGGTGGCATTCGCAGCAGCGCCTGACTATTACCCCGCTGACTACTCATCGGTGGTCGAGGCTTCGAAGCAGGAGAGCGGTGTTCTCGTCTATTCGAACATGGGCGAGATGAACTGGCGGCCGCTGATCGAAGCCTTCAACGCCGAGTACCCATGGATCAAGGTGCAGACGCTCGATCTGGGATCGATCGAGGTTTTTGAGCGGTATTACGCCGAGACCGCCGCCGGCAACAACGCGACCGATGTGGTCGTTTCGCACTCGTCGGCTGCCTGGCTTGATTTCATCAAGAAAGACGGCGTGAACGCGGAGTACAAGTCCGCGGAAGACGGCAAGCTACCGGCGTATTCCAAGCCGGCCACGGGCGTATACACGATCTCGGTGGATCCTTATTTCATCGTCTACAACAAGGCGCTGCTTGCAGAGAATGAGTGGCCCAAGTCCATTCAGGACATCGTCGATCTCGTTGCCAAGGATCCGCAGCGCTTTGCGCACAAGATCGCTACCGGCGTGCCCATGTCGAACGCAGCCGCCCAGAACCTCACCAACACGTATTTTCAGCACGTGGGTGAAGAAAAAGCGCTGAAGCAATACGAAATCCTCGGTCAGGACGTCGACGTCTATCGCTCGGCGGGCCAGATCATGGAAAAGCTGACGACGGGCGAAGTGCTCATCGGGTTCATGCTTTCGGGCATTCAGGTGTTCCCGTTGCTGGCGGACCCTGCGCGCGCGCAGATTCTCGGCTACGCCTTCCCGAGCGATGGGACCGTCATGCTGATGCGGCACATTGCAATGGCCAAGACAGCAAAGAACCCCAATTCCTCCAGGCTCTTTATCGATTTTGTGCTGTCCAAGGCGGGTCAGACGGCGCTTTCGTCGGGCGGCCTGATGTCCTACCGCGATGACGTCGAGCTACCGGATGGGCCGACGGGATATACCTACAAGAAGATCGCGGCGGAGGTTGGCGACGCCAGCCTTGCGCCGACGAGCTTCGATCCAAAAACCATGATCCCGTCGCAGGACTTAATCGATAAGGTCAATGCCGCTCTTCACGTCCAACCCTAAGAATACGGGGCGGTATAGTCCATGCCGAAGTCGACGGATCAAACCGCTCCGTTTTCCTCTGAACCAGCGGGCGTGCATCTGCCCGCTGGCCTTCCATCGTCAAGGGTGCTGCGGCAAGCCCAGGCGGCTTGGCCTCTGGCGATCCGCTGGGCCTTTGCCCTGCTGCTGCTTGTCCTGCTGATCTCGCCGATGTTGCCGCTGATCTATCAGGCCTTCATCGATCGGTCGCTCTACGAGGCCGGCGGTGCAGTGACATTCGATAATTTCCGACGACTCTTCTCCGATCCGAGTTTCCAGAGTGCCACCGTCAACACGCTGTGGTTCTCCATCATCGGCACGGTGGTTTCGACCGTTGTCGGCTTCACGGCGGCACTTCTGCTCGAGCGCCTAGATTTGCCTGGACGCAAGACGCTGAAGATATTGTTTTTGGCGCCGATTTTCGTGTCGGCCCTGATCCTGGCGCTGTCGTGGTCGATGCTCTACGGGCCAAGCGGCTACGCGGATCTGTTGCTTCGCTCAGTGATCGGCCTGGGGCTGCCCAATCTCAATTCGCTCGGCGGCATGGCCGTACTTTCCGGGGTGTCATCGGCCCCGGTCAGCTACCTGCTTTTTGCAGCCGCGATGTCGAACATACCTTCGACTCTCGAGGATGCAGCGCGCGCTGCAGGAGCGAGCCCTCTGCGGGCCACGTTCTCCATCGTCGTGCCGTTGATCAGGCCGTCGCTGCTCTACTGCGTGATGCTGAACTTCGTGCTCAATATCGATCAACTCGCAGTGCCGCTGATCATTGGCGGTCCGGCGCGGGTACAGGTGCTTTCGACCTACCTTTATGACAACGGCATCGCCGTGCGCGCAGACTACGGCCTCGTCGCCGCCGCGGCGGTCGTCATGCTGCTGATCATCCAGGTGTTTGTCGTCGGACAGAAATACGCCTTGGGCGACCTCAGGCGGTACACCACGGTGGGCGGGAAGAGCTTGCGTCGCGGGCTTGTTCCCGCTGGTCGTGCCGGCTGGGCAATCTCAGGACTCATCCTGCTCTATATCGTCGTCACGACGCTGATACCCAGCCTCTTTCTGATCCTGAGGTCGTTCACCTCGTTTATCTCACCCTTGATACCGATCACGAGCGTGCTGACGCTAGATAACTTCAAGTTGATTTTCGGCTACGAGGCTTATGTCCGCTCAATCATCAACACGATCATCGTGTCGGTGGTCGGTGGGCTCGCAGCGACCTTCCTGACGTTCTTTGGGGGTGTTGTTGCCTATCGATCGCCGCCGGCGCTGCGCCGTCTCGTCGAAACCTCCGCATTCATCCCACGCGCTATTCCGGGCATAGTGGTTGGTATCGGCATATTTTACGCGGCAGTGATCGTACCGGGCGGCGCCTACCTCAACGGTACGCTGGTGATACTCATGATCGCCTTCACCATTCGCTACTACCCCACCGGCTTTGCCATGCTCGGACCATCGGTATTGCAGATCGATCGGGATATGGAGCGCGCCGTTCGCGTGTCCGGCGGAAGCGAATGGCGTGCGATTTTCGCGGTAATGCTGCCGCTTCTCAAGCCGGCGATGGTCGGCTGCTTCCTGCTGTACTTCGTATCGTTCTTCAAGGAATACGCGGCGGCATCCTTCCTTTTTGGACCGGATACCGCCGTTGTCGGCACGACCATGCTGCAGCTCGACATGATGGGCAATCTCGGTCCCACCGCCGCGCTGTCGGTCGTGACGTTGGTGCTCACCTTGCCGATCGCCATCTTCATTTATGCAAGGGACTAAGATCGTGACCAATGCCGTCCAACTTCGGGGCATAAGCAAGTCCTACGGCAGCGTGAGGGTGCTCGACGACATTGATCTCGACGTGGCGGAAGGCTCGTTTACGTCGCTGCTCGGGCCCTCCGGTTGCGGCAAGACCACGCTGCTCAACATTATCGGCGGTCTCGATCGTCCAACTGCGGGGCAGATCAGCTTTGGCGATGAACTGATCTATTCGGCCAAAGATGCGGTCGATCTGCCGACCGAGAAGCGCAATGTGGGCTTTGTCTTTCAGTCCTACGCGCTCTGGCCACATATGACCGTTTCGCAGAATGTCGGCTTCCCGCTGCGCATCCGCGGTCTCAACTCGCTCGAACGTGACAAGCGCGCAAGGGAGATGCTGGAGCGACTGGAACTGGGGGCCTTGGCTGACCGCTATCCCTACCAGCTCTCGGGCGGCCAGCAGCAGCGTGTCGCGATTGCCCGCTCGCTTGTCTATCAGCCGCGTCTTCTGCTTCTCGATGAACCGCTTTCCAATCTCGACGCCCAATTGCGCGAGCGCGCTCGCACCTGGCTCAAAAGCGTCCATGAGAGCTTTGGGCTCACCATCATTCTCGTGACCCACGATCAGGCCGAGGCGCTGTCTCTGAGCGACCATGTCGTGCTTTTGAGCAGAGGCCGAATCGAGCAGCAGGGATCTGCCACGTCCATCTACGAACAGCCGCGCACCGCCTATGCTGCAGAATTCGTTGGCAGCGCCAATGTGCTGACGGGGACCATCGCTCCGGATGGCCGGGCGATAGTCGCCAATGGAACGTCGGTCCTTATGGCGGCTGAAGGAGGGACGCCCGGAGCCGCTGCCGGCATCGCTATTCGTCCGCAGGCTATCCGGTTTGCCGAGACCTCTGACAAGGAGCGGCCCGGTACGCTGGTTCCATTCCAGCCTGAGACCGTTCTCTACCTGGGTGGCATTTACGAGGTCACTGGCAGCACTCCGCTGGGCAAAGTTCGGATGCTGTCCTCGACCGCACCCTCCCAGAGCGGAGAGAAGAGCATTTTTCTGCCCGCCGATGCCTGCCTTCAGGTCGAACTATGACGCAGCAGCGTCTTTCACTCTTTTTGCTTTTCGGGGCCATCCAATGACCGCTTCAACCGCCATCGATACTCGGCTCAACGCACCGGCTGCCGGCATAAAGATCACCCAGGTTTCAACCGCCGACTACGAATGGAAGCGTGAGCGAGCCATTACCAACGGCCTCCACACGTATGAAACCTCCGACATGACGGTGGTAAAAATAGAAACCGATGCCGGAATTACGGGCTACGGGGTAGGGCGGCCACGGCCGGGCGAGAAAGAGTTTCGCGCCCAGTTCCTGTCTACGCTTATCGGCAAAGACCCGACGATGACGGAGGCAATCTGGTCCTCGCTCTGGAGCCCCAAGATGTCGGGTCGCCGCGGCTACGAAACGCGCGCGCTCTCTTCGATCGACATCGCTCTGTGGGACATCAAGGCCAAGCTCGCCGGCCTTCCGCTCTACAAACTGCTGGGCGGCTATCGCAAGGAAATCCCGATCTATATCGCCGGCGGCTACTATTCGACGGGCAAGGGCCACAAGGAACTGCAGGGCGAAATGGCCTCTTATGTCGCCTTGGGCGCCAAGGCGGTCAAAATGAAAGTCGGCGCAGTTCCAATCAAGGATGACATCGCGCGGATCAAGGCCGTGCGCGAAGTCATCGGGCCCGACATCGCGTTGCTGCTGGATGCCAATTGCGCCTACAGGGCCTACGAGGCAATTCAGTTCGCCAAGCGCGCGGAGGAGTACGAGCCGTTCTGGTTTGAGGAAGCCGTTCAGCCCGACGACTACGACGGGTTCGCCAAGATCGCCGCCCAGACGACCATTCCCCTGGCTACCGGAGAGAACGAGTACACCAAGCACGGTTTTCGCGATCTCATTGAAACCAAGGCGATAGCAATCCTCAATCCGGACGTGCGCTACATGGGTGGCGTCACCGAATTCATGAAAGTTGCGGCAATGGCGCAGGCCAATGGCCTCGACATTGCGCCGCATGGCGACCAACAGGCGCATCTGCACCTGCTCGCTGCCATCCCGAATGCACGTTTGCTGGAATTTTATCCGCCCGAGGTCAACGCCATGGCGGTCGATATCTATCTCCACGCGCCTCGGGTAAATGCAAACGGCACGGTTACGGTGCCCGACGTGCCCGGCGCCGGGCTCGATCCCAATGACAAGGCACTTGCGCCTTACCGCATCGGCTAGGCGACGATACCGCAAGAGGGTAGGAAAAGGCATTGAGTCGAGCGGACCAAACAGGTTTAGCCATGGACGACGCCTTCATCGCCGGCACCAGCTACGCGCGCGTCCGCGACGCTATCCGCGATCGCATCGTCGGCGGGACTTATCTTCCCGGTACGCGACTGAAGATCAATGATCTTTGCGAGCAGTTCGGCATCAGTTCGAACCCCATTCGCGAGGCGTTACAGCAGCTGCAGGGGGAAGGGCTCGTGGTGATCTCTCCCAATCGGGGCGCAACAGTCCGTCTCATCGATGAGCAGATGATCCGCCACATCTACGAGATCGGCGAGGCTATTGATGGAATTCTGGCCAACCGCTGTGCCGCTATCGCAACGCCCCCACAAGTGGAGCAACTCCGCGGCATTCAACGCAAGATGGAAGCAGCGGCAGCGGCCGACGACGCTGTAGCGCGAGCCGATTACAACGGCGAATTCCACACTCTCCTCGGCACGATCTCGGGCAACACCGAAGCCGTGGATATTCGGCGCAGGCATCAGAACCTCATTCGCACCATTCGCCAGAAATACGGCTACTCGCCCAAGCGCCTCGAGCAAATCCACATCGAGCACTGGGCCATCATCGATGCAATCGCCGACCGCGATGTAGCCGCCGCCGAGTCCGCTGCCCGCATCCATGCGGTCCGCTCGCTCGAAGACATGCTGGCGCGCTATGTCGGCCCCGGTCGGGCGTAGCGAAATAGCTGCTGGCTGGTCTAGTCCGGCTTGGTGAGGATGAGACCGGCGCGATCTGCGGTCTGCCAAACTACGCGGAATGGCTCCATCCGACGTGCAAATAGGACATATCCGCCATCGCTGATTTCCGTTTGGTGAGGAACCTGAACACGCAGTCCCTCCGCCGACAGGTCCTCCAGCGTCGCATGTATTCGCACCCGCCCGTCGTCCAAAACGACCGTGGCGGGTAATTTCATTTTCTCGCGAGGTTTGGAGCGGCGCTCTACTTGCATGGGCCGAATATAGGTCGCTCCGCCAACCAGTTTGTTAAACTGACCAGGAAAAATTGAGCAGACTGGTATCGTCCTCAAGGGTGCCTAGTATCTGGTGGCACAATCTGAGGGCGGCGGGGATCGCCCGCACGCTCGCGGACATCTACGCGCAACGATGAACGGTCACGCCACTCGCGTTTGTCTGCCGCGCCCAAGCAACGATGGTATCTCTGCAGCGATAATCTCTCCGCATTCCGCAATGGCATCGACCATCGGCGATGTCCGGCGCCAGTGAATGGCGACGCTGCGCTGGAAGCTGGCGCGCTGGAAGGGCAGGACACTGTAGCCGCGGGAATCGAGCGCGCTGGGCAGGCAGGCCAGGGCCGGCAGGAAGGTCATGCCGACCCCGGCCGCCACCATCTGCCGCAGCGTTTCGAGGCTCGTGGCGCGAAACGTGGTCTCTTCGCGCGCGCCCACCTGCCGCGACGCTTCGAGCGCCTGGTCGCGCAGGCAATGGCCCTCCTCGAGCAGCATCAGCTTCTCGTCACGCAGGTCGCCGGGCTCGACGAAATCCTGGCGCGACAGCCGGTGGCTGCTGGGGACCGCGAGAAAGAATGGTTCGTCGAAGAGATGCAGGCTTTCCTGCTGCCCGTCTTCGGAAGGGTCCGCGAGAATGGCGGCGTCGAGCTGGCCCGAGGCAAGCTGCTGGCGCAGCACGCTGCTCTTTTCCTCGGTGAGCAGCAATTCCATCTCGGGGAAACGTATGCGGATCGGCGGGATGATGTGGGGCAGGAGATAGGGGCTGAGCGTCGGGAAGACGCCCAACCGCAAGCGGTTCTGCGCGCCGCTCCTAGCCGATGCGGATTGCCTGAGTTCGGCCAGCTCGGCGAGGATGCGGCGGGCGCGGGCGACTACGTCGGCACCCGCGGCGGTGAGGATCACGTTGCGCGGAATGCGCTCGACCAGCGCGACGCCCAGCTCGTCTTCGAGCTTGCGCAATTGGGTGGAAAGCGTCGGCTGGCTGACATTGCAGATCTCGGCCGCCCGGCGGAAATTCCGCTGGTCCGCCAGGGCGACGAGATATTCGAGATCGCGAATGTTCATGCCGGCCCTCTGCCTCAGGCTGCCGCCTCGGCAGCCGGCGCGCTGGTGCGGATCAGGTGATCGAAGGCGGAGAGGGCGGCCTTGGCGCCTTCGCCGGCAGCGATGATGATCTGCTTATAGGGCGTGGTCGTGCAGTCGCCGGCCGCGAAGACGCCCGGCAGCGAGGTTTCGCCGCTGGCGCTGACGACGATCTCGCCGCGCGGGGAGATGTCGAGCGTGTCCCTGAGCCATTCGGTATTGGGCAGGAGCCCGATCTGCACGAAGATGCCGTCCACCGCCAGCGATTGCTGCTGGCCGTCGGCGCGGTTCTCGTAATGGAGGCCGATGACCTTGCTGCCGTCGCCGATGACCTCTGTGGTTTTGGCGGAGGTGAGGATGGTGACATTGGCGAGCGAGCGCAGCTTGCGCTGCAGCACGTCGTCGGCGCGCAATTGCTTGTCGAACTCGATGAGGGTGACGTGCGCCACGAGCCCGGCCAGGTCGATGGCCGCCTCGACGCCGGAATTGCCGCCGCCGATGACCGCCACGCGCTTGCCCTTGAACAGCGGGCCATCGCAATGCGGGCAGAAGGCTACGCCCTTGTTGAGATATTGCTCTTCGCCCGGCACGCCCATCTTGCGCCAGCGCGCGCCGGTAGCGATGACGATGGAGCGACCGGTAAGGCTCGCGCCGCTTTCGAGCGTGACCTTGTAGCCATCCGCGACCGGCTCGAGCTTTTGGGCGCGCTGCAGGTTCATGATCTCGACGTCATAGTCGCGGACATGGGCTTCGAGCGCGGCGCCCAGCTTGGGGCCTTCGGTATGCGGCACCGAGATGAAATTCTCGATGGCCATGGTGTCGAGCACCTGGCCGCCGAAACGGTCGGCCACGACGCCGGTGCGGATGCCCTTGCGCGCCGCATAGACGGCAGCGGCAGCGCCGGCCGGGCCACCGCCGACCACCAGCACGTCAAAGGTTTCCTGGGCATTGATCTTCTCGACCGCGCGATCGGCGGCGCCGGTATCGAGCTTGGCCACGATCTCCTCGGCGCCCATGCGCCCGGCGGCGAAGGGCTGGCCGTTGAGGAAGATGGTGGGCACCGACATGACCTGGCGCGAGGACACTTCCGCCTGGAACAGCGCGCCGTCGATGGCGACGTGGCTGACCTTGGGATTGATGGCGGCCATGAGGTTGAGCGCCTGCACCACGTCCGGGCAGTTCTGGCAGGAGAGCGAGAAATAGGTCTCGAAGCGCATCTCGCCATCGAGCGCCTTGATCTGGTCGAGCAGCGCCTGCTCGGCCTTGGGCGGATGGCCGCCGACCTGAAGCAAAGCCAGCACCAGCGAGGTGAATTCGTGGCCCATGGGCAGGCCGGCGAAGGTGAGGTTGATGTCCTGGCCGGGCGAGCTCAGCGCAAAGGAGGGCACGCGCTGGCCGGCGGGATCGCCGGCGACGACCGTGATCTTGTCCGACAGCGCCGCAATCTCGGCCAGCAATTCATCCATCTCGCGCGCCTTGGGCACGTCGCCCGAATAGGCGGTGATGACGACGGGGCGGGTCACCCGCTCGAGATAGGCCTTGAGCTGAGCCTTGAGATTTGCGTCCAGCATGGAAATACCGTTGATAGAGCCAAAGACAAGACGCCTTCCGGCTCGAAAGCCGGGAGGCCTGGTTTGGGGCGCAGGCGTCAAGCGCCGAGCGAAAGGAGCGTTGCGTCAGCCGCGATGCTCGCTTTTGGGCGTGCCCGCTTGGCACACCATTGTATTCGCCGCCCCACGGAACTTCCCCGGCGGAGGCCGGGGCCTATTGCACCGTCCCCCAGGAGTGGAGAAATCCGTGGGCCCCGGGTCTTCGCCCGGGGAAGTACGGTGGTGGGGATGGCGCCGGGTTGGGAACGCCGCGTTAGATCTTGCCGACGAGATCGAGCGAGGGGGCGAGGGTTTCTTCGCCTTCCTGCCACTTGGCCGGGCAGACCTCACCCGGATGCGAGCGGACATACTGGGCGGCCTTGATCTTGCGCAGCAGGTCGCTGGCGTCGCGGCCGATGCCCTCGGCGGTGATTTCCATGGCCTGGATGATGCCATCGGGATCGGCGATGAAGGTGGCGCGGTCGGCCAGGCCCTCGGCTTCGCGCATGGCGTCGAAATTGCGCGTCAGCGTGCCGGTCGGGTCGCCGATCATGGTGTAGCGGATCTTGCCGATGGTGTCGGACGAGTCGTGCCAGGCCTTGTGGGTGAAGTGGGTGTCGGTCGAGACCGAGAACACTTCCACGCCGAGCGCCTGCAGGATGTCGTAATTGTCGGCCACGTCGCCGAGTTCGGTCGGGCACACGAAGGTGAAGTCGGCCGGGTAGAAGAAGAACACCGACCACTTGCCGAGCGCGTCGGCCTCGGTCACCTCGATGAACTTGCCCTGGCGGAAAGCCTGGGCCTTAAAGGGGCGGATCGCGGTGTTGATCAATGCCATGTCAGATGTGTCTCTCAAGTGTGTTCGCACGGGTGGGAGGCCCCGCACCCGGCGAGATAGCGACTACATCGAGATATGCAAAATTGATTGTTCCCTGATTTTTGATAGATGGAATCTATCGCTGCTCCCGACAAGAAAAATTCACTGCAATACCAATGTGATAGCGTGAATGTATGCTAGGTGCGGCGGGGTGCCGCACGCTTGAAAAGGCACGTAGCAGTGATGGACTTCAGTGATCGTCGATCTTGCTCAGGAAGTACGTGAGCGCGACGATCACCAGTGCAACCGCGCCGCCGAGATAGAGAATGTCGGGGCTGCCGCTAGCGGTCCATACGACAGCCTGGCCGAGGAAATAAACGGCCAGCACCGTGATCGTGACACCGACCAGCTTGGACTTGAGATCGTCGAGATTGTTGATCTTGAGCCATGCCGGCAGGCGCAGGTCCTGGTTGAAATAGAGCTGGTAGATGCCGAGCGAAACCACCTGCACGACCGTCGCCAGAAGGAAGAGGTCGACGATCTCGATTGCAAGGAGCAGGGCCTCGTCGCGCGACGGGTGATGGTCGGAAATGAAGAGTGCGTCGACGAAATGCCAGGTCTCGATCGCCCCGTAAACCAGCAGCGCCAACGCGGTCAGGAACGTCGCGATGACGGGAATGATCATCACGCCGCGGATGAACCAGCCACCGGCGTTGAGAAAGGGATCGACCCGACGAGGCTCGCTAGCGGGTGACGTCTTGTGATTGTCGGCGTTCATGAAGGCCCTCCAGGCGATCCTAGCTAACATAGGCGCGAAAAAAGCCGCGCCGCCAGATCGTCGCAGCGCGCGGGCACCGACTTTCGACAATTTCCAGCATACTGGACGATTGACCGGAGGGCTGTGGCGCTGTTTGTTTGAGGCATGAGCATCAACGATACCCCGCAGATCGGTCCCGTAATCCAGCGCGAGCGCAAGGCGCGGCACTTGACGCTTGAGCAACTGGCTTCGCGTTCGGGCGTGTCCAAGTCGATGCTTTCCCAGATCGAGCGGAGCGAGGCCAATCCCACCTTCGCTGTGCTCTGGAGCCTTACGCAGGCCCTCAAGATCGATTTCACTGACCTGATTGCTGGCGGCGTTGCCCATCGCCAGGCCAACCCCATCGAGCTGGTTTCCGTGGCGCACACGCCCGAAATCAAGAGCCCGGAAGGCGCCTGGAAACTGCGCATTCTGAGCCCTCCGGCACTGGCCGGCCGCATGGAATGGTACGAGGTCGAGATCACGCCCAGGGGTAAGCTCGAAAGCGCTCCACACGCGCCCGGCACCTTCGAGCATCTCACCGCCTGGAGCGAAGGCCTTGTCGTGGAGACGGAGCAAGGTACCCAAGAACTGAGCAGCGGCGAGACCGCGCGCTACCGCGCCGATGTCGTGCATCAGATCACCAATACCGGCACGCAGGCGGCGCGGGCGCTCATGGTGGTTCTCTACGAGTAGAATTCCGCTCGCTCGTTGACAAAATTCCGATATAATGGAATTATCCGTTTTAACGGAGGAGCGAGATATGGATTCCGGTTTCACAAACCACCTCAAGACCGTCCTGGCCGAAATCGAGGCTGATGGCTTCACCAAGCGTGAGCGCGAATTGGTAAGCCCGCAGGGTGGTGAAATCCGGCTGGATGGCGTGGAAGGCGGCGTCGTCAATCTGTGCGCAAACAACTATCTCGGACTCGCGGACGAGCCCGCCATCGTTGCTGCCGCTGCCGCCGCTCTCGAAACCCATGGCTTCGGCATGGCCTCGGTGCGCTTCATCTGCGGCACGAGCGAACTCCACCGCGATCTCGAGCAGCGCATTGCCTCCTATCTGGGCAAGGACGACTCCATCCTTTTTGGCTCGTGCTTCGATGCCAACGGCGGCGTCTTCGAAACGCTGCTGACGGCGGAAGACGCGGTCATCTCGGACTCGCTCAACCACGCCTCGATCATTGATGGCGTCCGCCTCTCCAAGGCCCAGCGTTTCCGCTACGCCAATAGCGACATGAACGACCTCGAGGCTCAACTCAAGGCGGCCGACGCTGCTGGCGCGCGCTTCAAGCTGATCGTCACCGATGGCGTTTTCTCGATGGATGGCTACGTCGCCAAGCTGCCGGAAATCTGTACGCTTGCCGAAAAATACGGCGCTCTGGTCATGATCGACGATTGCCACGCCACCGGCCATCTGGGCGAAAAGGGCAGGGGCACTCCTGCACTGACGGGCGTCGGCAATCGCGTCGACATCATCTCGGGCACGCTCGGTAAGACCCTTGGCGGCGCTATGGGCGGTTTCATTGCCGCCAGCCAGCCGGTCGTCGATATCCTGCGCCAGCGTGCTCGCCCTTACCTCTTCTCGAATGCGCTCGCGCCCTCGATCGTAGCGGGCTCGATCAAGGCCCTCGAAATCGCCGAGGCCGCCGACGACCGCCGTGCGCGCCTGACCTCGCATGCTCGTCGCTTCCGTTCGGCCATGACCGATGCTGGTTTCGAATTGCTGCCCGGCGAAACACCGATCATTCCGGTGATGCTCAACGACGCCAACCGCGCGACGGCGATGGCGCAGGAACTGGGCAAGCGCGGCGTGATGGTCGCGGGCTTCTCCTTCCCGGTCGTGCCCAAGGGCAAGGCCCGTATCCGTACGCAGATGTCGGCGGCTCTCACCGACGCAGATATCGGCTTTGCCATCGATGCCTTCATCGATGCCGGCAAGGCCCTCTCCATCATCTAGAGGTTTCGATCATGAAGGCTCTCGTCAAAGCCAAGTCCGAGCCGGGCATCTGGCTCGAGGATGTTCCTGTGCCCGATATCGGGCCGGACGACGTGCTCGTGAAGGTGCACAAGACCGGTATCTGCGGCACCGACATTCACATTTACAAATGGGACGAGTGGGCGCAGCGCACCATTCCCGTGCCGATGACTGTCGGGCACGAATATTGCGGCGAAATCGTCGCGCTCGGCGCCAACGTGCGTAACCTATCGATCGGCCAGCGCGTCTCGGGCGAGGGCCACGTCATCGGCATGAAGAGCCGCGCCAGCCGCGGTGGTCGCTTCCACCTGGATCCGGAAACCAAGGGCATCGGCGTCAATCTGCCGGGTGCTTTCGCCGAATTCGTGCGCATTCCTGCCTTCAACATCGTGCCGCTGCCCGACACGATCTCCGACGAACTGGGCGCCATCCTCGATCCGCTCGGTAATGCCGTACACACCGCACTCGCCTTCGATCTCGTCGGCGAGGACGTGCTCATCACCGGCGCGGGCCCCATCGGCATCATGGGCGCCGCCATTGCGCGCCATGTCGGCGCGCGCCACGTGGTTATCACCGACGTGGACGCGAAGCGCCTCGAGCTGGCTGCGCGTACGACCGACGTCGTGCCGGTCAATGTCGCCCAGGAAAAGCTGGAAGACGTCATGGCGCGCCTCGGCATGCGCGAGGGCTTCGACGTTGGCCTCGAAATGAGCGGCTCGCCGCAGGCGCTCGATCAGATGCTCGACCACCTTGTGATGGGCGGCAAGGTCGCCTTGCTCGGCCTGCCTGCCAAGCCGTTCCTCTTCGACCTCAGCAAGGTCGTGCTGCGCATGATCACGCTCAAAGGCATCTACGGGCGCGAAATGTTCGAGACCTGGCACAAGATGCTGGCCATGCTCGAAAGCGGTCTCGATGTCAGCGGCGTGATCACCGATCGCTTCAACGTCGACGATTACAAGGTCGCCTTCGAAAAAGCCGCCGCTGGTGGTTCCGGGAAGATCGTTCTCGAATGGGTCTAGGGCGTTCGCGCTCTTCTACCCCGGCAAATTCGCCTCCCCGATCATCGATCGGGGAGGCTTGTTTTTGACGAGGCGTTTGACGCGCCAATCCTCTTGTCAATGCAAACTGGTATGGTAGTTTCCTGCGCCCGCCTTCTTTGCAGCAAGAGAAGCCTATCCAATGAAATACGCCATCGTCGGCACTGGTGCGCGCCATCAGATGTTCCGCAATGCGATTGCCCGCAACTACGGCAATCGCCACACCATCGCGGCCCTGGCCGACGTGAATGCCCACCGACTGGCGCTTTCGGCCGAATGGGTAAAGGACAATGCGAGCCGGGATGTTCCCACCTACGAGGCCAGCGATTTCGACCGCATGATCGCCGAGCAGCGGCCGGACACGGTGATCGTCACGACGCCCGACTTCACGCATAACGAATACATCGTTGCTGCGCTCAGGGCCGGTTGCGACGTCATCACCGAAAAGCCGATGACCACCGACCTCACCCGCCTCAAATCGATCCTCGACGCCCAGCGCGAGAGCGGCAAGTCGGTGACGGTGAGCTTCAACTATCGCTACACGCCCGCTCGCACGCAGCTCAAGGACATCCTCCTGTCGGGCGCCATCGGCGAGATCACCGCGGTCGACTTTCGCTGGTATCTCGACCGCGTCCACGGCGCCGATTATTTCCGCCGCTGGCACCGCTACAAGGATCGCTCCGGCGGCCTGCTGGTCCACAAATCCACCCACCATTTCGACCTGCTCAACTGGTGGATCGCCTCGACCCCCAAGCGCATAACGGCAAATGGACGGCGCGCGTTCTATACCCCCGAAATGGCCAAGACGCTGGGCCTCGATGGTCGCGGGCCGCGCTGCCACGGCTGCCCGGTGGCCGACAAATGCGATTTCCGGCTCGATCTTGAAGCCGACGCGGCGCTCAACGCCCTCTATCTCGAAGCCGAAGGCGACGACGGCTATCTACGCGATAAATGCGTCTTCGCCGACGACATCACCATCGAAGACACCATGCAGGTGCAGGTGGAGTACGCGAACAAGACCAGCCTCAACTACACCCTCGTCGCCTATAGCCCGTGGGAGGGGCTCGAGGTGAAGTTCCATGGCACCAAGGGCGAACTGACCCATCGCCATGTCGAAGTGCACGGCGTTTTCGGTGGCAAGCGCGATCACGCCCATCAGGATGGCATGACTACCGAGCTGCATCTGGCCGGAGGCTTGCCGCAATCCATTCCCGTCTGGGAGGGATCGGGCGATCACGGCGGCGCGGACCCGGTCATGCTCGGCTACATCTTCGACAAGGAGAACATGGAGCCCGATCGCTACGGACGCAGCTCCAACCAGGTGCAGGGCGCCTGGTCGATCCTCACCGGCATCGCCGCCAACCGCTCCATCGCCACGCGCGAAGTCGTGGATGTCGATGCTTTGCTGGCCGAGTATGATATCAGTCTCCCCCGAGGGTGATTTGGAGCGCGAATGAACGAACACGGCGAAATCGCTGGGGGCGATGTGATGGACACCATTGCGACGCGCATGATGATGCAATTGCGCGATGCGATAGTGCGCCTGGATCTCAAGCCCGGAGATACGATTTCCGAGGCCGAGGTCGCCGAGCATTATGGCGTCTCGCGCCAGCCGGTGCGCGAAGCCTTCATCCGGCTCGGTCAGCAGGGTCTGCTTCTGATCCGCCCGAAGCGTGCCACCATGGTCAAGCGCATTTCCGAGGAAGGCGTCGGCCAGTCGCGCTTCATCCGCGAGGCCATTGAAGTCGAAATCATCCGCCGCGCGGCCGCTGCGACAAATGCCGCAACTGCCCCGATGCTCGAAGGCCTGCTGGTCCAGCAATCCGAAGCGGCCGGCAACGGCGATATCGGCCGCTTCCATACGCTCGACGAATCCTTCCACCGTGCCTTGGCCAAGACTGCGGGCGTCGAATATGCGTGGCAGCTCATCGACGACCACAAGATCCAGCTCGATCGCGTGCGCTATCTGACGCTGCCGCGTTCCGACCCGCCACGGACCATTGGTGAGCACCGCAGCATAACTACCGCGGTACTGGCAGGTGATGGGGCAGCGGCCGAAACCGCGCTCCGCCAGCACCTGGGCAAGGCCGAAATCCTGCTGCACCAGGCCAAGGCCGATTTCCCAGATTACTTCGAATAGCTGCTCAGGTCAGCCGTTCGATGGTCCGGATCACGCCTCGTAATTCTGCCAGCCCGCGCAGACGCCCGACCGCCGGGTAGCCCGGCGCGCTTGCACGCGTAAGGTCGGTCAACATCCGCTGCCCGTGGTCCGGTCTGAACACGATGCTGTTCGCGGGCGCCCGCATCCGGTCCTCGGAAACCAGCGCCCTGATCACCTCGATCATGTCCACGTCGCCATCGAGATGTGCGGCCTCATGAAAGCTGCGGTTGTCTTCTTCGCGCTTGGTCGCGCGCAAATGCGCGAAGTGGATGCGAGGCCCGAACCGCTTGAGGATCGCCACCAGGTTGTTGTCAGGCCGCACGCCCAGGCTGCCGGTACAAAAGCACATGCCGTTGGCCATCGATGGTACCGCCTCGAACAGCGCCGCATAATCTGCCTCCGTCGAAGCCACTCGCGGCAGGCCGAGCAATGGTCGCGGCGGGTCATCGGGATGCAAGGTCAGCTTGACGCCCAGGCTCTCGGCCGCCGGTGTGACTGCCTCCAGAAACTCGATGAGATGCTGGCGTAGTCGCGCCGCATCAATCCCCGCATAAGCCTTCAGCCGCTCCCGGAAGGCGGGTAGGCTCAGCGCATCCGACGTCGAACCGGGCAGGGCGCTGGTGACGATACGGGCGACCTCTGCCAACCCGTCATCGCCCAGTTCCTCTCGCTTCGCCGCCGCTTCCCGCTTGTCCGCATCCGAATAGTCGTTCTCTACGCCCTCGCGCTGGAGCACGAAGAGCTCGAAAGCTGCAAACGCGCGGTGATCGAACCGCATGGCGGTCGAGCCCGTCGCCGTCTCGTAGTCGATCTGCGTGCGCGTCCAGTCCACCACAGGCATGAAATTGTAGCAGATGGTCGAGAAATCGCAGCGCGCGACTGCCTCCATACTGGCGATCCAGGCGTCGATATCGTCCTTGGCCGCCTTGCCCTCGCGCTTGACCCGATCCGGAATGGGGATGGATTCGACCACGGACCACCGCAGGGGCGTGCGGCCGGCTGGCGTATCCTCGATAAGGTTCTTCCGCTTGGCGACTTCGGCCTCGGTCCACACGTCGCCGATCGGCACGTGGTGCAATGCCGAAACGATGTCGGTCGCCCCTGCCTGACGCACATCGTCCAGGCTCACACCCGCATCCGGCCCGAACCACCGCCAACCTTCCCGCATGGCCAATCCTCCTCGCTCACCCTTAAAGGGATATCAGGTATGGCAGATTTGCCAATCGCTGGTGGCCTCTTGGATCGCGCAGAAATTCCGATATACTGGAATGCGGTCGTGATTATCTCGGAACGGCCGTGGGAGTGGGAATGTTCCTTTCTGTATTCGACGTGTTCAAGATCGGCATCGGGCCGTCCAGTTCACACACGATGGGGCCGATGGTTGCGGCCAATCGCTTTCTCGACGAACTCGCGCACGGCAAGTGGCCTCGCCCTGCTACCGCAGATGTGGCCTCTCTCGCCGTCACTCTCCACGGTTCGCTGGCCTTTACCGGCATCGGCCACGGCACGGGGCGCGCGGTCATCCTCGGCCTTTGCGGCTACTCCCCCGCCAGCATCGATCCCGATGAAATCGACGCGATCATCGCCGGCGTCGAGGAGAGCAGCAAGGTGCAGCCGCCTGGGCATCACGCCTATCGTTTCCGTCCGTCCGTCGATCTCGTCTATGACAAGCAAAAGGCCATGCCCGGCCACCCCAACGGCCTGCAGTTCTTTGCCTATGACGCCGACGGCGGCCTGCTTCTCAAGCGCGGCTACTACTCGATCGGCGGTGGCTTCGTCCTCGAGGAAAGTGAACTCGCGGCCCTCAAGACCGAGCCGCCCCGCCAGGCGACGGACGTTCCGTTCCCCTTCGAAACCGCTGCGCAGATGCTGAAGATGGCGCGCGAGTCCGGCCTCTCCATCGCCGAGATGAAGCGCCGCAACGAGACTGTCGTCCGCGGCGAGCGCGAGCTCAATACCGGGCTCGACGGGATCTGGAAGGCCATGTCCAACTGCATCGATCGTGGCATGAACCAGGATGGCCAGCTGCCCGGCGGCCTCAAGGTTCGTCGCCGCGCCAAGGCCATCCGGGCGCAGCTTGATGCCGAACGTACGCGCAACATCACCAACCCGCTTTCGGCCAATGATTGGCTGGCCCTCTACGCCATGGCAGTGAACGAGGAAAATGCTGGCGGCGGCAAGGTCGTCACCGCGCCGACCAACGGTGCAGCCGGCGTCATCCCCTCGGTGCTGCGCTATTATCGCGATTTCTCGGCCGGCGCGAACGATGACGGTATTCGCACCTTCCTGCTGACCGCCGCGGCGGTGGGGGGCATCATCAAGCACAACGCCTCCATTTCCGGCGCTGAAGTTGGGTGCCAGGGCGAGGTCGGTTCCGCCTCCGCAATGGCCGCTGCCGGTCTTTGCGCCGTCATGGGCGGTACGCCCGAGCAGGTGGAAAATGCCGCCGAAATTGCCCTCGAGCACCATCTCGGCATGACCTGCGATCCCGTCGGCGGCCTCGTGCAGATTCCCTGCATCGAACGCAACGCCTTCGGCGCGGTGAAAGCGGTAACGGCCGCGTCCCTGGCGATGAAGGGCGATGGTATTCACAGCGTGGCGCTCGACGCATGCGTCGAAACCATGCGCCAGACGGGCCACGACATGAACGAGCGCTACAAGGAAACCAGCCTTGGTGGCCTGGCGGTCAACGTGGTGGAGTGCTGAACAAGCATTGACCGTCTGGTATGGTAGTTGTAATCGACGGGAAACCGAGGGTTATTGCTTTGCCACTTCATCCAGACCGGCTGTTTCCGGCCGACCCGACCCTGCGCGGCCTGGCCCGTGAACTCTATGGCTCCGTCAAGGACCTGCCGATCGTCTCTCCGCACGGCCACACCGAGCCGCGCTGGTATGCCGAGGATGCCGCCTTCCCTGATCCGGTCGCGCTTTTCATCAAGCCCGACCACTACGTGTTCAGAATGCTCTATTCGCAGGGCGTGCCACTGGAGGCCATGGGCATCCCGGATCGCCACGGCGAGCCCAAAAAGACCGACGATCGCGCCATCTGGCGCCTCTTCGCCGAGAATTGGTATCTCTTCCGCGCCACGCCGTCCCGCCTCTGGTTCGAGCACTCGCTCGAAAGCGTATTCGGCATCACTGAGCGCCTGACCCCGCTCAACGCCGACCATATCTACGATCAGATCGCTGACGCTCTGCAGAAGCCCGAGCTGCGCCCGCGCGCGCTCTATGATGCCTTCCGCATCGAAGCCATCTCCACCACTGACGCCGCAACCGACGACCTGCGCTACCACGACCAGGTCCTCGCCTCCGGCTGGCATGGCCGCGTCCTGCCCGCCTACCGTCCCGACTTCGTCATCGATCCTGAACGCGAAGGCTTCGCCCAGCGCGTCGCTGAATTCGTCGCCCTCACCGGCATGCCGCTTACGTGGGCCGGCTACCTCGATGCCCACCGCTCTCGCCGGGCCTATTTCAAGGCCCGCGGGGCAACCTCGTCGGATCACGGTCACCCGAGCGCTCGCACCGCCAATCTCTCGCGCACCGACGCGGCCGCTCTCTTCGAGCGCGTCACCAAGGGTAATCCGTCGCCCGAGGATGCCGAGCTTTTCCGCGCACAGATGCTCACCGAAATGGCGCGGATGAGCATCGAGGATGGCCTGGTGATGCAGATCCACCCCGGCGCCTTCCGCAACCACAATCGCGATGTCTTCGCCGCCTATGGCGCCGACAAGGGCGCCGATATCCCGGCGCGCACCGACTACGTTCGCGCGCTGAAGCCGCTGCTCGATGAAGTCGGCAACCGCTCCGACCTCACGATCATCCTCTTCACGCTCGACGAAACCACCTATTCGCGCGAACTGGCTCCGCTCGCCGGGCACTATCCCGCACTGCGGCTCGGCCCAGCCTGGTGGTTTTACGATAGCCCGGAGGGCATGCTGCGCTACCGCCAGATGGTCACGGAGACAGCCGGCTTCTACAACACCGTCGGCTTCAACGACGACACGCGCGCCTATCTCTCGATTCCCGCGCGACACGATGTGGCGCGGCGTGTGGATTGCTCCTACCTCGCCGGCCTTGTCGCCACCCACCAGCTTGAACTGGAAGAGGCCCACGAAGTGGCTGCCGACCTCGCCTACAGGTTGGCGAAAAAGGCCTATCGTATCTGACTGTCAGGCAGCCGATTCTGCCACTGGCGGGGTCGGCTGATGCTCCCGGATGTCGGAGACGAACGCGACGCCCACCTTTTCGAGCGGCGGTCGACCGGCCGCGAAATCATCTTCGATGATCCAGCGCCGCGGCTCCGTGCAGAATACCGGCGCCGCGTCCTCGATCCCGAATGTCCGGTCCAGCATTTCCCGCAGCGTGTCGTCCGCCGGCTTGATGACGCGCTCGGCGATCGAGCCCGGGAACGTCACATGCGAGCGTATCCAGCCCGCCAGTTCGGGATCGACCATTGCGGCCAGGTCGAGCACCGCGCTCTCGGCAATGCGCCCATTCTCCGGCATGTCGTCGCAACTCAGCACCGTGAACGGCCCTGAACCTGCATCCCAGCGGCGCTTCAGCCCCGACACCACGACGCCGATCGCCGTCTTGGGCGCGTTGATGTCTTCGGCATCCGCAACCATGTCGGGATGGTCGGCTTTGAAGTGCCCCGTCGCGCTATCTATGTAGTATCCGGCCTCGGTAACGGTCATCGAGACGATGCGCACGGCGGGATCTTCCAGCCTGTCGAGCAACATGTCGGTGGCGCTCGGCTCGATGAATTCGATCATCGGCGCCAGCACCCGGGCGATGGAGCGGTGGCCGTCTTCGCTCACCACCGTGGACATCCAGTCCTGTGGCTCCAGCGCCAAACGGGTATGGCCGTCGGCAGCGCGGACGCCCGCGCCGATGATGGCCCAGTCATGGGCATCGCCGAGGTTGAACAGGTCGTCCATATAGACGGCCTGGTGTGCTCGATGAAACTTGCCGACCCCGATATGCACGATCCCGGCCTTGAGACGCGTGCGATTGTAGTGGGGGACCGATGCGGTCAGAGATATTGGAGCAAGCGTCGCCGCCGACAGCTTGGTAGCCATATAGAATAGTTTTCCCTCACGCGGCCGTGACCGCCCTCATCGGCTTATCCCCAACGGATCGGGCGCGATTAAGGCGCTCCTGCGGCCTTGCTGAGGCGGCTGTCCAGCAGGTCCCCGCTTTCGCTCAGGATCGAATAGGCAATTCCCGAGAGTGCCGAGTTGATGCGCTTGAGTGCGTGCACGGTCTCGAGGTGCAGGTCCGAGCTCTCCCTGCTTGCTGCCGTGCCTGAACGCAGGCGGGTGAGGTGCCGGGCGATACTCTCGCGCTCGAACGCGCCGATCTCGTCCTTCTCCTCGATGAGCTGCCGCGCCGAATCGCGATCTTCGGAAACGAGCACGTTGAGCGAGAGCTGCAGGTTGTCGAGCACGCGCGCATGCAGGTCCGTCAGTTCCTTCCAGCCCTGGTCGGAGAACTTGATGTTCCGCTCGCACTTCTGCTCGGCCAGCTTCAGGAGCTGCTTGGCCACGATATCGCCGGCCTGCTCCATATTGATGGCAAAGCTTGTCAGTTCCTGTCCGCGGCGCTTCTGGCCTTCGTCCATCCCGTCCCAATCCAGGCTCGCGAGATAGAGCTTGATGTCGCTGTTGGCCTTGTTGACCTCCGCCTCCAGCTCCTTGATCTGCTTGATCGCGACCTTGTCGCCCGTCTGGTAGATGTTCATCACCGGCTGGAGCATCACCTCCACCAGCTCGCTCATCCGCAACAATTCGCGTGTGGCGCTGGCCAGCGCTATATCGGGATTGGCCTTGGCTTCACGGATGAGCGCCGGCTGGCGCAGCCGCGCAACGTCCATGGTCTCGTTCGGCGCCGGCTTAAGCAGGCGCTCGGTGAGCCGCGCCATCTGTCCGGTGAACGGCAGGCAGACAGCCACGCGCAGCAGGTTGAAGGCCACATGGAAGGCGATCACATCCGAGCCGGGCAGGGCCGTAACCCAGTTGAGCGGTGGGCGAATGAACTGCAGCACGAGCAGCAGCGCCACCGCCACGACCACCTGAAACAGCATGTTTCCCAAGGCGATACGGCGCGCGCGGACGTCCATGGCGCGGGTGAGGATCACCGTGATGAACGCCCCGCCCGTATTGACCCCGAGCACCAGCGCCGCCGCCATCTCGACCGGGATGAGCCCATGCGTCGAGAACGAGGCTATGAGCAGCACCGCCGCGACCGAGGAGTGGATCGCCCAGCCGAGCAGAGCCGCCAGCAGGAACGCGGTAATGAGGTCGTTCCTGAGATAGGTGACGCCCATTTCGAGCACCGGACTATCGCGCCAGGCCGCCGTGGCCTCCGACATCATCTGCAGCGAGATCAGCGTGAAGGCGAGGCCCATCACCAGCCGGCCCAATTGCTTGGTCTGTCGGGCATTGCCCTTGAAGAACAGCAGGCCGCCCAGGATGACGAGGAGAGGCGTCAGCCAGGAAAGGTCCATCGACAGGATGCTGGCAACGAGCGCCGATCCGAGCGCCGCGCCCAGTTGCACGGCAATTCCCGTGGCCGACGTCATCAGTCCGCTGCCGGCAAAGCCGATGGCCAGGAGCGCCGCCGCCGTCGAGCTTTGCAGCGCAATCGCCATTGTGGCGCCCGAGCCTGCGGCCGCCAGCTTGCTGGAGCTGGCAAAGTTGAGGACGCGCCTCAACTGCGTTGAGTAGGAGCGCTCAACCGCTGTTCGCACCATGCGCACCGCCCAGATCAGCAGCACGATGGCCGCCACCAGGTGCACGACAGTGAGATACATGCCTTTCCCTCCGTGAGTCGGGTTGATCACGCTAACAATGCGCGCGTAAGCCCGGAAGTCCAAACCCCTGTGCCGTCATTCGGTTGCGAGACGGTCCTCCTCTCGCGAAACCGACGCGGCACTTATGAGCATGATTTTCATATGAACGTTCGGCACGCAAGGCGCCGCGCGTATCAGCGCTTCGAATGCTCGCTCAAAACAAGTCCATAACCTACGATAGTGTCATAAAAGTGCAATCAGGCCCGCCTATTCCTCGCGACGGCCGCGATGGCCTCAACACCTGACCCACCCACCCCGTGTCCACCGAAATTTTCATATGAACTTTTGAGGTTGCCATATGAAAATTCGATTGCTAGCGTTTCGGCAAGAAGGCAATCGACCTTCTGGAGGGGACCAAAAAGGGAAGAGACAAATGAACAAGCTTGTTCTGCTTGCGTCGACCGCATTGGCGGCGCTGACTTTTGCCACTGCCGCGGAAGCCGCGACCAAGATCCAGTGGTGGCACGCTATGGGCGGCGAACTTGGCGCCAAGCTCGAAGAGATCGCTGCCAACTTCAACAAGAGCCAGCCCGACTATGAGATCGTTCCGGTCTACAAGGGCTCCTATGACGAAGCCCTGACGGCCGCCATCGCCGCGTTCCGCGCCAACGAGCAGCCGGCCATCATCCAGGTTTACGAAGTCGGCACCGGCACCATGATGGGCGCCAAGGGCGCGGTATACCCGGTCTACCAGCTCATGAAGGACATGGGCGAAGAGTTCGACCAGTCCAAGTACCTGCCGGCCGTCGTCGGCTACTACTCGGATACCGAAGGCAACATCCTGTCGTTGCCCTTCAACTCGTCCACCCCGATCATGTACTATAACAAGGACGTCTTCAAAAAAGCCGGCCTTGATCCGGAAGTGGCGCCCAAGACCTGGAAGGAAGTCGAGGAGTTCTCCAAGAAGATCGTCGATTCCGGCGCGGCCAAGTGCGGTTTCACCACCGGCTGGATCGCCTGGGTTCAACTCGAGAACCTCAACGCCATCCATGACCAGCCTTACTCCACCAAGGCCAACGGCTTTGGCGGTCTGGATGCCGAGTTCACCTTCAACAACGACCTCTCCGTACGCCACTGGGAAAACCTGAAGAAGTGGCAGGATGAGCATGTGTTCGAGTTCGGCGGCCCGGGCGGCGGCGACAATGCTCCCCCGCTGTTCTACTCGCAGGAATGCGCCATCTACATGAACTCGTCGGCCTCGCGCGCCGGCGTGATCAACAACGCCAAGGACTTCCAGGTCGGCTTCGCTCCGCTACCGTACTACGATGACGTGACGACCGAGCCGAAGAACTCGATCATCGGTGGCGCCACCCTCTGGACGCTCCAGGGTCGTCCGCAGGAAGAATACAAGGGCGTGGCCAAGTTCTTCACGTATCTCTCGCAGCCGGACGTCCAGGCTGCCTGGCACCAGTTCACCGGCTACCTGCCGATCACGCAGGCCGCCTATGACCTGGGCATCCAGCAGGGCTACTACGAGAAGAACCCGGGTTCGGACATTGCCATCAAGCAGCTGACCCGCGTCACCCCGACCGAAAACTCCAAGGGCATCCGCTTCGGCAACTATGTCCAGGAACGCACCGTCATCTCCGACGAGGCCGTCGCGATGCTGGGCGGCCAGAAGACGCCGAAGGAAGCGCTCGACGAGGCCGTCAGGAAGGGCAACGAACTCCTGCGCGAGTTCCAGGCGGCCAACCAGTAAGGCCCGGCCTGCTCAACCGGAAGCCCGCGCAACTCGCGGGCTTCCTTTTGCCCTCACGCGAGACCGGCCGATGCAGACCAAACGCACCGTCTTTCCAAACAGGGTCCTGCCGTATGTGCTGCTGCTGCCGCAACTGCTGGTGACCTTCGTTTTTTTCCTCTGGCCCGCCGGCCAGGCCTTCTGGCAATCCTTCCTTCGCGAGGATGCCTTCGGCTTCAAGACAACCTTCGTGTGGCTCGACAACTACTCGAAGCTCTTTGCCGATCCGGCCTATCTCAACTCCATGCGCGTCACGGCGATCTTCGCCATCAGCGTGACGGGGCTATCGATGATTGTCGCGCTGCTCCTGGCTGTTACGGCCAGCCGCATGCTGCGCTCCTCGAAAGTCTATTCGACGCTCCTCGTCTGGCCCTACGCCATCGCGCCGGCCATCGCGGGCATCCTGTGGTGGTTCATGTTCAACCCCACCATCGGCATCCTGACCTATCTGCTCAGGGCGTTCGGGGTGAACTGGAACCACATGATCAACTCCACCGACGCGATGATCCTCATCGTGCTGGCGGCGACCTGGAAGCAGATCTCCTACAACTTCCTCTTCTTCCTGGCGGGACTGCAATCCATCCCGAAATCGCTCGAGGAGGCGGCAGCCATCGATGGCGCCGGCCCGGTCAAGCGCTTCTGGACCATAGTCTTCCCGCTGCTCTCGCCGACCACGTTCTATCTGATGGTCATCAACGTCGTTTACGCGATGTTCGATACCTTCGGCGTGATCCACGCGACCACCGAGGGCGGACCGTCCCGGTCGACCGAAATCCTTGTCTACAAGGTCTATTTCGACGGCTTCATCGGCCTCAACCTTGGCTCATCCGCCGCCCAGTCAGTGATCCTGATGGGTATCGTCATCGTCCTGACCGCCGTCCAGTTCCGCTTCGTCGAGCGGCGCGTGCAGTATTGAGGGGGCACAATTGGTAGAAAATCGTCCCATCCTCAATTTCCTGTCCCACCTGGTGCTGATCGTCGGCGTCGTGGTGGTGGTGTTCCCGGTCTACCTGGCCTTCATCGCCTCGACCCGCGGGCCCAACGATTTCTATTCGGGCGTCGTGCCGCTCCTGCCGGGGCCGCACATGATCGAGAACTACTGGGCCATGCTCAGCTCGGGCATGACCACCTCCGGCGCCCCGCCGCTCGGGCCGATGATGTTCAACTCGCTGGTGATGGCGCTCGGCGTCGCCATCGGCAAGATCGCCATCTCGATCCTTTCGGCCTTCGCCATCGTCTATTTCCGCTTCCCGTTCCGCACGCTCGCATTCTGGCTGATCTTCATCACCCTGATGTTGCCGGTCGAAGTGCGTATCGTGCCGACGTTCAAGGTGGTGGCGGATCTGGGCCTGCTCAACAATTACGGCGGCCTCATCGTGCCGCTCCTCGCCTCGGCGACCGCGACCTTCCTCTTCCGCCAGTTCTTCCTGACGGTGCCCGAGGAGCTCATGGAAGCGGCGCGCGTGGATGGGGCAGGGCCGATGAAGTTCTTCCGCGACATCCTGCTCCCGCTCTCGGTGACCAACATCGCGGCGCTCTTCGTGATCCTCTTCATCCTGGGCTGGAACCAGTATCTCTGGCCGCTGATCGTCACCACCAACCAGGACCAGTACACGGTCGTGATGGGCATCAAGCGCATGGCCGACGTCGCCGACAGCTATCCGCAATGGCACACGGTGATGGCGGCGGTGATCCTCGCCGCGCTCCCGCCCGTGCTCGTCATCATCGGAATGCAGCGCCTGTTCGTCAAAGGCCTCACCGAAACGGAGAAATAAGCATGGCAACGATCGATCTCGTTGACCTCAAGAAAGACTACGGCAACTCGCCGGCGGTGAAGGGCATCAACCTCAACGTCGCCGATGGCGAATTCATCGTCCTCGTCGGCCCTTCGGGCTGCGGCAAGTCTACGCTCCTGCGCATGGTGGCGGGCCTCGAAACCGTCACCGACGGCGTTGTGCGCATTGCGGGCAAGGACGTGAACAAGGCCGAGCCGGCCGAGCGCGACATCGCCATGGTGTTCCAGAACTACGCGCTCTACCCGCACATGACCGTGCGGCAGAACCTCGAATACGGCCTCAAGAACCGCGGCGTGCCGCGGCCGGAGATCGACAAGCGGGTCAAGGAAGCCGCCGATATCCTGGAGATCGGCCAGTTCCTCGAACGCAAGCCGCGCCAGCTTTCGGGCGGCCAGCGCCAACGCGTGGCCATGGGCCGCGCCATCGTGCGCGAGCCGGCGGCGTTCCTCTTCGACGAGCCGCTCTCCAACCTCGACGCCAAGCTGCGCGTGCAGATGCGCGTGGAAATCCGGCGCCTCCAGCGCCGGCTCAAGACCACGAGCCTCTACGTCACCCACGACCAGCTCGAAGCCCTGACCCTGGCCGACCGGCTGGTGGTGATGAATTCGGGCCTCGTTGAGCAGGTAGGTACGCCGGTCGAGGTCTATGAGCGTCCGGCCAGCCTCTTCGTGGCCAGCTTCATCGGCTCGCCGCCGATGAACCTCATCACCGTCGATCGTTTCCACGGCGACACGGGCAGCCTGCCGGCCAATACCGATATCATCGGCATCCGCCCCGAGCACCTGCTGCTCGATGCGCCGCCCGAGGCTCACGCCAAGCTCGACGCCATTGTCGAACTGGTCGAGCCGGCTGGCGGCGAAAGCCATGTCCACGTCCGGCTGAACGATACCGAACAGGTGATCGTCGTGCTGCTGCAAGGCCGCCCGCAGATCGCCGAAGGCACCCGGCTGGCGCTTCACGCCCGCCACGCCGACTTCCATCCCTTCAATCGAGAGAGCGGCAAAAGGACCGACTGAGCCTGCCATGAGCGCATCGACGGCTAACACAATGGAACGCCCCATTTCCGGGGCCGGTCTGCAGATCGATCAGGTGCACGCGCACAAGGGAGCGTCGGCGGTTGCGCCGGAAAACACGCTCTCCGCGTTTCGTGCCGCCTATGGGCAAGGCGCGCGATGGGTGGAGTTCGACGTCTCGCTCCTGGGTGACGGCACGCCCGTCGTCATCCACGACGCGACGATCGACCGCTGCTCGTCCTCAAAGGGCCACCTCAAGGACCTCGCGGTCGCCGATCTTGCCAATATCGATGCCGGCTCCTGGTTCGATGGCTTCTACAAGGGCGAGCGCATCCCGACGCTGGAGCAGGCACTGGAATGCTTCGCCGAGTTCGGCCTGGCAGGCAATCTCGAGATCAAGCGGCACAAGCACCAGACTTCGGTGGAGGAGCTGACCGGCAATATCCACGGCGTACTCAAGCGCCGCGACCCCAAGGTAAGGATCTCGATCTCGAGCTTCGACATCGACGTGCTCAAGTCGATCGGCGCCATGGACCCGTCGCTGGAGCTGGCCATGCTCTGGGACAAGCTGCCGGAAAACTGGCGCGACGTCTTGGCCGATATCCCGACCAAGGTCATCCATCTTAATTACCACGCACTGACGCTGCCCTTCCTCGACGAGGTCGTCGAAAAGGGGCTGCTGGTGCGGGCCTGGACGTGCAACGACCCGGCCGAGCTGGCGCAGTTCTGGCCGATGGGGCTGGGGGCCGTAATCACCGACGAACCGAGATATTTTCTCAGCCGATAAGGTTGAAACGGAACGAACATGCTTTCCGACAGGCAGGCCGAAATCCTCTCGTTGATCGAACGCGAAGGTGCTCAATACATTGAGGACCTGGCGCGCCGTTACGGCCTGACGACCCAGACCATTCGCCGCGACATCAACTATCTCTGCGACCGGGGCTATGCCCGCCGCTTCCATGGCGGCGTGGATGTTCCGGTCGAAGGTCGCAACATCTCAGCCAATGCCCGCTTCGAGATCAACGCCGCCGCCAAGCAGGTGATCGCGCGGCGGATCGCGGCCGAAATCCCAGAAGGCGCCACGGTGCTCATGGGCATCGGCACGACGGTGCAATATGTGGCCGAGGCCCTGCGCGACCACCGCGACCTCACCATCGTCACCAATAATATCGATGTGGCGCTGACCCTTGGGGACGCCAAGCATCTCGACGTGCACCTGACGGGCGGCGTCTACCGCCCGGACGACCGCGACAGCGTCGGGCCGGACACGGTGCGCTATTTCCAGAAATTCCACGCGGCCTGCTGCGTGGTGGGCACGGGCGGGCTTCACCCCGATATCGGACTTCTCGAATTCACTCACGAGGAGGCGCTGGTGACGGCGGCGATCATCGACAGTTCCGAACAGCGGTTCCTCGTCGCCGATGCCTCCAAGTGGTTGCGCCCGGCGGCGGTAAAGGTGGTGCCGTTCTCCCGCATGAGCCGGTTTTTCACCGACCATCTGCCTGATGATCCTTCTATTGCCGACAAGCTGCGCCAAAGCGGCGTGGATGTCGTTCTTTGTGGTTCGGAGACCTCATGACTTTCCTCGGCCCCGCTCCTGCGACCAGCGATCTGCGCGCGGTGCGGTATCTGTTCACCGATATCGACGACACGCTCACCACGCACGGTCGGCTGCTGCCGCAGACCTACCAGGCGCTCTGGGACCTGTCGGACGCCGGCATCTCCGTCATTCCGGTGACCGGCGGGTCGGCCGGCTGGGCCGAGCATATCGTGCGCACCTGGCCGGTGGCCGCCGTGATCGGGGAGAGCGGTGCGTTCGTTCTGACTTCGGACCGCGGCAAGGTGGTCTTCGAGTACTGGGATGACGAAGCCACGCGCCGCCTGCGCCAGCGCGAGCTGCTGCAGCGGCTGGTGATGATGCTGGCGGGCACGGGGTTCGAGCTGGCGCATGACCAGCAGTTCCGCATCGCCGACGTGGCCATCGACCTCGCCGGCCACGCGCCCGGGGAAATCGACGACCTGGCCAAGGCCATCCGCGCCACTGGCGCCCGGGCAGTGGCGAGCTCGATCCACATCAACACCTGGATCGGCGACTACGACAAGCGCGCCATGAGCGAGCGCGTGCTGCTCAAGGATTTCGGCGTGGCGCCGGCGGATGTGGCCGCGAGCACCGCGTTTGTCGGGGACTCCCGCAACGACGCGCCGATGTTCTCGTTCATCCGCAATTCGTTCGGCGTAGGGAATATCGCGCCGTACCTGGCGGAGCTGCCTCAGGCGCCGGCCTGGGTGTCAGAACAGCCGGCCGGCCGGGGGTTTGCGGATATTGCGAAGACGTTGTTGAAGGCTCGGGGGTAGGCGGCCCGCGTTCCTGGCACCCCCCTCCCAGCCTCCCCCGCAAGGGGGGAGGTGTTTCGATCGGGGTGCTGGAACACAAAGCGCTCATGAGGCACGGTCAGCACCTCCCCCCTTGCGGGGGAGGCTGGGAGGGGGGTGCCAAGGGCGAGATGCCGACCGCATCGTTTCGCCACACCACACTTCCCCTGGACCTGCTGGGGCGATCTCGCTTTCCGTCTCGCCGACCTTGCCCCAACTCTTACTTCCCCGGGCGAAGACCCGGGGCCTATTGCACTCCTCCACCCGAGTGGAGATATCCGTGGGCCCCGGCTCTGCGGCCGGGGAAGTTCCGTGGCGGGGTGGGTTCCGTGTTGGATGGGCCCTTGATCGGAGAAGTGAGTAGCAGAAGAGACCCTCGCTACCCCTTCCTGATCTCCGTTCGCCACGAATATTGCGGCCAATACCCCAGCATGCGCTTGGCCTTGTCGATCGAGAGCAGCGTGCCGTTGGTGGAGATGCCGGGTTTCTGCGGTACGCCTGGAAACACCTCGGCCAGGAGCGAGGTGTTGTCGCGGCTCATGACGGTGTCGGCATTGGCGATGATGAAGGCTTCAAAGCCCTTGAAGTCGGCCTCGATGGCGCGGCGCACGGCCTGGGCACCGTCGCGGGCGTCGATATAGCCCCAGAGGTTCCATTTGCGCCCGAGCGGGTTGGCATCGAAGCTCGGGAAGGCCTTGTAGTCTTCCGGGTCCATGACGTTGGAGAAGCGCAGGCCCACGATGCGCAGGTCCGGGTCCCAGCGGGCGAACTGGGCGGCCATGGTTTCGTCGAGCAGCTTGCCGAGCGAATAAGCGCTTTCGGGCCGCGGGAAATACTCCTCGTCTACCGGCACATAGGGCGGGGGCGTGTCGAAGGGGAGGCCGAGCACCGTTTCGCTCGAGGCGAAGACCACGTTCTTGATGCCCGCCTGCCGGGCAGCGAGGAAGACGTTGTAGGTCGAGGGCACGTTGTTCTTGAACGTCTCGGCATTGGGGCTGAGCCCCGGCGCGGGAATCGCGGCGAGATGGACCACGGCCTCGAACGGGCCGTGCCGCTCGTCGATCCCGCCGAGAATGGCCTCGGCCACCTGGCCGTAATCGGAAAGGTCGACCTTGACCGTCGGGCAGGGACCTTTGCGGGGCGCCACCGTATCGAGGTTCAACACCTCGTAGCCATGGTCGAGCAGGTCGCGTACCACCGCGCGCCCGAGCTTTCCGCTGCCCCCGGTTACAACGACTTTCGGCATTCTCACCCTCTCCCCTGATGATGCCCTCAGCCTAGCAAGGCCGACCGGGGCCAGCCAACCCAATCTGAACCGATTCTGAACGCGGGTCTCAGGGTGGGTTCAAGGCCCCGGCAATAGGGTGATCTCCATCGAACGCAACCCGAGCTTTGAGGGGACGAAATGAGAAAGCAGCACGAACAGCTTCTGGTGGCAGCCCTGGCAGGCCTGGTCATCGTCGGTGCCGCCGCCTTCGTCGTGCAGCCCGCAATGGCCGCCGGCTACCAGGTGGAACAGCAGGCGCAGGTGACCGGCGTCGCCAAGTGGGACCGCCTCAACATCCGCAAGTGGCCGGCCTCCTATTCCCAGAAGACCGGCTCGCTCAAGCCGCACACCTATGTGTGGGTCGAGCGGTGCATCGAGGCCTCGCAGGGCTCGGACTGGTGCCTCGTCGAGCGCGGCAACCAGATGGGCTGGGTGAACTCGGCCTACCTCACGCTCGCGGACGACCTGGACATCTGATTTTCTTTTCGACCTCCTCCCGTCGACTCTCCGGTCACGTGCTATTCTCCGCAAATAGCACTGACCGGAGTTTTTTCTTTCATGACCGACGCCAATCCGATTCTTGCCGAGATGGTCCGCGGCAACTGGGTGGAGAACCGCTATCGCGGCGCCTTCGCCGTGGTGGACGCGGATGGCCGGATCATTGCCTCGTCCGGCGACATCTCCCGCCCGATCTTCCCGCGCTCGGCGGTCAAGTCGATGCAGGCGCTGGCCATGGTCACGGCCGACTCCATCGGCCGCTTCAGCCTGAGTGATGAAGACCTGGCGCTCGCCTGCGCCTCCCATCGTGGCGAGGACGTGCATGTGGAAGGCGTCACCCATTTCCTCGAAGAGCTGGGCCTGAGCAAGGACGACCTCGAATGCGGCGCCCACGCTCCCGGCGATTCCGAAGCCCGCCGGCAATTGCGCGAGCGCCATGAAGCGCCGTCGGCATTGCACAACAATTGCTCGGGCAAGCACTCGGGCATGCTCTCGGTGGCACTGGCCATCGGCGCGCCGACGCTGGGCTACGTCGATCGCGACCATCCGGTGCAGGTGCGCGTGCGTTCGGCCATCGAGGCGGTGATCGGCGAAAAGCTGACCGAAGGCCGCTGCGGCACGGACGGCTGCTCGATCCCGACCTGGGCGGCGCCGATCGAAGCCTTTGCGCGCGGCTTCGCCCGCATGGCGACGGGCAAGGGGCTGCCGCCCGACCTCGCGGCCGGCGCGCAGCGGATTTTCGACGCCGCCACGCGCCACCCGCACCTGGTGGCAGGCAAGGAACAGCTGGACACCGTGGTGATGGAAGCCTTCGGCGGCCGCGTCATGCAGAAGGGCGGCGCGGAAGGCGTGCAATGCGGCGCCATCCGCGACAAGGGCTGGGGCTACGCCATCAAGTGCGACGACGGCAACATGGACGCTTCCCGCGCGATGGTCGCAGCGCTGCTGCTGGCGATCGCTGACCCGGACGAGAAGCAGGCCGAGGTGCTGCGGCGCTGGTCTGTGCAGACGGTGAAGAACGTGCGCGGGCTGGATGTCGGCACGGTGCGGGCGGTCGAGGGGGTGTGGGCGTAAGGTGCGCCGGTAGGTTCGCCCTTAGCTGACCACGTTCCCGGCAACGCTCACATTCGCGAACCGCCCTGCATCGGCGGCCAGGTCGCCGCTGCGCATTTCGGTCCAGGCCATGCCGGCCAGCGGCGTCTCGGCGCCGGAGATGGTGTTGCCGGTGATCTGGGCGGAGCCGGCCCCTTCGGCGACACTGGCGGCGATGCCGATCTGGGTGTTGCGCACGACGTTGCCGTTGACGAGAACGTTGCGCAGGAACGGACCCCAACCTGCAAGAATGCCGGGGCCGGGGACGCTGTCGACGACATTGCCGGTGATGGCGACATCGGCCTCGGCGAAGATGCCGCACGGCGTCGTGTCGGGATTGTTGGGCGAGGACGTCAGGATGTTGCGGACGATATTGCCGCTGCAGGTGGCAAGGTGCCCCTCGCTGTCGAGATTGGCGATCGAGATGCCGAGCGCGGCCCTGTCGATGACGTTGTTGGCGATCACCGAACCGGAAAAGCCGAACTCGGAGAAGATCGCGGTCTCCCCGCTGCCGATGCAGGCATTGCCGGTGACCTGCGTGTTGGTCGTGGCGTTGAGGCGCACCGCCGAGAAGGCGCAACCGGTGATGTGGTTGTTGGCGACGATGACTTCGCCGGCGCGGAAGACGTTGATGCCGTTCCCGTTCTGACCGTTACCGCCAGCTTCGAAGGCGACATCGGCAATGCGGTTACCGGTGACGATGGTGCCATCCGCCCCGCTGGCCGAGCGCCAGACGAGAATGCCGTTGTTGCGGCAACGGGCGATGCGGTTGCTGGCGATGACGAGGCCGGTATTGTCGAGCGCGAAGATGGCGGTCGAGACCTCGGCGATGTCGCAGTTCTCGACGAGGCCTTCGCTGGCGAAGAGCGCCAGCCCGTTGCCGGAAAAATTGCGGAGGCTGAGATTGGTGAGGGTCACCGCGCGGCTGTTCTGGACGTCGATGAGGCCTCTCTGTGCGTTGCCGGTTCCGCCACCGCTGCCGTCGAAGGCGATGCCCTGGATGGTGACGTTGGAGCGGCCGGAGATCGAGAGCAGCGTGTCGCCGCCCGATAGGGCCAGGATCGTCTGGCCGGGCATGCCGGTGAGCTGGAGGCCATCGGGGACGATGAGGCCGGTGACGCGATAGGTGCCGGGCGGCAGGAAGAGCGGGCGCGCCTGCGCGGCGGCGGTGTCGAAGGCCTTTTGCAAGGCGCCGGTCTGGTCGTCGGGACCGGGAATCGCGCCGAGTTCGGCGGCATCGAGCATAACGGCGGCGAAGGCGCGGCCCGAAAGAGCGGCGATGCTCAGGGCGGCGGCTGAGGCCAGCAGATGACGGCGGTTGAAGGCGGATTTTTCCATGCCGGTACTGTGGAGCGGCCCGCCCCGAGGCGATAGCGAAACCTCCGGATTTGGTGAATGACGGGCTCTTCCCAAGAAACGCGCGGCGGTTTCTTGTCCCGCTTGCGTCAGGGCGGCTATAAGACTCGCCAAATCATCCACTTCCGAGGCCCCTATGCTCGTTGACGACAAAGTCTATCTCGGCACCAGCACCCGTCCCGAATATCTCGCCCTCAAGTACGGCAATCGGCACGGACTGGTGACCGGGGCGACCGGCACGGGCAAGACCGTGACGCTGCAGATCATGGCCGAGGGCTTTTCGCGCCTCGGCGTTCCGGTCTTCGCCGCCGACATCAAGGGCGACCTCTCGGGCATCGCGATGGCCGGCACGCCGCAGGACTTCCTGCTCAAGCGCGCCAAGGAAATCGGCTTCGACGATTATACGTTCGAAGCCTCGCCGACGATCTTCTGGGACCTCTTCGGCCGTCAGGGTCACCCGATCCGCGCGACAATCTCGGAAATGGGGCCGCTGCTGCTCTCGCGCATCCTCAACCTCAACGACACCCAGGAAGGCGTGCTCAACATCGCCTTCAAGCTGGCTGATGACGAAGGCCTGCTGCTGCTCGACCTCAAGGACCTGCGCGCGCTCCTCGTCGAGGTGCAGCAGCGCTCGGCCGAGATCGCGACCAAATACGGCAACGTGGCCACGGCGACGGTCGGTGCGGTGCAGCGCGCGCTGCTGGTGCTCGAGCAACAGGGCGGCGAGGCGTTTTTCGGCGAGCGGTCGCTGGCCATCGAGGACCTGATGCGGACGACGCCCGATGGGCGCGGCTATGTGTCGGTGCTAGCGGCGGACGAGTTGATGCGCTCGCCCAAGCTCTACGCGACCTTCCTGCTCTGGATGCTCTCGGAGCTCTTCGAGGTGCTGCCGGAAGTAGGCGATCCGGACAAGCCCAAGCTGGTCTTCTTCTTCGACGAAGCCCACCTGCTGTTCGACGACGCGCCCAAGGCGCTGCTCGACAAGATCGAGCAGGTGGTGCGGCTGGTGCGCTCCAAGGGCGTCGGCGTCTATTTCGTGACGCAGAACCCGGTCGACGTGCCGGACACCGTGCTTTCCCAACTCGGCAATCGCGTGCAGCACGCGCTGCGCGCCTATACGCCGCGCGACCAGAAGGCGGTGAAGGTCGCTGCCGATACCTTCCGGCCGAACCCGGCCTTCTCGACCGCCGAGGTGATCACCCAGCTCGGCACCGGCGAGGCGCTGGTTTCGGTGATCGAGGAAAAGGGCGCGCCCTCGATGGTCGGGCGCACCCTCATCCGCCCGCCGAGCGGGCGCATGGGCCCGGTGCTGCCCGAGGAGCGCCGCACGATCATGGCGAACAGCCCGGTAGCCGGGCTCTACGATACCGCCATCGACCGCGAATCCGCCTTCGAGGTGCTGGCCGCCAAGACCAAGCAGAAGCAGCAGGACGAGGAGCGCCAGCGCGAGCTGGACGCCCAGCTCAAGCAGGCCCGGAGCGACGACGCTGCCGCGCAGCGCCCCAAGGCGCGCACGAGCACGCGCCAGACCCCGGCCGAGGCTGCGATGACCTCGTTCGCACGCTCGGCGGCGACCGCGCTCGGCGCGGCGCTGGTGCGCGGCATCCTCGGCAGCCTCAAGCGCGGCCGCTGACCATGCAATTGCCCGGTTCCGCCCCGTCGGCACGGCCGACCCTGGCCGTCTTCGCCTCCCAGCAGGGGCCGGGAGACCCCGAGCGCTCCTCGATCATGTCGCAGGCAGGCACCTATTTCGCTCGCAAGGGGGCGCGGATCGTCTGCCTCATCGATGCGCTGACCGTGCCGGTGCCGCTGATCACCAGCGCCCGGTCGGCAGGCGGGGAAGTGATCCTCATCGCCGACGAGCGCGTGCCGCTGATGCCCTCGTTCCAGGGCGTGGCGGTGGAGCGCATCGGGGAGATGAGCGAGCGCCTCGCGCGCGTGGCCATGCTGGCGGACGGCTTCGTCGGACTGCCGGGCTCGCTGGCCTCGGCCTCAAGCCTTTACTCGGCCTGGGTCAAGGGCGGCGGCGGGCAGGGCGGCAAGCCGGTGGTGCTCTTCAACCGCAACCATGCCTTCGAGGTGATGCGGGGTTATGTGGCGGACGTGGTTTCGCACAGCCGCAAGGGTCATGAGCAGGTGATCCAGTTCGCCGATTCCATCGAGGACACCTGGAACCGCATCACCCGGATGCTGGGCCTCCACTAGCGAATTGACTTCATCGAGAGCACGCGCGGGCGCATAATGGGGCGTTGCTGGCCATCGGGAGAAGGCCGATGAGCGATGCCGTAACCACACCGCGCACCAAAACCGAGGTGAAGACCCAGCGTCCTCGCCTGCACAAGGTTATCCTCGTCAACGATGACTATACGCCCCGCGAATTCGTGGTGGTGCTGCTCAAGGGCGAGTTCCGCATGAGCGAGGACCAGGCCTACCGGGTGATGATCACCGCGCACCAGCGCGGGGTCTGCGTGGTGGCGGTGTATATACAGGAGGTGGCCGAGACCAAGGCTAACCGGGCGACCGAGATGGCCCGGAGCAAGGGGTATCCGCTGCTGTTTACCACGGAGCCGGAGGAGTAGGGCGGGCCGCTCGTTCGATCCTCGGGGGCGTGGATGGGTATCTTCTGACGGGGATGCGGCCGCAGGGACGAGGCTGGTGGGGGGCGGTGCGTAGCGCCGTGGGCGGTTGCGTTCGCGTGAAACATTGTTTCACGGAGTTTTTGAGATGTTTTTTGGTAAGGTTTTTCTGCGGGTTCGTCCAGTAACTCTTTGAAATTGCTGGATATCGGCTCTCGCTTGCACCCTCAAATCGTTAAATTTTGACTCAATTTCGGGTCATCTTTGCCAATCTTGCGCGGGTTTTACGCGGATTTGGCAGCAATTTGCGCAAAATGTATTTCGATCAACCTCTTAGCGCGCACTAACGATGCCGCCATCATACCTCGGCGGCGACCGAGGTGGACATCTTGGCTCAGTGGAATTCGTGCTGGCGGGGACGGCCGAAGAGGGGGATTACGTTGTCGCTCTTGCGCGCATAGACCCCGGCGGGCGGCAGGGTGAGGCGGTGGCGGCGTTCGGGGCCGTGATAGGCGGCGCTGCGCACCGGGTGATCCTGCCGGCGGGTGCGGGCGAGGACCCGCTCGAGGAGATAGCGGGGCGACATCGGCTTGACGATGACTTCATCGATCCCGGCGGAAACCGCGGCCTTTCGGGTCGTGTCCGTTACCGTGCGGGTGAGGGCGATGATCGAGAAATCGCGCCGGTGGAGGTGCTCGTCCTGGCGCAGGGCGGCGGCGAGCTGGTCGGCGGGGGCATCGTCGCAATCGAAATCGGCCACGACCACGTCTACGGGCGCCAGGCGCATATAGGTGGTGAGAGCGGCGCGACTTTCGAACAGGCGCACGCGCAGACTCGGGCAGCCCGCGAGCACCATCGTCAAAATAGACGACAGCGCCGGATTTGCCGCGAGAACCGCTACTACCTTCACCAAGCCACCCGAACCAGTCTTCTTCGTTAACAAATCGTTACCACGCGATCCTCAACTGGAGAAGTATCTCGTGATGACTAGCGGTGATTATGCGAAACGCTGGTGAATTAGCGGGGCGGGGGCGGGAGCGCGCCGGTTGTTTTGAGGGGGAAGTGGGGTGGATGGGGCCGCTTGGACCGCTGGGGCGTCTGTTGCACCTGCTCGCTCCCTCCCCACCACCGCACTTCCCCGGCCGTAGAGCCGGGGCCCATGGATGGCGCCACTCGGGTGGAGGGGTGCAATAGGCCCCGGGTCTTCGCCCGGGGAAGTGCGGTGGTGGGGCGGGGTGAAGGGTGAGGATGAGGGGTGAGGGCGAGAGATGAGGATGAGAGGAGAGGGCGGGGTGCCTCAGGTTCCCTTCTCCCCTTGTGGGAGAAGGTGGCGCGGTAGCGCCGGATGAGGGGGCTCGGTGGTTGGGGCAACCCCTCACCCGCCCTTCGGGCACCCTCTCCCACAAGGGGCGAGGG